>Ga0209382_10000093_pt1 | contig 128093 bp, 138 predicted proteins | sample SoiMetdeltSBSDD5_FD_187599 | JGI IMG/M metagenome (GOLD analysis project Ga0209382, IMG submission 187599) | Bulk soil microbial communities from a Populus tree surrounding site in Tennessee, USA - Soil MetaG P. deltoides SBSDD5 (SPAdes) (version 2) | ecosystem: Environmental > Terrestrial >... | reverse complement strand
TTAGCAACTGTTCTACGTTTACCTCTAATTTCAATAACATCTCCAGTAGATGCACTTAAGGAATCCATAGAATCATAGTCAATTCGAGCTACTCCCCTACCTACGTCTCGCGTATAAGCCTCAAGTACCTTTAGGGATAGAGTATTCTGGCTCACAATGACACCTATGACTTACTTATCTTTATACCTTATTACACTTAAGAAGATTTTAGCCCCACTTGAGGTCCATTGATGTACAAGATCTTTACTGGTATATGTTCAGATCTGGTTTGAATCATACTTTCTGATATTGAAGCATTATGATATCATGGCTTGTCATCCAAGCAATCTAGGTATAATCAATTAACTAATTGGTTTTTGTTCCCGATATTGTTCACAATAATGGTCGCTATGATTGCTATGTATGGTCTTATTTGTAACATAAACTTAAAATCACCTATTATTAGATCTTTGGAATAATTTGGGTAAAAGAACTTTAGTTCGTAGAAGAGGACGAGGAGGAAAACAATTTAGAGCAATTACGGTCGGAAAGATTGTACCTGCCAAATATCCTAATTTTAGGCTGAATGAACATCATTCTGGTACGGTTGTAGATATTGTACATGAACGTGGAAGAGACGCTCCACTTGCGAAGGTTAATTTTGATGATGAGTATTATTATATTCCAGCACCAGAAGGTATCGCTGTGGGAGATAGACTCGAAATGGGTCCTAGAATAGCCCCAACTACAAGAAATATTTTGGCATTAGAATCAATTCCAGAAGGAACTACGATATGTAACATTGAAAAAAATGCAGGAGATGGTGGCAAGTTAATCAAGTCTGCGGGATCCTCTGCACTTGTCTTTTCTCATGGGATTGAGGGAGTAACGATAAAATTTCCCTCTGGTAAGTTTCTTACTGTAAATCCTAAATGTAGAGCAATGATAGGTATAATTGCTGGTGCTGGTAGAAAAGAAAAACCGTTTTTAAAAGCAGGAACAAAAGCTAAGTACATGCAGGCACATGGAAGGTTATACCCAACAGTTAGGGGTATAGCACAAGCTGCTGTATATCATCCTCATGGTGGAGGAAGACATCAGCATATTGGTCGTCAGTCTTCAGTTGGTAGGACTACTCCACCAGGACGTAAAGTTGGTAACATATCTCCAAGAAAGACAGGACGCAGCAGACTAAAGGAACGCAGATGACTTGACTTAATTTTTTAATTTTTTTTTGAAAATTTTTAATTTGTCTGTATTACATTATTATGGTCTCTAGTTTTGGAATCCCGTGATTAATCAGTTCCTATTTCATAGCGATCAGATGAAGGTTATATCTTTCTAGATGAATTACGTTTAATATGGATCCTATGGGCCGCATAATCAAAAAAATGGAAAGAGTTCTTTACAATAAAGAACCTTATAGATTAACCGCTTTAAAGCAGCTCCAAGATGAGGAGTTAGGAGATCCCTTCAGAATACTTATCGGAACTATTTTGTCCAGCCGTACAAGAGATGAAACTACTACAAAAGTAGTTAGGACATTATTCAAGCGGTTCAAAAATGCTAAGGAATTGGCTGAAGGTAATCTAGAAGAAGTTAAACAAATAATTCATAGTATCGGCTTTTATAATGTTAAGGCAAAAAGAATAATAGAAGTCTCAAAATTAATAGTAAAAAGGTTTAATGGAAAAGTACCCGATTGTATTGAGGAGCTATTAGAATTACCGGGTATTGGAAGAAAGACAGCTAATTGTGTCCTAGTTTACGGGTTTAATAAACCAACAATACCTGTAGATATCCATGTTCATAGGATCTCAAATAGACTAGGACTTGTGAATACTAAAACTCCAGAAAAGACTGAAATTGAACTTAATAATATCGTAAATAAAAAGTACTGGCTCAAACTAAACAATATTTTTGTTATGTATGGCCAGAATATTTGTTTGCCTGTGACACCAAAATGTGAGTTATGTGAATTGAAGAAAATGTGCAAATTTTATCATGCTAATGCTAATGCTAATACTAAATCTTAACTCTTATTCTTTTGGTCATCCTCATGATAAAGTGGCTTTCTTTTCTTGAATATAACTAAACCTATAACTATACCACCGACTCCAATTAACATGCCTACCGGTAAATAATAAAGAGGAGACTGAGCAGGATCACCATAAATAACATTAAACGATAGATCTCCTCCATAAGCATTAAGTGGAGAATCAGAATTATCCTTGCCATATACTGCAATAGAGCCTAGTGTAAAACCATCAAGAGATAGTTTATCAATTACAATTCTTTTCCCATTTGTAATAGTTAGACCTTGGTTGCTTCCATGAGCAATAATTATTGGCTGATCTTGTGACCATCCATTGGTACCACTTTCATCGTATAACTTCATATATCCAGTTTCATTTGTATTAACAGCAGCCCAGAATTTCTTTGAGACATCACTAAACATTGCTATTTCTATAAATTTTTCACTTGGTGGTGGCTCTTGCAATTTAACAATGGTCTTTGCATCAGGTCTGACTGCATAGGACAAATTATTGTCTATAGTTAGGATCCAATTCTGACTTTTAGGTTCATCATAAGTGTAAATCAACGGATTTTTATCATCATTTGAAACAGTATAAGGGAAAACAAATTGTTCACTATTTTTTGATTTGATTATTTGATAATTATTTTGTTGAGGATTTAGTTGCTGTTGCTGATTTTGACCAAATGATAATAGAGGAGTAAACATAATAATAATAATAATAATGAGTAACACTGAAAGCAAGTAAGGTTTCATACCATATAGGACATCAGATTAGTAATATTAACTAATATTGATCTTTGGATGCCATTAAATTAGATCGAATACAAAATGTCTGAAGACTATTGCAATCAAGCCCATAAACTCACCCAAAACTACACATTGGTGGTTGTTATCAAAAGATTTTTAGGATATTAAATAGAAATGGATGAAGGAGATGAAGGAGGGAAGACATATCAGGATGAGTTCTAATATGTCACAGATGGTAAGCTGGTGTCTGACTAAATTTATAAACTAAAAGATTTCTAATTAGGTAATCTGTTCTATTATCCAATCTTTGAATTTATTAATTGAAAATTCTTCTGACTCCTTAATAAAAGTAGGATCTTTTGTTTTCCATTGTTCTTGAGGAATTGAATCAAAAAACTCTTGCATACACAAGATAAAGCGAAATCGTAAATTGCGTGCATTTTCAATTATCCCATATCTTTTTATGATATCAGCCACATTTCCAAAAGCAGAATCATAATCCCGCTTAAATGGTGGTAATTCAAATGTTTGATGTAAGATTAAATTTATCGTATCTAAATCTTCTTTTATTGTGATCAAATACAAATTATGTAGATATATCACCAATAATGCTGTTTACATTATTCAGTTTTATTGATAACCTGCATGGATATTCAAGTCAAAATCGAGCATAGATGAATTATAATAATCTATTAAAGACACTATTTTAATTTCCATCTTCGTTGATGAATTATTTAACAAATGGATCTTTATAAGACACAATTAGTTTTGATATTTCTGGTCTCATTAAATATTCTGCAGGCATTTCAGCACGGTTAATTAACTCTCTCATCTTTGTACCACTTAATTCTTCTCTAAATTCTAATCCATGTGGACAATTTCTTTCATTAGCATAACTGATGCATTTTTTACAGTAATAAAATGCCGGAAAAAATAATGGTTGAATTTCAAGATCAGGATAATTTTCAAAGATTTGTTGTGCTGCAAAAGGTTGATAATAATTTCCAACTCCTGCATGATCTCTTCCAATAATGATATGAGAACATCCAAAATTCTTTCTCATAATTGCATGATGGATTGCTTCTCTAGGACCAGCATATCTCATCAACGTATGAAGCGTTACAAGCATAGCTCTGTTTTTAGGATAGTATTTTTCCAGGAGTGTTCTATATGTGTCTATAATGACCTCGTCCTTAAAGTCTCCTTGTTTTTTCTTACCGATAATGGGATTTAGGAATAATCCATCATAAATATTCAATGCAGCTTTTTGTAACATTTCATGAGCAATGTGTGGAACATTTCTGGTTTGAAATCCCACTATAGTTTTCCATCCTCTATTTAAAATCTCCTTTCTAGTTTCAGAAGGACTCATTTTGTACCTTCTTAATGGTGAAGCAGACTCCTTTTTAATAACTTCAATTTTACCTCCAATAAGCTTGTCTTTCATTTCTAAGGTTCTTGCAACTCCAGGGTGTCTTACATCATTTGTTTGATAGACAGCTTTAGACATACCGATCTTGTCAAAAGAATAAACCTCTTCAACGTTAAGAATTGCAAAATGATCACCATTATTTTTTAGTATCGTTTCTCTAGAGTCTTTAATTTCTGCTGCAGTTTTCTCATTAACATCCCATATTATTGGAATAGTCCATGCCAGACCATTTTTTAAATGACCTGATTTTACGACACTCTCAAAATCATCTTGTCCCATAAAACCCTCCAATGGACTAAATGTTCCATCAGCAATATTTTCAATATCATTTCGAAGATCACTTGTTACCTCTATAGAAAACAATCCATCAGTATTTTTTCTAGTAGTAAATTTATTTATGAGCTTGCCTCCATGTGGTCGTGGTATACTATTATCACTATTCTCAATACGATTAGGTCGTATACTACTAGTATCTGCACTAGTATCTGCTACAATATTATTCACTTATACTACCTACTCTTGGAACGTTTCGTAGGATCCCAATGTAATCCACATTCTTTGTAACTGGTATCATTTTCCCACCACCATCTTCCTGCCCTAGGATCCTCGCCAGGTTGAATTGCTCTAGTGCACGGTTCACAGCCTATACTAGGGTAACCCTTATCGTGCAACTTGTTATATGGGATATTATTTTTATGAATATAGTTCCAAACCATTTCGTTGGTCCAATCTGCTAACGGATTAAGTTTAAGAATATTACCATGCGCAGAATCGACTTCAACCTTTCTAATACTAGCTCTTGTTATTGCCTGTTCCTTTCTTAAACCAGTGATCCAGCCATCAAGTTTGCTTAATGCTCTATTAAGAGTATGTACCTTTCTTATTTCACAACAGAGTTTTCTATTTTCAAGACTATCGTACATTAGATTCATTCCCTTTGTTTGTACCATTTCTTCAACCTCTGTCTGAGCAGGAAAATATGCCTCTATCTGAATGTTATATTTTTTACGGATTTCATCTATTACATTATAAGTTTCTTGATTGAGTCGACCTGTATCTAAGGTGAAAACTTTCGTTTTTTTAATATCAATTTTTGTCATCATGTCAATAAGAGTTACGTCTTCAGCACCAAAGCTCGATGCTAAAGCAATTCTTGGTGCATAAATATCTAATGCCCATCTCAGAACTTCTTGTGCTGATTCGTTTTCCATTTTATTCGCAACTTCTTTAAACTGCATTGTTGAAAGGTCAGCTCCAACCAATTTCATGTCATGATCATACAGTAATGGTGTGAATAGAGATTTATAATTACTTAGCCTGTTATGGAAAGACAGATGAAAGACAAATAACAAGTAACTCTAATTGATCTGATGAGATTATATAAGAAATTAATAATAATTCATTCTATTATATATGATTTATAATTATTTTTTGATCTTTTACATTATATTTCTAATTATTACTATTATTGATTGTTATTTTGAAACGCGTTCAATTTTGACTATTACTTGATCCCCTGCTTGCCAATCTTCTCTTTCTATAATATCAGAATTAGGTTGACTAAACACTAATTCTAAAGGTCGATGATTTTTACTTGCTTGGAAGACCACCGTTTTAAAACTACCATCATCCTGCACCCTTTTTACATCTGTTGTAAATGATATTCCCATTTTGTTTCTCATTTCTGATAACTTTATAGATATTTTAATGTTTGTGATGATAGCTGAAGATTTTTCAACTTTTTCTAATCTTACTGTCTACACAACCCTTGTTATATTATTTCGTTGTCAAGTTCTTCAGTAAATGCAATTTTGGATAGTGGTTTTCTTGTTCTTGGCGTAAACGCTTTCTCTTTTAATCTATCTGGTAGTACATGATATGTATCTTGATATCCTACTGCGATCATGACACCCACCTCATAATCCTCGGGTATATTGAAAACTTCTCGAGCTTTTTGAAAGTCAAAGCCTCCCATTTCATGCATAATTAATCCTTGGTTAAATGCCTCAAGAAACATGTTCTCATTTGCTGCTCCTAAATCATGAAAATGAAGTCTATTAGGGACCCCATTGTCAGAGTATGTTCTTTTTGTTATTGCACAAATAAGAATTGGAGCCCTCTTAGCATAATCATTTATCTCCTTTAGAACAGATTGTGCTTTCTTTAATTTTTCCGGGTTGTTATTTGTGAAAACTATATAGCGCCATGGTTGTTCATTTCGTGAAGATGGAGCCCATCTAGCCGCTTCTAAAATTGATAAGAGCTTTGGTTTCTCTACAGGTTTAGTAGAAAATGCTCTTGCACTCCATCTTCTTGATATTATTTCGCTAATGGGGTAATCAACTGTTGCCATTTTTGTTATTATTGCTGCAGTTTCTTTCTCTTTGTTGAATTCTTCAGTCAATATACTTTATTTTCTATTAAACTTTAGAGTATATAGACTGACCGACTTTAAGCTTCATAAACCATCTAAATCATATGAATACATTACAAGTATTCTGTTAAAGTCAAAGCAAATTATTTAAGACAAATTATAATATTTATAAAATGGTTTGGCCATATGTCTTTAATTCTTTTTTCCTTTATTCAGAAATGACGACATCATCTTCAGTCTATCTTCATGTGTAAAACATAATGTCCAGCCATAAGTTTCTAGGCGTAACCCTGTATCAATATCTGTATTCAATCCACTGTTGATTAATATTTTACTAGTTTTGACAGCAGAAAAACTATTCTTTGTAATCTGTTTTTGCAAAGCAAATACATTCATTCATTAGCTTTGTATTTAGAAATTTAGCTAATTTATTAGCTCTTTGTTTCTCTTGCTGTTCTTTTTCTTCTTTGGAATTATTGGTTGTAAGTGTCATATTTATTGTATTTAATAATCTATATTTTTCTTCAGTTGTTATATTAACTACCTTATTTACAAGACCAATTCTTTCTGCTTCGTGTGCCAAAATCATCTTCCCAGTGTAAATAAGTTCCGGTGGAATACCAACTGTAACTTCAGTCTGACCTATTTTAGCATTGCTTGACGCTATCCTAGCATCACAGGCTAATGCAAACTGACATCCTCCTCCTAGAGCATAATCATTAATTGCTGCGATGACAGGTTTCTCCAGATTCTCTATTTTGTTAAGCAGACTATGTATAAAAGATGCATATCTTTCTGCCTCGATAGGATCAATATTTATAACATATCTTAGATCTCCTCCTGCACAAAAGGATCTTTCACCTGAACCAGTAATAATTATAGTCTTGATCTTATCATCTATACCCACGGTTTCAATCTCTGTGTAAAGTTCTGTCACAACTTCTTTGTCCAAAGCATTCAATACTTCAGGTTTATTGATCTTTATAATAGCAATGTCATCATCTATTTGAGATCTAACTACATACTTCATGAGCCTTATAGAGGCTTATGTTATAACTTTCATTATACTTTCCGATTTGGTTATTATAGTACACTAAATATACCGATGCATTTAACATGATTCATTCTATTTAAGGAAGGAAGAAGAGCATAGACATGGTGACAGACCTAACAAGTATCGCGGTGTCTCTGTTGTGGGGATTCGTTGCTAGTATACCTTTACTGTTAGGGTGTCTACTTGCGTTGACCACAAAGCTTTCCAAGAAGACTATTGCAATCATAATGGGATTTGGCACAGGTGTTCTTGTGGCGTCTCTTGCATTTTCATTAATTGAAGAGGCATTTGAAATGTCACAGTCAATCCCATCAGTAATCATTGGATTTATCTCCGGTGGTTTAGCTTATACCCTAGCAAACTACTATCTTGACAGACGTACATCCCAAGGCAATATTAGACACAGAAAAAAATCTCATGGGACTGATGCAGGTGGAGGAAAAGCCCCCGGTTTGGCCATACTAATAGGTTCGATGATGGATAATATTCCAGAAAATATGGCACTTGGTATTTCGTTAGCGATAGGGGGATCAGTAGATCTTGTTCTCATGGTAGCTATTTTCATTTCCAATTTTCCAGAAGGACTGTCATCTTCAGAAGGTATGAAGTCCAATGGGAGGAGTAAAAGATCGATACTAATTTTATGGATGATAGTTGTACTTATAGGAACAATTTCTTCAGCGATTGGCTTTATCTTGTCCTCATATACAGAACCTTCGGTACTGGCAATCGCCTTATCATTTGCTGCAGGCGCAATTCTAGTGATGCTTGCAGAATCGATGATTCCTGTAGCGTACGAGGAAGGAGGAGCAACTAGAATAGGTATTGCTGTTATGGTGGGGTTCTCACTTGCTTTCATATTGGGAAATGTATAGAGACACAGTGGCGAATATTTGACCGTAGTATATCATCAGAACAAGGGTTTGTTTGCCACTCAGTACTTTTTTTTATGATTGCATTCTTTTTCCCATCAATTCTAAGATTTATTTGGCCATATCATTTTACAACGGTATAAACTGGACAAAACCACATGAGTGTGTGTCCGTATTTGATATTAAAAGAATAATTAAACAATCTTTACTTTCTCTTAAGGAAGTAATTACTTACTGACTCAGGATTTTCCTCATACTCCTTTATCAATACCCTTAAAGTTGTCAGAATTAATTCTTCTACTGTTTGTTCTTTCAATACATTTTCTTGATAAAGTCTTTTTGCAATAGATAGAGAAATATCATATATAGATTGCGATAATTCAATTTTTGCCGTTACCAAATTAGAATAAGCTATTAATGGTACCTTGTATACTTTTTTTCTAACAGTTGCAAAAGATTTACTAGGAAAAATAGGAAAAAACAAGATTCAGGTTTTTATGCACCAATATATCTGGAGATGGAGATTCAGGCATTAAAAGAGAACATATTATATCTAATGGAATGATCAATACTAACAATAATGGCAGAAATGTCCAAAGCAGAGATCACCAGATTTCTTATGCAGGGAACATTTACAGGAAAACTTGCTACAGTTAACAAAGATGGAAGTTCACATGTTGTTCCAATCTGGTTTGTATTGGATGACAAGAATAATAGGAATAAAGTAGGAAATATTGTTTTTACTACTGGCGAATCATCAACCAAAGCAGACAATATTCGTCGAGATAATAAGATAAGTATCTGTGTAGACGATCAGACACCACCATTTTCCTTCGTGTCGGTATTTGGCATTGCAAAAATTTATCCTTACAAACAAAACGAGGTTTTGAAATGGGCTACTAAAATAGCAGGACGATATATGGGAAAAAGAAATGCCGAGTCATATGGTAAAAGAAACAGTGAGGAAGGTTCAGTCCTTGTGAAAATAAAACCTACGAGAATGGTTGGAGAAACAGATGTAGCAGGTTGGGACTGAAGCATGAAAATGATGGCCAATTGAAAGAAATATAGCATATGTCAGACTAACTAAATAGTCCAACTAAGGTTTATAATTTAGCTATAATGATAGACACATTGTTATGAGTGTAGTCACCAAATTTCCTCCTGGTCCTACGTATAAATTGCCAGGCAAATTGCTCAGACAATTTATTCGTGATCCTATCAATACATTGTCAACGATAGCTCGAGAATATGGAGAAATCTCATATTTTAAGTTGGGACCCGAACATGTCTATTTAATTAACAATCCTGACTATATAGAAAAAGTACTCATATATGATCATCGTAATTTCAAAAAAGGCAAGAGATTGCAAACTGCAAAAGCTGTTCTAGGAGAAGGATTAGTCACAAGCGAAGGAGACTTTCATAACCATCAGAGGCGATTAATACAACCGATATTTCTTCCCAAACAAATTATGATCTACAGCAATATTATGACTGATTATGCTGTTCACATGCGTAATAGATGGAAGGACGGAAGCACAGTAGATATCTCAGAAGAAATGATGCGACTAACACTTGGTATTATATGTAAATCAGTACTAAATTATGATGTAGAGTCAGAGGCTCAAGAGGTTGGCAAGGCATTAACTACTGTTCGTAATTATTCTAAACGACTCCAAAGTCCGATAGGTCAAGTTCTAAACAAGATTCCTATTCTACCCGCCCCAAAGAGGGCTCGTGAGGCTAGAGAAAAACTAGATTCACTAGTATACGGATTGATCTCCGGTAGAAGACAACAAGAGGAGTCTGGCAGCGAAATGAGATACGACGATTTACTCTCCAGATTAATGCAGGCACAAGAATCTAACACTGCTAATCATGTCAGCAATAATGGTATTCCCTCTATGTCCACATCTCCTACATCCACTTCCGACGGAAAAATGTCAGATAAACAAGTAAGAGATGAAGTTATGACTATATTTATTGCCGGTCACGAAACTACCTCCAATGCACTTACATGGACATTCTACCTGCTTTCTCAATATTCCAATGTCGAAAAAAAGCTTCACGATGAAATAGAATTAGTTCTTGGAAATAGAATTCCTACTGTTGATGATATTCCAAAATTGCAGTACACTGAAATGGTTCTTAGAGAATCGATGAGAATATTTCCGCCGGTTTGGACAATGGGACGTCGTGTCGAGAATGACTATTCCGTAGGTGAATATACTATACCTGCTGGTTCCTCAATTCTCATGTGTCAATATGTTATGCATCATGATCCAAGATATTATGAAAAGCCAGAAGAGTTCAATCCAGATAGGTGGACAGATGATTTCAAGACCCGTTTACCGAGATTCAGTTATTTTCCATTTGGAGGAGGAATAAGAGGTTGTATTGGAGAATCATTTGCATGGATGGAAGGTGTACTCATCATCGCCACAATTGCTCAGGAATGGTCTATGCATCTAGTCCCAAGCCAACGTATCAAATTGGATCCAGCAATTACATTACGTTCAAAATATGGTATGAAAATGAAATTATCACAAAGAAGAAAGTAATAGTTGGAATTATGTAGACGTTACTGTCAAAGGAAAAAGAATTAAGTAGATTGGTAAATGACAGATCTTAAGAGGCTGTTACTAAAGTGTGGAAGCGTATTAGGTAGTAATTGGAATGGATCCCTTATCATACCATCTTCTATGCTATATCCACACAAATGGAGTTGGGATTCTGCAAAGCTCCCAAAGAAAATAATATTAGGACAAATTAAATAGAGAATGAAAAATGCAGTTTTGTTTATTCTTCCATTTGTTCTTCATTGATATTAGTTAATTTTAGGCCAGATTGTTTAATGATGTGTTCATCGTGTATTACATTTAGTTTACTATTTCTCCTTTCCTTTATCATGCTGCTTTCTAATTCTTCTACCTTCTTTTGTAACAACTCAACGTATGATTCTATATTTTCCTTCTTATGAGATTGATGTAAGTGTTGATCTAAACTCCCGTTACGAATATCATTTCCACATCTCAAACATTTAACGATGCTCTATTCACCATCCTGTGATCATCATATTTGAGAAACTAAAATAAATAAATCCTTCAGTGTCTAACCTTCAAACAGAGAAATAAAATAGTGAATTTATGGATATTATGAATTCTCTCTTTTCTGGTTAATAGTTTGCATCTGTAAACAGCAGATAATGGGTTACTTCATGAATGTCGATCATTAATCAGAGGAGTATATTCCCGATTGTTACTAGCGTTGCTACAATATCTATTCATTCATTTACAATAAATACCGGCTTCTTAACGTTATCAATCACCTTTCTGGCCGTACTCCCGATTCCCCTTATAGATGAACCAACCTTATTGCTAGCCATGATTATTAGATCTGCATTGGTTTCCTCTATAACTTTGACTATTTCTTCTGAAGGTTTTCCAGTTTGGATTTGATAAGATATTTGACTCTTTACCCCAGCTTCCCTACATAGTCTCATTTTCTCTTCGATTAACTGTTTTACTTCTCCTGTCATTGTAATTTCTAGATCTGTAGATGATTTGTCATAATCCCCCTCTCTCAGTGTGGCTGAAACCGAAGAATCTGTCATCTCAAGACGTTCAAGCACATTTAGAATTATAATTTCAGCATCTGATAATCTGGCCAAATTAATAGCATGGGATAATGCCTTATCAGACATCTCTGAACGATCATGTGGAACAAGTATCTTCATATATTTGGGAATATTATTAAAAGTCCCGTCCCGAGGTATTGTAGTAGAAGTTGAAGTGGTAACGGAATCATCTACAGTTGGTTCTGACTCGGACATTCTAGTCGTATGTGATTATTCATCTATTATGGATTTATATGAATTTATATAGATCCTAATTTGTTATCCAGCAATCAATTTCAGATATGGATTATTTTAAGAATGATACTAAAAGTGAAACCTGCAAGCAGAAAAATAGAAACTAAGACTAAGATTTTAAAGTATTATAGAATAACCGCCAAGACAATACTATAATAGCATAATATAGTACTACACATGATATGGGACGTAAGGATTGGTATTATATCCACTTTCCTAAACTTTTGATCAAAAGACTGGATCAATTCTTACAAACACCTAGAGCCAAAAGTATGGGTATGTCTAGTAAGCCTGAGCTCCTGAGACACGTCATAAATCAATTCCTCGATGAACAAGAAGCCCTATACAACAAGATGGATAATGTAGGTGATATTATTTTAGAGATGAAGGATCGAGACCATATTGTTTTTACGTATAACGATGAGTCACAATTTAAGGATATTGTTAATGCGTATATAAAACGAGGCATTGATCACAATCAAATTAATGTCTTGCTTATCTATACAAAAGAGCAACAGAAATTCATAGAATCAATTGAGACAGTCAAAAATGTTGATTTTCTACTCAACTCACAAGATATAATAACAATCCCAGCCGATGATGGTTTTTATGATGATGACAGTTTTTCTGCTATACCAAGTCTTAATAGTATACGCGATATTGGGGAACTGGCAAAAAGGAAATCAAAAGACGGACTAAATGTTTTGGCCACTTTACCAACTAAATTAATCGAACAAGGAAGATATGAGGATGCTCTCCAACTTGAAAATATGAGTAATGAGGCAATAAAAGGATTTGAAATACCTATAACTGTCCTATGTCTTTACAAAGCAGTACCAGAGAATCTTGAGGATCGTTTTTTAGAATATCATGATCTTATAATCAAACGTTCTGCAACTACTACATAATCTGGCTTACAGTAAGGTATTGGTAAGACCTAAAGGATAAATACAAAATACAGATTTTTGATTGTCATGAAACAACAGACTTCAAATCAAAAAATGTACAATTCAATGACACTCCACAAGACGGTAACAGTTGATGGGCTATCTATTTTTTACAGGGAGACTGGGGATCCAGCTAATCCAAAGCTAGTATTGCTTCACGGTTTTCCTTCTTCCTCCCATCAGTACCGTAATCTTATACCAAACCTATCCCATTATTTTCATGTTGTTGCACCAGACTATCCTGGTTTTGGTAACTCTGATTTGCCAAGCCCGGATAAATTCAATTATACTTTCGATCGACTATCTGAAATAATGGAACAATTCTTGAGTGTCATAGGCTTTACTCATTTTGGACTTTACATGCAAGATTATGGTGGGCCAATTGGCTTTCGGATAATAACTCGACATCCTGAGTGGCTCGAATGGTTAGTAATACAGAACTCAAACGCCTATGAAATCGGCTTTACCAGTGCATGGGATGGCCTGCGTAACGCACTTTGGAAGAACCGCACTTCCGAAACGGAGACTCCTCTATATGCATTTTTACAACTTGATACCATAAGACAAATTTATCTACACGGCCACAAAAATCCTGAAGTCATCAGTCCAGACAATTGGAACATGGATTTCATGTCCATGCAGCGATTAGACGCAAAGCGCGTACAGATGGATTTGTTCTACGACTATCGCACTAACGTGGCGTTATATCCAAAATGGCAAAAATACTTACGTGAAAATCAGCCAGAATCATTGATTTTTTGGGGACAGAATGACATGTTCTTTACTAGAGAAGGCGGCGAAGCTTACCTGAAGGATCTACCTAATGCTGAGATGCACAGGCTTGATTCAGGTCATTTCGCTGTAGAGGACTGCCTTGATGAAATCACTAATAATATCAGACGCTTCTACCTTGAGAGTGTAATCAAAGTACCGGCTCAATAAGAAGGCAGAAACACTAAAAACCATCACTACTGATACCCTCCTCAATGATCATTCTCTATGTAAATCAAAAACAGAATTGCATTTCAGATCTAAATAAGGGCTAGTCTCCTGCTGCCATTGAATTAATCTCTTATGGTGGATCATGCATAGATAACACATCTTTTCTTTTATCATACATACTAACTCGGATTTTAAGCTACATCCATAATTTAGATAAAGTTCTGTACCTTTAGAAACAAAATACTTGTGTACTTCTGTCTCGGAATACTGACATATAGGTCTAGGTGGCGGCTTTGTCTTGTGGAAAAACTTCATCTTCTTATTATCCCTGTTTCGATTACATAATTCTTCTTACAATAACAAAATTGGTTAAAACAACAAATTAACAAGTCGTGCTAAATTGGAACTGAATTCTCCTTATAAATATTTTAGTACTATATGCAGACATAATTATAACAAGATTCTTTTTCCATTGTCAGTGTCAAAGAAATGGATTTTATTATAAGATGTTCCAAGCATGATAACACTGCCAATAGAAAGATCAAGAGTTGAATTTGTGTTTGCAACTTTTATTAAACTAGATCCCATTTTTACTTCTATTATTGAATCGTCGCCCAACATCTCCGTAAAAGTTATTTCTCCTTTCATTTTGATATCTGCAAGGTCCTCATTTCCGTCAGATAAAACATTGATATCTTTAGGTCTTATTCCAATTGTTATTTTCTTAGGTAAAGGTTTCGGATGTGATGATCCTGTCTCTGTATTTGGAAGTTTGAATGATATACCATTAGATTCAAGATGAATAGCAGTAGTATGTTTTATAAGATTGCATTCCAAAAAGTTCATTGAAGGGCTTCCTACAAAACCAGCTACGAAAGTATTTGATGGTCGATTGTATATTTCTTGAGGCGTACCAACTTGCTGAAGTAAACCACTATTCATGACTGCGATCTTATCTGCCATACTCATAGCTTCTATCTGATCATGTGTAATGTAAAGTGTGGTTATACCTACCTTCTTCTGCAGCTTTTTGATTTCTGTTCTCATGTACATACGCAGTCTTGCATCAAGATTACTTAGCGGCTCATCCATTAGGAAGACTTTTGGTTCACGTACTAACGCTCTTCCTAATGCCACCCTTTGCATCTGTCCTCCACTTAGCTCTTTAGGTTTTCTATTGAGAAGACCCATCATACCAAGTAAATTCGCTACCTCATTGATTTTTTCTTCTGTGTATGGTTTTGATTTCTTTCTCATTTTTAACGGAAAAGCAATGTTATCATACACACTCATATGAGGATAAAGAGCATAATTCTGGAATACCATCGCAATATCTCTGCTCTTTGGAGGAATATCATTAACTAGTTCCTCATCAATGTATATTTGACCGTCGCTGGGATCGATAAGTCCTGCAATACATCTTATAGCAGTAGTCTTTCCACATCCAGAAGGACCGAGAAGCACCATAAATTCACCAGACTTTATCTCTAAAGAAAAATCATCCAACGCCTTTACATTTCCGTATTTCTTGGTCAGGTTTTCGATTCTAAGGTTGGACATTTAAGAAAACTGCCTTTACAATATGTGTGTATTTAAGAGATATTAATTTCACTATATCTTATACACTGTGAATCAAGTCAAGACTTAAAAGAATTTGTATATTGGAGTCAAAATAGCATAATCTAAATAGCATAGATGTGATCCCAAAACATCTTTATACCATCAGATTAGTATGACATGACTAGAATCTGTTTCTCGTTTAACTTAATTCAAGATTAATTGAGATAGTAACTGTTAAGAACAAGAACTTATTTAAGACTTCAGATGAAAATAAGCAAGAAATTTACTAGCACTAACTCTGTGTTGGCTATATTGCTATCACTTAGTCTGGCGCTAGTTATTGTTATTACCCCCACACCAATCGATGCTCAGAAACAACAAGTTACACTTACTGCAATAGTAGCAGAACCAAAGGAAAGATGGGATATTTTGTTTAAAGATGCATTACAGAAGTTACGACAAAACCACCCAGATATGGACATTCAAATAGACTATAGAGTTCTGCCATATGATGCCACTAGGACACAAATCCTAACTGCATTGGTCGGTCGAACCCCTATCGATCTAATATCTGTCGATCAACCTTGGCTAGGAGAATTTGCTGAGGGAGGGTTTCTAACGGATCTTACTCAATATGCCAATACATGGGGAAGAGAAAGTGATTGGTATCCAACAAACTGGGATGGAGGAAAATATAACGACAAAGTGTACGGTATTTGGGCTTGGACTGACATAAGAGCTATGTGGTACTGGAAGGATTTATTGAATCAGGCAGGAGTTGATCCCAATTCCTTGAAAACATGGAAAGGATATATTGCCGACACAAAACCACTCAATGATGCATTAAATAAACAGGGAATACAAGGTATGCATTTAGTCGGAGCTGATCATTCTCCAGATATGTGGTATCCATATCTCTGGATGCTTGGAGGAGAAATACTTGAGCAGAAAAGTGGTCATCCTACAAATGGTACATACTGGTTTCCAGCATACAATAGCACACAAGGTGTAAGGGCTTTAGAGTTCCTTAAACAACAAGTTGATGCAGGGATAAAGCCTCAGACAAATCATTTTTGGGGTCAGGAATTTGCTGACAAGAAGTTTGCTGTGATGTTAGAAGGTTCATGGTTACTCGGTACCTTACCTGGGTCAAATTTCACCCAGAATGTTGGAATGTTACCTATGTTTCCAGTACCAAATGCAACTGACAAAACTGCTACAATGATGGGAGGATGGATCCTCAGTATTCCTGAAACATCTACAAATAAGGACCTTTCATGGGAATTACTTACAATAATGCTCGAACCAGATGTGCTATCTCCTATGTTACAGCAAGAAGCCTATCTCCCAACTCAGAAGCCAATCGGCGAAGGGCCTTATGCAGCTCAGCTGAACACAACCATACCGTACTACAAAGAAATGATATCCATGATCCCAGTAGGACACAGCAGACCCAACATACCAGAATATCCGCAGATAGCTGAAAATATAAAACAAGCAATAGATGAGGTCTATCTTAGTGTTAAGGAACCTAAACAGGCATTAGATGATGCCGCAAGAAATTCTGCAAAAGTACTAGGATGGTAAAAGATCAAATGGATTAAGTAAGTATACAAAAAATGTCAAGTATATTTGTCAAGACGGAACCATATTTTTTTCTTGTTCCAGCCCTTGCAATACTACTTGTATTTCTAATATTTCCTCTTTTTTGGAACATATACATTTCATTTCACGATGTTTCTCTTATTACTATTCTAAGTGAATGGGAATATGTTGGTTGGACAAATTTTATTGAATTATTTAATGACCCGTATTTCTATACGTCACTTAAAATCACTCTATTGTTTGTAGGAGGTTCAGTCGCTCTTCAATTCGGTATTGGTTTGTTAATATCAGTCCTATTACATCAACAGGTAAGAGCTTCTGGAGTATTGCGAGCAATATTCATAATTCCTTGGACTATATCTGCAGTCATAGCCGCTTTTTCATTTAAGTTTATTTTTGATGATAATTTTGGAATATTAAACTATGTACTGAATCAACTGGGATTGCAATCAGTAGGCTGGCTTTCGGATCCTAACATGGTAATATGGTCTTTAGTGATTGCAAATGTCTGGTATGGCACTCCGTTTACTATACTTTTTCTAACTGCTGGTCTACTCTCATTGAACCCTACAATTTATGAAGCAGCAGTAATGGATGGTGCAACAAAGCTTAGAAGCTTTAGACACATAACCCTTCCGTTACTCAGACCATTTATAGTAATTAATCTTGTGTTGATAACAATGTGGTCAGTAAACTTTTTTGACATACAACTTGTAATGACAGGCGGAGGTCCTTTATTTGCCAGTACAACTGCATCACTTTACATGTACAGACAGGCATTTGAATTTGGTCTACTTTCAAAAGGGGCAGTCGTAGGAATAATTCTAATTGTAATCAATCTATCTGTTGCTCTTATTTATCTCAAGTTTCTAAGGAGGTAAGACAAAGAATTATGATGCATAAAAAGAATACAATCCGTTCTGGTCGAAGCTTACATGTTTCGTTCTTTGCAGAACGTACTTTAATTTATGCTTTGATTGCAATTTTTCTGTTCATTACACTATCACCTCTTGTATGGATTTTATCTACATCATTGAAACCCAATACAGAAGCCATAAGTTTTCCTCCCAAGGTTATGCCTGAAGAACCAACATTAGACAATTACTTCTTTGTTCTGACCGATCCTACACTTGCGCGCAGTTTGATTAATAGTCTCATTGTTAGTATAGGGAGCACTGCACTAAGTGTTGCTGTGAGCGCGCTAGGAGGATATGCATTTGCAAGATTTGATTTCAGGGGAAAAAATATCATTATGAGTGTTATATTAGGTCTCTTCATGATACCTGTTGTAATTAACATTATACCGTTATACACAATGTTGGCAAATGTTGGTTTGCTCAATTCTCTAGTAGCACTTATGTTAACATTTCAAATTCTAATTGTGCCTCTAAATATATTACTCATGAGAAATTATTTTGAAACAATTCCCAAAGAGCTTGAAGAGGCAGCACTGATTGATGGTTGTTCAAGACTAGGAGCGTTAAGACGCATAACCATACCATTGTCGATGCCTGGTTTTGTGATAGCAGCAGTTTTGTCTTTTCGGTTTTCATGGAATGAATTTATACTTCCCGTAGTTTTAGCCAATAGATCCGATTCAATGGTTTTTCAAGTTGCATTATATCAATTTATTTCAATATATAGAATAGAATGGGGCTATCTTAGTGCTGGGATTACTCTTTCTATTATTCCAGTCTTGGTTTTGATGTTAACTTTTCAAAAACAGATGATTAGGGGATTAACCTTAGGTGCAATAAGAGAATGAGAGATAATCATTATAAAAAGACCAATCTCGCTTACTCTTTGTAGAAATAGTTCTCACATTTCCTTTCTGTGTATATTGAGATCTGTAAAGTTGTATCAGAGTAAAATCATTGCATAGCAAGTATCTTGTATCCGGTCTCTAATTTTAATCCCTTAAGTAAGCCTTTTTTCAGTGTAATCAAAATTGGTTTATTCTCTAAATGTGACAAAAGTCCCTTTTCAATCCAAACTGGTATGCCACAACTATCATCATATTTCATAAAATATTTGTTAGGTTTTTTACCATCAAATACCTTCAATTTTTGAATAAAAGTGAACTGTCTACCGTAACCATAGCCAATATTGCATATATCTCGATATATTATAATCTGCGGATCTTTTAACCGTCTTCGCAGTCGAAGAAAGTCAACAGCATCTTTAGATATTATTACATTCTTCAATGTTAAATTTTGGGAATAAAATCTTTTATATGTTTCTTTTAGTTCAGAAAATGACAGATATAGTAATAGACAAGACTGCTTTAGAAACTCATTGTCACGCCAGTCTTTACAAAGAAATGTGCTGTCACTTCCAGGATCATTGACTAGTTGTGTTGTTTTCTCCTCTGTACCTCTCAACTGCTTTTGAGTATGCGTGTAGATTTCCTAGATCTAACCATTCACCATCATACAAGTAAGCATACAGTTTCTTCCTTTCTACCAGTCTGGGGAAAATGTCATATGCAAAATCCATTTTTTTGTCAAGGAGGGGAGGGCCAAACTCTTCCTGCATCACTCTATGCTTCAATAGGGCAATACCTGTCCATGTTGGTTCTGCCAGTCTCGGTTTTTCATGAAATGCCTCTACTGGACCTACATCATCACCCCTCATCAATACCTCTGAGTAACCATGCTTTGCGTTCTTAGTTACTGCTATCATTGCCTGTATCCCTGTACTAGCACCATCTTCGAACGTCTTGAGAAAATGAGCATAATCCAGTTCTGTTAATGCATCTGCATAATGAATGAGGATAGTTTCGTCAGGCCCGAAATGAAACTCTTTCTCGGCTGCAAAGTAGTAATGGGTAGCTGTACCGATAGCTTCTTTCTCTGAGAAGTTGATTGAAATGTTCCTAATCAAGTCTCTAAACTCCCACTTAAAGTTAGGTCCAAATTTAGCCAGAATACATACAATAAAGTCCAGATGATGCATATCGACAAGTTGATGCGATATTCTATCTATAATAATCCTGATAATCGGTTTGCCATTCAGAGGCAGTAACGATTTTTCAGTCCATGCTGAATAAGGAGCCATTCTCGTACTTTTACCTCCAGCAAGTAAGACGACCTTCATCTCAGTTCCTCTTATCCCACTTAGGTTCGTCACCATACACAAAATAAACAGAACGACCATTTCTTGATCGATTCCATGTCACAGATCTCAAATATCTTTTATATAATGTGGTTTTATACTTTATGAACACAGATATGATCATAGGTCTCCAAAAAGCTGCCTTCTTGTTCATGCTGAACAGTTATATGTGTTAAAACGAATAGTTGTACCAAAGTATCATTCTAATATGAGCGACTGTAAAAAGAACTCATTACCTAATAGATATAGTTTTATTTTCATCAGCGCTTGCATTTTTCTACTAATCTCCATTTTTCCTTCCTTAACACTATATCCGAAAAATGTATTTGGAGATGGTTTATTTCAAGAACAGCTCTCAGCCTCTTTTGGTGATAGAAAGGCAGATTTAATCATAAAGATGACTCCCCCGGTGGTTACAACTGAATCCTTGCAAAATCAAAATCAAAAACCTGTAATTCAGTTTAAGCTTTATGATCCTACTACAAAAGAGGGTTACAAACATGTAACATATTATGTAACAATTGAAAAGGACGGCAAGAAATTGCTTTCTGATTGGTTTCATGATCATAAGGGAGATTTAAAACTAGAGATGAAACCGCAAAGTGGGAAAGAAGTAACAGTTTATGGAGAGCCAGATCCAATCCTGCAAGCTTTTACAGGAACAGAAGACAGTCCTGTAGTAGCATCAGGTCCAATCTTTCAAGATGGTGGCTTGTATCACTTTATAGTAAGAATAGCGACTATTGACTATGATAGGTCTTTAATTCCTGACGATAAACAACCAGTATATGATGGTTGGTTAAGTGTTGGTAGTACAATGGATGAGCAAGTATCAGTAAGAAATGGGACTGAGCAAATTCCGATCCAGATAATATCTTATTATGACGATCTAAAGAACTTTAGTTTTGATTCAACTAAAAATCAAATGCAGTTTGCCATGCCATTTGATTGGAACATGACTAGGTTAGAAGAGCAGAAGCAATTATTGGTACACCAAGAAGTATCAATACCAAAGGGTTCTGCATTAGCCTCTAATTCTTATGTTGGAACAATAAACAACATAGATGTAACAAAAAATCTAATGGTGGATCCTAGTAATTCTACAAGGGATGTAGTTCATTTTATGCTACCAAAGCCTACAATTATGCAAATCGCAGAACAAGTCAATGCAAACGGACAGAAAGCAACGTCTAATGGAACGATGATGGAGTTTACTCTTGCACCATCTACAAATCAAACTTCTCATTCAATGTCAATGACTGATATGCAAGCTTAGAATACGCATGTTTATAAAATACAATCCGTGACAACAAGATTCAGGTGGAGGGGATAAATAAGAAAGGAATAGATGCAATGTCCCTTTCCGTAGATAATCACAGATATGTAAATTAGGAGTAGAATTAAAACTAAAAGTTCAATCAATCAATCAAACACTGTTAAATTAATAAATAGATTACATGTTGTAACTGTAGTTATCCATCTTATAGCAAAAAGAAAGGAAAAGGTGGAGGGTTCAGTGTTGACAACTTATAACGACATACATTCTACCGTTTCAGTTACTTTTCTACCTTTAGCAGCTTTGCTATCACACCATATATTGGTGTGTTTCCAAAGTGATTGTTAATCTTAGTTGGATCGATCCATATACTTACGGCATTGCTATCCATTTCCTTTATACTAATTGGGACATCAGACACTGGTCCTTGTTTCATGGTTATGGTCATGGTTCCATTATATATTCTCGTAGAATTGTCTGGCATTGATATATTTGTAAGCGTAAAGTCAGAGATCTCATGATCATGCATAGCAGATCCATTTGTCATTACCATATTGAATTTCGAATAAAGTGTTGCATTTGGTAAATTAGCTGTTGTTGTGGAAGCATTTGCGGTAGCTGTACTTTGATTACCCATTCCGCCTTGTGTTTTGTTGGTTAGACTGCCTTCCCATAGACCTGAAAGTATCCATGTAGGATTACCATTTTCATCATTTTGTATGCTTGCTATAGTTCCGAATGCATAAAATCCTGGTTGTTTCTGTTGTGAATATGCATTAGCGCTGCTTTGTATCGCTCCTGATACGAGTATTGCTGCAGATACAATGAATAACATTGAGAGTAGTTTTGTTTGCATCATTGCAAGTAATTCCTAGCTTAACTTCATTTTAAAGTTACTATATCAACATAAACATAGCATGAAGAAGGAGCATTAAAGATGATTTACGTTTGTAACACAAAAAACTACATGATAATGTTTAGACGTCTTTGAAATTTTCGAATGACTATAGCATATTTTCTCATTCTCTCATAGTCATCTTGATTTTTTGCGATGACATAGCCAACCCAGGCTCGGTTTAACGCTCCCCACTCTGGAGTTCTCCTTCTATGTTTGTTGTAGATGGGACGGTATGTTGCTCTCGGATTGTGACCACAGGATGAAGTGATTCCCCTCTTTCCTTTCCGTAGCCGATTACGACGACGGCCCCAATTATAGCTCATAGGTTGCAGTGCTATCTTCCTTCTACTTTGTTGTTTGACTGTCTAAGTCGATCTGAGATATCCGGAAAATTAGAGACAGGTAGACACAGTTGCCTCACAAACTTCTGCATTCCTTCTGCATAGTACCTCATTTTATCATGATTGCCATCTTTTTTGCTATTTTGAATCCAATTCATTCCCTCATCAGGCTACGATAAGTCCTACTTTCAACATACTTGGGGCTTCCTAACGGGACCCAAGCCCTTCCAGCACTGCTTTTAGTCAACCCAATCCCTACCTATGATCCTGTTGTACTTCGCCTTCAGACTCAAGTATTTGGACTTCCAGGATGCATCTTCGTTATAGCCTTCTTGGGTATGTTTGTGCTGCCATTTAATTATCCGTACTAATGTACTTCTACTGTACTTCTCTAAATGCTCTATATCATTTTCGTCCCTTTCTGGATTTAGTTCAATATATGCAGACCGTAACGTAATAACACTCCCCAAGCGAGCAACGCGTTGTACATCCACACATGAATCAAATACTGGCACCGGTCTGTTTTCTTTCTTATCTATTTGCTTCTTTTGTTCGTCAAAGTCATCTTTAGCTAGGATATCACTCTCCTGTATTTGCTCTTCCTCTAATCTAGGATCTTCAACAGTTCCAGTTTGTAGATTTTTTCTACTAATTTTTTTACGAGCCAGGTTTACCTCTCGGTTTTTGCTTTGCACTACTGGGTAGATAACCAGCTATTGTTGACCTCTGAAATCCCGCCTGTAGCATCTCATCACGAATCATTTTTCCTATCTCTCTATCGGTAAACCCTTCTTTCCTCCCTTGTTCTAATGCCTCTTTTACAGCCATTCCAAGCTTTTGAAGTGAAGACATGCAGGCATGAATTTTCTCTTTAAGTTTCTCCGATGGTTTTATACTTATCATTTTTTGCGGTAGAGGTAAAGTCTTTTTATTTATAAGCAATTAAAGGATTGAACGCTCTGTGGACGCGCACATTTCTAAATATTTCAAAATTTTTCTCAAAATATTGATAATTTAATGCTAGCAGAAGATGGATTAATCTAATCTTCCTTTAATCTTGTAGCATATCATATATGGTTGAATCTCAATCAGCTACTACGACCTTTAACTGCTTGCATAAACCAATCTGGCAAGACATTTCTATTTTTCTTTACAAAATAGCCAAATGCAGAATCTAAGATATAGGTTTTAGCCCAATCCTCTTTTGATCTTATAGACCGACCACTTGCTTGTACCAATTTCAGTGCCGTTTGCCAGTAATACCAGTCCTCATCCAAATTCCTTTTTGCATTTATCCATCTATCATTTTTGTTAGGATATGGAACCTTAGTTATGATCTGAAATCTAGAAAGCTCTCCTTTCAGGTCAAGTCCTGTATGCAGTGACGGCGAGATAAGGACTGTGGGCTTTATACTATTGATATGTTCTTGAATTATTTCATCTCTTTGTATTTCTGGATCAGTTACTAATAGCCTTCGTGCATTTTCTCGAGATATTTTTTCTTTAATGAAATTTAGTTGTTCATATGAAGTAGTATGAACTATTCCTTTATCCTTTTTGTGTATAGTCATAATATTGTCAATAGTCTTTGTAATACTTGATTTTATATCTGGTAACTGTAAATTATTAAAGTTAAGATAAGCAATATTCATAGGGTAAATAGGCCTATTTTCTATCGGAAAATCCGATTTAACTTGGATAAATTTTACATCCTTGTCATATATTAAACCAACGCTTCTACAAAATGTCTCAGGATTTAATATCGTTGCACTCATTACCAGTACTTTGGAACATTTCTCAAATACATGTTTACAATAAGGAGATATATCCAACGGTTTTAATTCAATTTTTATTACTTCGTAACCTTCTTTCTTTATTTCTGCTATTATCCAGTTCCTTGGATTTGATAGAATATTATTGATTGTAATTGTCAATCTTTCTGTGTCTCTGATAGCATCGACGGCAAGTTCTTCGCCAATATTTACACTAGACATGGAAATGTTTTCTTGGTATTTTTGAGCAATTTCATCATCACTTTCATACAAGGTAGAAGCAGAAGTTATCCTCTTTTTCTTACTTTCAGTTGTTCGCTTCGAATCGTATTCTCCTTTTCCTACTCCATCTAAACCATGTAAACCAAATTTGATCTTTCTTTGTAATGCTAATAATTCAATCATTGAAGTATTTCCAATTAGGGTAAGCATTTTTGTCTCTAATTCAATTAGAAATTCAATCCATTGCTCTAGATTATCATAACCATAATCAACCATTTGTAAATCTTGAATGTATCTTTTCCATCTTCTTTTGGATAATGATAGCCCTCTGAATTTTACGATCTCTGTTTCTAACAAATGTCCCTCATCTAATACCAAAAGTTCTCTTGGATGAAGGATCTTTGGATTTGGTAGAAATGCCAAAAAATTAGAATAATTAAATATTGAATGACTGGAAGATAATGCAATATTAAGTTGATTAAAGTATCCACAGGGTTTCCATTCTCTTGATTCTTTTAATTTTAGATTCTTAAGATGCAGCCATTGTAAAAATTCTTTTTGATATTTAATTTCATCAGATCTATTAATGAAGATCTGCTCGTCTTTTGTTCCTTTATTGGTTACTTTATAATCTTTGGCAAAGGTTCTATATTTACAGGCACGATCCTGAAAGGATTCATTTGTCATGCATGGTCCGTATTCAACACTGGTATGACGACATTCCCCAAAGATGTCCGAAGCACAAACTCCACACCTATATGTATTGTTTCTAATGAAATCCTCTTTCACTAAACAACGAAAGTTATTTGCACCTTTAGCTACTTTGAGAAATGAAAAATCTCTTGAATACTGTGTTTGTAAGTCTTTGGTGGATGTACAGATATAACTAGATCCCATGGTCATTGCCACAGCTATGGCCACAGGACTCTTCCCAAAACCAGTAGGGGCTTCAAGTAAAATATGTTTATACCCTGAGTTAAATGCTTCACAGATTTCATTTATCACATAAGTTTGACTCTTTCTTCTATGTGTAAAAGGAAAATTCTTGATGAAATCTGATACATTAAATGACGATTTTTCTTGGTTACTCAATTCACCTCACCAGGTTATCTCCTAATATTATTCCTATCTTATTTTTACTCTGCTTCAAATTATTATCCCGTATATAGTACTCGTAGGTCTAAAAGAACGCGGTATAATATACTTAGGGTTCTATGTCTATTACAGGATATGATTACCTAAAGGATGAGGTATGCTGCTGCTAAATACAATATCCATATCATTTTTTGGTAGTATTAGGAGAGGCTATCGTACATATCTCTCATATTTCCCGCTGGTAAAATAAAGCTAAATGTTACTTCTAAACCATAAAACAACTCTGTCTTTTCCGTTCCTTCTCTTTGATTGCCACTCAGTTGTTAGTATCGAATAACCTTGTTAATCATGTCTTTAATACTATTTGCTAATTATCGGATTTAATATGCAGGCATACAACAAGTTTAGAAAACATGTTTTCTCTTTATTTTCATACAATATTAATTCAACTACAAGTCTTTTGTTAGTGATAATCCTTTTGCTATCTTTTTCTTTTGCAAGCCCAGGACTCTTTCGATACGCCAGTGCGTTCGTACATATTGTGTCACCTGAAAAAGAAGAAGCTGTTCCTGCGGGATCTAGTCTTACGGTATCGGGAAATTCGGATGACAACCCGCAATTTAATTGTAAAGTCCTCATCATTGTAAATGATAAACGTCCATACCAAGATACCATTCCAGTGAGACCAGGAGACTATTCAAAATGGACTTTTGTCGTAACCCCACAATACACTGAGATACAAGAAGGAATAAACACCATAACATCTAAAGCATCTTGTGACTCCCAATATGAACCGGTGCTAAAGCTCGATCCATTAACTAAAGAATATGTTAAATATTATGGCATAAATGTAACCGGCATGCCTTCAGGATCAGAACCTGGTTCACAGGGGCCATTTGTATTTCAAGCCCCAGGCGAAAATTCAGGAGAGGAAGGAGGTGATGGAACTGTAGGTAGCGAAAGCGAAGATGGAAAGTAAGTAAGTCCATATCAGATGGATCGTCGTTTCAATAGATAAACCCCTTCTCTGGTCTGGCTCGAGCATAGAAGCAATTTATCTGTTAGATATCTTAATTCTTTCTAACTATTGCCATGAAAAATAGAATTAAAATGGCAAGGGTCATGGAAGATATTAAAATATCTCCAATTGGAGGTTCTTCCAAAAAGCCAATGGCCTCTTCTAAAGAGCCCAAGATCAGTTGGATAGCAAAGAGAGAAAATGCAATTGCTGCATATATTATTTTTTTCAGGCCAGTTCTTCTGTATGCTAAAATTGACAATGCTAACAACAACAACGAAAATATTCCAATTGCTGCCAGAATAATACTCTCTAGACTCTCATACCATCCTCCTTCAGATAATTCAGTCTGTTGTACAATTCCTGTAAGTACAATAAGCAATGCTGCTACATCAAATCCCGTAATTGCGATCATTATTTGGCTTCACTCCTAGACATGGATAAAAAAATGTCAATTAATCTATCACTCCATTTTTCCCAGATGGCAGGATAATAGTTCCGCATGAGAGTTGTTATATATTTGGAAGAAACCTTTCTATCCTGTAGTTGATATTTTTTATATTTGCCTTCTTTTATCTCCTCAATTAACCCAACAGCAACCAATCGTCTCATATGCCAATTAACAGATGATGCAGATATTCCTATGCTGTTTACAATATCAGTTTGAGTGGGTGCTTGCTGCTCCACAATTAACATCATAATTTGTCTCGTGGTTTCTTGACCCAAAATTTGTAGAATCTCTTTTTCATTTTTCTGAAATATTCCAATAGGAAAGTAATGTTTATAGAGACCAGATCGGGTGGAAGATATTTTTCCCATCTTCTCTAATCTATCAGTATGATATTGTACTGTTCCCTGTGAAACATGAATCATTTCCTTAATTTTACGCAAGTGACAGCCTGGATTAGCTTGAATAAATTGCAATATCTTTACGACGGTTTCTTCGGATTCATCTGAAACCATCGTCACCACATCCCGCAATCTACTTGCCTACCACAAAATATTTCGTAAATTCTTTAGACGGGATCGACATTTAACATAAATATCAAAAATACCAAAAAACCGATTAGACGGATGCAATCTCTGACTTTACTGCCATTTTTTAAGTATAAAACATTTCTGGTACAAGTAACTAACTGATTGTGAAACTGTAATCTACATTCCTGTAAACACTTTGTACCTCGTACCATATCTCTTATTAATTCTCATTTTATAGTACTAGCCGGATGAAAATAAATTCAACATTTGGGCTAGATGTCATAGTAGTATTTTCAGTAGTGGCAGCAGCGGCAGTTGCTCTATCTATTGATACTACTCTAAATGCCTATGCTCAGAACACAACAACTGGTACAAATCAAACAGTCGATTCTCAACAAATAAAAAATTATCTGACCCAAGCCATTCAAGCTCTAGACACTGGAAATAATACAAAAGCAATGGAACAGGTTAATCTTGCTGGAGATCAGCTGGAGAGTTTGACAGGAACTGAAGATGGTGAAGATGAAGACGAGGATGACGAGGATGAAGGAGAGATAGAGGAGGGAGCCGGTGAGGATGCTGATGAACCTGGAGATGTAGATGCAAACGATCAGGAGGTTACACCGTAAAAGCAAACAGTTTTTTTAGAGATAGAGATAGTGTGATCCTAAGCTAAGATCTCCATTTATTTTTATACATTTTTAAGATTTACAGCGCGATTTCATTTTCCAAATTTGAAATTGATGAAGGATTAACTTACTTTCCTTAATACCCAGCTCTTATCATATGGATGAAGATTATGCTTAACTACTGTTTGATACGAGTGACCTACTCATATGGTAGAGGTTGTGATATAGTTTGCAATTTTGAAGCAACTTCATTCAAATCCATTCCATTAGCAGTCCATATTACCAATGTCTGTTCATCACCCGTGTCTGATTGTCCTCCACGTAAGTCCCTGAAATTCTGCATGCTATCTATTCCAAACCGAGCATCTTTGATGGTTGTAGCTATATTTTGAACATCCATGGAAGGTACCATCAATGCTCCGACTGTATCATACGTAGCCGGAGATGCCGTAGTACTAGGCTCGTCAGTGACTGTTATATTTCCCGTCATCACAAATCCGCCTTCATATTCTATTGTATCTGCATACTCAAAGCTACCTGTATCATTAAACACGACTGGCCTAGATGTTGACAATTCAGTAAATTCGCCTGTATCGAATACCTGATTTCCATTAGGATCATTTACCACAATATTGTGCTCATGACCAACATCTCCGTTAAACCAAGTTACCTGTGTGCCAGGTCCTATTACAACATTTTGTGGGATGAACGGCTGAGCAATAAACCTTGCTTCGTCTTCTTCACCTGGACCATGATGTCCTTCATTTGGAATCAATATGACCAAGTGTTTTACATTGTCTCCTAGAATCATACGGCCTGAATCATACGGCCTGAATCATACACACTAGCCGCATTCAAGTTCGGTTGAGTCTGAGTTTGAGCAAAAATCATATCGGTCTGGAAGTAATAAGTTGCATCTATAGTGAGAATAGCAGATATTGTTGCAACAACTAGAAAATTGATTTTCTCCATACAAAAATACCTGACATCACGGGTATATCTAGATAAGCGTATCATATTACTATGAAATAATGAGAGGATAAAACATGAGATAGGAGAGGATAAAACATAGAGATAGGATTTTTAAATCTCAGTTCGTCGGTTAGTTTGACAATAGGTCAAGTCTTGTAAACCTCTCTTTAGCGTTTAGATGATGTAATACATATTCAAAAACCTTGCGTTTAGATGATGTAATACATATTCAAAAACCTTTCCATGCTAATCTTTAGTAAAGCAAACCAAATGATTCGCTTTGAATCTTAGTAAATAGCATAATACTCGTCAACATTATAACCACAGCTTTCAATTGATTAGAAGAGAAATTCTTACATATGTGTCGGACATATCATTAGTATCAGAAATGCATAGGGATTTCTGTTGATATTATTAGTATGACTGATAGTAAAAGCAGCAATACTGGGAGGCCAAAAAAAATCCTAGTAGTGGATGATGATCCTGACGTAGTATCTACCTTCAAAATGATACTAGAAATGAATGGGTATGAGGTAGACGGATATACAAATCCCTTGCCTGCATTATCTAACTTCAAACCTAATGAATTTGGCCTATTATTACTTGATATTAGGATGCCTGTAATGAATGGCTTTGATTTATTCAAAAAAATGAAGAGTATCGACAGTAAGGTAGAAGCTTGTTTTATAACAGCATTTGAGGATTATCGTGAAGAGTTTAAGGAATCATTTCCCATGTTGGATGAAGCCAAATATTTTATTAGAAAACCAAAAGCCATAGAAGATCTGATTAATCATGTGGCAACTATCTTAGGATAGATGCAATTGTACTATTTTTGTATGATGACGGCTACGAAGATATGGGATAGTACAAGTACAATTACCTATCTAAAAAAATAAACACATCTCTCTTCATATCAGAAGATATATCTGAATAAAAAAAGATTAGGGAGAACAACTAGACAGGTATTAACATTATCAATAAAAAATAATATCCAAATTTAAATTGGTAGGGTTGATTGTCTGCTAGACAAATATTCCTGCGCATGTTCAATTATACTTCTTTCATTCTCCAATAATTTATTACCAAGCATCTCCCTGAACTGTAGAGCATTGATTACGGCCGCCCCTCCATAATGGTTATTAAAATAGGCTCTAAGTACTTTTGTTTGTTTTTTGACTTCTTCTACTTTTTCAACCCATGGTTTTAATTCCTCTTTGCTGTAGAGGTAATCGTACCAGTAATGTCCCTTTGTATTTCTTCCATGAAATCTAACAAATGAATGGTCAGCAGATGTCACAGTAACTTCGGATAGAAATTCTAGATTTTCCTTTGCAGGAGAATCAGTCATAACAGCCGCAATATTGTAATGTTTTAGCATATCCCATGGTCCCTCTGTCTTCCATGATGGATGCCTGAACTCAACTGCATAATAGTAACCTGATGGTAATCTGTCAAGAAATCTTTCTATATTCTTAAAATCAGTGACAGTAAAGCTTGGAGGTAATTGTAGCAAAACGGCTCCCAGTTTATTTGAATTCTTAAGAGGAGATATTTTGTCAAGAAATATTTCGAAATCTGTTATAGCTCCTTTTCTAACATCTAACCTTTTTCTATGCGTAATTATTTCTGGCACCTTTACTGAAAATTGGAACTCTTCCGGAGTAGCTTTGACCATTCCAATAAAGGTCCCTTTGGTCATATGAGAATAGAATTTCTCATAGAAAATTGAATCCATTTCTGCTGTGTTGAAGAATTGGGAATAAAATCTGAGTCTTTTAGTAGTCCTCTCAGGATAGAATATTCCAACCCATCCTCCTTTATCCGGAATATCTCTATAATTCCAACCAGAACAGCCTAAAAGAAGTTCTCCCATTTCCATATCTTACATCAAAGACAATTATGTTTGTTATTGACGCTTTGAGCTAAGCTGTGGGTAGAGACTGAAGCCGAAGCGAGGATACTATGGTAGCCTCATAGTTATTTGCTTGCTTTAACACCTTCAATTACTACAATTAATCCAGACTGCGGATGATAGGTTTGAACATACTTCCAGCCTGAATTCTCTAGCAAAGAAGAATATTCTTCAACAGTCCTTTCTCTGCCCGTTCCCCAACACATCATATGTATATCAAAAAGTTTCGAAAAATGTGGCTTCTCCGGTTCTGTAATAGGATGCTCAACAATGAATATTTTTCCATCTGTAGAAGTACAGGATCTTTTAATATTGTTGAGTATCACGATACATTCTTCGTCACTCCAGTCATGAAGGATCATTTTCATTATATAAGCATCTGCAGAGGGTACTTTCTTGAACATGTCCCCTTCTGTGTATATACACCGATCATCTACTCCCATTTTACTAGACCACAATAACTCTTTGTTCTTAATAAGAGGTTTTAACTCTAATATGCTACCTTTCATGTGATGACACTTTAGGAGTAGATTACTTAGAAGATGCCCATATCCTCCACCTATGTCACATAAATGATGTATTTTGGAAAAATCATACCCACTTAGTGCGTCTAGTACCCAGGCGGTTTGAGCAGCGGAATAGCTGGTCATTGCACGACTGAATACATCTACGTATTCTGGATTTTTCTCAGCGTATTCAAATCCTGTAGTGCCATACTCGCGGAGAAAAGCATTCTGCTGTCCATTTTTAATCATGGCAGGAAGGTGTTTCCAGAGTGCATAGTGTTCCGGTCCTTCTTCTAGTAATATTATATCTCTTAATGTCTGTGGGTGGTCCTTCTGGAGTAGCTCACCTTGTCTGCTTATTGAAAATGTACGATCGTTTCCTTCCTTTAGGAAACCAAGTGATGCAAGGGCCCTTAGAAGTCTATAAGCCAGCGCAAAATCAAGGCTTAGTTTCTTTGCAATATCAGACATATTTTTGGGATCTGATGTGACGCAATCAAAAACTCCTAACTTAACACCTGCATAAAGTATTTGGCTTTTCCATCTACCGAATACGATTTCGAGAGTTTTTTCATAGTCCAGCATGGTACGAACCTGACTGATAGTTGCCTTTAATGCAGATCTCTATAATTCTTTTGGATCTAGTCTAAGAATCGAGGACTATTTAGTTTGGCCGCCTAATAGTAATCAAAACCAATTTGACTTTCACTATAATATGGGCGATGTCTCCAACATCACTGTTTAGCAATAAGTTAGAAGGTTACTCCAGCAATCCTGAAATGCAGTAGTAATTAAGTCAAGACATTTTATTTACTACCTTACTTGCAAATGTATCTAATGCCTCAAGTTCTCTATATGGCTCTAAATCCACTATAAGATACTGGACACCAACCTGTTCAAGTATCTCTATTTGCCTTGATACATCTTCAGGTGTTCCATAAATCACAAATTCTTTAATTTGTACATCCAGAAGGATCGACTACTATTTCTGTTTTAATCTAATTGAAATCGTTGTATCATCATATTCTGTTACAACATCTATCCGGTCTCGAAGCGGTTAAAAAAAGTGTGCAAACATTTGATTCCAAAAATATGAGAAATTCTTTCCCAAATTATGTCTCATTACAATCCAAGTGTTCTTTTGTTCTGTGGTGGTAATCCTCGCATCTGTTCCCATCAGGTATTTGCTGACCTTGGACATAGAATTTAATACTGATTCTAAATTAAATTCACCGCCAAGAAGACGGAGAGCATTCTTTGGTTCATCTTCCCACACCTTTACCAATTCATCCAACCTGTCTCTGCTAGCATAGGAAAAAAGTTGATAAAGGGCCTTCTTCAGAATTGCAATCCTTTCATTAGAAGCCAGAGGTATAAACCATTCAGAATATGAATCCAATACAGAGATTATGTATGCGCTTACACTTAGTCCCTTACCTTTAGCATAATCTTCGACTGTCTTAAATGAATCTTGATCCATCCTTAAAGTTACTACTTTTTCTCTTTTCTTAGCCAACTATAGAATTACCATCTGCATCACTTGTATACATTGTCATCATTTTCGTTTTTTAGTTCGATTTCGCTACTCACGGGACAACAGTATGAATCGTTCAATGCGATGGAGTATGAACGGGCATTCCTCAGATAGACCTTTCTGACGCAGCAGAAGAAGGTAAATTCGTGCGGTTTTTCGAACAAGCGTTTGAATGGATGAACATGACCTATCTCTTTTACCCATACTTTTGGGGAAGAAAGAACAATTGGGCTGAGACAATAATGGTACATGATACCGACCCTCTGTTCGAACAATTCTTAAAGGCTGGCTACTCACGAGTCTGGATCCCAGTGCGACCTGGGTATCATCAATTATATTGAGTGCGGTGGCGAACCTTGGAACGAAAGGCATCCTCCCATCGTCGGCGGATCAGACGAAACTTCGGCTCCTACCATCGCGCTAATTGACGAGATCAAAGAGCAGCTTGGTGTAAACTTCGAATTTCGACCCGGCACTATTAAGGTCCGGCATGACAATAAACTTGTCGTCGGTACTGGAACTGACTTTCGTGCCGATGATCTCAATCGCGAAATTATGATCTCGCTCAAGTATTATCGTATTGCTGAGGTCGACGAGGACGGGCAAAGAATATGGTTGCGCGAAGCTTATGCTGGCGAGGATCAGGAGGGCATCGGTTTTGCCATCGGTGTTAAATATGTTGGTGAATCCTGGGTAGTGCAGGTCCCAACGACACTAGTCCATCTAAGTGGTAACGATGAACTAATTTCGGAAGTCTGAAATCTCTATCCGAAGGTCCTGTGTCCGCTCAATTTTTCAGTCTTTTCATCGTACAGATGATGATTAATATCCAAGAGAGTTGCACTAAAGCTTTAAACTAGCTATAATCGAATCGCTTTACACTATGTTTATCACTACTAAGCCACCAGACTGAACTACATCTTTTTTAGCTTTAAGAGAGAAATTCTTTTTATTACTCTTGTCCATTGATGCTAACGTGGAGAGAAACCATTGACTTATGCATCCACGCATCATATTTGACATTTCAGTGAAAATTCAAGAAAATTCATGAAATGATTATGTTTGGGCCAGCTCTTGTTTTACTATACTTATATAATTCTGGCCATACAGTTCACCATTGGCAAGGAAGAGTGACGATAAAATTACTTTAATGACTAGGAACTTATATCAAGGCGTGGATCTGAGTCCACTAGCAACTGCCACCAATCCCACAGAGTTCTTCAAAGCGGTTGGTGCTGCATATAACAGAATGCAAGCGACTAACTTTCTAGAGAGAGCAAAGGTGCTCGCTGGAGAAATTGTGCGCGCTTCACCGGATTTGATTGGTCTCCAAGAAGCCGTACTATTTAGAACACAAATCCCTGCAGATGGGCCAACAACTCCTGCGACTAATGTCTCTTATGATTTTATACAGATCTTGGTTGATGCACTTAAGGATCGAGGCGTGCATTATACAACGGCGGTTGTTCAAACAGGTTTTGACATAGAGGCTCCGGGGTCTTTTGCCACAGGGCCAATGGATGTTAGGCTGACAGATAGAGACGCAATCTTGGTTCGGGAAAATATAAAAGACTTTGGGCTCTCTAATGCTCAAGGTGCACAATTTGCCGCAAAGTCATCTTTTCCAAGTCCATTTGGATCTGTTAACTTTCCATGTTCATGGGTATCCGTGGATGTCACCTTTCGCGGTGGAAACAAAGTCCGTATCATCTCCACACATCTAGAGCCAATCTCACCCTCTATCCAGATATCGCAAGCAACAGAATTACTTAATGGTCCAGGGAACACTCGCTTGCCATCAATACTGATCGGAGATTTCAATTCAAATGCTGATGGAACTGGAACGCAAACGTATCCTAACTTGATAAATGCGGGCTTTAAGGATGCATGGACCCTCCGAGGCCAAGGTAATGGATCAACATGCTGTCAGCGTGCCGATCTATTGAATCCGGAATCTACTCTTAACCGCAGAATAGACCTGGCGCTATTCCGAGGCGATGTAAAAGTGCAATCCGTGCAACTAACCGGCAATACTACTAAAGAGCGTACACCGTCCAACCACTGGCCATCAGACCATGCAGGACTAGTGACCAAACTCAAATTAACAGTTCCCAAGAACTAGCAAAGTGGCACAAGAGCGGACGAGCCAGATTCTGTAATAAAACAGCTTATCAACCTCCTTGGTTGAAATGCGACTAATGCTACTCCTTTATCTCGGTAGATGTCGATTATAGAAGTAAAATGGAACGAACGGAATCATTTAGTTAGACGACCTGAAAAATAGACAAAAAGAGAGAAGGTCAGATGTACAATCTACCTTAGTTGACTATCATGTAGTTTAGTGTCCAACCGTTATGTGGAGGTCTATCGCAATGGATCCATATTACTGGAAGGCCAGCCGCGCTCATCCCATAGGAAAATCCATAGCAGTTCCTAAGGGCCGCGTTTGGGTTGAGGGTGACTGAGATTATTGAGTCTTTCTTTGCGGAGACGTCATTTATGAAGAAGTCTTGACGACTGCCATCAGGATCCCATACTCTATCAGAGCCAGTATTCTGATCCGGAATGGTAACTTTTTTTATGAAGGCTGTTGATACCTCTGCTCTGCCAATTGACCCATCCTTAATCTTGCTTGCATCAACTAAATTTGCAGCTAAATCTGCGGTGGTTACCTGACCATCCTGAATCTTTGTATTGTCTATTGAATTTGCAGCTATCTTTGGAGCTGTAACCGCGCTAGAAGCCAGCATTGCATTAGAAACCTGTACTAGTGTAAATACAGCAGAATTGGTAGGACCATCAACAACTGCCACGTTCGGACCACTAATTGCCTTTGTGGTGACTGCAACTTGGTTAGATGTAGTAGCTGCATTTGTAATGTCAGCTATAGATATCTTGATTGCTGCTGATGCAGGAACGGAAACTGCAGATGATACAGTATACTTCACTACTTGACCTGACACTGAAAGTGACCCTGCACCGATACCTTGTACTTGCAATAATTTCGCATTTGCGATATTGAATCCATTAGGAAATGTCATCTCTATTTCCTTAATTGCACCTGCAGTCGCTGTAGTAAAAGCTATAGTGTAATAGGTTTTTGTACTAAAAAGATTGTCAGCTGGAAGGGCAAATACGTTGGTCAGAACTCCCGCTCCATAAGCTGTGATAACAATTGAGGGTGCATTGACCACCTCATGGCCGGTTACTGAACCATTCAGTAATTGTTGGGGTATCTGAAGAAATATCGTAGCAGTTGTTGTTGAACCTATCAGGATCCCTATCAGTGAAAAAGATAGGATTTCCCATTTGGTTCTTTCCTTATTCGAAAAGGTATTAGTACTCATATTATCATGGCTAATAGCGATTATATAAACAGAATAAGAGCACGCGAATTTCGTGGTCAGGGTCACATACTGGCTATCGAGCTTTCCGACTTATTATATTGAAGAAAATAAGGATGGTAATAAGCAGAATTGACGTTTCCAAGCTATAGTTGTTATATCCCCAAAAATCTTGAAGCTGGCTAGTGTAACTAATCAGTTTTGGTTCAGATTTCAAACCCCCCTTGAATCCACCTTTTACTTGTATGTATATTCTTAATTTTGAGGGTTTTTCACGAAATCCGAGAGTATTAAAAATGACATCTCTTAGGAAGAGATGCAAAAATATGAATTAAATGGCGCGCAGTAGCAGATGGTCAACGCAGAGTAGTAGGACTTGCGGATGAAGATGGATCTGGTAACCAAAACCTACTTCTTAGTTTTGGGACTCGAGTGAAAATTCATATACGTCCCTCTGGGCCCGTCTCTATCTGTAGAGGTAGCCTCACATAACGTAGGAGCCTGCACGATTGGCCGGGGTTGCAATTTCGGTTGTTGGATAACCAAGGCCTACTATCTTTATATATCTAGTTAAAAATGCTCCGGAGTAAGTATAGTTACCCAATGTACTATATACTTAGATATCACATAAATAGAAAAACAAGAGATAATCTCCTAAATTTAATTTTAAGAATAAATTTAAGCACCCAAATACGACCTAAATACAAAAGGAGTCCCACTATATCCGGCAATTTGCAAATGATTACAATTGCTAATAGTATATTTGTCACTATAATCCTTACATCATTATCATCTTCATATAATGGAACCGACTAATCATGCTTATTTACCCTAGATAAGACAGTGGTTCTAGCTACCGGTTAAATTTAATGCCATAGTGCGCCTCAATGTAGTGAGCGTGTAGAGAGGAAATTGAACCTTGAACTATTATAAATACTGATAAAACTTCCAATGGAAATTACTAGCGATATAAGTAGTGGTATACTGGGTCAAAAAATAAAAATGAGTGAATTTATGTTCTTCTATTTCTAACTATTCTTCAGATTCATCTTCATCTTCTGATGATGTTCCATCATTAGTACTGCTTTCGCCTTCATCTGCACCTGCATCTTCGGTCTCATCGGTCGAACTACTGCCATCTGCAGTTGTTGAACCAGTGGCACCACCAGTGTTGTACAATGGCTCAAAACAGTCTCTAATCTCTTGCTCTGTAGGATTAGAATTACTACTACTGTCCAGCGCGCTTGAGACATCCTCTTCAGAAGCGTCTCCCCCAAATAGACATTCCATGAATTGTTGGAACTTTTCTCCATCCTCTGCAGCCCCTGTTTGAGTCGAAGGCCCTGTATCTGACGTATCCGGTGTACCTGTTGTATCTGGTGAACTACTGCCAGGGTTTGTTGGAGTCCCAAATGTTGGCTGGGAGTAACTTGGTTCCAGGATTCCTGTGTTTGTTGGCGACACAGTAATGACAAGTGTCAGAGCAACAAGCATTGTGATGCTTGCGTATCCGAATGAACGACTATTCATATTTCACCTGCTGCCATAAGAGCTACATATAGATTTTCCTATAAGCGTAGCCATGCAGTATTGTACAACACCTGAAAAATCGTTTTGGTTAAACTAAGCTTCGAGTCCATTGCACTCTTTCCACTTTGGTTAATCTTCTAATACCTTAAGGTGAGTCTGAAAGCATCATAGGTATCATTGTATGACTTGATTTTCTTGTCTAGTCTATTATCTTCTATAGCTGTTCTTAATGGGGTAACAAGTTTGTCAAAGACATGATTGATAGCAATACATCTATCTGGAGTTTAAATACTAGATTCTTGAAATGAAATGAATATCTCCATTATGGTAATCAATAAACCTTTTAGAATTGTGATACTCGGCGCTGGCTATGCTGGAATGTTTTTAGCTATCAATCTATATCATTCATTAAAAGAAACAAGTAAAGGTGATAGAAAAGGAGAGAACAGTTCAGCTGACGTCGAAATAATTCTAGTTGATAAAAATTCATATCATCAGTTGTTACAGGAAATCCATTTGGTAGCTGCAGGGTACAGAACTGCAGCAGAGATAAGCATTCCAATAACCTCTTTGATATATAGTACAGAAATCAGATTCATCCAGTCAAATGTAAAAGAGATACGTGCAGATGAGCACAAAGTTATTCTTGACGGATCTATAGTTGATTACGACCTAGTCGTAATTTGTTTAGGATCCACTACAAAGTATTTTGATATCAAGGGAGCTATGACAAACACTTTTCCCTTTCGGTCAGTCGATGACGCGACATTAATTCATAGCAAGAAGATTCAGTCCTTCTCGTTTCAAAGATCTTATGTTAAGGATGAAATGAAGAAAAATGATGACAATAAAAAGGAGAGCAATGTGAGTAATAATATCATCATAGTCGGTGGGGGGGCAACTGGAGTAAGTCTCGGCGGAGCTATTGCCGATTTCTTAAAAGATCAAGCAAACTCGAAAGAGCGACCTGATAGTCTTCCGCCTTTCAAAATTAATTTGAATGTTACTATAGTTGAAGCATTACCAAATATTCTTGCAGGGTGGAATCCGGAATTAGTTAGCAATGCAAGAAAAAGTTTAGAGTCAAAAGGCGTAAGGATTTTGACCAATTCAGAGGTGTCTAAGATTGAACATGACAATCTTATTCTCAGAGATGGTTCAACAATCACCAGTTCACTTATCATTTGGACAGCGGGGGTAAAAGGCTATGAAATCAAAGTGACACCACAAACAGACAAAACTAAGGATGGTAGAATTATTGTTAATGGATTTTGCCAGATCGACAATTATCCCAATATTTTTGTAATCGGCGATATTGCGGCTATAAAAGACAACCACGGAAAAATATATCCACCTATTGCGCAGTTAGCGGTGCGAGAGGCCAAGTATTTAGCAGACATCTTACCAAATTATTTTGGCAAACTCGGTAGTGAAAATACTAATATCAAGAATCTTATAACACTGAAGGATCAAGATGTTTTCGATTATGATATCAAAGTGCAAGTTATTTCCTTGGGAGCTGATGATTACGTAGGCATATTTGGTAAGCATGTAATAAGTGGTAATCTTGCTAAAATGATCGACGAGTTTGGTAAGCTTACTTATATAAGATCTATTAAAACTGGAGGAGAAAACATATCTTCAAACCTGTACGAGGATAGTATGATATCAAAGTTGATTGCGGGTTTCTGCTTTGCTGGTTTCGCTTTTGCAAAATGGATAGGAGTAGAGGGATTCAAGAAATAGCAAGTTTAGCATCTACCATTATAAAACGAGATACGAGGTGATATGACCAAATGTCAACATGGATAGCACAGAACAATGACGATCGAAATTTTCCCAGGTAGCCTCGTCTAATGAAGACCACTGGTGTATCGTAAGCGATTTGGACCATTGTCTAAGCTCCACCTTTTACTGTTTTGAAACCAGATCTATTTATGGTTTCTCTATTTAGTTTGTACCATGGCCCAATCTTTTGAAGTCGATATACATCAAGTGAAGATAGTGGGCGTATATATGGAAACACCTACACGTCTATTTGCAATCCATTTTTGTTTGAATCTCTAATGCTGCCGCTACCATAATATCATATATAGTATGACCTCTCAAAATCTTGTAATTATAGCCATCATTTGATCTGTTCTCTGCCAATTGTTCGCTCTCTTTCTCCTTATTGAGGATATCAATGAATTCATCTAAGGCAACACACAGATCTTTTTCTTTGTTGGCCATCTCTACCAATGTTTCCTTTACTCCTTGTGTGATCAGATTAGATACTGTCTCAGAAGAATAATCATGCAGTTTTGGAGAAACATCATAAGGATCCCACTTGCGTTGTATACGAGTAACACTATTTATCCGCACCTTTCTCTCAATAAGCTCGTGATATGTTCTCTTGTTTCCATCACGATGTTTGCTTTCACCCTGCTTGTCAAGAATATCGCTTATATCAACTTGTGACGCTTCTGCTCTTTCTTTTAGCTGACTAGCAAAATCGATATAATCTCGTATCAGATACGCTATCTTTTCCTCATGGGGTGTCTTATCTTGAAACTTCAAGTCATATAATCTATTTTTGACACCATCCTGATCTGAAGGCACATTATTATTATTTCCGTCATTATTACCATTGGCAGAATCATTACTATCAATACTACTATCCCTGCTTCTACCGCCAATGGGCCATATATTGGCAATGTACACTTCCAAATCAGGAATACTCTCCTCCCTATCATTAACTTTTGACCAGTAATTCTCGTGTGATTGTATTAGTTCCCTGAGAGGTGTATTGCTTAATAGTCCGCCGTCCCAAAATTTGCGAGTACCTTTGGAAACATCAACATAGTCCATATTTACCTCTGCATAGTTATAGTTAATTGGAACAGACGAGCTTGCAACTACATGATCAATATTAATTCCTTTATTATAGCGCATAACAATTTTTTTATCTTCTATATTCACCTTCTTCTGTTCTTTGGCATAGTCTTCGAACTCGGACCATCGAACTCCATCCCTATCTTTTTCATAGCTATCAAAAGTTACAATTGCACCTGTTTCAACATCAACACTAACCATTAGTAATCTAGGCTGCAGTTTCTCTTGCTCCTTCTTTCCTTTTTCTTCATAAAATGATGAAGTTCCTATAGGAAACGTCACATAACGCTCAATGCTCTTTCTCAAAGGGGTATTATCATAATGATACCACGTATTGGTAGGAGCTACGAAATCATCAAAAAATCTATTATCATACTCTGTGACTGACCGTCTAAATACATTTTCGGCTCCTGTGTACAAATATTCTTTAGCGGAGTAATATCTTCTAGCAGATTCTCCATTTGCTACATATTTATCGATAGTGTGAGCTTTATCCCATCTAGACTTCCATGTACTCTCATCTGGTGGCCACTTCCATCTGTAATAATTTAGGGGCATTAATGATGATTCTGGTGCGAATAAAAAGGGTTCTTGTACAATCTCTCCAAAAATGGAATAAGGTCCCCACTTGTTATAATCTGGATCCGAGGAAATGTGATTCCAAAAATCTAATAGCTTTTTCAGAGTACCACTCCAGCTATCTTCAATGTCAAATTTTTGTTTTCTTTTTTCCAACACATGACTAACGATTATTGAAGCATTGATTGCTCCACCGGAAGTTCCCGCGATAACGTCGAATATGTTGTTACTATTTTTTTTGGTCTCTTCACCCTTTCTCTTTGTATTCTATGCTTGTTCCTTTTATTAACAAGACTACGACTGCCCTCTCCTCTTGTATTGATCCCTTCTCTTTGTCTCATCAAGTTATGTACTGCACGAAGATAAAGTAACTATATATTTCAACTTTTATTCTCATATAAGTATACCAAATCTGTTGATTTAAGAGATGCCCCATAAGACAAAACGAAGGCTACGGTCGTTCGTATTCTGACAAGCAATCCGATAATGACGATATGAAAGGTAATTAGAAGATTTTCCATCTACATTTAGAAAACTGAGACCTTTGACAATACCCGAATATATCGGTAATATTTTCGGATTTTGGGATGATATCGGATGGAAAATCACCTTTCTGAGGGAACATCAAGTTAAGTTCAAAGATCCTAAACATCCAAATGCTAACGAAGGTCACCATAGAGATCAGTTATATACTGGTTATATGTGGAAAGGCGCCACACAGCCACCACCACCACCTTATACACATTGCTTGGCAGGAAGTTTTGTGGCTTTTGGTGGTAGTTCAGGTAGTGGTGGAACGAGACATCGATCGGTATTTGGTTGGGTAGCCACATTTCCTTCTTCAGCCTCAAAAGGACGCTATTAAGGAAAGGCAGTCTCAGCCAATCTAGCATGTATCAGCATCTGACCGATCTCAAGAAAATTCCTTTTCGTACAAGAACTCCTTGAGTCTGTCTGAATCATCAGTCACTACGGAAATCTAAATGTCAGAGGATAATAAATATCCACTCCACTTTTTACACTAGACTAAAATAAAATCCAATGATAATTTTATTTATGTCTCACAACGAATCTCATGTTGAAAACAGGCAGCAACAGAAAAAACTTAATAGTCTTGCCCCTCTCTTTCTTTATTTCTACTTTTACTAGATGTACTCAAGGTCACTCTAAGTACTTAATCTAGAAACACACAATAACATCAAATCACAATTAATGTTATTCATGATCTATACAGACTTACTTTCTTGTCTTCATTCTCAAGATAATTTCCAGAAGCAATATCCGGAAGAGGCAGTTTATGATGACGATGAAGGATATATTACCTTCTGTTATGAGATAGCGAAGAAATGGATTACAAACACATTGCCTCTATTGTCCAATACATCCTCTGAAAATACAGCCGCAAAAGAAGAAATAATATACAATATACTAGAATTGCATAGTAAACGCAGCTCTGAATACGGTGAACGTGATGATCTAATTTATTCGTACTTTTTGCACTTTTGTGGGATATTGCCTTTCTTGCGTTTCTGTGGAAAAATGGAGCAACTTGGAGACATGAAATCTGAAGGTCATATTCTTGGAGATACAAACGCTGATGAAAGTCTACTGAAATTGAGATCGTATTTTAGAATGAAAACCAGAGAAGCATTAAATAAGGATCTTGTCAAGAAACCTCTCTTCGAATTTTTAAGTATTTACATTGATATCATTAGACTAAAAGTAAAGGATCGCCCTACAGCGTTCAGACGTCTAAAGGAGTGTCTCACAAACGATGAAGATAATATCATTTTTGATGCTATCAAAAGAGAACACAAATTAATGAAGGAAGTTATGGAAGAAACACCAGAGAGGGCTCAGATTCGTAAGAATTTATCGCAAGATATTTTTCCAGAGACCAAAGATAAGAACATTGAGTTTCGCAATGTAATAGAATCCGTTATGCAGTCAAAACTAGCGAGACTTTATTTTATTGCTGGAAATATAGCTGAACATAAAAATAGTTTGCTCAAGGCATTAGATAAAGAGACTGGATATCCTGATAACACATTTGCCCTGGTTCAGCAGGCTCATCTAATAGTTGATGAAGCTACAGAACATAACGGTGAAGTTGACGACAAGGATCATTACTACAATGAGGAAAGGAAATCCAAGAAGGAGAAAACTCTTCTTATTAGAACCGCAGAAAAAAAATTTGAGAGGGTGATAGAGCTAATAGATCATGGTCAATACAAGGCCCATGAACATCATTCTGGAGAGGAACTCTTTGGATATAGAATTCAGTTTGAAGCGTTTCTAGGTCTTGCATATATAGCTTATAAAAGAGGATTATATTCTAAAGCAAAGAAGAAATATGAAGAAGCAGAAGAAATCGCTAGAAAGTTTCCGGAGGGAGGACAACAGGAATATTTATTATCCATTCTAAGTATTGACAGAGGAAGGAACGATCTTGATAATGGAAACAGCCAGAGCTACAAAAAAGCGATGGAAGATTTTCAGTCTGTAATAGATAGATATCATAGATATCATAAAGAATTACATTCGATCAAACAAGAATTGGGAGAATTGGCAGGTCTTGCACATAATAATCGGGGAGTATGTTACTTAAGCAGGGGCGAGGATGAAAAAGCTGAGAATGAATTCAAGTGCGCATTAGACATCAATGATAGTAATTCCCATGCTAGATACAATCTAGGAGTATTCTATTACAAAAAAGGCGAGAAGGATAGAGCATTAAGGTTAATTCAAAATGCATACTATCTGGACCCCAGTTTTGGAGAATCAGAAAAAGCTATTGGTATTCTTGGTGATAGAGAAAAGGGAAAAAATATAGGGAAGGATTGGACTCGATGGTGGTTTAAGAAAAATGATCAGAAGAGATCAATAACAAATAGTAGAAATAGAAAAGCCTTGGTAAAATTGGTTATATTTTCTGCATTATCACTTCTGCTTGTAGCTTCATTTGTAAAATACTCATATGATCAACTACATGATTACGGAGATATTGCAGGTGGGACATATGATTTTCATCAACACGATGTAGATGAAAATGCATTTCTTGTCTTAGTTGCCGTCAGCCTTGTGATGCTCTTGTTACCTGTTATTAGCAAATTAAATGTGGGTGGGGTTGAAATAGATCTAGAATCTGAGTCAGCTGGGTCTCATGCTGTTAACCCATCTGCTGTAACTGTAGCATTGTCAGACGATGGTCCACGAAATATATGGCTCTGTTTCTTTTTTCCACGTTTTTGGTACTAGTCTAATCTCCTACTAACTAGCAGCGTAAATGTTATCAAATATATTTGTGAATACGTTTCATGAAACGAGACTATAAAAAGAGAAATAAAAAAATTGCACTCAAATTGGATCTCTATAAAGTAGATCTTAGGTCAGTAATTAGTAAATACATAGGTGAAACTGAGAAGAATCTCAATCAGGTCTTCGGGGAGGCTCAAAAAAGTGGTTCCATACTAGATAAATGCGAAAACTTGATTAAATTAAGATTCAAAAAATAGTCAAAGCTTAAATATTGCATCAAATTTAGAAATGATTTTGATTTTCACATATCTCGGGATATTTCTTATATGGAATAAATGTATTTAATACACATTGGCTCCTTATCCTACATTTATCGATTACCAAATAACCGCCAAGAAGCTTCTTATGATATTACGAGGGGAATTACGAAACGCGGTAGCAAATATTTGCTTTAATAAAGATAAACCAATAAATACTCAGCTCTTTGGTCCTGTTTTACATTGACCATATTGAAGTTCCCAGATCTGATGGTTTCCTAGATGGTTCCATACCCAGTTCGTCTCCTTCACCTGGCGGTTATCTTTTCAGACCAGGTGAATCAATGGTGACTCACTTAACCTATACAGATAGTGGTCTTTATCCTGACTACGCTGTTGGACAACTTACAATAAATGAGAAGCTACAGATCGTGATTCCACTTCAATTGCATTTCAAAACTAGGTATATGATAGAGCATAATAGCGAAGCATTTGCGACTAGTGGCACATTTGTCAAGCTGCACATTGATATCTACGGTGAGGTGGTTAAAACCAAGAAGGATCATTTGGGTAAGGATGAATCGATATGGCCGTGGATTCCACGCATTGTACTCAAGTTTGACAAAATAGATTTCATGAATCTTGCTGATTTAATTTCACCTCAAGAACAGAATGAAATTACTCAAAAGCTCAAGGCGCTTGGTGCAATAAATATCCCTATCAGTTTCGGTGTAGTCAATAACTTGGTCGGGCCTGACATACCAGTTAATGTTTATAACGTAGGTGTTAGTGCTAATTCTACTTTATCCCATGCATCTATTCGATGGGAAATTAATGGACCTGCTGAATCGTTTGAATCATGGAATAATTTCTATAATGCCTACGGATATGTTGGAGTGTTGGCACAGGGAAAAGACTGGGGCTTAGTAATACCCGGACAATTACTTGCTGACTCTTTTGCTCAAAAAATAAGTCATAGACTCGGGATAGAAGATGCCAAAACTGGCGATGATAAAAGAATAGAGGTACTTGAATGGCCTACGGCATATTGGGAACCTCTTTCAGGTAGTATTATAACAAAATTTGACGTTGATATAGTCGACCATTCAAAGACACTTTGTGTATGGGATATAGGTGTAGAGATCAAGATAATATCAAATCTTGGGGTAGCGGAGGAAAATAAGATACAGATTGTTGGTAACATAGAGCACACTCTTTATCCTGGTGATGTTTTTAAGTGTATTAGTACAGAAGCGCAATCAATACCGTTGGCTCCGATTGTGGTGGGTATTGTTCTGGCGGTATTATGCCAATATTATTAAGGGTTGAATTGGTATCAATTTCCAGGCCTTACCGATTTTGTGGATTAGAAGTCTTGGATGACAAGCTCAATCAATTCTCACCGTTTATTAGGATAACAGATTATAATGGAACTGTTAAAATAAAGATTGAAATCTATCCTAACCAAATTGTTAAACAGACTATAAATGATAATGATGGAAGTGTAAAACTTGGATATTTTGATCAGCCCTATCCCTGCAAGATAATCATCTATAGTTCTGCTGGGATTTGGTTGTTAACTGTGCCGCCTTTTGAGCAATACCCGACATACACACCTGAACAATTGCATAAAATGAAACTAGAACAAATAATTAGATGCACGAAAGCTATTGATTGACGTCCATCTGGAATTTTTGATCCTGAATGGGTAATGAACCCACCAGATGAAATTCTCCAGAGACCTAACATAATGATTAAGCATCTATGGAAAGTATATCTATTGGGAGTGAAACCAAATGATGGTATCAGCATTCGCGATGCCAATGGAAGTGTTATCTGCACAGCAATAGGCTCATTGAAAGGAATAGTAGCACTTGGTACTATTATTTTACCAACAGTCGGTAGAAAAGATTTAACTCAACCATCAATAGCCTCCAATGACACTTTAGAAAAAGGGAATACGGGTAAACTAATAGTAGAACAAGCATTATTGATTACAAGTAGTGTAGTTCAGCTAGAAGCTTATTGTAAACATGTAAGCGCGGGAATAGTCAATAATAGTAAGGCTATCTTTTGTGTGACATACAATAGGGTTAAAGTATACAGTTTGGAAGACCCTTCTCATCCGGAACTGATTGATGACATAGAGGTACCAGGAGTATTGGGCCTAGTGGGATATACTGGGTACAAGGTGCAGACCAGTCAAAATGGTTGTCACAGATTGTAGATATTGCCCAAGATATAGGATTACAAGTACCAGAAGATGAGGAGATAAATAAAGAGAAAAACTATTTTAATGCTTTTTGTGATTATTGTAAGGAATATGGTAGCAAAGTATTACTGATAATAGATAACGTTGAAGATCCTCGGTCCTTAAATGACGGTAAGATTCTATTTCCGTCAGATCTCAATACTACCTTTAGAATTCTAGAATTAGAGTGCAATATCATATTTACTACGAGAAGAGATTTTGTATTACCTGGGACGAGAATGCGTAATATTAACTTATTATCTCCGGAATCCTCTTTAGCTCTTCTTACAAAATATCGTAAACCTACGACTCACTATCAACAACAAGAAAATGAAGAAAAAAAAATACTCTGAAAAGATTTGCAACTCTGTTGGGTATTTGCCGTTAGCCTTGGTGTTAATACAAGCATACCTACGAAAATATCAGGACGTTTCCTTTAAAGAATACTATGAGGAAGTTGTAAAAAGTAAGATGGGTTCGATTGATCTTGATGAAGTATCAGAAGATCAATTGTCCACAAGACATAGTCCGGCAATTAGAGTTACACTCGATCAGGATTGGAAAGTATTAGAAGAAAGAAATGAGGATCAAAATCAAATACAAAAAAAACAGAATGCTAAAAAACTGCTCTCTTTGTTATCTTTACTTCAAGAATCAGCGTTAGTTCCAAAAGGTAGACTTATTATTCTTTCCGGTATTGATAGATTTGGCAAGACAAAGTTAATTCGTCCCGCAGATTCAGCTTTTAATGTTTTAGATGAACTAAACTTGATAGATGTATCGCAGGATGGTAAGTCTGTGCGTATCCATCCTCTTCTAAGAGAATATATGCTTGAGAAATTAGAAGGAGATGGTGCAGAAAATCAAACTCAAACGACAACTCTCAAGGCAGAATCTATTCTCAATCTAAAAAGAGCATATTATGATAATTTTTCGTCACTTGTACAAGAATATGTAGAAAGAAATAGTGACATTGATTCCATAAGAGAAGATTTCGAAACAGTACTCTTATGGTCAAAGGAACCCGAACTGGTTAACTTAGCTAGTTCGTTAAAGATAGTAGAATCAGAGTTATATCCAATCTATGAGTTGAATAAAATAATAAATCAAGAACAACATAATTTACGACTCTCAGTAACAAATGACTCTCTCTCAGTAAATCAAGATATGCAGGTCTTGTTTGCTCAATCCGTGCTTATCCGTTCTTTTGATCTCAACAATATGGAAATGGCTAACAAGGCGAGAGAATTTCTACTACAGGTAAAGAAGCCCTTCTTAGACATAAGATGGGCAAGGGTTCGCGATAAAGGGGCGCTAATAAGGACTTTAGAGGGTCATTCTTATTCTGTTACCTCTGTAGCTATTACATCAGACGACAGTAAGATTGTATCTGGATCTTGGGATAAGACAATTAAGATTTGGGATCTTAATACTGGTGAGTTACTAAAAACATTAAAAGGTCATTCTGATTCTGTTAGCTCTGTAGCTATAACTTCAGACGACAGTAAGATTGTATCTGGATCTATTGATAATACAATCAAGGTGTGGGATCTTAATTCTGGTGAGCTGCTAAATACTTTAGAGCGTCATTATTCTACTGTTAACTCTATGGCTATATCATCAGACAATAGTAAGATTGTATCTGGATCAGGGGATAACACAATCAAAGTGTGGGATCTTAATTCTGGTGAGCTGCTAAATACTTTAGAGGATCATTCTGGTTACGTTTTAAATACTTTAGAGGGTTATTCTGTAGCTATTACATCAGACGACAGTAAGATTGTATCTGGTGTGGATAAGACAATCAAAGTGTGGGATCTTAATTCTGGTGAGCTGCTAAATACTTTGGAAGGACATTCTAGTTCTGTTAACTCTGTAGCTATAACATCGGACAATAGTAAGATTGTATCTGGATCCTGGGATAAGACAATCAAGGTGTGGGATCTACATCAAGGAAAATATTATTTGAGTAATAAGTTTGACGCATCAATTTCATCGATTGCTTTTTCCAAATCCAAAAATTTGATGGCACTGGGAGATAGTAATGGAAACCTATATGCGGGAGCGTTATACGTATAGATTAGTTTTTACCCTTCTGTTTTGCGCCAAAAGAATCGATCATATTTCAGATGATACCATCATGGTGCTAGATCTAGAAATAAATTCGTAAATAGGCTCGTATTATTGTATCGGTAGTTATGGGTGCAATGATTCCCGTTATCAACGTTCTAGGGTTTGTAGATCAGCAGACGCGTGTAGTTTCTTCGGGTTTAGGTGCAACCATTGTGATAGTTACAGGGTTAACCCAACTGGAGAAATTCCAAGAGAATTGGATAATGTACAGAACTACCACAGAACTTTTGAAAAAAGAAAAATACTTTTACGAAAATGAAGTAGGTGAATATTCAGACCTTGATGATTCAAAGAGAAAGAAATTATTAGTTGAAAGAGTAGAATCTATAGTCTCTTCAGAACCATCAAAGTATTTTACCGTGCACCAACCCAAGCAAAATAGTAATCAACCTCAACAACAAAAAGCAAACTAGGATATAGCATTTTTCTGATCGCAGCATGCCTATTTTGTATAGTCATAAATTTATTGAACTGACAACAAGCTCTTTTAACATATCATAGACACTATTGGGACTAAATATTTCAGATTGATTCTAGGACAGTATCCAATACACATCGATATTACCTCTCACTATCTACCGTCGGTCGATTAGCTAAACCCATAACATTATACTAAACACTCACTATCAATTCCGACGATTATTGGTAAACATTCATTTATTTAGCCCTTGTTAACTTGTAAGGCTTTATGTCTAAGTACCTTTTCTATCTCATCGGCCCAATTAACTGATTCCTGTCTTTTCTCTCTTGCTTGACGAATGATAATGCCACCAGTCATCTCTTCATCGGCTCGGATTGGTTCTAATCCTGCTTGTTTTATTGTTGGGCTAATAAAATTACCATATACAGAATCAAAGTCTATAATGGATCCAGCAACATCTTGTTTCTTACCAAACGGCATAAGGACAAAGCAAAGTGCTCTGTGTCCAGTCATTTTGTTTGACAACGTTGAATACGCGAGAAGCTAGTATAAATGTGGTTTCAACATGATCTTATTTTTTAGTTCACTGTGTGTTTAAAGCAATATCTAGCCTAGTTTGGGCCATAATCGTTGGACAAGTTTTGTTAGTTCTCTAGACAAAGAAATATAGCTGAATATGAAGTAATTAAACTGTAAAAAATGAGTAGTACATCATCATCAAAATTCTCCTCAACAACATCCATACCACCAAAAGTCATCCAGACTAACAATAAAGATCCCGATGAACTTATTACAATTAACGAAAAAGTTAACCTGACAAAGGAACAAAACGAAGTCCTACAGATGGTTTGTGGTTCCTATGAGATGACTATTTCGGAATACATGCAACAAGCATTGATCGAAGCGATGAGATTTGATATCGAAGAAGGTAACTTTTCTGATGTTCTATTAGAGAAGTTGGGAATACGCAACGAAGATAATGGAAAGAAAAAGACTGATTTTACTCAGTCCGGATCAAAAGATGAGTTAGATAAACTCTTCAAACAACAAATGTTTTAGTAGTTACATAAGATTTTGCAGAAATTACCATTTTCTTATGTAACTAGCTAGATTGTTAGCTCCGCTTCTCCTTCCGACGAGGATTGAATGTATTGCCAATATAAACCACCTGACGGTATCCGTTTAGAATGGTCTTACCTTATCTTGACCTCTGTCATGCTCTGCCTTAGAATTAAGTCTTAATATTCGTATGCGCTCCCAATAAGATATCACGCGGTACTACTTCTAATAGCGATTAATAGTAGGTATTGATTACCTGACATCCAGGATTCCAACTTCCCCACTCACGACTCGACCACTCTGTCTCGAGTCTTTCTGGACTAGTTAAGTGATTGACCCCCTTTGTATAAAGTCGAGATTTATAAGTTATTTTTGCTGCAGGAGGATACATTCTCGTAAAAGTCTCAAAAATGAGTTAACTTTATTAAGCATTGTTCTTATATGGTAAAAGAAGGATTTTTTTGGGTACTCCTGGTATGGAAGAAGTAGAACTAAAGTTGCCGCATTTGAGGCTATTCCTAGGGTCTTACGTTAAAGTTCAGGTAGTAATTGATCCATCTTCTGGCCGCCCATTAGAAGATCTAGTCTTTATTATACCAGCCGGTCCTCAGGCGGGAATTATTTCACTTTCTCGTGATGCGGATTTTAATCCTGAGAGGCCTGATATCATGCTTTGTGTGGGTTACAAGCCTGGAAGATATGTTTTACAAGCTATCTCAAGACAATCAAGCTCAGTTGTAGCAGAAACGCAGTTCTTCGTCACTGATATATGGGAGGATGACCGAATCGGCCCATCTGAATGGATTAGTGGTATCTCTGAATTATATACCATAGGCTCCACATGGGGCGGAGGAAGTCCTGGTCCACAAAATATTAACGTAAAACCTGCAAAAGGAACTAGGAGATTAGCAATTTTGTTAGTTGAGACAAAATCACAGCTTTTTACAACTGATGCCCCTACTTTACAGACATTTCGAGATCGTTGGATGAACGAAGCTGTTAATGGAGTGACAACAGGCGGAGTCACACGAAGCGCAGCTCACTATTATCGAGAAGTTTCATATTGGGACTCGGCTTCCAAAACTTCTTTAGACCTCTCTGCTCAAGTGTTCGGTCCAGTTAGGCTATCCGGGAAGTGGGATGATTACTTCTTTCCAGGTGGCCAACCTAAGGCGGGATTCTATAAAGCATGTGTATCAGCTGGTGACACTTTAATCAACTTCATAAATCCCAGTGATGGGTCCAAAAATTTCGATACGCTAGTATGTGTTTCTCAATCAGTCAATCCGACAGATCCCAAGACCAGAAAAAGGGCATGGCCATACGCCGATAGTGTTAATTCTCCAACAAAAGGTGGTCCACTAAACATTGCAACGATTTCAATGCCAAATGAATGGCTACAAATTGAATCACGCGAGATACACGCGACACTAAGTCACGAGCTCGGCCATAACCTGGGTTTGGACGATCTGTATAAACCAAAAGTCGAGATGACTCCAAGTAAAAATCGTAACCCAACTGGTTATGATTTAATGGATGATGATACGGGGATACCACATTTTTCAATTGTTAATCGTATGATTTTTGGCTGGATACTCCCAACTCAAATAATGCCATTTGATTTCAAGAAGAAAGGAAAAACCAATGAGTATGTAACGCTCCATCCAATAGAAAACCGGAATCTACCACCAAGACTCCATTATGGAATTGAAATTCGTATTGCAGACGGATGGAATTATTATTTTGAATACCGAAAAGGGCAGTCAGATCAAATAGGCGATCGTAATTTGCCTAATGATAACCGAGTTATTGGTACAGAGGCAAGAGCTCCAGAGACGGCTCCCTATGAACGACCACCTATTCTGTTTCTAGGAGACGATGAGGATAACGACGGCAGTGTCCTGGGAAATGGAAAAGATTACAAAGAAACTGACTCCACCGATGGAACAGGAGGTGTCCCTTTTAGTGTTACTGTTAGCGGTATCGATGGCAATAAGGCAATTGTACATATTCAATATGCTTCCAGTGGTAGACCCGATCCATCAATACGTAATTATCCAGGAGTTCTTCCAGGCCAAGAATGGCAGAGTCCAGATATAGAAGTAAGCAATCTCCGAAATGGGTTCAATAAGGATTGGTTCAATGTACCATGGGAAGGACATGACAACACAGTCATTGCAACCATCAAAAATAGTGGTGACCTCTATGCACCAAAGGTGCGAGTCAATTTTTATGTCTGCGAATTTAATGCTGAGGGGAAAAGTGCGTCTCGCTCTTTTATAGGGTATGATGAGAATGACATCGCTGCGGGAGCCACATTTCCCTTTTCTTGCAACTGGAGACCACCTCGGAAGGGTCACTTTTGTGTACAAGTTGATATTCCTACCTATCGTATCCCGGGGAGCTCACCAGTAGAGGAGATTGATCCTAGAAACAACTTTGCTATGTCTAACTACACTCAAATGATCTCTCGAGAGTCATCTCCTGCGTCTCGAGAAATGACTGCAGTTGAGGTAATTAATCCTTTTAAACAGCCCACGCGTGTTTTCATTAGAGTACAGCAGACCAATCCCCTTTACCGTACCTTTATTGAGCATACATCACTGATGCTTGAACCGGGTGAGAAGAGGAAAGTAGCGGTGATGTTTGAATTTGCTAATGACACTTCAGGTGGACCTGATGTGAATAAGGATCAATACATCAAGGTTCCCAATAACGTAGGTATAACTGCATTTATTGAAGATCCACGATTTAAACCTCCGCACACGGCAGAACCACTAGGAGGGGCCCAGGTTAAAGTCCTAACTGGTCGTTCAACTAATTTCAATAATTTTGATAATAACCAAGTATATTTTCACGGCGAAGTTGTAACAAGCAATGATAATGTCCCAGTCCCAGACGGCAAAGTTATCTTGACAATTTCATTAGGTAACGGCAAGACTGAGGAGATGGGTTTAGACTTATCCAGTGGAAAATTTTCGGCTCAGATTTCACACGATTGGCAATCAGTCAGAGCGTATTATGTCCCTATAGCTGGTTACGCGGACTGTAACAGCAAACGCATATACAATGAGAATATTTTTAGGTGGTATACCGAGACATGGGAACGTCTGCAGTCGTTTGGGAAATTCAGAGAGTCAACAGACGAACTTTTGAACAGACTCATGGACGCTGCTGCAGAATATGAACGCATAAAGAAGGAACGCGACTAATAACCACTTGTAAATCATTTTTGTATCATTTACTTCAGTCTTTTACAAACTCTCTAGAATATCTTTTCAGAATACTCTTCTATTGAGTACGATCTCATGCACTTATAGTCATACCGATTCTGATCTTCTTACCTCAATTTTCCTTATGTCTACCAATTTAGATTCAGACAAACTCAGAGATTTTCTGCATACAAAGTTAGCCCAAAAGAAAAAAGCAAATGTTCATCCAGAACATAGTGCAAGATTCGATCGCGATATGCAATTCAGCTAGATTGTATATAGAGCCAATTGCGGTACCAACTAGGCACTACCTGTGTCTGCTCTTCTTAAGCCTTGCGTGATTTGAAAGATTGTATTAGTAATACGTGCCATTTTTTAATGTCCAGACGGGCAAATCAGCAAGAATACGTCAAGCGGTTCTGATTTCTTGAAACACCGCTTTTTGAAATTCAATTTTCGCATCTTTTACATTTTTATGTGCCGGAAATTCTACAATTAATTTACCTGGGTAACCGGCTGGGTCTCCTGTATCGTGTTTTGTTTTTGGATTTTTCAATCTATGACCCAATCCAATTACTCGAAGAATCCGTACCGCAGTCTGTCCGGAAAATGTCACGCCTGCTACTTTTATCCATTGTTGTTGACAAAATACAGTACAGTCCGAGACATCAATTATCGTTTTATCCTTAAGGGTCGTGGCTTTTGCATTTGTTACTGTGTCTGTAGCTGCACCTGCAACGGTGCATACATATCCAAGGAAACTTACAGGTGAGGGTGCTTCATTTTTTTCCTCGTCACCCACATTCCAGTGAAAATCTGTCGGTAACGCTGATGTCCGTGGAGAATGAATAGAAAGTCCTTTGTTAAGACCTATAGCCTTATTGTTTCTCCTTAATACTCTTCCAACACGTCCTACTATTGTGTCAGTCGCAAAAGGAACGCCCATGAAGACTCCTTGATTTTTCCGAATAAACAAATTATCCGATAAAACTACAAAGCTACCACATGTCACACTACAATCTCCGCTGTCAATGAAAGTATTTTGTTCAATACGAACAATATCCGGGATCATACGCTTATCGAATCCCATGAGATTGCCTTTTTTACTGGGGGTCCTTGACAACAAGGGATCGAAATTATCTACACGCTCTTGGTTATCTACTATGATCGACCTTAAGCAATTGATGAAGGTATTACCTATTATCTCCACATCCGTTGCATCCCAAGGACACAAATAAACAGAAGATCCAGTCATGTCCATATTCCGAAATACATTGTTGACAATCAGTATTGTGCCTTGGTTATGCCCAACTTCTAGACCTTTTTCGACAGTTCTATAAATCTGGAACCCACCTACACCTACTCCGTTCATTTGTTTGAAAGTTGCCCCAGAACCATCCATCTCACACCCTTCTACGATCAGCGTTTCACACTGCCCGGAAACATCAACCATCGATCCAGGAGTACCAAAATCATTTTTGCTATCGACAGGATCATGAAAAAGTTGAAAATTATTCTTGCCCCATGATAGTGTGCATCCCTTCACGATCAATGTGGATCTATTTTGTGAATGGTGATCGATTTGAGGTCCAGTGTTATTTTCGCATTTGGCTCCTGTGACAACAGTTTTTGAACCATTTAGCGTTATACCATATGCACTAGAACCAGACCATTCAGGGCCGTTGTTAGAGTAAATACCCCCAATTACTTGTACTGAGCCCGTTAATACCTCTGTAGAACCGTCATTTTTTGTTATTGTGACAAATGGAGCTCCATATATTCCTGCATATCCATTATCATGCATGTTGCACCCATTAAAAGAAAAATGTCTATCCTTTAGATGCTTATCATCTTTCTCATTTCTTTTTCCAGCATAAATGAACACTCCATTTTGAGAATGGTTAAACGATTCGACATTGGAACAATTGAGCGATCCCTTGCCTTTAAAAGAAATACCGGAGCGTTGAACACTAAAAAGTAACGCCCCAAGACCTTCAACACGGATATTCTCGATATTGGCACTTTCAACACTTTCATTAAATTGTATTACTGCATCATCCGCAGCTGTTACAATTACATTACCCTTTCGCGTAACAGGATCAAAAGGTATAGGGTCATACGTACGATTAAGTTTCTCTTTCAGATCTAGAACACGTTCACTTGGGTTTATTGACTTGATATTATATACATCAGATAACATGTGGCCTTTAGCATCTATTCCCGTTATCTTAATTCTCTGGCCGCTGGAAAATTTATTTGTTGACGATACTTTAATCGTATTAGTATCTTTTACTGCACGTTCGATTCTTGCAAGTTCAGAAGGATTTAAACATTGAATAGTAACTAACCCTGTGCCCATAATATTACAAAATTTACCTGAGAGCTCCCAGGGACCACTAATAAGATAGTTCCCCGCCGGTATTTCTAAATCAGCATTGATTCGTTTTGCAGCATCAGCTGCGTTTTTAAGTGCTACCAGGTCGTCGGTGACACCATCTCCTTTTGCATCAAACCATTTGACATTTATACGTCCAGAGTAAAGTCGCTTCCAACGGCCATTCCTATTTGGCCTGACAACATTTGGAGTGATGATTGTGCCATAATTTTCATTTTCGGTAGATACCTCATCCCATGCAAAGATGCCGCCATCGGATGGTGTTGGAAGTGCTAACTGAGGCTCATGAGAGGTGCCCCGACGAACTAATATAAAATCGTGCTCGCCGGCTACAAGTTTTCGAAGGGCTGCATAATCTTCGACCGACCCAATTGTTGTCATGTGATTATTCGTTATCTCTTGCTAAACTATAAAAGCAATTTGGGTTATGGCCGGACAAATGTTCGCCTAAGATCAGTAGTATCAGTAGTCTTCGCTCATATTACAGGGAAATCAGAAAAGTATTAGAGGGCAAGCATCCATAGAGACCTTGAAAAAACAACACGGATATTGATAAAGAATGATCGTGATCCTGCTGAACTAATCAGATCCTTGGACACTAAAACAAATGGAATCCGGAATAACATCTCAGAGAAATATCATCATGTCAAAGATGATTATCCTTGCACCTAATGCTAAGACATGCCAACCCTCGACTTTAGTTCTACATTGCCATCTCCCTCATAATCTGGTTCGCTACTGGATATAGTGGAAGCCGATCCTTCAATATTAGGAGTACCGACTGGTTCTTGCTGACATACCTTAAAACCATTCTCATTCAACTCTGAGCATATGATATCCGACGCAGCCTGTTGAAATCCGGGATCCGACTGGATATCTTTGACGTCAGACTTATCGATTATATTAAAGTCCGAACCTTCATCCTCCTGAAAATCCAAGTAATCTTCAGCTTGTGATTTAGTACCAAATGCGTCAACATTCATTATCTCTGAATAGACTCCAGACGTACCTTAGGAGATGCCGCTTTTCCCTCTGATGACCATTGAAAATACTGCCCAATGTATTTCTTTTTTAACTTCTTTGTTTCAGGGTCCTTCCAGTAGGCATAATAATACGGGCCGTGTTTTCCATGATAGCATAATACCTTTCCACATTTGACATACTCCTTTCGTATTGTTGCATTTTCAGGAATGGATCTAGCTCTACTAATACAGGATTGCTTTTTTGATTCAATGTTGTCAATGAATCTTCGAGATTTTTCTGCTGCCTTCTTGGCATGTACCAGTACCTTATCTAGTGAACTCCTATGTTGAGAAAACAAAGGCTTATCCCAATCTAGCAAAGGTCGTTTCCAGTCAGTTTCTTTGTAGAATGATGGTAAGTGACCGACAGAAGAGGTGGTAGAATTGATATTATTATTGAAAGAACTGAACCTTCCTATTCGTTTCGTACTAGTCAAATCCCTACTAGCTGGTGCTTCATGAAACCAGTTTTTAATATTTTTCCTCCCGTTTGCAAACCAACTAACTATCAAATCACATTCTTTAGCTATTACTCCTTGGAATTACCAGGAAGGCCTGTTTGCTCAAGATGAGGAGACTTCACTTCAGAGATACTATTTGTTTATACAGCACCGTCCTATATAGAGAAGAACTAGCGATCAAAAAAATAGGGGATGGAAGTTAACGCACTCCTACTATGTCGTATTCCACTTCCATTGCACCAGGGCCAGTCTTCCTCTTTGTTATATCTAGAACGCTTTTGCCGTTAATTAGCTGGTTTAGAATCTTCGCTGCAAGTTTCTTTGATGTGATCGACCATAATTGCTTATTTCCGCTGATGTGCGTTATTTCGTGTACCCATTCCAATACCGACTGTTCGCCAACTATCTTACTGGGATCATTTCTATCTGCAATTTTTCTCGTAAGCTTTGTGCTTGGTTGAGCTCTCACATTCAAAGCTGCCTTTCTATCAAAGGTCAGTCTGTAGGTAAAATCTTGGTTGGGCTTGAAATATTTCTTGCCTTGGGTTTCTACTTCGATTAAACCTATTTGGCCTTGCTCTTTTAGTTCTTCCTCTAACGCTTCATCTGTTATTATTTGACTTTGACTTTCTGAATCTGGTTGTGCTTCTATTTTGGCTTTCTTCCTGTTCCTGGTTTGCTTCTGTAGTTGTTGATGCTATCTTTTATTCACTTTACCTTCGCTTATATGCTGGCGATTGGTTTGTTCTGGGTATTGTGTACGAATAGGGAGCTTGAGAAGCTCCGTATCCAGAATTTATCCAGTGACGCCATGAGGGGGCTGCCAGCGTTGTCACCATATTATTTTGTCAACACTCCATTGTTCTGCAGTAAATGGTAGAGGCCCTCGTTCTCTACCTTCAGCTTATTCATGCTGATCGGAAGAAAGTTCTTGGAGCTGTTAAGTGCGCCCTTAATCCTAGAGCTCGGATTAAATTCAAGCCTTTGAATTCTGCCGCACTCCTCCAACCACTCGAGAATAATAGTATGGGTTTGTTCTTGCGATAATCCTCTGATCTTTAGTAGATAGGGGACTAGGATGCGCCAAATTGAAAATTTCCTATGATCAGTTATAGGAGTACGTAGAAGGTTTTCAATCCACTCGATCCGGTTGCCAGCGACAGGAATTCGGCGTTCCGAATTAGAATTTATTTTCTGATGTGTTGATCTTGACTGTAGCTCTTCTATCCGCTGGCCACATAAATGCACATAGAAACCTTCAAGCAGATATCTGATATTGGGCCTGCTACCGTTCCACTTTTGGATAACCCTTACAGGCTCCCCATTCTTTGAGTTAATTGAACCAGGGATTCTTAGCATGCAGTTTCTAAGCGAAACTGTGTTGTTGTGCTGCGGATCACATTTTCCGTTTGATAGATAAGCCTCTGCATATCTCAAGAATTTTTGAGATGCCTTGGTGCCAAACCTGTCATTATTGAAAAGATCTACCGACTCTAATGGAAAGGCATCTAAGACCAGATAGATATGATAACCGCTGCCGGACCAGATGACTGTGGGATTGGAATTTACGAATTTTCGAATATTATCCAGCGTCCTAGATAATGCCATTTCAAAAGCTTTCTGAGTCTTGAAGGTCTCCCAATCTAAGTCGATCATTATTATGCTGGGCGCAATGTCCAGGTTAACCCCAACAAATGATGACGTTGCGGAAGGGGGAGGATATGCGGATATCCTGCAGTCCATAAAATTAGCTTCCTCATATCGGTCCATGGCCTCGCCTGGGCCATCAATTAAAATTTGTCGGCCTTGGGTGGCTTTGGTTGATATGGTCCTAGGAAAATACCGTTCTTGACCCTTAAAGTGGCCCATAATATATCGCAGGCCCTCTACTAAGGTCATTGCTGACACCAAGCTAGTAGCCGTTAAGAAAAATCCCCCCTAGTGCCCTGTTTTTTGAGAGCTTTTTTCCTAGGAAATAGTAAAAAAATATGGGTAGTAAGAGGGGAAAATTCTTTACGGTATGCCAGTCTATCATGGCCCACGCCCATCACCATTCCCGTCCCAACCTATCTCCTCGCTGTTATCCTCCGGTACGAAATCCTCTCGAAGTTGCCTAAATTCCTCCGATTTAAACTAGGAATATTGGCCTTTTAGCTTGATTTTTCGCTCAAGGCCTGCATGCTCGTCATTATCCTCGGTTCCCAATGCCGGCGAGACGTCAACCAGCTCCAGTATTGCAAGCTCGGTCATTGTCCGCAATGCTGTCGGTTTACTGATATTGAGTGATCCAGAAAGCTGCCCGGTATCGAGGTATCCCCCGTCAGAGTTATGGGATAATAATTTATCCAGTATCCTGACCCGTTCTACTGGCCCCGTTGATAATACTACCTTGACGGGGATTGGTAGATCATATTTCGTTACATAATTTCTCCCATGTGCAAGTGCATGGCCACGGGCTAGATGATAAAGCTGAGTTGTTGCCCTGGATGGGTCTTCAACAATTGGAATTGTATAACCATAATCAGAGCCCTGCGTTCCTCTGGTCTCCCAGGTTTGAGCTACTCCTCTTAATGGGCCTAACAGGTCTGCGAGCTTTATAATTTTCAGTAATGCCTCTTCGTCATCCTTCGAAGTGTCCCAATCGATTTTAGGTAGTGAACTGTCAGCATCAATAACCATGTCCGGCCTGATTTCTAGCCATTTCAAATAATCGAATAATGCATTTTTGATGAGCTCCTCCTTGTCGCCAAAATTCTCCCTCATATTCGCCAGGCGCTGGAGTTCTGATCGCGTCTCCTTGGGTAACCGCAGAAAATATAATTTAGGTCCCAAGTAGCCCAAGACTTTGTAAACCTTGTAGGGGATGTCAACTGAGGCACCTGCCAATACGAACATAATTTTTTCGTTATAGCCTCGGTGGCCGTGGGCTCCCGAATCTGATTGATAGCCTTGACCGTCAAGCACTCGAGTCAGTATGCCAAGCAAATGCGTCAGGTCTTCATCCTTGGCCGTAAATGTTGGTCCTAACTCAGGCACCAGGACCAGCTTGTTTTTCCACCTAGGTAACATGTCAATTTCAGACAAGTCATCCTTGGGTACCGCAGTGCTATGGGAAACTAGAGATCTTGATGTAAAATGGTCAGTGTAAAATGTCTGGGGCCATTTGCTTAGCATGATAAGGCTAGCTGTTTTTAATGTACTAGGTGCACCCAGTACGATACCTGCAAAGGGTAGCGTATTTTTTGAGATGTTAATAATGCACTTTATTGATAACGCAAATTCTAATGGAAGCCAAATAGAAGGAAGATTTTTCTTGACTATTTTTCGGAGGAAGGAAAATTTTTCCTTCCGTGTTATTTCCCAATCTTCCATCGAGATAGTTTGAGTGGCCTTGTCCTTGCTAATCTCATCTAGGATCTTCTGTTTCTCACTCTGGTCAAGTTGTTGGGCGGCTTCATGCTCTGCATATTCTTGCTCCGTATCCTGTACCAGGAGATCGATAAATTTGACTACGAATTTACGGGAATCAAAACTACTGTCAAACTTAATATCATCCTCATTTGAAGCTATGGCATTCTCGAGTCTCCTTTTGGTCTTGGGAAAGTTTCTGCTATCAAATTCACACCGTATGGCTCCGCCTGACTTGTGGCGGAAAATTAGATAACCGTTAACTACAGTGGCATTAGTAAATCCATATCCAGCACAAAACTCTGGACTCAGCTTAAACTCTTTTATAGGCGATGACGAATTATTGATCACTTAGATAAGTTCATCCCATTTTTTTGCTGGTTGCGAAATTTGGGTTGGCTGTCTGTGCTTCTGCTGGGGCTGGATGGCTACCAGCCTCATCAATATTGTGTTTCGGATCAGAACATTTTATCAAAATAGATTCGGAAACTGAATCGGTATAAAATCCAGTACAGAGCCCAGAGAGACATTTTGTAATTGTAATCAGCTTAGTTTCAGGTTTCGAGACGCCATTCTCCGATGGTATACTGGATAAGAAAGTTTTTCTAGTCGAGTCCATATTACCCCTCGACACCTCCTTTTTTATGCTTACGATTAATTGTTATAGTTGTCCGACACTTGGAACATGAAACAAAATGCTCGCTTTTCCCTGTATAGAGCCATTTGTTTCCACAACGGCGACACTCAACATGTCGTGCTCTTATTCGAAGTAATACTGCTTCAGTCATTTACTGACAGTATTATTTTTATCCTTGGGTATTAGAGAACTATTGTAGCCTCCGTACGTACGGAGGCTCTACATACCAAGAAATGAAAGGACTAGGTCGAAGACAAGTAGTTGATGTTTACATGACTTGCTCGAAGATAGTCTCGAAGTTAGCCAAACAGCCTTACACTTACTATCATCTTCGAAGTGCATCTAAGATACATGGCGATATTTTAAGACGCAGATTAAATCTTATGACCGACTTAGGTATGATAATCAAGTTCAAATATACTATGACCCCACCAAACGGAGTGGAGAATCCTGTGGTCTACAAATATGACTATTATCTGTTAAACTGGTCAAAGCCAGAATGTAAGCAAATGTTGGACTTCTACAATTCATATTCTCCCGAAGAAAGAACGGCCAAAATCAGAGAAGAGGAAGACAATAGGATTCTGATGGAATCAAAACAAAAAATGAATGCGTCTATTAACGGACGGGTCGACGAAATCGAAATGGAATACCATAAAAGGAGAGCAAAGATAGAGAAACTCGATAGAAAAGTAGAGGCTGCACAAGATAAGTTAATACGAGTATGGAAGAAAGCCGATAAAGATAACGAAAAAGCCACAATTGAATGGGCTAAACTTATCGTTCAGAGTGGACATTCACCATTGAATCTTTTTATTGACTTAAAGGTTAATGGAATATTCAAACTCGTAAATACGGTTTACACTGATATTTGGGATTTCATGGACAAAGCAGAACTACTAAAAGAGTACACCATCACTAAAACTAATGAGACTTAGGTACGTAATAGGTCTGCACTTATTTTTGGAAATGCTTCTTGTTGTCTTCTTTTAATATACCAGAAATATATAAGGTCTCAGCCATTTGATTTACTTGGTTTTGGTCCTTATTCTCTCCAAATACATTTAAGAGGGCCTTCATCTGATTCTCAATTACTGTTAACCTATCTTCCTTCTGCTTTTGATTTTCGAGCGTTTCACTGTAAGCGTCATATGTTAATACCATGCGACATTTGCTGCAGAATTTTGAATCTGGCTTGTTAGGTTCTGAACAGTTAGGACATTGCTTGGGGTGTAACTGGTCTACCTGTTGGTCACCAGAAACTATGCCATATGCCGATAGAAGTTCCTCATTTGGCTCATTTCCAAACCAGTGTTCATATTTTAGGTGCATTTGAGAACTCTGAGACCACCCAGCATGCATCTTAAGAATCGGATCTTTTAAAATTCGAGCTTTTTCAGTGAGTGCACTATGTCTCCGTATGTATGGATTCCAGGGTTTCTTCAACAAATCCCTTATCTTCTGTTTGTCCTCCGGTAAAACGTTGGGTGATTCTAACAGTTTGGGAAATGTTTGTTTCTTGTATTGGTCATATATCTTGTATATAGTATTAGGTTTGACATGTCTTCCCAATACCTTTCCGGTCCCGCATAATAATGGAGAGTTGGGGTTTCTGGGCTGAGGATGTTCATGGTCAAGGTAGTCTTTCAGGTAGGGAATTGAATCGATTAGTAAAATAGGCCTGCTCCCTGTTTTACCATTAACTAGTGCCTCTGCGTACTGATAATTGTTAGCGATTTTGAAAGTGATATCTCTTATCTTTAGCTTCAAAATCTCATCAGGACGACATGACGTATCTCTTGACAAGGAATGATAAAGCCGGTCTCTAGAGCTTGGGCAGTATCTCAAAAACAGAAGATCATCTTGCTGAGTCCATAGGTCAGTAGGTTTGTAAATTGATTTTTCCTTTCTCCTTAGCTGAGGAAGATTTTCTACTACTGAAGGTTTAGGCCTTTTCCCCGGTTCAATATCTGGATAATAAAGCCACTTGAAAAATCGTAGCAAATAAATCAGGAAAAGATTGTATGTTCCTATCCATTTATGCATCGGATCTTGGGTTTCTGTCTTCCGGTAAGTATCTAAAAATGCAATAACATCAGAACGTGTTAAATCCCTGAATGGTTTGTTATCGTTATATTTAGAGAACCTAGATAGTAATGCAATTAAGCATTGTCTGTAATTGTCAGATAGATTGACTTCGCTTTTGATCGCAGCGATGTATTTGACTATAGTTTCGATGTTAGCATTATCTTCACCGATAGATAGAAGCTGTTTAGCGAATGATGGTAATAAGCCAGCTGTGGTCTCTTCTATTCTCCTATCTAATAATGGTGAGGGTGAGAAGGATGAAACTGCGGCCGTTGTGGATGTTGATGATGACAACTATTGCAAGGGGGTTCTCGAGTTATATAAGCATGATAACCACGCATTATTATCTTCATATAATCAAGCATTTGCTCAGGAACAGTTTCTAACTTATGAGGATATTGCAACAGGAATAAGCATTCAGTTTCCTTCGAATTGGGAAAAGTCTGTTAATCTTGATAATTTTGTCACCTTTAGAGCCCCACCTGAAACTGATACTAGAGTATATCCGGCAGCACTTGGTTTAAAAATTCAGGATTTACCCTCTCAAAATGTATCATTACAAGAAGTTACAAAAGTTCAGATGTCAGATTTAAAAGCTGGTAGTCAGAATTTAAAGGTATCCGAATCAACTTCAACTACTTTGGCAGGTAAACCTGCTCATAAAGTAGTATTTAGTGCGACAGATAATAACCAAGTCGAACGTAAGGCTATGCAACTTTGGACAGTAATTGATGATAAAGCAATTTTGATCACATACAAAGCGCAACCGGATAAATACTCCAATTATCTGCCGACCATTGAAAAAATGATTGATTCCCTTCAAGTCAAAAGTTAATTAAATCGTGTTCTGAGCTTTTTGGAATAAATTAGGTCATCACAAGCTTTATACTGAGATCTAAATTATTACATTTATAGTATCTGGAGGAATCATTTCCTCATAAACTTTATAATTCTCATCATAAATATTCGAGACCCTTAGAAGTGTTTCTTCATCGAAAGGCCTTCCCACCAACTGAACTCCTATAGGCAATTTATTTTTCTCTCCTCCTTCTATAAAACCAGCAGGTACATTCATTGCTGGCAATCCCGTAATATCAAAGACTGTTGTTAGTCTGCTCAAAGCCTGATATACCTCAATAGTATCTTCATTGATTTTTACTGTAGTATCATCTAATAATGGAGCTGGAATGATCGTTGTTGGAACCAACAGTGCATCATAGTCTGTCATCGCTTTTAGAAATGCTGCCTTTATTTCCATCCTTGATTTCTGAGCATTAATGTACTCTACTGCTGTTACTTCCATACCCTTTTCAAGCATGACTATTACATTTTGTCCATATTCTCCGCGTCTGGTCTTGATCCACTGTTCATGTACAGCAGCTGATTCTCCAAGCCTTATGGCCCGCCAAGAATCAAATATCTTATCTGTCTGCTCCACGTGTACAGGAGATGTTGAAATTCCACAACTTTGAAGTCTGTCGACGAACTTTTCGATAGTGTGCATTACTCTTGAATCTATCAAATCAAAGAAGAATTCTAAAGGAATTCCTACTCTGAATTTATTTGATTTTTTGTCTTCCTTGGATTCTCCATTAAGAATGAACTTGCTGAATTCAGGTACCGGTAAGTCGACTGTAGAGTTGTCTAATTTATCATAGCCGGCTATTGTTTGAAGTACTGCCGCTATATCCCATGTGCTTCTAGCTATAGGTCCTATATGGTCAATGGATGGAGCTAGTTCCTGGACGCCATATTTACTAACTCTTCCATAAGTGGGTTTAAGGCCAAATAGGCCACACAATGAGGATGGCACACGTATGGAACCACTTGTGTCTGTCCCAATTGAAGCCGGTGTCATTCCGGCACTTACGGCTACAGCAGATCCTCCACTAGATCCTCCAGACATTCTGTTTATATCCCAAGGGTTTTTGGATGAACCATAATGCGGATTAATGTTGGTTATTCCACAGGCAAATTCATGAGTGTTATTCATCCCAACAATAATTGCTCCCGCATCCTTTAGCTTTTTTACCACAGTAGAATCGTATTCTGGAATAAAATTGGATAGTATCTTTGAACCGCTGGTACTTTTTACTCCTTTTACATAGATCAGATCCTTCAATGAAATTGGGATTCCATGTAGAGGACCTTTGTACTTTCCTTCTTTTATTTGCAATTCTGCATTCTTAGCATCCCGTCGTGCTGAATCCTCAAGAACAGTAATGAACGCATTGAGTGTAGGATTTAATTTTGCAATTCTTTCTAGCGTAGCTTCAATTAAATCTACGGGGGAGATTTCCTTGGCTGATATGAGTTTTGAAAGGTCTTTTATTGTTAGATTTAATAAGTTATAGGAAGATGATTTTTTCATTTATATCGTCTTCTCTCGAGTACCTATAAACAGAATCCTGCCATTTTCCTTGTAATTGCTATTTGAAACCCCTCGACAATCAAATAGAAATCTCACAATTCTGTTTAATCATATGAACATATAAGTTACAATCATTAAATTAGAAAAAACAAGTATATATCAAAAAAAGCTATTTTGGTGATATATGCAAGTTACGTTGGTATTAGTCTAAAAGATTCTAATTTTATGATATATGCATTTTTTAATCATGTGTGTTAATCAAACATAAAAAGTTCTAGTCCAACCACTATTACAGGTAGAAATTATCATATGTTCCCAAGAAAAGGCAATCCTGTATTGTGGGAGGAGCTTACTTGGAAAGATATAGACAGACTTACAAAAACCATGACTATGGCAATTATTCCAACAGCCTCTTGTGAACAACATGGCCCACATTTGCCATTAGCAGTAGATACCATAGATTGTTATGAGGTTGCAAAGAGAGTCTCTGCAAAAACTGGGGTTCCTGTAGTTCCGCCTTTAATATATGGCTGCTCCCAAAGTCATGGAAACTTTCCAGGTACGTTATCACTTAGACCAGATACTATGATGAAAGTAATTTGTGAAATTGCAGAATGGCTTTATAAAAGTAGAATTCGTAAGATCTTGATATTAAATGGACATATGTGGAACTGGGGACCAATTTATTCAGCTAGAGAAAACTTACGATATGATTTCCCAGAGCTACAGGTAAGAGTATTGAACTGGTGGGAAACAACACCTACGACTATGTCTAAACTAGTAGAAGACTGTCCTGTCTTTCCGTCGTATATACATGCAAATATATCGGAAACTGCATGTGTGTTAGCTGCGAGACGAGACCTTGTGGATATGCAAGAGGTAGTCGACGAATACGATTATGAAACATTCTTTGAGTATAGAATGGATCAATATTCTAAATCAGGGGTAGTGGGTAGAGGCGCGAGCAAAGCAACCGCAGAATTAGGAGAAAAACTTTTCACGATGGTTGTTGATGCTCTTGTCCCAATGGTAAAAAATGCACTTACCGAGGAAAAACCAAAATTAGGTTCAATAAAATACAGAAACTTGAAACAAAAATCAAAATCAAAATCAGTACAAAGGAAAAAACAGCGATGAGTAGAATCAACCAGCCATATGCTGATATCATCTATCTTTGGCAATGGAGAATAAAGAAAACAAAACGAAAAAATGAGAAATTATGAAGACCTATTTAATAGCTAATATCATATCAATGATAGTTCTTTTCATTGGGATAGTTAATATGATAGTATTTAGAGAAATATGGATTCTCGTAGTAGTGGCATCGATTTTGGTAATCCTTGCAATATATGCGGTAAGGGAAAAGCGTAAGCTTAACCATCAACCATATCGTCATAGTTCTAGTTGAAGTTAGTTAAGATAAAAGGTAAAAAGATAAAAGATATGGAAAAACAGGATCTAAAATCAAATCAATCAATCCCAAATGAACATAAAGAAATCAGTCAAAAAAATCCACTAGTCGCCATCGCTTGTCCTTCAACAAAAATATTAGATGATTTGAAAGATACTAAGAATGTCCTAGATTTGTTTGAGGTAACAAGTGAAATTACAGTAGTTGCTGCTCACAGGTCGCCCAAGAAAACTCTTAGGTATGCACAACAACTAGAAGCCAGAGGAGTCGACATGGTTATTGCGGCTGGAATTGGTTCAGCTCATCTTCCTGGAATGATCGCTTCACTAACTGCTATTCCTGTGATTGGAATTCCTTTACGTAGTAATTTCCAGGATGGAATGGACTCGTTACTTTCCATATTACAGATGCCACCAGGAGTACCTGTAGGAACTATGGGAATTAATTCTTCTCATAATGCAGGCATATTTGCTTGTCAGATTTTGAGTCTAAAATATCCATACCTTAAAGAGAAGATAAGATCTTACAAAGAAGCTCTTGAAAAGGAAGTAGAATCTGAAGACCTAAGGTTAAAAAATGGATAGGATAGGATAGGAGCGATACTATAACAAATACACTATTCTCACTATGCCTATGACCATAGATGCTTAAAATGAAATGAAATTTGATACTATCATAAAATCGAGAAATTTGCATAAATATTTTTTCTGCAATCAAAATATTTATTAAAAAATGTAAATAAATCTGCACACATCTTTATATCTTTCCTCTTTGTTGAATTTTTTTGATAAATGTCGGAAAAAGAGGAATATGCTGAGAGGCCAGTTCCTCAGCATGCAAGGCTGGGGTTCAGTCATCCGGCGCTAGTATGGGCCGGATTTGCGTACGCATACATTTGCATTTTTATCGGGAGCCAGATTATGGCTGGGTTGGGTGCCCCATTAGGATACGTGGCTATCATCACCGGACAAATCTTTCTTTTTGTCTATTCTGGTTTGATTGCACACAAGGGAGCTCAATATGGTCTTAATTTTCCCTTGATGTGCAAGGCCGCATTTGGAAGATACGGCTATGCTATTCCTACGCTTATGATCGCAGGACTAGTTGCAGGATGGTTTGCATTTCAGGCTTGGCTGGCTGCAGACCTTATGGTTGGTCTATATGGTGGCCAGTCTTTCAATGCTGGATCAGGAAGCGAACACGTTTGCCATTGCCTGCCAGGGATTTTGGGAGAAACTGCATTTTGGGCAGGGGTATGGGCAATAGTCTTTGGGCTTTTTGCAGTGTACGGTATTAAGGCTATGGCATGGATGGGAAGATTTGCAGTCGTTTCTGTGACGCTCTTGGCAGGATGGATGATATATTCAATTCTTAACGTTGTGGCCGCTGGGACAGGAGGTAATCCTTTTGTGTCTCCTGTTGTAGGTGAGCCTTGGACATTTGCATTAGGTTTCACTTCATCAATCGGAACATTTATTGTAAGTAGTACTATGACTGGAGACTTTACTCGATGGACTAAAACACCTAAGCAAGCATGGGCTGTAACTGCTGTTGCCTTTCCAGTTTGTAATTTGCTTATGCTTATGGTAGGTGGAATCTTCACTGCTGTTGCTGGTGAACTTGACTTCTTCTTTGGATTAAGTGTAATCGCTCTTGGAATTCCAATAATGATAATACAATGGGCGAGTAATGGTTCAACTTGCGATGGTTGTTTGTATAATGCTGTTCAAGGTTTCAAGAATGTATCGTATTATATCTCAAACGGGAGAATTAACTTTTCATGGAAAAAGATTGCTCTAATAGTAATGTTTGCGGGTACTGCTGTAGCCGCTTCAAACTTATTAACAAGTATCGTTCCTTGGCTTCTTCTACTTGGCACAGTGGTATCTCTTGTTGGAGGTGTATTGATAGGACATTTTTGGATTGTTGCACGGAAGAATACAGCAGACGAGATACTTGCTGCCGGTGATAGACGAGTTAATGTTCCGGCAATAATTGGATTTTTAGTCGGGATAGCAATTGCAGTACCACTTGTCATTTTCGCCCCTGATATCCCATCAGTTATTGGAGGATTGATAGGTGGAATAGTAGTATATCCAATAGTAGCAAAATTCACTAGACACTATGAAAAAGGCAGACTCACAGCAAAAGGAATTGGAACTAGTACAGGAAATTATATAAAATATGATGATGGTATTAAGGCTACAACTAATCAGCCAGATGACCTGAATCTGTCTACTGAGTCATCTACTTTCACCCGACCTGAGGAAGTCAATAAGAATCAGGATAGCACTATTATAGACAAGGAGGACAAGAATAAATGAATACTAGAAAGAAAATTGATACAACAGCAACAACGACAACAACAACTCCGCCACAAAATAAAGATGTATCTTCTGCTGCAAGAGATGAAGTACTCAAACGAGTTGAAAAGGACTATGAGGAGTTTAAAGAAACACACACCTTCAAGTTTCCAACTTGGCTATATGGACCTCCAAAAGGCAAGCTCATTAAAGTTGAAGTTGAAGACTGTCCCCGGTTTGGTGACATGGCATATGTCGAATTTGATTCAGCTAGAACAGCTTTTCTGAGTATCGATATGCAGGTAGATTTCTGTGGCCCAAAAGGCTATGTCGATGTCATGGGATATGATCTCGGGCTGACTTCTGCTCCTATTAAACCAATAATGCATGTTTTAGATGCTATACGAAAAGGAACTGATGTTAAGGTTATACATACCAGAGAAGGTCATCTTCCGGATCTCTCCGATGCACCATACAACAAGATACTTCGAAGTAAGATAATAGGAGATGGTGTTGGGATTGGCGATATTCCGCAAGGCGGGCTCGGTCGATTGTTAGTTAGAGGAGAAAAGAACTGGGACATAATTGATGATCTATATCCTGTTCCGGGAGAATATGTAGTGGATAAGGCGGGAAAAGGAGGATTCGGACAAAGTAACCTTCCACTAATATTAAAAAATCTTGGAATAACCCATTTAATAATAACTGGTATCACCACGGATGTCTGTGTGCATACAATTATGAGGGAAGCAAATGACAATGGCTACTGGTGTACTCTACTAAAGGATGGTACCGGGGCCACAGATTATGGTAACTATCAGGCGGCAATCAAGCAAATTAAGATGCAAGGAGGCGTATTTGGGTGGGTTTCAGATTCAGGCAAATTTGTCAAAGGATTGAAGTCTGCTTTTAATAGTCAAAAATAAAACCAAATAAGTAAACTTTGTTATCTTGATAAGGATCCTCATTTGCCAACAGTGGCCTTTCCAATAGGATATTTTTTAACAATAAGATTTACTAGGCGAGGGGAAATAGAATTGAATACTATTTTCTTACAAGAAATAGTAGAACAATCCAGAGTTCCTCTAATGTAGTACTCATGTAAATGAGAGGATAAGAAATAATGAAATTGTTCGGTCGTTGGAAGAAAGCTGGGTCTGAGATTCGTACTCCTAGCAACAAACCAATTCACATTGGGATTAGACAAGGACTTTTTGACGATATTTATGGTTTCCAAGATGTGAAGGATCTTTTCCAAATGGCTATGCATGCTGAGAAACCCGTTCACCTGTTACTCTGCGGCCCTCCTGCCTCTGCCAAGTCCTTGTTTATGCGTTCGCTTACAAAACTTGGAAAGGTCTTACTATGCAGTTGGAAGTAGTTCTACAAAATCAGGAATATTTGATTATTTATTTGAATATAGACCTCGGTATTTTATTGTTGATGAACTCGAAAAAATGAACAGAAAAGACCAGACAAGTCTTCTTAATCTAATGGAATCAGGAATATTATCGGAACTAAAGCACAATCAGCAAAGGTCAACTCAACTCAAAACCTGGGTGTTTGCTTCATGTAATAGTACTGATAAACTATTACCACCGTTACTTTCAAGATTTAGAGATATTCATTTCAAACCATATACAAAAAAGGAATTTGTCGAAATCGTAGTAAACGTTTTGGATAGAGAAGAAGGTGTTGATAGAGATATTGCTCTTCTTATATCTGATGGAGTGTATAACAGATTAAAAAGCTCGAACATAAGAGAATGTGTTCGAATAGCTAGGTTAGCAAAAAATAATTCTACTCAGGTTAATAAAATAATAGATACATTTTCAAAGTACGATAGCGGAATGAAAGAAACTATATGATGTATTCTATTCTGTTATTCTATTAACATCACTAAATAAACACAGATTTAGACCAAGTCATAGTACCTTAACTCTATAAATCCCCATCAGTGATTAGATAGCTCATCAATTCACTTAGAATTTAAAATCATTGTTGTGCTGATGATGGCTAATTGAATTACCTACCATGGAGAAGGCTTACCATCAAAGAAAAAGCCTCCACTTGGACCATTATCAGGCAATGTTGCAGCCCATACTATTCCCTTTGCCCCTTCTTCAATTGGACGTCCTCCACGACCACCCATATCTGTAGCTACCCATCCTGGATCAACAGAATTTACCAAGATTCCAGTTCCATGAAGATCAGCCGCTAGAACGCGACTGAATGCATTTAGTGCCGCTTTAGAAACACTATATGCTGGTGATCCACTAGTCATATAATGAAGAGAGCCTGCTCCACTAGACACATTTACAATGCGTCCATATTTGTTTCTCTTCATTAGAGGAATACACACTTGGGAGAGTTTCCAAGGTCCATAAAGATTAGTTATCAAGGCTTGATTAACAACATCCAAATCTGCATTGACAGCACTTTGCCAGGTATCATAGAGGATTGCGGCGTTGTTGACAAGTATATCTAATCTTCCGAATTGTTGTTCCACTTGATTTACTATTCTGTTCATATGGTTTTGATTTGACACATCAAGCTCGTAAAATATTACGTCCAATCCTCCTTCAATTAATTGTCTTGCAGCTATTTCACCTTTGGTAAGATCCCTTGCACCCAATACAACAGTAAGACCTAATTGAGCTAGCTGGCGACAAGCCTCAAATCCAAGACCTCTGTTGGCTCCTGTCACAAGAGCTACCCTCTTACTCTTTTTCTTTTCAGCAGTCATTCCTTAGGCTTCCTACGTTTCCTAGATAAAAGACAAATAAAAATAGTAGAGTCTGCGATGGTTTGTAATAAAGAAAAGCACACTCTGAGAGCAAACTAGGCTATTGAATGACTAACTATCGGTTGAGTGATAGGTAATTTCAATCAGCTCTTGTTATTGGGGGGATGCAAGTTTAACACAGGTGGTGGATGACAAACTATGATGTATTTTTTTACTACACATTCCAGCTTTAGCAAGAACCTAGTCTATAAATTGGACTCTATTTCTAATCTTTCCAATCTTCTCTATCTCGACTTCGACTACATCATTATGTTTAAGATATTTCAGATCTGATGATAACGATAGTGCAGTTCCACTTGGAGTTCCTGTGGATATTATATCTCCGGGTTCAAGTGTCATAACCATACTCAATTTAGATATAATTTCATTAACGCTTAAGACAAGATTTGCAGTAGACGAATCTTGTCTTAAATCTCCGTTCACCCTTGTTGTTATTCGCAGATTGCCTGGATCTATAATTTCGTCTGTAGTTGTTAACCATGGTCCACAGGGGCCAAAAGTATCGAAACCCTTCGCCCTCGTGTATTGCTTATCGATAAATTGAATATCTCTTGCTGACACATCATTAAATACAAAATATCCTGCAATATAATCAGAAGCTTCAGTTGTACTTACATTTTTGCACTTTCTTCCAATTGTCAGCGCTAGCTCCCCTTCATAATCGAGTTGCTTCACAAGTTTAGGACAGAGGATGTCATCTGTAGGACCTATTAGACATGTCCGTGGCTTCAAATAAATAACTGGTTCAGTAGGCGGGTTTCTACCAAAACGAACCCAGCTTCCCTGATCTGTGTAATTAAATGCCAAGCATATTATCTTATAGGTTTCATTTATAGGGGGAAGGATTTTGAATTCATCTACTGAATGTGTAAAGGACAAACTATCCAAAAGTTTAATCATCTTCTTCAAGTAATCACTGAATAGGAATTTTTCCAGTTGCTTGGGTAGAACTATTCCCGTTTGTATTGCCATTTCATCACTTGTTATGGCTGCTCCATTACGATCTATTACAATGAAATTTTCTTGATTTGACTGCAGCGTTCGCGCTAGCCTCATTGTGAAAAGACCTTGCAATGATTATTACCTAACCATTGTTATTAACTCTTAATGACTGAAATGAGTACGTAGATGTCATGGGGTAACAGAGATAACAATAAGGAGGTATGACAACTTATTGTATTGTTACTCCTTTGCCTTGCATACTGGGGCAATTTAACTTATAGATATGAAGATGTAATTGTTCTCTATTTGACACAAATCTGTGTCTTATAAGCGACGGATAGATTTAACATTCTTATTAAGTCAAATCAAAATACTGTTGGGACATAACATATAGAAACGGAGGATTTAGATTTCTGTGAATTCCATTAATGCGTCTTCAGTACAGCAGATCCGTGCCAGGGTAAAGAAAACCCTGAATGATGGTGTTCAGATCGACATGTCTACTGAAGAAAGCAAAAAATTGCTGAGAAGACACGCAAACAACAAAACACACATTGTCATTATGATTGTTGATATTAATAACTCAACAGAAATGAGCTTTTTGTTATCTGATGATAAATTTGCTACGTTAGTACAAACATTTGCTCAAGAAACAAGTATTGCGGTAACAGGTTACGGAGGATATGTTTTCAAGTATGAAGGAGATGCAGTTATTTCGATATTTCCTGCAGAATATGATCAAGTAATGGCTTGTAAAAATGCCTTAGAATGTTCAAAAGCAGTCCTAGAAATCATAAAAGGGGTAATCAATCCAGAGTTCAAAAAAAATGGGCTACCTGAAATAACAATAAGAACTGGATTAGCATATGGTGATGCTTTAGTGGTTCTTTATGGGAAAAACCTGGAAACAGCACACATAGATATTATTGGTTCTAGTATAAGTATGGCCGCCAAGATCACAGCCACGGCAAAGGCAAACCAAATACTGGTCGGTGAACTTATCTGTGATACTCTTCTGTCATCGGATCATGAAAATGCTATGTATTACAAGCATATCTTTCAGGAGGTAAACTTGAATCATGAAAATTGGAAGTATCCTTCTCGATCTAACATTGACAATATCTATAGAGTCTACGAGTATTTAGAGACATACTAGTTTTTATCAATAAAAAAATACACCAGTTAAAGATCAAACTCAGCAATTTTTTCTATTAGGATAATATTTTTTGTAATATTTATTTCAGCTATGTGATTTTCTCTTATGTCAGTTACTTGGTTATATATCCATAAAAGCATGCATATCCTGTCGTTAAAATGTCAATGTTTAATTATTTCTTTTAGTTTTACTTCTATTTTATGCGCTCTTCTCACACATTTGACATCAAATCCATAAAACCACAGACGATTAGTAATGGCGGTAGCAGAACGATAGCAAACTCAGATAACTTTCCTATTTTAAGAGGAATGGCTACGTATTCTCTTTCGTTGAAGAAAGGTGGAGTTCGTGAACCTCACTGGCATCCAAATGCCGCTGAGCTGTCTTATTGCTTGTCTGGAAAGGCACTTATGACTATCTTTGGTCATGGCGATACTCACAATACATTTACATTAGAAAGAGATGAAATTGCCTTTGTTCCTCAAGGATTTCTACACCATATAGAAAATATTTCTGAAGAAGAAACAAAGTTTATTGTAACTTTTAACCATGAAAAACCAGAAGACATAGGTATCTCTGGTTCAACAGGTTCCATTCCCAATACGACTCTAGATTACACGTTTAATGTTAAAAGAGAATTCTTTGCAAAAATCAATAGACCAACACAAGATATTCTAATAGGTAAAAGATCATCTAGTGCTAACCCAGAATTTCCGAGCATTCCAAACCCTTACAAATTCAATCTCAAGGAGGCGCCACAGATACAGACAAAGATACAAAGCAAAGGCGGAACTGTTATACTTGCAAACAAGTACAGCTTCCCTATTCTTAATGGTCTGTCATGCTATTCTTTGGTCTTGAAGAAAGGAGGTATTCGTGAACCTCACTGGCATCCAAATGCTTCTGAGTTAGACTATGTTATAGAAGGTAGAGCTCGTATGATAATCTTTAGTCCAGGGGGAGACGTTGACACCTTCGAAGTCGAGCCCAACCAATTAGTCTTTATTCCTACAGCTTACTTTCATTACATAGAAAATATTGGTGATGAGGAATTACATTTTGCCGTTTTCTTTAGTCATGAAAAACCTCAAGATATAGGTATCTCTGGCGCTTTTGGAGCTTATTCAAATGAGGTATTGGGAGCAGTTTTTAATATGAATCCTAAAATTTTTAAATCTCTACCTAAATACCAAGAGGATCTTCTTGTTGTAGCAGGCGGAGGATAATAAGGTAAACAAGTCGATATCGGTGCTTAAAGTAGAATCCTATTTTGTGATTGGCGTTTCCTTCAATTGTAATTAACATTATGTCGAAATAAATGTAGAGATATTATCGGCTTGAAGCTGTTAGTTCAAGCGGTATTACAAAGTACACATACAACTTTCATGTCATTTAAGCCCATTAATTATTTCTCTAAAATTGCTGTACTGAAAACTTCGATGTTTGCAAATATTGCCTCATTTACTGCTTTGCTGGCAGTTCTTGATTCGTTTATTAGTCTGTTCAGAGCCGCTGCATATGTTTCAGTAATCATGTTTGTGATAGGAAGAGTCTGCAGCCATAAATAATTCCAATAATCAGTTAAAGTAGTCTCCATAAATTTGGTAAATGCAGAGTGATAGAAATTTATCATCTCTTGCTGGCATTTATCTAATTCATATTGTCTACTAATATTGCTGGTATCCTGCAATTTTAATGAAAGTGCCATTTCATATTGTTGTATCCGCGATTTGCCATCATCTAATACGCGAAGATTTCCTCGAGTATCCTCCCCAAGCCAGCTCAAGGTCTTAAGATATTGTATCCATACTAAAACTAATTGCTCATTGTTGTCCAAGCTTTGTATTATTTCTTTTTTGCTCTGACCCTCATCAATGCTTTTGAGGATATAAAGTGCTGTTCCCAAGGCCGAGTCCAGATAATTTCTTTTGATATCCTTCTCTGTCATGGAATTTGATGCTATTAGTAGCCATCTCCACATTATTTATACATATTCAAAATATCCAATGTTAGCCAGGGATTTAACCTAAACCGTGGAGGATAAATTATGTGTGGTTATCCTCAGTTTGTCAGGAAAAATTAGATAATCTAATCGATGCTTATACCAATAAAAAATAATTTGGCGATATAGTCTGATAAAGTTGATCCTGTTTCTGATTCAATTCAATTCAATTAACATCTCTTGTTGTTTTTGCATTTGATATTAGAATTTACTAAAAAGTACTGATTCTGATTAGTAGCCTGGTAAGATTAGGTTTCCACATGAATTCAGTATAGTAATATAACATTAACATTTGTGAAAAATACTATAACAGGTTAACGCAGATAGAAAAGCAAAGTCAAGCTGAATGCCCAATCAAATTCTTGTTGCTATCAACATAAAGAACATAGCTGTAGTAAGTCTACAAATAAGTATATCTACTAGTTAATCTTACATCGAAACTTGAAGAACGATAAAATAGAGGAAGCTAATTTTGAGTGAAGATTTTTGGAAGAATATAATGGAATATAAAGAACTAGGTTTTGACCCTCTAAGATGGATTCCAACTTGCTCTAATCAAGTAGATAATGATACCTTGCAAGCTTCATTAAAGGAGATCAAAAGATCTACTATAAAGTTAGAACCTGACTGGTTTGACTCTTTTTTTTATATGGATGGAAAGACTCCTGAACTCACACGAAGAGTGTATTGCAATTTAGACAGTCCTGTCATCGAAAATGAAGCAGAGATCAAGAGAGCCCTTCTAACTTTCCGTATCCATACAGAAATTGGTAGTGACTCTGTATTACTATTTGAAATCATCAGGAGATTTCTAAAAGGTTTTCATTTTAAGGTAATATCAAAAAAAATAGTTATGTCTCTGACGACTAATAAAAAGTCTCAGTTTGCGTTACTGGATTATATTAAGTTAAGTAGAGGCAATAAGGTGGGATACACATCTGCAAATAATTCTACTACACAAATAACAGATCCTACACTTAGCCCAGAATCTGAGATTCATAGCAATATCGCACTTACCATGGCAATGGAAAACTTAAATCTCCTTGGATGCACATCTGGTTTTCGCTTATTTCCGATCTATGATGCCCCAACAGAAAGTCTATTGGATACTATTCGAAAAAATCTTGATGCGTTCACATCACGATACAACTTAGCTATGGATGATTATAGTTCTGTTAAAGTCGACAGTCTCTTCTTTGGTGCGACGGCAATAGCAAACACTTTGAAGGAACAGCCAATCAAATATGATCAAGTTGAAGAAGGAATGCAGATTATCATTTCAAACAAGCTAGGAACACTGCCAGCCATGAGTATCTGTATTTTAGCGCAAATGGATGAAGGAAGGATTTCCATATTTGAGAACAATAACATTTCGTTAGATTCTCTTACTGCAGCAAAGGATGAGGTACTCAAGAGTTTAAGTGAACCACATTTCTCGCTTGGAAAGATAATTTCTAAGTATTGTCCGGATTTCGGTACTCCATATGACAAGAATAGCCATATACCTGCAGTCTATCCTATCATAACAGATGGTATATTTGCAGTAGCTAAACTTGCAAGACTTCTCAATGCACAGATAGTAATCAATAATTTGCCAATAAAATTTGATGAAATTGCTAGGTTTGCAACCAAAGAATTTCTAGTTGAAAATGCTACTGCTGCTTCAATCGGATGTCATATGATAGTAGCAACTAACGATGTCGCCAATTTGATTATGGAAGACTTGGGAAAACATAACTTTGAGCCATCAATAATTGGGTTTATAGCAAAAAAAGATGGTCCAGGCTTGAGGATTGAAGCAGACATTGATAAATATGTGTCCAAGACAAAACTTGCAAAATTAAATTTCTGACTTAATTTCTGTTTTATCGATTATTAATAATTTTGTTTCTGTGTTGTTATATCTTCGATTCCTTCAATTATCCTTGAATGATCAGCTTTGACACTGGTTGTTACATAAATAAGATGGCCATTACCTAATGGCATAGTTATGCGTTTAATATTTTCGTATTCTGCCAATACGTACTTTCCTTTTCCAATCTTGGGAGCCAATTCACTACGTACTTTCCATCCATTTAAAGCTAATTTCAGTGATTTTTTGCTTTCTTCAGGAGTGAGCAAATTTTCAACGTCTTGCCGATGATCAGAATAATTAATTTTACCATTTATATCAAATATGGTAACAAAGCGAATATTTGGATCTATATTCATGACCTCTTCATAGATATTTCTATACTCTGTCCAGCTATGATGTTGGAAGAGCTTTTTTTGATGATCTTGTAGTTTGCATTTATCAGAACAATAATAATTACCACAGCAGTAACATTCAACAGCGTAATCTTGGGACTTTGTTCCACAAACTACACAGCTAGTACTCATGTCCATATAAATAATAGAACATAACTATCATAAAAGGAATTTTCCTTTGCGGTTTTCTACCTGTTCTCATAGTATTTCAAGAAAGCTTTACATAATGATAGAAATCTCAAGTTTTTGAGTGTGAATATACGAGTGAGTTATTAGAATTCTCGGTATATTCTTTGAAAAAGCTAGGATTGGGAGTGTTAAGTGTGTTTCATTTTAACGGGCACCTAGAATATTGTTGGGTGTAATTCAAATATTGTTCAGGTATCGCAGTTATTCATGACAAGACAAACAAGACAAGAGCGTATACAAAGTGGACCATAACTTCTTAACATATACTGTAATTATATTGACAAACGCAATTAATATCGTTCCAGTCCAAATATTTTCAAATGTTATTTAACTTGAGACAGAATTCAGTATTTAATACTCGGAAACCTCGTATTCCAATAATAGTTAGTTTGGCCATAGCAATATCATTAACAATTATGTCTGTTAATGCTATCTCGGTGATTGCTCAACTCCCTTCGATACCTTCATTTCCTACAGGAGAAGGGGATGCTAATCAGCAACCCCCAACTGTCGATAATCCCTCTACAGCTAATACCTCCAATATCCAACCACCAACTATCTCTATTACTTCACTAGAAGACGGACAGGAGATTCCTGTTGGCGAACTTATGATAGAAGGAACATCCTCAGATAATGTTGAAAGTAACTGCCAAGTTTATGCAGATGTAAATGATGTTGCTCCACTTCAAAATGCTACCGCCGCCGGTCCTAGTGGGTCAGATGATGACTTTTCCCAATGGACCTTCGTATACACAGAGGACTATCAGTTAATTACGGAAGGTGCAAATGAACTAACTGCAAAGATATCATGTTTTAATGGTAATAACCCCACCCCAGTGTCGGAATGGCACAGTATAAATGTCACAGGAGTTGCGACAGGTGCTCCAGTAACAACAAATGAACCAACAACAGCTGAACCAACAACAGCTGAACCAACAACTGATGAAGGAGCTACTTCAATCGATGAAGCAGCACCTAATGGAGACGAGGGCGACGAGGCAGAAAATGAAGGATTAGTACCACCTTTTGGATAAACCATATTCAGTCAGTCATTTTGAACTCTTATTTTTTTAGTATGAGCAGAGAACAAATTTAATGGCTGCGACGAACTATCTATGGTGCTTATATACAAAAAAATATTGCATCTGCTATACTAGTCATGCGATTTTTTCTCTGTAGATCTGGTTTTGCCGAGTCTATACTTCAATAATTGAAACATTCGGTCAAAATTCTTTGGTCTACCTTCAAGTCAACTCAACACTAAAACTATTTCGCTACAAGAAAATTCGAAAATTCGAAAATTCCATCAAGCTAGAATTTGCTAACTATTGACGTACAAGATATGTATATCAACATAACATATGATTCATTGATTCACAAATCATCCTAAGAAAATTCTATTTTGAATTCTATTTAGCAGGCTCAACCATCTCTCCTTCCAATTGATCTATTAACTCTTCCAATATTTGTATGAGTCGCTTTTTTTGCGAATAATCTGAGGCATTCCATTTTTCTTTCTCAGCTCGTTTGTGAGCTAATTTGTATTTGAGCCCTGTCATAGAAGTTGTATAGTTGTTTGCATCTAGTTTTTTTACATTTTGATGAGCAAGAATATACCAATGATATTCTGTTCCAACTGGAACTCCTGAACCTTCTGGAGCCAGCCACGCTCTTCTTTTATTGACGGCGTAAGTAAATTCCCATTTATCTGGTCTTATTTTTTTCTCCTTCCACTCGCCCTTATCATAATACCATCTATGGCTTCCCCCCACTTTCATGCCAGTATATTTTTCCCCCTCAAACTCCTTGTATTCATTATAACTTATTGGAAATGACTTTTCAGTATTCTTGTTCCCTTGAATAGTTTCTTGGTCCACAGGTTTATTTTCTCTCCTTTTGGAATGATTACCTATTTTACTAGAAGGGATAAGTTGCATTCCTTACAAAAAAATAAGAATCTATCAAAGTCTGAAGATAAGATCATAGTATCAAAACATCGATGACATTCAATTTCATTTTGTATATTCTCTATTATTTGGTCTTTTTCAGAGCTTGAGTTTAGCTTGGGAGATAGTAATTCCATATCTATCATATCAATGAAATGATTATCTCGTTACTTATATTATGAAATACGATTTAGGGAGGGAGAGAGGGACAGTAATATACCGTACGTTATATTCTAGCATATAGTTATTGTCAAAGGCCAAAAAATGATAAAGGTATATTTCTGGTACACTTTAACAATACTATCATGAAATATAGAAAGATCGTTGAAACATGTATCTACTCCCATGAATTAGAGACTATGAAAGATTTTTATGTTAACAAGATAGGACTAGAATTTGTTTCCCAAGAAAAAGGAAGACATGTTTTTCTTAGAGCAGGAAAAAGTATGCTTCTAATTTTTAATCCTAATAAAACGAAAAATGAAGAAAATAGTAAGTTTCCTACTCACGGGGCAATAACTCCTCCTGCATGCATTCATCTTGCTTTAGAGATAGAAAAGAAGGATTATGACAGTTCAAAAAAATTGTTGACTAATATGAAAATTGATATCGAAAAAGAAATGGTATGGGGAAAGGGGAGTGAGTCAATTTACTTCAGAGATCCTGCAGGTAATCTTATTGAATTTATAGTTGAAGGAAATTGGCCAGTGGAAGACTGAATAATAGTAACTAGATCATTTCTTAAGAAACTATTTAGAATTTATCAAAGAAAGAATATCCTAAAATTAAAATTAATCAAGAACAGAAAATGTTTTTACTTATTCACTAGGATGGAGCGTCAGAACATAATGTTATCTTTAGCTGTCTTGTGTTAGGTAGATAATAACGTTCTTAAATTTATTCAATAGATATAGTTGTACATGAACACTAGTAATGGCAATAAACCAAGGAAAGTTATCATAAAAATGATGACTGTAAACAGTGGTGTTGATGATGTATTTAATTTCTTTGAGAACATAAAGAACATGGAAATTGGAGGAGCAATAAAGTCAGTAACTAAAGGAGATGATGGCTGGTGGACATTTGAACACATTGTCTCAGGAAAATCCAAGATTCGAAGCCGAACAAACAGGGAGTTTGGAATTCTCGACCACGTTTTTGTAGGAGGGGGAATAGAATGGAATGTGTCTGCTAGAGTAGTCCCTAATCAAAAAGGTTCAACTACAACATGGACATTTATTCGGCCGGATAGGCTGGGTGACGAGGACTTTGAATCACAACTTAAAGGATATGATTTGGAGATCGCTGGATGGACGCGAGTACTGAACCAAGAATAGATTCCCCCTAATTTGTATGCATAGTTTGTGGCAAATCTCTATTGATTATATTGTACTAGTGCTCCAAATACAAATACAAAAAAGTGCTCGTTAGACTCAAAAAAATGAATATCTAAGGATTAGAGATGACAGTGTGTTTGGAAAAGTGCTGAGTTAGCTAACGTAGAATTTGCTTGTTTCCAAATCTTTTCATCTCTGATCTGTATTTTTTCCATTGCAGAAATCTTTGACAAATATTTGGGATCGCCGTGATTAGAAAGGTATTCTAGTACTACCCGGCCATCAATTTTGGTCCACATAATTATTCCATCAGCATTCTTTGACGCTATTGATAGTGTTGCCATAATAAGCTGCTCAGAGGGCGGGCTATAATTATATCTACTATAATTGTACGTTATTGTAGGGTATACGACATATTTGATAGGTTTATTGTCAAACATCTCTGAAAATGTTAGCAAATTTGATCTTAGATTTGTAATGTTATAATAACATGCACTAGCCATAATTACGCCATCTATGAATTTATTGTATTCATTGATCACGGTGTCTGTCATTTCACCTTCAAAATACATAACCGGAAAAAAGTGGACGTTCTCATTCTTTCCACTTAGGGCATCTGAGAGATCCGAATATTTCATGTAGTCGACGTTCATTCTAAATTTTGTGTCATTCCTAGTGCTTATCCAATTAAAGTCATCTATAGTGAATCCCTTAAAAGATTCATGTTCATTCTTGAGACTATTAAAATAATGTACCCATCCCTTCCAGTCGTAGTTTGTATTAGGCCCACCTTCAGATGGTGGAAGTAGGATTATTAGTATGTGTATACCAACTTCATCAGCTGACGTCAGCAATTTCTCGGTCATTTCTCTCGCATAAGAGTTTTCAAAGTCAGTCATAACATAATAGTATTCGTTGAAACCTGTTGCCAAAAGTGCTTTCATAGTCTCTCTTTGTCTTTCTGTATCCTGGATATCTTCAAGGGGTTTCTGATAGGGAGCCCATGCTCCAATTGTTGACTTTCTTCTTTCCTCCTGTGCATGGACTTGTTGCTGTTGTTGGAGTAAATGTGTGGTTATTAACCCGGTTCCCATTATCGCAAAAACAAGAGACAGAAAGAATAATGCTGCCGTTATGATGTGTGATTTGCGGTATCTTCTGGATAATGCCTTATTACTTTTTGCTGACAAATCCTATGGTTGCTCCCTATGCCAAAATGGTAGAATTCCAACATATAATCATACTCAAGATATGTACCGACTCAGTATGCTTATTGTTTATGACAAAGGACCGGAGGACCTTAGTAGACTTACTAGACTAAATTTCAAAATACCCTCTCGACTCATCAATACGGTAATTAGGTGGTAGGTGGTATTGTAATATGGGATCTAATGATACAAGATAGGGATGAAAAAATCATATTGTCATCCAATAAAGTAGTCGCTGAGGGGATCCTACGTACGTGGTAGGTATAGATGGATCCCACCACACGCTGGATCTCAATTTTGGGGATAGCTGCCTTATGTTTTGGACTCGCATTATTTGTTCTACGAGTACCTGTACGGACTATACTTGTATTCTTTGCGATAGGTGTTCCTCTAATAATACTATGGTTATATGCTGATGAGAAATCAAAACAGCAAAAAAGAATTAACAAAATAACTAACCAGAGATGCATTTGTTCGATATGCAAGCACGACCAAGCTAAAGTATGTTTAGACCAAAAATGTGCCTGTTGTATTATGATGAAGGGCAGTGACATTATGGGACATTCAATTAACCCCTTACAATAAGGAAAGCAAATGAAAACTTCAGCAGATCTGCTTAAATGGTTAAAAATGGAATATAGTAAGCAGGAACAGATTGGCTGTCATAGATACGACAACAGCAATTATTCTTATAATATTACTTATTGTAGGTGCCTTTATAATAAACCGTATTTTTCAACGAAGACGACAGCTGTTGAGTCAAACACAAACACAAACGAAAGGACAAGATGCCCATGACAATTATGGGGATAATAACAATCTCGAGGTAGATATGGCAAAATCAGATAAGCATCCCATAATTTCAGGTTTCCCAACAATACAAAACAAATTAAAGATTATTGCTGCTCTTGGGACGTTCATCTTTATAATAATAATACTAGCTGAATCTGTTGTCATAGTACAGGCAGGACATAGAGGTGTAGTACTTTACTTAGGCGCAGTAGAGAACAGAGTATTGGGAGAGGGGATGCACTTCATAATTCCCTTTGCTGAACAAGTAATACAATTGGAAGTACGCACTTTAAAATATCAAGCCGAGGCTTCTGCAGCATCTAACGATTTACAAGAAGTCCAGACAGTGATAGCATTGAATTATCATATCGATCCAAGTGACGCAAATGCAATATATCAACAACTTGGAGCCGACTATTCTGATAGAATAATTGCTCCAACGATACAGGAATCAGTTAAGGCAAGTGTTGCCAAATTCAATGCTGAGGAGCTCATTACTAAGAGAGAGACAGCAAAAGGTGTTATAGCAGATGCTATACGCAATACTCTTTCTGATAGGGACATTGTTGTCGAGACTGTATTTATAACTGATTTCAAGTTCTCTCAAGCCTTTGCAGATCAGATTGAACAAAAGGTGGTAGCATTCCAAAAGTTCCTAACGGAGCAGAACAATTTGAGGGCTATACAGGTAATTGCAAATCAAACCGTTGTACAAGCAGAAGCACAGGCTAGAGCAAATATCGCGAAAGCCAATGGAGAATCACAGGCCATCAGGATTATAAATGAACAACTGCGTCAGAATCCACAATATCTACAATGGCAAGGAATCAATAGATGGAATGGACAGCTCCCCTATTCTCTTGGCCAAGGTGGAGTAGTACCTTTCTTTCAGTTGCCTGGGCCAATTCAACAACGAGAGCAAAACCATACGGGCTAACAATTTTTAGAAGGTACGGTTGTTGCATAGTTGTAACACCGATGTCAACAGATGTCCTGGCTTCTCTGTTCACCCACTATCCTAAAATTTACATCAGATGTTTCAGGTCTCCCATCCTTCATATGATGTTGGAATATGGGATATAGCTAATAAATTCCCTATCGAGGGAGAATCCTTAAGTAAATCCCCCCCATAGAAGGTATGTGGCTACAATATTCGTTACTTTGACTGTTACAGCAATAGTATTGGCTTTCGCTTTTGTCAATATACAACTCTTTCCTTCCACTCTAAACAAGACTGAAGGGAATATGGCCACTACTACTACAGAAAATATGATTGGTGATAGTAACAATGATAATGAAAGTGAAGACAATGCTACAGAAATGAATGAAAGTGGAAAAATTTCAGCTTTTCATAGTGGATGTCCTTTTAGTTTTTGCTAGCTCTTTCTAAACTATGGGAAAGGTTAAACCACACCGAGTCGATATACCAGCTGACAGACATGTAAAGGAGGACAAATGTCAAAAATCCTTTCCTACACGAACAATAGAAATAATATTGTAATCTTAGTATTGTTGATTGCATCAATTATTATTGCAAACTCTTTCATCGTGTTTTCTCCAGACGAAAATAGCAGGTCTTACTTTTCCAACCTAACATCTACTGTCACAGTGGGGATCCCAATGATTATAGCGTTTGTTATGGTTTTTAGATACAAAAGAAGTATAAAAAAACAAAAGCAAGAGGATGAACCTGAAGCGTACCCAGAACATGACAGGAGTATCTCCAGCTATTATGATAATAATAAAATGCATCTTTCAATTTGTATTTTCTTGGTAATGTGGTTTGTTGCCCATATTATTTGGACATTTCAGTATGAACAGTCATCGGATATTTCAATACAGGATGTACTTTGGTTCATAGGATATGGATTTTTTGGTTATTTCCTGTATAGTTTGTATTATAATTTCTTTAGGAAGGAGTTTGAACCATTTGTTCTTATTTTGGTAGCCATCATTATTGTAGTAGTTTTAGTTTTTATCATCGACGTTATGGCAAGTACTCTCCGCTTGGTGTCAGGTCAAACATTAGACATTTCTGTAATGTTGGTAACCATCGCTTACCCTATACTAGATGCAATAATGATTTTTCCAGCCATATTGATTTTTTGGGCAGTAAAAAGAATGGGCAGCAAGCATTTTAGCTATATTTCTGGACAAAAAAAAGAAGTAAACAGGGAAGTAGATGAAGGATCTTCTCATGTCCCTGTGTCTTCTATTTGGATATTACTACTGTCTATCTCAATGATACTGACTGCCATAGGAGATACTGGATTTGCATTTAGTACCGCGTATGGTCCAAATGCAGTTCAAAATGATGTATGGGTATGGGACATTTTTTATAATAGTTCCTTTCTTTGTTTGGCAGCAGCCTTGATTGGTTATAAAAACTTCTTCTCTTTTAAAAGAATAGATACTATGCAACACTAAAAAAAATGATGTACTGAGCTTTATTGTCGGGCGTATTATGATATAGGTCTTTGCAGTGCAGATCTGAGATGATTGAAGTGCAGATCTGAGATGATTGAAGTCAATCGCATTCAAGATATCCAAAATCATATAACTGGCAAATTCTGTCGATTCGGTACCCTTAATCTATTATCTTTTCGCTCTCTTCACATTAAACTTGCCTTCTACAAAGACAGGTTCATCAATTCCCCAGCTCCATTTTTTTCCCAGCTCCATTTTTTTGTAGGAGTTATTCTAATATATTGAGGATTGGGATGTCCGGTGCTATCCATATATCCACCTTGACGAGTAATTATATCAGCAGTTCCATAAATTTTCATACCTCTAGGATCCCATGGATCAACACTTTTCAAGTCATCAATGACAAGGGCAACTTTGTTATTTTTGAGAACATTTTTGTATTTTGTAGATTTCATAAGATTCATTCCTCCCACATAAAAGCAGTCTCCATCAAATCAAAACCAACAGGCACAACATCTGGTTGTATAGTTCCTCCGTCCTTTTTTATCAGTGGCACTGTAGCTGTGGCAATTCTTGTAAGATGCTGTGACTTGAGATATTCTACTTCCATTTCAGAAAACATTGGGTTAACCATTCGGTCTATAGATGAACACGGACATGATAAGAAATAAAGATAACGATATGGTAACAATAATAAAAATTGACTTAGTAAAAGGATCGCAGTGCAGATTTATTCTTGGCGATTAATGCATAAACGATAGCACAATCGTAGCTTGCATTACCATTTTTTACCCAAATAGAGAAAAATTACGGTTAGCTTAATTTAATTTAAAGAGCCCAATATTTTTTTAAGGCCCTCCTTTAATGCATTAAAATTATCTAGCCTAATCCTATCTTTTTCATTAGATGGTAAGTTTTCTAACAAGTCCCTTTTCACTTTATCTGTCATGTAATAGACTGAATCAACTATGTCAGTAAATTCATCCCTGTTAATTTCAATAACAGCTATTCCATTATTTCTATCAATATTTAGACTCCTAACCATATGTTATGTTACCCAATAATGTATTTTAGGCATTCTATATACTCACTATAAAACGATAAATGTATAAAATATTAAAAACGATTAACGCTTTTTTCCAGCCAATTTGGTGTCACAATGAGCTTATTCCAATACCTAATCTAGCCAAGAATTAATTTATTCGCATAGATAGGAAGTTACATCTGATATCTGCCTGATCTAAATTAAAAAATAGGGGTTTTGAATAAAAGTGTAAAGGATCAATTACAAGGCAGATAATACGGTTAGTTAGAGGAGAGAAAAGACTCTGTAACTCTCCATCCTCCATTTCTGCTGCAGAGAATACAACTACAGGTGACCATATTACAGATGAGTCAAAGTCTTTGTAAGGTAGACTACTTGTTTCAAAGGTATTATCGTTGCCACTTTTGTTATTATCAATACCACCTAATGCATATCTTCTTATTTCTTCAACCCACTTACATAATTTTCCTAATTGCATAATTGCAGGACCATTCTGGAATATGCCAAATTCTTTTTCATGAATATCAGCGGCTAGCCTTAAGGCTGCTATCTTGTGCCATCTTGCTTACTTTCCCTCGTTTATTTACATGTTGTAATGTAATCTTTATCTTTTAAACGTAAGTGCAAAAATGTAACAATCAGTTACTGGAATAATGTGACACAACTAAGTGGTAGTCGTGGTTTATTTCCAAGTCCAGCCATGGGGCAATCACTCCTGTTGCATGTTCACTGTATGCAATCGACCTTACGACAAAAGCAATTACTAATGCCACTCCAACCAATATTCCAAGCACTATCACGATATCTGTGATTGTTCCATGTCCAGTCAGTCTCATTTCATTTTATTAAGACTATGAGAGGATGTGATTTAATTTGGCAGGGTTAAGGAAAGTAGACGCATACGCGTCGGTGGACTAACAATAATTCTGTTTATTGGGGGCTATATGAATACATTGAATTGAAGTACATTCTTAGAGTTACATTAAACCAGGATGGACTACTAGAAAGCCATAGACATTCCACGCTATTCCAAACCAGGTATCATTAGACCCTGACCATCTACCTATTCTTATTGTATAAGTTGTGTTGGCACGGGCGGGGAATTCAGCTATTTCGTAACTATTGTCCCAGGATGCGCTAGCTCCTACCAAATTGTTATCCGTATCATAAACCCATAGATCAAAATCCAAAGTAAGGTTGGAAGAAAAAGATGGGGGAGAACCCGCAAACCCGACTTCACTATTCCATGCTAAGGCTATCTTAACTCTGGCAAATGGACTCCAACCGGATATTGGAGTTGTAACACGATAAGTAAATGTTGACATGCCAGCGGGATTAAAATCTCTAGATGTTAATGATCCAACATCCCATCCACGTTGGGAAATACCATTTCTAAGTACTCGATTTTCGGCAATCGCATAGCTTTGGTAAGCATTTGCAGCACCTGCTCCATCTTTTGAATCAATTCCAGCTGAGACGTCGTCCCACCACATACCACCTGTCACACTTCTATTCGCACCTGCCAATAATATTGCTCGACAGGCTTCGGGCCATCTTTGCAATGTTGGATTAGCTTCTTGAATCAATGCAGTTATCCCCGCAACAGCAGGAGAAGCAAAACTTGTTCCAGACATTGTCAAACCAACAGCTGATACGCCATCACCATTTGCAGACAATTCTGGAAGTTCTCTGTCACCATGTAGAGAATCTGGATTTCTAAATACAGAACCTCCACTCATGGTACGAGCCAGATCATCGTGATTACCGACAGCAAGAGTGTTGTACCCCTTGTGATTCACATACTCATCCTCGATAGGATCTATATTATCATCGTCACCAACAAAGTAGTTCCCCGCGGCCTGTAATATAGTAGGACGCCAATGAAGGACCAACCAATCCTTAACAATATCATCAAACGAAAGGTCGCTTGATCGAGCTTCGGGACGCCTATGAAAACTTTGATTGATTACAGTACATCTCATATCTCTCACAGCCCAGATAAATGCACCTATGTCGTGCGAATTTGCAGAGTGTACAAGACAGGATGGTGCATGTCCATGAGGTTTACCCATTTCGATATTTCTTATGACTGCAGTCGTTAATCTAGCATGGTCTGATATTTCCGTCATGGCTGGGTCAAAAAATGCGGATATAGCTAGATTACCTAATACATCTGGACCGCTTTCCCAAACAGCTACTCTAACATTGGACCCGTCTACTCCATAAGCATGTACATTATTTGAATAAGCTATGTTAATTGAATCTTGGAGATCATCAATTCCTTCCGGTTCGTAGAGAAATATCTTGCAGACATCTCTATCTTTTGCAAGATGCGATAGTTGAGCTCTGGTGAGAGTTGCATATATGACAGGAATAGAATTGTCAATTCTGACCGTCTCAGTCTTAAATTTCCTTTTTATTTTGTTAGCAAATCTTGTTCCATTAATTTGTATATTTTTTCTTAATTTTCTATCTTCATCAGATTCCTGTCCTGTTTCATCTTTAGGTTTGGAGTTCCTTTGTTTTATGTCAAGCCAGATTGCAACCGATAACAAGTCCTTCTCTTTGTTCTTATTTAGTGCTTCGTAAAGCGATTCGTGTATCTTTCCATATTTCTTTACATACTCTTTATGATAGTCTTCAAATATCTTTTTGGCATCGACTTGATTTCCTTTTTTATCATAGGCCAAATCTATCTTTTTTCCATTCTTATCAAGGGCTTTGATCATTTCCACATAATTTCCTCTGGTAGACCCCAACGGAATTCGTTTGATCTTTGTACCCTTGAGTTCTACTCTTGAAACATGATGCACAGTCAGATCATTGGAAATTTCTGCATTTGAATCTAGAACAAATAAAGGAATCTGAATTGTACTTTCATGTTTCGTGCCATCGACAAAAACCAGCTCACCTATCTCAAAAGTATAGCGACCTTCTGGTATCGGAGTTACTGGTTTCCAAATCGCTAGTTTATCTTCGTCATCCAATTTTACTATGCCTAAAATTCCTCGAAGTTGAATTGAACCCTGTGCCGATTTAGGTTCAAATGAAACCTTGGATTTGACATAAATTTTTGAATCAGGTTTAATTAAGCCATTCCGTTTGACGCTAATCGACGTAATATTGTCCAATATGTGCAAGAATAATCTATTGTTATTAAGGATTATTCTTGATACTATCGAAGACGCAATAAGTTGTTTGCATTAGTTATTGCTCAATAGTGGATCTCTGACTGAGATCACCCTGAATATACCTCCAATCTGTTATCGAAATAATTACAACTAACCAAAGATCCATGTCAGTGAAAAGTGAGCAGGAGAGGTATTATTTTATCAGATTCTTAGGGCTATAGGAATATGTTATATTAACAAGAGATTAAAGCACTAAAAACGATTAATGATTAAGGTAGTAGGTTTTGGCTACCAGACAACCAGACCCGGGAGCGCAAACGCAGCCAATCGTGCAGGCTCCTACATTATGGAGTCTCGTTGGTGAGTGATGGTAGTTGCTATAATATCCCATTTCTATCTATCTATACTTTCCTTCAGTTTAGAAATATGAGGTATTCTAGGAACTAATACAGCGAATGCTATTCCAACAATGGCCATGAAATAGAAGTTAAATCCAATTGCCATACCTATTGCGGCTGCAAACCATATCGCAGCAGCGGTTGTCAGATTAGTAATCTTTTCGGTGGATTCACTTTTCAATATCATTCCTGCTCCTAGAAAGCCTATGCCAGTTACAATCTGAGCAGCAATTCTTGATGTAGAGTTTGGATCTACCTCTGCCGAAATATACGTAAACATCATAGTACCCCCTATAACAAGGCAATGCGTACTTATTCCAGCAGGTTTACCCCTAGACTCTCTCTCAGCCCCTATCAAAAATCCGGCAAGTAATGAGAGACCCAAATCAATTAGGAAATCAAGTTGATACCCATGTCCTCCTAATACATTATCTATCATACAAATTACCCATCTTCCTTCCTGCTACTGGGCTATCTATACGTTGCAATTGGGGTACGAATAGTTGCGAGAAATAGCTAATCTAACCTTATATGCTTTATACATGAATGTCGTGTCTCTATTCTTCTTCTTATAGCACCAAACACAAATTCTGATTTCAAAATATAGAGAGGATTTTAGCATGCATTATATATGCGCTAAGTCAGAAGAAAAAGACTAGTTAGGATAATGCGTACTGGGTGGCTTGCATGGGTCAGGGCCAATGACAAGACCATCATTGATATGCTAGAAAATCAAGGAACCAATCTAGTCACAGCCACATCCTCGCTTGTTGAACTTTTGATGTATTTTGATGATCTTACTGACCGGAAATCTAGGATTAAGGATCTAGAGCACAAAGGTGATAAAATTACTCATGACTTATTTGCAATTACGTCTCAAACATTTGTAACACCTTTAGATAGAGAGGATATCTCAAGGCTTACAACTGCAATAGATCAAATTGTAAACTATGTAGATGAAAGTTCTGATAAGCTCATAATGTTCAAAATAAAAGAACCAACCCCTTATATGATTGAGCTTGCGAAAGTTTTGCTTTCAGCATCACAGGAGATTTATATGCTGATCAAACGACTTAGGAAATTTAAAAATGCAAACGATCTGGTAGTCCACTGCAGAACCATAAGAAAATATGAACATGAAGGTGACATAATATATAGAAACGCAATAGCAAAACTATTTGAGACAAATACAAATGCGGTTGAGATAATAAAATTAAAGGATGTTTATGAAAGCCTTGAAGCCTCTATTGACAGATGTCAAGATACTGCAGACATAGTAGAGGACATTGCACTAAAATATGGTTGAAACTTTAGATGGCAGAAGAAGAACTTGTTGGTATAGTAGTAGGCGCTATAGCGGCGGCATTATTTTTTGACTTTGTAAATGGATTTCATGATTCAGCAAATGCAATAGCAACAGTTGTTGGGACAAGAGTATTAAAGCCACTATATGCTGTGAGTATGGCTGCTGTAGCGAACTTTGCTGGCCCATTTATATTTGGAACTGCTATCGCTGCAACAGTCGGAAAAGGAATCATACAACCTGAATTTTCAACAGTATATGTTATACTTGCAGGACTTATAGGTGCAATAATATGGGATTTAATTACTTGGTATTTTGGACTTCCATCTTCCAGTAGTCATGCGTTGATAGGTGGTTTGGTTGGTTCTGCATTAATTGCAGGAGGATTAAATGCAATCGTATTTGAAGGTGTTGAGAAGACGCTAGTCTTTATGGTAGTTTCCCCAACGCTTGGATTTGTTGCTGCTTTTGGTCTTGCGATTGGTATAATGTTTTATTTACGAAACTCAAAACCACAATTAGTCAACAAGTTATTCGGAAGGCTACAGATTGGTTCCTCCATATTTTTTTCGCTGACACATGGCGCAAACGATGGTCAGAAGACAATGGGAGTTATCACTGCATTATTAATTGCAGGTGGATTTTTAGATTCAGAATCATTCGTTGTTCCCATTTGGGTAATATTAGGGGCAGCCGCCGCCATTGCAACAGGGACTTTTTTAGGAGGATGGAGAATAGTAAAGACGATGGCTTTCAGGTTGACTCAACTACGACCTTACCAAGGCTTCTGCGCAGAAACTGGCGGGGGAGTAATACTAACTTCTATGGCATGGCTTGGAATACCGGTTAGCACTACTCAGGCGATATCAAGCGCTATAATGGGTGTTGGAGCAACAAAAAGACTTTCAGCAGTCAGATGGGGAGTAGGAAAGCGTATTGTCTATGCATGGATAATAACCATACCAGCAAGTGCTGGACTGGCTGCTATTGTTTTAATATTGATTAATAAGATTGTCGGTATGGGATAAAAAGTCAAAGAATCTTCTAGGTAGTTATTAGCGGGTCACATTTTGGATACAGTCTGAGCAATATCTTTTCAAAAAAGGGACGTTATCAACACCGCCGTCCATATATACATCATATGAAGCCAATTTTCCATTACATGAGTCACATGAAATGGCGCCTAGACTTTTTATGACATCAGATATAGATTCAACCCTTGTCGCTGATATGGTAGACTCTAACCCAGACATCGAAGTCATTAGGTATATCATTTGTTGACGTGCATAAATCTGCTCTCATAGTGTTCTATATAGATAGCAATAGACTATATAGATGATTTAGGCCGTTTAAGATCCCGCTTTTTCAGAGCCGAAACACCTTCTCCTTACATCAAGGAGCTTAAAATCTGGTTAAGATTTTCTTTCAACGTATTGTACTCAGCTAGTTTCTGTTTTTCTTCTTTGTCAGGGGATAGACTTAACAGGTTCACTTCATATTTGTCTGCCATATAATCGACCGACTGGGACAATATTCTAAGTTCATCCAGATTGAACCGGATAGTTGCAGATGATGAACCCCTATCTATTCTTGTACATTTTACCATACCACAATACTATAGTTGGTAACCAATCGCTTCAATATTTAAACATGTGTCAGACTATCGTAGGTAAGAGATGTGGAAAGGTAATAGTTTGGCAAGAAGTGGGATATACACTGATAAACCATAGAATTTATACTGCGAAGACATTATGATGGTAGAATAAAAAAAGAGGGAAATTACTACCATACATTAACAAACGCTCATCACTTCACATCAACGTATAAAAGCTCTAATACATAGTAACAGTATGACCTCGCTAGGTTTCTATAAATGATGAGTTGGAATGACTAATTTGGTGGTTCGTCTACAACCCTAGGACCGAAACCGAGATCTCCACCAAATCCTGATATTCTGCCGCTTATGCTTTGATTCTCTCAATATCCGTTTCATTAATTATGTTCTGACTTTGAGCTATTACATTAATGGTATTTACTAAGATCATAACGATAATGATAACAATAAGCACGACCACATATTGGTCTATCATACAATAATGACGGGAATCACATAAATGTATTTTTAGGTCTTCTATATACTCACTATAAAACGATAAATGTATAAAATATTAAAAACGATTAATGTTTTATCTTATGCTTACATATTATTATAGTCCATTTTGCAAAATGGAATCAGTTGGACCGTTGTTTAGTTTTAGTCCTCTTTTATTACTTCCTCCAAATAGTTAACCATATCCCTTTTCATCCAACGAGGTGTCTATTCCTATTTCGTATTTCATTTCTTCTTAATTCGCCTTAATTGTTGATAAGACATTATTAACTATCTGCTTCTCTACTTCGGCTGACGCTATGGAGTCTAGTAGTTTCGATTCTTCGACAGTCATTTTCTTTATTGTTTGTCGTAATTTAGCATCTTGGGATATGGAAATTGCTGAAGAGTATATACCAACTAGTATTAAATAAGACGATAGTCCGACGAACGATATGGTCGCTAGTCCAAACGGAGGAAAATCAAAGTTAACTAATACTATGGCTTGGTTAGACGTGAACAACAATACTAGTCCGTATGCAGAGATAATCAAGTAATCTCTAACTTGGCTGCGACCAACTTTTTTTGCAATACTCCAAAATGCAATTTGCTAGCGCAGATAGTATTAACCCAGGCGTATTTGCGTTGGATTCTAAGCCTTATGGTAGCACTTATGGTCAATGGGCTGCTAATTGGTGGAACTGGATAACTTCCATACCGCAGGAAAATAACCCCGTTGGAGATGAAACTGGGGAAAAATGCGCCGTAGGCCAAAATGGTCCCGTATTTTTTTTACCAGGAACTTCAGGGGGTAAATTAGAACGAACTTGTACGGTTCCTGCTGGAAAGGCGTTATTCCTAGTAATTCTTGATGCAGAGTGCAGTAAGACAGAATTTCCAAAACTAAATACCGAAGAAGAATTCCTCAAATGTGCCAAAGACCTTAACGAAGGTGCTACACTGTCTGCTAGTGTAGATGGTGTAAAAATAAAGGATCTTGAAAAATATAGAGTTGAATCTCCAATGTTTAACATGACATTTCCTTCTAACAATATATTTGGACAAAAAGCCGGACCTACAATCGCTAAGTCGGACGGATGGTATGTTATTTTGGAACCGTTATCCCCTGGAACTCATGATATCAGTTTTAGTGGTAGTGTTTTAGGAAATCCAGTCACTGGGACCGAGAGTTATACGACAGATGTTAGATATAATCTAACTGTACAATGAACGCTCGGTTGCTGTGAACCCGAATCTAATGTATTTTATGGTTTAGCTTTATGGCATCATCAACTAACCTTGGCTATCAAGTTTATTATTATGAAATACTAGTTTCAACTTTTAATATCAGTAACTAATTCCACATGCTAGATCAAGCCTCATTTCTGGACTCATTTTTCATCTCTGAAAGCTTCCTGTCTAATATCGCTTTAAATGAAGGGAACGGATGGGCACCTTCTAGTATTTCAGGATTAGAGCCATCTTTGCTGTTTACAATTACAAATGAAGGAGTATCCTGAAATCCAAATGACGATCCTAATTCAATATCATTTTCCACAAGGGATTTGCTTTTTGAACTATCTAAACAAACATCAAATTTGTCCATATTCAATCCATGTATCTTGGTTGCAAATTGTTTCAAGTTCTCTTTGTTGACCCATCCAGAATCAATTGGTTTTTGATTTTCATATAATAGCTTGTGAAACTCCCAGAATTTTTTCTGTTCATTAGCACATTGGGCAGCGATGGACGCTTCCATCGAATCAAATCCTCTATTAGGTAAATGCTTGAAGACCAAGACAACTTTTCCTGTATCAATATATTCCTCCTTAATTATAGGCTCTGTAGTCTTTACATATCTGGCACACAGGTAGCATTGGAAATCACTAAAATCAATAATCGTAACTGGAGCAGTTGAAGCATTACCCAAGTACGGAGAGCCTTGCTGAATTAAATTGTCCAATGAAAGATCCTTTGTTTCATTTTTTACCGGTTGTTCTACGATAGCATACACATTGTAATAGTGTTGGTTGTTTGCTAAGTTTAATGAATGGGGGTATGTCAGCATAATAGCAGTACCTGTAACTAAGAGTAGTGCAAAGAGTCCAATTAATAAAATATTTTTAACAAATAAATGGCTAGATATTTCTTATGTAGATCATAATTTTGATAGAACTTTTCAAAATTAGCTTATAAAATACTTTCTCAGAAACAATTGAGAGTTATATTGTAGACATCATTTCTAATCCAGCATAAATGATGCTAACTTCTCAGCATTGCAACTGAGAATACTAGTAATAGTTAGGACAATAAATATTGTTCAGATATGTTCAAAATAACGAAATTCAATTTGTGTGTGATTGGAATGTTGGTAGGCATAGGACTGATAAGTGCCCTTCCTTTTGTAGGTCTATCATGTAGGTGGTGTACTGCTGGAGGCTAGCAAAAAGACAAGTGCGCTACTGCATTACCCATCTTTCTCTCTATTATTTCCAGATATTTCCGGTCGCACTGTCTATCCACTATGAACTTGCATTTAGAACTTTGTTTTTCTCAATGATATAGTTAACATATTAAATCTTCAGATAGATAGATAGATATGGAAATCTCCCAATGATGGGACAAAGTGGAGACAAATATGAATTATTTACATCATTACTAATCATTAAGTAATCTTGGAGCCCAAGCAAAGATATTTGTGCTGCTGATGATGATATCTTGCAATGCAAGATGTAAATTGTATTTTTTGTAAAATTGTCTCTGGCAAACTCAGGGCGAGAATCATTAATGAAAATGATTATGCTATGGCATTTCTAGATGCTTTCCCGCTTTCATCCGGGCATACACTAGTTGTTCCTAAAGCACATTTTTCTAAAGTTCAAGACATGGATAAAGAATATTCCTGGGCAGTTTTTAGTATTGCATGTCAAATAGCAGCGATACTAGAGCCGACAGTAAGAGTTAATGCATCAACAATAGCCATTCATAACGGAAGAGATGCAGGACAAGAAATCCCACATGTTCACATACATATTGTTCCAAGGTCTGTCAATGATGGGGCAGGACCCATTCATTCGATGTTCAATAGCAGACCTAAATTAAATGATGAAGAAATGGATAAGTTAGCTGATAAGCTCAGAAAAATACTCAATCCGTAATTACGTTACCATGTATTGAAAGAGGGGGTAGAATTGAAAGAAATTATTTAGTTAATGACATAATCCCCAGCAATAAGATGTTGTCTTATATCCTACATAAGAGCTCCATAATATCTAATTGAGAACTTCTGAACATGGTTTTTATGGAATATTCCTAAAGATAGGAACTAAACTGTACAATATATTCCTATAGTATTTCCTAACTTAAATAATACTTGCAATAAATGGTTTTATATCTCTTGTAATATATCTGGTATTTCGCTTAGCCTATTTACAACATGTGTTGCTATCTCTGATTCATCAATAGGTTCTTGAAGTCTGAAAAGTGAATTTGTATATCTAATTGTTTTCATGCCGAGTTTATTTGCAGGACCTATGTCTGTATCAAGTCTATCTCCTATCATTACATAACGTTTTGAATTACTTGCGGCACGATTCATAGCTAATTGAAATATTCTTGGATCTGGCTTATTTATGTTAACTTCAGAGGATATTATTACTACGTCGAAGAAATCTCTAAAATTAAATTTATCTAGCAATTGTAAAACATCTTTGGATTGGTTGGCTATAATTCCAAGCTTATGATTCCGTACAAGTATAGTAAGGGTTTCTTCTGCATCATAATAAAATCTGAACAATTTCTTACGTCCATGGTGGATATCATATTCTAGTCTATCTGCAATAATTCTTTCATAACCACGCTGAGCTATTAGTCTGCAGATTTCAATGATGAGTTCTCTAGTACTACCATTACCAATCATTCGATTCCTTATGACATTGTCCCTGACTGCCTTGTAATTACGAAAGTCAATTCTTGCTCCGAATCCATTTAATTCTTCTAATAGTTTATTATCTAAATATTCAATAAATCTCCATTCATCTACTAGAGTCTGCCCGAGGTCAAAGAAAATGAATGGTGTATCCATCATGCGCAATCGTTTCTAGTGTGCAGGATTAAATTCATGTGATTTATTAAGTTACCAAAACTGGAGAACTAGGAAACATCATACTCAACTCAACTCTGAGGTGGAGTTGTTAATGAAATATTCTCCTAATGTATAAAGAATTGCAGAGATTGATATTGAACTCTTTATGTTGCCAGATCTAATCTCTTGAATTACACCTTCTCTTGCCAGTTTTCGAATTTTCGAATATTCAAATTCTTCTAAATTTGGCTTACGAATTTTTTTAAGACCTTTCGCTAGAAATACAAAATTCTTTTGTGTTGTTCTTCCCGGCCATGTATAGGTCCAATTGATATATTTAATAGTGCTACATTGGTATCCAGTTTCCTCGAGCAATTCTCGTTTAGCAGCAACTTGTGGTTCTTCATCAGCATCTATGAGTCCGCCAGGCAACTCTAGGAGGTTTGTTCTTGCTCCATGACGATAATTTTCAACCATCAGAATCGAACCATCTTTGAATAGGGGGATTATGATACTCGAGTTTCGTACATCTACTCTATTAAACATTCCAGTCGTACCATCACTTTTTCGAACTTGGTCTTCAAATACTACCATCCAAAGACTTCTGTAGGCAATATTAGAACTCGTCACTGTATACATAATGTAATGGAATAAACAGAAACTATATGTTATAAATAGCTAAAATTGCACAAAGATAAGGCTTTAGGAGTAAAAGTAGGAATGTGTAGACCTTGGAACTGATTAGGTCTCATTTTGTACATTGTTTCCTGCAAACCTACCAACTTACCGTACTGTTGTATGTATGAGCAAAACCACCTTTTCAATTATGAATTTTTAATGTCATATTTAGGCATTAAATCATATTATTTTCTTATTTAATCCCTTTAATTCTAGGAACTAACCTCCAGAACATCTACCTAGGAAGTTTCATATACTAATAGTGTTATGAAAAACATTGTGAATAAAAGAAGATTTATGGGGAGCCGTGGTGGAAGCTGCGAATGTATCTGCCACAAGAGAGTAACCACTAACGATTATTGCGGTTATTGTTCTGGATCTCATTATAGAGCAGGTCGTTCTTAGACACTAACTAGAGGCTGTATAGATGGTTACCCATTTATGTCTCTTATTGGCAAATAAGATCTAATAATAGACATCACGATGAGTACTGATTCACACTCTCCATCAGAAATACGAGAGATACTAAGAATGAGGAATGTGGCAGTAGTTGGAATGTCAAATACTGAAGGAAAGCCAGCTAATTTTGTACCAAAATACCTTATAGGAAATGGATATAATGTTATTCCAGTAAATCCCACTAAAAGCGAAGTACTTGGAATGAAGTCATATGCCAGTATCTCAGAGATACCCGGACAAGTAGATATAGTTGATGTTTTCAGAAGGTCGGAGGATGTTCCCCCTGTAGTAGAAGATGCCCTAAGGAAAGAAGGGATAAAGGTAATCTGGATGCAATCAGGCATATACAATAAAGGTGCTGAAAGAAAGGCAAGAGAGAATGGAATAGATGTCGTATATAATCGATGTATGAAAGTAGAACATAGTATGCTCATTGACTAAAATAATATCCCTAGTCAACAAAATCGATATTTGACGCCGCATTCTGACTGCTGCCTTTAGACAATTTAATTATCATAAGATTAGATGATATGGTTTGACCTTAATGGCTTAGAAAAGGTCATCACAAAAAGCGGCGATTTCATTTGATGATTTGTTAATACAGAGATCTGCAAGTCTCGTCTCTTCCAGAGAATAAAATGGTGACTAATGATAGACATAGTACGGCAAATTGATATAGACCCTAAATTCTGAGATAAAGTTACGATGATCCCAATTCTATTATAGTTTCATGAATCTTTGTGCTAGCTTTTTTTTCTTCGCGAACTAGTAGTTTGTGGCTGAGTATCTTGTATCTATTTCCATAAATACTGACTAGTCCTAGATTGTTATCTGTAATTATGAGAGAAGAAAGGCCAGAGCCTGAAGTATTTAGAATGGATCTGGATTCAATCCAGTCTGGCCATGAGGGATGTAGTTGTTGTTCTTCCTCTCTAACTACATTAGATTCATGTCTAAATCCATCCATGATGGTATATAATTCATTACCTTTTTCTTTTAGCTTCTTCGTCTTGGATGAAATATTATTCCAACCTATCCTTATTGTATGCCTTTGCGTAAAGAATTGACGGTATCGACCAAGAATTTCGTTAAGAACAATTTCCTTTCCTAAACCAGTAGTCTTGATAGCACTGCTGTTAAGTTGTGCTATATTCGTTGATAGATAGTAACGATTGCGTTCATAATTGCCAGATTTTTGAACTTGTTGTTGTTCTCTATTCTCGATAGACCTATCGTGCATTTGCGCTAAAATTCTAAATGTAGCACTTATCGTAAAACCGTAATGAACATCGCCAGACAAAAATATGCAATGACGTGGTCCAAGGTTTTGAACAATAAATGAGAGAAAATGCACAAAACCCCTTTCATTCGCAGTCCATGTCTCTAAATCCCATTTGTATATGTTAGATTTGCGTGCCAAATACTCCTGCATTTTTTCAGCCAACTCAAACCCAAATACAGGAGTTGGTATTACAAAGATAAGGGGATCTCCATTTTTATAATTTATACGTTTTACAGTTTCCAAAACTGATTGCAACTCTTCCTCATTTACAAGCCTGGGTGGACCTTGAAAACTGTCGAATTGTCTTTGTGTTCTACAATCCAAAAATATGGTTGATGGATTGGTTGGGCAATCAAATGTCCAGTGATGAAAATTCCAAAGATAGTCTTCAAATTCGTTTCTTTCACTAGTAGTTACATTACCATTTTTTGCCAAATATTCAGTAATGAAACTGATAAAATCATCATTATACAATTCGGGGTTATTTCCCCACGCCTGAAAAGCCCAGTATGCAGCAAGACCATTAGCAACCACTTGCTTCCCACACTTGCTGGCTTTGACTCCCTCATACCATTCCTTAGTAATATTCCAATCGTCAGTAATCTCATGATCGTCACAAATCATATAAGTGGGAATATTGGCAAGAACTCTACGTATTGCCGGCATAACATTCCTAGCTCGATTTAATTGTTTAATCTGTAGATCAATATTCAACTGCTCATTTTGTGGAAGTTTTTCGAATTCACTTGGATATTTCTCAGGCCAATTTTCTATATTCCAAGCTATAAGGTACATAGCCGAAAATTCACCAAAACTAAGAAGGTGATTTCCTGCGTTCTCCGAGGTAAACTTGGCGTAATCATCCACAATCTGTTGACGTTCGCCTATTCGAAGTTCAGTTAATTTCCGATCTATACCGATAATCTGTTCTTCCCAACCAAGTAGGTTAACGCCGAATTGGGCCAAATATTGTATTAGTGGATCAGCTACATCGTCGGCGTAGATTTGATCTCCGGTAAGGAAGAGGGCGCATGGTCTTTTGTCCAAGTCATTTACAGAGTCAGATATTAATTCGTCTGCTATTGCAAGACAATCTTCTCCTTTTCCATGTAATTTGCGACAAGACCCGTGTAGAAAATTTAAAGGATTACCTATTTTCCCACGAATAAAAAAGGTAGGTAAGTGAATACCTTTATCTCTCTTACCATTATGACCGTTTACATTATCTTTGTTATAGACAATTGAATTCTTTCCACTCAGCAAATCAAGATCCTTTAATCGCTTACATTTCTTTTGATAATCGTTGGTATTGGAGTCGATATTATATGTAATCTCTATGTCGTAGGCTAGTAACTCATCTGTGGGAAAATTATTAGTGTTAGGTTCACTCGTTGATTGGATTGGCCGTGCAATTACAAGGCCTACATAGAGATTTTCTCCCAGACGGATTGATTTAGAACATCCAATCCCAATAGGATTCTTATAATCAGATTGATTTTCTTTGTTGTTGTCAGAACTTTCAAATTTTGTCTTCTCTAACGGACTAGATTTTAACCTGAAGACCTCTGCTTGTATGCTAACAGATTTACTGCATGCTATCCATACACAGACCTGACTGGGTTCCACTCGGCGTAAAATTGGACCTGCAAGCAATAGTGGTAGCTCTGATGACGTCTCGCTTTCAATTCTGTGGCTAGACACCGTGGTATTATTATTGCATACCTTTTATGTTTGTCGATAACAGTAAGTTCATAACGGTTATCTTCCATACTGAAGACGGTAACTCTATACACTACGGTAACTCAAAATAGGAGTTCAATGATCATCGCCTTGAAAGCTATTATGGTTTTAGGATGCTGAATAAACAATTCTTATCACTATATTGAATGAGTGACTTCTCTTATGCTAGACTCTATAAATCTGAGCTTTATAGGATCGGTTTGATTTATGCTTCTTTGATTTTAGGAGGATGATTTTCTAACCATTTACTTCCTTTTCTTGCAAGTAATTCGAAATTTTCTCTAAATCTAGGATCATTCCATTCTTTTCTTATACCATATATGACTGACTTTGTACCTTCCCATTCTGTTTGTCCTGCACCATATCTGTCGAAATATAGATTTTCGTCAAGAAATTGATATTCTATTAATATTCCTGCCAATTCAAATTTTGATGTAAATCTTTCAAAAAGTTGAGCTCCTTTGCTTCCTTGTGGATATTTGTTTCTGAATTCTTCAAATGATGTTACTTCTCTATTATATTCTCCCCAAAACCATTCTGTTGCTTCAAAATCATAATTAGTATTATACAACTCAGCTAATTCCAATAGCATATCCATGTCATCTTCTGTCGCCACTCTTGTCTTTCGGCTTTTGGACTTCGACTTTAACCTTTGTTTGGATCTTGCCACAGCTAATAGTGTAAGTTCTGGTAAATAAATTCATTCATATTAGTGGTCTGTTAGCGCGATTTGAAATAGTCTTTTGTTCAGGGGAGATGCAAAGGCTAAGAAAAATTTTATTGATCTTCCTTGTTTATTATTATTTAATTCTGAGATGAGGAGACCATGGGAATAATGTTCCATCCAAGACTAATTATTGTCTTCTTGGGTTCGGGGGATGTTTAAGATTCTAATTTACTTGCTTAGTCTATATAACAACTTGCTATGTTGCTATGATCACTACCGCTTCCTTCATAATATCGTCACCTTTAGTTTTGGATTTTATTGCTTATTTTGTAAGGTAGAAATAAATATCTAGATTAAAAAAGAAGAGTAATTAAATTATGAAGATGACAAAATCAAGTATTATTTCAATATGGAATCCTATTGCTTGCCTTGATTATTACTTTCAGTATATTGCAATATCCCTTATTACAGCAGCACCAATATTATCAACGTGCTACAGCACAACAACAAACAAACAATGAAACAACATCAACTTCTAATAATAATACCAATATGACAACAGGAACAGAGTTGGTCCCAGAAAATGCACGTGGCCCGGCTATACCTAAAGATAAAGGCTATCTAATTCAAGATTTGGGAGATATCTTTACTTTCTGACAAATGGAGCATACAACACCATGTTTATGGTTACCGACGAAGGAGTTATCGCAGTCGATGCCCCTCCAGCTATTGGTGACAATTACTTAAAGGCAATAGCAGAGATAACTGATATGCCAGTCAAATATGTTGTGTATAGTCATTCTCATGCAGATCATATTGGTGCTGCAAGCATGTTTCCGGATAATGCCTCTTATATAGCGCACGCGGACACAGCGGCCCAATTAAGACTAGCTAACGATTCTAATAGACCTATTCCTACAATTACTTTCACAGACAGCTATGAATTACAATCTGGAAATCAATCATTATTGTTAGACTATCATGGTACTAACCATGAAGCAGGAAATGTCTTCATTTATGCACCTGCACAAAAGACACTAATGTTGGTAGATGTAATTTATCCGGGATGGGTTATTTTTGATGGTTTGGCAGGATCCGAGAATGTAACAGGATTTATCCAAGCACATGATATCGCACTGAATAATTATGACTTTGACAAATTCGTTGGTGGTCATGTTATCAGGATTGGAACTCCTCAGGATATTGTTACACAGAAACAGTTTGTTGATGACCTAAGGGCTGCTGCCCAAACAGGACTTCAAAATGTGAATTTCAGTACCATCGCTCAAGAAGTTGGAGGGTTTTCTAATCCTTGGCTAGTCACGAAGACATACCTTGATACAGTGGCCAAGCAATGCACAGATATAATGAATAGCAAATGGAAAAGATAGGTTAGGCGGCATAGATGAATTTCTATTTGACAATTGCAATGCTATGACTAGAAGTTTGAGAGTAGATTAATAAGCGACGCCAATTTCTATCCTCTTTTCCTTTTTTCATTTCAACTAAATTCTAAGGATCTTATGGAGCGGAGCAGGGTCCAATATTTTCATGACATGTCTTGGCCTGAGTTTAAATAGAAAGGTAATACAGTATTCTAGTCTGCAACTTCGTTAAGGCAGCAATAGAGGAGTCAACAAGGGATTGACCAGCTTAACCAGCCCTGGTATGTTTTTGTCCTTCTCCTCTGAGCAAGACTTATCACATACTTCTATCCTCTATTACTAGGTAGGTTAGTGAGACAGTTTAATGAAAGAATTCTGATCAATAAATCAAGTCGTTTTCGTCAAACTCCGTAGACCCGCATTCTCTTCAGACCAATTTAATAGAGAGGATTTAGCCTGAATTTTTATTGGTTATAGGATTATAATGTCTTCTATAGGCTTCGGACGCCCTCTTAACATCCTTTGCCTTGAATCTAGGGTATATTGTCGTATGTTGATTTTGAAGTTAGTTAGTCATTATTTACTTTACAATAGTAAAGGGATAGATAGTAATGTGGGAACAGTAACAATAATTTCAGTCAAAACTCCAGCACCAGAAATATAAGATAGTCCAAAATATCATATCTGAATGCTCCATTTGTTTTGTAAAAGGGAATTGGTTATCTTAATAATGATATTCTCATCAAACACGCTAGTTCTTCCTCTATGGTCTGAGGCACAAGTAGCTAACAATAACACTCTTCGAAATAATAGTCCAATAGAGGTGATGCAACCAGACTCTAAGCCATATGGTCTGACTTATGAAGATTGGACAGCTCGGTGGTGGCAATGGGCTTATTCAATACCAAAAGATGTAAATCCTGCATATGATGATACTGGGAAATATTGTATGGAAGGTCAAGGTGGACCTGTTTGGTTTTTTGCAGGCACCTATAAGCATCCAGTTGATAGATATTGTACTGTTCCCTCAGGAACGGCTATTCTTTTTACAATTTTAAACTCTGAATGTTCTTTTGCCGAATTTCCTAATCTTAAGACCGAATTAGAGTTACGCCAATGTGCCAAACAAATGCAAGATTCTGTAGTGCATTCTGAAGCAAGTGTAAATGGAATGGCTTTAACAGGTCTAGAAAAGTATCGCATTCAGTCTCCATTATTCAATTTCACTCTACCAGAAAATAATATTCTAGGATTGTCTACTCAAACCACTCAGGCGGTATCTGATGGTAATTGGGTCTTTTTGAAACCGCTTCCTATCGGGAACCATACAATTTACTATAAAGGGGAATTAAGAGCTATCGCCGAGACAGCCAGTAACCAAAACTTCGCAGGTCCATATGGATGGGATTACCCAATTACATATCATATAACAGTAACAGATAACAAAGGTAATAATACTTCGTAGATAAAACAAAGGTGGATTATTAATCCAAGGCAACTGTCATCTATGTTCGTAGTCTGATAATAATTCACAATGTCTAAGTCATAATCAATAATAATAACCAGGCCTGATTATTCTTCGTATATAACAAGTACAGGTCTCTTTACACTGTCTATTACCTTTTTGGTTGTACTTGAAAGGCTTCTAATCGTTGCAGTAATTTTTTTGCTTGACATTACTATTAGGTCTATATTCATCTCTTCTGATAAGCTTAGTATTTCATTAACTACATCTTTACTCGTTTGCATCTTGTAAAATATTTGATTCTTAGCTCCTGCTTTTTTGCAAAGTCTTACTCTCTCTTTCACCATCTGTTCTGCCTGTCCTTCTAATGAGACATGTATATCATTGGTCTTATCCGTCTTATTTTCTACTGTTCCGATTTCGATAATCTCTTCTTTTCCTTCTTCTATTCCCGTTTTGGTAGTGGCTGAAATCCTAGTAGGTTTTATTTCAGTATCTGTTATAATGTTTAGAATAACAAGATCAGCACCTGTTGAGTTTGATATGTATATAGCATGGCTTAGAGCCTTATCAGATCGCTCAGAAAAATCATCCGGTACTAGTATTTTTTTATAATGTGGAATAAAAGAAGATGCGAGTCTACTTACTTCAAGGGATGTTGCGGCCTCGGTGGATTGAATGTCATCTTTTGCATCTGACATTATCCTTACTTGGATAGCCTCTGTATATAGACTAACCTGTATTAGCTCGTGCTTGACTTATTTGTTTAAATGGAATGACAGAGCAGATCCTTTCAAAGGGCCAAGACAAATTTTGATATTCATCCAAGCGTTCCGATAACAAAAAGAAATTATGTGTCAAGAATAAATTCTATGAAACACAGCCAACAGAGAGTTATGACGATTTGCTGTTCGGTGAACGACTAATTCTAGAGATAGATAGAAAATATCTTCGTAGGGAATAGCAGGAACAATGGGCCGCATCTGTTATTAGTCGGTAATGAATAGCCCGTGGTTATGCAGTTCAGATTGGGTTTACCACTACTTGTAATAAGTGCCATTATCTTCGTTGTAAGTACCTCAGTATCGCCATTCATTTTGAATACTTTCGGACAAAAAAATACTGCAAGTGACTTGTTTGAGACTAAATCGCTTAAGCTGTCTCCAAATATTAAACATCTTGTAATATTAATTCCTAATGAAGGCCATGAATCACAAAACGCTGGTGATGTTAGTTCAGATCAAAGATTAATCAATCAACCATACCTCCCACAAAGAGCAGAAGTCAACCGAGGTACGATGGTTGTATGGTTTAATGGCGACGTCGACCATGATCATAAAATAACTCTTACTAACGGTGCAAACCTAGAAAATACAATATTTGATAGCAGTACTTTTGCATATGACGAATCTTCCGAGCCAATAGTATTGAATGATACAGGCACATTCAACTATTACCAAACCGACGTAAATAATGAAGACGAGGACTATGTGATGAATGGAACGATAACAGTGGTAGATGAGCAAAGTCTTGACGGTAATAATAACGTCAATACTGGTGTCCAAGGTAACGCTGATACTGCGGGAGTGCTAATGGTTCCGGCCAGTGATGTTGATACATACACCCAAGAATTGAAAAACAATGGATTCGCAGTAGATGGCACACAAAATTTCAATGATATACGTGCCGGTGACGAACAGATACTACTAGTATGGACAACTTCAGGAATAGATTTAGAGAATGTTATATCAACACTACAACGAATCACTCAGACTTTGCCATATAGTTGAAGCCATGCTGCACTCATTTGTGTTTATGTATTAACTCCTTGCAGGATATAAGGTCCCATCTTTTTTTTATGTAATAATACACAAATTCCACATGTCAACAAAATCATGCCAGCAATTTCGGGTCCATTTCTTTGCTTCCAATGTTTGAAGCCAAGAAATCATGTTGACTGTCCATAGACTTCATAAATAGTCAAGAAGGTCAGGAGAGAATAAAGATGGAGAACTTGGATAGAGGAACGTGCGTACACTGATTTAGGAGATGACGGTATCCGTATCCAGGGTTTAGGATTAGAATTTGTTGAGTCTCCATGGTTTTGAACGTAGGTCTTGGTTTCTCGCATTATCACGGGATTATTGATTAATAAGAAAGTTACTTTTGTCAGACTCAGTAAACAAAGAATAAAGTTAGTAACTCATTCTTATTCTGTATCTGTCTCTTCTGTTTGCTGTGCTGTTTCATCATCTTCTGGTTCCCCTTCTTCCCCTTCAGTCTCACTCTCAGCATCATCCTCATCTTCATCAGCCGTTCCGATTTCAACTGTTTGATTCGTTACCGTAACTGTGTCATTTGATATAAGTACGGTAACTCCTTTTGGCGGGAATACATTCATGTCGGAATCTATTGCTCCCTCTGTGCTAATAATTACTGTACCATTAGCCGGAAGTGGTTCCCCAGGATTTATTGAAATGTTTACTCCCTCTGTTGAGGTCCCGGGTGGAGTGCTCGTTACGAGAGGCTGAGCAGACACTTGTATAGTGCTTAGGAGAAATAATCCTAGTCCTGTGATCAGAATACTAACAAATACTATGGAAACATTTTTCATATAATTGTGATAGGTTTTCCATGATTTAAGTGATTGCAATTCGGCCATTTGGTAGCCAAACCTCTACAAAGATTAGGATCACTATGTTTTCAATCAGACAATAAATTCAGTACCGGAGTAAAGTAAATCAAGATAGATTCTTGCTTGAACAGTGACTCTAGCTTGTCTTGCAGATTGGCAAAGTACTGTCTATTTTCTTCTGTATCTGCTACTATTATCCAGTACACTTTGTTTTTATCAGCGTAGGCTCTATTATCTTGTGGATTAATCTAGTAGCCATTAATTATATTATTGTCTTCTGAGCTAACTGCACCAAATTGCTTAACTAATTCATCGAACAGTATTCTATATTTTTCAGCTTCTATATTCGTACCATTGTTGTAAAAAATTGGCACTAGTATTTCTGCTTTAAGCTGCTGTTTTAATGGTAGTTCTGAGTTTGCCTGAGTTAAATTTGATGCCATCTGGTCAATAGTTGCTGCTGATGTTTGGTTGTTAATCTGTGCATAGATCAGACTGGCCGAAGGCCACCATATACCTGACAATACTCCTGTCAACAAGATCATTGTAGTCATTGAAATGAACATTGAAATCATGTTCATATTCTGGAAGAAACAAGTATGTCCTATTTAAGTAAAAACAGGATATTACATAATTTAGTTACCCCATCAACTTTAATTTCTTTCTAGATCCTGCTCTTTTACTTTCAGTCTTTGTAATCTCGATTTTTGTTTCAATTATTGATCTGCAAGCAGCATTTTACTTCTGGCTGATAATAATACCAGCAAAGATAATCATCCACAAAAAAACATAGTAGGCATGCAATCAATAAGGAAGAAGTTGAATAGACATTGTTTCGTTTTTTTGTTACTTAATTTTTCTGTTTCAGGTCTTTATACCTGAATGTCGTGGAAATTGGGCGTAATAGAGATTGATAATATCACTTTATATGTCAAAGTATATGATAGTAATCAAATGGATTCCTCGACTTTTGATCCTAATCAATTTAAGACGGCTCAACGTGAAGGCTGGGATAGTGTTGCTGAAGGGTGGAAAGTGTGGTGGGAGCCTATTGAGAAAGGAACTCAGAAGCTCAGTCAGCGATTAATCGAACTTACTGAAATTAAACCCGGGCAGAGAGTATTAGATGTAGCAACAGGCATTGGAGAACCATCAATTACAGCAGCAAAAGTTGTCGGAAATGGCGGTCATGTTTTGGCTACAGACATTTCAGGACAAATGCTAGCCATTGCAAAAGAAAGAGCTACTTTCCTAAGATTGCAAGACATAATTGAATTTAAAGAAAGTGATGCAGAGAATTTAAACCTACCAAACTCATCATTTGATGCAGCGCTATGTCGTTGGGGACTAATGCTATTCCCAAATCTAGATGCTGCGATAGGAAAAATATTCAGTTCGTTAGTATCAGGCGGGAGATTTGCAGCTGCGGTTTGGGCTGATGCAACTAAAGTCCCAATTATTAGCTTGGCTACCAGAATAATAGGTAGTCAAGCACAAATGTCGGCACCCCCACCAGGAGTTCCAAACCCGTTTAGCCTTGCTGACACAAATAAGCTTGAAAATTCTCTGGCCGGAGCAGGATTCAGAGACATTTATATCGACACAGTAAATGTAACATTTGAATTTGAATCAGGGGAAGAATATTGTCGTTACGGTCAAGCAGTTAGTAATTCTGCCCGCACTGCGTTGTCTAAAGTAACTGAAGAAAGAAAAGAAGACGTCTTGAGAAAAGTGGCAGAAGAAGCAACACGAAATTATGGAACTGCTAACGGGCAGATAAAAATGGATAATGAATCAATATGTATAGTTGGAACACGGCCATGATAGTAGCAATGTTTACCTTACACTCTAGGTAATCAAATATATCTCATCTCAATCTTACAATACAACTAAATGCCCAACTTGGATTTTTTTCCCCTTGATGCAAATAGACTACACCTTTCTTCCATTGTTCCTTCTAGAAGTAAGCTAATGTAGTTAAGGAAGATCCTCAGTCGCCTAGATAATAATCTCTTGTGATTTGGTCTTTCACTGCATATATAAAAAGAGACTTTTGCTGGTCGCATGATAATCATTCCGACTGTGAATATGACATTTAAGTATGATGGATTGATTGAACCCCACAATACTTTTTTACCTCCCATAAAGAATTGTTTACGGGCTCTGGCTTGAGATTTCAAGGGAACTTACGCACGCACAACACTATATGTTCACTACGCTATAAGAATACCTACTATAGCCGCAAGGACGATTCCGTATACGAGATGCCCACCGAAACTTGCAAGTGCTGGTAAATGGCCTAAAGGGTGATTCCATGGTGAAAGGCCAGTTATTGGTTTATGTATCGGTGCTAGTGTAAGGAGCCATAAAATAGAACCATAAAGTATGCCTAGTAGATATACTTGCACGGTACAGAAGGCTCCTAAAGGAGCAAACACAAAATAAACAATATATGGAAAGGCAATTCCCGCTAGGCTACCATTTATGAAATGAAAAAAGAATATACCCTTGAAATGTACGGTTGTCTTATTTTTATCCTTTTGAATATGATAAGAAAAAGGACGTAACAAACGATTTGATGGGATTTGGTTTTGGTGCCATTCAAAGACACCGTGCAGACCCCATCTTCTCCATGACGGAATTTCGATTAGCGTCAATAGCTGCAGTCGAGATTATTCCCCCCACCAAACCAATTAATGCATAGGACCAAATGAACAACAACTATTACTCTTAGGACCCATTATTATCTTATTATTATACCAGCTAGATCATGGGCAACCACCAAGTATGATGCGATCGGAATTATAGTTCGGTAATAATTCAGATTTGAGTTCATAGTCAAAATAGTACATACTCAGTTCGTAATGAGATCAGATGTTGACTGATTATTTGATCTGAGCTATTGGCCCAATCCTCAGGAGAAAAATTGAATAACAGATATCAAATTCTATTAATTAGCTATAGGGCAATTGGGGTGTAATTTCCTGCAACGTGGATATCACCTCACTTAAACTCTTTCCAGAAGTGGTCCATACTAACAACGTTTGCTCGTCACCTGCACGTATATCGTTAAAGTTGTATGTACTATCCGTGGTGAAACCATTACTTGTTAACTCCTGAAGGTACATGTCAGCATCCGCAGATGGTACCATTAATACTCCACCAGTATCACCCTCTACAAGAGAACCAGTTGAGCTAGAATCTGAAGCAGTTGACATGCTCGGGAGATTAGCATTAGAGTTCTGCTCATCTACCACTGTTATCGTTCCATTCATCACATAGTCCTGGTCTTCATTATTTACGTCAGTTTCATAATAGTTGAATGTGCCTGTATCATTCAACACAATTGGATTTAGTCCTTCATTAAAGGCAAAAGTGTCACTATCAAATAGTACGATGTTTGGATCTTTCTCGCTAGTAAGGGTAATTCTGTGATCATGGTCGACGTCGCCATTAAACCATGTAATCAGTGTACCTGGACTGACTTCTGCTCTTTGTGGGAGGTATGGTTGATTGATTAATCTTTGATCTGAACTAACATCACCAGCGTTTTGTGATTCATGGCCTTCATTAGGAATGAGTATAATGAAATGTTTAAGATTTTGGGGGAGAGTCAATGATTTATCTTGAAATATGCGTTCAGCCGTCGTTGTATTATCCTGAGCAAATGCATTCGAGAAAAATGAAGACATCAAGACCATCGAAATGCCAATGACATAAACCATGGTCAAAAGAAACCGAAAATGCATTTCTATTTTTTTCATCCCGTTAGGTTATGATAGCAAAGTTAATAAAAAATATGATAGGAGTACCTAAGTATAGATAGTAATTGATTGGGACAAATACTCGTTTCATTTAGATACTTGTATGTCGACCACCAGCACTAGCATGACATACATTAAATTAAGGTAGAATCTCAAACACCTATGCTCATGTATAGTCGTGTAATAATTCTCTCCATGAGACACCATATTTGGAAGAATTTGCCGACATGATGAAGGTTAATGTTGCTGAAAATTTAGAAAAAGTACTCCATTTCATCCAGAATAACCCTGGTTGTCATTTAGGGCGAATAAAGAACGAATTACACATGTCTTCTGGTGCAGTTCAATACCACTTGTATCGATTGGAGAAAATACATCTGATTTCTTCAACAAGAAGGGGATTGTACAGGTTTTATTTTCCATATGGGCTTTTTCAGGACAATGAAAAGGATATCCTGCAAATCCTGAGCCAAGAAACCGCAAGAGACATTCTCTTGTTCATTATTGAACGAAAGAATCCAACCCAGACTGAGATTGCCGCTAGAATGAGAATATCTCCTGCATCGGTAAATTGGCAGATTAAAAGGCTAATAGCATTGAATCTAGTACACGAAGTAAAGGAAGGAAAATACAAACGATACATACTAACTAAGACTCGTGAGGGTGATTGTTCCAAACATATACTTGCCATGTTAAAGAATTATTATCCAACTATTTGGAACACTTGGAATGCTAGATGGGCAGAGCTCTTTCTATCTTTCTCAAAAGATGAGAGCAATGATAGGAAAGAGAGCGAGTTAAGTCAAGACAGAAAGGCCAATGGCTAAAAAATGGATTTGTTTGTAAATCAATTACAGCTTGGTGCTTATGTTCTTATCGAAGGAATGATTTACGCCGCGGGTGGAATATTGTCGGCTATTCTATCGGTTCTGTCAGTTTCTACTTATCGATCCACGGGCTTGCCAAAAGTGAAATACGCTATCGGCGCTTTTGCTCTATTGTCTGCTTTTTTATTTTATGAATATCTTGAAATCCAATTTAGGAACATTGGGAAGAATCCATATTCTGAAATAATTTTACCCTCTTTGGTACTGGCCAGTATAATGTTTTTCTTTTTAGCAATAGTTAGGAAAAAGTAAGTAGTAAACACACTTCTATTCTCTTTTGTGGACATAAATTGCAGTTAAACGTTGAATGACATAGTGTTTGTAGTACAAATCGCTAAATGATGCACAATTTTCACGCTTGATTGTTTGTGTACGTTTAGACACTTGAACCAATATTACTAAATGCTTTGTGCTTTTATTTGATCACTGTCGGTCATGAAAAATACAATGATCTTGTTGGCTGTAGTACTATCGACTGGCTATGTTGCATTTGTTGGGATCTTGGCTTTAACCGCCCCCACACAGGCTGCATACGCACAGTCTTCAGATGCCGCAATACCTCTTAAAGAGTCCAAGCTGATCATCGAGCATAATGTGAAGGACAAAGATACCGGATTTCAAGGGTTCCTTGATAGTGAGGGTTGGAACAATATCACGGTTACCGGTCCAGATGGTAACGTGTTGAATATCACGGGCCAGGGGAAGCTGGGACAGCTTGGACTGAGTGAACTATTCTTCGAGACTGTCGAGCCAGAAAATACCGATGTGTCTATTGACGAGGTGTTAAAAACTCTACCAGAGGGCAACTACACATTTAAAGGAGATGCAATTGAAGCCGGAGAAAAGCAAGGCGAGACGATAGGGACTGACATGTTAACTCATGACATTCCTGATGGCCCTAAACTTTTATCACCTGTTGAAAATGCTACCGTTCCGGAGGCAGAAGACCTTCATGTCAGCTGGGGTCCCGTTAATAAAACTATCAACGGCTCTGACATCAATATCATCGCATACCAACTCATTATCGAGAAGGACGAAAACCCTGATCCGAACATGATTGGAACTATGGGACTGAGCATGTATCTGCCACCTGATGTGAATGAAATGACGATTTCAAGTGAATTTCTTGAGCCGGGGACAGATTATCTTTGGGAAGTGCTGGCCATTGAAGAAAGCGGCAATCAGTCTCTCAATTCGAGTCAGTTCAGTACTAGTTCCTAGGACTCTATGAAAAAAGGCGTGTAAGAGAGTCGCTCTCCATGCTAAACCATGAATAGGAAAAACTAAAAGCTTTCTCACGGTCGTTAATATTAGTGACATTCAAAGATCTTCGAAGAATAATAGTAGAAATGAACAAGGAAATGGAAATAGAAGCCAAGTTCCGGCTTACTAAGCCTAGTTAGTATAGTAACTGTATTAGTTAGTTGACGTCATTATTCCCATTATTATTACTATTATGTGGCTTCGACAAATATATTGATAACTATCGCCACCACTATTCATTTTCCCTCTAATATTCTAGTTACACATAGACATTGTCGCTGACTAATTTCTTTAACTTGATGAGTGCGTCAGAAAGTGGCTGCTCTGTTGCAAAAATTATCAGTGTATGATTTCCAGTTTTATTATCCGGCCAATATTCTCCAGGACAGTAATCACAAGTTCCATAAGTAAAATTATATTCACTGAGAATTCGAAATCCATTCTTTGGAAATTCTGTTCTATAATAATTTAGAGAACCTGGATGCTCTCTACCATCATTATCTTTATTGTTTTCCACTTGATGAGAAGGGGTATAGAACCCACCTACCATAAGACTGCCACTAGATTTTTCATTTGTAACTGATATTGTTCCTTCACTTGCCTCATATTCTGTGTTAACAATGGTGTAGTTTCCCTCGGGGAGAACTACTGGTTCAGAGCTGTTTGTATACTCTAATACTCCAGTTGTGTAAACTGCGTCTCCATTCTCATCATTTATCTCAATTGTTTGAGGATGTGGTGTGTCCCATGGTGCATCAGCATTTAAAAACGACAAAGTAGTCCCCTGGGGTACAACAAGGTTCTTTGGAATATAGTATGAATTCTTTTCAGTGATTAATTTGTGTCTTTCATCTTGCCAACTTTCATGTGCTTCATTTGGAATCAAAATTATGAATGATCCTACAGATGGAGGAAGCTTCATCGACTCTAATTGATAGACTGATTCTGCAGCAGGAATAGTAACAGGAGCAGTATTATTCAGATTAGAGGTACTCGATGAGTAGGCAGCGATTGTGGTTGTAAGAGTCCCAGCCAAAACTATTGTTATAAACACCATTGTTAATATTACTGCTGGAAGAGTTGTTATTGAGGATTGAAAAGGGCTGTACATTTAAATTCGTTCAGATGTTAGGGGTTTGCTAATTAAAAGTTTCCATTTTTTTTAGCTAACTAACCACCACAGCGTGGAACAACAATGAGAGAAAACAAATATTATAGATGAATCGCAATCCATAGTAGGATAAAATGGTGTAACTGAACTCACTTACCAGCAAGGTTCAAATCCCACGGCCCCCATTTTGATATTAGTTTTCTAAATGGATTCACTAAAAAAAAGAGAGTGAAACAAAATAGATGCAAGGTGATTTGCGTTAACTCTAGTCCCTCGTTGCTAGTCGCGTGAAAACCTTAGTTTGACACTTAATATTCTGCTGATTGGGAGAATTATGGACTCTTCTATAAATCTTATCCTCCATACAAAAATGAGAGATATTCCAACTCCTAATAGTATTCCCCCAACTACATCTAAAGGATAGTGACTTCCGACATATACTCTTGAAAAAGATACTATAGCCGCTTCTATTGCCAGAACCAAAGATATCACCAGTTTTATTCTTGAGCCTCTATATAGTAACAACATAAGTATTGCACCACAACATACAATCGTAGTATGACCAGAAGGAAAGGAGTACTCTGAATCTGATGAAATTAAAAAATCGGCCTTAGGAACTATTGGCCTTGGTCTTGCTACGATATCTTTTGCGACAGCAACAATAGGTATAAGCACAATCATAGACAGTCCCATGACTATTGCAACTTTTTTCCCTACTGTCGATCCGAATATTAAAAGAAGGATTATCGTTATGCTCCAAACTAATTCTCTTCCATATTGAGTCATCCATATCATAAATTGATTAAAAGAATAATCAGAATGGAATTTGTTAATAAATAGAAAAAGTGAAGCATCTGTTTTTAAAAAGTGAGAGTCATTAGTATTACCATTTAGTAATTTAGGACTAACCATCAAAGCGATTAGAATAAAAAATGACAATAAGAAAATAGAAGTTGCGAAGTATTTGTTTATCAACACTCTCTCCTTCTTGAATATCGTTATTTACATTTAATTAATAAAATTACTTCTCCTTGCAGAGTCTCTTGGGGTTAGATAACCTTCCAACCATTTTTTTTCTCTTCGTATATGGTAAGACAATAAATATTGTAACATTGGAAAACGGAGAACTTAAACAGGAACTCATTATATCAATCATAATCTTTATAGGAATTGTTACCATATTAAAGTAATTTAAATCCCTACTAATCATATTCACCATTTCCTTCCAAGTATTATGGCTTAGAATTTCTCTTATGTAATCCATCAATGTTTCATACCAATTGCCAATCTCAATCATAATCCCCTTAGCAAAATAGTCCTTTACTGATGTTAACGCAAGTAGGGCTATGTAGTTGTAGTATCAATCGTAACACACTGCGTATTCGGCGCGTTGCTGATGTATAAATTCCTTAGCTTTGAAATAATAGCAACAACAACGCTAATAGTAAGAGGTTTCGAATACAATGTTTTTTGTTTTTTATGCGATCGAGTGTTTTGGTAGAATAAACGTAAACGGTTATACCATCGATTCCGATCAGAAAGAGAATGAAAAGCAGCTTCATCTTCGTTGATTATACCGAATTCGGTAAACTTCTCATTCCAAGTTATTTCTGTGAAGCTACTAGCCGAGGGGCGTCTTTTTTGGTTTTAGTAAGATAGATAACTGTTGCTAAAATAGCCGTGAGAAATAGTGCGCTGGTTACAACAGTGCCAAGCCCTAATCCACCATCTTCACCTGTTTGTGATAAGAAGTCGCCAATTGATGCACCGAGTGGACGAGTTAAAATATACGCAAGCCAAAACGCTAGCACGGCATTGAGTTTAAACTTCAGATAGGCAACCGCAATAACTGCGATCATGGCCCCAAACATCACAGCAGACACAAGGTAGCCAAGGTCAAATCTTTCAGAGACAAGGTCACCTGCTGCTGTCCCAAGCGCAAACGTAAAGAGGATCGCCAGCCAGTAGAATGTCTCTCTCCGAGTGGTATAAATTGAGTGGATGGACAATGTTTTTTCAGTCTTATACCAAGCCGCAAAAGTCACTGCAAGGGCAATGCTGAAAATAATTGTGGAGGTTTCCAGTGGGACTTCGAAATTATCAGTCAGATTATCCGTAATCAGCGTCCCAAAGATACTCAGTAACACAACTGCAAGCCAATAAATGCCTGGAACGTACTTTCTTGCTTTAAACTGGAAGACAAGTGAGAGTACTAAAAGTATACCCATAATGTAAGTTGTAATGGTTAAACCTAAATCGAGATTGAAAGCTAAATAATCAGCTGCAGTCTCTCCCACTGTTGTACAAAGGATCTTAATAATCCAGAAATAGATCGTAATTTCCGGTACTTTAACTAACATTTGTCTTGCTTGCATTAAAAAAACTCCTAATAGGCTTTGAATAATAAATGATGAGGTACAGTTAGCTAAATACAATAAGATTCTACCTGAAAGGGAAATTTCTCAAAAAGTGTTTTACTCATTTCATGAGATGAGAATCAGTATCGTATTTTTGGTACCAGCTCCGCTTGCATATGAGTTGAAGAGATATCAGCAATTTAGAGAACTGTACCTCAATTATTATATGGAAACATAAGTCATTCTGGATTAGTGAGAGTTACACTTTTTGATTTTATCATGATAGGACACTGATATCTATCTTTATGACCCTGTTTTGTTTCCTAACACTTTTGCTATCTATTCAAATTCGACAACAACGGCAGCTAACACAACAACATCAACGTCAGCACTCCTACAAGCTGAGACTAATGACTATAACGATGTGATGAGTGATTATAACCTGACAAAACAAGCTCGCATACAACCTAACAAAGCTATTCTCATTGCAACAAAAAATGTTTCTGCTCAGCCTTCTGAATTGAGATCTTTAACACTCGAAAAGGAAAAAGCCCACACAGTATTTTCTGTAGATATTTTAAAACCTAACAGCACTCAATGTGTCGACGTAGAGGTAGATGCAATTAACGGAAAGGTTTTACGAATAGCAGAACATAGATGAGAGTGGATCTTCTGAATCGGAGATTTGATGTGACAATAGAGGGATTATGTTTATAATGTCTTCTTTTGTTGCTCCATTCCTACATTTCTCAATTTTTTTGATAAATTTGGAGTCATCATTGGCGTTAGATTCCTCTTTTCCTTCAGCTGGCAGTCTTGTTTTCATCTACGGAAATGATCTCATTCAATTAACCTTAAGTCTAATCCATAGACTGATAGTTGAAGATTTGTTACTCAAATCAATACGATACCTAACTTCCTTAACTTTAGACCATTTTACCATTAATACCAAGCAGGCGTAAAACAAACGTGAAAGAGGCTAAAAATCACCTGTGAAAAATGCCCACTTTTAAGTATGTTAAGTATTACTAGAGAGCTTATTGAACTGGTTTCATTAGCTCTATTACTGTTTGCAGCTCTTGCAAAGCACTTTGCTCTTCTGATTTTACACTTGAACCGGCTAGTGATGAAACACTTGTTGGGTACTTCGCAATCGGAAAGCTGGGCAATCCTGGCCGTTGGGCTTGTGTGGATTCTGGGAGGGATTGTTCTGGTGGTGCTTGTTGTGTTGATATCTCTTGGGTGGCTTCAGCTCTAGCCTTATCCTTGATTGACCTATGGCCCAGTTGTTTGTATGACAAATCAAGTAAAAGATCTGATCAGATGAAAGAATGTAACTGAACCCACTTACCAGCAGGGTTCAAATCCCACTGGCCCCCTTAGAATATGATTGTAATTTCCTTTTTCTATAAGTATTGGAATAAAACCAGAACAAACTACTATTAAGGAAAATATAGCTATTCCTAAGAGCAGAGAATGCTAATGACAATTATAAACTAAATAATGAGAAAAAATCTTGTTACTTCAATTGTAGTAGCATTCATATTTTTAGGATTATTTATTTTTCTACCTAGCAGCCAAGTAATGGGATCTTCTCAGCAATTTCCAAGACATCAGTTTCCCCTTCCCTACTCTCATAGCTATCTGCAACTCAAAGGAGTGTTTTCAACTTGCCACCACGGCTTTATTTCTAGTGTTAAATATGAGTGTGATTACAATTCACTAAGATCTTGGCATGAATCACTCTTAGTGTGTTACTTGCCTTATCCCGTAATTTAGCCTATATGAATACTAATAATATAACATTAATGATGGCGTCGTGAGTAATTCAACCATTATCTAATATGGCTTTAATGCTGTTTGACTGGCTCACAAGAGATGGTAGACTACTGTTGGCTGCCAAGTTGGTGAGGTCATTTGCATACGGATTTCTGAGCGTTATTCTCGCCATTTACCTAGACTTAATTGGATTTGAAGGGTTTTTGATTGGATTGATTCTTACGGCCACACTGATAAATAGTGTGATTTTTACACTGATAGCAAGCTTCTACGCGGATAAGATAGGTAGAAGGAAATTTCTGCTGTTATATGCAGCATTAATGTCGGTTTCTGGTTTTATCTTTACTGTTTCAGAGAACTATATTGCATTGATTATAGCTGCTTTTATTGGTACAATCAATATAACTGGCGCAGAGTCTGGTGCCTTTCTTACAATTGAACAAGCCATACTCCCTCAAACATTGAAGAACCCGAGAAAGAGGAATACAGTTTTTGCAATTTATAACATGGCTGGAACTTTTGCAATGGCTGCGGGGGTTTTATTAGTCGGTTTACCAGCTATCCTTCAACATCAACTTCAGTATTTTGACATCATATTAAACCAAATAGGCTCTATCAAGCTGCTCTTTGCTTTGTACAGTGTGTTTGGTATTGTTCTAATAGGAATTTACTTATTATTATCCCAAAAAATAGAGGTACAAAATAATCAAGAAAAACAAAATGACGAGCCAAAACAATTGACAAAAATGTCTTCTCTTACGCCTAAATCAAGAAGTATTGTTATGAGGCTGTCAGGTCTCTTTGCTATTGATTCCTTTGCCGGTGGCTTTATGATCCAAAGCATAGTATCATTTTGGTTCTTTACACGGTTTGGAACGGATTTAACTACCTTATCATACATCTTTTCAGTATCAGGGGTTCTTACTGCTTTCTCATTTATGGCAGCTGCAAAAATTGCTGATAGGATTGGACTCGTTAATACAATGGTATTTACTCATATTCCAGCAAATTTACTCATTATAGCTGTTGCGTTTGCTCCTACACTTCCAATAGCAGTAGTTCTTTATCTGCTAAGGATGGCTTTATCTCAAATGGATGTCCCTACAAGACAATCCTATATTGTAGCTGTGGTAATGGAAGATGAAAGAACTGTTTCTGCTGGTATTACAAATATTTCAAGAAATGTGACTCAAGCTATAAGTCCTTCATTAATAAGTATTCTAATAAATCATCTTAGTTTGGCTGCTCCTTTTGTTATTGGAGGTGCACTTAAAGTAGTTTATGATATAGCTTTATTTCTGAACTTCAGAAATATAAAACCACCAGAGGAAAAAGGGGAGTCCTAGGAAGCTCGATATTACCAGAGTCAAGTTTGTCATGACAAGATGATTCAAGTATTAGATATCTTGTAAAATGTCTTCAGCGCTTTCGAGACACCGTCACTAATCAGTCAGTTAATCAGTCGTCCTATTTACCCAGTCGATTAATTTCTTTGTTATCCAGTATAATGCAGCACTCTCCGTTAATTATTATAGTGGTAGTGATGGTCGCATCAAAAGAACAACCCAATTATTATGAAATGCATTTACCGGCTGGTATGCCACTTGCTGCTTGGCCACTAAACTATCCCTGCGATGAGGTCATAGACTCATATAGCTGAGGAATACATCCTATATATTGTTCCATCATACGTTAGAACATAAAGATATCCATCCCCTGGTCCTACTTGCATATCTGTAATGACTCCAAAGCCTTTTCCAAAGATTATTCCCCCTTCCTCAAGTTCATCAGGACTGTCTGCAGTGTTATCTTGCAATGGTCCATTTAATAGCAAGCCAGTTCTATCCTGATTGAGTTTAAAATTATAAAGATAGCCATTATCAACATCCCCCACAAACATGCTATTTTCATATTGTTTTCCAAGTCTATCGGAATTTAGAAATTTGAGTGCGGTGGGACCAATTGGTTGCTTCCATACAAACTCAGGATCACTGTATTTTCCTTTTCCTTCAAAAGTTAATAATTCCTGTTCAGTATTAAAATTATCAGGGGCCAAACCCTGAACTTTGAGCCAGCCACTATCAAAACCTTTGTCTACAATGTTTATTTCGTCATTCTCAGTTGGTCCATTTTCAGTATCCCATAGTTTACCTGTGATTGGGTCAAAGTCTACACCAAAGCTGTTTCGTATACCATATGCGTAGTATCTATTAGCAAGGCCATATGCTCCATTTTTGTTATCATTACTATTTTCTTCTTTACCCCCGTTAATACCAACACCTTTAATTTCTTCATCGTCACCAATTACAAACGGATTATCTGATACTAGTTCACCGTTTTGTCCAATCCTCAATATTCCACTTGAACCATCAAATGGATCTCCATCTTTCACATTTTGAGCTTGACCTTCTCTGCCACCGATATCACCAACTGTAACATATACATTGCCATCATTAGGATTAATCAAGACTTTACCTCCATCATGATTATTTTCATGCTTAGAATCATTAAATGGGGAAGTCCCTGGCAAGTCAAGTAATAATCTAGGATTTATTAGCTTATTATTGACCAATTCATACCTGTAGAGACGATTGCCTAGTATATCGTTCTGTTGTTGTTCTGGACTGTTACCATTGTTTTCCCCATTATTCTTTCCCTTTCCACTGTTAGAATTAGAAGAAGCAGAGTTGGCTTCGGTATAGTACAGGAAGACATACGTATGTCCAGGAATGCGCTTGGAGATTGCAATTCCAAGCATGCCCCATTCAACTTGCTGTCCAACATTTACATGAAGTAAAGGTTCTTCTAACATCTTCCCGTCAATTATTCTGTTTACAGTACCGGCATTCTTTTGCAGAACTAAAATATCATCCGGCGCAAGTAATGCCATGCTTGTAGGATTATCTAAGCCTTCAATTAGCACTTCTGCTTTTATGTCTGGATCACTAAACGTAGGTCCTTCAGAGGAAGACTCCGCCCTGTCATATTGGGCATAAGTACTAGGAAGGAAATAACCAAGACAATAATAACAATACTGTTCTTTCAAAGCGAAAAAAGATGAGCCATATAGAACCATTATCAATATTATTATTTTTAATACGATGGATTTCGCAAGAGCACGAAAAGAATCCAATTTAAACTAACTTTCAACCAAAACCCAGGATATATTTATGATTTATGAAACTAAGGTAAGTATTATCTTTTCATTAGCAAAGATGATTCGATCTTAATAATTCTAAATCGCCTCTTCTCTCGTTGTAATTAGACATGGATTCTTCATTATGTGCCATTGGTATCAATGTTATATTCTCCGAAAGGCAGCCTGGACATTTTGTTGGCGCATAGAAACTTGAATCTTCCATATCGGCTGAAATACATGAGGCACACCAGAAACAGGAATCGCAAATTTCAAAGTAAATATATTCACTTTTTCGAAACCCCTTTAATTTGTTAATCAACTAAGACCACCATCTTGTGAAATTAAATATTGGGACAAGTTCTCTTCTGCCAACAATCAAGGCAGTAGTTCCCGCATTCTTGAAATATTTCTACTGTCCCAGTCTTGCAATGACTGCATAAGTCTGTATTCGAATGATATTCTACCTCTCCTTCATGCTGAGGGCTGCTAACTACGACATTTTGAATCAGTGAATTATTCTCCTCCAATCCATCAGAGATGGTCCTTGAGTCAAAAAAGATATGTGATTTCATTGCATATACAATTAGATCCTGTATTATAACTGATGAGGTACAGCTGCCTAAATCTAGGAAAGGATGACCTTGTTATTATATGATTATATGGGTCATTACAAAACTATAGTCTGAGAGAGGATATGTAGAATATCAATAGTTAATTATATGGTATCCTCCGAAACAACAGTGAAATGCAGCCCAATTTATTGCAGCCTTTTTGAAATGAAATGTCTTTTATCCCAATATATTGTATTTTTATGAAAACAACAATCACAGTCGAAACTTTGTTCTAATCCAATATCCATAGGACAAGGTTCTATTAATATTATTTCATATTCTGGTTTTGGAGGATATATCAGAATTAAATTATAACAGTTGACACATCGGATCGCATAGCCGTCTGTCATAAGTTTGTGACCATAATCTTCGATAATTTACGTAGTCTTTAACTGTAAGGCAGATTTGAAATCATATTCCTAAGTGTTGACATAATTTGGTTTAAACTAGTTCCAGAAGTGGTCCACACCAGTAAGGTTTGGTGATCACCGGTTCCTTTTTGTCCGCCACGTAAGTCTTTGAAATCATGCATGCTAGCTATTGTAAAGCCTTGATTTTTTATGGTCTGAACGTATTTATCAATGTCCTGTGTAGGTATCATTATTACTCCTATCGAATCAGCATTGTTTTGGGTAGAATTTCCTTGACTGATTGCAGTAGTTGCATCAAAGGAAGTAAGATTATCTGTCCTAGTATTTGATTTTGAAACTACATCTAGATCCCCTCTCATCACAAAATTCTTGTCGTTATCATTTACGTTTGATTCATAATAATGGTACCTACCAGTATCATTCAATATAATTGGCTGGGAAGCTTCACCGAATCCAAAAGTGCCGCTATCAAATAGTACGACGTTTGGATCCTTCTCGCTAGTAAGGGTAACTCTGTGATCATGATCTACGTCAGCATTAAACCAGGTAATTGCCGTACCTGCGCCTAAGGTTGCATTCTGTGGGAGATAAGCTTGATCTATAAGTGGTATTGATCTCTTGGCTGATTTATTGATTCATGCGCTTCATTTGGAATTAGAATAACAATGTGATTTAAATTTGAAGGAATAGACATTGATTTGTTACTATATATGTCATTTGCATTCGTTTGAGCTAAAACATCAATATATGATGGAATGGCTATAGTGCTTAAAACAAATGCAGGTACTATGATGGACCAAATACTAGATCCTGTTTTCATGACCGAGATCTTGTATCCGAACTAATAAGAAATGTGGTACAGTTATCTAAATACAATATGATACAAGCTAGGAAGAATTTAGTTTAAACACAATGGTGATATGAACATATTATAATATTGTTATTTACGTATGCTTGTCTTCTTGCTATGTAAATAGTTAATAGAACCCAATACAGCCACCAAAGCCCCAGGAACTCCAAATGTAATGGGAAGTACGTTTTCTGGATTGAGATTGAGTTTCGGCTCGACTACTAAGGATATTTTTGAACTAGCGATAGGTGGGGAATCTATATCGCCATTTATATTAAAGAGAATATCCACATTATATGTCCCCGCTTTAACTAATCTCACGTCCCATTCTAACGGAAGTGATTGGCCAGGCTTAAGATAAGGAATATACAAACCCTTTTCTACACTCCAGTCCTCCAAATCTACTGGGATTTTTTCCTCGGTATCTACTATCGATATGTATGCTATTCCACCCGTAGCTGAATCTAATGGACTGAGATTAGTTATTGTACCTTTGACCTTGATATACTGCCCAGTCAGCTCTCGAATATAGTGTGGAGATACAAGATCAATTTTGATATTAGGTTTCTTCAAATTTTGTAATTGATATGAAACCTGGAACATCTCAGTATTCCAGTCAATTACGTCTAATTTGGAATGTCTGGGTTCATATATTAATTTGAAGTTATTGCCTCTCGTAGCGTAAGCGATATGCTGTACGGAATAAATCTGTACGCTCCCAAAGTAAACTGATATTAAGATAATTAAACCAGCACATATTACAGTTCCTTTTGGGAATGTTATATGATTATGAGGATGTGATGATAAAATTCTATTCATTCATCATTGTCCCTTTGTCCATTCACCAATTCACCCATTCACCTACTCTAATCCTCTTATCTCAAAATGTCGAGTAATTATTGTAAAAATAAATCCGCAAAATGCTGTGAACAAAATTACCGGCCATATATGACTAATTTGCTGTAATGCCAATTGCTCATTGTCAACAACTACGCTATCTATAGAATTGATAGCGTGTGATACAGGATTAATATTTTCTATAGAAATACCAAAGTCAGTTTTCTTAAGAGAAGAAGCAAAGAAGAGTGAAGGAGCTAATAATATCAAAATAATCATAATCATACTCATTATACTATTTTTTGATGACTTTAGTTTGCTGGAAATTGCGATAGATATCAGTGAAAATCCAATTGTAAGTAATGTCCCGTATAGGCCCACATACAATATAGCAGACAACCCAAGGTTTGTTCCATTCGAAATAACGATAAGGTAAGGAATTGACACCAGATATAATATCATCCATACAGTAATAGTCGAGAATAGCTTTTGCAGGGATATTTGTCTAAATGTTAAAGGGGTTAGAAGCAGGCTTTCTAAAGTTCCAGATTCTATCTCACCTGAAATGGCAGAAGCTGCAGTTACGGCAGACATTATAAATCCCAGGGCTAAAATGACCTCAGCTGTTGTCCATAACATCTCTCCCTGACCAAGAAGGCTTAACTCTTTATCGGTTAAGAGCAAATACGTAACTAGACTGAGGATAAGCGAAGCGGCAATTATCCATATCCCTCCACGCCAAGAATAAAAGCCACCTGAAATCTCGTGCCGATAAAGTTCTAGCATTTAAATTTATTATCACTCAGATTTTCTCTAATTCTGTGGAGACATAATTAGTCATGTCTTCTATAATGTTACAAGTCCAAATGCAAATGCAAATGCAAATGCAAGTCCTCATTTTTTTATCTTTGATTCCAAAACAGGCGGTGATAGCGATTCATCATTCTTTTCTATAAGCTTAAAAAAAATCTCCTCTAGATTTAGGTCAATTCTCCTCACCTCA
>Ga0209382_10000092_pt1 | contig 129085 bp, 111 predicted proteins | sample SoiMetdeltSBSDD5_FD_187599 | JGI IMG/M metagenome (GOLD analysis project Ga0209382, IMG submission 187599) | Bulk soil microbial communities from a Populus tree surrounding site in Tennessee, USA - Soil MetaG P. deltoides SBSDD5 (SPAdes) (version 2) | ecosystem: Environmental > Terrestrial >... | reverse complement strand
ATCATTCGCCGAGATGTCGCGGCCGGCGAGCAGCGGCGTCCCGAAGGTGGCAATCCAGCCCGGCGTGATGCCGTTGAACACCGCGAGCGGCGAATTCTCTGGAATTGGACGGTCGGTGAACCCGAACCCTTCAGGGCCGTCCACGGAGCTGCTGCCTCGAAGCGGCGAACCGGACACCTCGATGCGCCGGCTCCACATGGCGCCGCTGAGCGGTGCGACGATCGAGACGCCCGCCGCTTCGACCCCGGGAACCGCGAGGACATTCTGGCGAATGCGCTCGTAGGCCGCGAGTCGGGTCGCGGGCGCGAGGTCGGCCCGGCGTGTACTGATTTCGGCGAGCAGCACGCGGTCCCGATCGAACCCGAGCGGCACATGGGTCAACCCTCCGAACGATCGCAGGAACAAGCCGGCGCAGACGACGAGCACCAGCGAGAGGACGACCTGGCTCACGACCAGTGCGTTGGCGATCGTCAGCCGTCCCGAGCCGGCATTGCTCCGGCCTCGATCCTTCATCGCGTCGATGGGGGCACCGCGAGCCGCCCGCCATGCCGGCGCGACACCGAACACGACCGCCGCGGCAAGTGCAATTGACGCGGTGAATGCAAGCACACGCCGGTCGAGCGGCAGCTCGAGATAAGCCGTATCTCTCGAGAGCTGCGAAACCAGGAGCTCGCTGACCCATCGGGCGACGAGCAGACCCGCCGCCGCGCCCATCGCCGCGAGCAGCACGCTCTCGATCAGCAGCTGGCGCGCCAGACGCCCTCTCGACGCGCCGAGCGCGAGACGCACGCTCCACTCGTGCCCTCGCGCGGTGGCACGAGCGAGCAGCAGGTTAGCGATGTTGGCGCAGGCAATCAGCAGTACCGTACCGACGACCACCATCATGATCAGCAGTGGCCGGCCGTACTCGTCGCGGAGACCGGACTGACCGCGCGCTGCGCTGACGAACGTGAACGGTTCGGACAGGTATCGATTCGATGCCTCTCCCGGGCGCGGCGGCGGAACCGTCGCCTCTCGAATCGCCGGTTGCAGCGTGCGGATCACCGCCGTTGCGTCCTCGATCGACTGCCCGCGCTTGAGGCGCACCATCACCGAGAGCCACCACGACGTTCGCCGGTTCAGGCGCGACTCGCTGGCCCCCCGGATGAGCGGCTCGACACCGAACGGGATCGCGACCTCGAACGACCGCCCCACGTTCAGTCCGAAGAACCCCGGCGGGGTCACGCCTACGATCGTCAACGGAATGCGTTCGACCGTCAGCGTGCGGCCAACGACGTCCGGTGCGCCGCCGAAGTGCTGCTGCCAGAACGCATGGCTGATCACCGCGACCGGGCCTCCCTCGCCACCGCCAGGCCGGTCATCCGTTGAAACGAAGAGGCGGCCGAGCGCAGGCTTCACGCCGAGCACGTCGAAGCTGCCGGCGCTGGCCCACACGCCGTTCGCGAACCGGGTCTCGCCTCCCTGCGTCAAGTTGAACTGCGCGTCGAACCGGGTCCATGCCAACGCACCGTCGAACTGATCGGCGTGGCGTTGGATCTCGAGCCAGATCGGATATGTCCACGACCGCTGTCCAGAGGGTGGCGCGTCCACGAGGAGCGCAAGCCGCTCGGGATCATCAATCGGCAGCGGGCGAAGCAGCAGACTGTCGATAACCGAGAAGAACGCGGTGTTGGCGCCGATCCCCAGCGCCAGCGTTGCGGCAATGACGGCGGCAAACATGGGCTGCCGGCCAAAGAGGCGAAGCGCGTAGCGAACATCGCGGCCCACGTCGTCGAGCAGGGCGCCGTGGCGGCCGGTGCGAACTCTCTCCTTCACCTGGTCGACGCCGCCGAGCTCGAGCAGCGCAAGGCGTCGGGCTTCAGCCGCGGGAATACCGTCCCGGACTTTGTCCGCGATCGCCATCTCGACGAACGAACGGATTTCGTTGTCGAGACGCTGTTCCGCTCGATCCCGGCGCACGATCCACAACAGCATGGACGCGAGACGATGGAAGAGGCTCATGCGCCCTCCAGGACGCTGGCGATCGCAAACGAGATGCGATCCCAGCGGCGCTTGTGCTGCTCGAGCTGCCTGCGGCCGGACGCCGTCAGCGCGTAGTACTTGGCGTTGCGATTGTTGTCGCTCGGACGCCACTCCGCCTTCAGCTTGCCGTCCTGCTCGAGCCGATACAGCGAAGGGAACAGCGAGCCAGGATTGACCTGGAAGTGGTTGTGGCTGAGGGTGGCGAGCCGCTGCGAGATGCCGTAGCCGTGCAGCGGCTCACGGGCGAGGATCGTCAGGATCATCAGATCGAGCGTCCCTTGAGGGACGTCGAGCTTGCCGAGGTCGTCTGGGTCGTTCTTCGGCACCGCCACCTCTCATTTAGGCAACCTAGATGAGTGGCCCAGCATGGCACGCGACCTTTAGGGTGTCAAGAGGAAGAGGACCGGGGCAGAGGTCCGGCGCCTGCCGCGGTTGACGGTCCGGCGGACGGCCTGTAAACTTGGAAGTTCCTGCGTTCAGTGCCGGTATCGTCTAGGGGTTAGGACGGGTGGTTCTCAGCCATCAAACCGGGGTTCGAATCCCCGTACCGGTATACCCTCCCTCAAGTCGGATCTAAGCCGCTGCAACAAAACAAGATTAGCTGATCGGGGTGGCTTGAACCCTATGGGGACAACAGCCGTCAGTCGCCAAGCAAACGCTGCAACAGCAAGCACTTCGCCGGGGTTTGAAAAGACTCTTGTGAATCAAATGAATTGATTCCGGCGAGCGCCTTGATGTTCAGGAAACGGCGTCTCTATCTCATGACGGCCGGAATGCCGCGAGCTCGGATCCCCGGCCGTCTCTAATCACTCTGACGAGCGGTGTTCGCACCTACCGCTTCCCTTCGGCAGGCGGGAGACCACGGCCCGTTTCGAGATACACGGCAAACGTCCCCAGCCAGTGGCCGCCTTCGTAGTGCGCTCCCGTCACGCCAGTCATTCCAGCGGTACTGTGGATCCTCGCCGCGGCAATGAGAACGGCGCTGCGTCGATCGGACGCCGGCAGGCTTCGCGCGATGCCTTGACGTCGGCGTCGCCGTTCAGCACGTGGGCGATCTTGTTGGGATACTCCTTGTGAACGCAGGCGAGCGCCAGCTCCGCGGATCGACTGATCCAGATCGCAGCCGGGCGGCCGCCGGCTGTGCGGGACTGGCGAGCAGAAGGAGAGCGAGCGGCGGGAACATGACCCGATGCTACCCTTCTCCGGGGCTCAATACCGGCCGGAGCGAAAGCGGACTTCTGGTGCGAACTAGAAGCGCTTTCTCCCTCGATTGAGGGACTCGACCTGCGGTGATCCGCGCGAGTGAGATGCGACTCTCCGTTGCAAGCCGCCGGCGGCCCTCAGTGCTCCCCAAGAAACCGCTTCGCCTGTCCCTGGCTTCGCGACCGATTCGTTCGGCGACAATGTCGGACCCGCTGATGGCTGCGGTTCAACCGGAACGGCTCCGTCGCTTAAGCTGAGAAGCCGTGCAAGGGCGGCATGCGTCGCCTCGAACGCCCGCGCCTTTGGTGCGCTCCCCGGCGACGGCCTACTGGCTCGCCGCCGGCGCCATCATCGCGTCGTAGTTCTTCTCGATGAAGTCCTCGACGAGCTTCGACGCCCCGTTCGCCGCGCTGCCCCATTTCATGGTGCCGTAGGCCTCGAAGCGCCACCACGGTGTCACGGGCTTCGGCACACCGAGACGGTACACCGTCGCGCCGAAGCCGCGGAGGCGATACGTGCGCGGCACGTGGGCGAAGCGCTCGGCCGCCAGCTTCGGGCCGGCCTTCACCAGAAAGCTGATGTAGAACTGGTCGTCGCGCAGGGCCATGAGGCCGCCCGTCGCGCCGCTGTAGGACGAGCGCCGGCCGTTGACCTCGACGATCAGCTGCGCCTCGTCGGCGCTCGGGACGACCCGGATCTGGTTCTTCTCGCCCGACATGCCTTCGCCGAGGATTGCCTTGCGGATGTCTTCCGCGGAGTCGGCGAGACCCTCGGACTTCACCTTGCGGTAGGCGTAGTCGGCCTGGGCCAGCGCGACCGCCTCCTCGGCGTCGAACATGACGTCCTGCGCGTCCTGCGGCCAGGCCTCGCGCTTCTTGCCGTGCTGCGCCTTGAGGCTCTTCTCGAGATCCTTCCGTTTGGTCTCCGCGTCTTTGATGGCCGCGAGGAGCCGCGTCTCGGTCTCCTTGTCTACCTTCGTGACGTCGGCGAGCGGCGCGGCCGTCACGAACACCGTCATGGCCTTATCGCCAGGCTGCCCATGCGACACACCGGTCGACACCAATACTCCGACGAGCACGAGCGAGATGAGACGCACCACCTTGCCCTCCATCTTGACGACGCCCGGCCGTGCTCGACACTGAGCTTGTCGCATGTCCATGACCGCTTTCTGATCACCTACATGGTTGGTCGCATGACGTCCGCCCATGCGAATGCCGACGGGTGCCTTCAGTGCCCTGTACGGCACGGAACCCGACGGGCTGATGTCAGGCTTGCTGCCTTCCAATCGTGCTTCAGGGGATTGACGTTCGTACTCCTGAGCCATCTGCACTCCCTGCGGCTACACAGCCGCCGGACCGTAAGCTCGGGTCTGTCCACGGGATGCCCTGAGCGGCGACTGAGATGGCTCCTGCGGCCCGCCATATGCGCATCTGACGGCGCGATCCTGGCCGAAGTTCACAAAAACCGCGGAATCCGTCCAGCTCGATGAAGTCTCAAGGTCTCGCGCTCGCCATCAGGCAGATGTGGATCAGGATGCGCACGGGCATGAACGATTGTCCCCCCGCAACATACCTCGCTCCACGCAGATCTACGGGATCGTGATCAACCAGATATCGCTGGTGATGTTCCCGCGCGTGTAGGCCAGAACACGTCCGTCGCGCGACAACTGGGGGTTCTCGATGAAGGAGATCGTCGTCAACTCGAGGTTGGTGATCTTCTCGGGCGCCGCCGGCCGCCACTTCTGCGCCGGCCCGGGGATCCGGTAGAGATCGGTGTGATTGGGAAGGTAGTACACCCAGCGGCCGGAGGGCGACAGCGATGGGTGATAGTCGTTCGCGCCGCTGGCCATCACCACTCGGGCCTCGCCGCCGGCGGCGGGGACGGCGTGCAGATCGACTGTTGCGCCGACCACGCATTGATAGATCACCCACGCGCCGTCCGGGCTGATCGTTACGATCGGCATCACGCCCGGCTCGTTGGTCAGCTTCCGCTCGGTGTTCGATGCGAGGTCGAGCAGGTAGAGCTGCCGATCGCTGCCGACATGGACGATGCCACGGCCGTCGGGCATCCAGGTGAACAGCCCATTTAATCCGAGCCGGTCCACGACCCGCCGCGGCGCGTCGCCATCGGCGGACATGGTCCACAGGCTGAACGGCGCCTTCGGATCCTGAGTGGGCCGCCGGCTGAACGCGACGGCCTTGCGGTCCGGAGACCATAGCGGGGAGGCGTGGTCGTACCGACCATCCGAGACCAGCTGCACCATCGGCCGGTTGGCCTCCGCGCGCCAGATAGTCGAGGCCGGCCCACGCTGCAGCTCGAAGAGCGCCGCACGACCGTCGTATGACACGTCGAAGAAGTTGATGACGTCGCGAGTGTCGGTGAGCCGCACCGGGGCGCCTCCGAGACGTCCGGTCTCCGCATCGAAGTCGCGCGCCTCGAGGCGCGTCGCGACGGTGGTGGCGGCAAACGCGATCCGCTTGCCGTCGCGGGACAAGGTAGCCTGCAGATCCGCGCCGCGCCCGATGGTCAACGCCTGCGGATCTCCTGCCGTCTGTCCGCGCGCCAGGTCGAACGGCACGCTCCACAGCGACCAGTTCGTCCCGACCTCACCGTTCGAGTAGAGGATCGACCGCGAATCGGCAGCCCACACCGGGCCCTGTCCGCGTGCGATCGCAGCCGGTTCGCCACCGGCCGCGCCCACCACGAACACGTCGGACGTGGAGCTGAAGGCGATCCACTTGCCGTCGGGCGAGAACCGCGGGTAGAGCAGATGGTTCGGCGCGGTGCCGACGCCGAAAACCAGCGGAATCTCCTGCGGCTCGCCGCCTGACGCGCTGACGCGGTACAGCCGCTGACCGAACCACGGTCCGCTGCTGTAAATCAGCTCGCCCCCGTCGGGCGACCAGCTGGGAAAGTTGCCGTCAGTGGCCACCCGGCGCGCGTTGCCGCCAAGCGCCGGCATCACCCACACAGCGCCTCCCCGCGGCGGACTGTTGTAAGCCATGAACGTCAGCGGTGGCGCTCCGGAACGCGTCGACACGAACGCAATCTGCCGGCCGTCCGGCGAGAACGCGGGCTGCACGTCGTCGCCATCGTCGTTGGTGACGTTGATGTCGGCGCCCCCGGACACCTGCCTCACGAAGATCTCGAAATTTCCGGTTGGATCGGAGACGTAGGCCAGCGTTTCGCTATCGGGCGAAAAGGTGGGCTCGCCCTCGAATCCCGTGTCGGTGGTGAGGGGCGTCAACGTCGCGCGCCCGAGCGTACCGGTCGCGATCGGAAGCCCTCCCGCGGGACGCCGCCACCAGACCAGTCCGAGGGCAGCGACTGCCAGGCTCGCCACCAGCACGGCGATCCACATGACCGCCCGCGCGCCGCTTGGCGCGTCCGCCTTCGCCGTCCGCAGGCTCGGCAGCGATCCGCTCTTGAGCCCGCGAAGGAGCCGGCGGAGATCGAGTTCCAAATCGCCCGCATGCCGGTAGCGCTCGGCGGGATTCTTGGCGAGCGCTTTCGCGAGGATCTCGGTGGCCTCAGTAGGTACCCCCGGGTTGAGCTCCTGCGGCGGGCGCGGTTCGGCATGGATGATCGCGTGCAGGGTGTCGATCGTCGTCGTCCCTGCGAAGGGCTGCCGGCCGGTCAGCAACTCGTACAGCACCGTACCGAGGCTGAAGATATCCGAGCGGCCATCGAGCGGCCGCCCTTGAGCCTGCTCCGGCGACATGTAGGCCATGGTGCCGACAATCGTGCCGGCACGGGTCATGACCGGCGTCGCCGTGGCGGTGGCAACTTCGGCAGCGAGCAAGGCGCGTTGCGCATCGGCGAGCTTGGCGATGCCGAAATCGAGAATCTTGACGTGGCCGGCGCGCGCGACCATCAGATTCTCGGGCTTGATGTCGCGGTGCACGATCTGCGCGTCATGGGCCGCGGCCAGGCCCGCCGCCGCCTGCGCCGCGACATCGAGCGCACGCGTGACGTCGATCTCGTGGCCGGCAAGCAGGGCCCGGAGCGTTCGGCCTTCGACATGCTCCATCGCGATGAAGTCGAACTGATCTGCGTGCCCGATGTCGAAGATGCTAATGATGTTGGGATGGTTCAGCGATGAAGCGGTCTGCGCTTCCAGACCGAAACGACGCTGCGCGGCGGAGTCGGGCTCGACGTCGTGTCGCAGCACCTTCAGGGCGACCCGGCGCCCCAGACGGATGTCGCGAGCAAGGTATACCGCTCCCATGCCGCCTTCGCCGAGCGGTGCGACGATCTCGTAGGAACTGAGGATGGTGCCCGCCGGCAGGGACATCACGCGCTCGGTTAGGTTACTTCGAGCGGTGGGTCCGACGCGAGACGACCGCGACGCCGACCGGGCTCTCGCGGCGCGCTGCTCGACTCGCGCGCTTTCAGCGCGAGGCGGGAGTGCACGCGGCTGGCATCGCGGCCGGCGCGATCGCCGTGTCATCAACTGCCGCGCGACTGTCGCGAGAATTGTCGCTGCCAGCTCCCAGAACCGGGGCGGCAACAGCCCATGCGCCCGATCGAGGAAATGATTGAAACGCGAGGATTTGCGAGGAAGAGCGCGCTGATTCCTCTCGTATCATGATGCGGGTATCAAGTGCCTTCTGCAGTAGAGTCTCTGCGTGGCGCGCATCGCCGTAGTGGCGTACCCAACCGTCGATCAGCAGACCCTCGATTGGATTGATTCGATTCGCGTCCGACACGATCCGCAAGCGCGCCGCATTCCGCCGCACTTCACCCTGGTCTTTCCCGTCGAGGAATCACCGGGCGAGATCACAGAGGAGATCGCGCGGGTGTGCCTCCGGCATCGGCCGATCCCGTTCGTCATTCGATCGGCGATTTCGATGCCTGATGTTGTGCACGGCGGCGCGCACGTGTTCGTCGTCCCCGACGAAGGTCGTGACCAGATCGCTCGGTTGCACGATGAATTGTATGCAGGTGTCCTGCGACAGCATCTGCGCGAGGACATCGCCTTCGTCCCTCATGTCACGATCGCCACAGGCGACTTGCACTGGTGCGAGACCTATGCGCAGCAGCTGAACGGAACGCTTCAGCCTGTGCGCGGTGTCATCGAGAGCGTGACACTCCTGGACGTCAGCCGAACCAAGATTGAATCAATCGTTCAATTGGCGCTCGGGACGCCATCGTCACAGCCTGCGTGATCGCTGTGCCGAATCGTCGTGTCATGCAGCGAGGCCCCCAAACTTCACGCTCCAACCTTCGTCACAACCCCGTACCGGTACCAACCCTCTCTCATGACTCACGCGAAGGTTGTCCACCGTAGCGCGAAGCGCGGAGGTGGACCGCCAATGCGTTCGCTTTGAGCTACGGATGTCAGGCCACCCTGGGGCCGACGGTCGCCGTCCACCCGTTGCCGTTCAGCGTCGTCGCTGGCGTCGAAGAAGTCATCCGACGCGCCGGTGCAATACTTCGCGAGATCATTCTGCTCGACACCGATCAGACCCAAGGAGACGACATGCGCTTCTCTACGATATCCGGGGCCGTCGGGGTGCTGGGGGTCACGCTCGGCTTGGTGGCTTGGACCCCAGCCGATTCCTCCGACCTCGAGCAGGGCACGGCTTCTCAGGTCGCTCAAACTTCCGATAGCGCCGCGGCGAGGACGCCGCTGATCCTGGCCAAGGGGGAAGGCGAGCGTCGGATCCGGCGGGTCATGGGAGGTGCGCTCGCCATCATCAAGGTCGATCGCCGTAATGGCGGTTCCCCAGGGCTCGTGATGGGGTATGAGGAGATCCCGCCAGGGCAGGCAATCCAGGCGCATCGTCATCCTGCGATGGACGAGATAATTTTCGTGCATGGGGGGATCGGTGCCGCCGAACTCGGTGACCGAACCGCCACCGTCGGACCCGGCGCGACGATATACATCCCTCAGGCGACTCGTGTGATGCTGCGCAACACGGGCACCGACCCTCTGGCGATCGCCTATTTTTTTCCGCAGCCGGGCTACGAGGAGTACCTTCGCGATACGTCGGTCCGAGAGGGTCAACCGGCGTCGGTTGTGTCAGGCCTGGAATTGGCCCAGATCCGCGAACGTCACAAGGCGCACATCCTTTTCGATCCCCAGTAATCGTCAGCTCCCAGTCGGGCAGGCGATCGAATCGGCGCGCGTGTCCTCGAGTCTCTACCGAACAAGGCCGCATCTACGGCGAGGTCGCCTGGCGATGCGATCGCGCCAGTTGACGATCGCGTCGATCCGGCGCCGACGGTCCGACCGGTACTCGGTCCAGCATCAGCAGCCGCCCGTCACCCGCCACAACGTTGGTGCCGACGTTCCGCGGCACTATCCGCGATCAGGCTCCCCGCGCATCCCGTACATGACTAGTCCGAACGCGATCAGCGTCGTCGGCACGACGATCGCGAGCAACGTCAAAAAGATCGCTGCCTGAGGCATGGGTGCCGGGACACCCGGCTGCGACGCCGGTCCCGGCAGATCCACAATCGCGCTGAAGATGTTCCCCACCAGGCCCAGATATGCCGACGTGAAGCCGGCGATCAGGCCAATCGATCGCTGGCGCTCGGTCAGCTGCAATTCGCGCCAGACCAGTCCAATCGCGACCAGAATCAGGCAGGTGAAGAACGCCGTGAGATGCGCGGCTCGCCAGGCACGGGGATGCGGCAGGATGGCGGTGGCAATCCCGAGCCAGACACCCATAAAGAGAAAAATGAAGCCGTGGCGAAGCAATCGGCGACGCTGCGACTCAATCAAGCTCGCCATGGGCGTCTCCCACTCTGAGAGCGATTCGAGTACGTATGCCCAACACCAGCGACGCCGATCCTACTGTGAAGCTCTACAGTTGGTCGAGCAATCCTCGATCGTGAAATCAGACGGCGATGCCGACGAATGGGCCTACGTCATAACCCCGTACCGGTAACAACATTTGCTCCAGCGCCGGATTCGCTTCGCAACTCGTTGGAGGTCGATGAGATTGGTGGGTTTGAACTCCGTCGATGCGCCGCGGGTTCTGAGTCGTCGACCGGCGTCAAGCGGTAGCAGGACAGGCACGTTGATCTGGCCTTGAAGTACACGCCGGGCACTTCGCTCGCGGAACTTACGCCGAGCGGCGGATGGCAAGCCAGCCTTCGCATTTGAATTACGCGAAGCCTGGTTTCCACAGTCCCGAGAAGTCTCGGCGACCGTCGCGCTACTTTCGAGCCGCGTCCAGCCCGCGTTTGGCCAGCGCACGATTGGGGCGCAGTTCGAGCGCCTTGTGATAGGCGTCGGCGGCCTCCGCCTTGCGTCCGGCCGCGAGCAGATAGTCCCCGAGCAGCTCGTATGTGGGGATGGTGCTCGGTGGCAGCGACGCGTTGTTCGGGTCCTTGGGCGCGAGCTCTTGCAGCAGGGCGATGGCGCGGCCAGTGTTGCCTTCATGCTGCGCGATCATCGCGTCGAGCTGGGTAGCTAACCGGTTCAAGACGTTGCGGCGCGGTGCATCGGCAGGCAATGAATCCAGTTCGGTACGGAACGTCGCGATAACTTTGCCTGCCGGACCCGGGTCGTTCTGCCCGCGCAGCGCCACGATGGCCGATTCGTACGCGGCGGTCGTGGCGAAGCCCACCGCGCGCGCCGTGGGGCGCGGCTGCTTCATCGCCGCATCGACCGTCGGAAACCCGCCCGGATACGCATCCCACTTGCCGGTCTCGAGGCCCTGACGGAAGGCCAGCCCACTGACGATGTTGCGCGCATCCGGATTGTCGTCGGGGATGGTGACACCACGCAGGATGGTGCTGGCCGTGTCGATGAGCGCCAGCGCGTCGCGCGTACGCCCAAGCTGCAGGTAGGCATAGTGGAGCCAGTCGAGGCTGTGCCAGCTGTTGTCCGCCGGCGACGCCTTCTTCGCGAGGTTTTCCCGGCGCGCCGCCTCCCAGGCACGCTCGTTCGATCTGACCACGTCTTCCCACAACCCGAGCGGCAGGAAGACATGCGACGGCATGTGCAGCGCGTGCTCCGCATCGGGCGCGATCTTGTCGTACGCACGTGCGAACTCGAGCGCTTCAGCGGCCGCACGCGGGTTCATGTCCACGAAGTGAATGAGGTAGTGCGCGGCGCCCGGATGCTGAGGATTGGCGCGGAAGACACGCAGCGCATGCTGCTGGACGGGCTGATTGTATTTGGCTCGCTCCGCCACGGGTGAGGTGAAGAACGCCATCATGTTCGCCAGCGACGCGAAGACGGCGGCTTCGTGGTCGTGCGGAAAACGCGCGGCCAGACTCGTCATCGCATCGGCGAACGCGGCGGCACGGATCGGCAAGCCCGCATCCGCGTAAAACGCTTCGATCGCCGCACCGAACCCTCGCTCGCGCTCTGTGTTCGCCTTCGCGAGCCGCGCCTCCGGCGTCGGGGCGAGGCGGTCGAGCGCCGCGCGCGAGGCGTCGAGCTTCTCCTCGGCCCAGATCACGTGACTGTATGTCAGCGCTTCCAACCAGTAGGCGAGCGCCAGCGACGCATCGGCTTTCTGCGCTTCCCGGAATGCCTCAGCCGCTTCGTCGTACTCGAAACTGTGGAGCAGGGCGACGCCGCGCTGAAAGGCCGGCTGCGCCGCGGCGTTTCCGGAGTTCTTGAAATCGACGGATCCAAGCGCGTGGGAGTGCCCGCCTTTCTGATCGGTTTGCCGCGCGATGGCCGCCGCGGGCAGGCAGGCAATCAACACGAGAACAGCGAATTTCATGAGGGTCCTCCAATCCGTCTGACCATCGCTCCGGTAGCCGGCGGATCGCAGGCGGGTCCGCCCAGGTAGGCGGAATCGAGGCGCGGAAATGGACATCGGTCGCGCGGTAAGAATCACGCCAGCCTTACGACTGAGGCTCCGGACCGATCAGGGACTTCAACTCTAGCAACCCGCGCGTGCGGGCGCGCTCGCGTTGCGCCTCGACGTCGCGGCGCATCCGGTCGAGCACACGCACGAAGCGTGCGTCGCTGCCGAGCGGCCTGAAGATGGGGTCTCGCTCGAGGAATCCATAGTCACGATACCCTGCCTCGAACGCCCGCTCGAGCCATTCCAGCGCCGCATCGGCTTCACCCCGCAGGGCCGCAGCCGCTGCCAGTTCGACGCGCTGTTCAGGCGAGTCGTCGCCGGCCGCGATCCGCTCACGCGCATACCGTTCCGCGTCTGCCGCGAGGACCTTCGAGCGGGCCGACTCGCCCCGCTTCTGCAGGGCGTAGGCGTAGCGCAGCCGCATACTCTCCCCTCCCCAGAGGTGATTCGTGGGCGACCGCTCGGCCAGAGCCGCGAGTACCGGCTCCAGATCCGGATGGTCCGTCAGATAGAGGATGTCGGCGCGATGGAAGCTCATCTCCAGGTTGTTCGGCTGGCGCTCGGCAATAGACTTCGATCGGACGAGCGCTTTGTCGCCGCTCCCTTCGAGCAGTTCCAGCATGCCGAACATCATCTGCACACGCGCGGCCGTGGGGGCACGGCGTTCGGCCTCCTCGAGAAGGATGCGGCTCTCCGCGTCGGCCCTGATGGAGAGGATTGGGGTGACGAGATGATAGAAGCCGCGCTTCCCCGACAGCATGAACCCGCGACGCCCTAAATAGATCGCCTCGTCGAGACGGCCGTACTGCATTTCGGCGAGCGAGAAGTTGCTCAGGGGACCTGGCCCACTGGGGTCGAGCTCCACGGCGCGCAAGAATGCCTGCCGGGACCGCGCGCCCTGCCCCTTCATCGCATACGCGGTCCCGAGCGTGAAGTAACCGGCCGGGAGCCCAGGGTCGATGCGCAGCGCCGCTTCGGCCTCGGCAATGCCTTTGTCGATCCAGGATGGGTCGTCGTAGTAACCCATGAAGACCAGGCGATAGGCCGAACGCGCCTGGGCTTCCGCAAACTTCGGGTCGAGGGCCAGCGCCTTCTTCAGCAGACCGATTGCCTCGAGATTCTGCGGGCGATTACTGTTCTGCAGATCGCGGCTCCGGAGGAAGAGCGTGTAGGCCTCCAGGTTGTCGGTGGGTTGCTTCGCGAGGCGTGCCCGTTGGGCGTCCGGCAGGTTCGGCTCCAGTGCCCGGGCAATCTGCTGCGCGATGTCGCTCTGGACCGCGAGCACCCCCGCCAGCTCCCGCTCGTACTGCTGGCGCCAGAGAGACTCGCGGGTGCGGGCATCGACCAGCTCCGCGCTCACCCGGACACGGCTCCCCTCGACCCTCACGCTCCCGTCAACGTAGCTTCGCAGTCCCAGCTCGCGTGCCGCGCGCGGCAGATCGTCGGCATAGCCGTCGAGCCCGGTGCCGCTCAGGATGCGCAACGCCGGGACCTGCGAGAGCTGGCCGCGGATCTCCTCGGTCATGCCGGCCGCGAAATAGCCCTGCTGCGGATCCGTCGAGAGACTCCTGAATGGACGCACGGCAATCAGCGGACGGTTCTGTTCCGCGGCGCTCGGCTGGGCCGGAACCGCCGCGTCACGCTGCCCGAGCCATCCCGCGGCGGCGGCGATCGACAGCACCAGCAGCGTCGCGACCGCGAGACGCACCGGCGTCGCCCGCGATCGCGCCTCGGCTGCCGCCGGCGCGGGGGCGAAGCCGCCATCGAGCGCGATGCGGACGTCCGCCATGTCGCGCGCCCGATCGCGCACGTCCTTCCGCAGGCAGCGATCGACCGTCGCGCGGACGTGCGCCGGCGTCGAAGTCGGCAGGCGGTCGAGCCCCGGGTCGCTGTGAATGACCGCGGCCAGGGTATCGGCGACGCTATCGCCCTGGAAGACGCGCTGCCCGGTCAGCATCTCGAACAGCACGGCGCCGAAGGCCCAGACGTCGGTGCGCCGGTCCGCCGCCTGGCCGCGCGCCTGTTCCGGGCTCATGTACGCGGGTGTACCGAGAATCGTGCCCTGGCCGGTCACAAGTACCGCCCTCTCCGGGTCGGCCGCCTCGGTCGCTTCGATCCGGGCCAGGCCGAAGTCGAGCACCTTGACGAGGCCATCGGGGGTGATCGTGATGTTCGCGGGCTTCAGATCCCGATGCACGATGCCGTGTTGATGGGCCGCTTCGAGCGCCCCGGCGATCTGTCGCGCGATGCCCAGGGCCTCGTCGAGCGTCAGCGGGCCGCGTGTGGCGAGGTGCTGTTGCAGCGTGAGCCCCGGGACGAGCTCGAGGACGAGGCCGGTGAGGCCGTCTCCCTCTTCGAGGCCGAAGAGCGCCCCGATGTTCGGATGGCTGAGTGAGGCGAGCACGCGGGCTTCGCGCTCCGATCGCCGCAGGCGGTCCGGATCGTCTACGAGGTCGGAGGGCAGGATCTTGATCGCCACCTCGCGATCGAGCCGGGCGTCGCGGGCCCGATAGACCTCGCCCATGCCGCCTTCGCCGATCAGCGGTCCCAGGACGTAGGGCCCAAGCCGGGTGCCTTCGCGGCTCGCGCCGGTGATCTGGCGGGCGAGCGCCTGCACGCCGTCGCGGAGCAGCGACCCCTCCTGCTGGGCCAGCAGCGATTCGACGTCGTGCTGCAACGCGGGATCGCCGTCGCAGGCCTGCGCGAGAAAGGCGCTCCACTGGTCCGGCGGACGCTCGCGCGCTTCGTGAAACAGTTGCTCGACGCGCCCCCAGTCTTTCTCCACGCCCGGGGACGCCGCCGGGTCTCGTGCCGAGTCCGGCGTGCTCACCGGCCTCGCACCTCTGCCGTCATCTCGCGCTGAAGCCAGGCCTTGGCAAACGTCCAGTCCCGGATCACCGTCTTGGTGGACACGTCGAGGACCGCGGCCGTCTCCTCGGCGCTGAGCCCACCGAAGAACCGCAGTTCGATCACGCGGCCCTTCCGGGGGTCCACCTGCGCCAGGGCGTCGAGCGCTTCGTCGAGACGGACGACGTCGGCATCCCGCGTGCTGCCGGGGAGCATCGCCTCGTCGAGCGAAACCCGCACGGCCTCGCCGCCGCGCTTCTCGGAACGCCGCGCCCGGGCGAGGTCCACGAGCACACGCCGCATCAGCCGCGCCCCGATCGAGAGGAAGTGGGCGCGATCCTGCCAGTCGATTCGCTCGATCTGCACGAGGCGCAGGAACGCCTCGTTCACGAGCGCCGTCGCCGACACGCTGCGGTTGCCAGCCTCGCCGGCCAGGCACGCGCGGGCGATGCGGTTCAACTCGCGTTCGACGAGCGGCATCAGTTGATGCAGCGCCTGCTCGTCGCCCTCCCCCCACGCTCGGAGCAGCGTCGTGACGTCGTCGCGGTGCCCGGGCATTTGTGCCCGTGATTCTACCGCCGGACCGATGTCTTTTTTCGCGCCTCGATTCCGCCTACGCGAGTGAAGGAAGGAGATTGCCATGCGTTACACCTGTGCCCGTGTTTTCGCCGTCGTCGCGTTCGCCGGGCTGCTCTCGTCCCCGGCCATGACTGCACACCTTGCCGCTGACCACCCCGCTGACAGTAGCGGCGAGGGGGCCAGGCCCGCTGAACCGGGGGTCCTTCCATTGGACGCCAAGTACAAAGGACTGACCTACGGCGATTGGCTCGCGTTGTCGTGGCAGGCGGTCTTTGCCATCCCGGTCGAAGCCGGAGGACACCCGCTGATCACTGGCGGCGCCGTCAGACTGAACAACGGGATGGTGTCGCTGTGGGCACCGGTAGTGCCGGCGGGATCGCCCAGGGTCACGATCCCGGTCACGATCGCGCCCGGGCAGCACCTGTCCGTCGGGATGATCAGCGTCGAATGCTCGGTGGCAGAGCCTCCGCCGTTCCATGGTGAGGACGAGGCCGAGCTTCGGGCGTGCGCGAACGGTCTTCTCGACCTTGCGTCGGACCTCTACGTCGCGATCGACGGCAAGCCGGTGCAGAATCCGGGTGCCTACCGGACGGAGTCACCGCTGTTCCGTTTTGGCCCGCTGGCTGAGGGCAATGTCCTGGGCCTGCCGCCGGGAACGCAGTCCGACGCGGTCGCCGCTGGATACGGCCTGCTGCTGTCGCCGCTCAGCGCGGGGGTGCACCGAATCATCGTTCGCGCGACCGTCCCCGATTTCGGCATCGCCGTCGACGCGAAGTTCATCGTCAACGTCGAGCCGCCGCCGGGAAGGTGACGTTCTGGGTGCCGAGCACTATCAAGTCCTCATCGACAATGCGCGGACCCGCGTGTTCCACGTCGTGGTTGGTCCGGGCGAGAAGGTACCGATGCACGAGCACCCGGACGCCATCATGATTCCATTGACGATCCCGCCGACGCGCGACGGGTCGCCGGCGCCCGCCGCGGTCTTCATGTCGCCTCAGAAGCACGGGGGCGACAACCCCGGGACAACTCCGGTGGACTTCATCTACGTCGAGCTGAAGGGCGACGCGGCGCCGACCGCTGTGGTCCCGTCGAATCGACCGGGCACCAACTCGACCCGCCTCGTCGGGCACCCAAAGGCAGACGCGATTCGCGCGACGGCGGACACCGGCTTCAGCGAGCCGGCAGGGACGACGCACGACTACGATCAGGTGGTCGTCGCGCTGGGCGACGCCGAGCTCAGTTTGACCGTCGACGGCAAGACGACGAACACCTGGAAGCGGGGAGACGTTGCCTTCATCGGCCGCAACGTCAGGCACGAGTCGAAGAACGATGGCAAGCCCGCCGACTTCGTGATCGTCGCGATCAAGTGATCCAATTGGGCGTTCGCTTACACGTCCCAGAGAAGGTTGATGTCGGCTTGCCCGGACTGGCACCTGCCTTGGCAGACAAGATCGGAGGCCAGGGAGTGAAAGCCGATTCTCGAGCCATCGTGCGAGAGCGTGGGGTGCAGGCTGGCTCCGTGTTTGCTATGCCATTCCTAATCGATTGCTGTGTGCTGCAAGCCGATACCTCGACACACGTCCAGTCCGATTACGGCTATACTCGAGCCTCCCCCTTTGTCATTGACGCCTGGACTGCGCTTCGGCCAGTACGAGATCTCCGTCGCCATCGGCGCCGGAGGCATGGGTGAGGTGTATCGCGCGCGCGACATCAGGCTCAATCGCGATGTCGCGATCAAAGTCCTTCCGGAGCTCTTCGCCGGCGACGTCGATCGCCTGGCGCGGTTCACCCGCGAAGCGCAGACGCTGGCGGCACTGAATCATCCCAACATCGCGGTGATCCACGGCATCGAAGAGTTCGCGGGCAGCCGGGCACTCGTGATGGAGCTCGTCGCCGGCGAGGATTTGTCGGTGATGATTGCCCGCGGACCGATGCCGCTCGGCGAGGCGCTGCCGATCGCGCGGCAAATCGCCGATGCCCTCGAGGTCGCACACGAACAGGGGATCGTCCATCGCGATTTGAAGCCCGCCAACATCAAGGTTCGGCCTGATGGCACGGTGAAGATCCTCGATTTCGGCCTCGCGAAGGCCGGGGACACGCCGACCTCGTCGAGCGTCGAGGCCATGAATTCCCCGACGCTCACCGTGCGCGCGACGCAGATGGGCACGATTATGGGCACGGCCGCCTACATGGCGCCGGAACAGGCCCGCGGCAAAGTGGTCGATCGACGCGCCGACATCTGGGCCTTTGGCATCGTGCTCTGCGAGATGCTGACAGGACGCCGCGCGTTCGACGGCCAAGACATGTCCGACATCCTCGCCGCCGTGCTCACGCGGGATCCGGATGTGTCGGCGCTCCCGGCCGCGACGCCACCTGCCGTGCGGCGCCTGCTCGAGCGCTGCCTCGTCAAGGATCCCAGGCGGCGTCTGCGCGACATCGGTGAGGCGCGGCTGATCCTCGAGAGCCAGGACGCGCCGATCGCCGCCGTCGCTCCGACGGCAGCGTCGCCGCTGCGCCGGTTGTGGCCGATCGCGATCGCGCTGGTTGCTGTGGCGGCTGCAGCGGGCGCCGTTGGCCGACTCAGCGCCCCCAGGGCTCCGGTGCCGCCCGTGCGCCTTTCCGTCGCCCTGCCGCTCGGCGAGCAGGTGACGACCGTGCCCGCAATCTCCCGGGATGGCCAGACCATCGCGTACGCGTCCGGACGGACGAGGACGACGTCGAAGCTCTATCTGCGAAGGCTCGACGCGGGGATGTCTCGGGCGGTGGACTCGAGCGCCGCCGCGCTTTACCCATTCTTTGCACCCGACGGACGGTCCATCGCGTTCTTCGCGGCTGGCAAACTCTGGCGTGCCCCTGTCGGTGGAGGCGCGGCGACCGTCATCGCGGCCGCCCCCGCGCCGTGGGGCGGCTCATGGGGCGACGACGGACGGATCGTCTTCGTCCCCAACTTCAACTCGGGCTTGTGGCGAGTATCTGCGGACGGCGGCACCGCCGAGCAGATCACGGAGCCCGACGGTGAGGCCAGAGGATATGCGCACGCGTTTCCGCAACACCTCGCTGGCACGAACGACGTGCTCTTTGCGTTCTGGGGACAGATCTTTTTCACGGCGAGGCTGTCGGCGCACGCAGGAAAGACCGCCGTCTGGACCGACGCCACGCGCCGGAGCACGACGCCAAGCTCCGACACTCGCGGCCGCGGCACCGACCTTTATGTCGATGGCGGCTACATGCTTGCGGGTGACGGCGTCAGCGGGCTGAGAGCGGCGCGCTGGACGCCAGGCTCCACGACGCCGGCGGCTCCGGAAACCGGGGTGCTCGAAAACGTGTACTGGATACCTGGCACGCAGCGCTGGTGGTTCAACGCGTCGGCGAACGGCACAGCCATCTTCGCGCCAGGTTCCGCGGCCAACCGGCACCTGGTGTGGGTCGATCGTCGGGGCCAGGTCAGCCAGCTGCGCGGTGAGCCGACTCAAATCGATCAGGGGACCGTGTCCCGCGACGGCCGGCGTGTTGTGTACAACTCGAGGACTGCGCAGTGGACGCTGGACCTCGCCACCGGCGCCCGGGTGCGAATTCTCAGCGAGGCGGCGACCTGGCACGGCGGGTGGCTGCCGGGCGATCAACGAATTGCGGTGAGTTCGAACACGACGGGCGACTGGGATCTCTACACGGTCGGGGCGGGCGGCGGCAGCGACCTCAGGGTGCTCCTGAAGCGTCCATTCACACAACATCCGATGGCCGTCGCGCCGGATGGATCGGTGGTGTTCCTCGAGCGTCATCCGGTCACCGGATCCGATCTCTGGGTGCTTTCACCCGATGGCAAGGCGACTCCGCTCGTCGTCACGCCTTACAACGAAGCGGCGGCCGCGGTTTCAGCCGACGGCAAGTACCTCGCGTACGCATCGGACGAATCCGGCCGCAACGAGGTCTACGCGATTCCACGTTCTGGAAGGGGCGACCGCGTGACGGTCTCGATTGACGGCGGCACCGGGCCCGTGTGGTCGCGCGATGGCCGCGAGCTCTTCTATCGCGCCGGCGACGATCTGATGAGCGTGCAGGTCCAGTCCACTGATCCGCTCGTGCTCGGCGATCGGAAGAAGCTGATGGACGTGTCGGCCTTCGAGCCCGGATACTTCCACGACTTCGACGTCTCGGCCGACGGCCAGAAGTTCCTGTTCATCCGTGCCGAGCCAGAGTCGCGTCCGACCCGCCTCGACCTGATCCTCAACTGGCTTCCGGAGCTGGAGAGGACGGTCGCGAAGTGATGCTGTGAGCGGCCAGGGCCTCGGCCCGTATCGAATCCTCAGCAAGCTCGGCGAAGGCGGCCCGCTTCCGTTCGCGCCGTCGTCGACCAAGACGCGAACTACGGCGAGGTCCACCGCAGCCCGTCGAGGACTCGGCCATGATCGGTAGAGGCCCTTATGCCCTTGGTTCTTGAACGAGGTCGTCGACGCGCAGCTGACGTCCGAGACCGATCCTCAGAACAAGGCCGTCGCCGTGATTCTCCACCAGAATGGGATCGATCGAGGGGAACCCGTTGCCCGACCGTCGTTGCGGTCGATCCTGCGGTGCTGGAGCGCTACGTCGGCGAGTATCAGCTCATGCCGGGACTCGTCATCACCGTTACGCGGCAGGATGTGCATCTTCGGCCAGCTCACAGGCCAGCCGGCATTCGAGGTGTTCGCATCGGGCGAGACTTCTTCTACAAGGTCGTGAACGCGCAACTGACGTTCGAGGTCGGTGCCACCGGACCGGCCGTCGCCGTGGTCCTGCATCAGAACGGCCAGTATCCCCGCGCTCCGCGAATCGTGCGCTGAAAGAACGGCGACGCAGTTCGGGGGGTCGTATAATCCGCCGCGAAGGAGCGCCATGCGCATCATCACCGGCGGGGTCATCGTCCTTGTCGCGGTGCTTGCGGGCGTCTACACGCTGTCGCGCGGCGAGTCGGGTGAGACGGTCGAGGCGCCGTACTTCGAGGTCGATCCGCTCTGGCCCAATCCGCTGCCGAACCACTGGCTGCTCGGGTCGACGATTGGCGTGGCGGTCGACGAGCGCGACCACGTCTGGATCATCCACCGTGGCTCCGCGACGCTGAACGCCAACGAGAAGGGTCTTGAGCTCGATCCGAAGCGCGGTGAGTGTTGCGCCGGCGCGCCGCCCGTGCTCGAATTCGCCCCCGACGGCACCCTGCTGCGGCATTGGGGTGGTCCGGGCGAGGGCTATCAATGGCCGTCGTCCAACCACGGCATCACCATTGATCACAAGGGAAACGTCTGGATCGGCGGCAACGGGCCGAACGACGGCCAGGTCCTGAAATTCACGCAGGACGGGAAGTTCCTGCTGCAGGCCGGCAAACCCGTGGCCGAAGCGCGCCGCACTGACCGGAAAACGGAGGCAGGCGATCCGATCTACACGGGGCAGAGCGACGACCGCGAAGGGTTCTTCCGCGCCGCCAAGATCTTCGTCGACCCGCGCGACAATGAGGCGTATCTGGCCGACGGCTACGGCAACAAGCGCGTCGCCGTCGTCGACGCCGATACCGGTGCGCTCAAGCGCTACTGGGGCGCGTACGGCAACAAGCCTGACGATACGGACCTCGGCCCGTACAAGGCCGACGCGCCGCCGGCGCAACAGTTCCGCAACCCGGTGCACTGCGCCGATCTGTCGGTCGACCGGCTCGTCTACGTCTGCGACCGCGTCAACAACCGGATTCAGGTGTTCCGGACGGATGGTACCTTCGTCAAGGAAGGCTTCATCGTCCGCAGCACGCTCGGCGCCGGATCGGCATGGGACCTCGCCTTCTCGAAGGATCCGGAGCAGCGGTATCTGTTCGTCGCCGACGGTCTCAACATGCGCGTGCACGTGCTCCGTCGCGACACCCTCGAGACACTGACGTCGTTCGGCGACGGCGGCCGGCAGCCCGGCCAGTTCTACGGCGTCCACAGCATCGCGACCGATTCGCAGGGCAACGTTTACACGACCGAAACCTACGAAGGGAAGCGCGTGCAGAAGTTTGCGTTCAAGGGCATCCGGCAGGTTTCGCGGCAACAGGGTGTTGTGTGGCCTCGATGATCGTTCGGACCGTTCGGGTCGTTCCCGTTCCGGCTCGGGTTCAGAAGCGAACACCTTCTGCGAGCGCGTGATCGGGACGATCCGCCGTCAGTGCATCGACGAGGACTTCCTCGGCGAGTTCGCACGCAGCAATCCACGTTCTCGCTGGCGGGCCGGCGTCGTGTCCCGCGCCCGATACACGTCTCCCATGCCGCCAGCGCCGAGCGTCGCGACGATCTCGTACGGGCCCAGGCGAGTGCCGATACTAATGAGCAGAGGTGTGACTCATATGCCAGACTGGCAGCGGGACGGGGACAAACGCCGAGCTCACTTGCTCATTCGGACCACGTAGTTGGGCGACGGCGCCGCGAACAGCGAAGGCTTCCTCTCTCCCTCTTGACAACCTAAAGGTCGCCTGCCATCCTGTGCCTGTCATCTTGGCAACCTAAGGGAGCGAACACCTATGGCCAGGAAGGACCCCGACCGGATGGACAAGCTCGATGTGCCCCAGGGGACGCTCGAGCTGATGATCCTTACGATTCTTGCCCGCGAGCCGCTGCACGGCTATGGCATTTCGCAACGCCTCGCCGCACTTAGCCACGACAACTTTCAGGTCAATCCTGGCTCGCTGTTTCCATCGCTCTACCGGCTCGAGCAGGACGGTCAGCTGAAAGCGGAGTGGCGTGCGAGCGAGAACAATCGCAACGCTAAGTACTACGCGCTGACGGCGGCGGGCCGAAGGCAGCTCGAGCAGCATCGGCGCCGGTGGAATCGCATTTCGTTTGCGATCGCCAGCGTCCTGGAGGGCGCATGAGGCTCTTCCATCGTCTCGCCTCGATCCTGTGGTGGATCGTTCGACGGGATCGAGCCGAACGGCGTCTCGACGACGACATCCGTTCGTTCGTCGAGATGGCGGCAGCGGACAGGGTCAGGGAGGGTATTCCCGATCTCGAGGCGCGACGTCTGGCGCTCGTCGAGCTCGGGGGCGTCGACCAGGTGAAGGAGAGCGTGCGTTCGGGTCGCCACGGAGCCCTTCTCGACGATGTCGGCCGGGATGTCCGTTATGCGTTCCGGCTTCTCGGCCGGCAGCCCACGTTCGCGGCCGTGATTATCGTGACGCTCGCGCTTGGCATCGGTGCCAACACGGCGTTCTTCTCGATCGTCGATGGCCTCCTGCTCCGCACCTTGCCAGTGCAGGAACCCGAGCGGCTCGCGCTCCTCGTCGCCCCGCCGCCGTCGGCACAGCAATCGTGGACATATCCGATCTGGCAGGAAATCCAACGCCACGCCGATCGGTTCGACGGTGTGTTCGCGTGGACCCGGTTCGACGCGCAGTTCAACCTGACGCAGGGAGGCGAGACCCAGTTTGCCAACGGCGTGTGGGCCAGCGCCGGGAGTTTCGACGTGCTCGGCGTGAAGCCTGTGGTCGGCCGTTTGTTCGTTCCCGCCGATGACCGCCCCGGCGGCGGCGACGGAGGCCCGGTCGCGGTGATCAGCCACGCCTTCTGGCAGGAGCGCTTCGGCGGAGCGCCGGACGTCATCGGCCGCACGCTGACCGTCGAACGGGTTCCGTTGACCATCGTAGGCGTGACGCCGCCCGGGTTCTCCGGACTGAACGTGGGGCGGTCGTTCGATGTCGCGGTACCGTTCGGCATCGAGCCGCTGATTCGCGGCACCAACCAGTCGCGCCTGAACCGGCGGACGTCGTGGTGGCTCTCGGTGATGGTGCGCTTGAGGCCCCGGCAGTCGCTCGAGGACGCGACGGCTGTCCTGCAGACCTTCCAGCCCGGCATTCGTGAGGCCACGCGTCCGCCCCTTCGGCCGGGGGAGACGGCGGATGAATATTTATCCGAGCCGCTCATGTTCGTCAGCGCCGCGCGCGGGCAGTCGGGTCTCCGGGACACATACGGACGGCCGCTCCTGGTGATGATGATGGTGGTCGGTGCCGTGCTGCTGATAGCCTGCGCCAATATCGCCAATCTGCTCCTCGCTCGTGCGACCGCGCGCGGCCACGAGTGGAGCGTGCGTCTCGCACTCGGAGCGTCAAGAGGACGTCTCGCGCGCCAGTTGCTGATCGAGAGCCTGCTGCTCGCTGCGATGGGGGCTGCGGCGGGTCTGATCGTCGCGCAATGGGGCAGCGAGCTCCTGGTGTCGCAGCTCGCCACGGATTCTGCCTATCTCGAGCTGCCGCTCGACTGGCGCATGCTCGGGTTCACTGCGGCGATGGCGCTTGCCGCGGCGCTCGTGTTCGGCGTTGCGCCCGCGTGGCGTGCGGCTCGCGGGGCTCCCATCGACGCGATGAAGGATCGAGGCCGGAACAACGCCGGTTCCGGACGCGTCACCGTCGCGAACAGCCTCGTCCTGGCCCAGGTCGCCCTCTCGCTGGTGCTCCTCATCTGCGCCGGCCTGTTCTTGCGGACGTTCGGACGGTTGACGACTGCGAGCCTTGGGTTCGATCGCGATCGCGTGCTGCTCGCGTCGCTGGACTCGCGACGCGCCGACCTGGCGCCGCCGGCGCGTCTGGCGGTCTACGAGCGTATCCGGCAGCGTGTCCTCGCGGTCCCCGGGGTCGAGCAGGCCGCCATCTCGATCGTCGTGCCGCTCGGCGGCGCGATGTGGAGCCGGCGGATCGATGTGTCCGGCTCGACGCTTCGCGGCGGCGATGCTTCAGATGGGCCGGAGGGATTCGGCTTCACGGATCGCCCGATTCCCGAGAATTCACCTCTGGCCGTCTTCAACGGCATCACGCCTGGCTGGATCGCGACGTTCGGTACGCAATTGCTTGCCGGGCGCGACCTTTCCGGGCACGACGGCCCAGGCTCGCCCCGCGTGGCGCTGGTCAATCAGGCGTTTGCCCGGAAGTTTCTCAACGGCGCAAACCCCGTCGGACACACGATGCATCTGACGAGAGAGCCGGATTCGCCGGCGATCGAAATCGTCGGACTGCTGGCCGATGCGGTCTACCGCGACGTGCGTGAGCCAACGCTGCCGACTGCATACGTGCCGTTGTTGCAATCGTCCGAACAGGGTCAGCCAGACGGCCCCGCTGTCGTGACCCTGAGCGTGCGCGCGGCCTCGTCTCGGCCGGGCCTGCTGACGAAGGCCGTGGCCGCGGCCGCTGGCGAGATCAACCCGACACTCGCGATCACGTTTCGAACGCTCGACGATCGGTTGACCGACACACTCATGCGCGAACGTCTGCTCGCGTTCATGTCGGCCTCGTTCGGAGCGCTCGCCCTGTTGATGGCGGCCGTCGGCCTTTACGGCGTCACGTCGTACGCCGTGAACCTGCGGCGTACCGAGATCGGGATCCGGATGGCGCTCGGCGCGACGCGTGGGTCGGTGATCGGTCTCGTTCTCGGGCGCGTGTCGATGTTGATCGGCGCCGGCATTGTCGTGGGCCTGGCAATCGGTACCTGGGCGTCGCGCTTCATAGCCACGCTGCTCTCTGGCCTCGACCCGCGCGATCCGGCGACGTTGCTCGCGTCGGTCGTCACGCTGGCCGTCGTCAGCGCGCTTGCCGGATGGCTGCCGGCAAGCCGCGCCTCGCGCCTGGATCCGACGGAAGTCCTGCGCGAGATCTAGCAGGTTCCTGAAGGACCTGTCGCCGACAAGGGAAAAGGCAACGGCAGAAGTGCCCCGAGCCGAATCCCGCAGTGCTAAGCTGCCGCGAGGTTGCTCGGCGTGATTCGGAAACTAGCTGCTGGTGTCGGGATTGGCTTAACCGCCGCGGTCGTCACGTTCGCCCTGTCCTGGGCGGGCTTTCTCGACGAAACCGAGCTCGTTACCTACGACTGGCGCATTCGCCGAGCGGCAGATCCCGCTGCTATCCGCGATGACATCGTCATCATCGAAGTCAACGACACCTCGATTCGCGACCTGGCGCCCTTCATCGGCCGATGGCCCTGGCCCCGCGCGGTATTCGGGGCGCTCGTCGACTACCTGAATCGCGCGCCCCCGCGGGTCGTCGCGTTCGACTTCGGCTTCTGGGAGCCCGATCGCACCCGCAGCATCGCCATCGGCGATCGAGTGATGTCGGGAGAGGAGTCCGACGCGGAACTTGCTGCGGCTCTGGCGCGCGCTCCGGCGACGGTTCTGCTCGCGAACGCCGTCTACGAGGGTGTCGAGGGCACGAACTCCGTTGCGGATCCGCCTTCGGATTGGCGCCAGAAGAGTCAGCCTTACCGGCTCGGGCCGCCGATCGAGGAACGCCCGGTCATTGGGCCGCCGCTGCCGCCGCTCTTGAAGGCGGCGACGCTGCTCGGTCACAACTATCTGCCGTTCGACATTGACGGCCCGGCGCGCCGGATGCCGCCTTTCATCCGTCAAGGCGATCGGTACATGCCCTCGCTCGGCGTCGCGGCAGCACTTGTCGCTGGTGGATTCAAGCCCGAAGAGATCGTCCTCGACGGCAACAGTATCCGGGTCCGCGATCGAGTGATGCCTCTGGTGCCCGGGACCGTGTTCGACGCCGCCGGCGAACCACGACCGACGCCGCAACTCACGGCCCTCATCAATTACCGGGCTCCGCCGCTGGTCAAGGGCGAGCGTCCCTACAAGACGTTCGAAGTGCGGGATCTCTTTGCGTCGATTGGCAACCTCGATTCGGGCGAGCCGCCGAAAATCGATCCTGCGACCTTCAAGGACAAAATCGTGTTCGTCGGGCTGACGACGTCAGGCCTGATGGACGCGTTTGCTACGCCGTTCGGCGCGGACATGGGCACCATGCCCGGCATCCAGCTGCACGCGACGATGGCGGACAACTTGCTATCGAACCGTTTCATCCGGCCAGCGTCCGGCCGATTCCGGGTCGCCAGCGTGATTGCCGCCGGCCTCGCGATTGGCTGTCTGGCAGCCTTTCTGCCATTCACTCCGGCCGCGATCGGAACGTTGCTGGCAATCGGCGGCTGGACGTGGTTCGGACTGTCGGCCTTCAAGAGCGGCCTTTGGGTCGACATGACGCAGCCGCTGACCACCATGGCCCTGGCGCTGTTTGCGGGTACCGCTTATCAGTACTTCGTGGAAGGGCGTGAGAAGCGAATCGTCAAATCGCTCTTCGGCCGATACGTCTCGCGCGACGTGTATCACCAGCTGATCGAACATCCCGAGCTCGCGGAGCTTGGCGGCAAGCGGCGCGAGATGACCGTGCTCTTCTCGGATATCCGGGGATTCACGACCGTCACCGAGAAAGGCAACGCCGAAGCGCTGGTGGCGCAGCTGAACGAGTACTTCTCCCGCATGGTGGAGGTGGTGTTCCGGCATCACGGGACGGTCGATAAGTTCGTCGGTGATATGGTCATGGCCCTTTTCGGCGCTCCGGTAGAGGACGCCGCGCATGCCGAGCACGCGGTTGCCGCGGCTGTAGAGATGGTCGACGTTCTGGGTCAGCTCAACCGTAAGTGGCAAATAGAAGGGAAAATCCCGTTCGATATCGGGATCGGGGTGAATTCGGGGGAGATGATCGCCGGCAATATCGGCTCGACGTCGATCATGAGTTACACCGTGATCGGCGACAACGTGAACCTGGGGTCGCGGCTGGAGTCGCTGAACAAGGACTTTCGGACGCGGATTATCATTAGCGACGCTACCCGGACGCGACTGCAGACCGGGTACTCAGTCCGGGCCCTCGGGGATGTCACGGTCAAGGGCAAGACCCGCCCGGTGGCCATCTTCGAAGTTGTCGTTCCGTCTCCGATCCAGGACCCATCAGAGGACAGGCACTCATGAAAACAGCGGCTTTTGCCGTCGCCTTGCTCGTTGCAGCGACGCCGGCGTTCGCGCAGTTCGGCAAGATTGGCGATCTCGCCGGCAAAGCGGGCAAGCTCGCGACCGACTTGAACATCTCGGAACAGGAGGAACGTGAGCTCGGGGACCGCGTGAGCGCGACCGTCCGGACCGAGTTCGGCGTGCTCCAGGACGCCGCCGTGACGAAGTACGTCTCGCTGCTCGGTGGCCTGCTCGCGAAGTCGAGCTCCCGACCCGCCCTCAATTGGGAATTCATCGTCCTCGATACTGACGGCGTGAACGCGTTTGCCGCGCCCGGCGGAATCGTGCACATCACCAAGGGGGCGCTTGGCCTGATCAAGAGCGAAGCGGAGCTCGCCGGCGTGCTGGGGCACGAAATCGCGCATATCACCAGGAAGCACACGGTCAACGCGATTCGGAACAACAAGGCAATCAAGATGACGACCGAGGAAGTCGGCGCGAAGGGCAGCGCCTACTACTCGAAGCTCGCCAACGCCGCGTACGACAACATCGTCGAACGGGGATTCGATCGCGGCGACGAGGACGAGGCGGATCAGGAGGGCCTGCGGCTTGCGAACAAGGCGGGATACAACCCGGTCGCCCTGGGTTCCTTCCTTGGCAAGCTGATGGAGCGCAACCAGGGGCTGAGCGGCACCAAGCCGAATGGACTGTTCGCAACGCATCCCGATACGCAGGCACGCATCGACAAGCAGGGCAAACAGATCAAGGCCGAGAAACTGGCGGGCACGGCCATGGGGCAGGCGCGCTATGCGGCCAACGTCAAGTACGACGCGAAGCCGAGGACCGCGATCACCCTGAGCAGCAGCGAAGCCAAGGGTGTTGCGGGGGCCAGTTCGTCAGGCTCGTCTGGATCGACCGCAAAAACCGACCAGAAGCCGAAACCGCCGGAGCAGAAGAAAAGCGGCGGCATGTTCGGGGGCTTGGGCAGCGCCTTGTCGACCGGCAAGCAGAAGGAGGGCACGCAAGCGTCGGCCTCCGCCGGCGGCCGCGCGCTCGACCCCAACCGCCCGGACCGGTACGCTGCCGGCGGGGGTAATCCCAACAAACTGAGCGTGTCGGTGACAGCCGCCGACATCGAAGCCTTCAGGAAAGGCATCGCCTGACAGACCGCGCGACTGGCAGTTGATGCCGCACTATCCCGCACACTTCTACATGGGCGTCGCGGCTCTTGCCGCGACGCTTCTCGTCTGGGGCCTGACGGCCAACCGGCTGGTCAAACGGAAACTCCAGCTCTCAATCTTTCTTCTCGCCGGTTACATCGCTATCCATCTGCTGTTCCTGCTCCGGCCCGAGCTCGGAGGCGGGGACACCGACCTCACATCACCCACGCGGCCGTTCGAGCGCCTGACGCTCACCGCCGCGCTGGTCAATCTGTTCGTCATCTCGCTGATCAACCCGCTGCACGTCGACCGCGTTCGCGATCGATTCCCGGCGATCGTCCAGGACGCGATCGTGATCGGCCTGCTGCTGATTGTTGCGACCTTCGCCTTTCAGGAGCAGCTCCTGACGACGTCGGCGGTGGGGGCAGTGGTGGTGGGCTTCGCGCTCCAGGACACCCTCGGCAACGCCTTTGCGGGCCTCGCGATCCAGAGCGAGCGCCCGTTCAGGGTCGGTCACTGGATCAAGGTCGGAGACTTCGAAGGGCGCGTAGCCGAGATCACGTGGCGGGCGACCAAGCTCCGCACGAAGGCTGGAAACTTCGTGATTGTCCCGAACAACATCATCGCGAAGGAAGCCATCACCAACTATTCCGAGCCCGTGGCGCCGACCCGGCTCGATCTCGAAGTCGGCGTCAGCTACAGCTCGTCGCCATTCGTGGTCAAGCGCGCGATGCTGGACGCCATCGCGCAGGTGCCGGTCGTGCTGCAGACGCCGGCTCCTGATGTTCTGCTCGTGGGCTTCGACCCGTCGTCGATGAACTATCGCGCGCGCTTCTGGGTCGACGATTACGAGCACGATCAGGTCGCGAAGGATCAGGTTCGGGTGGCCATCCATTACGCGTTCGCGCGACGGGGGATCGAGATTCCGTATCCAATTCAAGTGGAGTACTCGCGCGACTGGCCGGCTCCGGATCCGGCCGCCGAGCAAGTCAATCGCGAACGGGTTCTTTCGAACGTCGATCTATTCTCGGCGTTGTCGGGGGCGCAACGTGCCGATCTCGCGTCGGCCACCGTGGCGCACACCTTCGGAGATGGTGAAGCGATCGTCCGGCAGGGCGAGCCAGGCGACTCGATGTACGTGTTGTGTTCGGGCCGAGTCGCGGTGGTACTGGACCCCGGCCGGCAGGAAGTCGCGGTCATCGAGCGAGGCGGCTATTTCGGTGAGATGTCGCTTCTGACGGGCGAACCGCGTACGGCGACGGTCGTCGCGCGTGGGGAAGCAATCGTCCTGGAACTGGATGCCGCGCTTTTCAGGCGCCTCGGTGAAGAGAGTCCGCAGACGTTGGAGCAGGTAGGACTCGCGGCGATGACCCGCCGCGAACAGCTCGAGCGCGCCAGAACGGCCGCGCGGGACGCCGGCCTTGCCGACGCCCCCGCAACCTTCCTCGCGCGCATGAAACGATTCCTCCGCCTGAAGTAGCAGAACTACCTGGTGTAGCGGCCTTCACGGAATCCTTGTTCGTACCCCTGCTGGAACCCCTGACGATAGGTGTCCTTGTACTGCTGCCTTGAGCCGTAGTCATCGTCATAGTGGCGATCGCCGGAGCGGTACCAAGAATGCCGCAGCGGATCGAAGCTGCGATTCTTCTGCCCATCCTCCCGGCCCTTCTCGTACCCGTCTCGTGAACCGTTGTCGAAGGCGGGGCTGTAATAACCGCCGTTGCGATACGTGCCACCAGGACCGTAAGTGCCGCGCGAAGAATACGGTCCCTGCTGGCCGTAAGGACCTCTAACCCCGGGAGCCGGTCGATACCAGCCGTCGTTCCTGGAAACTCGCGAGTATCGGCCGAACGCTTCCGAGTAACCGGCCGAGTAACCGTCCCTGAAGGTCTGACGGTACCGCTCGCGATCACCGAAGCTACGGTGATAGCCGCGATCGGCGCGCTGAAATTCGCGCTCGTCCTGGTAGTTGAAGCGGTCGCCGTGACGGCCGTCCTTTTCGCCTTCCTTGAGACCTTCGCGGTATCCCTGATCGTAGGCAGCGCGGCGCGCATCGTAGTACGAGACCTGCGCGTCATCGGCACTGCTATAACGCCCAGTCGATGACGGCAGCCGCCAGACCGAGGTCTGGGCGAACCCTGACGCGGGAACGAGCAGGACTGCGGCTGCGAGCGGTGCGGCAAGACGTCTGAGCATGGTTCGTTACCTCTGCCACCTTCGGGGCAAGAACCACGCCGACCGGAATTCAGAAATTGCTGCGAGAAACGGTGCCTCGTCTGGGGAAGCCGTCGCGCTCAGAGGACATCGGGTGTGGCACGCAAAGGACGCCGATCATTTCGACCAGACCAGGATGCGTTCGCCGTCAGGAGCTGAGTGGTCGACAATGACCGCCGGCCCGTAGCGCTCGAGGTCTTCGACGGTCAGCCGAAGATCCTCGAGGTCCATGCGGCTGCCGTTCAGGTCGATCGTGGCGTTGCGGGGTCTTCGCCGGAGCAGCCAGAACGGAATGCTGAACCGGACGATGCGGCCGTCGGAGGGATCGAAAGCGAGCAGGTGGAGATCGTTCGGGACGGCAGCGTTTGCGGGCGCAGGGCGATCGGTGTGGGAACGGAGAAATCGCCCGTTGCGGTCGAGCTCGATCAATGGTTTCTGTCCGGCGAAGCTCGCCTTCACCGCGTCGAACTCGCTCGCTGCGGCGGCCGCCGTCGCAGGTTTGGTTTCGATGTGCTGCGAGACGAAGTAAAACCCGACCGCGGCGATCGCGACCAGGCCAAGGATGCACAGGACGGCGCCGCCGATGAGGATCCAGACCCAGGTCTTTACCTTACCTGCCACCGGCGCTCCTCAGGAGACTGCGCGCGTCGCTGACGCACGCCGGGTCGCTTCCCTTCTCGCACAGGCCCTCGGCCTGGAGCGCGAGGTCGCGGCCAGATGCGCTGTCGCCGCTGCGGATCGCCAGCCTGGCGAGCTCGGTATTCGCACGGCCGCGCACCCAATCCTGCGCGGTCGGAACGGTGGCGGCCTTCAAATCGGCCCGCGCGTCCTGGACACGATTCAAGGCGGCGCGAGCGGTGCCTCGTTTATATCGCCAGAGCGCTTCCTCTCCGGGCATTTTCGCCCGCTGATCTTTCGCCAACCCGGACAACCCTTCTGACAGGATCGCGTCGGCCTGGGCCGCGCGTCCCGCACGAAGTGCCGTCGAACCCTGCTCGAGCACGACAAGCCGGTTCCGTGGATAGAGCTGCCGAAGCTGGTGCAGCGCCTGAAGCGCTTCGTCGTAGCGTCGTTCGCGGTTGAAGATCAGCACCAGCGCGAACAGCGCATCGGTACGCGCCTCTCCCTGTGTGGCGGCAGCCTCCTGCAGCGCGGCGATGCCGCGTTCGCGTCCACCGCCGAACCCTGCGACGTAGGCCATCATCCGCAACGGCAGGGACAAGGTGGAGACGACGTAGCGATAGGTTCCGACCACGAGCCCTGCATCCTTGCGCGAGCCATCCAGCTCCAGCACCTTCTCGTGTTCGTCATAGGCCCGCCGGGCGGCCTTGAATCCGGCGAACATCTTGCCCTCGACGGTCGCGATGTGCGAGGCCTGCAGTCCGACGGCAGCTCCGAGGTCGTAGTGCGCCTGGGTGTCGCGCGGCGTCGACTTCACCCGCGCGTCGGCCAGCTCGATCGCCCGTGTGACATGACGCCGGAACTCGGCGTCGAGTTCCGCCGGAGGTTTGCTCAACTCCACCTGCGTGCGGCTGAAGGACCCGAGGTAATGATCGACCGTCACGGCGCCACGGCTGAACAACATGTCCAGCCACAGCACGGACGCGAGCGCTCGATGCGCCGATGCGTCGGACGGGTTCTCGAGAGTGGCCTGACGCAGCAAAGCGATGGCAGCGTCGTGATCGAGGTTGTAGGCGAGCTCGAAGGCCTGTCGCCGGAGCGGAGTGGAATCGCTTGCGCCGGCGGCATGTGCGGTCGCGCCGACGCCGCTGACGAACAGCGCCAGGACGGCCGCAGGATAAGGCCGACACTGGATCATGAGGTCTATGATATCGCTCCCGTCAGCGTGCAATCCGGGACCGAACCTGGCTACAGCGCCAGCGCTACCCCGACTCCGCCCGCCGATGCCCGGGTATAGGCAAGGTGCGCGGCTGCCACGTCCTCCACCGCCATTCCCAGGGACTTGAACAGGGTGACCTGGCCGCGGACCTGACGGCCTGCGACCGTCCCTGAGACCAGAGCTCCGAGCTCGCCGGCGATGTGTTGCGGGCCGATCGCGCCTTCCTGGATCGCCATCACGATGTCGCCTGCTTCGGCGAGGGCGCCGACGGTCGAATCGACGAACACCCGGCTTCTCGCGACGAGCGCAGCCTGCAGCTCACGATGAGTCGGCCGGCAGGCGCCGATCGCGCAGATGTGTGCGCCATCCGGAACCCAGGCGCTCTCGAGCACGGGGGTAGTGGAAGCCGTGGCGACGACGATCAGATCGGCACCGTCCACGGCGTCGCGGGCCGAGGCGGCAGCCCTGATGCGGAGTCCGTCACGCGCGACCTCCCTGACGAACGCCGCGCGGTGGGACTCCGTTGGACTCCAGACGCGGACGTCCGCCAGGCGGCGCACACATGCCAACGCTTCGAGGTGGCTGTGCGCCTGCACGCCGCTCCCGAGGATTGCAAGTGTTGCCGCATCTGGCAGCGCCAGGAGGTCCGCTGATACGGCAGAAACTGCCGCCGTACGTGCCTCGGTGATGTAGCGGCCGTCGATCAGCGCCAACAGCTCTCCGGTATCCGGATCCAGCAGGACGATCGTGGCCAGGTGGGACGGCAAGCCTTTCTCGTGATTGGATGGGAAAACCGTCACGAGCTTCGTCCCGACCGCGCGAGGGTCGGTGAGCGAGGCAGGCATAATCCCGAAGAACGATCGCTTGTCGCCGAGCTCGAGGACAGTGCGGAGCGGTTGTTGGGCACGGCCGCCGGAATAGTCTGCGAGCGCCGCCCGCATCGAGCCGATCAGATCGGGCATCGTCAGGACCGAGCGGACATCACGTTCATCGAGGAGGAGAGGCATTTGTCGTGTTGACCATTCAAACGCTCGACGCCCACACCGGAGGCGAGCCGCTTCGACTCATTATCCGCGGCTTCCCCGAGCCGCAGGGGGCCACGATGCTGGAGCGCCGCGAATGGCTGCGCGAGAACCACGACGACCTGCGGACCGCGATCATGCTCGAGCCGCGCGGGCACGCCGACATGTACGGTGCGCTGCTCACGCCTCCCGAGCGCCGAGATTCCGATGCCGGCGTCCTGTTCATGCACAACGAAGGCTACAGCACGATGTGCGGCCACGGTGTGATCGCCGTGGCCACGCTGGTCTTCGAGCGCGGGCTCCTCGAGACTCGGGAGCCTGATGTGCTCGTGCTCGACACGCCGGCGGGCACAGTGCGCGCGCGCGCTGATGTCGATCGACGCGATGGACGGATCCGCGTCAGGAGCGTGAGCTTTCGCAACGTCCCCTCGTTCGTGCTCCACGCCGGCATTCCTGTCCGGGTCAATGGCCGCGATCTTCGCGCCGACGTGGCATTCGGCGGCGCGTTCTACGCGATCGTCGACAGCGAGGCCGCCGGCTTTCCAGTGCACGGCCTCAGGCTCGACGCCCTGCGGTCCGCGGGCATGGCGATCAAGGACGCCGTCGAGACCGCGGTGCGTGTCGAACATCCGCTCGAGCCAGCCCTGCAGGGAATCTACGGGACGATCTTCACCGGTCCCGCGTCAGAAGAAACAGCGGATCTCCGCAACGTAACCGTGTTTGCCGACGCCGAAGTCGATCGATCACCATGCGGCACCGGCACGTGCGCGGTCATGGCCGTTCTTGCGGCCATGGGTCTGCTTCCTCCCGAGCAGACGTTCACTCACGAGAGCATCATCGGCAGCCGGTTCAAGGGACGAGTGGTGGGAGAAGTGATCGTTGGTGAGCTGCCCGCGATCGTTCCCGAGATTGAGGGCGACGCCTGGCTCACCGGCGAGCACACGTTTCACATCGACGAACGTGATCCGTTTGCGCGCGGTTTCAGGCTCTAAAAATCGATTTTGCCTGACTACTAAACTTTGCGGGGGGAGCCGCCGTCTAACTTCAGGAAAGGCGGAACCCAAAATGTACGACCTGGATTTCTCGAGCAACGCTGAGCGGCTGGTCGCGGTTCTTCTCGTGGTCGCGATTGTCGCAGTGCTGGTGGTGTGAGGGCTTCACCGCCCCGTCATCACTTCGTCAAACAATATTCACAGCCATCGAAGTCGGGCGAGCGGTACGTGCGGATCGTCGCCAATTCAATGACCGGTCGCCGGCACAACTGGTGTGGCCACGTAGCTCTTGCGGCTGCGTGCGGTGAGGCCAGGCCGCTTCACCCGGACTTCGAGTTTGTGAATCTTTCCGTCGAGCGCCGCGGGTGAAAAGCCAATCACGTATTGGCTGTGCAGCTCCTGCGCGACCCGCGTAAACGTCGGACCGAGCTCGTCCTTCTTCGTGAGCTCGAAAAACCCGCCGCCGGTTTCTTCCGCGACTACCTTCAACCCGCGATCAGGCCGCGTTCGCACCCTGCTCTGACCGTTGAAGTACTCGCTCGACAGGCCGATCGCGTAAATCATCATGTCCTTCTCGCGCGCGCGATCCAGGATATCGTTCCGCCCGCGCTTGCTCGCGCTGTCGTCGCCATCGGTGAACACGACCACGACTCGCCGTCCCTCGATGGCCTCCATGTGCGCGATGCTCTCGTCGACGGCGTCCCATAGCCGCGTGGGATAACCGAAGTCGAGGCCTTCCTTGACCAGCCGGATCAGGCGATCGCGGTTGTTCGTGAAGGGCTCGTCGCGCGGCAGGATCTGAATCTTGTCGTTGAACGCGCCCACCTTGGCCTTGTCCTCCGGCAGCAGCCGGATGAGAAACTCCTCCGCGGCCTGTTTCACGAAGTCCAGGTTCAGAGTCATGCTGCCGCTGGTGTCGAGCATGACGATGGCGGTGAAGGGCGTGATCTCATTGGTGAAGTTGGTCAGCGTCTGCAGCTTGGCGTTGTCGTAGACCTCGAATTCCTCCTGCTGCAGGTCGGCGACCAGGCGCCGCTGACCGTCGACCACGGTGGCATAAATCGGCACCGTCTGCGTTGTCACCTTGATCCGCTGTGCAAGCATCGTCGGCGCGAGCAGACCCAGGGCCAGGGCGGCAGTCAGCAGTGTGCGTGTGCGCATAAGCAAGCTTCGGAGTGCAGAATGCGTTCCCCTGCGCTCAGCGCAGGACTTGTTCGATTACCGGCCGAATTGCCGCGGCCATGGCCCGATAGCCTGATGGCGATGGGTGGAGATGGTCCGGAGAGTCGGACAAGATGTCCGGGTTTCCGGGCGCTCCGACCGCCGCCCGCGTGTCCGCGACTCCCAATGCCGGATCCGCGTTCGCCTGCTGCCGGATCCAGGCATTGATCTGGCGCATCTTCGCGTTCTGTTCCGGCGTTGCCGTGTCGTAAGGGAGAATTGTACCAGCCACCACGCGGATACCGGCCTGTCTGGCCCGGTCATACATCCAGCGCAGGTGCCCGGTCACCTGCTCGACCTCCCGGCCCTGATATACGTCGTTGACCCCGGCTATCACTACGACGACGGCAGGGCGGGCCGAGATTACGTCCCGGTCGAACCGGGCTCGTATCTGATCGCTGCGCTCGCCGTTCACGCCTCGGTTCATGACGTCCCAGTCGGGATGCGACTGCACGAGCCAGTAGGCGTATTGGCTCGTCGGATCGCCGCGGCCGAGCGGTGGAGATTCGAGCGGGGACGCAAAAGCGGGAGTTCCGGCGGTGGTCGAGTCCCCCAGGGCCACGATACGGACCTGCTGCATGGCGTTTGAGCCGGCACTAGACGCAAGAACCAGAAACAGCAGCACGAAATTCCTGCGCCGACGTGGCGTCGGCCGAGTCACCGGAGCGCCGGCGAATATCCGACTTGACTGGTCCGGGTTCCTTGTGACATCTTTTTGAGACTAATTCTCATTTTGGACGGATTTCCATGCTACAGGCGTTTGTCATCACCCTCCGCGAGGGGCTTGAAGCCTTCCTGATTGTCGCGATCAGCATTGCGTATCTCAAGAAAACCGGCCGACAGTCTCTCGTGCCGGCGGTCAACTGGGGCATCGCCGGGTCGATCGCGCTCAGCATTCTCGCCGGGCTCCTGTTCGCCCGGGCGGCCAACCAGGCGCTTTGGGAAGGGATCCTGGCGCTGGTGGCGGGCGTCCTCGTGGCCTCGCTCACGGTTCACATGTGGCGGGCCGGCAAGCGCATGAAGAAGGAAATCGAGACCCGTCTCGAGGCCTCCTCGGCCCGCCTGGGCACCGGCGCGTTCCTGGGAGTACTGGGTTTCACGCTGTTGATGATTACCCGCGAGGGCATGGAAACCGCGCTGCTGATGAATACGCTGCTCTTCAGCGTGGGCGCCCCCGACATCATCGGGGGAGCTGTCGGCGGCACGCTCGTCGCGGCCTTCATCGCGTGGCTGTGGTCTCGCTACGGGTACCGGGTCAATCTCTCCCGCTTCTTCCAGGTCACCGCCGTCTTCCTGCTGGTGTTCGTGGTTCAGCTGTTCATTTACGGTTTCCACGAGCTGACCGAGGCGAACATCATCGCGCCGCTTGGTGCGTGGCACGACGCGACCGAGCCGTTCGGTCCTGACGGTGTTTACGGTCAGTACCTCACGTACATGCTCGTCGTCCTGCCGGTTGGGTGGCTGGCGCTCTCGTCGCTGCTCAGCCCACGCAGCGGCAACGCCCAGCCGCAGCATCGTTCGCAGGCGGCGTAAGGTCCACTCTCGCGACCCGAGCCCATCGCCACCAAAGCTCCGGTGGGCAAGTCGTTGGGGTCCTTTACAACGGGACCCGCGCCACTACAATCGGCGGATGGCAGAGTCGAGCCCTCCGAAGCCGCCGACTGTTCTCGAGCTGGTCTGGGAACACGATCTCGTGTTTGGCGGGAGGTCGGGCGACATCACCATGACGCTCGATAGCGCCGCCGGGTCCGGACCGTCACCGATGCAGGCGCTGGGGTTTGCTCTCGCAGGCTGCATGGCCATGGATCTCGTGCACATCCTCAAGAAGGGCCGTCATGATCTCCGCGGACTCCGTGTCGATCTGAAGGGAGAACGGACCCAGACCGAACCGCGCCGGTTTACCCGGATCGAGCTTCGCTACACGATCACCGGTAACGTCCCCGCGGAACCTATCGAGCGAGCCATCCAGCTTTCCCGCGAGAAGTACTGTTCCGTCTGGCACTCCATGCGCCAGGACATCGCGCTCGACGTCTCGTTCTCCGTGTCGGACGGCCTGTAATCCCGAGCCGAATGGGACGCCGCGAGCATCTCGACTGGCTGCGCGGCGTTGCCGTGCTGCTGATGATCGACGCTCATCTCATCGACAGCTGGACGCGGTTTCCCGACCGCGAGACTCGCGCCTTCGGCATCGCCATGATCATTGGCGGGGGCGGCACGACGCTGTTTCTTTTCCTCGCCGGCGTTGCCGTTTCGCTCTCGGCGGGATCGAAGCTTCGCCGGACCGGAGACGCCGACGCGGCTGCGCGGGCGGTTGCCCTCCGGGGACTCGAGATTTTCGCGCTCGCGTTCGTGTTCAGGGTTCAAGCGTTTTTTCTGGGATGGTCAGGTCGCTGGCTGGATCTGCTCAGAGTCGACATCCTGAACATCATGGGGCCCTCGATCGCGATTGCTGCGCTGTTCTGGCGCCTGGGTTCCTCTGTCCGAAGCCGGTCCGTCATCTTCGTGATCGCAATGGCCGCGACCTCGTTCCTGACGCCAATCGTCCGGACACTGCCACAGGGCATGCTGCCGCACGCGCTCTATGCGTACATCGTTCCGGTTCCCGGCCTGAGCAACTTCGTGTTCTTTCCGTGGACAGCACTGGTCTTTGCGGGGGCCTTCGTCGGCGTTCTCGTCGATGCCGGGCGCTCACCCGAGGCCGACGCTCGAACGCATCGCCAGCTCGCGGTTGGTGGCGCGATTGTCAGTGCCGGAGCATTCGCCGCCTCGTACTTCCCGTCCGCCTTTGCCGCCTCTCATTTCTGGACTACTTCGCCGGCCTACGTGTTCCTGAGAAGTGGTCTGACGACCGTCGCCGTCGCGGGCGCGCATGGCTGGCTGAAATCGTGGGGTGACGGTGCTCACTGGAGCGCGCTGACGCAACTCGGGCGCACGTCGCTCTTCATCTATTGGATTCACGTCGAGCTCGTGTACGGGCTGATATCCAGGCCGTGGCATCGAGCGCTCCCGCTCTCCCAGGCGATCATCGCCTACGTAGGCTTTTGCGGGTTGATGCTCGCCTGCTCGATAGCCAAAGAGCGGCTCGCGCAGCGCTTCGCGCGGCCCGCGACGTCCGGTCCCCGCGAGACCGGTGGCTTCAGTGGGGCTCGGGTGCCGACACGCTCACGGCCGTCCGGAGAATGACGTCGTAGGTCGGTCGTGTACGTCCGCCGCCGAAGCGTGCGCCGTTCTGGGACCATGCCGCCGTATAGATGCCATCGCCCTTCTGGAATCCACACGACAGCGCTTCGATCCCATGGCGCGCCAGCGGCAGCACTTCTCCGCGCTCGCTTCGGCCGTTGCGATTGAGATCGTGCCAGACCGCGAGGTGACGCAGTTCTGCCCCGCGCAACTCGCCGTCCCTGTTGTCATCGAGCGCCTGGAGCGCTTCATACCCGTTCTTCCAGAACGTCCAGAACGTGGAGTCGCCGAACCACTGCAGCGCCGACGTAATCTGACCGCGGCCCGACGCGTCGTACACCAGCCAGCCGGCCTGGCTCGAGATCCACGTCCACGCGCGCCGGCGGCCGCTGCCATCGGCATCGAACGGGACCGCCGCGTCCAGATCGATGATGGTCCGGATCGTGGCCTCGTCCGACAGCGGTATGGCGATCGGGGTAATCGGCCGCGGCAGGCGAGCGAGCGTTGCCATCCGCTTCTGAAGCTCGGCGAGCTCCGCGGCATCGCGCTTCTGATCAAGCAGAGGGATCAGATAGCGCGCCGACTCCTCCGTGTAGAAACGTTCTCCGAGCTGCGCCATCTTGGCGTTCTGTTCTTTGGGCCACGCCTGCTCGATGACGCGGCGATACTCTGCGATCGCCCCGGCTTTGTTTCCTGACTGCTCCAGTGTCCAACCGTATCCGATTCTTCCCACGAGACCCGAGGGCGCGAGCTCGACGACCGCCTTGTAGTGATCGACGGACTTCTGAAGGTAGACCTTCGACGCAGCCGTGCGAGGAGTGCCGGGAGGGATAGCGGCCGGCACCAGGTTGGGTTCGTGTCCGAACCAGACCTCTGGATTCGCCGGCGAACTCCGTCCGGCCACGACTTTCACCGGCAACTCGTCCACGTTGGCGGCATACGCCATGGCGTACAACCGCGCCAGTCTGAGATGGATGTCGGCATTCTTCGGATCAGCCGCCAGGTCCCGCTCGAGATTCGCAACCAGCCGTGCGACCGGGACGTTCTCCAGATCGGGCCGTGCGTAAATTGCCCTCAGCGCACCCGCAGACATGGTCAGGCTGAGGACAAGGGTGGCTGAAGTAACAAGACGGCCGCGGCTGGTCATGACGAGGTGGCTCCCTTGTGCTTCTTTGACGGACACAATATAAGATTGGCCGCACGCCACCAACCAGCCGGGCTCGGAGGTTCCTGGACAAATCGCAACGCAAGCCGTCAGCCACTGAATCGCTATGATCAGCGTCGCCGCGATCCGCATGCAGCAGTTCGGCGTACAGTTCTACCAGGCTTCACTCAGCGCAAGCGATATCGACAAGCTGGTCCGTTTCGAGGTCCTCAGCTACGGGGAACGGGCACAGCCGGTTCGCGGGGGACGCCGGAAGGGTGCGCCGCCGCCGTCGAAGGTGAACTGGGACCTGCTCGAACGCCGCATTGCGGCCAATGACAAGGCCTACCAGCGTCAGATCATCCGCCGGAAAATTGACGAGCTCGTTCAGTATTACGAGCAATGCCGCCAGGCCCGCGATCTGCCGTCGATCCCGGGAGCCGTCATCATTTCGTGCGATGAAACGCTCCGTTTCGAGCCGGCCAGCGAGGACGCCTGGATCGGCGTCCTGAAGGTTCCCGAACGTGAGGGAATCCTGCGCGCCATCGACGGTCAGCATCGGCTGCTGGCTCTGCACGCCGACATCGAACGGTTCGACGGCGAGCCGTTTACGGTGCCCGCCGTGATTTTCGACCGCCTCCCCGAGGATCACGTCGTCCAGATGTTCGTCACCATCAACGCGAAGCACACCCGGCTCAATTCATCGCACCTCGTTTCGCTGTCCGGCAGGCAGCTGTACCGGGACGATGCGCTGGCTGCCGCTCACGACATCGTGCGTGCGCTGAACGACCGCGAGGATTCCCCGCTGTACGGCGAGATCAAGCTCCTTGGGGTCGGACGCGGGCGGGTCGCCCAGGCGCCGCTCGCGCAGGAGCTGAAGAAGCTGTTCGCCGTCGACGCGTTCGGCGCGGGGCGCAAGGGGGACGAGTTCCGCGAGGAGTCCCGGCGGTTCTTCGTGAATTACCTGAAACAGGTTGCCCAGCTCTTCAGCGCCGCCTGGAGCGGCCGCAAGTACAGCATCCGCACCGCCACGGCGTTGCGGGCGTTCATCCGCGTTGCTCCCGACGTCGTCCGGCGTCTGGACCAGGAGCATGCGGACCGGGCTGACTTCCGCGCAATCGGACGAGTGATCGCGCCGTGGGGCAGGCGGATCGGCGATCTGCGATTCGAAACCGAAGGCGCATGGAAGCGGACGGGGACGACGGTGGAGTCGCTGGCGAAGGATCTGCGGTTGGCGTTGCAGTATCCCGAAGGAGCAGCGGTCTAAAACGAAAAAAAGGGCATCGCGTAGTGCGATGCCCTTTGGTTGTTTGCGAGCGACCCGGCTCCCCAGCAACTCACGGCTCCCTGCCGTAAATATTCAGGCCGCCTGCACCACCCTATAGAGCAACCGGTGTACCGCGCGGACCGCACGCATTTGCTGGGAAATCGGAGCATCATCCAGGGCGTCATCTACTGCCGAGCCTACGTAATCGTGCAGGCGATTACGAAATTGATCGTGGTCTTGCTGACCGCCTCTGGCAGTGCCTCGGCACAGGCGCCGATCGCCCCCGTCGCCGGCACCGTGAAGGGGATTGTCGTCGACGCGAGGACGGGAACGCCGCTCCCGAGAGTTCTGGTTGCGATAGAGGGCGGGCCTTCCGCCCAGACCGGTCAGGACGGCCTTTTCTCCCTGTCGGATATCTCTCCCGGAGACGTCCGCCTGACGGCATCGGCCGTGGGCTACGGTCTTGCGCATCGGACAATCCATCTCTCGCCGGGCCAGACGCTCGACCTGACCATCCCGTTGAGCGAGGGAGCCGCGGCGTACACGGAAACCGTGACTGTCAGCGCCGATCGGTTCGACCGGCCGGAGCCGGTTCCTTCACAGCAGACGCTCGGCAGCGCAGAGATTCAGAACCTTCGCGGGGTCCTCACGGACGATCCGTTGCGCGCCGTGCAGGTGCTGCCCGGTGTGGCGACAGGTGACGACTTCAAGAGCGAATTCAGCGTTCGCGGCAGCGACTTCGCCCATCTCAACTTCACCGTCGACGGATTCGCCACCCCGTTCGTGATGCACATGGTCCGCGCGGTCGAAGAGCGCGCGAACAGCGGATCGGTTTCGATGATCAACAGCGACGTGCTCGAGAGCGTCACGCTGTCCAATGGCGGCTACGCGCAAAAATCCGGGAATCGGACTGGCGCGGAGCTGGGATTCCTGATTCGTGAAGGCTCCAGAGACCGGAACGTGTTCCGGGCGTCTGTGAGCGGCACCAGTGCCTCGCTGACGGCGGAAGGGCCGCTCGGCCGAGGCAAGCGAGGCTCGTGGCTCGTGTCCGGCAGAAAGAGCTATCTGGATCTGATTGTTCGGAAACTACGAGAGGAAGGCCTGAGCTTCGGCTTTGCCGACGTTCAGGCCAAGCTGCGGTACGACCTTGGGCCGAAGCAGTCAGCGGCACTCACCTTCATTACCGGCACGTCGCGTCTTCGCGAGCTGCCGCGGCAACCAGACGATACGGATCTCCTCATCGGCGACAATGCTTCCGCGATTGCCATCGGTTCCTGGCGCCGAAGCCTCAGGAACGGCGTGCTCACCGCAGCCGCACTGGCGGCGACGAACTCTTTCCGCAATCACATTCTCACGGGACTGAATCGCGAGCAGGGCTCCAACAATCAGGTGGCGGTGCGGTCCGATGTGGCGATCCCCGTTTCCACCTCGCTGACGCTGGAGTCCGGGCTGCTCGTCGAACGTGTCGAGGAGTTTCAGCGCAAACAGCGTATTTCAGGCACCTCGATTTCGGTCCTCAACGACTATCGCGCCGACGCCTATCGGTACGGCGGCTATCTTCGCGCGCGGCTCGATGCCGGCCGGCATCTGGTCATCAGCCCCGGTGCGCGGGTCGATTCCTCGACGCTGACGGATCAGACGATCGGCTCGCCATGGCTGCAGACCGAAGTGGCACTCCCGGCACGGCTGACGGTGCGCGCGGGCGGTGGCGTCTACCAGCAGTTTCCTGACTTTCAGCACGTCGCCGGCGCCTATGCCGGCACGGGATTGCACCCCGAACGCTCGATTCACATGGAGGCGAGCGTCGAGCATCGTCTGAGTCCATCGATGCGTGCTCAGGTCGCGTTGTATCACAGGGATGATGAAGACGTGATCCGGAGGCCTGACGCCGACACGCACCTGGTCGCGGGCCGTGTGGTCCGCGGTTCGACGACGGCGCCGTTCGAAACGAGGCTCGAGGGGTACGCGCGCGGAGTGGAAGTGGTCATCCAGCGCAACTCGCCGTCCGGGTTCTCAGGATGGTTCTCGTACGCTTACGGGGAGAATCGATACGAGGACCGTGTCAGCCACGAGTCCTTCTGGGGCGATCTCGATCAGCGTCACACGCTGAACGCCTACCTTTTCTACCGTTTCACGCCTCGTTTCAGCGCCAGCGCCAAGTACCGGTCGGGCACTAACTTCCCAATTCCCGGGTACTACACGATGGAAGGGGAATCATATTTCGTTGGCCCGGAGCGGAACGCCTTGCGGCTGCCGGTCTACGGGCGTCTCGACTTGAGAGCGAACAGGACGTTCACCTGGCCGCGCCGCCGGCTGACCCTGTTTGCCGAAGTCATCAACGTGCTCAACCAGGACAACGTCCGCTTCAGTCCACCGCGCGTGAACAATACGAGCCGCCAAGTGACGCGGTTATTCGACTCCCTGGTGCCAGTGATTCCTTCCGCAGGAATTCTCTTCGAGTTCTGACGCACGACTCGCCAACTGCCGATCCTCGGTGTTTAGTCCGCCTGAGAGATGACAATCGCGGAAGCCTGTCGGAAAAAGGGCTGTATTCCCCCGAGTTCGACCAAATGTCGTCGCGCCATCGCTGGCGGACGCTTTGCTCGCCAGCTCAGGTGCTGCAAGCGCGAGCGGACACCTCCAGCGGCCACAACCGGAGCCAACAACCCTTGCCGACAGATTGGATCTTCACCCCGCGACCAAATTCCAAAGCGTCGGTCCGCCTGGTCCTGGTGCCGGAGGCAGGAGGTTCGGTCTCCGCGTTTCGCGATTGGAGTGAGCGGCTGCCGGCAGTGAACGTCGGATGTGTCCAGCTGCCGGGACGAGGCGATCGGCTTCACGAGAGACCCGTAGAGTCGGTGCAGGAGGCGGCCAGGCACATCGCCGATGCCATTGGCGCGGGGACCGGATCTCCGACGGTCCTCTTCGGGCATGGTCTCGGTGCTCTGATCGCATTCGAAACCGCGCGGCGGCTGCAGGCCCGCCACTGGCCGATGCTCGCGCTGTTCGTGTCGGGGCGGGCCGGACCGGCGGTCGGTACGCCGGCGCCAAGGCTCTCCGATCTCCCGTTCGATCAGCTCGTCGTGGAGCTGCGCCAGCGTCACGTGTTGCCGTCAGAGCTGCTTTCCAATCCAGACGCCATGCGGCTCGTCCTTCATGTCCTCCGCGCGGATGTCGCGTTGGCCGAGGAGTACCGATACGAACCGGCACATCCGCTCGGTTGCCCAATCGTTGCGTGCGACGCACCGGCCGATCCCCACGCTTCACGGAGCGGCGTCGAGGACTGGAAACAGGAAACGACGGCGCGGTTCAGCATTCACCGTTTTGGTGGTGATCGGTCCTATATCCACAGAGAGAGGGAAGCGCTCACAGCGCTCATCCGGAACCACGTGTCCGTGATGATGGGAGCCCTCGCGCGGTCGGCGCCGATGCCCAGATGACGGGCACACCGCCATCCTGTCAGTAACGGCGATAGCATTGGTCCCGCGAGCGGGATCTTGACCATCGACCTCAACTCCGATCTCGGGGAATCCTTCGGGCGCTGGGCGCTCGGCAACGATGCCGAGCTCATGAAGAGCATCAGCTCGGCGAACGTCGCCTGCGGCTATCACGCCGGCGATCCGGTCGTCATGCGCGATACCGTCCGGATGGCACGCGATCATGGCGTTGCCGTGGGCGCTCACCCCGGCCTGCCCGATCTTGCCGGCTTCGGCCGTCGCAACATGGCGGTCACTCCGAAAGAGGTCGAGAACATGGTCGTGTATCAGATCGGCGCGCTTGCAGCGATCGCGGCCGCCGAGCAGGTCCAGCTGCGACATGTGAAAGTGCACGGGGCGCTGTACAACATGGCGGTCAAGGATCGCGCCCTGGCTGATGCGATCGCCGCCGCAGTGTGCGCCGTCGATCGGCGTCTGTCGGTATTCGCGCTTCCCGGAACCGAGCTGGCGCGGGCGGCCGAATCAGCGGGTCTGTCCGTAGCGCGCGAGGGCTTTGCCGATCGCGCCTACGAGCCTGACGGGTCGCTGACGCCGAGGTCGCGCCCGGGATCCGTGATCCACTCCGCTGAGGAAGTGATTGGCCGGGCGATTCGCATGGCCCGTGATGGTGTGGTACGCGCCGTCAACGGCAGCGATATCCCGATGCGAATCGATACGCTCTGCACGCACGGCGATACACCCGGCTCTCACGAATTCACACGTCTCTTGCGCGCGGGCCTCGAGGCCGAGGGCATCTCCGTACGGGCGCCCGGTTTCTCGCCAGCGTCGCCGGCATGACGACGATTCATCCGCTGCAAGCTCGACGAAACGGCCTGCTCGGATGGTGGCGGGAAGGCACTCCAGAAGGGCGACGGGCGCTGATCGCCGCCGCTCTCGGCTGGATGCTCGATTCGTTCGATGTCATGTTGTACGCGCTCGTCCTCTCCGCGCTCATCCCGGATCTCGGGATGTCGAAAGAGACGGCCGGGCTGCTCGGATCAGTGACTCTCCTGGCCGCTGCGGCGGGCGGCGTTTTCTTCGGCGTGATCGCGGATCGATTCGGCCGGACGCGCGCACTCATGGCGAGCGTCCTGATCTACTCGGTGTTCACGGCCGCCTGCGGCTTCGCGCAAACGGTGACACAGCTGGCCGTCTTCCGGATTCTGCTCGGCATTGGCATGGGTGGAGAATGGGCGAGCGGCGCGGCGCTGGTCTCGGAGACCTGGGCCACCGAGCATCGCGGGAAGGCGCTCGGCTTCATGCAGAGCGCGTGGGCGATTGGCTACGCTTCTGCCGCCCTGGTCACGATGATTGTGCTTCCCCGGTGGGGCTGGCGGGCCGTGTTCCTGGTCGGAATCCTGCCCGCATTCCTCACGTTGTGGGTGCGCGCGCATGTCGAAGAACCGTCGATCTGGCGGAACGCTCCGCCCCGACGGGGATCGATTCGCGCGATTTTCTCAGGGGGCCTCGCGCGGCTGACGATCCCGCTGACAATCATGAACGCCTTCACGCTCTTCGGCTGGTGGGGCTTCAATCTCTGGCTGCCGGGATACCTCTCTTTGCCGACGACTGCGGGTGGCATGGGCTTCGCGTCCACGACGATGTCGTGGTTCATCATCGCGATGCAGGTGGGGATGTGGTTCGGTTACGTGACATTTGGTTTCGTCAGCGACGCGTTCGGGCGCAGGCGGACCTACGTCATCTACACCACGACAGCCGCGATCCTGATCCTTGCCTACATTTCAATCCGCATCCCGCTCGCGTTGCTGCTGCTCGGCCCGTTCGTCGCCTTCTTCGCGACCGGGTTCTTCAGCGGTTTCGGAGCCGTGACGGCCGAGATCTACCCGACCGAAGTCCGGGCGTCGGCCCAGGGATTCACCTACAATATGGGCCGGATCACGAGCGCCCTTTCGCCGTTCGTGGTGGGTTCGCTTGCACAACAGCACGGATTCCAGGCCGCTCTCTCACTGACGTCGATCGCGTTTCTCCTCGCCGCTCTCACCTGGATCTGGATCCCCGAGACGCGGGGGCGTGCCCTGAAGTGAGCACCGCGGAAGGGAGCCAGCAGCTGGCCGGGTTCGGGAACTGGGTTGGACTATGTTGAAGGGTTCTAAACCTGCAGTTGTGAAGAAGATACAACCCGTGAGCATTCACGGTCAGATTTCGCTCGATGTCTATGTTTTCGATCCCGACGACCCTCAGGGCCAGGTCACACTGGCCCGGATTGGTCCGGAGGCCGTCCCGCGGAATCTCGAGCCCGGCGACCCGGTCGAGCTCCACTACATGCTGGGGGTCGTTACCCAAATCACCAGGCGCACCTGAAATCGAGGGTCCGGGACCCTGCTTGTATGGCCCTGGAAATGGCTGTAAACTATTGAAGCTTCCCCCCTTTGTAGGAGTTCCCCCAATGTCGTCCGTGCACCGTGGCCGGCTTCGCTCTGCCGTCCCGGACGGGCCAGTCCCGGCGAGTTCGAGAGTCTCGGGCCTTCGGATACGGGGTCTGAGTGCCGCCCTCGTGGCAGCGGGTGTTCTGGGAATGGCAGTCGCAAGCCTTTCTGCGCAGTTCCCGCCGCCGGCGCGCCCGCCGAAGGTCGGGCCGCAGCCGCCAGCGGCGAAGTCGCAAGAAGCCCGCCCTGCTCAGCTGCCGGCTGCGCGGGCGATCCTCGACAAGCACCTGGCCGCGATCGGCGGACGCCAGGCCGTCCTGAGCCATAAGTCCACTCACGCGACCGGCACGCTCTCGATGCCGGCGGCGGGAGTCACGGGGGCTGTCGACGTCTATGGCGCCCAGCCGAACAGGACGCTGCTCAAGGTCACGCTCGGCGGCGTCGGTGAGGTGCTCGAAGGATTCGACGGCACGCATGGCTGGAGCATCTCGCCGATGACCGGTCCGATGCTCCTCGAGGGGAAGCAGCTCGAAGAGAAGCGTTTCGACTCGGAGTTCCACAGCGAGCTGAGGACGCAGGATCGCTACGTCTCGTTGACCACGCTGGAACAGGTCGACTTCGAAGGACGCTCCTGTTACAAGGTCCGGCTGGTCCGCAAGACCGGCGGAGAGGACATCGAGTTCTACGACGTCGCAACCGGTCTGAAGGCAGGCAGCATCACCACGCGTGAAACGCAGATGGGAACCGTGACCGGAACGACTGTCGAGACCGACTACAAGAAGTTCGGCAACCTCTTGCAGCCAACGACCGTACGGAGTGAGGTGGGTGGCCTTCAGCAGGTGATCACGATCACCGCTGTGGACTACGACAACGTCCCCGCATCCATCTTCGAGCTGCCGGCGGGAATCAAGGCCCTTCTGAAGTGAGCAGGTTCACCAGACGGCGCCGTGCGGCGATTGCCGCGCTGTGCGTCACGCTGACCGTGCCCGTCGTGGGGCAGGTCCCGGCTGGCGTCGAGACCTTCGATGCAGCCTGGCGAACGGTTCGCGACTCGCACTTCGACAAGACCTTGAACGGCGTGAACTGGGATGCGGTGAGCGCTGAGCTGCGTCCAAAGGCCGTGGCAGCGCGAACCGTCGGCGAGCTTCGAGCGGTGATCCGGGACATGTTGGGCCGACTGGGACAGTCCCACTTTGCGTTGCTGCCGGCGTCTGCCGACAGTGCATCAGAGCCGCCCCGCGATACCAGCGGTACGCCTGGCTTCGAGGTGCGGCTGGTCAACCAGGATTTGCTGGTAACGCAGGTCGAACCCGACGGCGGCGGCGCCGCGGCGGGCGTGCACACGGGATGGAAGCTTCGCTCGATCGACGGCGCGGCGATGAGCGTGCTCCTCGCGTCGCTCCCGGACACGCTCGAGCCGCGGTTGATGCAGGTGGAAGCGTGGCGGCTGACACAGATGCGGCTCCGCGGCCCATCTGGTTCACGCGCGGCGCTGACGTTCGAGGACGAATCCGGCGCCACCGTACAAAAGGCGGTCGAAAGACGGCCCGAGCCAGGCGAACCCGTGACTGTGGGGAATCTACCGACCATGTACGTCCGCGTGCGCTCACACCGGGCCGAGACGCCGGTGGGACGCCCTGCGGGCGTGATTGCGTTCAACGTCTGGATGACCGCAGTCGATCGACCCTTTCAGAAAGCGGTCGACGAGTTCCGGGACAGCGACGGCATCGTGATCGACCTGCGCGGGAATCCTGGCGGCCTTGCCGCGATGCTGATGGGCATCTCGGGTCATTTCATCGATGAGCGCAAGCCCCTGGGCGTGATGAAGACTCGAGACAATGAGCTGCGCTTTCCGGTCAATCCACGGCGGGTGAGCGCCACCGGGGAGCGCGTGCAGCCATTCGCCGGGCCGGTCGCCATCCTCGTGGATGGGCTGAGCGGCAGCGCTTCGGAGTGTTTCGCCGGGGGCATGCAATCGCTCGGGCGGGTGCGCGTTTTCGGTCAGCGCAGTATGGGTCAGGCGCTGCCGGCGCTTTTCACGCGCCTCCCGAACGGCGACGTCTTGATTCACGCGTATGGAGACTTCGTCACCGCGGACGGTACCCGGCTGGAGGGCCGTGGCGTCGTTCCGGACGAACCGATCGCGCTGGATCGAAAAGACCTCTTGGCTGGCCGGGATCGGACACTCGAGGCAGCGCTGGCCTGGTTCGACAGCCTCGCAGCATCCAAGGCCGACCGGAACCGCTGACGATGCACGATATTGCGCTGGGATATGGTGTCTGCTACACTCAAGGCACCTACGCGAGTTAGTTTTCCAGCCACACCACACAGGAATATCCGGGAGCAGTGAATGGAGCAGCGCCGGCTGCGTCTGGGCGACATTCTCGACGATTACTGTCCACGTGAGCGCCGCGTTACCAACCACGCGGTTGTCGCCATGATCGAGGAAGACGTCAAACAAACCCGTTGTACGACGTGCGACGCTGAGCACGCCTACAAAGGTGCCCGTGTGCCCAAACGGCGGAAGAAGGACACACCGTCGGCGTTGTACAAGGAGGTCCTTGCCGGGATAACCGAGGTCGAAGACGCTCCCATCCTCGCGACGTCCGGGCCCGCGGTTGCGGTCGCATCTGCACAGCCCGAGCTCCCCGAGGTTGTCACCGCCCATCAAGTGGCTGTTTCCGACCCGCCAGTCGAAGAGCCGCCCCCGTCAGAGTCTTTCGCGAAGGCCCCAGTGTCCGAGTCAGCCGCACCGGTAGAATCCGAGCCGCAATACGGAGAAGAGCCCGATTCGCCGAACGGCGATGCCCCTGTCGTTGACGGGCCGGTGCATCGGCCGCTGATTCGCGCAACCCTGCCGCGACCTGAGGGGCAGAAGGACGCTCGCCCGGTTCCGGACTTCACCGCGCGGCACGTGCCGCAGCGTGGCACCGGCGGGTTCCGTGGAGACCGGGACCGCACGCGGATGCGCGGTGGCAATGGCAACGGCAACAGTCATGGGCATGGGAACGTCTACGGCCATGCCCCCGGCAATCGCGGTCAGGGTGGTGGTCCGCGCTTCCAGGGCAACCGGCCCTCGGGTCAGAATCGCCAGCCGACAGGGCGCGCCGGCGGACAGAATTTCCGCAACGGCAACGGGAATGGCAACAAGCGAGGCCGTGGTTCCCGAGGATAGGAATCCCGGCCCCTCACTCGCCAGCCGTTCAACGTTTCGTGTCCCGCGGTTTCCCAAGTCAGCCGCGGTCGCAGTTTTTGCTCCCCGCCACGCTCGTTCCCTGCTAGATCTAGCGAGGCTGTGCCTCAGACCATCCAGGCTCCGCCTCGCCAGGTCGCATGTTTGATAACGCCGCGCTGACGCGCGGACGGCCGTCAGCCGCGCTTTCTCGCGCCGGACACGCGAAGGAACTCGAATGACTGACTTGACCGGAAAACACGGGTTGATTGTTGGCATCGCCAACAAACGATCGATTGCGTGGGCGATTGCGGACGCCGCCTCTCGCGCAGGTGCTCGCCTGGCGGTGACGTATCAGGGGGAGCGGCTCGAGGAAAACGTCCGGGACCTCAGCGCGACCCTGGACCGACCGCTGATCATGCCTTGTGACGTCACCGACGATGCGCAGATCGCCAGCGTGTTCACCCGGATCGGCGAGGAGTTCGGAGGGCTCGACTTCGTGGTCCACGGCGCGGCGTACGCGCCACGCGAGGAGCTTGCCGCACCTTTCGTGCAGACGTCCCGCGCCGGGTTCAACCTTTCGCTGGACGTCAGTGCCTACTCCCTCATTGCGCTGGCACGTGGCGCAATGCCGCTGATGGAGTCGCGCGGCGGCGGAAGTATTCTCACCTTGACCTACCTGGGAAGTGAGCGGGTCTTCCAGAACTACAACGTGATGGGCGTGGCAAAAGCTGCGCTCGAGGCCGCGGTGCGCTATCTCGCGGCCGACCTCGGCCCGAGGAATATTCGCGTGAACGCGATCTCGGCCGGACCAATCAAGACGCTCGCGGCGTCGGGCATTTCAGGCTTCTCCAGCATCCTGCAGGTCTATCGCGATCGTGCGCCACTTCGCCGCACGGTCGAAACCGCAGAGGTCGCGGACGCGGCGATGTTCCTCCTCGGGCCTGCCGGGCGCGGCGTCACCGCTGAAGTGCTGATGGTCGACGCCGGTTACCACGCTACGGGCATGTAGCTTGCTATCGCGCGGATCGGAGGTCCTGCGTTGCACACGCGTTGCGCACGGGCCGCTCGGAGGCAGTTCGATGAGGACATACAGACCGTTGACGGTGTTCGTGCTGACGCTGACGTTGATCGCGCCGCTGCTCCTCGCCGCGTGCGGAAAAAGCGTGGGCGACACGATAGACGACGCCACGATCACGACGCGCGTGAAGACCTCGCTCCTCAACGATCCCGACGTCGGCGGATTGCGAATCGACGTCGACACGTTCAAAGGCGTCGTCACGCTCTCCGGCCGCGTCTATACGAAGGACGAAGAGACCAAGGCGATTGCGCTGGCACGGAAGATCAGTGGCGTGACCGACGTGAAATCGACGCTTCAGATCCAACCGAAGAGCGGGCCTACCACTCTTCCACTTTGATTCGCTTCGGATCGATCCCGATCTCCACCAGCATTCGCGGAACCTCGTCGACCATCGCGGCGGGGCCGCAGACGAAACAGAGCGTCTCGGGATCCTCGACGAGCGGCGTGAGCTGATCGCGGGTAATCCGTCCGCGGCGTTCCCGCCATCGTTTCGGGAATTCACGCGTCGCGTTCACTGCGAGCTCCAACTGTCCGTCCGCGGCGTATCGCCGCATTTCTGGCAGGTACGCGAAGTCGGCCGGGGTGCGGGCGCTGTAGAGGAGATGAAGGCGTCCCTTCACCCGGGCCTGTAAGGCGTGGCCGATCATCGAACGCAGCGGGGCGATGCCGGTGCCGCCGGCAACGAACAGAAACTGCCGCTCCACGGGATCCGCCGGAAAAACGAATGTGCCGACCGGCCCCTCGACCGCGATCCGCGATCCGCTCCTCAATCCCCTGACCTGCGCGCCCCATCTGTCGGCTTCGAGCTTGAGCAGAAACTCCAGGTAGCCGAACCTGGCCGTCTCTTCCGGTGAAGACGCAATCGAATAGGGGATGCGTTCAGAAGTGCCCTCCGATCCAAGGAGAGCAGCCTGTCCGGCGGTGTAGCTGAACGCCGCATCGCCAAGCGACAGCCGTACGATCCGTGTCGACGGTGTCGCGAGACGAGCACTGATGACTTGCAGGACGCGGGTGGTCAGAACTCCCTGATGTTACCGCCCTTCGACTCGCTTCGCTCGCTCAGGGCAGGCCTCCTTCGACGTCGAAGGAACCCCGTCCTGAGCGAGCGCAGCGAGTCGAAGGATCAGTTCAGAAGGCGGCTCGCGGTGCGTGGCGGCTCACCCTCGGCAGCGGCTGTCGCGGGCGGATTCGCCACCTCGGGCTGAGTGGTCGGCCGCGCGCTCTTGCCTGCACGTCTCTTGCGGTTGGCCTTGTCCTGATACATCCGGTTGTCGGCGGTTGCCAGAAGGGCCTCGTAGGTCTCGCCATCGTGCGGGAACACGGCGGTCCCGACACTGATCCCGAGCGCGAGGCGCTTGCCCGGACGGCCCTCGAAGTAGACGGCGTCGATTCCCTGCTGCAGCTCGAGTCTTTTCTGTTCTGCCTCGTCAGCTCCGCATCCCGAAAGCACGATGATGAACTCGTCGCCCGCGTAGCGAACGCAGATGTCGTAGGGACGAATCGCGGCTCGCAGGACTCGAGCAACTTCGCACAGCGCACGATCACCGACATGGTGTCCGTGGCTGTCGTTGATCTCCTTGAAATGATCGAGATCCATGACCATCAGCGACAGCTCGCCCTTGAGCCGCTCCGCACGCGAGAGCTCGCGCGTGAGGTGCATGAACAGGAAGCGCGTGTTCGGCAGTCCAGTCAGCGGATCCGTCAGCGAGTCTTCCTGCGTCTGCTCGAACAGCATCGAGTTGTTGATGACCGCCGCAGCCTGCTCGGAGACGCGATCGAGAAGGCGCCGGTGATCATCCCGATAGAACGCCGGGGCGAGGTGATAGACCGAGAGCGTGCCGATGAAGCGCTCGTTGAACAGGAGCGGGCAGACCAGCGCCGACTGGAGCTGGGTGCCCATCCCCAGCCCGGCCGCCTCGAGATCCGCGCTCGGCCGCGCGTTCACGAGCGGCCGTCGATTCCGGGCCACCCAGCCGGTGAGTCCTTCACCCGACCGGACCGTGACCTGCTGGATGATGTCGGCGTCGCTGCCGGTCGCAAAGCGGCAGCGCAGCGTTTCCGTCTCTTCGTCGAAGAGGAATAGCGCTGCGCACGAGAACGGCACGAGGTTGCTCAGCTTCGCCGAGATGAGCGCCATCGTGTCGGACACCCCGAGACTCGTGCCCATTGCCTGGGCGATTTCGTACAGCGCGTAGATTTCGCGGTGTGCGAGCGCGATGTCGTCGAAGACGTTCTTCTTGGCCGGTTCCGGTGTGAGGCCGGTTGCCGGCTGTCCGACCGTCGGCTCGGCCGCCGGCGCCGGCTTGCGCATCGACTGTTCGAGCTTCGCGGCTTCGGCCTGCAGCGCCGGCAGGTGCTGAATGAACGTTGCGACGACTGTCGGATCGAGCCCCTTGCCCGCTTCCTGCTGCAGGAGCCCGATCGCTGCCTCGAAGCTCATTGCCTTGTGATACGGCCGCTCCGCCATCAGCGCGTCGAAATAGTCCACGACCGAAAGGATGCGCGCGCCGAGCGGGATGTTCTCCCCGCGCAGGCCGGCCGGATACCCCTTGCCATCCCACCGCTCGTGGTGGCTCAGGATGAGCGGCGCCACTGGGTAGGGGAAGGGCACCGAGCTGACGATGTCGGCGCCGACCTTGGGATGCGCGCGGATCTTCTGAAACTCCTCCGGGGTCAGCGGCCCGGGCTTCGAGAGGATGTGCTCCGGCACTGCGAGCTTCCCGATGTCGTGCAGCAGCGCCGCCGTTTTCACACCCTGGATCTCGTTCTCCGTCATGCCGAGGGTGCGGGCCACCGCGGTCGCGTAGAGCTGCACCCGTCGAATGTGAGACTGAGAGGTTTGATCCTTCGCATCGATCGCCAGCGCGAGTGCTTCTATCGTCGCGAGATGAAGATCCGCCATCTCCCGCACGTGCCGCTGCTCGTCGTCTATTCGGCCCAGGTAGGTCTTGTAGGTCTTGTAAGTGAGGTAGAGCGGCGCGATCGCGAGGACAGCCAACCAGTGCGCGTGGTCGAGGACCATCCAGCTGGTGAGCGCGGCGACCAGTGCCCCCACGAAGTAGCTCGGCCCGCTCCACAGGAAGTTCTCGTTCCAGATCGCGAGGATCGATTGGCGCGTGGTCAGGGCGATGGCGGTCGCAATCGCCAGCGTGTTGATGACGAAGTAGGTCGTGGCGGCACCAACGAGCGGCTGGGGGATGTCCCCCCAATCGAAGACGCCGGGCACGCCGCCGAGAACCGTGTATACACGGCCCGCCGCCTGGACGGTGACGACCAGGCACGCCATGCTGAACAGCGTGCGATAGGTCGGGTTGCGTTCCTTGACGCGGAACGTGCACTGACTGTACGCGCTGGCGGCGGCCACCACCATGGTCTCGTTCGGCCCGAGCAGCAGCAACGACGCGAAGTCCACCGCATAGGACACCGACATCGTCGAACCACCGCGAACGATCGGCAGAGTCACCTTGAAGACCGACGTCACGGACGAGAGCGTCAGCAGGAACAGGAAGAGCCAGGGGGTCTTCAGCGTTTCCACCGGGAAACACACGACGCCGAGCGCCGCCCCGAGGGCGATCATCCCGCCGACGAACAGCCGCGCACCAGGCGGCAGGCTTTTCATACGAAGAACCCCAGGGTCATGATTCGCTCGGTCGTCGTTTTCGGCCGGTCGCGCGAACTTTGCGCCGCGCCGAACGTTCGGCGGGCGCAGCCCAAATAACCGTCTCCTGCGGCGATGCCGCGACCCCGGCGAGTCCGGACGGCTCCGCGTCGTAACAGCCCGCCTCGATCGCGCAACTCCCGGTCAACATCGAGCAATCGACGCTCCCGTCGCACGACGGCGCGTCGCCCGCGATTGCCGGGTCGGATGCGCCGGCTCGATCGAAGGCGATGAGTTCCTCGCTCAGGCCGACGAGATCGCGTGAAAGCTCCACCGCCGCGCGCGCATCGAGAAACCCTGCGCCCTGCGCGAGCGCCGTGTAGTCCCTGTGAGGCTCGGCGGATGCCTGGAGGACGCTCTTCACGGCCGCCGGTGTCAGCGCCGGATTGGCCTGGAGCATCAGTGCCACCGTCGCCGAGACGACCGGCGCAGCCATGCTCGTCCCGCTGAGGCTCAAATAGGGCTGCGAGGCCGTTGCGATCGAACCCCAGATCCGCGCAGCCGGCCGGGCAGCGAACAGCATGCTGCCGGGATCCGCGAGCGACTCCATGCCGACGCCCGGGGCCACGACGTCGGGCTTCTGCACCAGGTCGATCCGGCTCGGCCCACGCGAGCTGAACGGCGCGACCGAGTCGTCGCGGCGATCCGCTGTGCCGTTGTGGCTTGCCGCGCCGACCGTCAACACCCACGGCGCGTTGCCGGGGGACGTAATCCCGCCGAGCTGAGGCTGTCCGTTCCCGTTCCTGCCATGGTTGCCCGCCGCAGTGACGACCACGATGCCGGCGTCGACTGCCCGGCGTGCGGCCAGCGTCAGCGGATCGGTCTCGTACGATTCGTAGACGCCGGCGGCCACCGAGAGATTGATCACCCGGATGTTGTAGACCGCGCGCTGCTCGATTGCGTAGTCGATCGCCGCAATCGCGTTGCTGATGAAACCATCGCCGAGCTGATCCAGCGCGCGCAACACCAGCAGGTGCGCTCCGGGTGCGATTCCCCTCCGTGCGCCACCCGAGTCGTAGCCGTTGCCGGCGATGATCCCCGCCACGTGCGTGCCGTGACCGTACCCATCGTGCGGCTGCGGCTGGAAGTCGACGAAGTCGACAAACTGTGCGATACGGTTGCCGGCCAGGTCGTCGTGTGCGGCCGTGACTCCCGAGTCGATGATGGCGACGCCGACGCCGGTGCCGTCCACTCCAAGGTTGTCGGCCACCCAGCGCGCCCCGATGGTCAGGCCGGTGCGCTCGAGCGTGCCGTGCAGCTGCCGGTCCGTGCTGATCGACTCCACCGCCGGCGCCTCTGCGAGCTCGCCGAGCGCCGTGTCGGGTACTTCGGCGACCAGCGCGCTCATCCCTGCCAGGCGCCGCCCGATTCGTCCGCCGGCAGCGGCGATCAGCGCCTCGACGGAGGTGAAATCACTTGTACGGACGATCACCCGGGCGAGCTGCCGGGGTCCGGCGGCCCGCTGCCTGAGGGCAGCGTCCAGCTTGTCCCCGGCGACGGGTCGGGGACCGGCCGCCACCCATGCAGGCGCCATCAGCGACAGCAGGGCGCCCACGACGAAGACAGATCTGGCCATGGCGGATCGGATCACCGGCAGGCGTGCAAATCGACTGCCGCCGGGGATTCTGAGGCTTTTTGTTATTGTCGGCCAAAAACCGGCATTCGAGTGGTGCGGGATATTACAAATCCGCGCACCGGTGTTCCAGCCCGGAACACGCGGGAAGCGGGCGTGGGCGCCCGGGTCGTTACTTCCCGCGACCTTTTGGCGCCGTGGCACCGGCGTCGAGGCCGTATTCCACGATCTTGCGGTAGAGGGTTCCTCGGCTGATTTCGAGCACGCTGGCAGCCTGTTTCTTGTTCCAGTTCACGCTTTCGAGCACCCGCACGATGTGGGCCCGCTCGGCTTCCGCGAGCGTCGCCATCCGTTCCCGCGTTGCCGCGATGGGGGTCTCGGTGGCGTGCAGGAACTCGATGTCTCCAGGCCGGATGACGCGGCCGGGCGACGAGAGCGCCGCGCGGGAGACGGTGCTCTCGAGTTCGCGAATGTTCCCTGGCCAGTGATACTGCATCAGCAGGTCGATCCCCTCCTTGGAGAACGACTTGCCGTCCGCCGCGAGGCCGTTGGCGGCGCAGTAGCGGACGAGGAACCGCTGGGCCAGCACCGGGATGTCGGTCGCGCGCTCGCGCAGCGACGGCAGCCGGATCGAGAACGCGTTCACGCGATAGTAGAGGTCCTCGCGGAATCGCGAATCCCGGACGAACTGCTCCAGCGGCCGGTTAGTGGCGGAGATCAGCCGAAAGTTGACGTCGATGGGGGTGTTGCCGCCGAGCCGCTCGAACCGCCGCTCCTCGAGCACGCGCAGCAGCTTCGCCTGCGCGATGAGTGACATATCGCCGATCTCGTCGAGGAACAGCGTGCCGTTGTTCGCGAGCTCGAGCCGTCCAGGCTTGCGGTCGTGCGCGCCGGTGAACGCGCCCTTTTCGTAGCCGAAGATTTCGGACTCGAACAGCGTATCGGGCAGGGCCGCGCAGTTGACCGCCTGGAACTTGTTGGTGCCGCGGCGGCTCAGCTCGTGGATCATCCGGGCGACCACCTCCTTGCCGGATCCGGTGGGCCCGAGGATCAGCACCGAGATGTCGGACTTGGCGGCGGTTCGAATCCACTCGAACACGACCAGCATCTTCTCGTCACGCCCGATCATTTCGCGGAAGCGCTGGACCGCCGGCGATCGGTCTTCATGACTGACGGTGGCCCGCCGCTCGAGGAACCGATCCAGCAGATCCCGGAGAGCGTCGCTGTCGGGCTGCGCGAACGCGTACCGCACGCCGCTCGACTCGCTGATCCGGTGCGCCAGCCCGAAGGCCGCGAGCTCGCGGATGCAGTTCTCGACGTCGAGCCGCATCCGGCCGAACGTCTGCATCAGTGACTCGAGATCAAATGCCTCGTCGGGTCGTGACGCCAGGAATCTCAGGATCGCCGCACGAAGCGGTGACTGGACGAGGGCCTGGAAGCGCGTTTCGACATCGGTGGTGTCGACCCGCCGCCCGCTGATCATGTTTTCAACGCTGGTCGGCATTATCGTGCTCGCGAAAGATGATCGGTTTGGTAGTGCTCGATGAGCCGCTTCATTTCCACCGCGTCAGCCTTCCGGTGCCCGTGGCACCGCACCGGGCTCGTGCCGCCGCTGCTCTCGATCAGCACGTCGGAGAAGAAGAGGTTGCGATCGATGAGCACCGACGCGACGTGCGAGATGTGCATCGAGTGCTCGCGGCCGCCAAACAGTTCCGGCGTGTAGTGAATCACGGACATCGGCGTCACAGAGACCTGCGTTGGAAACCACAGATTGCCACGGCTGAAACGGCTGGCCCTGAAGACATGCTCGCCAGGAATCGGCCGGCCCTTGTACCAAAAAAACAGGACGAAGAGACCGACGGCCAGGGCGAACACACCCGCAGCGAGCCAGACCACATCGCCGGACAGGGCGGTGCCAGGGTCGGTCATCGCTTGAACGACTGATTGTTGGGGAGCAAGCTAGCGTCGCCCGATAAGGTGTGTTTTGTCAAGAGCTTTCGGCCTCCTGTCGCATCTTTGGCTCACGACTGGTGCTAAGCTACAACCGCTGATCGACAGCGTCACGGAGGGCTGTAAGAGTGCCGCATCGCGCGCCCGGAGCCCCGGGCCACGCTCCCAAAGATTACCTTAAAGGCAAGCCCATCAAATATTACCGGCCACGCGGCAGCGCGGAAGTTCGACACCTGATCGAAGGCGGGTTCCAGGCGTTCAACGCGGGACGTCTCTCCGAGGCCTGCCACATCTTCACCGACAAGATGCTGGCGCCGGAGAACGACACGACGATCGGTTTGACCGTTGCCGGGGCGTTGACTCCCGCCGGACTCGGCGGCTGCGTCATCGAGCTCATGGACCGCGGACTGATCGACTTCGTGATCAGCACCGGCGCGAATCTCTACCACGACCTCCACTACGCGCTGAACTTCACGCTGCACCGCGGCTCGCCGTTCCTGGACGACGTCGAGTTGTACGAGCAGGGCATCATCCGGATCTACGATGTCCTGTTCCCGGCCACGGTGCTGCTCGAAACCGACAAGTACATCCGCGATTTCCTGGTCCGCGCGCGGCTGGCAGGACCGATGTCGACGTCCGAATTCCATTATCGGCTGGGGCAGGATCTGCTCGATCGCAATCCGGGTTGCGAGGAGTACTCGGTCGTCGCCAGGGCCGCGCTCGCCGGTGTCCCCATCTACACCTCGTCGCCTGGCGACAGCTCGATCGGAATGAACATCGCGTACCACGAGCTCATGAACGGCAGCACGTTCATGATCGATCCGAACAAGGATGTGAACGAGGTCTGCGCGATCATCCTGGCCGGCCACCAGAACGGCTGTGTCATTCTGGGTGGCGGTTCGCCCAAGAATTTCTACCTGCAGGGTCAGCCGACGCTCTGGGAGGTCTACGGCATTCCGAAGGGTGGCAACGACTACTTCATTCAAATCACGACCGACCAGGTCGTCTGGGGCGGTTTGTCGGGTGCGACGCCGGCAGAAGCGGTGAGCTGGGGCAAGGTCAATCCCGGTGTGCTTCCGGATACGGTCGTGGCCTACTGCGATTCGACGATCGCGTTTCCGCTGTTCTGCGAATACGCGATTGGGTCGGCGAACGGCAGGCGGACCCGCCGTGCACTGGTCCACAAGCGCGACGAGCTCGTCGCTGATCTTCTGCAGCAGGCGCGGGCGGCCGGCGAGTCGAAACCGATCGACGAGGAGCCCGCTGAGATCGATCGGCATCGCTGACGGACCCATGGGTACCCTGGCCTCCGAGCTCACGCCCCACGTCACGCGCGGTTCCGCGCCCCGTATCTACGCCGACGCGAACCTCCCCAACGGGGTGGTCCACTACATGCGGGCGCACCTGGGGTGGGATGTGTTCTTCGTGCTGGAGCACGAGGAATTGCGCCGGGCGCCTGACGTGGAGCACTACCGGATGGCCCGGCAGCTGGCGCGCACACTGGTGACTCAGGACCGCGACTACGAGGACGACAGCCTGTTTCCGCCCGGAGAAGGCGCAGGAGTGATCGTCTTCGTCGCCCCCGACGAGCGCCGGCTCTGCGAGCTGCTGGCGCTCACCGATCGGCAACTCTTCCGCTCCGACCGTGCCCCGGCTCTGCCGCTGGAAGGCCGCAAAATCCGGTGTGAGGTCGGCGCTGTGGAAATCCTCCGCGCTGGCGGTCCCGGATCCCCGGAACAGCTGCCAGCCCCGCATCGTCTTAAGACCGTATGAGATCCGCGCTCCGCGCCGGGATAGTTGTGCTTGTGTGTACGCCAGTGGTCGGCTGTGTGGTGGGGGTCGATTCACAGGCCCAGATCGTCCGTGAAGAGAAGCGATTCTCGGTGGAGGGCACGCCGGACCTGCGGTTGACGACTTTCGACGGCGCCATCGAGGTGCGCGGGACGGACAGTTCCCAGGTCCTCGTCGAGATCGAGAAGCGCGGTCCGACCCGCGAAGCGGTCGATGAGCTTCGGGTCGAGGCGACCCAGGAGGGCCGGCGAATCGACGTTGAAGTCAAGCGCCCGTCGCGCGAGGGCACGGTCTTCGGCATCAACGTCTCGACGAGCGCCAAGCTGATCGTTTCGGTTCCAAAACACTCTGCCGTTCTCGCGCGGACCGGTGACGGCGCCATCCGGATCGAGGGCGTCGAAGGCAAACTGGAACTGAGGACGGGCGATGGATCGATCCACGTCTCCGAGGTGAAGGGCGAGCTCGTACTGAATACCGGCGACGGATCGATCAACGTCGATCACGCGGAGGGGCGCCTGACACTCGAAACTGGCGACGGCGGCGTCAACGTCGAAGGCAACCTGTCTGTTGTGCGGATGCATACCGGCGACGGGTCGATTGTGTATCGCGCCGATTCCGCCACCCGGATGGAAGACGACTGGGACATTTCCACCGGCGACGGCTCGGTGTCGATTTATCTGCCGGCGGGATTCAATGCCGATCTCGACGCCCACACCGGCGATGGCCGGATTCGCAACGAGCTCGGGATTGCCGCCGATCGCAACGTCGAACGCGACCGCGACTCGGATGAACGCGACCGTCGCACGCTGCGCGGCAAGATCGGTGAGGGCGGCAAGCGGCTTCGCGTGCAGACCGGTGACGGCGGCATCACGCTGAGAGCCCGCTGAGGATCACACTACCGTCGGGGGACCTCGCGATACTGCGTTGGATCCGTGATTCCCGCCTCGAGAAAGCCATCCCTGCGTTCACGGCACTTGCTGCAGCGTCCGCAGTGCCGCCCATCCTTCGGTTCCATACACGACAGCGTCAGCTCGAATGGCACGCCGAGCGATGATCCAAGCTTGATCACGTCAGCCTTGTGCAGCGTGGCGAGGGGCGTTTCGATCAGGATCGGAGAATCGAGTCCGAGTGAGAGCGCGCGGGCCATCGCTCCGAAGAACTCGGGGGTGGCATCGGGGAACGGGTTGCCGGCGAGCGGTCCGAGCAACACCCGCGTCAGGCCCGCTCGCGCCATGTAGACCGACGCTTTGGCCAGCAGGACGAGGTTGCGTCCATCGATATAGACGTCCTCGTCCGGCGTATCGAATCCCGGAGCCTCGCCGCGGACCGCCCAGTGCTGTGAGGGGTAGACGTCGCGCATGTCGACGGTCAGGGTCACGAGTTCTTCGACCGATCCGGCCAGTGGCGGAGCCGCGAGAAGCCGGGCCGACGCCGCCCACTCCTCGTGCTCCCACGCCAGCCCGGCGCGGACATAGATCGGACGCGGCCGGCACTCGGTGGCGGCCTGCGCCAGAAGCACCGCGCTGTCGAGACCTGCCGAAAACAGCACGGCTGTGGGTTGCGCGTCCTTTCGGCCGTTCGTTACCATCGGGGGACGATCATGTATCTAGCCACCAAACGCATCGATTTCTGTTACGGTCACCGGTTGCTCGACTACGACGGCGTCTGCAAGCACCCGCACGGGCACAACGCCATCGCCGAGATCGACGTGCGCACCGACGCGCTCGACAGCCGCAACATGGTGGCCGATTTCAGCGACATCAAACGCCTGGTGAAAGGCTGGATCGATCGCGAGCTCGACCACAAGATGATCCTTCGGCACGACGATCCGCTGGTCGAGCCGCTGCGCGCGCTCGGCGAGCCGATGTATCTCCTCGAAAGCAACCCGACCGTCGAGCGCATCGCGAAGTTGATCTACGACCAGGGCCGGCAGCTCGGTCTCGACATCGTCACCGTCCGCGTGTGGGAGACGCCGACGTCGTTCGCGACATATGGGGCGTAGGCAGTCTCAGTGGCCAGTTCCCAGTTGCCAGCTGGTCGGGCCGTCTAGCTGAAAACTGGGAACTGGAAACTGGTTACTTCTTGAAAGGCAGCTCGTAAGACACGTAGAAGAAGGCCGCCGTTTCGCGATGGCCTGCCGCCCACGTCACCGGCATCGCCACGCCGAGAATCAGCTGCTGGTCGCCGAGATCCCAGCCTCCGCGTGCACCCGGTGAGAGCGTGAACAGCCGCTCGTGGCCGGTGCCCACGGTTGACGGCAAGTCTTCATAGGCGAGGACGGACTCCAGCATCGCGTGGAACATCGGCTTCACGCGAACGATCGCGCTCCCTGCAAAGAAGGGCGACTCGAGGCTCTCGGAACCGTTCCCGAAGTCCGCGGACGGCCGCCAGGTCATGCCGGCGTTCCAGTGCCAGTACACGTCCCCCGTCTGTTTGCTGAACGGCAGGTTGAACTGCAGCCCGAACGAATCGCCGACGTCGATGTCACTGGCGGTCGGCAGGATCACGCTCAGGCGCGGGGAGAACGCCGGCTGACCCGGGCCTTCCATCATCGCCTGATATCGATAGTTGAGGAGAACGTCTCCGAACGAGAATCCACCGGCGTTCGCCCATGCGAGCGTGTACGAAAACTGGTGCGTCTGTGAGCCGATCGGCCATTCCTGGGTGAACGTCGAGGCCCAGGCGTCTTCGGCTCGTGCCGCGTTGAAGATGTTCTGAAAGATGCCCGCCTCCTGGTTGAACGCTTCCTCGACCAGGAACGAGTTGTCGGAAATCCTGAACGGTTCGGTTGCGGGCTGAAACGGCTGCTGTGGCTGCGCCCGGGCCGCGGGGCAGAGCGACAGGAGCAGCAGGAGGAGGCCTGCGGCGCGCACCAGGATCTTCGACGCCGCGCGGGCGCCGATCGTGACGTCGCGCGCGCCCTTCACGCGGACGCTGTCGGCGGCGGCATCGCGTTCGGCCACCTCGACGACCGCTCCGGGCTTCAGCTCATGACGCTCGATGAATTCCAGGAACTCCCGATCCTGATCGCTGACTCTGCTGACCCGCATCGGTTGATTGAGAGGGCAGGTCATCAAGGTGTCGTAGGTCGGCCGCGCCACCGTTCCGTCGGCATCGGGAATCGGATCGCCGTGCGGATCGACTTCGGGGCGTCCAAGCATTTCGTCGATGCGATCGATCAGCCGATCCGAGACCGCGTGCTCGAGCAACTCCGCTTCGTCGTGGACTTCTGTCCATCTCATTCCCATCACCTTTACGAGAAACAGCTCCACCAGGCGGTGGCGTCGCAGGACCATCGCCGCCAGCTTCTCGCCGGCCTTGGTCAGCCGCACCCCCGCATAGGGCTCGTACCTGACCAGTCCTGACTCCGACAAGGCCTTGACCATCGTGGTAGCGGTGCCCGGAACCACGCCGAGCGCCGACGCGAGCTGGCCCATCGGCACGAGGGACGTTGGCTCGAGCAGGGCCGTTTGCGCCTGGTAAATGGCCTTCAGGTAGTTCTCGACAGTGTGGGATGGAACCATCTTGTTGACTGCAAATGCCAAAAGTAGTATTTTGAATTATCAAAAAAGGTGATTGAGAAAATCAAATGAAATCTCTCGATAGGCGCGCACTGCTTCGGCTGAGCGGAGTGGCCTCCGCGCTGGGACTCGCCTGGGGCGCCCGGCGGACCGGCGCCCAGACGGCGGCGGCCCAGCCCGGCGGGGCCTACGGCGCCATGGCGCACGCCGGACATCTAGCCGGGCCGGTTGGTCGAACGGCGCTCGAGGCATTCAATCCGTCCGTGTTTCTGAGAGCCTGGAACTTCTCCGATCGCAGTCCGTCGGAGCGCGGCCGATACTATCGTGAAACACCCAGGCCGGACGGAACGCTGCTGAGGGAGTACGACCTCGTCGCCGTCGATCGGGAGATCGAGATCGCGCCGGGCGTCTACTTTCCAGCGTGGACGTTCAACGGCCAGGTGCCGGGTCCGACGCTCCGCGCGACAGAAGGGGACCGGGTCCGCGTCAACTTCCTCAACCAGGGCTCTCACCCCCACACGATTCACTTCCACGGCTGGCATCCGCCGGAGATGGACGGGTCGTTACCCGAGCATCAGGTGATGCCGGGCGCGCGTTTCGTGTACGAGTTCGACGCCGAGCCGTTCGGCCTGCACCTCTATCACTGTCACGCGTTGCCGCTGAAGCGCCACATCCACAAGGGGCTGTACGGGGCGTTCATCGTCGATCCGAAAACGCCCCGTCCGCCGGCCGACGAGTTCGTGATGATCATGAACGGCTTCGACACCAATTTCGACGCCGACAACGAGGTCTACGCCGTCAACACGGTGGCGCACCATTTCATGCACGACCCGATTCGGGTCGAAGTCGGGAAGCTGGTGCGGATGTACGTGATCAACGTCACCGAGTTCGACTTGATCAACAGCATTCACCTGCATGGCATGTTCTTCGACGCCTATCGCACCGGGACGACGCTGACACCGAGTGAATCGACCGACACACTGATGTTGTGCCAGGGAGAGCGGGCCGTCCTCGAAACCCGGTTCCGGTATCCGGGCAAGTTCATGTTCCACGCGCATCAGAGCGAGTTTGCGGAGCTCGGATGGATGGGCCTGTTCGAAGCCACGGGGGCGCGTCGTGATACCTGAGACGACGGTGACCGAACGCGCGCCAATCGCCCGGGTCTGGATGTTCGCGATCCTTCCGGTCGTTCTGCTCGCTGGCTTGCTCTTCCTGCTGATGCGTTCCGGCGCTGCCGGCGTCGTTCAACAGGAAGGCGTGCCGCCAGTCGAACGGCTGGTCATCGAGCGCGCCGTCCTGGGACCGGAGGGAATTCGGCTCACGGTCCTCAACGATGGTCCGGATCCCGTCACCATCGCGCAGGTGACGGTCGACGATGCCTATTGGGCGTTCACCGCCAGCGAGAACCGCACGCGGCTCTCGCATCTCGGGCGGACCAGGCTCGACATTCCCTATCCATGGGTTGCCGGCGAAGCGCACCTGATCAAGGTCATGACGTCGACTGGCACCACGTTCGAGCACGAGATACCGGTCGCTGTTCGAACGCCCTCAGCGGAACCAAAGCAACTGGCCGCGTTCACTCTGATCGGGTTGTACGTGGGTGTCATCCCGGTTGCCCTCGGGCTGATGTGGTTCCCACTCGTCTCGCGGCTCGGGCGCACCGGACTCGACGTGCTCCTCGCGGTCACACTCGGGTTGCTGCTGTTTCTGCTGATCGACACCGGCCACGAGGGGATTGAAACGTCAGGCGCCCTGCCGGGCTCTTACCAGGGCCTTGCACTCTTCCTTGCGGCGGCACTCGGCGCCTACCTGGTCCTCGAGTCTTTCGGCGCGTGGTTGAGGAGGCGGCGTTCGGGTGCGGGCAGTCCGACCTCGAAGGCCTGGGTGCTCTCGCTCCTGGTGGCGACGGGGATTGGTCTCCACAATTTTGGCGAGGGGCTGGCGATCGGCGCCGCGTTTGCGCTGGGTGAGGCCGCGCTCGGCACGCTCCTCGTGATTGGCTTCACGCTCCACAACACGACGGAAGGCCTGGCGATTGTGGCGCCGCTCGCGCGCGAGCGCCCGAGCCTCGCGCAACTCGCCCGTCTGGGAGCCATCGGCGGGTTGCCCACGATCGCGGGTGCCTGGGCCGGCGGGATCGTGTACTCGCCCGTGCTCGCAGTGTTGTTCCTCGGCTTCGGCGCCGGGGCGATTGCACAGGTCATGCTGCAGATTGCCCGTCAGATGGCCGACACAGAATCGATAGCGGTTCGCTTCTCATCGCCGCCGGTGATGGGCGGGCTGGCGGCGGGTTTCCTGATCATGCTGGCGACGGGAATGCTGGTTGGGTAAGGGATCTTCCGCTTGAAGGCGGAAGTCAGAGACGAAAACAAGGGAAGAGATGAAGCCTTACGTTCGAATTGGATTGTTGCTGGCGGTCATTGCGAGCGCGGGTGCGGTCGTGCCGCACATTGTCGCGTCGCGGGAGCAGGTCCACGAGATCCGCCTGGTTGCGAAGAACATGACCTACTACGCGGATGGAAGCGAGAATCCGAATCCAACGCTCCGGCTCGTGCCCGGCGAGCAGGTCCGGGTGACGATTCGCAACGACGATCGCGGGATGTCGCACGACTTCGGCATTCCGGCGTTCCGCGTGGGTACCGGCATCGTCGAGTTTGGAAGCGAGAAGACGGTCACCTTCAAGGTGCCTGACAACCCATCAGCCGCCACTTACATCTGCACGCCTCATTCGGCGATGATGTCCGGGAGGATTTTCTTCGCGAAGTGAAGTGGCAGGAACGGTTTTCCTCACCTGAGCGAAAACGCCAGTACGTCCGCTCGCTGTTCGCAACGATTGCGGACCGCTACGACCTGATCACGGTCCTCCTGTCGGGTGGCCTGGACAAGCGCTGGAAGCGGCGCCTCGTTACCGAGATCCCGTCTCCGGCGAACGCGTCGGTCCTGGACCTGGCCTGCGGCACCGGAGACATTGCCTTCGAAGCTGCCGCTGCCGGCAGTCGCGTGGTGGGCCTCGACATCACGCCGCGCATGGTCCGGCTCGCCTCGCTCAAGCCTCAACGCTTCCGTCACCGGGTCTCGTTCGTGACCGGGGACATGATGGCGCTGCCGATGCGAGACGAAGCCTTCGACGTTGTGACAACCGGTTATGGGTTGAGGAACGTTCCCGATCTGGCCGGGGCGCTCGCGGAAATCCACCGGGTGCTTCGTCCCGGCGGGCTGCTGCTGTCACTCGACTTCGACAGGCCGACCAATCGGATCGTGCGCAGTGTGTACCTCACCTACCTGACCGTCGTCGGCTCGGCGCTCGGCGCCGTCCTGCACGGTGATCCGGACACTTACCGGTACATTCCCGAATCGATCCAGCGCTATCCGGGCGCGCGGGGGGTTTGCGCACTCGCCCGGAAGACAGGATTCGGCCGTTGCGCGCACCGTCCCGTGCTCGGGGGCTTCCTCGCCTTGCATTCCGCCTCAAAGTAACGTTCCCGGTTTTTCAGGAAGTCTGCTAACATCGACCAGTGGAGCCCGATGCCGACCCCCAGCCGGCTGCACTTCACGGGACGACTCAACCAGCACACACGAAATCTTGATCAGTTCCGCACACTGAATGTGCGGAAAGCCTCGACGCAGCCGCCGCTTTGGTAAAGCGGCTTTCGTGCTGGACCGAAACATTGTCGGGAACGTCCGCGATCTCGTGCGGACCTGTGCAAACACGTGAACTTGCTCGATTCCTTACTCGACGCGATTGTGCGGCTGGACGGCGACGCGCTGGTGATGCACGTCGGCGAGAAGCCGTATGTGGTCACGACCTCCGAGGCGCGGAATCAGTTCCGCGGTCCGCTCGCCTGGGGACAGGTCGAGCTGTCCACGCGCGTACTCACGCCCGAGGCCGTCGCCGGGATGCTCGGCCAGATCCTCCCGATCGAGCAGCGATCAGCGCTCGAGGAGTACGGGGCGACCGAGTACGAAGCGATTGCCGCGAACCATCCCGAAGAGCATTTCACGATTGTGGCGGCGCGGGGCGGCGACGACATCTGGCTCGAGATGCGGCGCCGGCCGGTATTGAGTGCCGATGCTGCGGCGGTCATCGCGAATCTGCAGGACGAGGTGATGGTCGCCGTCGACGAACCGCCTGCCGCGGAACTCGAAGCCCCCGCGGCCGCTGACCAGATGGCGGAAGGTCCGGCGCCAGCGCTGATCGAGATCCCGCAGAACTTTGACGTTTCCGAGGACTCTGCCGAAACGCCGCTGATCCTCCTGAGCGAACCGGCAAGTGAGTTCGACGAGCCTCTCGCCGTCGAAAGTGTCCTCTCCGAGGAACCGGCCCAGGACTTCAGCGCCCCAGCCGACGACATGACGCCGGAGCCGCTTTCGGTTGAACTGGACCTGACCCCCCTTATGGATGATCACGAGCAGGCGTCCGAAGAGTCGTACTCAATCGACATCGATTCCGATGGCGATCTCGCCGAGGAACTCACCAGCATCGACGCCGAGTTCGAGGGGGGCATGCTCGGAGGTGCCGAGGACTGGAACGACGACGTGATGACCGAAGGTGAGCTGGGCGAGCTGCTGCGCGCGACCGCGGCGGCAGTTATCGCGGGTGAGATCGGGCCGGAAGTATCAGCACCGCCGGCCGTCATGGCCCAGCCTGAGTCCCCGATCGCCTTGCACAGCGCGCCTGAGGCCGTACCTGCCGTGAGCGCTGTTGCGGTCGCGGAACCGGCCGCTCCGGAGCCGGTGGCAACGGGCGCTTCCGAGTCGGTGCAGGCCCCAATCGTCGAGCCGCGGGAGTCGCGGGGGACCGAAGAGCTCCCGCTTCTCGTGGCATACCAGATCGAGCATGATCGCGTGCGTTCGCTGTCCCCGCACGACGACGCTCCGCCGGCTTCCGAGACTTACGAGATCGCTGCGGAGGAACGTGTCCTCGAAGAGGTGCGGGAGTCGCTCGAGCCGGTCACGATGGAAACCATCGCCGTCCTGCCCCCAGCGGCGGCCACGCTCGAGGCGGTTGAAGAAGTTGCACTCGAGGCGATTGAAGAAGTTGCAGCAGTTGAACAAGAGGATCCAGCGGAGGCAATTGCTCCAGTGACCACCGATGGTGACGGCAACGACGAAGACGTGACGCCTCCGCGGCCGCCGGCGGTTGTGCTGCCGCTCACCCGCCAGCCGAAGGCGGAGAGCGGTGGTGAGGCCCGTGTCCCGGTGGCCACGACGTTGCAGCGCCTGCTGCGCCTCGCGGGGGCACGCGGAGCCGGAACCGTCTATGTCGTCGCCAACAGCGCGCCGCTGGTGCGCGTCGACGGTGAGTTCAGCACGCTCGAAGGCGAGCCGGCGCTGAGCGCCGCGTTCGTCGATCGGCTCCTCTCGGAGGTGGCGCCGAGCGCCCGGGGCGAGTCGCCCTCGGCCGACTGGCTGATCGACGTCCCGGAAATCGGCCGGGTCAGGTGCGTCGCGTTCCGCGATCATCGCGGCCCCGGCGTCATTTTCCGGATGGTGCCCGCGCGAGCGATCTCGGCCGACCAGCTGGGACTCTCAGCGGAAGTGCAGGCTCTCTGCAGCGAGGCTGACGGCCTGATCCTGGTGACCGGTGCCCGGGGCAGCGGAAAATCCACGCTCCTGACTTCGTTCGTCGATCTGATCAATCGCACCCGCAGCGATCACATCATCACGACCGAGCCGCAGATCGATTTCGTTCACGAGCACAAACGCTCGTTCATCAGCCAGCGCGAGGTCCGCGGCGAGGACGCGATGGTCTCGGCGGTGAGAGCTGCCTGCCGCGAAGAGCCGGACGTCCTGATCGTCGAGGATCTTCGTACCCAGGAGCTCGCGGCGCTGGCCCTCGACGCTGCCGAGTCGGGCCGTCTGGTGTTCGCGTCCGTTCCGGGTCTTTCGACGCCCGCGGCCCTCGAGCGGCTCATCGAGCTGTTCCCGGCGGATCGGCGTGAGAAGGTGCAGGCCTCGCTTGCCGGTACCCTGCGCGGTATCGTGTCGCAGGTGCTGTTGCGCAAGCTGCGCGGCGGCCGCGTTGCTGCCCGCGAAGTGTTGATCAATACGCCCGCGGTCGCCGGACTGATCATGGAAGGAAAGATGTTCCAGTTGCCCGCGGCGCTCGAGAATGGCCGTGCGGCGGGGATGATCTCGTTCGCCGACTCACTCGCCTCGCTGGTTCGCGAAGGCACGGTGCATCCGGCGCACGCCCATCGTAAGGCGCCGAACCGCGACCAGTTCATGGCGGCGTTGCGCCGCAGCGGCGTCGACACCGTCATCGCCGAACGCCTCGGCTGATGGAAGTCTCCGAGATCCGCCGCCAGGTCCGGGCGGCGATCGAGTCAGCCCGCCGAGAGGCCAGGGAACGCCGGGTTCGCAGCGATCGTGCCGCCCTCGACTACCAGGATTTTCTCCGCGATCGCGCGGTGCCTGTATTTCAGACCGTCGCCGCCGCGCTCGTCGCCGAGAGTTACCGGTTCAAGGTCTTCACCCCCGCGGATTCGGTCCGGCTCGCTTCCGAGACCAGCGGCACCGACTTCATCGAGCTCTCGCTCGATCCGGCCGCCGATCCTCCAACCGTGATCGGCAGGACCAGCCGCGGCCGCGGTTCCCGCCTGGTCGATCGTGAACGTCCAATCAGGGAAGGCACGCCGATCCCCGATCTGTCCGATGAGGATGTGCTGGCGTTCCTGATGACGGAGATCGCCGGGCTCCTGGAACGTTAGTACCGCCTCCGCAGCGCGACCAGATCGCTGAGCAGCGCGTACGCGGTCATGGTCACGTCGCCACCGAGTTGATGGATGGCGATATCTCCGAGCAAATCGGTTTGAAGAATCAGCGCATTCGACTTGCCGCGCAGCCGCGCGAGTAAATCGTCATCGACCAGCTCCACCGGACGGACGCTTCCCGACACTTCGCCGCCGGGAATCCGTGAGGCTGCGGCTACGAGTCGAAGACGGCGTCCTCTCGTGCGGGCCTCGAGGGCAAGCGGGGCGGACTCGGGACCGATGCCAGTGCGGTGGATGTCCTGCGGGGTCAAATCGGCGTCCATCAGGACGTTGGCGAGCGCCGCCGTCTTCGCGGCGGCGTCCCAGCCGTCGACGTCGAGTGACGGATCGGCCTCGGCGATTCCTTCGGCCTGCATGCGCTCCAGCGCCGGGGCGAACGCCTCTCCGTCCTCGAGCGCGCTGAGAATGTGGTTGGTGGTGCTGTTCACCACCCCCCGAAATCCGTGGAAGGTGAGCGCAGGCATCGTCTCTCTGACGAGATTGAAGATCGGCACCCCGTCCATCACTGCGCCTTCGAACAGAAACGACCGGCCGGCTCGCAGCGCACGGTCGCGAAGGCTGCGGTAGGCGAACGCGACCGGTCCCTTGTTGGCGGTCACCACGTCGCAGCCGGCCTCGAACGCCGCTTCGATGTGGGCGATCGCTGGTTGGCCGTCGGTAATCGCGAGCGGCGTCGTTTCGACCATGACCCGCAGCGGCGCCTCGCTCGCGGCGAGCCGCTCGATCAGTCGGGTGACGGCCGGAGCAGGCTCGCTCGCCTCCGCCGCGATTCGGCCGCGCCGGTACGACTCCAGAACGGCTGTGACGTCGAGTCCTTCCGCCGCGAACGCGGAGCCATGACACCGGGTCGAGATCCCCACGATGCGGGGCTCGAGATCGTGCTGGCGGCGGAGGATCTCCTCCCGCTCGTCCAGCAGGCGTGCGAAGCGGCGTCCAACATTACCGAACCCGACGAGGAGGATGTCAGCGCGCATGCGCTGACTGGATCGTTGGAGGCGTTTCGATCCCGTCGAGGACCTCGCCGACGTGCTCGAGCGCCGGCAGCAGCAGCTCCGGGTCGCACCCGAAGCCGATCCGGATGTATCCATCCATCTCGAAATGATCGCCCGGTACCAGCAGCACGCTGTGCTCGTCGCGGATGCGCTCCATCAGCGCGGTGGAATTGATCGCCTGCGCGTACCGGACGAATGTGATCGCGCCGGCTTCAGGTGGAACGTGTGAGAGAGAGGGACGCCGTTCGATCCACCGCTTCATCACGGGATAGTTGGTTCGAAGAATGCCGCGCGTCCTGGCGAGGAGCATCGCGCGGCGGGCCGGCGCCAGCGCGACACGGGCCATGAGATCGCTGATCGCTCCTGGGGCGATCGTCGTGTAGTCGTGAACACCCCACAGCTGCTCCACCGTATCGGCAGGCGCTACCAGCCAACCGACACGGAGTCCTGGCAAAGCATAGGCCTTGGACAGGCCTGACGTGACGACCACACGTTCGTACCGTCCCCAGATGGTCGGCGTGTCCACGCCGTCCAGCTCCGCTCCCCGATAGATTTCGTCCGAGACGATCCAGGCGCCATGCCTGCTGGCGATGGCGCAGATCTCATCGAGCTCGACGGACGTCAGCCGTGCGCCGGTCGGGTTGTTCGGGTTGCACAGGAGGATGGCGCGCGTCCGGGGCGTGACGAGCGCGCGCAGGCGGTCGAGATCCAGTCGCCATTTCGGGACCCCCGAGCCCGCGTCGTCGACGAGTTGCCAGTGATGCACGTTTGCCTGCAGTCCGCGGGCGAGGCCGCGCACTTGCAAGTAGTTCGGCATCATCACGACTACGTCGTCGCCTGGGGCCAGCAGGTGCATCAGCGTGATGCAGTTGGCCTCGGAGCCCCCGTTGGTGACCTGCACGTGTTCGGGACCGGCGCCCCGATACATCGAAGCGATCAGCGTGCGGAGCTCTACGGTGCCGTTGGTCTGCGGGTACCCGAGAGGCTGCGAGAGGAGGGCCACGCGGTCGTCTTCGGATTCGACGAGCTCCTCGACGCGAAGCGGATGGACACCGCTCTCCGCCAGGTTCCAGGCCACGCGGTTCTCCCACTTCGACTGAAGCCGCTCCATTTCGAAGGTCTCGAGCTTCATCCGAAAAAGTGTACTTCACGGTTCCCGGCCAGCAGCGTTGAGTTGGGCTATCCTGCTGGAAAGCCAGGCTGACAGCTATGAACAAGGAGTCATCCGCATGAAGAGGGCGATAACGGCATTGGTAATCTGCGCGGCGATCGCGTCCTCGCTCCACGCACAGACTCCGGCACCGACGACGCAGGAAGGTCCGGTCGTGGTCACTTCGGGTGAGGCGATCGTGAAGCGCGTACCGGATCGGGCGTGGGTGCAGATCACTGCTGAGTCGCGCGCCCGAAGTCCGCGGGAGGCGCAGAAGTTGAACGCCGACGCGATGTCGGCGGTGCTGCAGAAATTGAAGGGGGCCGGTCTTTCAGCCGACGCGCTGCAGACGCGCGGCTACGATCTTCAGCCCGAATACGACTACAACAACGGACGGCAGACGCTGCGCGGCTATCTGGCCCGGAACACGGTCGAGGTTCGGGTCGACGAGTTGCCGCGCGTCGGCGAGATCGTCGACATGGCCGTCACCGCCGGTGCAACGTCGGTTGGCGGGATCCGCTTCGATCTGAAAGAGAAGGACGCTGCCGAGCGGGAGGCGCTTCGCCTCGCGGTCGAGGACGCGCGACGCCGGGCCGACGCGGCGGCAGGCGGGGCGGGCATGAAGGTGGACCGTGTCATCCGCATAGAAGAACAAAGGGTCACCGTGAATCCGCCGCGGCCGATGATGATGGCGATGCGGGGTGAGGCCGCACAGGCGGCAGCAGGACCTCCGGTCGAGGCAGGCGAGATGGAACTGCGCGGCGCGGTGACGCTGACGGCGACGATAAAGTAAGCCGCGGTCCGCAGGCCGCAGTCCGGGATACCGGGTCTGCCGCACCGCAGGCCGCGGACAGCGGACTACGGCCTCTTGCTGTCGTCCTCCACGATCTCCCCATCGATCGGCTCGTCATCGAACAATCCGACAAGCTCGGGTGCGCCGAGGGGGCGCGGCGTGTGATCGATGGCTTCAGGCTCCGCAAATTCGGCGGCGCCGGTGACGCCCTTGTCCTTCAGCCGGCGTGCACTGACCAGGACGCGGCTTTCCAGCGTCCCGACCGCGCCGTTGTAGGCCTGCACCGCGCGCGCCAGGCTTCGGCCCACGCCGTCGAAGTGTTCGGCGAGCTTCGCGATGCGGTCGTACAGCTGCCGGCCGAGATCGCTGATTTCCTGGGCGTTTCTCGCGACCGTTTCCTGCTGCCACCCGTACGCGATTGCTCGAAGCAGGGCGATCAGCGTCAACGGGCTGGCCAGCATCACGCCGCGGTTCATGCTGTATTCGAGCAGCCCGGGATCCTCCTGCAGCGCCGATGTCAGCAGTGATTCCCCCGGAACGAACATCACCACGATGTCCGGCGTGGGCTGGAAATGGGCCCAGTAGCTCTTGTTCGCGAGACGCGTGATGTGTTCCTTGACCTGCCGGGCGTGGTCCCGCATCTTCGATTCGCGCTTCGCGTCGTCGTCTGTTTCCGCCGCTTCGAGATAAGCGCTCAGCGGGACCTTGGCGTCGAGGACGACGTTCTTGCCGCCTGGCAGTTTGACGATCGCGTCAGGTGTCAGGCGGCCGTCGTCGGTCTGAATTGACTCTTTGAGCTCGTAGTGACTGCCTTCAATCAGGCCGGCATTTTCGAGCACCCGGCGCAGCTGAAGCTCACCCCACTGACCGCGGACGTTTGGCGATCGCAGCGCACGCGAGAGCCGGCTCGTTTCCGACTGGAGCATCTGCTGGGCATGGGTGAGCGCGCGCATCTGTTCGCCGAGCTGCGCCTGGGTCGACACGCGCCCTTTCTCGACTTCCTGGAGTTTCGAGTCCACGCGCGTGAGCGACTCGCGGAGCGGTTGGACGATCGATTCGAGCGCCTTGTGCCGGCCTTCGATGTCGGCGGTCGCGGCCTGCCGGAACTCTCCCATCGACGTGCGGGCGAGTTGCAGGAACGCTTCGTTGTTGCGCTGGAGCGCGTCGGAAGACAAGGCCGCAAACGCCTCGCGAAGGCGGGTTTCCGTAGCCTCGAGGATGCTGGTTTTTTCGGCGGATGAGGCTCGCGCCGCCTCGAGCTGAGCCCCAACGCGGGCGCATTCCTGGCGCGCGGCGATGAGGTCCTGCTGCAGACCGCCCAGGGACGCTTCGCGGGCGGCAAGCGCGATCGCGAGATCCCTGCAGCGCGCTGTCTGGAGCAGCCCCCAGACGATTCCGCCCGCGCCCGCGGCCAGCGCCACCCCGATCAAGCCCGTCAGAACGTCCACCCTGGGGTCCCGTTGTACCACGTTTCGCCGGTTCTTCGCTGCTGGCCAGGGTGAAATCGACGCTGGGGAGAGCAGGCGTTGGCGCCTCAACCGGGATTCCGAGGGGGACAGTCCCTTTAACGCGAAGTTCATTGAGAGTAAACTAGGACTATTGTGGTCGTAGTTCCGGGCCCGGCAGAGGCCCCTGGTGCGGGGAAGATGGTTGAAATCAGCGAGAACGCCGCAAAACTCATCAGGAAGATGACCGCCAGGAACGGGATCCCCGAAGGCGGACTTCGCATCGCCATAAAGGCGGGCGGGTGTTCGGGTTTGAGTTACGTGTTCGCGTGGGAGGCGGTCTCCAAGGACGGCGATCACGTGTTCGAGGGGCCTGACGGCGCGAAGGTCTTCATCGACCCCAGGAGCTTCCGGTTCCTCGATGGCACGACGCTCGACTACGACACGAGTCTCGTCAGTAAGGGCTTCGTCTTCAACAACCCGCACGCGAAGAGTTCCTGTGGATGCGGGACGTCATTCAGCGTGTAGTTATCAGTTGCCAGTTTCCAGTTGCCAGAACGGCTTGAACGGCAACTGGAAACTGGAAACTGGAACTGCACACTGGCAACTGGAAACCGGGAACTGACGCGCGTCAGCATTATGTCTACATCGACCGAAACCATCGAACAGCTCGCGACACGCGAGTACAAGTACGGTTTTTTTACCGACGTCGAAGCCGAGACCATTCCGAAGGGCCTCAACGAGGACGTCGTCCGGATGATCTCCGCGAAGAAACAGGAGCCCGAGTGGCTGCTGCAGTGGCGTCTCAAGGCGTTCCGGCTCTGGCAGACGATGAAGGAGCCGACCTGGCACAACGTCAAGTACGACCCCATCAACTACCAGGACATCGTCTATTACTCGGCGCCGAAAAAGAAAAAGACGCTGAACAGCCTGGACGAGGTCGATCCAGAGGTCAAGGCGACGTTCGACAAGCTGGGGATCCCGATCGACGAGCAGAAAATGCTCGCCGGTGTGGCCGTCGACGCGGTGTTCGACAGCGTGTCGGTCGCGACGACGTTCCGCGAGAAGCTGGCGAGCGTCGGGATCATCTTCTGCTCGTTCTCGGAAGCGGTCCGCGAGCATCCCGAACTGGTGAAGAAGTATCTCGGATCGGTGGTGCCGTACACGGACAACTTCTTCGCCACGCTCAACTCGGCGGTGTTCAGCGACGGGTCCTTCGTCTACATCCCGAAGGGCGTCCGCTGTCCGATGGAGCTGTCCACCTACTTCCGGATCAACGCGAAGGACACCGGGCAGTTCGAGCGCACGCTGATCATCGCCGACGAAGGCTCATACGTGAGTTATCTCGAGGGCTGCACCGCGCCGATGCGCGACGAGAACCAGCTGCACGCCGCGGTGGTCGAGCTCGTGGCTCATGAAGGCGCCACGATCAAGTACTCGACGATTCAGAACTGGTACCCCGGCGACAAAGACGGCAAGGGCGGGATCTACAACTTCGTGACCAAGCGCGGCCTGTGCGCGGGCAACCGGTCGAAGATCACCTGGACGCAGGTCGAGACTGGTTCGGCGATCACCTGGAAGTATCCGAGCTGCATCCTGCAGGGGGATCACTCGATCGGTGAGTTCTATTCCGTCGCCACCACCAACAACTGGCAGCAGGCGGACACCGGCACGAAGATGATCCACATGGGGAAGCACACCCGCAGCACGATCGTCTCCAAGGGCATCTCGGCCGGCCACGGGCAGAACACGTATCGCGGCCTCGTGCGCATCGGCAAGAACGCCGCGCACGCGCGCAATTACTCGCAGTGTGACTCGATGCTGATCGGGGACAAGTGTGGCGCGCACACGTTCCCGTACCTCGAGATCAAGAACACGTCGGCCAGAGTCGAACACGAAGCCTCGACCTCGAAGATCGGCGAGGACCAGATCTTCTACTGCCGCCAGCGCGGCATCAGCACCGAAGACGCCGTCAACATGATCGTCAGCGGGTTCTGCAAGGAAGTGTTCCGCGAGCTCCCGATGGAGTTCGCCGTCGAGGCGCAAAAGCTGCTGAGCGTTTCGTTAGAGGGCTCGGTCGGATAACTGTTGACGCCGACGAAGCGCTACTGAAAGCAGCAAAGGGCAACTAATCGACGGCGGCGAGCGCCCTTCGACGAAGCTCAGGGCGTCCTGAGCGAAGCCGAAGGACGAAGCGAGCCGCTGGCAGCTCGCGGGGGCGGGGCCCCGCGAGCAAATTAAAAAAAGAAAATCAGAATGCTTGAAGTCAAGAATCTGCACGTAAGAGCTGAAGGCAAGGAGATCCTTCGCGGGATCGATCTGAGCGTCAACGTCGGCGAAGTCCACGCCATCATGGGGCCGAACGGCTCGGGCAAGAGCACGCTCGCGCGGGCGCTCTCCGGTCACCCGGAGTACGAGGTCACCGGCGGCACCGTCCTCTTCGACGGCAAGGATCTGCTCGAGATGGATCCCGACCAGCGCGCGCGTGAGGGGATCTTCATGGCGTTCCAGTACCCGGTCGAGATCGCCGGTGTGAACAACGCCTACTTCCTCAAGGCCGCGCTCAACGCCAAGCGCAAGCACCACGGGCAGCCGGAGCTCGACGCGGTCGAGTTCATGCAGCTGATTCGCGAGAAAGCGAAGGACCTCGACATCGACCAGAGCATGCTGAGCCGCTCGGTCAACGAGGGGTTCTCGGGCGGTGAGAAGAAGCGCAACGAGATCTTCCAGATGACGCTGCTCGAGCCCACGCTCGCGATTCTCGACGAGACCGACTCCGGGCTCGATATCGATGCGCTGAAGATCGTCGCCAAGGGTGTGAACGCGATGCGTAGTCCTGAGCGCGCCACGATCGTGGTCACGCACTACCAGCGGCTGCTGGACTACATCGTTCCCGACTTCGTGCACGTGTTGAGCGGCGGCCGGATCGTGAAGTCCGGCGGCAAGGAGCTGGCGCTGGAGCTCGAGTCGAAGGGCTACGGCTGGATCGAGACCGGTGCCGAGCCGGTCCAGGCATAGCCATGACGCAGCTGGCAGAGAAACTTCACCCGTGGGTTGCGTCCGGCCGGCCAGCCGGAGGTCCGCGATGGCTGCAGGACCTCCGCGAGCGCGGCGCGGTGACCTTTTCAGCGCTCGGGTTCCCGACGGTCCGGGACGAGGAGTGGCGCTTCACGAACGTCGCGCCGATCGCCGGCGGTGATTTCGAGCTGGGCGGCGCCTCGACCGGGCTCTCGCCGGCGCGTGTCGACGGGCTGCCGTACGCCGCCAGCGCAGCGCATCGCGTCGTGGTCGTGAACGGCCGGTTCTCGCCGGAGCTGTCGCGCGTCAGCGGGTTGCCGCGCGGGGTCACCGCGGGATCGCTCGGCGCCGCAATCAACGGTGAACTGCAGGCCGATCGCGAGATCGTACAGCGGTATGTGGGACAGCTCGCGGACTTCAACACGCGTGCGTTCGCGGCATTGAATACCGCCTTCCTCGAAGACGGCGGCTACGTCCATGTTCCCGACGGGCTCATTCTCGAGGATCCGATTCAGATCCTGTTCGTGTCCGCCAACGAGACCGCGGCGCCGACTGTGAGCTACCCACGATGCCTGATCGTGCTCGGCGATCGCAGCCAGGCTCGGGTGGTCGAGACCTACGTCTCGGCTGCTGATGCCGTGACTCTCACGAATGCGGTCACGGAGGTGTTCGTCGGCGAGGGCGCGGTCCTGGATCACTACAAGGTGCAGCAGGAGAGCGAACAGGCGTTCCATCTCGGTGCCATGCACGTGCACGCGACCCGCAGCGCCAACTTCTCCTCGCACTCGTTCTCTCTTGGTGGGCGGTTCGTTCGCAACGACGTGCTGGCCACGCTCGACGGCGAAGGGGCGGAGGTCACCTTGAACGGCCTGTATCTGGCCGATGGCGATCGGCTGGTCGACAACCACACGACCATCGATCACGCGCGCCCGCACTGCCCGAGCCACGAGGTCTACAAGGGCATCCTCGGCGGACACGCCAAGGCTGTGTTCAACGGCAAGATCATCGTCCGGCAGGACGCGCAGAAGACCGACGCCAAGCAGACCAATCGCGCGCTGTTGCTCTCGGACGACGCACTGATCCACACCAAGCCGCAGCTCGAGATCTTCGCCGACGACGTCAAGTGCACGCACGGCGCGGCGATCGGCCAGCTGGACGAGGACGCGCTGTTCTATCTGCGCGCCCGCGGGCTCACGTACTACGAGGCCCGGGACATGCTGATTCACGCCTTCGCCGGGGAGATTCTCGAGCGAGTGAAGATAGAACCGTTGAAGGAGGAGCTGGAGTCCCAGCTCTACTCGCAGCTGGCGCGGGATCTGGCCGAAGTGGACGCCGCATGACCAACACCGCCCTCGGCGTCCCGGTCGCGCTGCGCGGGGTCCGCGCACCGTTCGACGTCGAGCGGATCCGCGCTGATTTCCCGATCCTGCGGCGGCAGGTGCGCGGCCGGGCGCTGACCTACCTGGACAACGCCGCCACCACGCAGAAGCCGCAGCAGGTTCTCGATGCGCTGACCGGCTACTACACGACCTGCAACGCCAACGTGCACCGCGGCGTGCACTTCCTCAGCGAGATCGCGACCGAGGCCCACGACGTCGCACGGGGGAAGGTGCGGGCGTTCCTCAACGCCGCGTCGACTCGTGAAATCGTCTTCACGCGCAACTCCACCGAGGGCATCAACCTGGTCGCGCACGCGTTCGGCCGCTGGCGCGTGAACGCCGGCGACGAGATTCTCATCACGGCAATGGAGCACCACTCCAATATCGTTCCGTGGCAGCTACTCTGTGCGGAGCGGGGCGCGCATCTGCGGGTGGCCCCGATCGACGATGCGGGGGCGCTGATCCTCGACGAGCTCGAAGCGCTGCTCACGCCGCGGACGAAGCTCCTGTCCGTGACCCACATGTCGAACGCCCTCGGCACCGTGAACCCGATTGCGACCATCGTCCGGATGGCGCATGCGCGCGGGGTCCCGGTGCTGGTCGACGGATCGCAGGCCGCTTATCACATGCCGGTCGACGTCCAGGCGCTGGACTGCGACTTTTACGTGGCGACCGGGCACAAGCTGTACGGCCCGACCGGGATCGGCGTGCTGTATGGGCGGGAGTCGCTGCTGGCCGAGATGCCGCCATTCCTCGGCGGCGGCGACATGATCCGGTCCGTCACGTTCGAGAAGTCCACGTGGAACGAGCTGCCCTATAAGTTCGAAGCCGGCACGCCCGACATCGCGGGCGCCATCGGCCTCGGCGCGGCGCTCGACTACATTTCCGCGGTCGGTCTCGACCGCATCACTGCGCACGAGCACGATCTGCTGGAATATGGGACGGCGGCGCTTCTCGAGGTGCCGGGGCTGCGGCTGATCGGGACCGCTCCGCACAAGGCGAGCATTCTGTCGTTCGTGATCGAGGGTGTGCACCCGCACGACATCGGGACCATTGTCGACCAGGACGGAGTGGCTATCCGGACCGGTCATCACTGCGCGCAGCCGGTGATGGATCGGTTCTGCGTGCCGGCGACCGCGCGGGCCTCCCTGGCGATGTACAACACGCGCTGCGAGATCGACGCGCTGGTGGGCGCGCTCCGTCGCGTTCACGCCGTTTTCAGTTGATGTCATGTCGGATTTGAGCGACCTGTACCAGGAAGTGATCCTCGATCACAACCGCCGGCCGCGGAACTTCCGCCGGCTCGAGGGCGCGAGCCATCACGCCGAAGGCTATAACCCGCTCTGCGGGGATCGCGTGACGGTATTTCTTCGCATCGCCGACGATCGCATCGCCGACATCGCCTTCGAAGGAACGGGCTGCGCCATCTCCAAGGCGTCGGCGTCGCTGATGACCGATCGGCTGAAAGGCTCGACCGTCGCCGAGGCACGCACGCTGTTCGACCGCTTCCATCGGATGGTGACGACCCCGCCCGACCAGGACGTCGAGGAGCTGGGCAAGCTCTCGGCGCTGGCCGGAGTGCGGGAGTTTCCGGTCAGGGTCAAGTGCGCCAGCCTGGCGTGGCACACGCTGAAGGCGGCGATGGACAGTGAAGAGAAGGTATCGACCGAATGAAGCCGATCCCCGTCATCCAGGCGCCGCCGCCGGGAGTAGAACTCCCGGAAGCGACCGACGAGACGGCCGCACTGCAAGCGGACGCCGCACGGACGCAGGCGTTGAAGCCAGCGATCCTCGATGCGATCCGGACCGTGTTCGACCCGGAGATACCGGTGAACATTCTCGAGCTCGGTCTCATTTACGATGTGCTGGTCAATGCCAATGGCGTGGCTGGCATCAGGATGACCCTGACCGCGCCGGGCTGCCCGGCCGCGCAGTCGCTGCCGGTTGAGGTCGCGCGAAAGGTGAAGGCGGTCGAGGGCGTCACCGACGCCAAGGTGGACGTGGTGTGGGATCCGCCGTGGACCAAGGACCGGATGTCCGACGCGGCGAAATTGCAACTCGGAATGTGGTGACCCTGTAATGCTGCGCCTGTCCAAGAAAGCCGACTACGCGCTGATGGCGATGAAGCACCTCGCCATGCGTTCCGACGCCGCATCGGCCAGTGCTCGCGAGATCGCCGAGCAGTACGACATCCCGATCGAGCTGATGGCGAAGGTGCTGCAGCTCCTGGCGCGCCGCGGCCTGCTGACGTCGCACCAGGGCACGCGCGGCGGCTACCGCCTCGGCCGGGCTTCGAGCCTGATCTCGGTCGCCGACATCATTCAGGCGATCGACGGTCCTCTGACGGTCACCGCGTGTTCGACCGGCGCCGACAACTGCGGCCAGTACGCCAAGTGCAGCGTCCGCGATCCGTTGTGGCGGCTCAAGGATCGGATCGTTGCGGCGCTGGTGACCTGCTCGCTGCAGGAGATCGCCACGGATCCGCCGCTCGAAGAGGCATTGACTCCGCTGGTAACGCTCAGACGATCCTGATGGCACGACCGGTTTATCTCGACTATCACGCCACCACGCCCGTCGACCCGAAAGTGCTCGACGCGATGCTGCCGTATTTCACCCAGCAGTTCGGGAACGCGGCCAGCAAGCAGCACGCGTTCGGATGGGAGGCGCAGGACGCGGTCGAGCGCGCCCGCCGCCAGGTCGCCACGCTGATTGGCGCGGCGGCGAACGAGGTTGTCTTCACCAGCGGCGCCAGTGAGTCGAACAATCTCGCCATCAAGGGCGTTGCCTGTGCGATGCGCGACCGCGGCCGTCATGTCATCACCGTCACGACCGAGCACAAGAGCGTGCTCGACTCCTGCTCGCGTCTCGAGCGCGACGGCTGGACCGTATCGCGGGTTCCGGTCGATGGCGACGGGTTCGTCGATCTTGAAGCGCTTCGCGGTGCCATGACCGACGGGACCACGGTGGTATCGGTGATGGCCGCGAACAACGAGATCGGGGTCCTGCAACCGCTGTCCGACATCGCCGCCATCGTGCACGAGCGTGGTGCGCTGCTCCACAGCGACGCTGCGCAGGCCTTCGGGAAGGTGCCGCTCGACGTGGCAGCGCTCGGCGTGGACCTGCTGTCGCTGACCGCTCACAAGTGCTACGGCCCGAAAGGAACCGGCGCTCTCTACGTGAAACGGCAGCGTCCGAAGGTCCCGATCGAATGTCAGATCGACGGGGGCGGCCACGAGAATGGCCTTCGCTCAGGCACGCTGAACGTTCCCGGCATAGTCGGTCTTGGAGCCTGCGCGGAAGCCGCAGGTGTGGTGCTGCCCGACGAATCACGGCGTCTCGCCGGCCTTCGCGACCGGCTGCTCGCGGGACTGCGCAGCGGCCTCGACGGCGTGCGGGTGAATGGATCGCTCGATCGCCGCTTGCCGCACAACCTGCACGCCAGCTTCGAAGGCATCGAAGGGGAGGCGCTGCTGATGGCGCTTGGCGATCTCGCCGTCTCCACCGGCTCGGCCTGCAGCTCCGGCAGCCAGGCCCCTTCCCACGTGCTCCAGGCCATCAACGCGGTCGGTCCCGGTGCGGGAGCGTCGATCCGTTTCGGTCTCGGCCGCTGGACGACGGACGCGGAGGTCGAGTTCGCTATCGAGCGGGTCACGACCGTGGTGCGCAGCCTTCGTGAGCGGCACGCGGTCTCGCGGTAGTTTGATGTAGCGCCGGGCCTTCAGGCCCGGCGGAGCTGTTTTCCATTCATGTCAGAAACACGCATAACGGTTGCTCATAGTCCGGACTCCGACGACGCGTTCATGTTCTTCGGGCTCGCCAGCGGCGCCGTCGAGACCCACGGCATCGTTGTCGACCAGGTCCTCTCGGATATCGAGACCCTGAACCGGGCGGCGTTCGAAGGGCGATACGAGGTCACGGCGGTGTCGTTCCACGCCTTCGCGCACCTCGTGGACAAGTACGCACTGTTGCCGCATGGCGCCAGCATGGGCGATCGCTACGGCCCGATCGTCGTCGCACCGCAGGGGGGGGCGACGAAGGTGAAGGGAACGCGGATCGCGATCCCTGGCACGTTGACGACTGCGTATCTGACGCTCCGGCTCTACGAGCCGGGCTTCGAATATGTAGTCGTCCCGTTCGATCAGATCCAGCAGGCCGTGCTCGACGGCGAGGCCGAGGCCGGCCTGCTGATTCACGAGGGCCAGCTGACCTACGCCGAGGAAGGGCTCAGCAAGATCGTCGATCTCGGCGAGTGGTGGGCTGAGTACACTGGCGGCCTGCCGCTGCCCCTCGGTGGAAACATCATCAGGCGCGATCTCGGCCCGGACATGATTTCGAAGGTTTCGAAGATGCTCCACGACAGCATCGCCTACGCGCTGACGCATCGTGAGGCGGCGGTGGAATATGCGATCCAGTTCGGCCGAGGTCTCGATCGTGCCCGCACCGACAGGTTCGTCGGGATGTATGTGAACAACTTGACGCTGTCCTACGGAGACCGCGGCCGTCTCGCCGTCGAACGCCTGCTCGGCGACGCCTATCAGCGAGGCCTCATCCCGCAGCCGGTGCCAGTCGAGTTCGCGGCGTAAAATCGTGCGCGATTGGATCGCGGCCCGCGGTCCGCGGACTACGGCTTGTGAATCGCCTCCGCCAATAACTCCACCGCATCTGCAACTCGCGGTCCCGGAATAACCGTTCGTGCATCAGCAATGACGCGGACACGCTTGTTCCGAACCGCCGGCAGTGACGCCAGCGCGTCCCACGTCTGCAGTTCCTTCGCCTGTGTAGCGGCGTCGATTGGATCGCCCCGTAGTTCGAGCACGACCTCGGGCGCACGTGCGAGGATCAGCTCGCTCGTCGCTTGCACCGCTTCACGCTTTGTGTCCGCGAACACGTTGTCCGCGCCCGCCGCCATCAGCATGTCGTGGATGAAGCCCACGCCGCCGCTCGCGTAGATTCCCCTCAGCGCGAACGCGTCGCGTCCAATGACGACGAGCGTCTTCGGCCGCGGGCCGGTCGCATGACGCTTCCTGAGCGCGTCGATGCGGCGTTCAATGTCCGCGGCGAGCGTACCAGCTCGATCCCCCGCGCCGACGCGCGCACCGAGCTCCCTGAGCGTGGACGTCACATCCGCGAGACCAGCGTGGGCGTAGATGAAGGTCGCGATCTGCGCGCGCCCGAGCTGCGCGATGAGATCGGTCTGGCTGCGATAGACAACGACGAGGTCGGGCCGCAGCGCGAGGATGCGCTCCACGTTTGGATCGAGTAAGGCACCAACACGCTCGAGGCGCTCCACCTCGGGCGGGAAATGGTCGAAGCTGCTGACGCCGACGACGCGGGGCCCGGCGCCGACCGCGAACAGCATTTCCGTGACCGCCGGGACCAGAGAAATGACCCGAACCGGGGGCTTGGTGCCGCCCTGCCCGCGCCCGTACAACGGCTCCGGATGCCCGATCATTGCTAGCGCAGAAAGGCCGGCGATGGGGAGCAGGCCGCCGAGGAGTGTCCGGCGTAGGAGCATCACGATGGTTACCTCACTGTACCGATTCCTGGCCTCGGGCGACCCAGTCCTTCGCAAGCGTGTAGGTCGCGGCGAGGACCACCGGACCAACGAAGAGGCCGACCACGCCAAACCTGATCAGGCCGCCTATGACGCCGCCGATGATCAACAACAACGGCAGTTGCACGCCCCGCCGAATCAGGATCGGCCGCAGGATGTTGTCGAGCGTTGACACTGGGACGCTCCAAATCAGCAGCACAGTGGCCCAGCCGCCGCTTCCAATCCAGTACAGCCAGGCGATCGCCGGGCCCAGCACGAGGAACGGGCCGAGTTGCGCAATGCCAAGGATGAAGGCGATCGCGGTCAACAAGCCAGGATATGGCACGCCGCACAGCCCGAGCCCGATACCCGCGAGGAGCGCCTGGACCAAGGCTGTTACGACGACACCGAGCGCAACGCTGCGGATGGCCTGCCCGGCCAGGCGCACCGTCCGTTCTCCCGTCTCGCCACCGAGACGTTGCGCAAACGCGACTGCGCCACGCGCCGCGGTGTCGCCCTGAGCGTAGAGAATGGTGAGCAGCACAAGGGTGAGCAAGATGAGCACGATGGTGCTCCCGACGCCGCCGGTTGCCGCAATCGCCCAGCCCGCTGCCGTGCGGGCATAAGGTTGGACCACTGCCGCGAGCGCCGCGGGCCCGCCGTCGGCAATGGTTTGCCATCGCTCGTCGAGTTGGTCACCGATCAACGGAATGTTTGCAACCCACTTGGGCGGCTGGTCAAGTCCATGCGCGAGAAAGGCATTCATCACCGTGGGGCTCTGATTGGCAGCATCGAGCAGTGCGTTGACAGCAAGTGCGAACGGCACGATGAAGACCAGGAGCACCAGGAGCGTCATGACCAGAACCGCCACCCAGCGTCGTCCGCCCGCGAGCCGTTCCAGCTGGAGCAGCGTCGGCCACGTGGCGACTGCAATCGTCGTGGCCCAGATCAGCCCGCTCAGGAATGGCAGCAGGGTCCAGACGCTGCCAGCCAGCAGGATGCCGATCACGAGAACGAACAGGACGATGCGGGTGATGTCGGGTGATCGGTCTGACTGCATCGCTTTCCTCACGTGATAGGGTGGTGCCGTCGCTGGCTCGCCACGTGCTGAATTGTGCTGAAAGATGCCTGAGTATCCCCCGTACGCATGGAGAACTGCTTATGAAGTTTGCGTGGAGTCTCGTTGCCTGCGTGGCTCTGGTGCTCACTGGCGTCGATGCTCAGTCCGGCAACAGCGTTCTGTTCATCGGCAACAGCTTTACGTTCGCCGCCGGCTCTCCAGTGCACTTCTATCGCTCCGACACGGTCACGGATCTCAACAACGAAGGCATCGGCGGCGTGCCGGCGTTGTTCAAGTCGTTCACCCAACAGGCGGGCTTGAGCTACGACGTGTTCCTGGAGACTCGTGGCGGGAGTGGATTGGACTTTCATCTCCAGAACAAGCTGCCGGTGATCGGCAGGCAGCGATGGGACATCGTCGTGATGCACGGCTACAGCACGCTCGATTCCGAGAAGCCCAGGGATCCGGCCAAGCTCGTAGCGACCAGCAAGGAGATGGCGGATTTCCTGCGGAAAGGCAATCCGAAGGTCGAGCTGTACCTGATGGCGACGTGGTCGCGCGCGGATCAGACCTACCAGCCGAAGGGTGCATGGGCCGGCCAGCCGATCGAGGCGATGGCGCGCGACGTCCGTGCCGCCTACGACAAGGCCGCCGCGGGTGCTGCGGTGAAGGCAGTGATCCCGGTGGGCGAGGCATGGACGCGGGCGATGCAGGCGGGCATCGCCGACCCGAATCCCTACGACGGGATCGAGGCAGGCAAGCTCGATCTCTGGACATACGACCACTATCACGCGAGCGCGCACGGCTACTATCTCGAGGCTTTGGTCATCTTCGGAAACATCACAGGGCGCGATCCACGATCGCTCGGCGATACCGAGTGTTCAGCCTTCGAATTGGGCTTCGCCCGAGCAGACGTGAAAGCGCTGCAACAGGTGGCGTTCGACCAGCTCGCCGCCACCGGCGCGGTGAGTGCCGCGGCACCTTCTTCGTCGAACAAGCCGGCCGCTCCCGGCCGCTGCGTTCGGGGCCGATGAGGCAGGATCCAGACCGAGCGCACCTGGCTGCCGCGTGCTCTCGACTCGCCCACGATCATCGTCGTCGCACCAGCAACCACAGAAAGAATGGTCCGCCGATCAGGGCCGTGATGATCCCGACCGGCAGCTCCAGAGGTGCGAGCACCGTTCGCGACACGACGTCGCATGCCACGAGGAACGCGGCACCGAACAGCGCCGAGGCGGGCAGCACGACGCGATGATCGGCGCCGACCATCAACCTTACGAGGTGCGGCACGATGATGCCGATGAATCCCACGGGGCCGCCGACCGACACCGCGGCGCCGGTCGCCAGCGACGCGCTGACGAAGGCGACTCGCTGCGCGCGCGTGACGTCGAGGCCGCGCGACTCGGCGGCGTCGGGACCGAGGCTGAGGAGGTTCAGCGGCCGCGCCAGCCACGCGAACGCTGCGAACGACACGGCGACCAGGGGCAGCGTCGAGACGAGCGGGGTGTAGCTGCTGACGTCGAGATCACCCATCAGCCATCGCAGGATGCGGAACGTATCGGTAAAGTCGGCGAAGTACTGGACGAACAGGATCAAGGCCGAGAAGAACGCGTTCATCGTCACGCCGGCCAGCAGCAGCGTATTGGTTGAGAGGCCCCGATGCCTGGCGCTCGCGAGGAGGTACACCACCCCGACGGCGAGGATGGAACCGGCGAAGCTGGCGAGCGGGGCCGCCGGAATCCCGGCGAGCGCCAGGGTTGGTGCGAAGGTAATCGCCAGCATCGCGCCGAGCGCGGCGCCGGCCGAAACGCCGAGCGTGAATGGTGTGGCCAGCGGGTTGCGGAGCAGGCCCTGGAAGACCACTCCCGCCGACGCCAGCGTCGAGCCGACCAGCGCCCCGGCTAGCGTTCGCGGCAGCCGGGCGATGAAGAAGATCTGGGCGTCCGGGTTGTCGCTGAATGGCACCGACCAGTCCCACGCGCGGCGGACGCTGATCGGCGTCGATCCAATCAATGGCGCCACGAGGATCGTCAGGAGAGCGCCGCCGCCAAAGGTCAGCACTGCGGTCACGATCCGGCCCCGGACGGATCTCATGCCGGCCGTTCCGTACCGGCGGTGCGATGTGGCACCACGAGAGGGAAGTCGCGGTGATGCACCACGTCGACCTCTACGTCGTACAGCTCCCGAACCTGCCTCGCCGTGAGGACCTCCTCGACCGGACCCGCAGCGAGCACCCGGCCATCCTTGATCATCACGAGCGTGCGGCAGACTCGCGCCGCGAACGCGAGGTCATGCGTCGAGACGACGATCGTCAGGCCGCGATCGGCGTGGAGGGCATGCAGCAGCGACGCGACGCCCAGCTGGTACTTCAAATCCAGCGCAGCAGTCGGCTCGTCGAGGATCAGGATTTCGCGCCCCGGCGATGATCCCCTGGCATCCGAGATCTGGGCGAGGGCGCTGGCGATGATCACGCGCTGCTTTTCGCCCCCGCTCAGGGTCGAGAACATCCGCCCCTCGAGCGCCTCGACACCTGTGGCTTTCAGCGCCGTTCGCGCCAGCGCCAGATCCGCGGGTCCTTCTACGGAAAACGTACCGAGGTGCGCGTATCGTCCCATCAGGACGACTTCGAGCACCGTGTAGTCGAAGGCGAGCTGCGAATCCTGCGGCACGACGGCGATCCGCTGCGCGACCGCGGTGCGAGATTGGGAGGTCAGAGGTGATCCGTCGAGCAGCACCTGTCCATGCGACGGCCGCCGCGTGCCGGCCAGCAGGCGCAGCAGCGTGGTCTTGCCGGCGCCGTTCGGACCGATCAGGCCAACCAGCGCACCGGCGGGAATCTCGAGCGACACGCCGTGGAGCACCGGCGTGTCGCCATAGCCGAATGTCGCGTCAACGGCCTGCAGCAATGCGAAGGCCCGCCGTGAACCGGCGCCCGAGCGCGGGGTACCCCAGCGCTTCCTCGTAAGTCCGATTGAAGAAGTTCTCGACGCGAGCGTAAGCATCCAGGTACCTGGCCGCACGCACCGTCGCGCCAGCGCTCCAGACGTTGTAGCCAGGCGCGTCGAACAATCCGCCGAACGCGCCCATCGACGGTTCCACATCGAGCGTGGTGCTGCGGCCGTTGCCGCGCACGAACGCGGTCACTCTGCCGGAGGTGACCGACGCATCCGCAAAGAACGAGTGCGGCGGGCGGCGCACCAGGGCCTGCCCGACCTCGAACGGCGGCGGCGCGTCATCGTCTCGATCGACGGCAAGGATCTCGGTGTCGAGCGCCGTGTAGCCAATCCGCCCCGCGAGATCCAGTCCACCCCATTGCATCACCCTGCCGCGCAGCGTCAGCGCCAGCTCGAGCCCGGTCGCGCGGGCGTTGGAGATGTTGTCCGTTTTGTAGCGGCTCGAACCCGAGAAGGATCCGACGGTGATGATCAGGTCGTCGTAATGGTTGGTGAAGACCGTCGCCTCTGCGACGGCATGACCGCTGCCGAACGTATGATCGACCCCGGCCTCCACGCTTCGGCTGCGCTCGGGCTTGAGCTCCGGGTTGTCGGTGAAAGCGAGCTCGAAACCGTCGGGTGGACGGATGCCGGTCCCGGCAGCCGCGCGGATCTTCGTCGAGTCAGCACCTGCGGCGTGCACGATCCATGCACCGGCCACGCGCGGGTTCACTGAGACGATGGTGTCTTTCGGCAGCACCGGCCTTCCGGACGATGCTTCCAGCTGATCGCGTCGGATGTCGTCGACGCGAAGACCAGCGTTCAAGAACACGCGCTCGTTGGAGTTCCATCGCCCTTCGGCAAAATAGCCGGCCGCGAACCGTTCGACCGGCATCTCCTGGCCCGAGCCGCCCGTGATGAAGGTGCTCCCGGCCCGTTCGCGCAGCAGGTCGACTCCGGCGGAGACGTCGAGCCCCTGAATGAGCGCGGCGTCGAGCTGGGCTCCGCCATTCCACCGGCGCGAGAACGCATCCGAGGGCCCGAAGGGGCTCGCGAAATCGCTGTCGTACCGATTGAATCCGGTCTGACCACGGAGCCCGATGCGCTCCGACAGCGGCGTGAAGAACGCGACGCCTCCGACCGTGCGGGTATTGCTTCCTCCCGAGATGGTATCGATTCCGCCGTAGGAACCGGCTGGATCACTGCCGAACGGACCCGGAAATCCGCGTTCATCCTTCGTGTAGTGCAGATCGCCGCGCACCCAGGACCCGCCGCGCCGCCAGCCGGCCGATCCGCCTCCCGTGCGCCGTGTGTAGTCGTCGTTGTCGACCGTCAGGCCGTTGTCGAGGAGCTCTCCGTTCATGCCGTCGGACAGCAGCTGATCGAAGGACGCGCCCCATTCGAATTCCTGATGAGACCCGGCGGTCGACGCTGACACCCGCGACGTCCCGAACTGGCCTCCCTCGAGGTTGAATGCTGCCGACGGTGGACCGCCACGCCGCGACGTGACTCTCACCACGGCGCCGATCGCGTTCGAGCCGAACAGCGCGCTCTGCGGACCGCGCACCACTTCGATGCGTTCGACGTTTGCCGTCGAGAGATGGCCGAAGTCGAAGTCCCCGCCGAAGCTGTTCGCCGGCACTCCGTCGATGAGGACGAGCGTGTAGTTCGACTCGCCGCCGCGCGGGAACAGACTGGTCGTTGCGCCGAGGCCGCCGGTGGCGGCGACCGCCATGCCCGGCACCGTTCGAAGCGCGTCGGCCACGGAGTGGAGTTGCCGGGTTTCGATCTCGGCGCGGTCGATCACCGTCACGCTCGACGTGACTTCGGTGAGCGGCACTTCCACCTGGCTCGCGGAGACGACCACCGACTCGGATATCGCGCTGATTCCAAGCGTGATGGTGCCCACGTCCAGTGACCGTTCGTCGACGGTCAGCGAGGCGGCCCGGAAACCATCCATCGTGACGCGCAAGTTGACCCGGCCGCGGGGGGGTGCGTCGATGACGAACTCGCCGCCGGTGTCGGTGAGCACGGTCGCGAGCGGCCCGTCACCGGTCGCGATCACGCGTGCCCCGCCAACGGCCCGGCCGGAGGCGTCGACGACGCGGCCGCGGATCGGATCGGCGGCGAGCACCAGCGGTGCGGAGACGATCAGCAATGAGAGGCAGAGCAAGAGAGAACGAACGGAGGGACGCGACATGGCTCTCCTTTTCGGCGTGTCTCGCGCCGACGAGAAAGGGACCGCCCGGCTCCAGGTATCCTGGCTTGCGGATCGTCGCGTCCATCCCAGCCTTCCCATCCGCCTTCGCAGCGCTTCGCGCTGCTTCGGCGAGACAGTGGCAGCCGGCCTTACCGGCTCGGGGATGGCGCTCCCCGCTTACAGTGGCGGCACCGCGTGGGACTCACACCCACTTCGCTTGGCCGCCGGGCTCAGTCAGTTCAGGTTGAGTATATCTCTCAACTCAACTCCCAACGATCCAGCGCTCCAACGATCCAAGGGGAGTCGCTCGTATCTACCGGGTGAAAAGGCCAGAACCAGCCTGTTGAGGCAGTTTTCACCCGGAGGGTACGACCAGTTTCCCTTGGATCGTTGGGCCGTTGGATCGTTGGGAGTTGAGCCCCTGCGGTACAATGACGTGATCGAAAAACCTCAGGAATCCAGCCCTGAGACGTTGTGTAGCCACAGGAGCGGAGCGGGGCGATGGGGTCCCCGCGAGCGCCCGCCTTCGCGCGAAGCGCTTCGGCGAGGTCTCGCCGTAGCTTTAGCGGAGGCGGAAGCGTGTAAGGGGGTTCGGGGGACGAAGTCCCCCGATGAACGGCGAGCGAGCGGAGCGAGTGAGGCACGGGAGCGGAGCGGGGCGATGGGGTCCCCGCGAGCGAGCGTGTAAGGGGGTTCGGGGGACGAAGTCCCCCGATGAAATATGACGAGGAGCTCGAGTGAGACCCTTCGTGAAACGCCGGTGCAGCCGGCCTCGGTCAGCGGACCGCTGGTCGTGCATGCCGAGTCGCTGCTGGTGCAGACCGGCAAGCGGATCGAGCTCGTCGACATCACCGATGTCGTCATGGAGCGGATCCGGCAGTCGGGCGTTCGCGAGGGCATGGCCAGCCTGTGGTCAATGCACACGACCTGCGCGCTCTTCATCAACGAGGCACAGAAAGCGCTTCACGCCGACATCATGCGCGTCCTCGAGCAGGTGGTCGATCGCGACGCGGAGTGGCTGCACAACGATCCGCACCACTCCGACTGCGACCGCATGAATGCGGACTCGCACTTGCGCGCGATGCTGCTCGGTCACAGCGTGACGCTCCAGATCAGCTCGGGCGAACCCGTCCTCGGACAATGGCAGCGTGTGCTGGTCGCGGAGCTCGACGGTCCGCGCGCCCGCAGCGTCCGGGTTCAGGTGATGGGAGTGGCGTGACCGTGCGTGCGAGGGTGACCGCGGCGGGGATTGGCGATATCGCCGACAAGCTCGACGCCGCCGTCCGGCTCTCGTTCGAGGAGGGCGTGCGGTTGTTCGAGTGTCCCGATCTGCTGGCGCTCGGCTGGCTCGCGAACCGCGAACGAGAGAAGCGTCACGGCGCCCGCACCTACTACAACTTCAACATCCGGCTGGAAGCGACAAACGTCTGCGTCGCCAGCTGCCTCTTCTGCTCGTTCGCGCGGCTCCGGCCCGGCGATCCCGGGTCGTACACGATGTCGCTCGAACAGGTCTGGGACAAGCTGCGCGCCCGGGCCCACCAGCCGCTGACCGAAGTCCACGTGGTCAACGGCCTGCACCCGGATTTGCCGTTCGACTACTACCTCGACATGCTGCGCGGCCTCAAGCGGATCCGGCCGGACGTGCACCTGAAGTGCTTCACGGCCGTCGAGATCGCCTTCTTTGCCGATCTCTATGGCCGGACCGACGAGCAGGTGCTCCGCGAGCTGATGGGCGCGGGCCTGGACTCGCTGCCGGGCGGTGGCGCGGAGGTCTTCGCCGAGCGCGTGCGCCGCAAGATCTGCCACGACAAGTGCGGCGCCGACAGATACCTGGAGATTCACCGCATCGCTCATCGTCTTGGCATGCGGTCGAACATCACCATGCTCTACGGCCACATCGAGACCGCCGCCGAGCGCGTCGATCACATGCTGCGGGTGCGCGCGCTCCAGGACGACACCGGATCGGTTCAGGCATTCATTCCGCTGGCGTTCCACCCCGACAACAATCAGATGCGCAAGCTGCCGGCGCCCACGGCCGCGGACACGTTGCGCGTGCTGGCCGTGTCCCGGCTCGTGCTCGACAACGTGCCTCACGTGAAAGCGTTCTGGATTGCCACCGGCGTCGAAGTCGCGCAAACGGCACTATGGTTCGGAGTGGACGACCTCGACGGGACCGTGCAGGAAGAGAAGATTTACCACATGGCGGGGGCGCGGACGCCCGAAGCTCTGAACACCAGCGACATCCGCCGGCTCATCCGCCGCGCCGGTCGCGAGCCTGTCGAGCGCGACACGCTCTACAACGTCGTCACCGGCCCCGAAGCCCCCGATGAGGTCGCCACTGCCTCGATGGCATAACGAATGCTGCGTCGAAGATCGAGGCCGGGATAGTTTTGCGACAGGCGGATCCGCGGCGAAGCCGCGGCGGCGCGCACGGCGCGCCCGCGACCCTTCGACAGGCTCAGGGTCGCCTTGAGCATCGGCGTCGAAAGGCGAGGGAGCGGCGCGGGGCATGGGGCCCCCGCAAGCGACCGAGCCGGGGTCCGGGGCAGAGCCCCGGCAAAGTAATGGACATCAAAATACTAACGGACTACGAGAAGCAGAGCATCGGGGAGCGTCAGCCGCTTCCTGAGCGCTATCTGCGTCTCTCGGACGACGAGCTCGACGCGAGGATCGCGGCCGCGAAAGCCACTCTGGGCAAGCGCTGCGTGATCCTGGGCCACCACTATCAGCGCGACGAGGTGATCAAGTTCGCCGACTTCATCGGCGACTCGCTCAAGCTGTCGCGCGCCGCCGCGAGCCGGACCGAAGCCGACTACATCGTGTTCTGCGGCGTCCACTTCATGGCCGAGAGCGCGGACATCCTTCGCGCTCCGCATCAGAAGGTGGTGCTCCCGGATCTCGCGGCCGGATGCTCGATGGCCGACATGGCCGCGGAGGATCAGCTCGAGATCTGCTGGCGCGAGCTCGAGCAGATGGGCGTCCGCACCGACGCACTCGAAAACGGCAGGGCCGGCATCATCCCGGTCACCTACATCAATTCGTCAGCGGCGATCAAAGCCTTCGTGGGCGCTCATGGCGGGATCGTCAGCACGTCGACCAACGCCAGGGCGATCATGACCTGGGCGTGGGAACGGGGCGACAAGATCCTGATGCTGCCCGATCAGCACCTCGGGCGGAACACCGCGTTCAAGATGGGCGTTCCGCTCGAAGAGATGGTCGTATGGGATCCGAACGAGATCTACGGCGGACTCGACGCGGAGCAGGCGAAGGCCGCGCGGCTGCTGTTGTGGAAGGGGCACTGCTCGGTCCATACGCGTTTCACCGTTCCGCAGATCGAGGCGTTCCGCAAGAAGTATCCGGAAGGTCGCGTCGTGGCCCATCCGGAGTGCACGCTCGACGTCGTCCGTGCGTCGGACGAGAGCGGCTCGACCGAATACATCATCAACACCGTCAAGGCGAGCCCGCCAGGCACGATCTGGGCAGTGGCGACCGAAGTCCACCTCGTCAACCGCCTCACCGCCGAAGTGCCCGACAAGACCATCGTCACGCTGGACCCGTTCGGCTGCCTGTGCTCGACGATGTTCCGCGTGTCGCCCAACCATCTGCTCTGGATCCTCGAAGGGCTGGTGGAGGGCAACATCTACAACCAGATCACCGTGCCCGAGCCGACGCGGTCGAATGCCAGGCTGGCGCTCGACCGGATGTTGGCGCTGTAACCGGGGGGACGTCCCCCGTTTTGAGGAGTGCTGAATGGCCCATGAAGTTCCACCGCTGCCGTACGACTACAACGCGCTCGAGCCGCACATCGACGAGCAGACGATGCGAATCCATCACGACAAGCATCATGCGGCGTACGTGACCAACCTGAACGCCGCGCTCGAGAAGCATCCCGACCTCCAGAACAAGTCGATCGAGGATCTGCTCAAGTCAATCAACTCGGTGCCCGAGGACATCCGCACCGCCGTGCGCAACAACGGCGGCGGCCACGCCAACCACACGATGTTCTGGGAGATCATGGGCCCGGGCAAGGGCGGCGCGCCGTCGGGGGCGCTCGGCGACGCGATCACGTCGTCGTTCGGCGATTTCGAGACCTTCAAGAAGCAGCTCAACGACGCCGGCGTGAAGCGCTTTGGCAGCGGCTGGGCCTGGCTGATCGACGCGGGTGGCAAGCTGGTCATCGAGAGCACGGCGAACCAGGACAGCCCGCTGATGGAAGGCAAGAAGCCGATCCTGGGCGTCGACGTGTGGGAGCACGCCTACTACCTGAAGTATCAGAACCGCCGGCCCGACTACCTGAATGCGTGGTGGAACGTCGTCAACTGGGACGCGGTCGCCAAGCGCTTCAAATAGCCTTCAGGATTTCGTCGTGGGTGGGGAATTCGGTCTGTGATTTCCCGATGAAGGAATAGCGGATCGAGCGGTCGCGATCGATCAGGAAAACGGCTGGACGCGAGATGTTCCACGCGTCCAGTCCGATCCGGTGCCACACCCCGTAAGCCTTCACCACGTCCCTCGTCTCGTCGATCAGAATCTCGAACGGCGGTTGCGTGTCCCCGGCGTACCGTTCGACCGCCGCGCGGCGCTGCGGCAGGATCGCCACAGGCTCCACCCCCAACCGGCGGTATTCATCGGCGTGTCGTGCCAGCTCACCGAGCCGGCGCCGGCAGTTCGGTCACCAGGTGCCGCGATGAAAGATCAGCAGGACGCGGCTCTGCGCGAGGAACGTGTCGAGCGTGCGGGTCTCGCCTCGCGCGCTCCTCAGCGCAAATGGTGGAGCGATCGTCAGGGGCGATGGTTCCGGCATTGGACAGGCTCACAACTCCCGGGTTTCAGCGGCAGCGCGTCAGAACAGCTTCACGTCAACCGTCTGCCCGGCCTCGACGGCATCAGTGTGCGCCGGGACTTCGATGTAGCCGTCGGCGTGCGACATGCTGGTGATGTCCCCGGACGACTTGAACGCCGGCACGACCGCCCCATCCACCACCCTGACCGTGTAGAACTGATGCCGTCCCGCTGACGAGACGATGCGGCTGGCGAGGGGGAGCGAGATCGAGCGCGGCATCTGAGGGGAGAGTCGCGCGATCTTCCGCAACATCGGCACGAGCAGAAGATAGGCGTTGGACAGGCACGATGTGGGGTTGCCGGGCATGGCCAGGACGAGCGTCCCGCCGACGCGGGCGAGGGCGGTCGGCTTGCCCGGCTTGATCGCGATGCCGTGGAACAGCACCTCTCCCGCCGCGCGCACGGCGTCGAGCACCAGATCCTTCTCGCCAACCGAGCTGCCGCCGGAGAACACGATGATGTCGGCCGAGGCCACCAGATCGAGCAGCATCGAGCCGAGCGCCGCGAGATCGTCCGGGATCGAAGGCAACACCCTGGGGATGCCTCCGTGCATCGAGGCGACCGCGGCCAGCGTGAAGCGGTTGATGTCGTAGATCTGCGCCGCGCCGAGCGGCTGGCCCGGCGCCACGATCTCCCCGCCGGTCGAGACGATCGCGACCGTCGGCTGCGCGTAGACCTCGACTTGCGCGCGGCCGATCGCCGCACAGGCACCGACGCGGCTCGCGGTGAGATGGTCGCCTGGCCCGAGCAGCGAATCGCCGCGGGCGATGTCGGCGCCGCGGGGGCCCACATTCTGTCCGGCCTTCACAGGCTTCAGGACCTGGACGGCCGACCGCTGCGGCGATCCGTCGGCCCTGTCGGTCTCCTCGACCATGACGACCGCATTGGCTCCCGGCGGCAGCGGCGCACCGGTCGCAATCTCGGCGCACTCGCCGGTGTCGATCGTGCGAGACGGAGCATGACCGGTGTAGATGGTGTCGACGAGGCGAAGCGTGCGCGGTGACGCTGCGCTTGCGCCGAGTGTATCCTCGGCGCGCACGGCGAATCCATCCATTGCCGCGCGATCGAACGGCGGCACGTCGTCCGCCGCGGTGATGGTTTCGGCGAGCACGCGGCCGTGGGCGGTGGCCAGCGGGACGCGGTCGGTTCGCTCGATTGGCGTCGCCGCGGCGAGTGTTCGCGCCAGCGCTTCATCGAACGGAATCGTGTCGCGGAGGGGTCTCATCGTTTGAGTTCCCGAACCACGTGGCCAAGCTCCGGCAGAATGAGCTTGTCCATCGCCAGCCGGACCGCCTTCTCGGATCCCGGCAGCGCGAACACCATGGTCTTGCGGATGGTGCCCGCGCACGCGCGGCTCAGCATCGCGGCCGCGCCGACCTGTTCGTAGCTGAGCATCCGGAACAGCTCGCCGAATCCGTCGAGCCGTTTCTCGAACAGCTTCGCGAGCGCTTCGTAGGTGCTGTCGCGTGAGGTGATTCCCGTTCCACCGGTCGTGATCACGACGTCCGCCGACACCGTCGCGGCGCGCACCGCCGCTGCGACCGGCTCTGGATCGTCCTTGAGGATCTTGCGCCCGGTGATGATGTGGCCGCCGTTTCTCAGCGCCTCGACAATCGCGGCGCCACCCGTGTCGTTCGCCTCGGTGCGCGTATCGCTGATGGTGAGGACGAAGACGCGGACGGAAGCGGGCGCGTCAGCGCGGTGGGCAGTGGGAGCGTCCACGTTTGGATTATATGAGCCGCGGTCCGCAGCCCGCAGTCCGCAGCCCGACGACAACCGGCATTTCGGACCTCGGACCTCGGACCTCGGCCCGCCCGACGGGCGCAGTTGCGTGGTGACGGGCTGCGGACCGCGGGCCGCGGGCTACGGATCGCGTTTTCCGTGTGATATACTCACCGTTTCGTATCGCTCATGTCCGTGCTGATAGTGAGGACGTGAGCGCCCCTGCGCGCCCATAGCTCAGTTGGATAGAGCGTCTGGCTACGAACCAGGAGGTCGCACGTTCGAGTCGTGCTGGGCGCACCAACCAATCCACGAACAATCAATGAGTTACGGCTGGAGTCGTTTCCGGCTGTGGTTCCCCCACTGGCGGCTGTGCGAGGTTTGTGCGAGCCGAGTCCCGTTTCTCGATGGCCGCTCGCTGCCGCTGAATCGTGGTCGCCAGATAGGTGTTTGTCTGGGTCGCACTGCGATGACCCAAGAAGTCGCGCACGTCGGTCAGGCTGTTGCCGGCGTCCAACATGCGGCTTCCGGCTTCGCGTCGTAGGTCGTGGAACGTCAGGCCGGTGATACCGGCCCTCTGACACGTCAGCTTCCACGCGGTCTTGAACGACTTGATTTGCCCGCCGGTTTCGTCTCCGAAGACAAACGCCTCCGCCCCGTTCGGTTCGCCGTCCGGTCCCAGCTGCCGCATCTCCATGATGGCGGCCAGCCGTGGCGAGAAAAGCACCATCCTCGCCGTCTCTGTTTTCGCCACCGTGGCCGGCAGGTGAATCACCCGCTCGCGCAAGTTGACGTGCTTCCATTGGAGGCCGAGAATCTCAGCCCGCCGCATGCCCGTATCCAGCGTGGCCTCGATGCAGGCCCGAAGATGTGTGCCCGACGCAGCCAGGAGTCGCTCTTCCTCGCCGTCTTCGAGTCTCCGCGAGCGCGAGCCCTCAACCTTCCGGTCTGCCTTGATGACGGTCTTGCCGCCCTTCACGAACGGCGAGGTGTCCGTATATTCCTGCTCGATGGCCCACGCGAACAGATGCCGGAGCCGTTCCAGTAGACGATTGGTCGACACGCGCCCAGCCTTCGTGCTCCTGACTGCCACCTGCGCCTCCTTAGTCAAGTCGGCAGAGACGGGTTTATCGCTTGCCCTCAGGGCCTCGACCTGCGCCCGCGTGACTAGACGCGCCTCATGTGCGAGCCGCCGTTCAAGGCGGAACTCCTCAATCATCGGCTTCGTGATGGCGTCAATCGCTCGACCACCGAATGCCTTCACGAGCACCCGCACTTGACGTTCCATCTCCTTTTTTGCGTTGGGCCGTCTATCGGGGTGCTGCACGTAATCGGAGATGTAGGTTGTCGCGATGGCCTCCAGCGTGCGCTTGGTCGCCGGCAGGGGCGCCGCCGACTTGCCGGCGTCGACGGTGTTCTGCCACCAACGGAACAGCGTCTGTGCCTCGGTCTTCAGCATCACGTAGTCGTGGGCTTTCTTGGCCCACTTGTGGAGGCTCACGCGATGCTCCACACCTCCGTGCGAATAGTTCCCATGCCACGGATGCTTGCAGTCGTTCCAGGCGGTCGGGGAGCACCCGCACCGTTTACGGATGCCCCCGTTCACGCGAGCGACGACGGTGCGCCCGTCTGCCAGATTGCGTTCTGCGAGCCTACGTCGTTTCTCTCTGCTCATCTCTGTCTGCCTTTCGCCGCCATCACCGTACCGCCTGCACCGGCTGCAGCTGCATGAGGATCCGCTCGATCAGTTGCTGGTCTTGGTAACGGAGAGTCTCGAACATGCCGAGCAGCCAGTTGCGCTCTTGGGTCGTCAGCGGGGGACGCTTTGGACGTGGCAATGGTGCGACATCCGTTGGACGCGAAACGATCTTGAGCTTGGACATGTGGCCTCCTTGCCGGAGACCGAGCAGGGTCTGCTACTCTTGAAGGCAGAGCCGACTCGGCGTTCAGGCGCTGAGTGGTTTTAGGGGCGCCGGCTCGCGCTTCCAACGCGGCCGACGTCCCGACTATCCCACCATTCCAACGCTTTTTCAAGCGAATAGCGGAAACGCGCGTTGATGGCGTTCGTATTCACCGTGCCGGGCAACCTGTCAAATCGCGTGGTACCATCCGCGGCCATGCCGATGCCAAAGTTCATCGAATGCGCCAACGCTGGGCACCACCAGGGCGATCTGATATTTCGTCTTATTGCCGAAGACGGCCAAGTCTTCGAGTTCCAAATCACGCTCGACTGCTTCATGGGCCTGTTTACGATGGGCTGGAAGGTGGCGGAGAACCTTCCGCCGGCGCCGGCAGGTAAAGAACTTCGGACAACCGGACTTGAATCAACGCAGCTAGCGTTTGCAACCGTCAACACACAGCCGGGTCTAGCCCTGGTGTCAGGACCATTGGTGCTTGCATTAGCACTAACCGAACAGCAAGCGGCCTCCCTACGAGACGAAATTGGTGCGTTTGTTGCGAAGATGGATCCAAATCGAGGTCAGACGCACTGACCGTCCATGACATAACGTCGTTATCACCCACGTAGCAATCTCCTTGTAGCAGCGATTCCCGCGGAACCGGCCGACGCTTATGGCAGGTTCCGCATGCTAGGATTCCCACACACATGGCCGGCATCAATCGCTGGAAGTCTCCCGAGTTGCGTGCGCTTCAGCACAAACGCGAACAGCCAAAAGACCGTGTGAAGCCATGCGTGTTCATTTCCTACCGTTTGCTGGACAGCGCCGTCGCCGGGTCCGTCGCGGCGTTCCTAATGGAAGCCGATATCGATGTGTATTTCTCAGACCGTGATGCCGTGCTCATGAAAGCGCTGGACGACAGCAACGATCGGAAGATCGTGCAGTCAATCGATGCCGGTATCGCTGAAGCTACCCACCTGCTCGGCATCATTTCGAATCAGACGAGAGGTTCATGGTGGGTTCCGTACGAGTTTGGAGCGTGCCGTGTCAGGAACGTTGATATCGCGCTGCTCGTGCTGGAGGAAGTCACCGAGTTGCCCTCATACATGAAGATCGCGCAGGTGCTTGCTGACGCGGCTTCCGTCACTGTCTGGGCCAGCAAAGTCAATCCAGTAGTCCTCAAATCCGCATCGGGACTACGCGTGCTACAGGCCCCTCGAGTGTCGCCGAGAAGTCGAGAGATTCGGTACGTCTCATGGTTGAACATCCTGCGTACCACCGGCTGAAGTGGTCTGAACGATATGCTTGCCTGATGGAGATCGTCGGGGAATGCCGACGAGAGCCCGAAAGACACCAGCCGTTCCGGGCTCTCGCTCGCGTGCTGAGCGCCGTCAACGCGGGCCACATCTGGACCCTGCGCTGACCGCCCCTGTAGTTGCGAACTCGTCCGAGTTCGATCCGGAGTGCCACCGCATGGCAACGGAGGGCGCTTCTGTTGCGTCGCGGAGAGCAGCGACGTTGGCCGCCGAAGCGCAGAACGGCCAGCCGGTCAAAGCGTTATTCCGTGCCGCCCGCGACCTATGCGGAAATACTCCAGCGTCCGCTGAAACTGCCGCTCAATCGGCGCCGCCACGTTGCGAAGGTCTTCCTCAGCGGCCCGCAGCTGTGCGGGCAGCGAGGGATTCTTCTTCTTGTAGCCGCTGAACTGATCGCGCGCTAGGAACAGGGCGCCTTGTGCGCCGTCGACTTCCTCCTCGGCCAGCTCGGCGAGTCGCTTTACGATGATCGGCGCCAGCGTCCTGATGCGCCGATCGTCTTGGGCATGGATCTGCTCGAGGAGCAAATCGGCCAAGTCCTCTGGGTCGGACATCGCTTGCGCGGCCGCGATCACGGGCAGCAAGGCGAGCGATTCCCGCTGCGCTCGTGCATGACGCTCGGCTTGCTCAAGCGACGTCTCTGCGGGTGACGGCGCCTGATGCGCAAACTGCGAGCGCAGCTGCGACACGATCTTGGCCTTTCGCTGTTCGGCGTCCTTCCGAGCCGCGGCCAAGTCAGCATCCTTCGCCGCATAGAGCGCCGCTTCCAATTCGCCATCAAGGGCGGAAATCTGTTCGTCGCGGAACGCCTTCGTATAGCGCGGGTCCGTTTCTATCGTGCGCTTCTTCTGCTCGTGTTGCTGAACGAGTCGGAGGATGCTGTCATCGAGCCCGCCCCCGCCACCGGCAATCACGCGGCCAGCCAGGGTTTTCAGATCCGGTTCCGGCGTTGATGTGGTCGTCGTTGTATCCATCGCTGTTTCCGTGCTCCTCGTTGTGGTTACTTATGAAACGCTGTGGTCTGGTCTTGTCACGACGCCAGCGACTTGAGCCGCTCGTGCGCGTTTGCGCGCAGCCGCTCGGCCGCAGATTGAACCGCGGTGGAACCGTCTGCCGGCATCTCCTCGATTTCGCGATCGACTTCCGATAAAACGGCAATTGGCATCTCCGGTTCGAGTCGACGTGCCGCGCGCTTTTTGATCCGCTTGGTCATCGTGTCGCCGAGCCGCAACGCGATCCCACGGCCCCACGCCTCGAGGTCATTCACTGGATCGTCTAGGAAGAACTCGGATGCGTACTCGATGGTGACCGCGGCCTTGTTGAACGCGGCCTCCGCGGCTTCCGGTGTCGGCGACGTCCACGCGAAGTAGAGACGGGCGATCTGGCGCTCGACATCCGCGGCGGCGGCGGCGACACCTTGCAGCATTTCGTTGAGTTCGGCGAATTGCAGCCGGATGGCTTCGGCGCTTTCCGCCTGGAGGGAGTCCCGCTCATATCGCATGTGCGCCATGCGGTAGATTTCGCGGGTGAGTTGGCGCACGTGTTCGGCGACGGTGGCCGGCACGCCCATGTTGGGGCTTTCGTACTTAACCTTTCCCTGAACAACGACGGCGCGAGTGGTGCCATACTCCGAGCCGAGTTGTTTTCGCGCTTGGTCGACGTCGCCGCCCTCGGAAACTTCGACGGTGAGTAGCGATGCGGCCTGGTCCCTGAGGACTTGGTCTTCCTCCGACATGCGGTTGTAGAGCGCCTGCAACACCTTGGCGCTAACGACCAACGGCCGGCCGAAAAACGGTCGCAGAATGGACGGCTTGGGCCGTAACACGACCAGCGGCACGACGTCGAGCCCAGGGATTCCCCCGTCGAGGAGTTCGCCCTTGGAGTTGAATCGCGCCCAGCCTTCGACATCCCACAAAAGCCACTGGACTTTGTCGGCACCCTCCAGTGGCTCGGCCAACAGGTCCGACTCCGGCGCAGCCTCGGCGAGCTTCACAGACTGCAACTGGTTCTTCGTGAGACGCCAATCAGTGATCGTAAGGGAGGGAAAATGCACTAGCCTCGGTTGCCCCTTTCGATCGGCTCGTGATGGGCCCGTGGGCTCGGTGCGTGGCATATCCACGAGAATGCCGGTGTGGCCAGTGACAAGGGACAGGGCCACGGCTTCTCTCATGAACTCGTCGGCGTCCGATCCCGCACCATTGACGTCCGTCCAGAAGGCTTGCAGGCCCTCGTCCGTCGTGGTGCGTCGTGGTGGCTGCGAGAAAATGTGACGCACATAGACGTCGACCAGGGCCTCGAGATAGCCGTGGTGACGCGCGAAGGTTTGGCGCCGCTCGTAGTCCTCCCCCTGTTCGTTCGTAAACCGCCACAAATACTCACCCGTGAGGAATCCGCCGGAGGATTCAAATTCATCAAGAAAGATCCGCCAGGACTCGGCTTGCATCGCGTAATCAGGATGCGTGCGGCGGAGAACCTTCGCGATGGCCTCCGGTGTGCTGTCATCGGTGAGGCGACGGACGAATTCCGGAAGCCGCTCGGGGTCTGGATTGCTAATGTCTGCCATTGGCTGTTGAACTCCTATCGCTGCTGTGGTGTCTCGTGTGCGGCGGCCATCGCCGCGATTTCGGCGGCCAGCTCGATCTCGGCGGCCAGCTGCTCACTCTTACGTCGGCGAATCATCTTCATCGTCGACGATACGTACAAACGGCAGTGCATCGGCGGGCCGGAGTCGGGGTGAATCCGGCCGCAGGATCGGCACACGCTGATCGTGGCGACGGCCACGCGTCCGCCAGGGCGTTTCGCGTTGATGTCGGACGCCCAGACGGCACCAGCACACGCATTCGCCCAGTCGTCATGCTCCCCGCTGGCGTGCTCGATTTTGTTGCCGCGCCAGACGAGCCCTAGCAACTGCTGCTCGAGCATCGGCACGTCCGGCAGTTGCACTCGACGGCCGTTCAGCAGCGGTTCCAGCCATTCGTAGAGTTCTGACTTCGTCAGTGGCGAGACGTCGGGCCGGAGCCCGTAGCGGCGAAAATCCGCCCTGAAGGTTTCCCCTGCATAGCGATCGAGCGTGATCGACGTCACGCCGTAGCGCTGACAGGCGCCCACGAACCGCTCGACCGCGAGCCGTGGATCAAACGGCGGCCGTGGGCCCTGGTTCATCACGATATCCACGACGACCTGGCCGCTGGCTGTGTCGTAGTGTGAGATGCCAAGCGTCGCATCATCAGAGCTGCCGCCCGACATGTCCACAAAACCCGCGTACCGCACTTCGCTACGCGGTTCACGCACTGCCACGCCACGCGTGATTGCGTCCGCAATCGGATCGGGTTGGTAGGCACTGCCCTCCGGCAGGCCGGGGAGGTTCAGATGTAGGCGGCGGTACTTATGTGCGGGGAGTCGGCGCTTCTGCTGCTCGAGGTACTCGCGGTTCGTCCAACTCGCCATAGACGGATTGGAGCGCTCCTCTGACGGCTTGTCTGCGAAGTCCGGATCGGTGCAGAAGTCCGCCGCATACCAGGAGAAGAGAAACCGCGGGTCCTTGCCGCTCCTGCCCTGTTCCATCAGGTCATGCAACGGTGCTCCGGGCTTGTGAATCAGACTCGCGTACGACGTGATCCACTGTTGGCAGTCGTCTCGGGTCGGATCGGGCGCCAGCGCTTCGAGCAGATCCCAATCGCGCCACGCATGAATTTCATCGCAGACGAGCAGGCGGTAGGTCTTTCCGTGAGCGCCGGCCGCATCCCCTGCCGCGAGCACCTCGATATACCCGCGACCGTCCTTGCGCTCGATTCGGCTTCGCTGGATGGTCACCAGCTCGAGGTACTGCGGGTTCGCGCGAAACAGCTTCTTGAGCAGGTCCAGATCGTCGCCGGCCTGATCTTCATCGTTCGCGACCACAAACACCTGCGAGCCGTGGGGAGACTCATCGAACAGGCAGTACATCGCCTGGAGCATCGCGTCGAGAGACTTGGCATTCTTCTTCGACCGCCCCGATAGAAGCAGGTTGTGGACAACGCGATCGTCCGCATCGCGCCGGTTGAAGTCCTCAAACAGTCGACGGCGGTAGGCTTCGACGGTCAGCGGCGAGCCGTCCAGCCAGCGCAGAGAGTCGAGAAACGCGCCGATGGAGACGCGGTTAACGGCCACGGGTCACCACATCCGCAAACGTCGTCGCCGGCTTCTGCCGACGCTCGAGGCCCAGCGTGATCGCCAGCTTCGTCTCCCTGTCGAGAGCTGAGAGGTACGCCGTGTAGAGCGCCCGAGCCTTACCCTTTGAGGTGATTGGTCCGCCCAACTCCACGAGCCGGCGATACATCGCCTGTCGAAACAGCCGCGTCTCTGCGTAGGCGTCCACGAGCCCCAGAAACGTCTCTGGCGTGGCGTCATCGACAGCCAGGGCCGTGCCCGTCCGCTGCACTAGCTCACGCTTGAGAGGCTCCACAGCCTCCCAGAACGCCCCGCTACGCTCCAGGCTCGTGCCGGCGGTGGTGTTGCCCGCCACGAAGCGACCAGTTGCCGGGTCGTGTTGCTGACGCTGCGCGAGCGCCTCGAGCGCCTGACTTACGCCGGCCTCGACGTCCATGTGTTCAGAATCCATAGGGGTTCGTTTTCCGTCTGGCCCATGCCGGAGCGTCAGCGGCCTCGGGAGCAGCGATACGGCAGATCCCGTGCTCCTGCATGAACTCGGCGCACTCGAGCGCATGACGACGCTGGACGCGCCGATGCCTGCCTTCGCGGATGGCCACGGCCCGCGACAGCTGCGCCCGATCGAGTCCGACCCAAAACCCATTCGCCGGAAGTTGCGCTGCTGGTGCCTGCTCTCGCACGCCATCTCGCACACGCGGCTTCGACTGCTCGAAATCACTAATGATTCCGGGCGAGTCCTCCTGACCAGCCAGCAGGGGCGCTGCCTGATCGGGGGCCACCGTATGCTCCCCTCGGCTGTCGATGGGAGGCGTCGGTGTGGCTCTCGACGTGTCGCCACTACTTCCGGTAGGGATTTGACGCTGCCGAAACTCACGCCTGAATCGACAGTGGTACCGCTGGCACTCGCCCACCACTTTGCGTTGGCAGAAGGGACAGGTGCTCACTGGTTCGCCTCGCTGATGCTCATGTAGTCGAGGGGCAGATCGTCACGCTCGGCCCGCAACTGCTGCCAGCGGACTAGCCACCGGGCACCGGTATGGTTCTGGGTATGGTTCTCTCCTATAGGAGAGAGAACCGATACCGGTTTTGGTTCTGACCGGTTCTGGAACCGTGGAACCATACTCACTCACCCTCCTTTGACAGGACGGACCAGAGCTGTGCCTGACCGCGTTTGTAGTAGTCCACGAGCTTGCCAAGCCGAAGAGCGTCGAGGGCATTCAGTGCGTCAGCCTTGCTCACGTGGATGCCCTTGGCGACAGCCGATCCGGACGTGCCGGGATGGGCGCGCAGGTATTCGAGGATGCGCTCGTGGAGTGCAACCTCAGACGCAATCGCCGCGGTGGTGTGCTCCCCACGAACCCGGATCCACGTCGGCCGCTTCGGATCGTCGGCCTCGAGCACGATCACGAACGGGTCCGGAGCCGTGGAGAACTTGTAGTGTGACGGTGTGAGGATGACGCGACTGCCCGGCCCCACAAGTTCGGCGTGGATCGGGGCGTCCGCGATGGAGAAGATGCCGCCGCCGCTGGCACGCTGGGGTTTCGCCCGCTCGTCAGGCTTGCCGGCAATCGGTTTGGTGTCGTGGTGTCCCAACACCAACACCGACCCCGTCTCACGCATGTAGAGCCGCAGAAAGGCGGCCAGCGGACGAATCTCGCGCGGGCCCTGATCTACTGCACCACTACTTGCCCGGATCGGATCAACGATCGTGACCCGGATCTTGTTGGTGCGTCCGTAGTCGATCATCCGCGACTGCCACGCCGGATCATCAAGCGCAATAGATCGCTGCACCGACAGGTGGAAGGTGTCCGGAGCAGTGGTGAGTCCGCGGCCTGCGAGCAGGCACCGAAAGCGATCGCGGACAGCAAGCTGTGGATCTTCCTCGGTGATCTTCCACGTTGCGATCGGCTCCGCCACCCGGAACCTCTCCAGGCCGAAGGCGGCATCGCCACACGCGGCGGCCAAGCCCGCCTCATCCAAAGTCCACGTCTTCAGCGATCGGGGCTGACCGTGGACCATCGTCATGCCGACGCCGGGCACGAGTTCTGGGATGATGTCGGCTGGGTAGTCCTGCTCGTACAACCGCGTCATGAAAGCAGGAAGCCGCTCCGCAATTGGAGCCTCCGTTGCCGGGTCGGGGGGGAGATGGTCCTCGCACGACTCGCGGCCGCAAATCTCGCAGGGGATCGGGTCGGCCACGATCCATGCGTCGGTGGCGCTGGTCGTCATCGGAGCGCCCCAATCGGTTCACTGCCGTAACGCTCGGCGTTCGCGACCTTCTCGGCAATCCAGTCGGGCGTCCAGCCAGGACGATTACCGGCCCACTCCCACAGCAGGCTCTCCGCATCAGCCGCAGCGAGCCCAAAGCCGCGCACCAGCTTGCAGGCGGCATACAGCGTGTCGTGATCGCTGCCAGCACCGATCTCCGGCACGGGCACCGCCGCGAGATAGCGCCGGGCACGATCCACGATGTCGCCGGTGGGCCGCAAGTTATTCGTAGGAATACCCTGAGTACTCTTCGCCGGCCGCTGGAGCCAGCCGGGCCAGAAGCGCGGAACCTCCTCGTGTTTGGCGGTCCAGTCGCCGGCCTCGCGATACCACGTGCCGCTGGCGTGCAGTGAGCCGGGCGCAATGACGAACCCGCCGTCGCCGCGTGAGTCAACCTTGAGGCGGCCGTCCCGAGTCTCGAGCCGGGCACGGTTTCCAACGCGCACGCCGGGGTGGCGATAGAACAGGTGAAAGCCGCGGCTCGTCTGCGTCTGCCACGGCGTGTACGGTAGGTGCTTCGTACACCAGCGGAGTCCTTCGGGAGAGTCCGCGTCGATGACGACTACGCCGCTGACGGCGCCGGTGACGATCGCGAGATTCATCGGCTTGCCGCCGAACCACCGTACGAGCTCCGCGTCTGTCGGTCGCCGGGTTTGATACTCGAGCCACCCGAGCGCGGGCACCTTGCCATCGCCGGGAGTATTCGGCACTGCGCCGGGCCTCGGGCGGGGCACCGGGATCACACTGAAGCCTCGAGCCGCGTACTGCCGGGCGAGCGTGAGAGGGTCGGCAGTGCTACGCACTGTAGAAACCCGGCCAGAATCGGCGCACAACCGCCGCCGCAGGGAACGCGATAAACGTCGGCAGGTGCGCCAGGATCGCGCAGATGGTGGATTTGATGATGCCGGCCATTACTCGGCGCTCCCGAGCAGCCAGCTGTCAACCCACGACCTACGCAGCCGAAAGACTCGGCCGCCATTGATGCGGACGGCCCGCAACCGCTTCGCCTTAATGGCTCTCCGCAGGGTCGTTGGATGAAGGTCGCCCGCGAGTTGCGCTGCCGCTTCTAGCGACAGCCACGGGTCGGAATCAGGCGGGGCACTGAACCCGCTCACAGGGGCGGGCTGGACGGCGTGCAGCATTGACCACTCCGGCGTCGAGCGGCCAACAAAAAAGCCGCTGACAGGTTTGACCTGCTAGCGGCCTCATGGAAGGGACAGACATCAGCAGGTGTTTGTTGCCACCCGCCAAGGTATCCGCCCCGGCTTTCCCCGTTTCCGGGGTGTCATTCTTCGCGTGCTGGCTACGTGGGCCGTCCAGCCTGTAGCACCCCGCGGTCGCGAGAATGGGAGTTTAGACTTAGAAAGAACCCGAGGGCATAATCCTAGCGTACTCTTTCAACCGTGACAAGCCCGCTTCTCGTTCTCGTAGCCAGAACCTACCGAGTCGCCATTAAACCTGCTCAAAATGAGCAAGTTTCGGTAGTGTCGCAGTCTGATTGAGTGCGGGGTGCTCAGCCTTCAGACACCCGAACGCCGCTCGTTTCGTCAGCCCTGCATCTGCTTCCTTACGTGATCGATAACGTGTGCGAACTCTTGCGGCGGGTTGACGTCGATGTATTCCGTATCTTCGTCACACCACGCCGTGTGACCTGGTGCCGCGTACCACACCTCGCCAGCCCGAACAGTCTCCTCACGGCCATCGGTGTACCGCAGGTGGAGCGCACCCTTGAGAACATAGCCCCAATGAGGGCACTGGCACATGTCGTCCTTGAGACCCTTAAGGACCGGCGTAAAATCTGTGCCTGCGGCGCACTTGGCATAGTTGACCGTCATCTCACCGCAACGAACCGAGCGGAGGGTCGCACCGGGTGCATCGAGTAAAAGCGGCAGGTTGTCCTTGCTTTCGTGCATCGAGGAGCTCCTTTTCTCATGGCCGACGTCGTTGCGCTGATCGAGCGTGCCGAGGCTCCCGTCCCGGCTCTCAATGTGAGCGCATCGCACTTAGTCTAACTGCGACACTACCCAAGTTTCTAGGGCTACTGCTCAGCGCGGGCCGCATCAGGAACGGGTCGTCAAGTGCTTTACACCTGCCAGATCCCGCGTGCGAGATTGTGCGAGAGGGGGAGTGAGAAGGGTTCAAAAGAGAGCAGGTGAGTGCATTGCCTGACTCAGAAAGTCTAAGCAAGTCCGCAAGCACCCACCTAATTCCAAAGGCTACGAACCAGGAGGTCGCACGTTCGAGTCGTGCTGGGCGCACCAACCTTTTCAATCAGTTACCGCGTCGGCCTGCCCGGGGCTGTGAACAATTGTGAACAATTCGTCGCCGATTTTGTCGACGGCGGCGCGTACTGAACCATCGAGCACCTGTGTGTACACGTTGAGCGTCGTGTCGACGTTCGCGTGTCTGTAGCTACCAAAAAGTCGATCCGGTGAGATGCGGGCAGGTCCACACGCCTCGACGCGCCTCAGGCCGTCTCCAGACGCGCCACCAACGTTGGCCGGGGAAATGACGACTCGCGCTGAAGAAGGTCCTAAGGGCAACGACTCCGACGTGCACCCAGTGCCGCAGGCTTGTGGGTGAGCGGATCCCGATTTGGCCGGCTATGCGGCGATGCGGTTGTAGCGGTGGTGCAGACCGCCGACTTGCGGCGTCGCGACGACGCGTCCGGCCGACGGCGGCGCAACGGACCGCGAGACCGGCGTGTCCTTGTCGAGCGCGAGATGCGTGCGCGAGTGCAGGTAGTACGCGAGGTAGTCGCTGAGCACCCGCTGCAGCCCAGCCTCGTTCGTGACGACGACGTGGTCTAGGCACTCACGTCGGATCGACCCGATCACGCGCTCGACGTAGGCATTCTGCCAGGGCGAGCGCGGCGCAGTTCGAATCTCCTGGATGTTCATACCGGCGATGGTGGTTGCCACTCCTGCGAAGACCGTATCGCGATCATGCAGGAGATACGCAGGCGCCTCGTGGTCTGGGAAGGCGTTGCGAAGCTGCTGTGCCGTCCAGGCGGCTGTGGGATGGTCGGTGACGGCCACGTGAACGATCCGTCGACGCTCGTGCGCGAGGATGACGAGCACGAAGAGCATCCTGAATGTGATGGTCGGCACGACGAAGAGGTCGACGGCCATGATCTGACTCGCGTGGTTCGCGAGGAACGTTCGCCACGTCTGCGACGGGGGACGTGGATGTCGCCGCATGTACTTGGCGACCGTCGACTGGCTGACCGAGACACCAACTTCTGAAGCTCCCCGTGAATCCGGGGCGCACCCCACAGCGGATTCGCTGTGGACATCTCGCGGATCAGGGCGCGTACGTCGGGTGACACACCTGGCCGACCGTTGCACCCACGACTCTTCCACCTCCAGAACAGCCGAAACCCTCGCCGGTGCCATGTGATGACGGTTTCCGGTTTGACGATGATCACGGCCGAGCGCCAGCCATCCCACGCCTGTGAGAGCCAAGCCCACAATGCCCGGTCAGCCGACGTGAGGCTAAGGCGTGGGCGCCTCGAACGATGCACAACGGCCAGCTGGTGTCGGAGCGCGATGATTTCCAGGTGCAGCGAGGCGCGTGTGCGGACCATGAATTGGAGCGAGTAGAGCAGCGAGAGGAGGAGGGACGACACGGCTGGAGGCTATCGAAGAACGCCCGTAACCTCAATCGACGCCACGGGTACGGTGTTTTCAGTAGGCACAGGCCCGCAGCCCGATCCAGAACAGGCGATCGGGCCAACGCATGATGGGCTTCGGCCGGGTCCGCCGATCGAGAGCCAGCTGTTGTCGCAGCGCCAGGTTCTCGAGAGCCAGCGTGCGGTGTTGGCCCGCGAGAACGATCAGCAGCCGAACAACGTCGATGATCCAAGTGACCATTGGTTCAGCGTAGCCGGACCGGCTCATGTCGCTGAGGCGCGTAGAATGGGCGCGATTGAATTTTGGCGAACCACAGCCACGAGTCGAGCCTATGCGACGCCGAGCGCAACTTCAATCCACGCACCGTTTACGACGTTTCTGGTAGGCACAGGCAGAACTAACCGTTAAGCTCTGTTGAACGAGCCTGTTTAGGTCATCAGTCCTAGAAATCCGCGAAGTGCCCTGAGACCTTCGTTGTCGGCGCGCACGAATGTTTGATTTGCGAGGAATCGATCTACGGATCGGGAAGCAAATCTTGAACCTGTGAGACCGCCGCGCTCGAGCAACCTCGCAAGCGTCCGTCTGTCGTTGACCAGGAGCTCGGTCGCAGGCTCGCGATCCTGTGCCAGGACGCGAAGAAGACGCATCAGATCGCGGGACGCCCGGGGCCGAATTCCGATCAGCTCGCAGCTTTCCCCCAGGCTGCTTCTGCTGACTCCGAGGTAGGCCGCCCATTCTCCAACCGTCGTGAGATCCCGGTCAGACTCGCAGGCCTTGATGACAAATCTGGCCCAACGCTCGGCGGCGGATCGTGGACGAACTCCAAGCGCTAGGGCTGAGTCGGAATGCATGCCGCCGGAATGGTCCGCCGACGGAGCGGAGACTCCCTCTTCAAGAGACGAATAGACCGCAGCGCGTAGCGTCTCGATCGTGATCGGCTTTTCCAGGACGTTCGCGGCGCCAAGCTTCATGGCCTCAACGGTTGCCTCAGTCCTTAAAAAGCCACTGATCAGCACAAACGGAACGTGCGAGGTCCGCTGCAAGCGGCGGACAAATTCGGTGCCGAGCATGTCCGGCAAACACAAGTCGATCAGAAACAGGTCGAACGCACGCGCGCTCGCGACCGCCAGACCCTGAACACCGGAGTTCGCTGTGTGGACATCCACGCCATCGTTCTTGAACGTCCACAACACGGTTTCGCATGTTCCGGGATCATCGTCTACAACCAGAATTGCGGCACGGTGAATTCCCGACGATGGTCGGGTGGACCCGCATCTCTCGGCGTCCGCTGACACTAAGGGCGGAGCGGACGGAGCGTCGGACGCTGCCCAACGGTGAAGGAGGCACTCCATGGCAAGAATGCTCGAGGCGAGGCCGGGACAGTCTAGCCCCCCTCGAACCGTTGGCGCAACCAAGAACACATTTCTCCGATGAATCTTCCATGAGATCTTCCGGGAGAACCTGCTTGGTCCTCGCTTGCACTCGCGAGTATCTTCCGTCTCAATCCGACACAGCATCGCTTCTCGATCAGTGGGTGACGACCCTTGGAGGCCCATCACCTGCGGCGACGCCAAGCCGGATCGCGCGGAGGCTTGGCTATGACGCGATGGACGCGGCTGGTTCTCGTGGTGTTTGGTCTTGCGGCAGTTGCGACGCCGGTGCTGGGCCAAACGACCACCACCTACTACCTCCACACCGAGGATTCCGGCGAGTTGTGCTGCCCCAGTGCGCTGAAGACGATCGGACCCGATGCGGCGGCGGTTGTGATTCAGTCAGGAGATCTGAAGAACCAAACAGGAACCGGAATTCTCCGCCGTTTTCAAACGCTGAGCGGGACTCCAAGCCTTAACGGTACGATTCCACCCAACACCACGATCTCACTCAGTTTGTACATGCGAAAGACCGCCTCGAATGGGGCGGGGGTTATCGCGCCATACGTGATCGTCGGCATTACTGCCGGCACCGCAGTCTTCATCGACAAAACACTGTGTTCGGGCAGCGGGCCGGTACTCGGTACGACCCTCCAGCTCGTTGAGTTTTCCTGTCAAACCGGATCCGAGCCCATCACCTGGCTCGCAACCGACCGCGTCCGGGTCCACGTCGGTTACTCGATCAGCACCTCGCCCACAAAGAGCGTGAAGGTCGAGTTGGGGTTCGAGGGGAACACCACCCCCGTCTACAACTCGCGCGCCGTCGTGCCCAATCCGACCCCGCCTCCCCCTCCGAGCATCACGGCTCTGCAACCGGCAAACGGACCCGTGAATTGGCCGGTCACGATTCAAGGGTCAAACTTTGGCTCGACCGCAGGATCGGTCACGTTCTACAACAACAAATCAGCACCGATTGTGAGTTGGAGCCCGGGGAGCATTCAGGTCACTGTGCCGTCGGGCGCGGAGGACGGACCCGTCACGGTGACGACATCGGCCGGGACGAGCCCCGGGATGGCGTTCGATGTGATTCCTCCGCCCGCGCTGTCCTCAATCTCACCGTCCAGCGCGCATCGCAACGATACCGTCACGATCACTGGGACAAATTTCCTGGCAACGCAGGGCAACAGTGCGGTGACGTTTGGAATCTCCACCGCGTCGCCGACGAGTTGGAACAACACGACGATCGTGACGCCGGTTCCCGCTGATGCGAACACTGGCAACGTCGTCGTGACGGTCTCGGGACAGCCGAGCAATGCACTCCCATTCACGGTCATCATCCCCGGGTCGCTGGGCGGTACGATCACGCGAACGAGTGGCGGGACGGCGCTCGCCGGCGCCACCGTTCAGGCTGTGCTCACCGGTATCGTCAAGGGGAGCGCAATATCCGCCGCCAACGGCATCTACTCGATCGCCTCTCTCGATCCCGGGACGTACGATGTCCGCATTACCGCAACCGGCTTCTCCAGCGAGCTGCGGCAGGGGGTCGCCATTGCGTCGTCATCGACAACCACGGTCGATGTCGCGATGTCGGTGCCGGGGGGCGTGTCCGGGAAGATCACACAGATCGACGGCACGACGCCCATCGTCGGCGCGGCGGTCACGGTCTACTCAGGTCCGTTTCAAAAGGGCAGCGCCACGACCAACGGGTCGGGCGATTACACGATTCAGGCACTCCATCCCGGCGCCTACACCCTCCAGGCGGCGAACGTTGGCTACCGGACAAAGGAGCAAGGCACGGTCGTGGCCGAGAACGCCACGACCACGGTGAACCTCAGTCTGGATAACGCCATTGCCGGCCCTGTTCTGTACAGCTACGACGCGCTCGGCCGATTGATTCAGGTGACGGATCCATATGGCGACGCGGCGATCTATCGGTACGACGCCGTCGGCAATATCACGGCCATCGAGCGTCCGACGAGTGGCGGCGTGTCCATCAGCGCCATCACACCGACCAATGGTCCCGTCGGATCGACGGTGACGATCTACGGAACCGGCTTCAGTAGCACGCCGGCCCAGAATACGGCCGCCTTCGGATGCGGTCCGAGTTGCACCGTCAACGCCACGATCACCTCGGCGACCCCCACCCGGCTCGCGCTGACCGTTCCGGCCACAGCAGTAACAGGAACGATCGGTGTCACCACACCTGGAGGGTCGGCGTCGAGTCCGACGTTCACCGTCACGGCAGCCGGGGCGGCGCCGACGCTCACCGGTTTTACACCGACGCTCATCGCGACCGGTGACACGCTCAACGTCAGTGGTACGAATTTCGACACGACCCCGGCCAACGATCGTCTGACGACGAACGTCGCCGTGGCTCAGGTCACGTCCGCGACACTTACATCGCTTCAGGCGACGGTTCCGATCACGACGACCGGTCGTGTGTCGATTGCGACGCAACACGGGAGTGCAACGTCGACGGACTACCTGTGGGTCGCTCCGCCAGGCTATTCCGTGAGCCAGGTTGAATCCACCGGCGTCCTGTCACTCGGCACGGCGACACCAGTCGCGGTCAACGATGCCAGCAACATTGCGATGCGGGCATTCGAGGGCGTGCAAGGACATCGCGTCAGCGCGATTCTGGCGCCTGGCACGGGGTCGGGACAGATGTCCATCTACAAGGTCTACGGCGACAGGCACAAGATAGGGTTCGGCACGGGGACAGGTTTCCTCGAGCCCGTTTTCCTGACCGCAACAGGCACCTACACGTTCGTGCTCGCGCCGCAGTCCCCTGGGAGCAGAACTGTTACGTTGCATGACGTGCCGCCGGATGTGTCCGACGCGCTGGTCCCAGGTACTGGGCTTCCCGTGTCGCTTCTGACTCCTGGGCAGGATGCGCGGCTGCCATTCCCCGGCACAGCCGAGCATCGGATCAGCGTCAAGACCGATTCGAGTACGTCGATCGCATCAGGCACGATCAGGGTGCTTCGTCCAGACGGCGCTCAGATCGGTTCGGTAGGTTTCATTGGCAATAGCACAGGCTTCCTCGAACCAAAGTTGCTGCCGGTGACCGGAACGTACACCGTGTGGATCGACCCGAGCGTTGCCAATACCGGCGACACGATTGTGACCGCCTACGACGTGCCGGGGGACACGACCGGGTCCGTAACGATTAACGGGAATCCGGTGCCGGTGAACCTCGGCACACCCGGTCAGAACGGATCGCTGACGTTCACGGGTACGCAGAATCAGCAGGTGACCGTCCATGTGACCGGCAACACCATCGGGTCCGTGACGATCAAACTGTTGAGCAGCGATGGCCAGACCGTCCTGACTCAGACCCTACAGAGCGGCGCGAACTTCGACTTGCTTCCAGCCACGCTGCCGACGGTCGAGACGGCCACGTACACCATCACCATCAACCCATCCTCGGCGAACGCGGGAACGTTGAATATCAGCGTGACGGCTTCGTAGCCGGCTGTCACGCGCCGATCAATCGTCAGCCATGGATTTGACCGTGCGACCGGGAGACTCGAGATGATGCATCGAACCCTGCTCGGAACCGCTACGCTGCTGGCGCTCGTGCTCAGCGTGCCGTGGAGTGGTAGTCCGGTAGCGCGCTCGGAATCGCAGCAGAGCGGTTCGCAGTCGCCAGCGAGCCCAGGTCAGACGATGACGCGCCTGCCTGACGGACGCTGGCTGCTCGTGGGCGCAGAAGGGGCATCGATCCGGGATCCGCGCAGCAACACTACGACACCCACGGCCGGAACACCGACCGTTCCCCGTGCGTGGCATACGGCGACGCTCCTCCCGAACGGCTCGGTGCTGCTGATTGGGGGACAGAACGCGACTGGGCTTGTCGACATTCCGGAGGTCTTCGAGCCGGCGACGGGCACGTTTACGCCGCTGTCGATCGCAGGAATGGAGGGCCGCGCTTCGCACACGGCGACACTATTGCTCGACGGGCGGGTGGTGGTCGCGGGTGGCCGGAGCGACGGATCCGGGCCGCTGCGAACCGAGATCTGGGACCTCGCGGCCAATGAGGCAAGGACTGTGGCAGGGGCGGGCGTCGACCGATCAGGCCATACCGCCACGCTGGCGCCGGATGGACAGATCATCATGGCTGGCGGACGGACGGCGCAGGGTGCTCCAGCGGCAGAGCCCCTTCTCCTGGATCCTGTTGCAGGATCCCTGTCTCAATATCAGGACGACAGAGAGCGCGCGCCACATGTCGCCGCATCGATTCCGGCGGCGAATCTGACCGAGGTGCCTACGGAGACCCATGTTGCGCTGCGGTTCTCCGACGCCATGGCAGCGGACTCGCTGACCAGCGAGACGCTGACGTTGACGGGTCCCGAAGGCTTCGTCACCACGACCGTGATTCCGGCGGAAGACGGCCGGCTCGCCTTTGTCTGGCCCAGCGTCCCACTTGCGGAGGGCGCCACGTACGAGGTGACGGTCAGCGGTGTTATTGACAACACTGGCTCTGCCATCGTCCCGGCATCGATCCGATTCACGACGAAGCGGCGGACGCCCGCGAGCGACGACGCGATCAATCCAGAAGCGTGGACCCCGAACGCCGCGGACGGCGAGCACGGCTGGCGCACGAACCGGCCGCCGTCGCCGTGGGAATCCCTGGCGCCGCTCGTGGCGCCGCCTGGCGTGACGGCTGTCTCCGGCCGCGTGCTGCGCCTCGACGGTCGGCCGCTGCCCGACGTCACACTCGCGCTCGACGGCCGTGAGACACGCTCCGATCGCACCGGACGCTTCCTCTTGCCAGTCGATCCGTGGACGAGCCGGATGGCGACGCTTGTTATTGACGCGCGCACCGCCAATCAGGGCAACCGGACGTACGGCTTCTACGAAGCGCGTATCGGCGTGCGGGCCGGCGGCACGAACGTCCTGCCGTTCACTATTTGGTCGCCGCTGATCGACACGGCGCACCAGGTCAGGGTTCCGTCCCCGACGCTGCGCGAGACGGTCGTCAGCACACCGGTCATTCCCGGCCTCGAGCTCCACTTGCCGCCCGGGACGGTGATCACCGACGAGGACCACCAAATTGCGCGGACTGTCAGCATCACACCGATCCCGCTCGACCGGACGCCGTTCCCGCTGCCGGACAATGCCACATTCTCCATGTTCTTCACGATCCAGCCAGGCGGCGCCTACCTGTCGACGCCAGGACCGGTCAAAGGGGCGTGGATCGTGTATCCGAACGTGCGGCGGTCGGCCGCCGGCAGCCGCGTCCAGTTCTTTAACTACGACCCGGACGACAAGGGCTGGTATCCCTACGGCATGGGGACAATGACCGCGACGTCCGTCGTACCGGATCCGAAGACGCGCATTTACGCCTTCACCGGCGCAAGTTTCAACGATGGGACGCCGGCGCCACCGGCCGGGCCGCCGCCGGGTGATTGTTGCGGCAGCGACGGAGACCCTGTCAATCTCACGACCGGCATCTTCACCCACGAAATGACGGATCTCGTCGTGTCCGACGTGCTGCCGCTCGTCCTCACGCGGACCTACAACTCTCAGGACCCGTACGACCGGGCGTTCGGCGTTGGCATGTCACACACATTCGGGCTCTTCGAGCGCAGCGAGAGCTGGCCGGCGGAGGCGGATCTCTATCTGCCGGACGGGGCGAAGATTCATTTCGCTCGAGTTTCTGATCCGGCGCTCCCGACGGAGCTGACCGTGTTCGAGCACACGGCAACGCCGACTGCCTTCTTCAAGGCGAGAATGACGTTCTGGGGAGAACTGATTGGCGACGACAATCATGGCTGGAACGTGACGTTGAAGGATGGGACGGTATACGTGTTTCCGCACGCAGGCTCGCCGCTGCAGGCGATCCGCGACCGGCATGGAAACGAGATCCGGTTGACGTGGTCGGCTGGTCTGCTCCAGCGGGTCACGTCACCGAACGGTCGGTGGCTGGCGTTGACGTATGGCCCCGGCGGGCGCGTATCGCAGGTCAAGGACAACATCGGGCGGACGGTGAGCTATACGTACGACGCGAACGGGCGGTTGTCGACGGTCACGGATCCGGAAAACCACGTCACGAGCTACTCGTGGGACGCGAACAATCGGATGACCGGCGTGAGGCCGCCGAATCTCCAAGAGACCCAGACGAATCTTGTGACTAATGAGTACACGACGGCTGCGGATGCGCCAACCCCGGTTGGGTGGGTGAAGAAGCAGACGTTTGTGGACGGGGGCGTGTATCAGTTCGCGTACAACGTGACGAACGGCAAGAGCACCGAGACGCACGTCACGAATCCGGTCGGTTACGTGAGGCGGGTAATCTTCAATGCAGACGGCTATACGACCGAGGACAAGAGGGCACTAAGCCAACCGGAAGAGCAGACGACCACATTCGCTCGGCCCAACCTGGGCCAGTTCATCACCGAGTTTACTAACGATGCCGGCGCTCGCACGGTCTATGTCCGAGATGCGTTCGGCAACGGCACCTCCGTCACGCGCTGTCTGCCTGGCCAATCTCAATGCACCGACAGCAGCCCCGGCTCACTCACAACTCGTTACACGTACGAGCCACGGTTCAACCAGGTGGCGACTATTACAGACCCACTGAACCACACGACCACATATGGATATGACAATGACGGACACCTAACGAGCATAACGGATCCACTGCAACATCACACAACGTTCGCGTACAACAGCCAAGGATTGCGGACATCGTCAACTGACGCGCTCCAGCACACAGTGACGCTGGGATACGCTTCTGGCGATCTGACGACCGTAACGGATCCTTTGAACCGCGTCACGACGCGCTTCAGCGACGCTGCCGGCCGCGTGCTAATGGCCACCGACCCGCTCGGCAACACAATTCGTTATACCTATGATGCGAACGGTCAAGTGCGAACCATTACCGACGCTCTCGGCGGCCAAATGTCACTCGAGTATTTTCCGAGTGGCCAACTACGGAACGTAACCGATGCCAAGCAACATACGACAAGCTATACCTACGACGAGATGGGACGATTGGCCAGCCGAACGGACCCGCTGCAGCGCACCGAGACATTCACATACGACCTGAACGGGAACCTCACGCAATGGACCGATCGAAAGGGACAGGTCACCACTCGTACGTATGATGCTTTGAATCGACTGCATCAGATTATCTACCAGGATGCATCAACGATCACGTACATATACGACAATCGCAACCGCCTCACGCAGATTGTCGACAGTGCCTCTGGCACAATCGTAAGTGACTATGACGACTTTGGTCGCAGACTTAGCGACACTACACCGCAGGGTGTTGTTAGCTACACATACGATGCGGCTTCTCGCCGCCGCACTATGACCGTTCAGGGACAGCCAGCCGTCACATACGATTACGACGACGCTGACCGATTGACAAGCATGAGTCGTGGGCCGCTAAGCGTCTCTATGACATACGATAACGCGAATCGTCGATCGACCGTTACGCTTCCGAATGGGATCGTTACGGAATATAGCTATGATGATGCCAATCAGACAACTAACCTGATCCATCGGAATGCAGGGATTATTGTGGGTGACGTGAGCTATAGTTATGATTCAGCAGGTCGCCGAGTGTCGCTGGAGGGCAGTTGGGCTCGGACCGTCCTGCCCATGGCTGTCTCAACAACTCTTTATGACGACGCGAATCAGTTACTGCAGTGGGGCAATGAGTATCGTCAATATGATGCTAATGGAAGTCTCGCGAGTGCAGGATTTGTCAGCTACACATGGGATTCACGGCGTCGATTGTCGGGCGCGAGTAGGAACGGTTATGCGGCACTGTATTCGTATGACGCGACCGACCGACGTGTGAGCACAGTGAGCAATGGTATTTCAACGAGCTTCACCTATGATGGCGTGAACAAGGTCAGTGAGACTACAAGTGGCAACGTTGTGAGCTGGCTTGCTGGTCGAGAACCGGATGAGTGGCTGGCCGCAATCGATTCTGGTGGTGTCTTCAGCTACCTAAGTGATGCGCTCCGCTCAACTGTTGCGATCACGAATTCCGGCGGGACGCCAGTGTCCGAGTACACCTACGAACCTTTCGGTTCGACGCTACAGTACGGCATCAACGCAAAAGCTCAGGAGTTTACTGGAAGGGAACGAGACGACACCGGTCTGTATTACCATAGGGCCCGCTATTACGATCCAGGGACGAGTCGGTTTATCTCGGAGGATCCGATACAATGGCAGGGCGGGAATAACTTTTACGCGTATGTTGACAACAACCCGCTCCTCGCAGCGGATCCATTCGGGCTGTCGGCGTTCTTACATTGCGAGGAGATTTCAAGCAGGCGAGGCGGAGGGTGGATCGGCACGGCCGTGCTTGCACTAAGTGGGCCGCTCCATTGCTACATTCGAGTGACGTGTCCTGGTAAGTATGATGTGACGTTAGAGCTGTACGGGCCTCAGCCCGGGTATCCGAACGGAAAGCCCGTCATGGATACCCCGAATCCGTCGCGCAACATGAACGCAACCGCTGATCCGATTTATGGACCTGGTTGTGGCAGCGACCCGACAGTGTGCGAACCATGTCCAAGCGGGGATTGCCGCTTCGAGGATGAGCTCATTAAGCAATTTTATAAGAATCAGCCACCACCAACCTACAATCCGAGGGGCCCAAACAGTAATACGTTTGCTGCGGGAGTCATCATTGCCGCCGGTGGGAGGGTGGTTTTTCCTCCTCGTGCCTATGGTTTCGACTACGGATACGGAGGTCGCTAAATTGTTAGCCGCGGATCGCATTGTGCGGCTTGTGGCAAATCTTGCGCTGCTGGGCGTCCTCTGTCTTATCTACGCAGCCGTTTTCCTTCTGTCGAATAGGTTGTTTTACGGTCTCGGTCGTGAAACGGTGTTTGTCGCGCTTTCCTACGTGTTGGTGAGTGCCGCCCTTCGATTCTGGTCAGGTCGCTGGTGGATGGCCGCCGTGCCTGCACTGCCTGGCTATCTGATGGGCTCAGGCGCCCTGAGTTGGGCGATTCATCTGACGGACACGCGTGGAGAATACGCGCCGCCGATGCGGCACTACATCTTCAGCCCTTCGCGGTCAGACGTCGTTTCGGCGGTCGTTGTGACAGGCGCAGCCGCAATTGGCTGGTTTCTTGCCAACTACCTGATTCGCGCAGTGCGCTCACCTCGCGAGTGACCGGCAGTTGCGACCATTCGCAAGGCGAGCAACTCTATGCTCTCAGTTTGGCCCAGCGAGCCTTCTGCGAGGCACTGTCTTCCTACGAGCAGCCGCCGCCTTGCGGTGTTTTCGACGCATGTCCCAGTGCATTGTGGTCGCCGCTGACCCCGGAGCCTGCTTCCCGGGAGCGCGATTGGGCGCGGCGCTCCTCTGAGATAGCAGTGCGGGCCAATGAGGACGTCCTCCGTCGAGACCGGAAGCGCTGTATGCGTATCTTCCAAATCAGACCCGCGATACAGAGGACGCTCCCGCGGCTTAGCCTTGTGCCGGTCACTGTGCTGATCGCAAGTTGTGCGTTCTTCGGCAGCCGACATACGATCGAGTTCTCGCCACTCAAGCGTGCCGATCGACTCGTGGTGCTGACGCGCTCAGGTGACATCGTCAAGACAGTTACTGATCCCGCACAGGTCAGTGCCGCAGCGCAGTTTATTCAAGCCTATCGGTCCGGGTGGCAGGATCCTCTTGAAGGAATCGTCGTACCGGAATTTGTCCTTCACTTCTACGCCGGGACCAGCGGTTTGGGTGGGTACGGCATCGGCGCCGGGTATGTGACCTCAGATCCGCCGACGGCAGGATTTTGGTCACGGCCGGCTGTCCCTACCGAGAAGTCGATCTGGCATGCTCAGCACGGACTCAATGGCGTTGATCACAGGTTGGTGTTGGGGCCGTGGGGCGACCGGAGGCATTACTCCAACGCGGAGCATTGCCCGTCGGTGTTCGATCTGGCTGAACACGCCACGGCAGTCCCGTCAGCTGCCGCAGTACCACAGAAACGACGGGCCTTGGAACCGTCGCTGCGTCGCTAGGCCGCTGCGCGGTCGTAGCGGTGATGCAGTCCGTTGACCTGCGGAATCTCGACGATGCGTCCGGCGGAGAGCGGCGTGGCGGGTCGCGACGCCGGTGTGTCCTTGCCGAGACTCAGGTGCGTCCTCGTGTTCATGTAGTACTCGACGTAGTCCGCGAGGACGCGCTGGAGCCCGGCGACACCGAGTACGATCACGTGATCGAGGCACTCCCGCCGGATCGAGCCAATCAGGCGCTCGACGTAGGCGTTCTGCCACGGCGACCGCGGTGCCGTGACGACTTCGTGGATCTGCATTGCGCCGATGGTGGACACGACGTCTGTGAACACGGCATCGCGGTCGTGCAGCAGGTACCGCGGCACGTGGTCCTCAGGAAAGGCGTTGCGGAGTTGTTGGGCCGTCCATGCGGCCGTGGGATGGTCGGTGACGGCGACGTGGACAATCCGTCGCCGGTCATGCGCGAGGATGACGAGCACGAACAACAGCTGGTAGGTGACCGTTGGCACGACGAAGAAATCGGCAGCCATGATCTGGCCGACATGGTTGGCCAAGAACGTTCGCCACGGCTGTGAGGGTGGCTTGGTTCGTCGCGGCATGTACTTCGCGACAGTCGCCTGACTCACCGAGATCCCCAGCTTCTGCAGTTCCCCATGAATCCGCGGCGCTCCCCAGACCGGATTCGCAGCGGCCATTCGACGAATCAACGCGCGGACCTCTGGAGCCGCGGCTGGCCGACCCGTACGGTACCGACTCTTCCACGTCCAGAAGAGGCGGAACCCGCGTCGGTGCCAGGCGAGTACGGTATCCGGCTTGACGAGGACGAGCGCCGGCCGCCAACCGCTCCACGCCTGCGACAGCCACGCCCAGAGCACCCGATCCGGCGCGGTCAGACGAAGCCGCGGAGGGCGCGAGCGATTCAGGACCGCCACCTGATGCCGGAGCGCGAGGATCTCGATATGCAGAGCCGCGCGCGATCGCGCGGCTGACCGAAGCGCGAAGACCAGCGAAACGACGACAGGGGCCACGAGTCGAGCCTATGCGACGCCGAGCGCAACTTCAATCCACGCACCGTTTACGACGTTTCTGGTAGGCACAGGCTTTCGGCAGTCCCAGCCGTTCGCAAGCAGGGAAGATCGACCGACGCAGCACGTTGTTCGGCGAGATGGGCGTGCCCAAACGCGTCAAGAACACGAGGTCATCCGGTTTCGTGTTGTTCACACGGGCCTTCCATTCCGCGACTAGTCGAAGAGCCGTGTCCGAGAGCGGAATCTGGCGTGATCCCGCTTCCGTCTTTGGCGTGTCGAAAGTGCCGTCGTAGACGGCCTCTCGTACCGTGAGCCATCGTCCACAGTCGTCGAGGTCCTTCCAGCGCAACGCGAAGAGCTCGCCGCGCCGAAGACCTGAGAGGATTGCTAATCCGACCATCGTCCGCGGTAGCGGTGTCAATGCCATTAGCAGCGAAGTGGCCTGAGACGGCGAGAGAGCCCACTTGGGACGGACGCACTTCAATCTCGGCAGATCCACCCCGAGAGCCGGATTCTGTTGAACGTGGCCCCACTTCACGGCCGTGCGAAGGATCGCGCTTAGCACGTCGTGAATGTGATCGATGGACTTGGGCGCGTAGCCCGCCTGGCTAAGATGGGCAACGTACGCCTGAATCTCCTGTCTCGTGATTTCAGAGATCGCCATCTCGCCGAACTGCGGCAACAGGTGCTTCTTCAGCATGAAGCGTCGATGCGTTTGGTGTCGAGTGCTTGTACATGGGCAGAACCGATACCTCCCCATCACTCGCAACACCCCGAAACGTGACGCGCGACCGTGTCGGTAACTTGTTGCCCGCGGCCGTAATAGGTTGATCGAGAACCTCTGACGCCTGCTTGCGCGGGACCTCCCCCAGCGATTCGTACCGCAGGACTCGCTTTCGCGTTCCGTCGGGAGCGATTTCGGTCTTGACTGTATCCGTATCGCAAGACCGCAAGACCGACGTGGCCGCCGGCTGGGACGGCTTCACATCCGGCCTCTGGCAGAAGGAAGTCAACGTCCGCTCTGCCGGGTCTTCGCTGATCCGCGTGCGTCATTCGCCGCCGTGCCGCCACCCGTCAGCGCGAGGCTCAGCGCGGAGAAGCCGCCACCGCACAGCTCGTTCTTCACGCGGCTGCACCTGACGGGATGTGGATCACGACCTCGACCAACGGGCGTCTCTACGCGATCGTCGGAACCTATCTGAGCCTCGTCGACATCGGTCGCATCCAGGTGTTCGGGCCCCCGGTTTGATGCTGCTGACGGTGCCGGATGGTTACGGCGGACGGCGGGGTCGCCATCGGCTATACGTGGGGCCTGAGCATCAGGCTCGGCGACGTGCGCATGGGTGCACCGACCAAGAACATGACCGTGTTTCTCAACATCTCGAAGGTGTTTCTGGGCTCGACCGAGACCGCCGCCGGGAGTTCCGCGGCTACGACATCGTCGGCTTCTCAATCGCTCCGAGGAAGAAAGGGTGAATTCGAATTCCTTCTCGCGCGGCAATTCATGCCCTCTAGAACTTGATCACCAGAGCGGTGCGGATGACCGTATCCAGTTTGTCCTTTCGCGCATCCGCCGAGCCGAGCACGAGCTTCGTGCTTCCCGATGAAAGCGTTCGATAGCGTTCGTCTCCAGAGCTGGGAAGGCCATCCGGGTTCACGAGCTCGACATAAGCAACCACGTCGAGGTCGGACTCGAGTGCCGGCTCGTTCTCGAACAGCCACTGGAGGCTGACCTTGAGCGAGACGCGGCTGTTGACCGAGACGGTCAGCGCGTTCAGCGTGTTGAAGGAATAGTCCGAGGGATCTGCGAAATTGAGGTTTGTCCCGAGATCGCTGTCGAACGTCGTGGCCGCATTGAAGTGCTCGGTGTAATCCCATCCGGCACGCGCGCCGGCAAACCGGCGGTCTTTTTCGGGATCCGGCTCCTCTTCTTCGCGGTCGGTATAGCTGATGCCATAGCTGGTCACGAATCGTCGGCGCGGATTGTCTGCCCAGGTATTTCCTATGCCCGCAAAGGCGATGTACCGGTTCAGGATGCCGGCGTCGTCGTTGCGATACCAGCTGAGGCCGGTGTTCCAGAACCATGACGGAGAGATCTTTCTTTCGTAGTCACCGCCGATGAGGTAATTGGCGGCATCCAGCTCGGGCTCGGGTTTGATGAGCGATCTCGTCAGATTGGACGGCGTGCCGCCGACAGGAAACTCCAGTCCTGGAGCGACCAGGAAAAAGCGATCGTCCGACTTGTTGGCCCGAACCACGTTGACCTTGAACTCGACCCGGGCCTCCTTCCACTGGTAACGAAGCTTGTCCGAGAATCCGAGGGTCTGCGATTCCGAGTTCCCGCCGGTCACGACCAGGCTCAGGTCTGAAGTATTGGACCATCCGAGCTTCGGTTCCTCCTTACCCTTGGTCTGAGGGTCCTGCGCATGGACGTCTTCGGGACCGGCGGCAATGACGGCCAGGAGCGACAGGGCCAGGAAGGGGCCACGATGTGAGACACGATAGGGACGCATTTCACCCCCCCTGTTTCTTCGCGAATTGGTTTCGAATCTGATGGTCGAGATGCTCATCTCGGGCTCCGACCGACCGTGGCTGCGCGGAGCCGATCACGAAATACCGTGGCCCTCTGACACGTCACTCGATCGACAGGCGTTGATCACGGCATGCTTCTCTACCGGGAACTTGCGGGCGATCGACGCCGCCTCGGCGAGACGATCGCTTCTCGAATCTCGTCGCTCGCTTCAGCGTGGCGACTCGTGTTTGTGCAGGGCTGGCACCACAGACAGCGGGCGGCGATGAAGACCAGCACCCGGGACATCATCATCGGTGGACACAGCTCGAACGAGACGGCTGTCGAAGGGGAAGGGGTTGAGAGAGGCCGAGAAGGAGCGTGATACTCACCGCGAGACGGCGACGCGGTACACCTTCCTTTCCTCGAATCGTCTCGAGCTCGGTAACCGTACGCCAGCGCTGGTGGCGCACAATCGTGCTGTTTCGAGTGACACGGTTCCGGCGGGTTTTCGCAGACCCCGACCTGGCGGAGCCGCTCGCAATCCCGTGCGCTCCTGGGCAACGCAGGAACTCGGATAGCTACCTCGCGAGCCGGGGCGGCATGGTCCGATTCCTGACCTGCGCGCCTCGGCTCATTGTTGATCTACTTCTTCGGTGCTTTCCCGGTCACCACGGTATCGGTCGAGATCTCGGTGTGCGGCTCTTCGAGGATCTTCGTCGCTGTCACTTTCATCCCTTGCTTCAGCTCGTGGACCGACGCGGGTTTGCCTTCGACAACGAATCGGAACGAGTCGGGCACCTTGTACTCTTTGTTCTCGCCGTTCTCGAGTGTCAGGATCACGTAGTTGCCCTGCGCCCACCAGACGGTGCCGTTGAGGGTGCTCGTTGTGCGGATCGTGACGGGTGTCGTCCTAGTGGTGATCGTCCCAGTGAGGACAGTGCCAGGCTGGAGGTCGCCGACGCTCTTCTTCTGACCGTCCACGATGAACTCACGGCCTGGCTGCACGTTGAACAGGCTCACGTTTCCGAGTGGCTGCATTTTCACGAGCAGCCAGTTGCCCTCTGTCCGCACCACTTCGCCAGTCATCTTCACCGTATCGACCTTGGCTTCGCCTTTGACCTTTTCGGTCTGCGACGTCGCCTGTGCCTGGAGTGATCCGGCGACGCCAAGCACAATCAAAGCGGTCCCGATCAGTGACTTAGTACGCATTCTTGATTCTCCTTCGCTGCCGCTGAGTTGGCGGTGCCTTCCGCGAGAACACCGAAACGGCGCAGCCCTCGCCGAGCGATGGTTGAGCAGGTTGCACTCGCCGAAGACTTCCCGGGAGCACCTCTTCGCGGTGAGCGACATCCACAGCCGCGACGGCATCAGGCCCGCAGGCACGATGGGTGCCGGAGCTGGTGGCGCAGAATCGTGCTGTTTCGAGTGGCACGGTTCCGGCGGGTCCTCGCGAGACCCCTACCTGACGGAGCTGCTCCGCAATCCCGTGCGCTCCTGGACAACGCAGGAACTCGGACAGTGGGAAGACGGCACCTGGCAAGTCCACGTCGTACGACGTCGAACTGCCATAGCGGCATCCTTCACTGTCTCACCCTCCTGACCCGCAGGTCGCCGTTCTCTCTCATTCACATCCGCGTCGTTACTGCTAAACCGGCAAATCACCTTTACTTCATTGCCGAGCTGGTGCACTATCTTTCAAGCCCATCTGTAGCGGTTTTATCCGGAAAACTGCACCCACTGGCTGGGGGGGTCATGAGAGTCGCGATTGCACTGCTGGTTGTCGTGTCGGGCCTTGCGGCCAGCGCAGCTCCCGTTCGTGCCCAGGAGCAGGCGCAGGTTCCGGGACCGTCGATCGAACAGAAGTCTCAGGAGCTTTCCATCTGGCTCAAGGAATACCGTGCGTGGGAGAGGTGGTTTGAACTTTGGGGAAACCGGGTTGCGAGAAACGCCAACGGCTTTGAGATCTGGGAACGCAAGAAGCGTCCCGAACCTCCTGCCTGGCTCGAGGAGGTATGCCGGGATGACACAGTGGTCGGTGACGAACTGACGAGTGCCTGCCACATTCTCCGCACCTGGGACGATCAGCCGGTGCAAATCATCCAGCGCCGGGGTTCGCCGGTGGGGACGTCAGGCGGCAAAGTCGCAGACACCGTCGCGAAGAGCTCGTTCTTTCAACGAGTCCACCTGACCGGGTTGTGGGCGCGGGCACAATATCCGGGCACGCCGGTTTACGGCATCGTGGGGATGCAGATTGCCGTGTTGGAGCTGGGACGATTCACGCTCCCTGCGACGGGCGTGATGCTGGTCATGCTTCCTGACGGCACGGGAGGGCACGACTGGAAGCCGGCGACTACCGTGGGCTTCGGCTGTCGGCTCTTCGATTTCATGGCACCCCTTCACAAGAAGCCCATCAGTCTCCACCTCAACCTCGCCAGGACGCACATTCACGGCCTTCACGATGAGCGGATCATTTCCGGGAGGTCGAACATCAATTTCGTCGGATTCTCCGTCAGCGGGAGTAGACGCCGCTGATAGATCGAAGCTGGGCGACAGGTTCGTTGGAAGTGCCTTCGGGCGACAGCGGACAAAGGCCCGAGCGAAGTAGGTAACGATGATCTGGAACTATCGCCGCCGCTTCTGTTCCGGACTGGTGACCTGCGTGGAGCGGCAGCAATGACATCGGCCCCGGATGATCGTTCAGCGTGAACTGTCCGGGCGGCAACCGCACCGACGAGACGAGGCGACGGTCGACGCGACAATCGTTCCTAGCGAGCGGCTGCGCACGCAGCCGGCGACACCTGGCCTGCGCCCTTGAGCAATTTGTTGTGGCCGAGCACTTCGATGGCGACCTGCGTCGTCGCCTGCATTCGTGGCCGTCATCGGCACTTCAGAGATCCGCATCGAGCCTGGCAGCACGCACCAACCGGGCCCTTCCTTTCGTGAACCTGGGGGCGGCCGATCCACCAGTGCCTGTCAGTGTTGCGATTTCCTCGGGAGTAAAATCTCCGAACTGGACCACTGATCTACATCTTTCCGAAAGCGAGCCGTTGTTGAAGATGACGCAGCTGGCTGACTTCCGAGCGGAGGGCTGCGAGGCAGTCCTGATCAGACCCATGCAGCCCGCCGACCAGCGTCAATCCGCAATAACTGCATTGCGGTGACGGGTCGTTGTCGCGGCGGCCACTTCGCGAAATGGCGCGCCGATCTCCGCGCAGACTTCGTCGATCGAGAAACATCGATGCTCGACT
>Ga0209382_10000091_pt1 | contig 129312 bp, 118 predicted proteins | sample SoiMetdeltSBSDD5_FD_187599 | JGI IMG/M metagenome (GOLD analysis project Ga0209382, IMG submission 187599) | Bulk soil microbial communities from a Populus tree surrounding site in Tennessee, USA - Soil MetaG P. deltoides SBSDD5 (SPAdes) (version 2) | ecosystem: Environmental > Terrestrial >... | reverse complement strand
GAAGCCGAACGCCTCGCCAGCCTGCACATCGACGTCGATGCCGTCCACCGCGGTGAAGTCGCCGAAGCGCTTGACCAGCCCCCGAGCGTGGATGAGTGGTAAGGAGTCAGGCACGTCGCGACCCTAGCTCAGCGGTACGACAGCCCGCCCCCGACTTTCGCCCTGGGCGGGCCCCTGGCGCAGACCTAGGTCGAGGCGCGGGCGGCGGCGACCAGCGACGCGGCCGCCGTCTCGTCACGCGGCGTGCCCAGGTCGTAGCGCACTGCCCAGCGCAGGCCGTCAACTCCGGGCACCCGCCGCGCCACCACGCGTACTCCCCCGCCGGGCAGCCGGTGGTGAGTCGAGTACGCGACAGAGCGGATCACCCGGGCACGCACCTCGTCCGGCAGGTCGCCGGGGTCCGGCAGCCGGTACACCGAGGCCGGTCGGTCGGCCATCTCGTCGTACCCGTCGTGCATGGCCACGACGGTGGCCGGCACCACGGACAGATCCTCCCCCGACCAGGTCGCCTTGTGGATCTCGTGCCAGCCAAGCCGGTCGGCGAAGCCCGGGAGAAACAGCCCCAGGTTCGTCGCCACCACGGCCCCGCCGGAGGCCGCGGCCCACGCCAGCACCCGCTCCCCGGGAGACAACGCAGGACGCAACTCGACCGGCAGCCGGGGCCGGCGACGGAACAACCTCACGGGCCGCCGACCGCCTGCTCCTGCAGGGCCCGGGCGTGCTGCTCCAGCGACACCAGCTCGCCGAAGAGCGCCAGGTGCTCGTCCTGGTTGGTCACCGGGTTGATCCGCTGGAGCTTCGACTTGACCTCCCCGATGCGCGCCCGGACCGCGGCGAGCTGCAGCCGCGACAGCGTCACGAGCACGTACCGCGGATCCGGCTCGGCGTCGATCCGCAGCGGCTCGACGGCCAGCTCGCCGACGAGCGCCTTCGCGGCCAGGTCCCCGCACGCGTCGCGGACCGCCTCGATCCAGACCACGCCGGCCGCGGCGCCCGCCGCACCCCCGGCCTCGGCGACCGCGGTACGGATCGCCGCGTGCACCGGATCCGAGTACGTCTCCGGCCCGAGCGTGTCGAACACCGGCCCGGCCAGCACCGGCGCCTGCAGGGCCAGCTTCAGCGCCTCCCGTTCCACGATCCGCTGTGGACTGTCCACAGTAGATCGTGTAGGAGTGTCACCGTCGGGGAGCCCGCGGGACGACGAACGGGACACCGCCGCGGTCACCTGCTCGACCTCCATGCCGAGGTCGCCGGCGAGCTTGCGCGCATACTCCGGCCGCAACGCCCGGTCCTTGATCTTCGCCACCAGTGGCGCGGTGGCGCGCAACGCACCGACCCGCCCCTCCGCGGTGTCCAGGTCGAACCGGGACAGCACCGACCGCAGCGCGAACGCGATCAGCGGCTCCCGCCGGGCCACCAGATCCCGTACCGCCGCATCGCCCTTGGCCAGCCGCAGCTCGCACGGGTCCATGCTGTCCGGGCTGACCGCGATGTAGGTCTGCGCGACGAACCGCTGGTCGTCCTCGAACGCGCGCAGCGCCGCCTTCTGCCCGGCCGCGTCCCCGTCGAAGGTGAAGATGATCTCGCCGGCGAACGTGTCGGTGTCCAGCAGCAGCCGGCGCAGCACGCCGATGTGTTCGGCCCCGAACGCCGTACCGCAGGTCGCCACCGCCACCGGTACGCCGGCCAGGTGGCAGGCCATCACGTCGGTGTACCCCTCGACCACGACCACCCGGCCCTGCCTACCGATCTCCCGCCGGGCCCGGTCGATCCCGTACAACACATGGCTTTTCTTGTAGATCGGGGTCTCCGGCGTGTTCAGGTACTTCGGCCCGTCGTCCTCCTCGACCAGCTTGCGCGCGCCGAAGCCGATCACGTCGCCGGTCAGGTCCCGGATCGGCCACATCAGCCGGCGCCGGAACCGGTCGATCAGCGACCCGGACCGGGCCTCCCGGGACAGCCCGGCGGTGACCAGCTCGGCCGCCGAGAAACCACGCTGGCGCAGGTGCTTGGTGAGCAGGTCCCAGGCGTCCGGCGAGAACCCGCAGCCGAAGTCGACCGCGGCGGCCCGGTCGAAGCCGCGCTCGGCGAGGAACTCCCGGGCCGGGCGGGCGCCGGGTGTACCCAGCTGCTCGGCGTAGAACTCCAGCGCCGCCGCGTGCGCCGCGACGAGCCGCTGCTTCTGGCCGTGCTGTACGCGTATCGGCGCCGGCCCGGCCTCGATGTACCGCAGCGTGATCCCGGCCCGCCCGGCCAGCCGCTCGACCGACTCGACGAACGTGAGGTGGTCGACGTCCATGACGAACTTGATCGCGTCGCCACCCTGGCCGCAGCCGTGGCAGTTGCCGGTCAGGATATTGTCTTCCAGCGCAAAGGCGTGGGTGCCGTCGACTATCGGGCAGAAGACCTCTTCCACCTCGCCCAGGTCCTCGATGGCCTCGACAACCCAACCGCGCCGATCGACCTTCTCCAGGTGGGCGACGAAGCGGTTTCGATGCTCTTCGAGAAGAAAGAAGTCCTCCGGCAGGTCGGAGCCCATCAGCGTCAGCCGGTATATCGGGCCCGGGTAGCCGGGGAATCCCGTTCGGACACGTTCCCGGATGCCGAATGTGCCCACCCCGATGCGGGTACACAGGTCACGGACGTACTCAAGGTGAATTCGGTCCGCGGAATCTATTGACATGCACGCGTCGTGGCCCACCTCACCGTCTGCCGCGAAATAGCCGGCCAACCATCCGTACAGGTACGACACGGATTCGGTCAAGGGTGGCAACTCGGTCTTGAAGTATGCCGGCAGGTCGGCCACGGTCAACCCACCTGCACGCTGGTAGGTGTGGTTGAGCGGAAACCATTTCAGCAGCTCCGCATCCTTGTTTCCGCAGAGCTGAACCACGCTGCCGTCGTTGCCCAGCGTGCCGTCGCCGAAGACGATCCCCCGAGCGATTCCCAACGGCGACGGGCGAAGCTCGTGCCCGCCATCGCGAGTCCGAAGCGCACTCGGAAAGACGAGTGCCAAGCGGTCGACCGGCCGCAGCTGGTCGGTGGTCAGCTCGACTCGCTTGTCCCGGCCACCGCCTGGCGCGCGGACGAACCAGCGGTGACTGCGCGTCGTTCGTATAGTCTTCTTCAGCCCGTTCCTGGAGAGGATCAACCGGACCACGGGCTGCTCGCCGAACGAGTAGAAGGGCGCGGTGACCCAGCGACCGCCGGTAGTGAGGATTCGATGCGAACCACCGGCAAGTTCCCGGATCGGCCGGGTACCCGCGTCGGTGATGACCCGGGTCTCGCCGGCCAGGCAGTACCAGACGTTCCTCGTGGTCGAGACGGTGAACGACGGTGTCTTCTCGTCGTGGAACGGGCACAGGCCCTTGAGGTTGCCGCCGCCGGCCGGCTTGAGCAGGACCTGCTCGGAGATCACGTCGACGATCGAGGTGCGCTCCCGTACGAGCGCCACGTCCTCGTCGCGGATCCGGCCGGCCATGCCCTACATCCTGCCCGACGCCGGGCCGATCGTGGCGTCAGCCCGGCACCACGACCGGCACCACCATTGGCACCGTGCCGGTCGCGATCCATCCCTGCCTATGGCAGACTCGGTGACTGATCTCAGGCGCACCAGGTCAGGGGGGCATGTGCGGTTCCGGATCCTCGGTCCGCTGCGGGTCCGATGCGCGGACGGCCAGCCGTTGCTCCTTCGCCCGCAGCAGGCGCGGGTGCTCGGCATGCTGCTGCTCGCGCCGAACCAGGTGGTGGGCCGCCAGCGGCTGATGGCCGAGCTGTGGGACGACAACCCGCCGGCTACCGCGAAGACCCAGATCCAGAACTGCATCTCCGCGCTACGCCGCGGGCTCACCGGGCTCATCGTGGCCGACGGTCCCGGGTACCGCATCCGCGTCGACGACGGCGAACTCGACGCCCAGGTCTTCCAGGGCCTCGTCGCCGCGGCCCACGACCTGCACCACAGCGATACCCCGGAAGCCGTGGCCCGGCTGCGATCCGCGCTCGGCCTGTGGCGCGGCCCGGCGCTGGCCGGCAGCGCGGGCCGGGCCATCGAGGCGGCCGCCGCCCGGCTCGACGAACAGCGGATCGCCGCCCACGAGTTCTGCGCCGACCTCGAGCTGCGGCTCGGCCGCCACCACGAGCTGATCGGCGAGCTGGGCGAGCTGGTCGCGGCGTACCCGTTGCGGGAGCGGTTGGTCGGGCAGCTCATGCTGGCGCTGCACCGGTCCGGCCGGCGGGCCGACGCGCTGACCGCGTACCGCCGGCTGCGCGCGCGGCTCGCCGACGAGCTGGGCCTCGATCCCGGCCCGGCGCTGGCGAACCTGCACACCGCGATCCTGCGCGACGGCAGCGGCGAACCGGCCCCGTCGGCCACCCCACCGCCGAGGAAGGCCGCGGTCCGGGAGCCGGCTCAGGTCGTGCCGCGCCAGCTTCCCGCGGGGGTACGCCACTTCGTCGGCCGTACGGTCGAGTTGAAGGAGCTGACCCGGCTGGTCGACGAGGCCGGCCTCGCCGACGGCCGGATCGTGATCACCACCATCGACGGTACGGCCGGCGTCGGCAAGACTGCTCTCGCCGTCCACTGGGCGCACCAGATCGCGCCGCGGTTCCCCGACGGCCAGCTCTACGCGAACCTGCGCGGCTTCGACCCCTCCGGGTCGCCGACACCGCCGGCGGAGGCGATCCGCGGCTTCCTCGAAGCGCTCGGCGTGCCGGACGCCCAGGTGCCGGCGACCCTCGACGCGCAGGCGGCGCTCTACCGCAGCCTGCTCGCCGGCCGGCGGGTGCTCGTGGTGCTGGACAACGCGGCCACGGTCGAGCAGGTGCGCCCGCTGCTGCCCGGTAGCGCCTCGTGCCAGGTGCTGGTGACCAGCCGCAACCAGCTCTCCGGGCTGGTCGCGACCGAGGGGGCCCACCCGGTCACCCTGCCACTGATGTCCACTGTGGAGGCCCACGAGCTGCTGGTACGGCATCTTGGCCCCGAGCGTCTCGCCGCCGATGCGGACGCGGTCGACGCGCTCATCACCGGCTGCGCCCGGCTGCCGCTCGCACTCTCCATTGTGGCCGCCCGGGCCGCGACCCACCCGGCGTTCCCGCTCGCCACGTTCGCCACCGAGCTGGCCGACGCGCACGGCCGCCTCGACGTGCTCGACCCCGGGGACCAGACGATGCACGTCCGGGCCGCGTTCTCCTGGTCGTACCGGCATCTCGGCGTACCGGCCGCGCGGTTGTTCCGGCTGCTGGGCCTGCACCCCGGCGCCGACCTCACGCTGCCCGCTGCGGCGAGCCTGGCCGGCGTACCGGCCGCCGAGGTCCGTCCTCTGCTGGTCGAGCTGACCCGGACGCACCTGCTGACCGAGCACGCCCCGGGCCGGTACGGCTTCCACGACCTCCTCCGGGCGTACGCCGGTGAGCTGGCCGGCGAGCACGACACCGGGGCCGACCGACGGGCCGCGCTCCGCCGGCTGCTCGACCATTACCTGCACACGGCCGCCGCGGCCGCGGTGAAGGTCAACCCCGAGCGGGACCCGATCGAGCTGGCCACACCGGCGGCCGGGGTGACCGTGACCCCGGTCGCCGATTACGCGCAGGGGATGCTCTGGTTCGCCAGCGAGCGCCCGACGCTGCTCGCCGCCGTGGACGAGGCCAACCGGGCCGACATGCCGGTCCACGCCTGGCAGCTCGCCTGGACCATGGTGTCCTTTTTGGACCGTCGCGGGCACTGGCACGACCAGGTGACGGTCCAGCAGGCCGGGCTGGCCGGCGCGCGGCGAGCCGGCGACCTGGCCGGGCAGGCGTTGATGCACCGGATGCTCGGCAGGGCGTACACGAGGATGCTGTCCTTCGAGGCCGCGGACGTCCACTTGCGACGGGCGCTGGACCTCTTCGGTGCCCTGGAAGACCACACCGGCGAGGCGCACACGCACCTCAACCGGGCCTGGGTCTTCGAACGGCAGGAGCGCTACCGGGAGGCGCTGGACGAGACACGGCAGGGCTTCGCGCTCTTCGAGTCGCTCGGGCACGAGGTGGGCCAGGCCAACACGCTCAACGCGATGGGGTGGTACCTGGCCAAGCTCGGCGAACACCGGCAGGCACTCGAATACTGCGAGCGCGCGCTCGCCATGCACCTGCGGATGGGTGACCGCTCCGGAGCGGCGAACGCCTGGGACAGCGTGGGTTTCGCGTACCACAACATCGGCGAGCACGACCGGGCCATCGAGTGCTACGAACGGTCGCTGGGGTTGGACCGCGAGCTGAGCGACCGGTACAGCGAAGCAGCGACGCTGGGCCGGCTCGGCGACACGCAGCGGACCGCGGGAGACACCCGGGCCGCGGCCGCGTCCTGGCGCCGCGCGATGGAGATCTTCGACCAGCTCGGTCACGTCGACGCCGACCTCGTGCGGGCGAAGCTGGACGCGCTGGGCGTGCCGGCGTGAACCTTCCGCAGGACGGGCATGTGCACACCGAGTGGTCCTGGGACGCCCCGAACGGGTCGATGGAGGCCTCCTGCGCCCGCGCGGTCGAGCTGGGCCTGCCGTCGATCGCGTTCACCGAGCACGCGGACTTCACGCCGTGGGCGATCCCGCCGGAGTCCGTGACGCTGCTGCCCGACCGGTTCCGGGCCCGGCTGGACGCCGACCGCGTGCTGCAGCCGCCGGACCTGGACGTGGCCGGCTACCTGGACTGCGTCCAGCGCTGCCGGGACCGCTTCCCGGACCTGCGCATCCTCTCCGGCGTCGAGCTGAGCGAGCCGCACTGGCACGCGTCCCCGGCCCGCGCGGTGCTCGACCACGGCTTCGACCGCGTGCTCGGCTCGGTGCACTCGGTGCAGAGCACAGCCGGGTACCTGATGATCGAGGACCTGTTCGCGGTGCGCCCGGCGGACGAGGTGATCCGGACCTACCTCGCCGACGTGCTCGACATGGTCGAGACCTCGACGGCGTTCACCGTGCTCGCGCACATCGACTACCCGGTACGGAGCTGGCCGGCGACGGCCGGCCGGTTCGACCCGGCCGCGTTCGAGGAGGAGTTCCGCGCGGTGCTGCACGCGCTGGCCGACACCGGGCGGGTACTGGAGATCAACAGCCGGGTACCGTTGCCCGGTCGGGTCGTGCGGTGGTGGTACGAGATCGGCGGCGACGCGGTCTGCTTCGGCAGCGACGCGCACCAGCCCGACCTGGTCGCGGACCGGTTCGCTGAGGTCGCCGCGCTGGCCGAGGCGGCCGGGTTCAGGCCCGGTCCTGACCCGAACGGGATGTGGACCCGTCGAGCTGGCTGAGCCGGGCGATGTTGGCCGCCTCGTCCGGGTCCGGCTCGCCGGTCTCGACGAACTCGCGGACGATCTCCACGGCCACGTCCGGGGCAAGCCGCTTGAGGCTCAGCGCGAGCACGTTGGCGTCGTTCCAGAGCCTGGCTCCCTTGGCGATCCACGGCTCCCAGGCGAGCGCGGCCCGCACGCCGGGCACCTTGTTGGCGGCCATGGACGTACCCGTGCCGGTCCAGCACATCACCACGCCGAAGTCGGCGATCCCGCCCGCGACGGCCCGGCCGACCGCCACCCCGATCTCCGGCCACGCCTCGGACGCGGCGACGGGGATGACCTCGTCGCCGCGTCCGGACAGGTAGTCCGCGACCGCCCGGGTGGTCTCGTTCTCGTCGTCGGTACCGAACGCTATCCGCACACCTCCAGGCTAGCCGGGGTTTTCGTCAGGAGATGACCACGGTGGCCCGGCGGTAGTTCTGCCCGTTGTGGTCGGGGTCGTAGTTGCCCTCGATGTTGCCGGCGGCGTCCACCGAGAACCACTTGATCTCGACGGTGTGCGAGACGAGCAGGGTCTGCGCCCCCTCCCGGACGCCGGCGCCCTGGATCGTCGGCGAGGACAGGGTCGGCCGGCTGCCGTCGAGCGTGTAGTAGACGGTGACCGGTTCGCTCGCCTCGAAGTACACCTCGACCGGCTCCTCGTAACTGCCCGGACCGGGCACGAGGGTCGTCGCCGGCCGCTGGTGGTCGGTGTCCCACTGGTACGCCACGCGCAACAGCTCCACCAGCCCGTTGGCGAACTCCAGCGCCTGGGCGTGGCCCTCCGGCGCGAACGGCGGTTGGAAGCCCTCGTCGCCGACCTCGAAGTTCCAGCCGTAGATGCCGTAGTTGTAGTACATCATGTCGCCGGAGTTGCCGGCCGCCGAGTAGAGCACGTCGGCGATCGGCCCGGTCCGTGCCGGCGTGACGACGGTACCGCGGCTGGTCTTGATGGCGGTGAGGATCTGCTGCGAGGCGGACCAGAAGAACGCCTCGGTACCGAAGGACGGCCGCGGCAGCGTGGTCCGCGACGGCAGGGTGTACGCCCCGGGCGACCACATGAAGTAGTTACCGAAGCTGTGGATGTTCATCGAGAACTTGATGTTCGGGAACGCCTGCGGCAGCCAGTGGATGTTGCGACTCTCCTGTTCGGACAGTTCGGCCGGTCCGGCGAAGACCTCGCTGGTGCAGCTCGACGACGCGCCCGTGTACCCGTCGGTCATGGACCCGATCGGGTAGTTGCGGTTCTGGTCGACGCCCCAGGCGTCGCGGCGGTTGGGATCGGAGTTGTTGTCCGCGCAGTAGTTCACCATCGTCTTACGCTGGAAGTTGAAGTCGTAGAACGAGTAGTGGCCGCCGTCCGGGTTGGCCGACGGGACCAGGAAGATGTCCAGGTTGTCGACCAGCTTCCGGGTCGCGCCGTCGTGCCCGTAGTTGCGCAGGAGCCGTTCGGCGGTCTCCACGACGACGAGCGGCGTGACCCACTCCCGCGCGTGTTCCTGGGCGTATCCCAGCACGCCGACGCGGGACCCGTCGCGGTGCTTGCCGATGCGCAGCGCCTTGACCGTGAACGGTTGCCGCGATATCGATCCGGGTGCGTCGAGGAAGTCGGTCAGCCGGACCACGCCGGTGGGCGAGACGACGCCGCTGCCGGCGCTGCCGCGGTAGGTGTGCGCGTCCACAAGGGACGCCGCGCCCGCGTCCAGCGCGGCGACCACCTGGGCTGCCGTGCTCACCACGGCACCGGAGGCGTCCGTGCCGAGGGAGACCACGATCGCGGTACCGCTGACCGAGACCGACAGTGGCGACGAGGCCGCACCCGGATTGCGCAGCTCGATGGAGATGGCGTTGCCACCCTCACTTCCGTACGCCAGCGAGGTCACCACCACCCGGTTCGCGGTCGCCGCCCCGAGCAGAGCCTGCGCCTTACGCCGGTAGCCGTTGGTCTGGTACGGCAGGGAGACGATCTCGGTCAGCGCCGGGAACTCCGCGTGCAGCTGCTCGATGCGCTGGTACAGCTCGGTCGGGTCCAGGTAGTGGTCGACGAAGTCGGAGAAGTACGGGTCCCTGGGCCGGCCGCGCTCGTCGACGGGCAGCCACTCGGACGCCCGGGCGGTAGCCGACTCGCCGCCCGCGGCGGAGCTGGCGACCTCGACGAGGTCGGGCCGGGCGGTGACCGCGAACTGCCGGCGGTGGTACAGGTAGGCGCCGGCGTCGACGAACGCCTGCAGGTTGATGCTGCCACCGGAGCCCATCGGGGTACCGGGTCCGGAGTCCCAGCGCACGGTCAGCGTGTCGGCCGCGCCGGCCGCGCTCTTCGCCTCCACCGACAGGAAGCGGCCCTGGTTGCTGGTGAAGTAGTCGGCGCGGAGCAGCCTGACCGCGCCGTTCGGCGATACCGCAAGGGTCTGGTAGCTCTGCCCCTGCCGCTTCGCCCGGATGGTCGCGTCGCGCTCGGCGACGGCGGCCGCCCAGTTCGCCTCGGTCTCCAGGGTCCGGCCGATGGTGAACCCCTGCTGGCGAAGCTCGTCCGCCTGCTGCGGGGTGACCACCGCGTACGCGGTCAGGCCCGGCCCGTTGGAAACGACCTTCTCGGCCAGGTCGGTACCGGTGGCGACGAGCCGGTCCAAGCCGGCCCGGTCGGCCACGAAGACCTCGACGAGCGCCGGTCCCGACTCGGTGCTCTGCTCGTCTTCGGCGCCGGCGCCGGTCGGCAGGAGCGCCACCGCCAGCCCGACCGCCGCGACGGCCGCGGCCAGCCGCCTCCACTTCTGGATGTCTCGGTGCACGGTCCGCCTCCTGTCGCTCGTCTTGTGGACAGGACAGCGTGACGCCGACGCTCGCTCGCGAGCAACCAGTCAAACCGGCTAATATTTACGATCGATCAAGTCGGCCAGGGCGTCCCGATCGCCGGCCGCCAGCGGGACGTCGAGCGCCTCCAGCGGCTCGGCGAGCTGCTCCGGCCGGCGCGGCCCGACGACGATGGCGGTGACCGCGGGATCGGTCAGCACCCAGGCGAGCGACAGCGTGGCGAGCGGCACCCCACGGTCGGCGGCGGCCGCGGCCAGGGCGGCGATCCGCTGGTAGGTGGCGTCGTTCTCCCATTCCCGGTACGGCTCCGGGCGCAGGGTCATCCGGGAGCCGGGCGGGTAGCCGTCGCCCGCGCGGTACTTGCCGGTCAGCCACCCGCCGGCCAGCGGGCTGTACGCGGTGAACCCGATGCCGAGCCGCGCGCAGACCTCGAGCGCGTCCCCGGCCACGGACCGGTCGAGCAGGCTGTAGCCGGACTGCAGGTTGACCGGTGGCGCCAGGCCACCCGCGTCGGCCGCCGCGACCGCGGCCGACAGCTGCGCACCCGAGTAGTTGCTCAGGCCCGCGTGGCGTACCGTGCCGGCCCGGACCAGCTCGTCGAAGGCGCCGAGCGTCTCCTCGATCGGGGTGTCCGGATCGGGCTCGTGGGCCAGGTACAGGTCGACACGGTCGGTGCGCAGCCGGCGCAGGCTCGCCTCGATCCGGCTGCGGATGTGGCGGGCCGAGAGCCCACGCTCGCTCCGGCCGACGGGCATGCCGACCTTGGTGGTCAGCACGATCTCGTCGCGCGCCCCGGCCCGGCTGGCCAGCCAGCGCCCGATCCACTCCTCCGAGCGCCCACCGCCGTACGCGTCGCCGGTGTCGAAGAGCGTGATGCCGTGCTCGCGCGCGGCGTCCATGAGCGCGAACGCGGTCCGCTCGTCCTCGCCACGCCCGACCAGCTCCGGCGCGGATCCGATGCCGCCGAAGTTCCCGCAGCCCAACGCGATCACCGACACCTCGAGGTCGGTCCGACCGAGCCGCCGGTACCTCATCCGGCGCGTCCCGCCGCGGTCACGAACGCCTTCCACAGCCGGACGTCCGGGTCCATCTCCGGATGCCACTGGACGCCCACGACGAAGGCCCGGCCGGCGACCCGGATCGCCTCCACCAACCCGTCCTCGCTCCACCCGGTCGCCAGCACGTCCCGGCCCAGCGCGCCCATCGCCTGGTGGTGGTAACACGCGACCGGCGTCGCCGGCCCGAGCGAAAGGCCCGGCTCCTCGCCCGGGTCGAGCATCACCTGGCTCGTCCCGAAGACGGCCGCCTCGGGCCGGTGCGCGTCGTGCCCGAGCTGCTCGGGCAGGTGCTGGTGCAGGGTGCCGCCGAGCGCGACGTTGAGCAGCTGGGCGCCCCGGCACACGCCGAGCACCGGCAGGTCGCGGTCGAGCGCCGCGGCCAGCAGGGCCAGCTCCCAGGCGTCACGCTCCGGCCGGGTATCCACAGTGGACCCGTGCGGGGTCTCGCCGTACCGGCCGGGGTCGATGTCCGGCCCGCCGATCAGCAGGAGCCCGTCGACCCGGGCCACGGCCGAGGCGGCCTCGACCGCTCCCCCGGCCGGCGGCAGCAGCACCGGGATCCCGCCACCGGCGACGATGCCGTCGAGGTACGGCTGCGGCACCAGGGTGGCGGCCAGGCCCGACCAGACTCCCCAGGACGCCTGCTCCCGGTACGTGCTCAGCCCGATCAACGGCCTCATGCCGGACAGGGTAGCGCCCACGCGCCGCTCCGGGCGGACCAGAGCGGGCGGGCCAGAGCGGGCGGGCGGAGCGGGCGGGCAGAGCGGGCGGGCAGAGCGGGCGGCACCGGACCGCGAGGTTCTGCATCTCCCGGACGGGACCTCGGGTGATCGCCGTCAGCGGACCCGCTCGCCGGCCCGGAACACGGCCACGACGTCGTGCAGGGCGTTGATGTCGTCGACCGGATTCCCGCGTACCGCCAGCAGGTCCGCGTCGTAGCCCGGCGCGATGCGGCCCTTGCGGTCGCCGACCCGGCACAGGTCGGCGGCGCGTGAGGTCGCCGCGCGCAGCGCCTCGACCGGCGACGCGTAGGCGAACTCGACCATCTGGGCGACCGCGTACGGCAGCACGTCGTGCGGCTTCGGCGGCCCGATGCCGGCGTCGCTGCTGCACACTATCGGTACGTCGGCCGCCTTGATCCGCTGGAACACCTCGATGAGCTGGTCCATCATCGCGGCGATCCGCGGCGGCGGCGAGACCCCGGGCTTGAGGCCCAGCGTGGCGGAGACCACGACACCCGAGCGGGCGAGCGCGTCGAGCACGTCCTCGTCGACCGCCGCGCTGTCCTCGGTCAGGAACGAGCAGTGCTCGATCGAGTCGAAGCCGGCCGCCACCGCGTTCGCGATCCCCGCGGCGCCGTGTGCGTGCGCGGTGATCGGCAGCCCGAGCCGGTGCGCCTCCTCGGCCGCGGCGCACATCTCGGCCAGCCCGAACTGCACGACGTGCGCGCGCGTACCCGGCGTCAGCTCGCCGCCGGTGGCCATCACCTTGATCACGTGGGCGCCGCGCCCGGCCCGCTCGCGGACCGCGGCCCGGATACCGTCGACGCCGTCCACCTCGCCGCCGAGGAACCAGCAGTGGCCGCGGGTCGAGGTGATCGGCGGGCCGGCGGCGAGGATCTCCGGCCCGGCGGTCGGGTCGCCGGTCAGCTCGTCGCGCAGCCGCAACGCCAGGTACCCCTGATCGCCGAGGTCCCGCACGGTGGTGACGCCGACCGCGAGCGCGGTCCGGGCCGCGGCCCGCATGCCGTCGAGCAGTTCGTCCTCGGTGGCCGTGGCGAGCCGGCCGACCGGGTCGGGACTGGCGTCGAAGACGAGGTGGATGTGCGCGTCGACGAGACCGGGCAGCAGCGTCACGTCCCCCAGGTCGGTATCGCCAGCGCCCGGTCCGGAGCCGGCAGCGCCGGGCGGCGCGGTTGCGACCGACGCGATCCGCCCGTTCTCGACCACGACCAGAGGTCGCTCGATAGGGCTCGGATCCACGCCGTCGAACAGCCGCGCCGCCCGGATGGCCACCATGGGCGATCAGGCTACGGGCTGAATGCCTTCACCTCCAGCAGCCCGACCGAGTCCGCCGCGCTCTGCAGCACCACCCGGAGCTGGGTGGTGGTGACCGCGGTGAACGTCACCACGTTGTACTGGTTCGCCGCCCTCGGGTACCCGCTCGATCCGGGTACGTCGGCGAACGCGCTTCCGGTCCAGTACTGCAACCGCCACGACGCGGGCAGATCGATGCCCTGGTTGTCGTCGAAGAAGTAGACCTCGGCCCGGTTCAGTGTCACCGCCGACGACCAGGTCAGCTGCGCCCACTGCTCGCCCTCGTTGGGCCAGGTACCCCAGCGCGGGTTCACCGTGTCGTTCGACGACGGCGGATCGATCGCGTCGTTGATGGCCGCGCAGCTCTCCCACGGGGACGTGTACGAGCACGTGGGCGTCGCCGACGGTGCCCGGTTCCCGGTCGGCGGTGGCGGCTGGATCCCGCCCCGATTGTAGATCTTGATCTCGGTGAGCCCGGTCTTCGCGCCGGACGCGTTGGTCGCCAGCACCCGGACCCGTTGCGCGCTCACCGCCGGGAACCGCACCACGTTGTAGTTGGCCCGCGGCGAGCCGGGGGTCTTCACCTGCCCGCTGACGTTCGTCCAGGTCGAACCGTTCAACACCTGGATGTTGTACGACGACGGCGCCCGGTAGGTGCCGCTGGCCGGCCGGGTGTCCCGGAAGTACAGCCGAACCTCGTCGAACGCCCGGGCGGTGCCGAAGTTCACCTCGTACCAGTCCTGCGCGTTCGGCGAGCCGCCCGCGCCCCAGAACGGTTCGTTCGTCGGGAAACCGTCCACTGCGGACCCGGTGCTCGTCCCGCCGGCGGTGAAGGACGCCGAGACGGCCGCGCCGGACGCCAGGTTGGTCAGGTTCGCGGTGAGGTCGACGCCGGCCTTGTTGAAGATGTCCACCACGCGCGGGTCGCTCTGCACCACCTGGGTCGGCGCCTGCCGCCCGGAGACCGAGGTGCTGAACGCGACCGTGCCGCTGGTGGTGACCGCGCCGGTGGACGGGTTCCAGACCAGCGGGACGAGCTGGTTCACGGTGACCGCGCGGGTGCCGTTGATGTAGATGGAGTAGCCCTGCGGTACGCCGCTGTAGCGCACGATGCCGTCGGCCGGGTCGTCCCAGACGATGGTCAGGTCGCTGTTGCGGTACCGCAGGTTGTTGACGGTGAAGTGACTCCAGCCGATGTTGATCGGGCTGAGTTCCACCGACGCGTCGTTGCGCGGCCGAAGCCCGGCGACGTCCTCGATGACGGTCCAGTTGCTGCTGCCCAGGATGTTGTGGTGGATCCACGACCGGTACGTGATCGAGCTGCCGTTCCAGTTCGCCCAGAATTCGTTCGCGTCCGGCCACTGGGTGTTGCCGCCGACGTACTGCGCCCAGGCGTTCCAGTAGAGCAGCTTCTTGTACCAGTCGGTGTTGATCCACTGGTTCGGGTAGTTGCGCAGCACCGAGGACAACAGTCTGAACTGGACGGTCGAGTTGATGGTGGAGAAGTTGTTGCTGCCCGTCCCCGAGGTCGCCTTGTCCCGCTGGTTCGCCGTGTAGAACGGGAAGATCGGGTACTCGGCGGGGTCGTCGAAGAGGCGCAGCGCCTGGCGGTACGTCGTGTTGTTGGTGGGGATCGCGCCGACCGCGAACGGGTAGTAGTTGTTGATTTCCTTCCACGGTACGAACTCGTTGCTGGAGACGTGCCGGTGCTCGAACAGCTGCCGGTTCGAATTCCACAGTGTACTGACGAGTCCATTCTGGATCTGCGTGGCCAGCGTGTTCATCTCGTTGGCCTTGGCGGTGTTGCCGAGCGCCTGGTACGCCTGGGCCGCGGCCCGGGCGCCGCTGTACTGGTAGGCACCCTCGGCCCGGTCCAGCCAGCCGGACCGCCAGTGGAACGAGACCGCATCGGCGTCGTTGCCGGTCAGCGCGCCCCAGTCGTACTCGATGACCCGGTCACCGTCGTGGTCGTAGAACGACAGCTGGCCCTTGACGTCCTGCTCTGCGTACCGGGCCAGGTTCGTCAGCATCGCCGGCTGTCCACCGTGGATCTGGTAGCTGCGCCAGGCCGCCTCGGCGATGTACTGCGTGTAGCTGTTGGACCAGTTCGCCGGGTCACCCGGGTTGTCCATGAACCGGCCGTTGCGGGAGACCTGCCCGACCGAGAGCCACGGCCCGTACCCGTACATCGGGTTTCTCAGGTACTTCAGGTCGTCGATGTGCATCGGCTGGGTCAGCACGATCGCGTTGTTGTAGCCCAGCACGCCCTCCAGCGAGGTGGGGAACTGGAAGGTCTGGCCGGGGATGTCGGCGTCGAGGTGGTTGAACCGCATCAGCCACCAGCGGTAGTAGATGTTCTTCTTGATGGCCGGCTCGGGCACGTCGATGTAGGGCACGTTCTGCGCCCACCACAGGTTGTACGCCCGGACATGGGTGGCGAACGCGGTGGCGTTGGAGAACCCGCGGTAGGTGGTGTACTCGCTCAGCGAGTCCGGGATCTCGTTGGTCACGAAGCCCATCACCACCTTGGCCTCGACGGTGGCCCCGGCGCCGACCGTCACCGACCGGTTGAGCCCGCCGCTGCTCGGCGCGAAGCCGCCGTCGCCGCCCAGCCGCGGGAACAGCGTGGTGAGGTTGTTGTACGCGTTGACCTGTCCGGTCAGCTCGCTGCCGCTGGCCGTCGTCGCGTACGGCGAGGTGGCGCGCAGTTGCAGCGTCGTCGACGCGCTGCCGGTGTTGGTGATGGACAGGTTGGTGACCGCCACGTTGTTGTTCGTGATGAACTTGGTGACGTTGACCCGGATCGACCCGCTGGTGTGCACGCTGCGCCAGTGGCTCGGCGCCTGCCAGCGCTGGCTCACCTGCTCGGTGAACGTGCCCGGAGTGATGGCGATCGAGTACGCGTTCGCGTTGCTGATGCTCTCGTAGTAGGCGACCCGCCCACCGAAGCCGATCACCGACGGGGTGTGCACCTTCATGAACAGGGCCCGACCCCGGGTCATCAGGATGCCACCATCCGCATCGGACGGATCGCTGCCGGGCCGCGCGAGCAGCCGGTCCAGCCAGAAGTCGGTACCACCGCTCTCCGCGTTGTAGATGGCCTGCATCATGTTGCCGGTCGTGTACCCGACCGGCGGCTGCGGGATGGCCGGGCCGGTGAACGCCGGGAACCCGATGGTCTGCGCCGCGGTGGCCGGTGCGCCGGGGGCAACCAGCGCGGCCGTGAGGACGGTTGTCAACGCCAATGCCAGCGATCTCCGCCGGACGGGTGCAGAGGTCGGCATCGCGCACCTCCATGTTCGGTATTTCGTACAACATACGGATTGTCGAACGATGGTCCGTCGACCCTTAGGCGCTTGTCAATGTCTGTTGAGAAGAGAAATGCCCGGAAAAGATTCCGTTCAGGCCGCGGGGCGGGCGGCGTGCAATCCGGATCGGATCGTCCGGGCCACCTCGGCCGGACCGAGCCCCGCGGCGCGCCCGGCGCGCAGCAGCGCGACCGCGATCTCCGGTTCGCTGAGCAACCCGACCGCGGCCAGCTCACCGAGGCGCCGGGTGGCCCGGTACAGCGTGTTGTTGCGCTGCCCGACCGGCGCCGACCGGACCCGCCCGGCCTCCCGGTCGAGCGCCACGACCGCGTACCGGCTCGGGTTACGCAGCGAGGTGATCGGCGCGCGTGGTCGCACCGGCCGCGGGGCGAGCAGCCGCAGCAGCTCCGCCGGGCAGCTGGCCGGCGTCCGCTCGAAGGACCGCACCCACCCGTACCGCGCGCCGCTGGCGTGCCGCGACGGCGGTGCCACCACATAACCGCCGACACCACGCCAGTCCACGCCCGGAAGCAGCCCGACCCGGTTCGTCATGCCGGTCGCCGCGAGGTAGAGGTGTACGCCGCCGGAACCGGTGCGCACCGCGGGCAACCCGGCCAGCGCGCCACCCAGCAGCTCCCGCACCCGGTGCAGGCCGGCCGGCGTGTCGATATCGCAGACGTCGACCACGACGCCGGTGCGCAGCCCGATGTTGGCGGCCGGCCAGACCGACCACCACCGGCACAGCTGGACCGGGTCGGTGCTCGCCTCCCGCAGGCCGCTGGTGATCAGCCCGGGCCGCCACCGGGGGTGCTTGCCCGCCCGGTCGCACCGCGCCGCGCCGCACGAGCACGAGCCCCCGGCCACCGCCGTGTGCAGCGGAAGCACCGGGATGCCGGCCGCCGCGTACTCCAGGGCAGCCAGCAACGGTACGGCGTGACGCACCTACCCATCGTATTCGAACTTGTGTACGACCGCCTATCCCTCGGTCAGCACGCCCAGCATGCCGGTGCTCTGCAGGACCCGCTGCACCTGGTCGTGCGGGTGCGCGACGCGCAGCGAACAGCCGGCCTGCTGCGCGGCCCGTAGGCCGGCCACGAACGCGCCGATGGCCGCCGAGTCGACGAACGTGACGCGATCGAGGTTGACCACCACCTCAGTGGTGTCATTACGCCCGATCGCCTCCAGGAGCAGGTCACACAGCTCATCCGCGGTGGCCATGTCCAACTCACCGGCGAGCGCGATCGTCATCGACTCCGCATCCCGGTGGATCGTGTAGATCAATTCCATCGACGCCCACTCCCGCTCCCGGTTCTGGGTCCACTCTCCGACCCGCGACAAGGGCGCGCAACTGGGACGGGTTTTGGCACCGCCAGACCGGGAACTCGTGACCTGCGGCCCGCAGCGGCCGAGTGATGGAGAGGTTAGTGGGCGACGGCCAGCAACGTTCATTGATGCGCGCCCGGTTCCGGCTGGGGGACCTGCCCTGGATCCGGCGGGCGGTCTACGCGTGCGCGATCCGTGTGGGTCTCAATGGCGGCCGTGCCGAGAACCTCGTCGTCGCGGTGAACGAGGCGCTCACCAACAGCGTCCAGCACGGTGGCGGAGTGGGCGAGGTGGTCCTGTCGTGCGACCCGCAACGACTGGTCGCCGAGATCACCGACGAGGGTCCGGGCCCGACCGGTCCGGTGCCGCAGGAGGCGCCGCCGGTCGACGCGGAGAACGGCCGTGGCCTGTGGCTCATCCGCGAGCTCGTCGACCGGGTCAGCGTCCGCCGCGGCCCGGGGCAGACCACGCTGCGCCTCGAGGTCGCCCTCAAGTCCTCACCAGCTAGCGGGTGATGGTCGCGGTGGTGGTGCCGTCGCTGGTGCTGCCGCTGGCGGTTGGGCTGCCGGCGCTCGTGCTGCCGGCGGCGAGCCGGCGGGTGGCCAGCTCGGCGAGCAGCGCCGCGGCGTCGCCGAGCACCCCGTCGTCGAAGACCGCCCGGGACGAGTGGTTCGACGGCGCGGAGTCCGGGTCGTCGGAGCGGCAGGCGCCCAGGAAGAGGTACGCGCCCGGCACCAGGGCCAGCACCCGGGAGAAGTCCTCCGAGCCGGCCACCGGGTTGGGCATCTCGTCGAACCGGTCCTCGCCGAACAGCTCGCGGACCGTGGCGGCGGCGAACTCGTACTCCGCCTCGTTGTTGACGGTCGCCGGGTACTCCCCGTCGAACCGCACCTCCGCCGCCAGGCCGTGCGCGGCCGCGATGTCCTGGCACAGCCGCACCGCGTACTCGCGCACCTGCTCCCCCGCCTCGGGCGAGAACGTGCGTACCGTCGCCTCGAACGTGGCGTCGTCCGGGATGATGTTGCGCCGGGTACCGGCGTGGAACGTGCCGACCGTGAGCACGACCGGATCGAAGACGTCGAACCGGCGGGTGACCATCGTCTGCAGCGCGGTGACCATCTCGCAGGCGACCGGCACCGGGTCGAGCGCGCCGTGCGGTCGCGAGCCGTGCCCGCCGGCACCGATCACGCGCACGTGGAGCCCGGCCGAGGCGGCCATCAACGCACCCGGGCGGGACGAGAACACGCCGGAGTGGTACAGCGACGACACGACGTGGATCCCGTACGCGGCCTCGACCGGACGGCCGGCCGCGGTCAACACACCCTCCTCGATCATGTGCCCGGCACCGTCCCAGCCCTCCTCGCCCGGCTGGAACATGAACACGACGTCGCCGGCGAGGTCGGCCCGCCGCGCGGAGAGCAGCCGCGCCGCGCCCACCAGACCCGCCGTGTGCAGATCGTGACCGCACGCATGCATAGCGCCGTCGTGGCGGGAGGTGAACTCCTCGCCGCTGCGCTCGGTGAGGGGCAGGGCATCCATGTCGCCGCGGAGCAGCACCACCGGGCCGGGCCGGGCCCCGCGCAGGACCGCGGTAACGGAACTGAGGCCCGCGCCGGTGCTCACCTCCAGAGGCAGCGGCGCCAACGCCTCAAGAACCCTTTCCTGGGTACGCGGTAGGTGTAGGCCGATTTCGGGAATCTGATGCAGTTCGCGCCGCAACGCAACTAGCTCGTCGTGAAAAGTCGCTACATCCTCCCGCATGCCCACGTCGTCTCTCCTCGTCGTCTCGATCAACCCGGTCCGGCCAGTCTGCCTCATCTCCAGGCCAGGCGCCTCCTGCCGGGACGGGTTACCACCCCGACACAAGGCCGGACGAACGATTGCCCGGGCCACCGGGCCGACTAGGATGACAATCACGTATTTCTATATTTGGACCATTTCCACCTCATCCGGACAAGGGAGTGATCGCATGAAGCGGCGACCCCGCGCCAGCGTCATCACACTGTTCGTCGTCCTCGTCGCCACCAGCCTCGTCGCCGGCCCTGCCGGGGCGAACAGCCAGGTTGCCTTTGACGACGGCGCCGTCATCGTGGATGGCGGTCACCAGCACGGCAGTACGGCCGGCCGCCTCGACGCCACGAAGGGCAACGTCACCCTGGTCGGGAAGGGGCAGGTACACAACGCCCGCGCCAACCAGGTCTCCGACGTCGGCGTGCTCGGCAACTACGCCTACCTCGGCGCGTTCGCCACCACCCCGTGCGAGGGCGGTGTCTACGTCATGGACATCTCCGACCTGAGCAACCCGCACGAGGTGAACTTCATCCCCGCGTCACCGGGGTCCTTCGTCGGCGAGGGCATCCATCCGCTGCACCTGAGGACCTCGGCCTTCGAGGGCGACGTGCTCGCGTACAGCAACGAGCTGTGCACCGGCGCGGTCGTCCCGCCCGCGGTCGGTGGCGCGACCCTGGTCGACATCTCCGACCCGCTGAACCCGGTGGTACTCTCCAACGGCTTCGGCGCGGTCGACCCGGCCGTGACGAACCGGGCCCGGACCGTGCACAGCACGTTCATGTGGCAGACCGGCTTCGGCCTCGCCCGCAAGGCGTACATCGTGCTGCCGGACAGCAACACGCCCATGCTGCCGATCTTCGATATCACCGACCCGCGCAACCCGGTGCAGGTCATCGACATCGACCTGACCCAGCGCTTCCCGCAGATCGTGCAGCGCAACGCGGGTCTGGACACCGTGTTCTTCCACGATGTCGTGGTCCGCAGCCACGGCCACCGGCAGATCATGCTGCTCTCGGTGTGGGACGCGGGCTACGTCAAGCTCGACGTGACCGACCCGGCGAACCCGGTCTACCTCGCCGACAGCGACTTCACGTTCCCGGACCCGCAGGTACTGGAGAACACCGGCCAGTCCCTCGGCCCCGAGGGCAACGGGCACTACGCGGAGTTCGTCGACAGCAACCGGTACATCCTCACCACCGACGAGGACTTCGGCCCGGTACGCGTGATGGTGAACACCGACGACGGCAGCACCTTCCGCGCCACCCAGGGCGGTGCGGGCAGCCTGCCGACCGGCGGCACCCTCACCGGTACCACCATCTCGGTCGGCCTGGCCTGCTCCAGCTCGCCGCCGCCGGCCGCACCGACCACCGGCGGACCCTACGTCGCGCTCGTCGAACGCGGTATCTGTACGTTCACCGAGAAGGCGGCGAACGTCGAGGCGGCCGGGTACGCCGGCAGTGTGGTCTTCAACCGGACCGGCGCGGGCGGCTGCTTCTCGTTCACCGGCGCGGTCGCCGCGACCAAGCCGGTCTTCTTCGTCAGCCGGCAGGCCGGACTCTCCATCGTGGACGCCGACGCCGGCTACTCGGACGCCGCGTGCCTCGCCAGCTCCGACTCGATCCCGGTACCCATCGGGACGGTCGGCGACAAGGTCGACCTCAAGGCGTCGTTCGACGGGTGGGGCTACGTCCACCTGTTCCGCAACGGCAACGGCAAGCTGACCGAACTGGACACGTACGCGGTACGTGAGGGCATGGACCCGGCGTTCGAGACCGGGTTCGGCAACCTCAGCGTGCACGAGGTGGCGGTCTCGCAGCGGACCTCGAACCTCGCGTACCTGTCCTACTACGACGCCGGCCTGCGGGTGATCCGGGTCAAGGACAACAAGATCCATGAAGTGGCCCAGTTCGTCGACGAGGGCGGTAACGACTTCTGGGGGGTCCAGGTCCTCTACCGAGATGATGTCGAGTATGTCCTCGCCAGCGACCGCGACTTCGGCATCTACGTGCTGAAGTACACCGGTCCCCGCTGATCGTGGAATGATTCGGGCCCGCTCCGGTGGAACCCCGGGGCGGGCCCGCCCGTCGATTAAGCGGGAACCGAATCGTTGCCGGGCGTATCCGCCTTCATGCATGTTGTGATCGGCGGCGGGGATGGGGGCGATCGGATCGGGGGGTCCCCATCCCCGCCGCCGATCACGGCGGACGACCATGGGGAGCGCCAGTATGATCCAGATCCGGTTGAGCGTGGCCGACCTCGGTCGTACGCGGTTCGCGTACTCGCCGCTGATGGAGGTCGGCGAGAGCCTGTACCTGCTGTCGGCGGGCCCGGTCCAGCCGGTGCACGAGGGCTGGTTCACCAGCGTCCGGGCCAGCCTGCGCCAGGTGGACCTGCCACTGCTCGCCGCGGCGGTGCCCGCCCGCGGGTACATCGCGGACTTCTTCTCGGCGGGCGCCACCGGGCCGGCCACGACGATCGAGCAGCAGCTGCAGTGCCTCGTCGACATGCCCCCGGACCAGTTGCGCGCCGACCTGGAACAGGTCTGGCAGGACGAGCCGTTGCCCGCGCCGGCGCGCGACCTCGTCGCCGAGGGTCCGGCCGGACCCCGCCACCTCGCCGAGGTGCTCTGGCAGTACTGGTCCGTCGCGATCGAGCCGCACTGGCCACGGATGCGTGCGGTCCTGGACGACGACGTGGCGTCCCGGGCGGCCGAGCTCACCAAGAGCGGCGTCTCGGCACTGCTGTCCGCCCTGCACCCCAAGCTCAGTGTGCTCGACGAGGCGTTGCGCATCGACCGGGTGCGCTCGTCGGAGGAGCACGCCCTGTCCGGCGCCGGGCTGCTGCTCATCCCGTCGGTGTTCGTCTGGCCGAGCCTCGTCTTCACCACCGGGCCATGCGGGCCGGCCCGGCTGACCTACCCGGCCCGCGGAGTCGGGAACCTGTGGGGCGTACCCGAACCGCACCCGCCCGACGAGGATGCCCTGGGTGCTTTGCTCGGCCGCAGCCGGGCGGTGATCCTCACCTCCCTCGCGGTCCCGCACTCGACGACCGAACTGGCGGTCAATCTCGGCCAGAGCCCGGCATCGGTGAGCCAGCACCTGTCCGTGCTGCGCCGCTGCGGCCTGGTCACCTCGTGGCGCTCCGGCCGGCGGGTGCTCTACCGGCGGACCGCGCTGGCGACGAGCATCGTCGAGGCGAGCAGCAGCGCCGCGGGCGAGGCGACCGCGCCCGACCCGGCGTGACCGCTCACGCCTCCGCGAGCAACGCGCGTAGCCGCTTGCGGTCCAGTTTGCCCACCGACGTCAGCGGGATCTGCTCGACGATCCGCACCTCGCGCGGGTACTTGTGGGCACCCAGCCGATCCCGGCCGAACGCGACCAGATCGTCGCCGGTAACGGCGGCGTCGTCGCAGGCGACGAACGCGACCACCTCCTCGCCCAGCCGGGCGTCCGGGCGCCCGACCACCGCTGCCATCGACACCGCTGGATGCTGCAGCAGCACGTCCTCCACGTCGCGGGGGTAGATGTTGTACCCGCCGCGGATGATGAGGTCCTTGATCCGGTCGACGATCGTCAGGTAGCCGTCGGTGTCGAGCCGGCCGACGTCGCCGGTGTGGAACCAGCCGTCGCCCCCGCGTTCGGCCTTCCAGTAGTGCGCCATCACGTTCGGCCCGCGGACCACGACCTCGCCGTCCCGGCCGACCGGCACGTCGGTACCGTCCGGACCGACGATCCGGATGTCCACATTGGGCACTGCCCGGCCCACGGTACCCGGCTTCGGCGCCAGGGGCGGCGTCGCGCTGATGATGCCGCCGGTCTCCGTACACCCGTAGCCCTCCACGACCGTGACCGACGGCACCCGGCGCTGGAACTCCGCGACCACCGCCGGGGCGAGCGGTGCCGCGCCGGAGAAGACGAACCGCAGCTCGCTCAGGTCGTACTCCTCCAGCGGTTGGGTCAGCAGCATCGCGAGCATCGAGGGGACCACGGCGGCCACCTGGATCCGGTGCTCCACGGCCAGACCGAGCCAGGCGGCCGGCTCGAACCACCGCTGCAGCACGGTCGAGGTGGGCTCCGGGGAGTGCAGCCCGCCGACGGTGACGAGGATGCCGTACGAGTGGGACAGCGGTAACGCGATCACCCCGCGGGTCAGGCCGGGCACGTAGCTGACGCTGCGCGACGAGGACCCCGCGTGGGAGAGGTTCGCGTGCGTGAGCACCACACCCTTGCTGCGCCCGGTGGTCCCGCCGGTGTAGAGGAGCGCCGCCATGTCGCCGGCCGAGCGATCCACAATGGATGACGGCGGCTCGTGCTCCCACTCGCCGAAGTCCCCGGCCACGACGACCACCGGCAGGCCGGCCGGCATGCCCTGCACCGCCTGCGCCACCTTGGGGTGCAGTTCCGGGGTGGTGACCACGGCCACCGCGCCCGAGTCCACCAGGATGTGCTGCAACTCGGGAGTGGACACCAGGAAGACCACCGGCGTGACGACCGCGCCGAGGCGCCAGACCGCCGAGTACAGCACCAGTACCTCGGGGCAGTTGGCCATCACGACGACGACCCGGTCCCCGGGCCGGACACCCAGGCTGCGCAGGCCGGTGGCGACCCGGGTGGCGCGCTCGTGGGAGCGTCCGGACGAGTGCCAGACGCCGTCGAAGTACAGCGACTCGTGGTCACCCAGGCGCTGCAGCGTGTCTTCCGCCAGTCGAGCAAGGTTCGTTTCCATCGATGCCCTCCCCGGCCAGGTTCGTAGACTCTAACCCCGTGCCGGCGACCCTGGACAGCCGTACCGCCGCACGCGGCCCCCGGCCGGGGGTCAGCGCACGCCGCGCGGACGGAACTGGATGCTGATCCGCGGCCCGACCGCGCGGGCGGTCTTCGGAATCGCGTGCTCCCAGGTGCGCTGGCAACTGCCGCCCATGACGATCAGGTCGCCGTGGCCACCGTCGTACCGGTGGATCTCGCCGCCGCCGCGCGGGCGCAACAGCAGCGGTCGGGGCGTACCCACCGAGACGATCGCCACGATCGTGTCCTCGGTGCTGGCCCGGCCGATCGTGTCGCCGTGCCAGGCGACGCTGTCCCGTCCGTCCCGGTAGTAGCACAGCCCGACCGTGCGGAACGGCTCACCGAGTTCGGCGGCGTAGTGCGCGTCCAGTGCGCGCTTCGCCTCCTCCAGCGACGGGTCCGGCAGCGGCTCACCCTCGTCGTAGAAGCACAGCAGCCGGGGTACGTCGACCACGCGCTCGTACATCCAGCGCTTCTCGGCCTGCCACGGAACGTCCCGCACCAGGCGCCGGAACAGCTCGTCGGCACCGGTGATCCACCCGGGCCGGACGTCGACCCAGGCACCGTGGCGCAGATGCCTGCGGCGCACGGTCGACCCGAGCACCCCCGGCGCGATATCGCCACCGACATCCCAGAGTGATGGCTGGAACGCGGCCGTCATAAGCCGAGCCTAGCTCATGATTCCGACACCTGTTCGGATTCGGTGACGTCGGCCACGGTCGCGCCGAGCGCGCGGAGGGTCTCGTCCGCGTCGAGCGCGACCGCGACGCCGTGCTCGCCGGCGCCGAGCGTGATGGTCCGGCCGCTGATCCGCTCATCGGCGACGACCGGCCACGGTTTCGTCGAGCCGAACGGGGTGATGGTCCCCCGCTCGTAGCCCGTCGCCGCCTTCGCCGTGGCGGCGTCCGGCATGGACAGCCGGCTGACGCCGAGCAGCGCGCGCAACTTCGGCCACGACACCACGCGGTCGCCCGGGATCAGCACGAACACGAAGTCGTCGTCGGCCCGGCGGATCACGATGGTCTTCACGACGTCCGGAACCGCGACGCCGCGCGCCTCGGCGGCCTCGGCGACGCTGCGGACCGGGCCGTGGCGCACCGTCCGGTAGCCGATTCCGGCCGCCTCCAGCGCCTCGAACACCGGACCCGACATGCCCGCAAGATTACCGGGCTACGCATGCCTAGAGGCGTTCGACAGGGCACCTACGTAGGTGCGCCCGGCACAGATACGTCATCGGTGCCGATGGCACGGCGCCCTTACCCACCGAGGATGGAGTCATGTTTCTCCACCCTGATCTGCTGATGACCCAGTTCGAGAACCGCCAGCGCGAGCTGATCGCCGAGGCCGACCGGCAGCACCTGCTCGCCATCGTGCGGCGGCGCCGCCGTCGTGCCGACTCGACGTCGCGGGCGGCCCGCAACACCGGCGCGCGCGCGGACCCCGTGACACTGTGAGGTGGCGCGCGCGGACGGCGCCGGCCCCCGGGGTCGGCCGGCGGTTACCCTTGCCGCGTGCGGACCACGCGTGGCGGCGCCAGCCCGGTGATGATCGGGCGTGATCGCGAGTTGCGCCAACTGGCGCGGCTCGCGGCGTCGCGCGGCCCGCAGCTCGCCATCGTGGCGGGCGAGCCGGGCATCGGCAAGACCCGCCTGATCCAGGAGTTGCTGGGCACCCTCCCACCGGAGACCGTGGTCCTCGTCGGGCACGCCGAGCCGGGGTCGCTGGCCCGGCCGTACGAGGTGCTGATGGACGCGCTCGACGGGCGTCCGGATGTGGATGCCGCCGCGCTCGACTCGGTGGCGGACCCGGCTCACAGCCCGGTCGAGCGGCTGCACGCCGGCCTCGCGGTCGTCAACACGCTCGTCGGCGACCGGCCGGCCGTCATCATCTTCGAGGACCTGCACTGGGCCGACTCGGAGAGCGCCGCACTCTTCGAGCGGATCGCCGACCAGAGCGGGCCGCGGCTGCTCGTCGGCACGTACCGGCCGGACGAGGTGACCGCCCGGCACCCGCTCGCCGCGTTACTGGCCCGGCTCGACCGGCGGCACTCGGTCACCCGGGTGGTGCTCGAACGGTTCACCGAGGCGGACACCGCCGCACTCATCGCGGCCGTCACCGGCCGGCCCACGCCCAGGCGTACGGCGGCCGCCCTGCACCAGCGCACCGGCGGCAACCCGTTCTTCCTCGAGGAGCTGCTGCGCGGGCACGAGGCGGACGACCTGGAGTCGCTGGACGAGCAGCCGCTGCCGTGGAGCCTCGCCGAGGTGCTGCGCCGGCAGGTCGCCGACCTCGACCCGAAGGACCAGCGGATCGTCGAGGCAGCCGCGGTGCTCGGCCACCGCGTACCGTTCGACCTGCTCGCCACGGTCACCGGCGCGAGCGAGGACGAGCTGATCGCGGTGCTGCGCGACCTGGTCGCCCGGGGCGTGCTCGTGGAGTCCGGCGATGACGAGTTCAGCTTCCGGCACGCGCTGGTCCGCGAGGCGATCTCCGGGCAGCTGCTCGGCCGGCAGCGCCGGCGCCTGCACGAGGCCGCGCTGGAAGTGCTGCTGGCCAGCAGTGCTCCGGGCGCGCGGTCCGGCATCCTCGCCGACCCGGCGATGGTCGCCCACCACGCGCGGGCCGCCGGCCGGTACGACGACATGGTCGCCGCCGCCCGTCGCGGCGCGGCGCTCTACCTGTCCATCGGCTCGGCGTACCAGACGCTGCAGCTCGCCGAGATGGGTCTGGAGGAGGCCGGCGAGGACACCGAGCTGCTCGCGGCCGCGGCGCGGGCCGCCTGGCTGGCCGGGCTGCTCGACGACGCGACGGACTACGCGCGGCGCTGGCGCGACCGGGCCGGGACCGCGACCGAGCGGGCCGACGCGCTCTACCTGATGATCAGGCTGGCCTGGGAGACCGACGAGCTGGCCGAGATGGAGGACCTGACCCGCGAGGTCCAGCGCCTCATCGCGGAGCTGCCGCCGGGCGCGGACAAGGCGATGGCGATGACCGCGATCGCCCAGTCCGCCCTGCTGCGCGGCGACCTGGACGCCACGATCGGCTGGGCCGAGCAGGCACTCGCGCTCGCGGACCAGTTCGCCCTGCCGACGGTACGGCTGGCCGCCTCGGTCGAGCTGGGCTCCGCGCTCACCGAACGACCGTCCACCGCGGCACAGGGCCAGGCACTGCTCGCGAGCCTCGTCGACGACGCGGAGAAGGCCGGCGAGTGGGTGCTTGCCGCGCGGGCCCTCAACGACCTCGTGCAGGACGTGCCGCCCCGCTCGCCGGTCGAGCACGCGGAGATGCTGGAGCGGATGCGCATCGACGCCGAGCGGGCCGGGTTCGAGTCGCTGGCGGTCGCCGCGTACTTCCAGGGCCGGGCCCGGCTGGCCATGCGCGAGGGCAACCTGCTCGCCGCACTCGACGCGCTGGAGCAGGGCCGGGAACGGGACCGGGGATACGTCCGCCGCGGTCGCCGGGCCGACTACCACGCGGTCTTCCTCGCCGGGCTGTACCTGGAGGCGGGCGAGCTGGACCTCGTCGAGGAGATCATCGACGAGCTGCGCACGCTGCCCAACCTGTCCGCGCTGACCGTACCCGCGCTCGCCTTCCACCTGGCCTGCCGGCGCGGCGACGTGGTCCGCGCCGAGCGGCTCCTGGACGAGGTCTTCACCGCGGTGGCCGAGCAGACCTGGCGCAGCGGGTCGCAGGCGCTGGACCTGATCTCCGCGGCCGTTTTCGCCGGTCTGCCGCTGCCCCGGGTGGAGCGGATGGGCGAGGAGCTGCTCGACGCGGACGTGTGGGACGACTACCGCACGATGATCGAGGCGCAGATCCTGGAGGCGAGGGGGCAGCCGCCGGTCGCGCTGGAGCGCTACCGGAGCCTGTGCGAGTCGTCGATCCTGCCGGTGCCGCTGCGCGGTACGGCCGCGGTCGGCGCGGCCCGATGTCTCCTCGCCGTCGACCGGCCCGCGGCCGCGGCCGAACAGGTGGCCGTCGCGGAGCCGTTGCTCGCCCGGTGGCGCGGGTGGCGGGTGGGGCAGCTGGAGCAGGTACGTGCCCAGCTCGGCCTCGCCCCGCCGGAGGGCGGGCGGGCGGTCACCGGTCCGGCCGCGTTGACGCCCCGGGAGCGCGAGGTGGCGTTGCTCGTCGCCGACGGCCTGACCAACGCCGAGCTTGCCCGCCGGCTGTACATCTCACCGAAGACGGCTGCCGTACACGTCTCCAACATCCTGCACAAGCTGGGCGTCACATCCCGCGCTCAGGTCGTCGCCGCACTCCGGGACTCCGCCACCGGCGCTCGCTCCACTCGCGCGGGCCCCGCGGCCTGAACGCGCCGCCTTCCCTCGTCGCTACGCTCCTGTGTCCAGGCGCCGCGCCCCCGGGACTCCACCACCGGCGCTCGCTCCACTCGCGCGGGCCCCGCGGCCCGAACGCGCCGCCTTCCCTCGTCGCTACGCTCCTGTGTCCAGGCGCCGCGCCCCGGGGCCAGGCCTCGTGACCACCTCGCGGGGGTCGGTGACACCGTGGCCGGCGGAGCAGGCCAGCCGGGTGCTCACCGTGCCGCCACAGTCCCGGTGCACGGTCGTCATCGGCGGTCCCTCCGGGTCGGCGAGGTAGCGGTCGCCCCAGTCGCGCAGCGCGACCAGGATCGGGTAGAGCGCGAACCCCTTCTCGGTGAGGCGGTACTCGTAGCGCATCCGGGCACCCGGCTCGCGGTATGGCTCCCGGCGCAGCACGCCGCGCTCCACCAGCGCGTTGAGCCGGTTGGCGAGCACCTGCCGGGGCAGGTCGGTGTGCTCGCGCATGTCGTCGAAGCGCCGGATGCCGTGAAAAATCTCCCTGAGTACGACGAAAGTCCACTTCTCCCCGAGGACCTCCATCGCGCGGCCGACCGGGCAGTTCTCGACCGACCAGTCCAGTGCGGCGGGTTTCGTACCGGCCCTCATGCCCGTGATGCTAAGTCTTGTTGACAGACTCAGCAACCACCTGCGAGGCTGCGTCCATGGACCGGACTCAGATAGCCACCCGCAGCCGCACGTTCACCTGGTCGGACCCGTCGATCGCCGCGGGCCACCTCGGCCAGCTCGGCGGGCTGGCGATGCTGCAGGCCATCGGCACCGGCGAGATCCCGCGCCCGCCGGTGATGGGAATGCTCGGGGTCGAGGGCCTCGAGGCGACCGAGGGTCGGGTGGTGGTGACGATGACCGCCCGGGAGTACCACTACAACCCGCTCGGCACGGTGCACGGGGGCGTGCTGGCGACGCTGCTCGACACCGCCACCGGATGCGCGGTGCACAGCACGCTACCGGCCGGCGTGGGGTACACGTCGCTGGACCTGACGACCAGGTACCTGCGCCCGGTGACCGTCGACTCAGGACAGTTGACCTGCGTCGGCACGGTGCTGTCCCGGGGCCGGCGCACGGCGCTCGCCCAGGCGGAGCTGACCGACGAACGCGGACGGCTGGTCGCGCACGCCACCTCGTCGTGCCTGCTGTTCGAGGTCGGCAGCGAGAACCCACGCTGATCCGGACCTGGGCCTCGCGCCCGGCAGGCCGGTGCGTCGACCTGGTACCGGCACGATCAGCTCGACGGCCGTCTCCGCCCGCACCACCAGGCCCTGCCGGGCGAAGAACCGGCCCGGCTCGTCACCACCCGCGACTTGCGCTGCGGCGGAGAATGGACCATGGCCCGCTGGGTGCTGCACGTCGACCTCGACGAGTTCCTCGCCGCGGTCGAGGTGCTGCGCCGTCCCGAGCTGCGCGGGCTGCCGGTCGTGGTCGGCGGCGACGGCGACCCGACCAAGCGGGGCGTGGTCAGCACCGCCTCGTACGAGGCCCGGGCGTACGGCGTCCACTCTGGACTCCCGTTGCGCACGGCGGCCCGGCGCTGCCCCGAGGCGGTGTTCCTACCGGTCGACCGCGAGGCGTACGAGGCGGTTTCGGCCGAGGTGATGATGACGCTGCGGGAGTTCGCGCCGGTGGTCGAGGTGCTCGGCTGGGACGAGGCGTTCCTCGCGGCCGACACCGAGGACCCGGAGGCGATCGCCGAACGGATCCGCGCCCGGGTCCGCGAGGCTACCGGTCTGGAATGCACTGTCGGCATTGGACAGAACCGGCTGCAGGCCAAGCTGGCGACCGGGTTCGGCAAGCCCGGCGGAGTGTTCCGGCTCACCGACCGGACCTGGTTCGAGGTCCTCGGCGACCGGCCGACCGACGCGCTGTGGGGCATCGGGTCGAAGACGGCCAAGCGGCTCGCCGGGCTGGGCATCAGGACGGTGACGGAGTTGGCCGCTACCGACCCGGCGGCGCTGGCGACCCGGCTCGGTCCGGTGACCGGCCCGTGGCTGGTGCGGCTCGCTCTCGGCCAAGCGGAGTCCACAGTGGTCGGTACGCCGTACCGGGCCCGCTCGCGCAGCCGCGAGACCACCTTCCAGCGCGACCTCACCGACTGGGACGAGGTGCGGCGGGAGGTCGTCCGCATCGCCGGCGAGGTGGACACCGAGCGTCGGCCGGTAGCCCGGGTCGTGGTGAAGGTGCGCTACGTACCGTTCTTCACGCACACCCACGGCCACCCGGTCATCCCGCCGAGCACCGACGCGGCGGCGATCGACCAGGCGGCGCTCGCCGCGCTCGACCGGTTCACGGACCGCCGGCCGGTTCGCCTCCTGGGAGTCCGGGTGGAGTTCGCCCGGTAGCGAAGGCCCGGACGAACAGCTCGACGATCCCGAGCAGCACGATGACGCCCAGCGTGGTCCATAGAACCGCCGCGATGCTCGGCCGGTTCGCCAGGATCAGGGCGACGATGGCCAGCAGGATCAGCCCGATCTGGATCACCGGGCGGGCCGCGGCGAGGGCCCGGCCGACCGCGGCGACCCATGACCCGGCCCTGGCCAGTGCCCGCGCGGTCGCGTCGAGGCCACGGTTCAACAGCCGCCGGATCGCCGTGGCCGGCCGGCTGGGCCCGAGGAGCAGCGCGACGGCGAGCCCCACCAGGACGGCGACGAGCAGCGTCTGGAGCGCGGCGATCAGGTACCGCAGCACGGCGTCGATGACCGCGGCCGCCGCGTCCGGCGAGCGGATCGCTTCCGGCAGGTTGTCCAGGTAGTACGTGCGGGCCAGGGCGAGCCCACCCAGGATCAGGGCCGTGACGGCGCCGAGCATGACCAGCCCGACGACGATCCCGCGGCGGCGGTTGGGCGCGACCAGAACCCCGGCGATGAGCAGCACGAGCGCCACGAAGGGCAGCCAGGTCCCGAGCGTGTTCAGGATCTTCGTGTACGTCCGCAGCGTCGGCAGCTCCTTCGAGTCCACCAACTGGTACGGAATCGATACGTCCGGCACCCGGGAGACGAACGCCAGCCCCTGCGCCACCAGGCGCTGCTTCGCCGCCGTGAGCAGCTCGCCCAGGTCGACGGTGACCGTGGTCCCGCTGCTGGAGATGAACCGCCCCTGCTCGCCGGTGAGCACGGTGACCACACCGTCGTGGGCGAGCCGGTTCGCCTGCTCCCAGATCTGCTGGAACTGCTCGGTACCGAGCAGCTGGTAGACCTCGTTGTAGAGGAACGATCTCAGACCGCTGGTGAGCGGCCCGACCAGGTCGGTGAGGCGCGGTGGCGCGCCCTCGGCCACGAGCCGCTCCGCGACCTGGGTGGCCAGGCCGTTGACGTCGGTCCGGGTGACGATCTCGTCGGTGAGCCGGTTCGCCACCGCCTCGCGGACCACCGGCTCCTCGGCCAGCGGCGCCACGGTCTGCACGTACGTCTCGGTGTCGAGCACCTCGGACTTGAGGTAGACCGCAACGACCGCGAGCCCGCCCAGCAGCGCGGCCACGAGCAGCAACAGGCAGGCCGCGAACCACCGGCCGCCACGGGCCCAGCCACCTCGCGAGGCGGCCTGGGCCCGCAGCCGCTGCAACTCGGCGCGCTCGTCGGCCGTCAACTCCTCGGACACCATGGTCCGATCGTCGCGCGGAATGTCCGCCTATGCGGCCTATTTCGCGTAGTTGCTGGCTCCCCACCAGTCCACGACCACCACCGGCTCGTCGCCGACGACCCACGCGTCGTGCCCCTGCGGCAGCGCGGTGACGTCGCCCGGGACCGCGTCGAACTCGGTACCGTCGGCCATCTGGACGTGCAGCGTCCCCGCCACGTGGTACTGGAAGTGCGGGGCCTCGCACCAATCCGTGCCGGCGGTCGGCTTGACGCTCTCGGACCAGCGCCAGCCCGGTTCCAGGGTCAGCCGGCCGATCTGGCTGCCACCGATCTCCACCAGCTCGACCTTCCCGTGCGCGAACTCCCGGGTCTCGTCCGGCTTCGCGAATGCCTTCTGTTCCGCCGTACCCATGCCAGCCATCTCCCTTCGAATGATCCACTGGTACCAGGGTCGGCCGGCGGCCTTGCACTAGATTTGCAGCGTGGCGCTGCGCGTGCGACTGCTCGGCGGTCTCGACGTGGAGGGCGTCGAGTTCGGCCGGCTCGGCAGCCGCAAGGCCCGCACGCTGCTCGCCCGGCTGGCGCTCGGCCGCGGCCTGCCGGTCAGCGCGGACGCGCTCGTCGAGGTGGTCTGGCCCGGTACCGACCGGCCGCAGCGGCCCGGCGACCAGCTCTCGGTGCTGGTGAGCCGGCTCCGCGCGGTGCTCGATCCGGCCCGCCTGCCCCGAGTGGGCCGCGGATACGCGTTGCAGGCCGATTGGCTTGATGTCGACGCGTTGACCGGTTTGGTCGCCGAGGCCCGCCGCCGCCTGGCGCTGGGCAGCCTGGCCCCGGCCCGGGCCGCCATCGACGCCGCGCTCGCCCTCGACCGGGGGCCGCTGCTGCCGGACGAGGACGCCGGGGACTGGGTCGACGCGGAACGCGAGGCGGCCGCGCGGACCGCCACGCTGGCGAAGTTGACCGCGGCGGAGGTCGCGCTCGCCGGCCGCGACCCGTGGACGGCGGCCGACGCCGCCTGGGCCGCTCTCGACCGGGACCCGTACGGCGAGGCGGCGCTGCGCGTGTTGATGGCGGCGCTCGCGGCGTCCGGCCGGTCTGCCCAGGGCATCACGGCATACCTGGACTTCGCCGCGAAACTGCGGGACGAGCTCGGTGTGGACCCGGCACCGGAGACCCAGGCGTCCTATCTGGACCTTCTGCGCGCGGAACCGGCACCGCCGGTCATGGCCGGCCAGCCGGCTGACGTCCCGGCGGTGCGCGGGCGCCACCTGCCCGGCCGCGACGAGCCGCTGGACGCACTCGACGCCACGCTGGCCCGGGCCACCGGCTCCCGGGCCGTGCTCGTCCGGGTGACCGGTGAGGCCGGCATCGGCAAGACCCGGCTACTGGACGAGTGGGCCGGCAGCCTGACCGGACCGACCGTGCTGCACGCCCGGTGCGCCGAATCCGGTGGCGGGCTCCCGATGCAACCGCTGCTGGACGCGCTCGCGAGGTGGCTACGCAGGCAACCGGAGCAGCGGGAGGCCGAGCTGCTGCAGGGCAACGCCCGCCTGCTCGGTCCACTGGTCGGTGCGGCAGACGCGGACGACTCCGCTGTGGACCGGATGCTGACGCTCTTCGCCGACCCCGGGGCCGCCGGCCCGGGGCTGCTGTACGCGGCGATGGACACGGTGGTCGCCCGGCTGGCGGCGACCGGGGTGGTCGTCCTGCTGATCGACGACGGGCACTGGCTGGACCGCGGCACGCTCGGTTGGCTCCGGCACGTCCAACACCGGCTGGACGACCTGCCGCTGCTGGTCGTCGTCGCGCACCGACCCGGTGAGGGCAGCACGCCACCCGCGACCGACGTCATCGAGCTCGGCCCGCTGGACCTCGCCGCGGTCCGGGAGGTGGCCGGGGGCGAGCGCGCCGCCGACCTGTACGCGCGCAGCGCCGGCCACCCGCTGTTCCTGGTCGAGCTCATGCACGCCGCCGGCGGCAACCTGCCCGAGTCGATCCGCGACGCCGTCGTCGAACGGTGCGAGGGTGCCGGCGCGGCGGCGGCGACCCTGCGGGCTGCCGCGGTGCTCGGCCCGGAGGTGGACCTCGACCTCGTCGCCGCGGTCCTCACCAGCCCGCCCGCCGCGCTGCTGGACCACTTCGAGGAAGGGGTACGCCGGCGCCTGCTCGTCGAGCACGGGCATGGCTTCCGGTTCCGGCACCAGCTGATCCGCGAGGCGCTGTGCGCGGCGACCGGATCCGGCCGGACCGCGCTGCTGCACCGGCAGGCGGCCCGGTCGCTGCGGGCCCGCGGGCACCGGGCCGACCCGTGGGACGTGGCCCACCACGCCCGCCTCGGCGGTGACCTCACGCTCGCCGCCGCCGCGCTCGCCGACGCGGGCGAGCTGGCGGCCGCGCGGTTCGACCACGACGAGGCGCTGCGCCTCTTCGACGAGGCGCTGTCCACCCAGGACACCCCGGAGCTGCGGCTGCGGCGTGCCCGGGTGGCGCTACCGGCGGGCCGGTTCGAGGAGGCGGCGACCGACGCCGGGGCGGCGCTCGGCGGCGGAGTGGGTGCCGAGGGCATGGAGGTCGCGGCGATCGCGGCGTACCTGCTGCGCGACTTCCGGCGGTGCCGGCGCCTGGCCGAGGACGGTGCGCGGCTGGCCGACGACCCACGGCTGCGCACGAGCTGCCTGGCCCTCGCCGGCCGGGTGTGCCATGTGGACGGTGATCTGATCACCGCGGACCGTCTGCTGCGCGCGGCCCGGGACGGCGCGCCGCCGGACATGCGCCCGCTCGCGCAGCTGTGGAGCGCCCCGCTCCTCACCGACCAGGGCGACCCGCTCGGCGCGCTCGACCTGCTCGGCGAGCCGGTGTCCTGGCTCGCCGCCCGGCACCCCTTCGTGTCGCCGCACCGCCACCTGGCCGCGGCCCAGGCGCTGGCCGCGCTGGGACGGGTGAGCGAAGCGCTCGCCGAACTGGACGCGGTAGACGAGGTCGCCACGCAGCAGCGGACCGGGCGCTTCGCCGCGCGGGTGGACAACATCCGCGCCTGGATCCTGCGCAACACGGGCGACCTGGCCGAGGCGGACGCGCGCAACGAGGCGGCGTACGCCCGCTCGACCGGCGCTCCCGGCATGAGCGAGCCCATCGCCGACGCGCTGCTCGGCCTCGCCGACGGACGGTTGCGCGCCGGCGACCCGGCGGCCGCCGGCGCACTGCTCGCCCAGGTCGGCAGCGAGGCCGCCGCCGAGCATCCGTTCGCCTGGCGGCAGGCGCTGGAGGGGCGGCTGCTCGAGGGACGTTGCCTGCTGGCCGAGGGGGACCGCGAGGGTGCCGCCCTGGCGGCGGCCGAGGTGACGGCCGAGGCGGCCCGGGTCGGGGTGGTCCGCTACGTCGCGCTCGGCACCGCGCTGGCCGCCAAGGCCCGAAACGATCCGGTGGATACGGCGGAGGTACGCCGGGTGGCCCCGCTCGACGCCGGGTGGCTGCTAGCTCCGGCCGCTCAGCACCAGTAGTGCCAGCGGTGGCACCCGGGCCGGTACAGCGGCCCGGATCCGTGCGGCCAGCCGGGTCCGCGCCGGCGGGTCCATCGTGGACACCCAGGCCGCGACCTGGGCCATGCCGAGCCGCCAGGCCACCAGCGCCGCCGGCTCCAGGCCGGCGAGGCTCACCGCGCAGAGCTCCACCCGGCAGCGGCGCAGGCCGACCCGGGCGGCGAGGTCGAGCAGCACCCGTGGCGAGCCGACCCGTACCTCGCCGGTCGACTTGACCTCGTCGTACCATGCCGGCGTCCGGTACCCGGCCGCGGCCAGGGCGCGGTCGGCGGCCTCCTTGACCGGGTGCCGCTCCCCTGCCGGGAACGCGGTGGCGACCACCGGCCCGTCCGGCCGGGTCACCCGGGCCAGCTCGCCGAGCGCGACCGCCGGCTCGTCCACATGGGACAGCACCAGGCACGCGACCGAGGCGCCAACCGAGTCGGTCCGCACCGGCAGCCGACGGATGTCGCCGACCACCCGCGGGCCGGTCGCCAGGTTGAGCATCGCCGCGGACAGGTCCGCCGCCACCACCGTGGCACCGCGGTCGCGCAACGCCCGGGAGGCCGCGCCGGTACCGGACCCGGCGTCGAGGGCGATCACGCCGGTCAGATCGTCCGGGATGGCGTGGACCGCGGCGCGGGCCAGGCGCCGGTACACCCGGTCCGGTCCGGCCACCCAGGCCGCGGCGTCCGCGTACACCTACGGCCCCACCAGCTCTCTCGCCACCGGCAGGACGCGCTCGACCCACCAGTCCAGCTCGGCCCGGTCGTGCGTCTTGGACCAGCCGAGCTGGACGAACCCGCCGAGCAACGCCGGCCCGAGCTGGTCGCGCCACCACGGGTCGGTGTCGATCCCGGCCGCCCGCAGCTCCTGCCGGTACGCGGCAAGAGTCTCCTCTTTGGACTCGGGTAGCCGATCGCAGTTGACCGCCAAATACCACGCCACGTCGACCAGTGGCGCGGCCCGTCCCGGCCAACCCCAGTCGAGCAGGATCGTCCGGCCGTCGGGGTGGCTGCCGAGGTTGCCCGCCTTCCAGTCGCCGTGGACGAACGTGGCGGGCGTACCCGCCAGCGCATCGACGAGCGGCGTCGGATCCTCGGCGAGCGGGGACGCGTACCGATGTGCCTCCGGCGCGGCCGCGGCGAGCGCCTGCCAGCAGTCGACCAGCATCGACGGAACCGGATCCCGATGCCCGGCCGTGGTTTCCCGTACCCCGGTGGCCGGGGTCAGCGCGGTGTAGCGGGCACCCGGCGGCAACAGTCCGATCTCGTCCTCGAAGCCCCAGAAAGCCGCGTGCATCGTCGCCATGTGCTTCAGGAACCGGCGGTGTTGGCCCAGCGGGAGCCGGGATGCGCCGGACGGCACCAGCCGTTCACCGACGTCGCGCAGCAGCAGCGCCACCCGCCCGGTGCCCGGGTCCTCGGCGACCCCGGCGATCGTGTGGTCCACCTGCGGCGGTAGCGCGTCCAGCAGCCCGTGCATCCACAGTGTACGGACGAAGCAGTCCTTGTCACCGAGCGCCCGGGCGAGCCAGTCCACCTGCTGCCCCACGTACTTGACCAGATAGGACGCTCCACGCAGGACCACCCGTTCGAACGGCGACCCGGACAGCGAGTCCACGGTCTTGCGCATCGGGGCCCGCTCGGTGGCGCCGACGAGCATCTCGTCGACCGAGCCGTACACCCTAGCCATCGCCCATCTCCGCCATCCGTGCCAGGAGCCCGGCGGGCCACCGTCCTCCGCAGTAGACCACATGGTCGCTGATCCGGTCCCCGGATAGGCGGATCACGTGGGCCTGGTGCGCCGCGTGCGGTACCCCGTGCTCGGTCCAGGTCAGCAGGAACTGCACCAGCTCGCCGCCGGGCCCGACCGGGGTGCGCTCGATCTCCTCGAACGCGCCCGGGTCCGCGTACCAGGCGGCGAACACCCGGCGGATCTCGCCCGCCCCGCGGACCCGCCGCCGCCAGTTCGGGACGGTCGCGTCGAGCGTCGCATCCGCGCACCACACGTCCGCCTGCGGGATCGTCGCGGCCGTGACCGCGGCGAGGAATCTGTCTACCGGACTCATACGTCGAAGCCTCGCCGCCGCGGTTTGCAGCGGGTTTGCACGTCACCCTGCATGATCAACGATCACAGGGGTGGCCCGAAGGTCAGCTCGACCCGCGCGCCGCCGCCGGGCCCCGCCCCGAGCGTCATTCCGCCACCCCCCGCCTCCGCGGTCCGCCGGGCGATGTCGAGTCCGAGCCCGGTGGAACCGCCGGCGCTCGCACCCCGGGCCTGGGCCGGCAGCGCCGCCGGGAACCCCGGCCCGGCGTCCCGCACGACCAGCCGCCCGCCGCCATCCGGTCGTGGGTGCACCTCGACGGTCGCGGCGGCCTCGTCCGGTGTGTGGGTGAAGACGTTTTCCAGCAAGGCATCCAGTACCACAGCGAGGTCCTGTGTGGACGCCCGGACCGGTACCGGCGCCGCCGGCAGCACGGCGGTCAGCGCGCGGGCGCTGTCGTCGGCGAGCGCGGACCAGAAACCGACCCGCTCGGCCGCGACCGCCGCCAGATCCGCGTAGGCCCGGGCGCCCTCGCGCACCGGGCGGCGGGCGGTCCGGATGACCTCGTCCACGACCCGGCCCAGAGCGTCCACATCGGACGCCAGGCGGGCCTGCTCGTCGGCGTCCCGGAGCAGCTCGACGTCCAGCCGCAGCGCGGTGACCGGCGTTCGCAGCCGGTGGGCGAGGTCGGCCACGTCCTCCCGCTCGGCCGCGAGCAGCTCGCCGATGCGGGCGGCGAGCCGGTTCAGCTCCTCGGCGACCCGGCGCAGCTCGCGCGCACCGCTCGGCTCGACCCGCGCGGTGAGGTCGCCGTTGGCCAACCGGTCCGCGGTACCGGCGAGCGCGGTCACCGAGCCGACGAACCGGCGGCCGAGCCGGTCGGCGAGTAGCAGCCCGAACCCGAACAGGGCGGCGCCGAGCAGCGCGAGCACGCTCCAGGTCCGGGCCACGCCGCGGTGCAGGAGCGCCGCCGGGACGTACGAGCGGATGACCGTGCTGCCCCCGGTGCCCTGCACCGGCACCATCACCTCGATCCCGCTGCCGGACCGCGCGGTGAAGGCCCGCCCGCGCATGGCGAGCTCGACCGAGGGTGTCCGGGCTGCCGGCGCGCCCAGAACCCGACCGTCGGGCAGGAACACCGAGACGACCGGGTCCTCGGCATCCAGATCCTGCAACTGGCCGGCGACGCTCTGCGGGTCGGCCGCGCCCAGGGCGGCCAGCGACTGGGCCTGCAATGTCGCCGTGGAGATCGCCCGCTTCTCGGCCTCGCTGCGTAGCAGGAGTCCCAGCGGTACCAGGAACGCCAGCAGGACCACCGAGGTGGTGGCGGCGACCAGGGTGGCCAGCTGGGCGCGTACCCCCGTCATGCCGGTGCCTCCAGCCGGACCCCGACGGACCGTACCGTGTGGAGGTAGCGCGGCGCCTGCGCGGTCTCCCCCAGCTTGCGGCGCAACCAGGACAGGTGGACGTCGACCGTCTTCTCCGCGCCGCCGTAGGGCTGGTGCCACACCTCGGCGAGCAGCTCCCGCTTGCCCACGACCTGCCCCGGCCGCTCGGCGAGGTACCGCAGGAGGTCGAATTCCCGCGGTGTCAGCTCGAGCGGCTGCCCGTCCAGCCGCGCGGTGCGCGCCGCGACGTCGAGCACCAGCCCGCCGACGGTGAGCGGGCCGGGTCGTTCGCCTTCGGCGACCCGCCGCAGCACCGCCCGGATCCGGGCGTCGAGCTGCGCGGCGCCGAACGGCTTGACCAGGTAGTCATCGGCGCCGCTGTCCAGCGCACGGACGATCTCGGCCTCGTCGTCGCGTGCGGTCGCTACGATGACCGGCACCCGGCTGACCGCGCGGATCATCCGCAGTACCTGATGGCCGTCGATGTCCGGAAGGCCGAGGTCGAGGACGACCAGATCCGGCCGGTCCCGCAGTGCCGCGTCGAGCCCCGCCATGCCGGCACCGGTGGAGCTGGCCCCGTACCCCCGCTCGGTCAGCGCCCGCAGCAGTGCGGACCGGACCCTGGGATCATCCTCCAGGATGAGAATGTGGGGCATGCCGAGACGGTACCCGGGTACGGCGCAATGTTGTGCCGCGCTTAGCATCGCCTTAACTACGGGCGACGGATAGTCGGATCCATGAATAGCAAAAGACTTGCCGTGTGGGTCGGCGCCGCGGTCGGCGCGATGGCCCTGTCCACGGCGGCGGTGGCGGTGGCCACGTTGACCGGTGGCGACGGGACGGTGTTGAGCCAGCAGGACGTCGCCTCGCAACTGGCCTCGGAGCAGGCGAGCGGCGACCGGTCCGGGTTGGGTGACGACCCGACGCCCGAGCCGTCGGAGACCGCCACGACGCCGGCCGCCCCGCCGCCGTCCGACGCGGGCGCGCCGGCGCAAAGCCTTCCCCTCCTGGTGGCGAGCCGTGCGGGTACGCTCGCCGTCCGCTGCGCCGGCAACCAGATCACGCTCGAGCGGTGGGCCCCGAACGCCGGCTACCGGGCGGACGACGTGATCAAGTCGGCGACCCGGGTCAGCGTCTGGTTCGAAAGCGACGTCAATGACGACGTCGAGGTAATCGTGACCTGTTCGGCCGGCAACCCGGTGCTCAAGGAGAACGTCGAGGTCGACGACCACGGCGGGGGCGGTGGCGGTGGTGGCCGGGGGTGACCCCTCCCCGGTAGAAGACCGGCCGGGCCCCAGCGCCCGGCCGGTCGCCTGGCGTGCCGATGATCGACGCGTACTCAGTCCAGCAGGTCGCTGAGCGGTACGTCGGGATCGGCCAGCTTCTTCAGGTCGACGGCGGTGCCCGCGTACCCGGCCCGGACCAGCGCCTGGATCGGGTCGGTCACGTCCCACACGTTGACGTTCATCCCTGCCAGCACCCGGCCGTCCTTGACCCAGAACGCGATGAACTCACCGGTCGGGCTCGGGTCGCCGCGGAACACCACGCTGTCGTACCCGCGCGGCGCGGCGTAGCCGGAGTACTCCATGCCCAGCTCGTACTGGTCGGAGAAGAAGTACGGCACCCGGTCGTACACGACGTCCTGGCCCAGCATCGACTTGCCTGCGGCCTTGCCGCCGTTGAGCGCGTTGGCCCAGTGCTCGACCCGGATCCGTGACCCGATCAGCGGGTTGTCCGAGTTGGCGACGTCGCCACACGCGTAAATGTCCGGGTCGGACGTGCGCAGCGACGGGTCGGTCACCACGCCGTTGTCGACGGTCAGGCCCGCCGCCTCGGCCAGCTCGACCGCGGGCCGGATGCCGACACCCACGATGACCAGGTCGGCGGGCAGCTCGACGCCGTTCTCGAGCACCACATCGGTGACCTTGCCGTCGAGCGAGCCGAACTCGCGGACCCCGACCCCGGTGTGGAGCTCGACGCCGTGGGCGGCATGCAGGTCGCGGAAGATGGTCGCGACCTCGTCGCCCAGCACCCGCTGCAGCGGCAGCGCCTCCACCTCGACGACCGCCACCGAGCAGCCGTGGGACCGGGCCGCCGCGGCGGTCTCCAGGCCGATCCAGCCGGCGCCGACGACGACCACCTGGGAACCCTCCCGCAGGCTCGCCAGCAGGGCGTCGGACTGGTCGATCGTGCGCAGGTAGCGCACCCCCTCGGCGTCGGACCCCGGTACGTCCAGGGTGCGTACCCGGGAGCCGGTCGCCAGCAGCAGCTTGTCGTAGTGCAGCTGGTCGCCGCCCTGGAGGGTGACCGTGTGCGCCGCGGGATCGATCGCGGTCGCCGGCCGGCCGAGCATCAGCTCGACCTTGTTCTCCGCGTACCAGGACTCGTCGTGGACGCGGGCCTTCTCCCGCGGCTCCTTGCCGAGCAGGTAGCCCTTGGACAGCGGTGGCCGCTCGTACGGCAGCTCGTTCTCCTCCCCGACGAGCACCACCCGGCCGTTGAAACCTTCCGCCCGCAGCGTCTCGGCGGCCTTCGCGCCCGCCAGGGAACCGCCGATGATCACAAACGTCCGCTGGTCGTCAGCCATACCTCTCAGCCTTCCGTACGAGTCGATGGTCCATCAACCGATACGCGCGCTGGATCTCAACCGTTCGGCCACGCCCGCCGCGATGTGGCCGGCGATCCGTGGGTCCCAGCACCGCCATCAGGTACCCACCAGGTGCCCGTGCCACGCGACCGCGGCCGGATCGGTCAGCGAGGCCACCTGGTCGATCACCACCCGCAGCCGGGCCGTGTCGTCCGTGGCCCGCCGCCAGAGCGGCCCGAACACCGGGTCCAGCCCGTCCGGCGCCCGCGACACCAGCGCCTCGACCAGCGAGACCAGGATGTCCTGCTGCTCGGCGTAGCGCGCCCCGGCCCCCTCGCGCCGCATCACGTACCGCAACGCGATGCCCTTGAGCAGGGCACACTGCGCCCGCGTCTCGCGCGGCACGATCAGGTCGGCGGCGTACCGGCGCATCGGCGACGAGCCGAACTTCGCCTGGGTGGCGGTGACCGCGGCGGCCACGAACCGGCCGGTCAGCACGCTGGTCGCGCGCTTGAGCGCGACCTGCGCCCGGTGGCTGCCGTCGTACCCGGCCAGCGGCGCGAACACCGGCTCGTGCAGCAGGTCGACGAGCACCGGCGCGAGATCCGCCGCCGACTCCTCCGAGTAGGCCGCGGCCACGTCCGAGCAGAGCGCGGCCCGCTCGCCGGCGTCGTCGAGCAGCCGGCGCAGCCCGATGTACCCGCCGTGGATGCCGTCCTCGACGTCGTGCACCGAGTAGGCGACGTCGTCGGCCCAGTCCATGACCTGCGCCTCCAGGCAGCGCCGGCCGTCCGGCGCGGTCGCCCGCAGCCATGCGTACACCTGCATGTCATCGGCGTAGACGCCGAACTTGCGCTCGCCGGCCCGGCGCGGCCAGGGGTACTTGCAGGTCGCGTCCAGGGAGGCCCGGGTCAGGTTCAGGCCGGCACCCTCCACCTTGGCCTCCAGCCGGGTGAGGACGCGCAGCGTCTGGGCGTTCCCCTCGAAGCCGCCGCACGCCTGGGCGACCTCGTCGAGCGCGTCCTCGCCGTTGTGGCCGAACGGCGGGTGGCCGAGGTCGTGGGCGAGCCCGGCGACGTCGACCACGTCCGGGTCGCAGCCCAACCGCTCCCCCATCTCCCGTGCGATCTGCGCGACCTCCAGCGAGTGCGTGAGCCGCGTTCGAAGGAAGTCGTCCGATCCCGCGCCGAGGCGCAGCCGGTCGAGCGAGCGCAGCGAGTCAGGCGGAGCCGACCCGGTAGTGCTGTGCACCTGGGTCTTCGAGGCCAGCCGGCGGAACGCGGCGGAGTGCAGGACCCGCGCGCGGTCGCGCTCGAACGGGCTTCGCAGTTGCCCGGTGTCCTTGTACGGTTCAGGCGAGTAGCGCTCGGCGTCCTCCGTCGTGGTCATCGCCCACGAGCGTAGCGGTGCGGCCGCTTCGCTGTCGGTCACCGCAGGCATTGGTCAACAGGTATAGACATAAGGACCCCCGCCATGCCAAGGTCCGTATGGACCGGCCTGAGGGGCACGGTCGACGTTCGGGGGAGGAACGGATGCATCGACGCATCGGCAGATTCGTAGCTCTTGCCGGACTGCTCGCCGTCACCACGGCGACCGCCGGCTGCCTGGGCACGGACTCGGAGTCGGACAGCGGGCAGAACGCCGACGCCAAGGAGTTCTCGCTGACGATCGCGACAAACGCGATCTCCGGCGGCAAGAACGCCGCGGGCGCCGACTGGATCGAGAAGTACGTCATCCCGAAGTTCATCGAGGACCAGAAGGCCAAGGGTCGTACGGCGAAGGTCACCTTCCAGCCGTCCGGCGCCTCGGACGAGGACTACAAGAGCAAGGTGGCGCTGGACCTGCGTTCCGGGTCGGGCGCGGACATCTACGCCATCGACGGCATCTGGGTCGGCGAGTTCGCGGACGCGGGTTACATCAAGCCGCTCGACGACCTGGTCGGTAAGGACACAGTGGACGCCTGGGAGGGCTGGAAGCAGATTCCGGAGTCCGTCCAGGGCAACATGTCCTACAACGACAAGCGGTACGGCATCCCGTCCGGCACCGACGGGCGGGTCATCTACTTCAACAAGAAGCTCTTCACCCAGGCCGGCCTGCCAGCCGACTGGCAGCCGAAGAGCTGGGACGAGATCGTCACCGCCGCGCAGACCGTGAAGGCCAAGCTGCCCGGCGTGACGCCGGTCCAGCTCAACGGCGGTACGGCGATGGGCGAGGCGACCACGATGCAGGGCGCGCTGCCGCTGCTCGTCGGTGCCGGCAAGGAGATCTGGGCGGACGGCAAGTGGCAGGGCAACACCCAGGCCGTCCGCGACATGCTCGGCATGTACGAGAAGATCTACAAAGGTGGCCTCGGTGACCCGGTACTGCAGCAGGACGCGAAGGGACGGGACAAGTCGTTCCAGGCGTTCGCGGCCGGCAAGATAGCGATCCTGCTGGAGGGCGACTACTTCTGGCGCAGCGTGGTCGAGCCGCAGAAGGGCATCGCGAAGATGGCCGACCGCAACGAGACCGTCGGGTACACGAAGATACCGGCGATCCGGCCCGGCGCCGGCATCCGCGGCCAGGACTACGTCTCGATGTCCGGCGGTGGCGGGCACGTGCTGAACCCGGCCTCGAAGTTCAAGCAACAGGCATGGGAGCTACTTCAGTTCATGAACAACAAGGACGCCACGGTGGCGTTGCTCGGCGGCAGCGCGCGGATCACGCAGCGGCAGGACGTGAACACCGACGTGCTGGCGGGCGACCCGATGCTGTCGTTCGTCTCGCAGCAGGTGCTGCCGCTGACCGCGTACCGGCCCGGTTTCGCGGTCTACCCGCGGGTGTCGCAGGCGCTGCAACAGGCCACATTGGACGTTGTCAGTGGCAAGAGCCCGGCGGAAGCGGCGACGGCGTACCAGAAGGCCGTCGAAGGCATCGTGGGCGGAGCGGACAAGGTTGTCTCAGGCTGAAGCCGCGGTCGGGGTGGCCCCTGTCCGGGCCACCCCGACCGATGTCGTCGGACTGGGACGGCTGCGGGCCGGGGGGTTCATCACCCCGGCCCTCATCCTCATCGGCGTCTTCCTCGTCTTCCCCGGCGTCTGGACGCTCTACATCGGAGCGACGAACTTCCGGCTCACCGGCGTGGCCGCCCGGCAACCGGACTTCGTCGGTCTGGAGAACTACCGCCGGGCGCTCACCGACGACACGTTCTACCACTCGTTGTGGCTGACGCTGCTGTTCGTCTTCGGCTCGGCGGTCATCGGGCAGAACGGGCTCGGCTTCACCCTGGCCTGGGCGCTGCGCGACGCGCGAGCGTGGGTCAAGCGCACGATCGAGGCGCTCGTGCTGCTCGCCTGGATCCTGCCCAGTTCGGTGGTGGCCTTCCTGTGGATCGCCATGCTCGACCGGGACGCCGGCACGGTGAACGCGCTGCTCGGGCGTACACCGGGGGTCGCCTGGCTCATCGAGTACCCGATGCTCGGCATCATCGTGTTCAACATCTGGCGCGGCACGGCTTTCTCGATGATGCTCTACTCGGCCGCGCTCTCCTCGGTGCCACCGTCGCACCTGGAGACGGCCCGGCTCGCCGGCGCCACCGGAGCGCAGACCCTGCGGGACGTGGTGTTCCCGCACATCCGCCGGTACGCGCTGACCAACACGCTGCTCATTACCTTGTGGACGTTCAACGACTTCTCCCCGTTCCTGATCACCGCCGGTGGACCGGGGCGCGACTCGGAGATCGTCGCGGTGTACATCTACAACACCGCCATCATCGGCGGGGAGATGGGCTACTCGGGCGCGATCTCGCTGATCGTCCTGCTGATGAACCTGTTGCTGGCGCTGGTCTACCTGCGCGCGGCCCGCACCCGGCGCCGGTCGGCATGATCCCCACGGTGGTCCGGCGGATCATGTTCTACGTCCTGGTCGGCTTCGGTACCGCGTTCTTCGCGCTGCCCGTGCTGTGGCTGCTCTCCGCGCCGTTCGACGACACCCCGACGTACGCGGTGCGCCCGCCGCGTGAGTTCACGCTCGCCAACTTCCAGGCGATCCTCGACAACCGGTACGCGGTCGGGTCGCTGGTGAACTCGACGATCCTGTCCCTGGGCACGATGGTGCTGGTGGTGGTCTCCGCGGCCCTGGCGGCGTACGCGCTGTCCCGGGCCCAGGTACCCGGCCGGGACGCGCTGATCTACCTGTTGCTGCTGCTGTCGTCGGTGGTCACCGGTACGGCCGCGATGGTGCCGATCTTCCTGCTCATCTTCGAGCTGGGTCTGATCGACTCGCACTTCGGGGTCGTTCTGGTGCTCTCCGGCGGGCTGCTGCCGGCCGCCATCTTCCTGCTCAAGGACTTCATCGACACGATCCCGCGGTCGTACGAGGAGTCGGCGCGCGTCTTCGGCGCGTCGCCGTTGCAGATCCTGCGCCAGATCGTGGTGCCGGTCGCCCGGCCCGGGCTCGCGACGATCGCGGTGTGGACGGTCGTGCAGGTCTGGGGCAGCTTCCTGACCCCGTTCATCCTGCTGCGCAACCAGGACAAGCAGCCCGCCGCGGTGCTGGTCCGCACGTTCTACACCGAGGGCGGCTCACCGAACCTCGGGCTGATCGCCGCGTTCTCGCTGATCTACTCGATCCCGGTGGTGTTGATGTACCTGCTCGCCTGGAGCCGGTACGGCTTCCGGTTCCACGGAGGGATCAAGAGCTGATGGCCGCGATCACGATCGGTGCGCTGACCAAGGAGTTCCCCGGCGGGGTCCGGGCGCTCGACGGGCTGGACCTGACGATCGTCGACGGTGAGTTCTTCGCGTTGCTCGGCCCGTCCGGCTGCGGCAAGACCACGCTGCTGCGAACGATCGCCGGGCTCGAGTCGCCGACGAGCGGCTCGATCCGGATCGGTTCGCGCGAGGTCACCCCGCTGCCACCGGGCGCCCGGGACGTGGCCATGGTGTTCCAGGACTACGCGCTGTTCCCGCACATGACCGTCCAGGAGAACATCGCGTACCCGCTGAAGATCCGCCGCCAGCCGCGGCCGGCCCGCGCCGCGAAGGCGGTGTCGGTCGGCGCTCAGCTCGGCCTGGACGGGCTGATGGCCCGGCGGCCGGCCGAGCTGAGCGGCGGGCAGCAGCAGCGGGTCGCGCTCGCCCGCGCGGTCGCCTGCCATCCGTCGGTGTTCCTCTTCGACGAGCCACTGTCCAACTTGGACGCCAGGCTCCGCCTGGAGGCTCGGACGTTCCTCAAGCGGCTGCAGCGCGAACTCGGCGTGACGACCGTCTTCGTCACCCACGACCAGGCCGAGGCGCTGGCCCTGGCGGACCGGATCGCGGTGATGGAGGCCGGCCGGATCCGGCAGGTCGGTACGCCACGCGAGGTCTTCGGCCGGCCGGCCAACACGTTCGTGGCCAACTTCATCGGCTCGACCCCGATGAACCTGCTGCCCGGCGTGGTCTCCGGTGGCCGGGTGGAGCTGAGTGGGCAGGCGCTCGCGCTGCCCCCGTCGGTGGCCGACGCGCTCGGCGACGGCGAGAAGGTGATCGTCGGGGTACGCCCGGAGTACGTCTCGCTCTCCCGGGACCGCGGCGACCTCGCCGGCGCGGTCTCCATCGTCGAGCACCTGGGCACGTCCTCGCTCGTGACCGTCGAGGTCGACGGGCTCCTCGTCGGGGCGACCGTGCCCGAGGACACCGAGCCGGAGCCCGGCACGCCGGTGTGGTTGACGCCCTCGCCGGCCCGGGTGCTGATCTACCGCCACGACGACGGCACCCTGGTCGGCTGACCGGCCAGCAGAAGGCGAACCGATCTTCCGCGAAAAGCGAACTGATCTTCCGCGAAAAGCGAGTAGGATCGGTCCGTGACCACCGTGTCAGGCCTGGTTCCCCGGCACGCCGATGCGCTGCTGGCCGAGTGCGCCCGCGACTTCCGGGTCACCGTGGTCAACGGTGCCCGCCAGGTGGGCAAGACCACACTGCTGCGTGCCCACCATGCCCGGTCCGGTGGCGCGTTCGTCACGTTCGACGACGACGGCCAGCGGGCGGCGGCGCGCGAAGACCCGCACGGGTACCTGGAGGCGCTCCCCCGCCCCTTGTACGTGGACGAGGTGCAGCGGGCCGGCGACCCGTTCGTGATCGCCATCAAGGCCGAGGTGGATCGGGACCAGGCCCCCGGCTCGTTCGTGCTGTCCGGCTCCACCCGGTTCCTGACCGTGCCGACGCTGTCCGAGTCGCTCGCCGGTCGGGTGGCGTTGATCGAGTTGTGGCCGTTGTCGGTGGCCGAGCGGGTCGGTACCGCGCCCGACCTCCTCGATCGGATCCTGGACGACCCGGCGGGCCTGCTCCGCGAACGGCCGGCCCCGATCACGCGCCACGAGTACCTCCGGCTGGCGTGCGCGGGCGGTTTCCCGGAAGCACTCAAGCGCCGTTCGGCCCGCTCGCGCGCCATGTGGTTCTCCAGCTACCTGACGACCGTGACCCAGCGCGAGGTCCTCGACATCGCGCGGATCCGCAACATCGAGGTCCTGCCGCGGATGTTCCGGCTGCTGGCCACGCTGACCGGACAGGAGCTCAACGCCGCCGACGTCGCCAGAGTCCTCGGTATCGACGACGACACGGTCCGGGCGTACCTGGCGCTGTTCGAAACGGTCTACCTGCTCTACCGGCTTCCGGCCTGGTCGCGCAACCTGACCTCCCGGGTGAAGAAGAGGCCGAAGATCCACCTCACCGACACCGGCCTCGCCGCATGGCTGCTGCAGGTCGGCGCCGACGCGCTGGCGCGCCCGGGCAACTCCGTGGCCGGCGCGATGCTGGAGACGTTCGTGGTGAACGAACTCGCCAAGATCCGTGCCGGCTCGGAACAGGAAGTCGGGCTGTTCCACTACCAGGACCGCGAGGGTGGCGAGGTGGACTGCATCCTGGAGACCCCGTCCGGCCGTACGGTCGGCATCGAGGTCAAGGCGGCGCGCAGTGTCCACAGTGGGGACTTCCGGCATCTGACGCTGCTACGGGACCGACTCGGCGCCGACTTCGTGGCCGGAGTGGTCTTCTTCACCGGTGACGCCCCTCTCCCGTTCGGCGACAGGCTTTTCGCTCTTCCCCTCTCATTGCTGTGGGGCGGTGCCCGCCCCCCGACGAACGACCACATGGAGGGGTAGGGATGGTGCGAAAGGGGACGTGGCGACCTGAGGACCGGGCCGACGCGCGGTACCACTACGTGCCGGTCGAGGTGCCGGCGGGTACGCCGGGGTTGCGCGTCGAGCTGGCCTACGACCGTACGGCCGGCGTCCTCGACCTCGGGGTGTTCGACCCGGCCGGGCAGTTCCGGGGGTACTCCGGCGGCGCGCGGGACTCGTTCGCGATCGGACCGGACCGGGCCACGCCCGGCTACCTTCCGGGCGAGCTGCCAACCGGCGAGTGGCAGGTGTTCCTGGGACTGCACCGCGTACCGGCCGGCGGGCTCGCCTGGGAGATCCGCGCCACGCCGGCCGCACCGCCGCCACCCGACGGCGCCGCAGGCCCACCACCGCCACCCGAGCGCCCGCACCGCCGTACCGATCTGCCCACAATGGACGGCCTGCGCTGGTACGCCGGGGACCTGCACGCGCACACCGTGCACTCCGACGGCACGCTCACCGTCGACGAGCTGGCCGCGCTCGCCGCGTCGGAGGGCCTGGACTTCCTCGCCGTCACCGACCACAACACGGTCAGCCACCACCCGCACCTGGACGCCGCCGGCCACCGGTACGGGGTCACGCTCATCGCCGGGCAGGAGGTGACCACCGACCGCGGGCACGCGAACGCCTTCGGCAACGTCGGCTGGATCGACTTCCGCCGCCCGGCGTCCGAGTGGGTGTCCACTGTGGCCGCCCGGGGTGGGCTGCTCTCGGTGAACCATCCGCTCGCGGCGGACTGCGCCTGGCGCCAGCCGTTGCCGGTACGGCCGCCGCTGGCCGAGGTCTGGCACTCGGGGTGGTGGGACCGGACCTGGGGTGCGCCGCTGGCGTGGCTGCTCGCCTGGTCGGCGGAGACCGTCCCGGTCGGCGGTTCGGACTTCCACAATCCCGGGGACGCGGCGCAGCTCGGCCGGCCGACGACCTGGGTGCTCGCCGCCTCCCCCGACCCGGCCGACATCCTGGACGGGCTGGCCGCCGGCCGGACCGCGGTCAGCGAGTCCGGCCACGGCCCGCTGCTGCTGCCTACCGGGGACGAGCTGGTCGCGCTCGGCGCCGACGGACTGCTCCTCGGCACCCTCGACGGTGCCCGGCGCGCGGTCCGGGGCGACCGGGCCACGTTCCCGGCCAGCGCCGGCCCGCACTGGCTGGAGGACGGCCGGACCCAGGTCATGGCACTCGGCTGACCAAGCCCCGCGGCTGGCAGTCAGCCGACGGTCAGTCCCCGGGCTTGAGGACGTACCCGACCCCGCGCCTCGTATGGATCATCGGGTTCCGACCCGCGTCGATCTTCTTGCGGAGGTACGAGATGTACAGCTCGACGACGTTGGCCTGCCCGCCGACATCGTAGTTCCAGACCCGATCCAGGATCTGTACCTTGCTCAGCACCCGGCGGGGGTTGCGCATCAGGTAGCGCAGCAGCTCGAACTCGGTCGCGGTCAACGAGATCCGGTCACCGCCGCGGTGGACCTCGTGGCTGTCCTCGTCCATCGTGAGGTCGCCGACGCGCAGCAGCGCCTCGCTGCGGCTCGCGCCGGCACCGGTGCGGCGCAGCTCAGCCGTGGACCGGGTCCGGGTGGGGTTCGAGACGGCCATGCGACCACGGTTCCATCCGCGGCTGTGTGGGTCCTTGGGACAGGCTGTGGGTTAGCTGTGCGTCCGCACCAGCTGGATCGTCGCGATCTCCCACGGGCGCAGCGGTACGCTGAGCCGGCCGTCGACCACGGGCAGGGTCGTGCCCGGGGTGCCGAGCAGGTCCGCCCGGCGGGCCGCCGCCACGTCTCCGATATGGACCGAGGTCGGCTCGCCGGTGAGCGCGACGACCCGCAGCTCCAGCCAATCGCCGTCGCGTCGGCGCAGGCTGCTCATGACCACGCCGTCGCCGGCCACCTCCAACCCGGCCCGCGCCACCAGGTCGCCGCCCACCTCCGCGACCCCGCGTACGGCGACGAACGGGCACCGGAACGCCTCGGCCGCGGCCGGTACGCCCGCCTCCGACCACGTCCCACCATGCGGTAGGACGGCCAGCCGGGTCCGTACCTCGGCCCCGACGAGCTGCGCCTGCGGCGTGGCGATGACCGGCCCGGCCGGCTCGGCGCGCAGCGGATGCTCGGCCCGGCTGATGAACCCGGTGGCCCGCAGCACCGTCAGCGCCAGCTCGCCGCCCTCGGCGACGACCTCGTACTCGGTGACCTGGTCCAGCAGGACCGCCGCGCCACCGGCGTCCACAAAGGACGATGCGGGGAAGGTCGGCACGGGTACCTCGCCGTGCCCGCCCTCGCTCTCCAGCGCCCGCGTGACGACCGCGAACTGGCCCTCCGCCGACGACTCCGTCGCCGGCCGGGCCAACGGCACGTGGCACCGTAAGCGGTGGTCCGGGTGTCCGTTGGTGAACGCCAGCTCCAGCCGGCAGAACGGCTCGCCCGCGCGTAGCTCGACGCGCATGACCACCTCGGTGCGGACCCGCCACGGGTAGCTCCGGCGGATTTCGAGCGCGCCGACCAGCGGGCCGCGGGCGAGCACGGTCACGGTGACCGAGTCGGGCGTGTCGAGCACCGGCCCGTGCGGCGCGACGTTGTAGAGGTCGCCGAGGTCGTCCTCGTCGGCGAGCCGGCCGACCCCGGCCAGCACCGTACCGTCCACAGCGGACAGGGTGAGCGTGCCGTCGCCGGCCACGTCGACCGTGAGCAGGCTGCTGGCGAGGCGGTGGCCCTCGACGGCCACCGCGCCGGTGACCGGGACCGGTCCGTCCACGCGTACGGCCCGCACCGCGGACCAGCCGAGCGGGGGCGACGGGAGCGCGGCGTAGCCCGTACACAACGGTTCTTCCAGGACGCGGAGCCGCCAGTCGCCGGCGGCGGCCGCCACCCGCGGCGCCAGTGCCCGGGCTTCGGCCGTGAAGCCGGGACCGGTCCGGCCCATCGTCACGGTCAGCTCGCGGTCGGCGGTGATCTCGACGCGCTGGACTGCACGACCGAGGAAGTCCAGGCCGAGCGAGCCCTTGCGCAACCCACTGGCGATCCATCCGGCCGGTCGCGTGGTCTCGAAGAGCGGGCGGGTGCCGTTGCGGCCGGTCGCCTGCACCGGCGCGAGCGAGCCGTCCGGCTGCCGCAGCGCCACCGCGGGCCAGTCGTGGCCGGCCGGCACCTCGACGGTGACGATGTCGGTCCGCGGTACCGGTGACGGGTTGACCACCACCACCGCGTCACCGGGAACGGTGGCGGCGACGCCGGCGACCGCCCGGTCCCGGACCCCGCGGCCGATCTGCTCGGCCTCGGCGATCCGGGCGGCCACCTGTACCGCGGTCTCGTCGACGCCGCACCCGGTCACCGAGTCGTGGCAGGAGCACTGGACGAGCCGCTGCCAGGCCAGCTCCAGCAGGCGGGCCGGCCAGCGGTCGGCCGGGTCCCACAGCGCGGCGAACGGCTCGGCGTACCGCTCGACCATCCGCTCGGCGGTCGCGAGCCCGCGCTTGAGGTGCGGACGGTTCGAGATCACGCCCGGCAGGATGTTGGCCCGGGCGTGGCTGCGCAGCTCACCGCGCCAGACCGGGATTCCATCCACATCGGACGGATCGAACTGGGCCAGATAGTCGGCGAGCGTGCACAGTCGCAAGTGGATGGCGGACCCGTTGGCGTTGAGCGCCGCGACGGCGGAGGCGAGCCACGGCAGTGGCGCGGAGTGGTCGGTGCCGTACATGGCGAGGATCGGGTCGTCGCCGAACCAGGGCCTGGCCCGGGCGACGTGGTCCGCGGCGGCGTCCGCCAGCCGGTCCGGCTCGGCGAGGAGCTCGGCGGCGTTGCCGTAGCCACCGGGAAGGTACTCGGTGCGCAGCGCCGTGCCGTCGGGCGCCTCCCACAGGAACGCGTGCCGGTCGATGGCGGCCGGCACGCCGCGCCACACGCATGCCTGCCGCAGCCCGGCGAGCGCGAGGATCTGCGGCATCTGCGCGCAGTGGCCGAACATGTCGGGCAGGTAACCGACCGGCATCGCGGTCCCCACCTCGGCCGCCCGGCGCAGGCCCCATTCGAGGTTGCGCACGATGTTCTCGCCGGAGCAGAGGAACTCGTCGAGCAGGATCGCCCACGGCCCGATCGCGAACTGGCCGCTGGTGACGAGCGCGGCGATCCGCGGCGCGGCCTCGGGCCGGACCTCGAGGTAGTCGTCGACGACCGCGAGCTGGCCGTCCAGCGTGAAGTGGAACGTGGGGTCGGCCTCCGCCCGGGCCACCACATCGTCCATGAGGTCCACCAGGCGCAGCCGGAACCGCTGGAATGGCTCGTACCACTCGCGGTCCCAGTGGGTGTGCGGGACCAGCCAGACCGTCGTCGGTGCGGTCACTGATCGCGGGCCGACAGCACGCAGAACTCGTTGCCCTCGGGATCCGCCAGCACGATCCAGGTGACGTCCTCGCCCTGCCCCACGTCGGTGCGGCGCGCGCCCATGTTCACCAGCCGCTCCACCTCGGCCTCCTGGTCGTCCGGGTTGAGATCGATGTGCAGCCGGTTCTTGCCCTGCTTCCGCTCGGGAACCGGGACGAACACGAGGCCCGGCGTGGAGTTGTCACCGCTCGCGATGACCACCTCGTCCGGCGCCTCGAACGTGATCTTATAGCCGAGGACCTCCGCCCACCAGCGGGCCAACCGCGCCGGATCGGTTGCGTCGACAACGACGGAGTACCACCGACTTCCCATGCCCCGCCCCTCCCAGGCCATCTTCCTGCGACGTGCCGCGACGTGCCGTTCACCCTACGCTCGCCGGTCATCCGGTGCCCCGCCGGAGCGAACCGCCCTGATCGGAAGGGTGCAATATCCGATCAGCCGGGATGTGCTGACTGAACGCCGCCAATACGGGACTCCCCGTGACGTGTGGTGGGGTGTAGCGTGCGTCGAGACAGTCGGTTGGAGTCAGCAGTGAGTGTGGAACAGGAGATCTACGTCGAGATCCGCCGCTTGCGGGATCGACTCCCGGGGATCTCCGGATGCCTCGCCGTCAGCCTGGACGGCCTGCTCATCGCCAGCGACGCGGGCGCGATCGAGAGCGAGACGCTGGCCGCGCTGACCGCGACCGGCCTCGCGCTCGGTCAGCGGATCTCCACCACCGCCGGGTACGGCGAGCTGACCGAAACCGTGATCACCGCGCTCGGCGGGTACGTCGGGATCTACGCCGCCGGGCCGCGCGCGCTCCTGGCCGTGCTCGCGACCGGGCCGGTCAACCTCACCCGGTTGCACGTCGAGGCGCGACACGTCGCCGAGCGGGTGGCGGCCGTGATCGAGGTGCTCGACGTGGCGAGCGTCGACGACCTGGTCGACGAGTACCCGGACCCGGACGCTCCCGAGTCGCCCGGCCTCCCCGACCTTCCCGAGGACGACAGCGACGCCGGTCCGCCGAGGCGCGACCGCCGGCAGGTCCGCACCGAGCCGTGGCCGCAGGGTGACCCGCTGCCGCGCCGGCAGCCACCGGTCCGCCGGGACCCGCTGCCCCGGCGCGAACCCCGCCTCGGCGACGAGTTCCCGGGCGACCCGGTCGTGCCCATGCCGAGGCGCGTGCCGCCCCATCGACACTGACCTTCATTGACGCCGATCGCGTCTCTCTCCTACCGTGCTGGCAACCATAGCCATCGAGACATGGAGATGGTTGTGGTTCGCGCGACCCGCGCGAAGGGGAGGAGGAGACGTGAGACCGATCAAGCTGCTGGTGGTCGCCGCGGGGATGATGGTGGCCGTGCCGCTCGCCGGGTCACCGGCCGCGGCCGCCCCGGGACCCAGCCTGGTACCGGTGACCGCCGCCGCCGGCGAGGTGGGCGTACGGGCGATCCCGGGTGCGTACATCGTGCAGGTCAGGGCGGGTACGGATGCCCGGGCCCTGGCCCGTGGACTGGCGGTCCGCCCGACGTACACCTACGACTCGGCGGTGTCCGGGTTCGCCGCGACGCTCACCGACCGGCAACTCGCGGCGCTGCGCCGCAGCCCGCAGGTGCTCTCGATCGAGCAGGATGCCTGGGTCGACAACGCGCTGGACACCACCCAGACGAACCCGCCCTCGTACGGCATCGACCGCATCGACCAGCGCAACCTCCCGCTGTCCAACAGCTACACGTACACCGCGACGGGTGCCGGCGTGCACGCGTACGTGATCGACACCGGGATCTACGTGAGCCACCCCAACTTCGGCGGCCGGGCCACGTTCGACTTCAACGCGATCGACTCGAACAACACCGACTGCAACAGCCACGGTACGCACGTCGCCGGCACGATCGGCTCGGCGAGCTACGGCGTCGCCAAGGGCGTACGGCTGCATGCGGTCAAGATGATGAACTGTGCCGGCTCGTCCACCACGTCGGCGGCGGTCAACGCGATCAACTGGGTTCGCTCGAACCACATCAAGCCGGCCGTGGCCAACACGTCCTGGAACTTCTCCTACAGCACCACGCTGGAGAACGCGATCATCAACATGATCAACGCAGGTGTGTTCCTGGCGACGTCGGGCGGCAACACCGGCACCAACTCCTGTGACCGCCTGCCCCGGCGGGTGCTCGCCGCGGTCGCGGTGGCCTCGACGGACTCGACCGATACCCGGTCGAGCTTCTCGTCCACCGGCTCGTGCATCGACATCTACGCGCCCGGCTCGTCGATCCGCTCGACGATCCCGGGTGGCGGCAGCGGCCTCAAGAGCGGCACGTCGATGTCGAGCCCGCACGTCGCCGGCGTGGCCGCCCTGTACAAGCAGGTGAACGGCGACGTGTCGGCCGCGAGCCTGCAGACCTGGCTGATCAACAACGCGACCGCCGGCGTCGTCCGGGGCAGCCTGTCCGGCACCCCGAACCGCCTGCTCTACAAGAGCACCCTGTAAGCACTTTCAGGGACGGTGCGCCCGTGGCGTTCGCCACGGGCGCACCGTCGCTGGAGATGCGCTCAGCGGGAGTCGGAGCCGGCGGTCTGCACGCTCGCGCGGCCGGCCTCCAGCCGGGCCACCGGTACGCGGAACGGCGAGCAGGAGACGTAGTCCAGCCCGGCCTCGTGGAAGAAGTGCACCGAGTCCGGGTCGCCGCCGTGCTCGCCGCAGACCCCGATCTTCAGACCGGGGCGGGCCGCGCGGCCCTCGTCGACCGCGATCCGGACCATCCGGCCCACGCCGTCCCGGTCGATCGACTCGAACGGCGAGACCCCGAAGATGCCGAGGTCGAGGTACTGGGAGAAGAACGAGCCCTCGACGTCGTCCCGGGAGAAACCCCAGCCCATCTGGGTGAGGTCGTTGGTGCCGAACGAGAAGAACTCGGCCGCCTCGGCGATCTGGCCGGCGGTCAGTGCCGCACGCGGCACCTCGATCATCGTGCCGATCAGCGACTCCACGCCGCCGCCGACCTCCTCGAGCACCGCGAGCGCTTCGGTGCGTACCGTCTCCAGCTCCTGGACCGCGCCCACGAGCGGAACCATGATCTCGGGCTTGGGGTCCCCGCCGGCCTTCTTGACCTCGGCGGCGGCCTCGGCGATCGCGCGGACCTGCATCGCGAACAGGCCGGGGATGACCAGGCCTAGCCGGACGCCACGCAGGCCGAGCATCGGGTTCTGCTCGTGCATCCGCCGGACGGCGTTCAGCAGCAGTCTGTCCCGGCCCGGGTCTTCGCCGCGGGCTTCGGCGACCGCCACCCGCACGGCCAGCTCCTCCAGCGGCGGCAGGAACTCGTGCAGCGGCGGGTCGATGAGGCGTACCGTCACCGGCAGCCCGTCCATCGCCTGGAAGATCTCGACGAAGTCGGCCCGCTGCAACGGCAGCAGCGCGTCGAGCGCGGCGGTCCGCTCCTCCGCGTTGGGCGCGAGGATCAGCCGCTCGACCAGCTCCCGCCGGTCGCCGAGGAACATGTGCTCGGTGCGGCACAGGCCGATCCCCTCCGCCCCGAACCGCCGCGCCCGCGCCGAGTCCTCGCCGGTGTCGGCGTTCGTGCGGACCCGCAGCCGCCGCACCCGGTCGGCGTGCTCGACCAGCCGGTGTACGGCCGACACCAGCGCATCCTCGGTCGGCGAGATGGTGCCCTCGAAGTACTGCACGACCGGCGACGGCTGCACCGGCAGCTCACCGACGTACACCTTGCCGGTGGTGCCGTCGATCGAGACGACGTCCCCTTCGGAGACCGTCGTGCCGTCCACAGTGAACTGTCGCTTCTGGACGTCCACGTCGAGCGCGTCGGCGCCGCAGACACAGGTCTTGCCCATGCCCCGCGCGACCACCGCGGCGTGCGACGTCTTGCCTCCGCGCGAGGTGAGGATGCCCTGCGAGGCGATCATGCCGGGCAGGTCGTCCGGGTTCGTCTCGCGGCGGACCAGGATCACCTTCTGCCCACCGGCGGCGACCTCGGCCGCCCGGTGCGACTCGAACACCGCGACCCCGACGGCCGCGCCGGGCGAGGCCGCGACCCCGCGGGCGAGCGGCTTCGGGTCGGCGGACAGGTCGAACCGCGGGAACATCAGCTGGGCGAGCTGGGCGCCGGTGACCCGGGTCAGCGCCTCGTCCAGGTCGATGACGCCCTCGTCGACGAGGTGCGTGGCGATCACGAACGCGGCGGCGGCGGTCCGCTTGCCGACCCGGGTCTGCAGCATCCACAGCTTGCCGCGCTCGATGGTGAACTCGATGTCGCACAGGTCCTTGTAGTGCGACTCCAGCGTGGCCATGATCTGCATCAGCTGGTCGAAGCTGGTCTTGTCGAGCTGCTCGAGGTCCTGCAGCGGCACGGTGTTGCGGATGCCGGCCACGACGTCCTCGCCCTGTGCGTTGGACAGGTAGTCGCCGTAGACGCCGGGTGCGCCGGTGCCCGGGTCACGGGTGAACGCGACCCCGGTGCCGGAATCGGCGCCCAGGTTGCCGAAGACCATCGCGACCACGTTGACCGCGGTGCCCAGGTCGGCCGGGATGCGCTCCTGCCGCCGGTAGAGGATCGCGCGATCGGCGTTCCACGAGTCGAAGACCGCGCGGACCGCGAGGTCGAGCTGCTCGCGCGGCTCCTGCGGGAAGTCCCGGCCGGTGTGCTCGGAGAAGATCTTCTTGAACGTGTCGACGACGCCCTTGAGGTCGTTCGCGTCCAGATCGAGGTCGTTCTTCGTCCCCTTGGTCTGCTTCGCCGCGTCGAGCGCGTGCTCGAACGCCTCACCCGGCACCCCGCAGACCGTCTTGCCGAACATCTGGATCAGCCGGCGGTAGGAGTCCCACGCGAACCTCTCGTTTCCCGACTGGCGGGACAGCCCGTGCACGCTCACGTCGGTGAGGCCGACATTGAGAACCGTCTCCATCATCCCGGGCATCGAGAACTTCGCGCCGGACCGGACCGAGACGAGCAGCGGATCGGCCGGGTCGCCGAGCCGCTTGCCCATCGCCGCCTCCAGCGTGCGCAGGTGCTCGGTGACCTGGTCGGCCAGCTCCGGCGGCTCGGCGCCGCCCTCCAGGTAGGCCTTGCACGCCTCGGTGGTGATGATGAACCCGGGCGGCACCGGCAGCCCGAGGTTGGTCATCTCGGCGAGGTTCGCGCCCTTGCCGCCGAGCAGGTCCTTGAGGTCCTTGTTGCCTTCGGCGAAGTCGTAGACGAGCTTGTTTGTCACGGGTTGCGCCTTCCAGTTCGCGGCCGCGTGTGGCGCTCGCAGGGTCGTGCGTACAACGAGCTACCGGACAGTCTTCCACCTCGATCCGGGTGACGTGTCGCGGGCTCCGGAGTGCGCGTTCCACATCGCGGGAGCGCCGCCGCGCTGCCCCGTGGTGACCGCCGTTCGGGTACCAAAACGGTGATCTTCGTGGTGCCCGGCCGTCCCGCTTCCGACGACTCGAGGAGAGTTGCGGTCGTGGTCAGCGTCGCCCGACGCACGTGGGGCGCGGGTCGCCCAGGTCGCGGGCCTACACAGTGGACGGTGCCGGCGCGGCCTCGGTCACCGGCCCGTCCGTAACCATCCACGCCGGCGAGGGACAATAGGGCGGTGCGGCTCGGACCCTATCGCGTTGATCCACCGGTGGTGCTCGCTCCCATGGCGGGCATCACCAATGTCGCGTTCCGACAGCTCTGCCGGGAGCAGGGTGCCGGGATCTACGTGTGCGAGATGGTCACCTCGCGGGCACTGGTCGAGCGCAACCCGAAGACCATGAACATGATCGCGTACGCGCCCGGCGAGCACCCCCGCAGCCTGCAGCTCTACGGCGTCGACCCGGCCACGGTCCGTAAGGCGGTCGAGATGATCGTCGAGGACGACCTCGCCGACCACGTCGACCTCAACTTCGGCTGCCCGGTGCCCAAGGTGACCCGCAAGGGCGGTGGCGCCGCGCTGCCGTGGAAGCGCCGGCTGTTCGGGCAGATCGTGGCGTCGGCGGTCGAGGCGGCCGCGCCGGCCGGCATCCCGGTCACGGTGAAAATGCGCCGGGGCATCGACGATCGCCACCTGACCGATATCGAGGCCGGGTTGATCGCACAGGAGGCGGGTGCCGCCTGGGTGGCCCTGCACGGGCGTACCGCCGCGCAGCGGTACTCGGGCGCGGCCGACTGGGACGCGATCGCCGCGCTCGTGCAGGCGCTGGACGTCCCGGTCCTGGGTAACGGCGACATCTGGGAGGCCGACGACGCGCTGCGGATGGTCGCCGAGACCGGCTGCGCCGGTGTCGTCGTCGGGCGGGGCTGCCTGGGCCGGCCGTGGTTCTTCGCCGACCTGGCCGCGGCCTTCGCCGGCCGGCCGGACCGGGTGCTGCCCCCGCTCGGCGAGGTGGCCGCGGTCATGCGCCGCCACGCGGGCCTGCTCGTCGACTGGCTCGGCGGCGAGCTCGACGGCTGCACCGACTTCCGCAAGCACGTCGCCTGGTACCTCAAGGGTTTCCCGGTCGGCCACGCGCTGCGCCGGGCCCTGGCGATGATCTCCGCACTGTCCGAACTGGACGATCTGCTGGCGTGCCTCGACCACAGCGTGCCGTTCCCGGTCGAGGTGCTCGGCGCGCCGCGCGGCCGGACCAACTCGCCGGGCAGGGTGCACCTGCCCGACGGCTGGCTGGCCGACCGGGACGACTGCCTCGTTCCGCAGGGCGCGGAGCTGGCCGACTCCGGGGGCTGAGCGGTAGCCCGGGTGCTCAGACCTCCAGCGTGACCTTGTGGATCTCCTCGGCCGGGTGACCGCTCCGCTCGTGGATCCGCCGCACGGCATCGGCGTCCGGCGCCTCGGACAGGCAGTAGACGACGCCCGCGTCCGGGTCCGCCCACGCGCGTTCGAACGTGACACTCTCCTCGGCCTGGATGGCAACGTCCGCGGCGTGCGCCTCGGCCAGCCCCTCCTCGGTGATCCCCACCATTCCCCGGTGAACGTCCATGAAGCGGGTCATGGCTGCCCCCTCTCCTGATTAGTATAAGTCCGACAATAACCGTGTACCAGGCCAGCGGGAGACCGTTGCGATGGACTCCAGGTCGTGGTTCGCCGTCGACCGCACGCTCGAACCGATCGGGTCCGGCGGAGACCCGTTGACCCTGTTCCCCGAGCCGGGTCGACACCGCCACGGTCGAGGCCGGCCCCGGGTACGACCACCCGCACATCCTGGTGTTCACCCACCCACCGGCCGGCTGGCCGACCCGGTGGTGGCGACCAGCGCGACCATCAGGACCGCGATGACGTGTACCGGTGCCGGGCCGAGCGGCGCGAGCAGGATCAGCGGGACGGCCACCAGGTACGCCATCCGGTAGCGCGGCGGCTGGTACGGGCGTACCTGGAGCCACCAGACGCCGGACAGGTAGACGGCGACCGGGATGGCGACGGAGTACCCGACGGCCCGCTGCGACAGGTGCGCGATCCCGGCGTCGTCGTCGACCGCGACCGCGAGGCCGGCCCCCACCGCGGCCGCGGAGGCGAAGACGAAGTAGTGGCCGTAGCCCCACTCGAAAGAGTGCCGCACGGACGACTGGGGTAGCTCCTTCTCCGGGCGGTCGAAGTAGAGCCACCACATCGAGAACACGACCAGCAGGCCGGCGCCGGCGAGCGTGAGCAGCGCGACGCCGCGGTGCCCGACGGCGAGTGCGGACTGGATCGCGAGGCTCGTCGAGAGGATCGACTCGCCGAGCACGATCATCGTGAACAGGCCGTACCGCTCGCCGATGTGCCGCGGATGCCAGGTGGTGTGCTCCGCCCGCTCGGCCCACACGGGTACCAGCAGCTCGGCCGCGGCCAGCAGCAGGAAGCTGCCGAGCAGCCAGCCGTCGGGCGGCAGCAGGCGCAGCAGCCAGCCGACCTGCACGACCGTGATGCCGATCACGAACCGCAGCGCGGTCGCCCGCCGGGCCGGGTCACTGGCCGCCGCCCGCAGCCACTGGGTCACCATGGCCAGCCGCATGACCACGTACCCGTAGGTGATCACCGTGAGGTCGCCGTCGTCGAAGGCGCGCGGGATGCCGGCGGCGAGGATCAGCACGCCGGCCATCTGCACCAGGGTCGTCACCCGGTACAGCCCGTCGTCGATGTCGTAGGCGGAGGCGAACCAGGTGAAGTTCATCCACGCCCACCAGATCGCGAAGAACACCATCAGGAACCTGATGACGGCGGGCCCGATGTCGTGGTTCTCGGCGAGGTCGTGGTGCAGGTCGGCGGAGGCGATCGCGACGGCGACCACGAAGCACAGGTCGAAGAAGAGCTCCAGGGGTGTGGCGGCCCGGTACTCCTCGTCGACCCGCCGGGCCACCATCGGCCGGTACCACACGACGCCTCCCGCGGGTCGCGGACTCGTTGCTGCGGATCGTAGGGCTCTGGCAGAGTCAGGTTGTGGCAGACACGACAGATCCCGCGTGCGCCATGGCGCACGGCGAGCTTCCGCCCGACGCGCCGCCGCGGACCCTGGTGTCGGTCTTCACCTCACCGGTCAGCGACTACCTGCTCCATTTCGGGCGGGATGTCGGGTTCCGGACGGTACTGCTCGAACCGGACTCGACCCGGCTCGCGGAGGCCGAGTGGCGGTACGCCGATCACGTCTCGACCGTGGCGCAGGCGGACTTCGTGGACCGCGGGACGGATGTCGTCGTCACCGACCACGACCGCGAGGAGCTGGGCACGGTGCTGCGCTCGGTACTCATGCTGCCGGCCCGCTGGATCGGCGTGATGGGCAGCCCGCGGCACACCGCGCCGCACATCGAGGCACTGCGCCAGCTGGCGGTCCCCGAACAGGTGATCGCCCGCATCCACCGACCGATCGGGCTCAACATCGGCTCCCGGACGCCCGCCGAGATCGCCATATCCACCCTCGCCGGGCTGATCGCCGACCGCAACGGGCGCCCGGGCGGGTACTCGTTCGCGCCACCGGCACCGACTCCGCCTCAGGCCGGCAGGCGCTCCAGAAGGTAGCGTCCGACCTGGTCGATGGAGATGCGCTGCTGCGCCATCGTGTCCCGGTCCCGGATCGTGACCGCGTCGTCGGTGAGCGTGTCGAAGTCGACGGTCAGGCAGTACGGCGTACCGATCTCGTCCTGCCGCCGGTAGCGCCGGCCGATCGCGCCCGCGTCGTCGAACTCGACGATCCACCGCTGGCGCAGGTCGGCCGCGAGGTCACGGGCCTTCGGCGACAGGTCGGCGTTGCGGGACAGCGGCAGCACGGCGACCTTGACCGGGGCGAGCCGGCGATCGAACCGCATGACGGTCCGCTTGTCCACGCCGCCCTTGGTGTTGGGCGCCTCGTCCTCGTCGTACGCCTCGAGCAGGAACGCCAGCACCGCGCGGGTCAGGCCGGCAGCCGGCTCGATCACGTACGGCACCCAGCGCTCACCCTTGTCCTGGTCGAAGTAGGACAGGTCGACGCCGGCGTGCTTGCCGTGCGTGGTCAGGTCGAAGTCGGTCCGGTTCGCGATGCCCTCGAGCTCGGAGAACTCCGTGCCGCCGAACTGGAAGCGGTACTCGATGTCCACGGTCCGCTTCGAATAGTGCGACAGCTTCTCCTTCGGGTGCTCGTAGTAGCGCAGGTTGTCCGGCTTCAGGCCGAGGTCGACGTACCAGTTCCAGCGCTCCTGCAGCCAGTACTCGTGCCACTGCTCGTCCGTACCGGGCTCGACGAAGTACTCCATCTCCATCTGCTCGAACTCTCGGGTGCGGAAGATGAAGTTCCCCGGCGTGATCTCGTTCCGGAAACTCTTGCCCACCTGCGCGATGCCGAACGGCGGCCGCCGCCGGGCCGAGGTCATCACGTTGAGGAAGTTCACGAAGATGCCCTGCGCGGTCTCCGGCCGCAGGTAGTGCAGGCCCTCGTCGCTCTCGACCGGGCCGAGGTAGGTCTTCATCAGGCCGTTGAACATCTTCGGCTCGGTGAACGCGCCCTTGACACCGCAGTTCGGGCAGTTGACCTCCGCCAGGCCCGCGGGCGGGCGGCCGTGGCGGGCTTCGAACGCCTCCTCGAGGTGGTCCGCACGGAACCGCTTGTGGCACGACTGGCACTCGGTCAGCGGGTCGACGAACGCGTCGATGTGGCCGGAGGCCACCCAGACGTCGCGGTTCAGAATCACGGCCGAATCGATGCCGACGATGTCGTCGCGCTGCTGGACCATCGCCCGCCACCACTGCTTGCGGACGTTCTCCTTCAGCTCGACACCGAGCGGTCCGTAGTCCCACGCCGACCGGCTACCGCCGTAGATCTCACTGGACGGGTAGACGAAGCCACGCCGCTTGGCGAGGCTGACGATCGTGTCGATCCGGTCGGCGGCCATCTGGGTGCTCCTCGGGTTCGCCGGCTGGCTGCGCGGCGGTGGCGGGTGGACGTGCTGACAACGGGGTAAGAGCAGTCAACGTTACTCGACACCGCAGATCTCGAGCTCGCCAGTATCGCCGTCGTCCACCAACCGGAAGCGCAGCGTGCGCTCCTGGCCGTTCTCGTAGCGCACCTCCGCCGGCAGCACGATGTCCTCGGCGACGTCCGTCTCGCCCAGCCGGTAGCTGGTGACCTGCGGATCGTCGGAGACCCGCTCGGTGAACGCCTCGACCGACTCCTGTCGCTGGATCTGGTCGCAGAGCAGGCCGTACGCCTCGACGAAGTCCTCCGCCTCGAGCGCGTCCAGGTAGCTGCCCACGGTGGCCCGGGCTTGCTCGTCGATGGCCTGCATGCCGGTGTAGATGAGCCCGCCGAATCCGGCTATCCCGCCGAGGCAGCACAGCAGCAACGCGGCCGCACCGACGCCGAGCCCGACCCACACCCGGGTGCGATCCCCGTCCACCGGGGGGGCCGCGAAGGGCGGCTGTACGCCTGGGCCGGGCGGGGGAGCCGGTGGTCCGGCCGGAGGAGCCGGTGGCCCGTGCGGCGTCATTGGGGAATCGTAGCTAGCGGTGCGGGCGCTCCGCGCGGTCGCTCGTCGCGGTGACGACCTCACCGGACTCGTCCGTCCGGGCCAGCACCTCGTACCCGGACGGCTCGTCGATCGACTCGGCGAGCAGCGGGGTGGCGTGGACCTTCACCTCGTACGCGGAGAGCGCGCGCCGGTACGTGCCGATCGACTCCCACTCGGTGACCAGGCACCAGTACTCCGGCTCGTCGACCGACCGGCCGAGCTGGCCGCGCCGGTAGCCGGGCCGGGCGGCGAGCGCGGCGAGCGCGGTCCGGGCCCGGACGGCGAAGTCCTCGCCCCGCTCGGGCGGAACCGCGAAGCGGCTGACGACGAGCATGGCCGTAAGGTTAGGTGATGTCCGACCGGCTGCTCACCCGACTGGCCGCGCTGAACCCCACCGTGGTGTTCCTGGTCACGCTCGCGGTGATGCTGCTCGGCCTGTTCCTGCCCGGCATCGCCGGCGCGCTCGTGCTGCTCGCGCTCGCGGCCGGCCTGGGACTGCTGCTCAGCCGTACCTGGTCGGTCCTGCTGCCGCCGATGCGCGCGATGCGGGTCCTCGTCCTGGTGCTGCTCGTCGCGGCGGCGGTGACCAAGCTGGTCTGACGTCCACCCGAGCGCGCGCCTCCGGCCCCAGGCCGGCCGTCCATGCACCTATGCGTTGTTGACAATCATTGTCATTGTCGCGGACCGTGGAGGTATGCCGAGCGTTACCCTCCTCCGCACGGTCGCCGGACTGCTCGTCCTCGGCGGCCTGATCGGCGCTGCCGGCTGCGGCGGGCCGACCCCGGGCGGCGCGGCCGGCACGGTGAATGTGGTCGCCGCGTTCTACCCGCTGCAGTTCGTCACCGAGCAGGTCGGCGGGGACGCGGTCACGGTCACCACGCTGGCCAAACCCGGTGCCGAGCCGCACGACCTCGAGCTGAGCCCGCGACAGGTCGCCCAGCTCGCCGACGCGCAGCTCGTCGTGTACCTCAAGGGTTTCCAGCCGGCCGTCGACGAGAGCGTCGCGCAGCAGGCCGAGGGACAGGCCTTCGACGCCGCGGCCGTCGAGCCGCTGCGGGATGCGACGGACGAGCCCGGTACCAAGGACCCGCACCTGTGGCTGGATCCGATCCGGCTGGCGACCGTGGCCGACCGGCTCGCCGAGCGGCTGGCCCAGGTGGATCCGGGGCACGCCGACGACGTCCGGGCCCGCGCCCGTACCCTGCGCGGCCGCCTCGAACAGCTCGACCGCGAGTACACCGACGGCCTGAAGAACTGCCCGCGCAAGGAGATCGTGACCAGCCACGCCGCCTTCGGCTATCTGGCGCACCGGTACGGGCTGCGACAGGTCGCGATCACCGGGATCAGTCCGGAGGAGGAGCCGTCCCCGCAGCAACTCGCCGGCGTCGCCGAGGCGGCCCGGCGGCACCGCGCCACGACGATCTTCTTCGAGACGCTGGTCAGCCCGAAGGTCGCGGAGACGCTCGCCAGCGAGACCGGCGCGACGACCGCGGTGCTTGATCCGCTCGAAGGACTGGAGCCAGGATCAACCGGAGATTACTTTTCAGTCATGCGGGACAACCTCGCCGCGCTCGAGCCGGCCCTGGGCTGTTCGTGAACGTGATCGAGCTGGACAGCGCGGTCGTCGGGTACGGCGGCCGCGCTGTTCTCGACCATGTCTCGCTGACCGTCGCCGCCGGCGAGATCGTGGCGATCCTGGGCGCCAACGGTTCGGGCAAGTCCACCCTCATCCGGGCGGCGCTCGGCCTGGTCCCGCTGGCCGGTGGCGGGGCCCGGCTGTTCGGTACGACGCTGCGCCGGTTCCGGCAGTGGCGGCGCATCGGGTACGTCCCGCAGCGCGTCGGCGCCGGCAGCGGCGTACCGGCGACGGTCCGCGAGGTGGTCTCGGCGGGCCGGCTGGCCCGGCGCGGCCTGCTGCGGCCGGCCCGGGCCGCGGACCGTCGCGCGGTCGAGGGTGCGCTGGCCGCGGTCGGCCTCGCCGACCGGGCCGCCGACCCGGTCGGCACGCTCTCCGGCGGGCAGCAGCAGCGCGCGCTCATCGCCCGGGCGCTCGCCGGCGAGCCGGACCTGCTCGTCCTCGACGAGCCGACGGCCGGGGTCGACGCGGCCAGCCAGGACGCGTTCGCCGGGGCGCTCGCCGCCTTCTCCCGCCGCGGCGGCACGGTCGTCCTCGTCGCGCACGAGCTGGGGCCGCTGGAGCCGCTGGTCACCCGGGCGGTGGTCGTTCACCTGGGAAAGATCGCACACGACGGGCCGGTGCCGCGCCCGGTGGGCCATCACGCCCACCCGGACCACGACCATGTCCACCCGCACGCCCCGGACGCGGAGCGTGGCCTGTGGGCCTAGGCATCTTCCAGTACGACTTCATGGTCCGGGCCCTGATCGGGGCGCTCATCACCGGCGCGACCGCGCCCGCCCTCGGCACCTACCTGGTGCAGCGGCGGCTCGCGCTGATCGGCGACGGCATCGGGCACATCGCGTTGACCGGCGTCGGCGTGGGGCTGCTCACCAGCACCTCGCCGGTGCTCGCCGCGGTGCTGGTGGCGGCGGCCGGCGCGATCGCCGTCGAGCTGGTCCGGGAACGCGGCCGGACGTCCGGCGACATCGCCCTGGCACTGCTGTTCTACGGCGGCATCTCCGGTGGCGTGTTCCTGGTGGCGCTCTCGTCGAGCAAGACCACCGCGAACCTGATGGCGTACCTGTTCGGCTCGCCGCTGACCACGAGCCGCGTCGACCTCGTGGTGATGGCGGTCCTCGGCACCGGCGTGCTCGCGGTGACGCTGCTGCTGCGGCCGTGGCTCTTCGCGATCTGCCACGACGAGGAGTACGCCCGGGTCTCCGGGCTGCCCGTACGCACGCTCAACCTGCTGCTCGCGGTCACCACCGCGGTGACCGTCACGGTCGCGATGCGGGCGGTGGGACTGCTGCTGGTCAGCGCGCTGATGGTGGTGCCGGTGGCGACCGCGCAGCTGGTCACCCGCGGCTTCCGGGCCACCATGGCGGCGGCGATGGCGATCGGCCTGGTCGCCGCCGGGCTCGGGGTCTGGACGGCCGGAACGTACGATACCGCCCCGGGTGCGACGATTGTCCTGGTCGCGATCGCGGCGTTCCTGGTGACCGCCGTGGCGACCGGCGCCTGGCGGGCGATCCGCCGGCACCGCCCCGCGGACGGCCAGATCGAACCGCCTGACGTCGTCCTGGAGCCCTGACCGGCCAGGGAAACGGCTACCGTTGCCAGTATGGCCGGCACGGGGTACGAGTCGTACGAGGCAGCCGGGGAGCTGCTCCGGGCCCTCTCCGCCCCGATCCGGGTCGCGATCGTCACGGAGCTGGCCAACGGTTCCCGGTGCGTGCACGACCTCGTGGACAAGCTCGGGGCGCCGCAGCCGCTGGTTTCCCAGCACCTGCGGGTGCTGCGTGGCGCGGGGATCGTCCGGGGCTCCCGGCAGGGCCGGGAGATCGCCTACTCGCTCGTCGACGAGCACATCGCGCACATCGTGGCGGACGCGGTGACCCACGCCCGGGAGGCACGAGCATGAGCGCAGCGAGGCCGGCAGTGAGCGCAGCGAGGCGCCGCAGCGCCTGGACCGAGGAGCGCAGCGACGAGGGAAGTCGCTGCACACGGCGCGGAGCGAAGCGAGGCCAGCCATGAACTCACCCCGCAACACCAAGCAGCGGTCGGCGGTGAGCAGCCTGCTCGCCGAGGCCGAGGGCTTCCACAGCGCGCAGGAACTGCACGCGATGCTGCGCTCGCGGGGAGAACGGGTCGGGCTGACCACCGTCTACCGGACGCTGCAGTCGCTGGCCGATGCCGGCGAGGTGGACGTGATGCGCCCGCCCGGCGGCGAGCATCTCTACCGCCGGTGCAGCGAGGGTCATCACCACCACCTGGTCTGCCGCGCGTGCGGCCGTACCGTCGAGGTCGAGGGGCCGGCCGTGGAGAACTGGGCGGACCGGGTCGCCTCCCGCCACGGGTACGTCGACGTGAGCCACACGCTGGAAATCTTCGGTACCTGCCCAGCGTGTGCGGCCCGGGTGCGCGACGCTAGGTAGCGTGATACGTCTCTATGCCGATCGGCCGGTGCGCGCCAGCCGGCAACTCGTGACCGACCTGCTCGTCGTTGCCTGGGTGGCCTTCTGGATCTGGGCGTCCATGCGGCTCTACGACCTCGTGGAGAAGCTGGCCGTGCCCGGCCAGAAGATGGAGGGTGCCGGCTCCGGCATGGCGGACAACCTGTCCGAGGCAGGGTCCAAAGTGAACCGGGTACCGGGTGTGGGCGATGCGCTGGCGAGCCCGTTCGAGCGGGCCGCGGGCGCCGCCCGGGCGCTCGCCGACGCGGGCCGCGAGCAGCAGGAGACGGTACGCGACATCGCGCTCGCCCTGTCGCTGATCGTGCTCGTCGTACCGCTGGCCCTGGTGCTCTTCGGCTGGCTGCCGCTGCGGATCCGGTGGATCCGGCGGGCCGGTGCCGCGGCCGGGCTGCGTGGCGTCCCGGCCGGGCGGGACCTGCTGGCGATGCGCGCGCTGGCGACCCAACCGCTGCGCCGGCTCGCCACGCTCGGGCCGGACCCGGTCAACGCCTGGCGTCGCGGCGACGAGTCCATCGTGGACGCTCTCGCTGCGCTGGAGCTGCGCCGCCTCGGCATGCGCGTCCGCTGACCCGCACAGACTGCGGGGAGTTTGTGGTTATGAGGGCCCTCACAACCACAAACTCCCCGCAGTCTGTCGCAGAAACTCAGTCGAGCGGGATGCGGCGGCGGATGTCGGGTTCGGTCGACGGTCCGGGCTCCCAGTGCGCCACCCAGTCCCCGGTCGGCGGGAGCGTGAGGACGCCGTCCTCCAGGAACGTGTACCGGCCCTCGCTGACCTTCTCCGCCAGCGCCACGTCGTCGGCGTCGGTGTTGGACCACAGCTTGTCGAAGAGCACCTGGACCCGCAGCCGGGACTGCTGGCAGAACAGGTCGGCCAGCTCGACGCCCTCGGGCCGCTCGGCCTTCTCGGCCCGGGCCCGGACGCAGGACGCGCTCATCGCGAACAGTTCCGCGCCGATGTCCACGATCCGGCTCAGGAAACCCTGCTTGTGTTCCAGCCGGCCCTGCCAGCGCGACATCCCGTAGAACGTCGACCGGGCCAGCTTCCGGGACGCCCGCTCGACGAAGCGCAGGTGCTGCGCGAGCGGACCGAACTCGCCGTACCCGCCGGGCACCTGGCCCCGGCCGGCGACCAGCGTGGGCAGCCACTTCGCGTAGAACCCGCTGGCCTTGGCCGCGGCCTTCGCCTTGCGGCCGAACGCGGCGTCCGGGTCGATGATGTCGCCCGCGACCGACAGGTGGGCGTCGACCGCCTCCCGCGCGATGAACAGGTGCATGATCTCGGTCGAGCCCTCGAAGATCCGGTTGATCCGAAGGTCGCGCAGAACCTGCTCGGCCGCGATCGGTCGCTCGCCGCGGGCGGCGAGCGAGTCGGCCGTCTCGTACCCGCGCCCGCCCCGGATCTGGATCAGTTCGTCCGCGGCGAGCCAGGCCATCTCGGAGCCGAACAGCTTGACCAGCGCGGCCTCGATCCGGATGTCGTTGCGGTCGTCGTCGGCCAGCAGGCAGCTCAACTCCAGCATGGACTCCATGCCGTAGGTGGTCGCCGCGATGAAGGCGATCTTCCGCGCAACCGCCTCGTGCCGGCCGACCGGGCGGCCCCACTGCACCCGCTCGGAGCCCCACTCGCGGGCCACGTTCAGGCACCACTTCCCGGCGCCCACACACATCGCCGGCAGCGACAGCCGGCCGGTGTTCAGCGTGGTCAGCGCGATCTTCAGACCCTGCCCCTCGGCACCGATGACCTGGTCGGCCGGGACGACCACGTCGTGGAACCGGGTCACGCTGTTCTCCAGGCCGCGCAGCCCGAGGAACGCGTTGCGCCGCTCGACGGTCACCCCGGGCGCGTCGGTCTCGACCACGAACGCGGTGATCCCGCCGCGGTGCCCCTCGGACTTCGGCACCCTCGCCATCACCACGAGGATCGTGGCGACGCTGCCGTTGGTGGCCCACAGCTTGACGCCGTTGAGCTGGTAGCCCGAGCCGTCCGGCAGCGGCTCGGCGATGGTGCGCATCCGGGCCGGGTCGGAGCCGACGTCCGACTCGGTCAGCAGGAACGCGGAGATCTCACCGGCGGCGAGGCGCGGCAGGAACTTCTGCTTCTGCTCCTCCGTGCCGAAGAGCTTGAGCGGCTGGGGTACGCCGATCGACTGGTGTGCGGAGATCAGCGCGGACAGCGACGGGTTGACCGAACCGATCAGCGTGAGCGCGCGGCAGTAGTGCAGGTTGGACAGCTCCAGCCCGCCGTACTTCTCGTCGATCTTCATGCCGAACGCGCCGAGCTGCGCGAGGGTCTGGAACACCTCGTCGGGGATCCGCGCGTCACGCTCGATCTGCTGACCGTCCACCGTGGACATGTAGTCGCGCAGCTTGGCGAGGTAGTCCTCGGCCCGCGCGGTCTTCTCGGCGTCCGGTCGTGGCCAGGGGTCGATGAGATCCAGCCGGAATCGGCCCAGGAAGAGTTCCTTGCCGAAGCTCGGCTTGCGCCACTCCTTCTCCCGGGCGGCCTCGGTCAGCTGCCGGGCCTCCTTCTCGGAGGCGTCCGCGGGCCGGTTCTCCGTTGTCGTCATGGCCACCGCCTTCGTCCTGGGTACGGCGTACCGGTACGGCGTACCGGTACGGCGTACCGGTACGGCGTAAGGCCAGGCTACGCCGTACTGTTACCGGACGGTAGGTCATCTGGATCGCCCCGCCGCAGTAGGGGCAGAATGCCCCAGAGCAGGATGAACCATGCCGCCATGACCGCGGCGACCAGAATCGCGTAGGGCCGGTCCAGCACCAGGTCGGTGACGAGCAGGACCGAGCCGACCATCGCGATCAGCAGGAACGCCAGCCCGCCGGTCGCCATCCGGTGGGCGGAGTGCACCAGCGCCGGCTTCTGCCCGCGCCGGAACAGGGCCCGGTGGTACGCGACCGGCGCGATCAACATCGCCGCGGCCGCCGCGGCGGCCAGCAGGGAGACGAGGTAGACGGTCGTCTCGAAGGCGTCGATCGAGGAGAACCGGGCGGAGAACGCGAGCGTCAGCAGGAAGGCGAACAGGATCTGCACGCCCGTCTGGGCGACCCGTAGCTCCTGCAGCAGGTCGGCGAAGTTGCGGTTGAGACGTTCGGATTCGCTCTCGTTCGGGTCTCGCACCGGCCCAGTATGCCCCTACGGAGATCAGCCGAAACGCCGGATGCGGGCGGCCGACCTGCGGCCGCCCGCCGGTCACGCGGTCGTCGGTACCCGTCCGAGCCCCGACGGTGCGCTCGAACCGGTCCGCGGTCGTGGTCACCAGCGCGAGCGGTCCGTCGAACTCGTTGATGTTGAGGTTGGCCAGCGGTACCGCGTGCCGGATCGTGAGGTGTCCGTCAGCCCGGCGTGGCGCGGGACAGCACCGCCTCGGCGACCGCTCCGGGCACCTCGTCCGGCACCCAGTGGCTGATGCCGGGCAGCTCGACGAACCGGTAGTCGGCGGCCACGAACCCGCCGCAGGCGCGCGCGGCGGTCGGCCCGACGGCCGGGTCGCGGTCGCTCCAGAGGTACGTCGTCGGCACCTTCACCGGCTCCAGACCGACCAGATCCGTGCGGGACATCGCCCGGTACCAGTTCAGCGCCAGGGTCAGCACGCCCGGCTCCAGCAGTGGCGCGACGTACCGTTCGGCGTCCACCAGGCCGAACACCGTCCGCAGCCGGCGCGCGTCCTCGGCGAGCAGCAGGTCCTCCGCCTTCCCACCCGGCTGCCGGAACAGCCGGATGTACTCGACCCGCTCCCGCTGGTCCGGGTCCTCGGCCAGCGCGACGGCCATCGCGAGCGGGTGCGGGACCGAGATCGCGGTCAGCGTGCGGACCGCCGCCGGATGCCGGGCGGTGAGGTGCCAGGCCACCGCGGCGCCCCAGTCGTGCCCGACCAGATGCACCGGACCGGTGCCCAGAGCATCCATAATGGACAGTACGTCGGCGACGCACTCGGCCATCCGGTACGCCTCGACGCCGGCCGGGCGGGCACCTGGCGAGTAGGCCCGCTGGTCCACCGCGTACGTGCGCAGCCCGGCCTCGTGCAGCGCCGGCAGCACGCCCTGCCACTCCCCCGAGTGCTGCGGGAATCCGTGCAGGAGCAGCACCGGCGGGCCAGCGCCCGGCCCCGGTCCGCCGACGTACACGTCGAAGTCGAGGCCACGGGCGGCTACTCGTACGGGTTCTTCGGCGCCGCGATCTCGTGCCACTCGACCACCTCGAGGAACGGAATCTTCTCCCCGTTGACCGGGTCCGTAGTGGTCCGGTCCGAGTACCGGCCGACCACCTCCACCCAGGTGTCCGACGCGAGCCCGGCCGGCGCGTCGCCGGACATGGCGACCTTCACCGGCCGGCCGTCCGCGGCGCAGCAGGACAGCACGATCCTCGCCAGGTACTGCGCGCCGCCCGGCTCGATCAGGATGAACCCGACGAGCTTGACCCGCCGGTCCCCGATCGACCGGCCGCCCTCGAACACCGCGCGGGACGCGTAGTCCAGCACGCTGATGTTGGCCGGGTCACCGCCCGGCAGCGGCGGGAAGTCCGAGGTCTGCCCCGAGCCGAGCGCGGTGCCCGACTGTCCGGCGGCGTACGACCCGAGGGCCGGCGGCGCCACGAGCAACAGCCCCAGCACGGGCAGGATGAGCAGCCAGCCCACCCGCGGCTCGCGGTGCGCACCGCCGTGCCCGTGGTCGTGGTGCTCGTCGACCGGGTCGGTGCGCCGGCGCAGCTCGTACCAGAGCGTCATCACCGCGGCCGCGACCAGCAGCAGGCTTGCGCCGATGAGGAACGGCCGCAGCCCTTCCTTGACGTAGCGCAGGTACAGGTCGCCCAGGCTCGCCTTGAGCACCGCCCCGCCGAGCAGCAGCATCACCACGGCCTGCGCCTGCCGGTTCACCACAGAACTCCACCCACGAGGACGGCGACCAGGACCGCGACCGCGAACGTCGTCGGCGCGAACCGCAACGCGAACCGGCGGCCGAAGACCCCGGTCTGCATCGAGATCAGCTTGAGGTCGACCATCGGGCCGACCACCAGGAAGACCAACCGGGACGTCAGCGAGAACTGCGACAGCGACGCCGCGACGAACGCGTCCGCCTCGGAACAGATGGACAGCAGGACGGCGAGCAGCGCGAGCGCGAGCACCGACAGCACCGGGTTGTCCGCCAGGGTGAGCAACCAGCGCTCCGGTACGACCACGTTGATGGTGGCCGCGGCCATCGCGCCGAGCACCAGGAACCCACCGGCGTGGACGACGTCGTGCCGCAGCGCGGCCCAGAAGGCGCGCCCCTTGGAGGTGTCGTCCAGGTCCGGCCGGTGCGGCAGGCGGATCCAGTCGGCCCGGCCGAGACGCAACCAGAGCCAGCCCATGATCATGGCGACGATCAGGCTCGCGACGCCCCGCCCGACCACCATCTCCGGGTTGCGCGGAAACGCGACCGCGGTACTGGCCAGCACGATCGGGTTGATGGCCGGCGCGGCGAGCAGGAAGGCCAGCGCCGCGGACGGGGTGACGCCGCGGCGGATCAGCGATCCGGCGATCGGTACCGAGCCGCACTCGCAGCCGGGCAGCACCACACCCGCACAGCTCGCCACCGGCACGGCGAGCGCCGGGTGGTTCGGCAGCGCCCGGGCCCAGAACGAACGCGGGACGAAGACCGCGATGACCGCGGAGAGGGCGACGCCGAACACCAGGAACGGTGTCGCCTGGACCATCACCGCGACGAACACGGTCGTCCAGGTCTGCAACCGCGGATCCGAGATGGCTCCGGCGATCGGGCCGCGGAACACCACCAGCAGCACGAGCAGGACGGCCAGCACCTCGACCGAGCCGATCCGGTCCCCGAACAGCCGCCGCCTGGGCGGCTCGGGCGGGTGATGCGGCGCCGGACGCGCCTCGCGATCGACGGTGGTCACTAGCCGTGGGTCCCTCCGGGCAGGTCGACTCAGGCTACCCTGCGCGGCCGATTCGCCCCAGACCGGCGCGGGTGCTAGCGTCGGAGACACAAGTTCACATTCCGACAGGGGAGCGCGCAGCGCTGAGAGTGCGGCCGCCGGCATGCCGGCCCGCAGACCCTCGAACCTGATCTGGGTAATGCCAGCGCAGGGAGTTCGGTCTCGACCTCCAGCATCTGCGCCGCGGTTCGCCGCGGCGTGCGTCTTCTCCTGGTTCACCGGGAGCTGGGAGGCACATCGTGAACCGTCGTTGGCGTACCGTCGACATCGTCGTCGCCTCGGTCCTGGGCGTCGCATTCGGCGTCATCTTCTGGGCCTGGGGTCTGCTCTACACCGGTCCCGCCGAAACCATCCCCCTACCCGGCCGGGCCGTGCTCTACGGCGTCTGGCTCGTGCCGGCCGTGCTCGGCGGGCTGGTGATCCGCAAGCCGGGCGCGGCGCTCTACACCGAGACCGTCGCCGCCCTCGTCTCCGTCGCCCTGGGTACCTCATGGGGTTGGACCATCGCCCTGCAGGGCCCGATCGAAGGGCTCGGCGCCGAGCTGGCATTCGCGTTCTTCGCGTACCGGGTCTGGAGCTGGCCGGTGGCCGCGCTGGCCGGAGCCCTCGCCGGGATCGTCGCCGCTGGCTACGACAAGATCTACTGGTACCCGTCCCCGGACTACTCCTGGGTGTCCTTCGGCATCCCGTACATCGCGATCACCGCGGTCAGCTCGCTGGTCATCGCCGGCCTCGGCAGCGTCGCGCTGACCCGGGCCCTGGCGCAGACCGGCGTGCTGGACCGGTTCCCGTCCGGCCGGGAGCGGGCCACGGTCTGACCCGATGATCGAGCTGCGTGGGTTCGGGTGGCGGCACGCGGGTCGCCGCGCCTGGGCCGTCCGCGGGGTCGACCTCCGCGTGCAGCGTGGCGAGCGGGTGCTGCTGCTCGGGCCCTCCGGGGCGGGCAAGAGCACGCTGCTCGCCGCGCTCGCGGGCCTGCTCGCCGCGGACTCCGGGGAGCAGCAGGGTACGGCCACGGTGGACGGCCGGGCCGGCATCGTGTTCCAGGACCCGGAGACCCAGCTGGTGATGAGCCGTGCCGGTGACGACGTCGCGTTCGGGCCGGAGAACCTGGGCGTACCGACCGGCGCGATCTGGCCCCGGGTGGACGCCGCGCTGGACCGGGTCGGCTTCCGCTACGGCCGGGACCGCCGGACCGACCAGCTCTCCGGCGGGGAGCAGCAGCGCCTCGCGCTGGCCGGCGCGCTCGCGCTGGAGCCGGACGTCCTGCTGCTGGACGAGCCGACCGCGAACCTCGACCCGGCCGGCGCGCAGCTGATCCGGGAGGCGATCGCCGGGCTGCGGGACGTCACCGTCGTCCTCGTCGAGCACCGGGTCGCCGAGGTGCTGCCGCTCGTCGACCGGGTGGTCGTGCTCGACGCCGGAGGCGGGGTGGCCGCGGACGGCCCACCCTCCACCGTGCTCGAAAAGCACGGCGAGGCGCTGGCCGCTCAGGGGGTGTGGGTACCGGGGCATCCGGTGCTGCCACGCCGGGCCGCCGGCCCGCCCGGTGCGGAGCTGCTGCGCGCCGGCGGCGCCGGATACTCCGGCCGGCTGTCCGGAGTGGACGTCGCGGTCTGCGCCGGCGAGGCGGTGGCCGTGCTGGGACCGAACGGCTCCGGCAAGTCCACGCTCGCCCTGCTGCTCGCCGGCCTGCTGGAGCCGACCACCGGGAGCGTACGGGCGACCGCGGCGCTGGCCGGGACGGACGCCACCGTGCCGCCCCACCGCTGGCGGGCCCGGACGCTGGCCGGGCGCATCGGCTCGGTGTTCCAGGACCCCGAGCACCAGTTCGTCACCTCGAAGGTCTACGACGAGCTGGCCCTCGGGCTCCCGCCCGCCACCGCGAAGTCCACAGTGGATGACCTGCTGCAGCGGCTCCGGCTCGACCGGCTGGCGGGCGCCAACCCGTACACGCTCTCCGGCGGCGAGCAGCGGCGGCTGAGCGTGGCGACGGCCCTGGCCACCGCGCCCCGCCTGCTGATCCTGGACGAACCGACGTTCGGTCAGGACCGGCGTACCTGGCTGGAGCTGCTCGACCTGCTGGCGAAGCTGCGCGACGACGGGTGTGGCGTGGTCACCGTGACCCACGACGCGGACTTCGTTGCGGCGCTGGCGGACCGCACGGTGCAGCTGCGATGATCCTCGCGCGGCGCAACCCGGTAGCCAAGCTCGGTGCGGCCCTGCTGCTGACCGTCGTCCTGCTGTTCACGCTCGACCCGGTGACGCCGGCGCTCATCCTCGCCGTCGAGCTGGCCGTGGTACCGCTGTTCGGCCTGGGGTACGGCACGCTGCTGCGGCGGGCCTGGCCGGTGCTGCTCAGCGCGGTCGGGGTCTTCGTCAGCCTGATCCTCTTCTCGGCGGAACGGACCGGCACGCTCCTGGTGGATCTGGGCCCGTTCGACATCACGACCGGGGTGCTCGCGACCGCGTTCGCGCTCACCCTCCGGCTGCTCGCGGTGGGCCTGCCGGGCGCGCTGGTGGTCGCGTCCACCGACCCGACCGACCTCGCCGACGCGCTGGTGCAGAACGTCAAGGCACCGCCCCGCTTCGCCATCGGCGCGCTGGCCGCGTTCCGGCTCGTACCGCTGCTCGGCGAGGAGTGGCGGAAGCTGACGCTGGCCCGGCGGGCGCGCGGGATCGAGGCCGGGCGCCTGCGGCTGTTCGTCTCGACGGCCTTCGGCCTGCTGGTCGGCGCGATCCGGCGGGGCACCCGGCTGGCCACCGCGATGGACGCGCGGGGCTTCGACTCGGGGGTACCGCGTACGGTCGCGCGACCGCAGGTCTTCGGCGCGGCGGACGTGCTGTTGCTCCTGGGTGCCGCCCTGGTCGCGGCCGGCGCGCTGGCCGTCAGTGTCCTGCTGGGTACGTACCGCCCGCTGCTCTGAGCACCGGCGTCTCGGCCAGGGCGGCCCGGTCGGCGGTCCCGCGCACAGGATCAGGCCGGCGGAACCGGGTTGGGAATCGCACCGCCGAAGCGGCGGTCCCGCTGGGCGTAGATCTCGCAGGCGTGCCAGAGGTGCCGGCGGTCGAAGTCCGGCCACAACGTGTCGAGCGAGACGAACTCGGCGTACGCCGCCTGCCACAGCATGAAGTTCGACAGCCGCTGCTCGCCGGAGGACCGGACGACGAGGTCGACCTCGGGCAGGTCGGGCAGGTAGAGGTAGTGCGCGAAGGTCCGCTCGGTGACCTTGTCGGGCCGGATCCGGCCGGCGGCGACGTCCCGAGCGAGGGCCGCCGCGGCGTCCGCGATCTCGGCGCGGCCACCGTAGTTGACGCACATCGTGAGCGTCATCACCGTGTTGCGCCGGGTCATCTCCTCGGCGACCTGGAGTTCGTTGATCACGCTGCGCCACAGCTTGGGCTCGCGGCCGGCCCAGCGCACCCGCACGCCCATCGCGTTCATCTCGTCCCGGCGGCGGCGGATCGTGTCCCGGTTGAACCCCATGAGGAAGCGCACCTCGTCCGGTGAGCGCTTCCAGTTCTCGGTCGAGAATGCCCAGGCCGACAGGTTTTTGACGCCGAGTTCGATCGCGCCCTCGACCGCATCGAACAGCGCGTGTTCACCCGCTTCGTGGCCCTTTGTCCGAGGCAGTCCGCGCGCCTTCGCCCATCGCCCGTTGCCATCCATGATGATCGCGACATGGTTGGGCACCAGGGCCGGTGGCAGGGTCGGCGGCCGTGCCCCCGAGGGGTGGGGGGTGGGCCTCCTCAGCGTTTGGATCACGCGCGCTCCCCGCTGCTCCGGTCGACCAACGGCAGCGAGCGTAACCCGCGCTCGAGATGCCATTGCAGGTGCGCGGCGACCAGGCCACTGCACTCGCGCCGCACGGGCGGCTCGGCGGCGTCCGCCACCCGCCAGTCCCCCTCCGCGAGGGCGGCCATGAGGCCCAGGGTGGCCGGCGCCGGATGGGCCGCGCCGGGTGGCCGGCAGTCCGGACAGACCAGACCCCCCGCGGGTACCGAGAACGCCCGGTGCCGGCCGGGGGTACCGCACACCGCGCACCCGGTCAGCGCCGGGGCCCACCCGGCGGCCCCCATCGCGCGCAGCAGGTAGGCGTCGAGCAGCAACGTGGCCGCCCGCTCCCCGGCTGCGAGCGCCCGGACCGCGCCGAGCGTGAGCAGGAAGAGGCGCAGCGCCGGCTCCTCCTCGACCGGGGTCAGCCGCTCGGCCGTCTCGACCACCGCGCTCGCCGCTGTGTACCGCGGATAGTCGGCCACGAACCGCTTGCCGTACAGGTCGATGCCTTCGACCTGGGAGACGGTGTGCAGGCCGCGGCCCTGGGCGATCTGCAGGTCGATGTGGCCGAACGGCTCCAGCCGGGCACCGAACCGTGAGGTGGTCCGGCGTACCCCCTTGGCGACCGCCCGCAGCCGGCCGTGCCGGCGGGTGAGCAGCGTGATGATCCGGTCCGACTCACCGATCTTCTGGACGCGCAGCACCACCGCGTCGTCGCGGAACAGGTGGCGTCGGAACCCGGGCACCTGACCATTCTGCCCTGCGACGCAATCGACCCGACCCTGAGTGGACTCGGGGTGAAACTCCGGGGGCTAGCCGGATGTCTCCGGTCCTGACCCGTCGGTACCGTCCCCGACATGTGGAAGTCCGCGGGGCTGCTCCCCGTCGCGGTCCTGGCGGTTCTCGCCCTGCCCGGATGCGCGGAGCTGCTGCAGCAGTCGGTCGAGTACGACGCGACCGAGCAGGTGAAGATCACCGAAATCCGGGTGACCGGTGGCAGCGGCGATGTGGTCGTCCGGTCCGGCGACCCGTCGCGGGTGGACATCCACCGGACCCTGCGGTACCGGGGAGACGTCGCGCCGGACGAGCAGACGTACCGCCTCGAGGGCACCGTGCTGACCATCCGAACCGAGTGCGAGCTGGCGATCCGGTGCGGCGCGTCGTACGCGATCCGGGCACCGGAGGGCGTTCGGATCAGCGGCCAGAACGGCTCGGGCAACCTGCGCGTGGCCGGAGTCTCCACAGTAGACTTCGAAGTCGGGTCCGGCGACCTCACCGTGCGCAACGCGACCGGCGATGTCCGGATCTCGACCGGGTCCGGCAACGTCGAGCTGATCGACGTGCAGGGCAACGTCCGGGTCCACACGTCGTCCGGTGACGTCGAGGCCCTCGACCTGCGATCCCGCCAGATCGCGGTGGACACCGGCTCGGGCAACATGCGGATGGAGCTGGCCGACCCGGCGAACGTCCGGGCCGAGACCGGCAGCGGGGACGTGCGGCTGGCGGTTCCCAGCGGGACGTACCGGATCGAGACGGACACCAACTCGGGCGACACCGAGATCCGCATCCCGAACCACCCGCAGGGCACCTACCTGCTCGACCTGCGTACGGGCAGCGGAAACATCGTCGTCAACCCGCGACGTCCGGCGGCCGTACCGGTGCCCCCGGGGGCACCGGGCACCCCGGGGGCACCGGTGCCACCGTCCGCGCCGGTCCCGCCGTCGCCGTCCTGAAGCCCGTGCTTCGGCCTAGGGCGCCGACGGTACGAGCCCGCGCTCGGGCCGCTGCACCGCCGGCGCCGTCGTCCCGACCGGCTTCGGGCCGCCGGGCAGCAGCACCGGCCGGCGCTTCGCCGCGACATCCTCGACCCAACCGAACAGGATCACCGTCAGCGTGACCCCCGCGCTCACCACGGCAAGCCGGAACGCGAGGCCGACGGCATCCTGCTGCCAGAGCCCGACGGCACCGAACACCGCCGCGCAGCCGACCACGACCGGGATGTGCCACAGGTAGATGGTCACCGCCCTGCTGTTGAGCACGGTCACCGCGCGCCCGACCGCCGGGAGGCGGTCGACCCAGGCCAGTCCGGCCGGGGCCAGGCCGAGCAGGACCAGGACGAACGCGGTCGACCAGAGCCCGTCACCGAGGCGGATGTAGTTGAGGTCGTACCCCGTCTGCGGGGACGGGTGGGTGAGGAACCAGGCGGCACCGACGCTCGCGGACGCGCCGGCCAGCAGGAACAGCGTCTTCCGCGACATCCGGTGCAGCATCCCGTCGTGGTGCGCGAACCCGATCAGCCAGCAGCCGAAGTAGAGCGCGAAGTCGGCGAGCACCTTGCCGGCCGGCATACCGAACACGTCGATCGCCACCAGCAACGCCATGGGCAGCAGCACGGACGGCAACGGGAACCGCCGGAAGATGGGCAGCGCGAGCGGGGAGACCAGGACGAACCACAGGTAGTCGCGCAGGTACCAGATCGCGGACAGCGCCAGCGAACCCCAGCCGTTGGCCGGGGGGTCCTCGATGGGGAACCCCCACAGGAACACCCGCCAGTCCAGCCGCAACCCGCTGATGAGCATCAACGGGACGAAGATCGCCGCGAGCATCCACAGTGGAGGGAGAAGGCGGCGCAGCCGCCGGCCTACCGCGCGCACGCCGTGCCGGTCCAGCGACGCGGCCATCAGCGAGCCGGCGAGCGCGAACATGACGGCCATGGCCGGGAAGACGATGCTCAGCACCCCGAAGCCCGTCGCGTGATACACCACGACGCGAGCGATCGCAAGGGCCCGCAACAGATCGAGATACCGGTTCCGCACTGTGCCTTGTGTAGTCGGCAAAGCTAGCAGGTTCCTGTGAGGTGACGGGGGCAGTTCCGGCCTACCCAGGTCGTTAGCGTGGGAAACCTCTGACAACGTGACGCAGAACACGTCATCGACCGCGATCCGGGACCGGGCTCGGTTGACGTGCGATTGCTTGGTCGACAGCGGTCTGACACGGCCGTGTGGCACGGATGTGACCCCACGGCATGGCCGTCGACCGGTAGAACAGGACTACGAACAGTAACCCCGGTGACATGCCGTGGCAGAGGTCATCCGGGGTGTTCGGGGAAAGGATACACCAGACGTGTCGCCGCCCGCAGGTCTCGTCCTGCTCCGCCACCGGCTCTCCGTCGAGCGGCTGGCACCCTACGACGCGGCCGGCCGAGGCGACGCCATCCGGGGCCTGATCCTCTACCAGTGGAACACCGACATCAGCGCGGCGTTCTACGGACTCCTCCAGGGCGTCGAGGTGATCCTGCGGAACGCGCTGCACGACCAGCTCACCACCTGGCACCGGGCCAAGGGCCGGCCAGGCTTCTGGTTCGACGACCCGGGCCGGATCCTTGAGGAGCATCGGCACCAGGACGTCGCTGAGGCGCGGCGACGGATCAGAAGGCAGGGAAAGGTCGAGACGCCGGGCCGGGTCGTCGCGGAGCTGAGCTTCGGCTTCTGGCGCTACCTGCTCAGCTCCCGGTACGAGCAGACACTGTGGACACCGGCACTGCGACACGCGTTCCCCCACCTGCGCCCGCAGCGCCGGCGTGCGATCGCCCAGCCGGTCGAGCGCCTGCACCGGCTACGCAACCGGATCGCCCACCACGAGCCGATCCACTCCCGCGATCTCGCCCGGGACCAGGCCGACGCGCACGCGATCGTCGCGGCGATCTGCCCGTACACACGGATCTGGCTGGCCTCGACGAGCCTGGTGACCGGGACGTTGCGCGCACGGCCTCCATGATCGCCGTTTCGTACCCGGAGCACGATCGTCCACAGGGGACGCTACCGTGCCGTGCCGCTAGAAGCCCAGCTTGCGCAGCTGTTTCGGGTCGCGCTGCCAGTCCTTGGCGACCCGTACATGCAGGTCGAGGTAGACCCTCGTGCCGAGCAGCGCCTCGATCTCGCGCCGGGCGCGGGTGCCGACGTCGCGCAGCCGGCTGCCGCGGGCGCCGATCACGATCGCCTTCTGACTCGGCCGCTCCACGTACACGTCGGCGTAGACCTTCGTGAGGTCTCCCTCGCTCTGTATCTCCTCCACCATCACCGCGATCGAGTGCGGCAGCTCGTCGCGGACGCCGTCGAGGGCGGCCTCGCGGATCAGCTCCGCGATCAGCACCTGCTCGGGTTCGTCGGTGAGCATGTCGTCGGGGTACAGCCGCGGCGACTCGGGCAGCTGGTTCACCATGACGTCCACCAGTGTGGACAGTTGATCACCGGTGACCGCGCTGACCGGCACGATGTCGGCGACGTCGCCGAGCGAGGCGACCGCGTCGAGCTGGGCGGCCAGCCGGGCGCGGTCCACCAGATCGATCTTGGTCACTACAGCCACCACCGAGGCGCGCAGTCCCGCGATCTCGTCGGCGATGAACCGGTCACCCCGCCCGACCTCCTCGTCGGCCGGGATGCACAGCCCGATCACGTCGACCTCGCTCCAGGTGGAACGGACAAGGTCGTTGAGGCGCTCGCCGAGCAGCGTACGCGGCCGGTGCAGCCCGGGGGTGTCGACGAGCACCAGCTGCGCGTCGGACCGGTGCACGATGCCGCGGATCACGTGCCGGGTCGTCTGCGGCTTGGTCGAGGTGATGGCGATCTTCTGCCCGACCAGCGCGTTCACCAGCGTGGACTTGCCGGCGTTGGGCCGGCCGACGAAGCAGGCGAACCCGGCCTTCACGCTCGGCGCACCTTCCCTGGTAATGCCCCGGACGATCCCCCCGCGACGGTGCGCGATGGGATCACGGGATCACCGTGCCGAGGACCGTGCCGTCCGGCGCGGCGAGATGGACCGGCGCGTCGGGAGACAGGTCGCGGACCGCGGCGTACCCGGCACCGTCCAGCGTGGACGCCTCGGTGACCACGGCCGCCGCCTCCAGCACCGGCGCGCCCGCGGTGACCGCCATGGCCACCGCGACCTGCAGCGCGGAGAGGCTCATCGACGGCAGCGCGACCGTACACGCCGCATAGGTGCGGCCGTCCCCGTCGCGCACCGCGGCGCCCTCCAGCGCGCCGACCCGCGCCCGGGCGGCCCGGGCCAGCGTCACCAGCTTGAGGTCCTCGGCCTCCAGCACCGCCGGTTCACGCATCCGTGTACAACCTCTCCTCGCGCGCGTCCGCCATCTGGGCCGGCGCCCGCCGGACGAGCACCGTGTCGATCCGGTTCCGCCGGCCGGTCGTGCCCTCGGCGACCAGCTCCAGCCCGCCGACCAGCGCGACGGCGCCGGGGATCGGTACCCGGCCGAGCGCCTGAGCCAGCAGGCCACCGACGGTCTCCACCTCGTCCGCGGGCAGCTCGACGTCGAACAGCTCGCCGAGATCCTCGATCGGGAGCCGGGCGGTGACCCGGACCGACCCGTCGGGCAGGCGCTCGATCGGCGGGCGCTCGACGTCGTACTCGTCGGTGATCTCACCGACGATCTCCTCGAGGATGTCCTCGATGGTGACCAGTCCGGCCGTACCGCCGTATTCGTCCACGACGATGACCAGGTGGGTACGCGCGGCCTGCATCTCGGACATCAGGTCGTCCACCGGCTTGGACTCCGGCACGAACGTGGCCTCCCGCATCACCTCGGAGACCGGCCGTCCGCCCGATTCGCCGTTCTGGGTCAGCCGGACCAGGTCCTTGAGGTAGACCACGCCCAGCACGTCGTCCACGCTCTCGCCGATCACCGGGATGCGGGAGAACCCGGACCGCAGCGCGAGCTGGAGCGCCTGCCGGACCGTCTTCCCCGCCTCGATCCAGACCATCTCGGTGCGCGGCACCATCACCTCGCGCGCGATCGTGTCGCCGAGCGCGAAGACCGAATGGATCATCTGCCGCTCGCCGTGCTCGACGACGCCGCGCTGCTCGGCGAGGTCGACCAGCTCGCGCAGCTCCACCTGGGTGGCGAACGGGCCCTCACGGAAGCCGCGCCCGGGCGTCACCGCGTTGCCGATCAGGATCAGCAGCGACGCCAGCGGGTTGAGCACCCGGCCCAGCCAGCGCACCAGCGGCGCGGTGAGGCGGCCGACCTGGTACGCGTGCAGCCGCCCGATCGTGCGCGGGGCCACCCCGACGACCACGAACGAGACCACGGTCATCCCGCCGGCGGCGACCAGCGCGGCGGTCCAGTAGTTCCGGAACGTGTCGACCGCGACCAGTGCCACGAGCACCGTCGCGGTCAGCTCACACAACAGCCGCAGGAGCAGGAGCAGATTCAGATGGCGTACCACGTCCGCCGCGACCGACTGCAACGCCCGCGCTCCGCGCCGGCCCTCCCGGGCAAGCTCGGCGGCCCGCGCGCCGCTGACCGCGCCGAGTGCCGCATCGGTCATCGCGAAGAACCCGGCCAGCACGACCAGCCCGGCGGCGGACCAGAGCAGGGTGGCATCGGGTAGGCCGGTCACGCCGGGCCCCCGGCGTCAGCGGGGGGCCGGCCTGACCAGGGATCGGCTAACACAGCGGACATCACGAACCCGGTTGCGCGCGCCAGCTCTGCAGCAGCCGGCTCTGCAACCCAAACATCTCCCGCTCCTCCTCGGGCTCGGCGTGGTCGTAGCCGAGCAGGTGCAGAATGCCGTGCACGGTCAGCAGGTGCAGCTCGTCGGCGGCCGAGTGGCCGGCACCGGCCGCCTGCTTCGCGGCCAGATCGGGGCAGAGCACGATGTCGCCGAGCAGCGCCGGCTCGCCGCCGTTGCTGTCGCTCGGCCCGTGATCGACGCTGCTCTCGTCCATCGGGAACGCGAGCACGTCGGTCGGGCCGTCCCCGCCCATCCAGCGGTGGTTCAGCTCACTCATGTAGTCGACGTCGACCAGCAGGACGGAGAGCTCGGCGAGCGGGTTGACACCCATCTCGTCGAGCGCGTGCCGGGCGATGGCCATGACGGCGTCGGTGTCGACCTCGATGCCCGACTCGTTGGCGATCTCGATGGACAAGCGGTTCCCCCGATGAGGACTCAGCGGCGCCGGCCGGACCGGTGGGTCCGGTTCTGGACGGCGTGCACAGGAGCTTGCTGCGCCGCGTCCCAGCGCGCGTACGCGTCGACGATGTCGCTCACCAGCCGGTGCCGTACCACGTCGGCGCTGGTCAGCGACAGGAAGTAAACGTCCTCGACGCCGTCGAGGATCTCCCGCACCACACGCAGGCCGCTGGTCGTACCGCCGGGCAGGTCGACCTGGGTCACGTCACCGGTGACGACGACCTTCGAGCCGAACCCGAGCCGGGTCAGGAACATCTTCATCTGTTCCGGGGTGGTGTTCTGCGCCTCGTCGAGGATGATGAACGCGTCGTTGAGCGTCCGGCCGCGCATGTACGCCAGCGGCGCCACCTCGATGGTCCCGTTCTGGATGAGCCGGGGGATCGAGTCGGGGTCGATCATGTCGTGCAGCGCGTCGTAGAGCGGGCGCAGGTACGGGTCGATCTTGTCGTATAGCGTCCCGGGCAGGAAACCCAACCGCTCGCCGGCCTCGACCGCCGGGCGGGTCAGGATGATCCTCGTCACCTGCTTGGCCTGCAGTGCCTGCACGGCCTTGGCCATCGCCAGGTACGTCTTGCCGGTGCCGGCCGGGCCGATGCCGAACACGATCGTGTGCGCGTCGATCGCGTCGACGTACTTCTTCTGGCCCAGCGTCTTCGGCCGGATCGTCCGTCCCCGGCGGGACAGGATGTTGAGCGTCAGAACCTCGGCGGGCCGCTCGGTCGTGCCCTCCTCGAGCATGCCGACGGTCCGCCGCACACTGTCAGCGGTCAGTGTCTCGCCCTTCTCGATGAGCTCCAGCAACTCGGCGAAGACGCGCTCGGCGAACGCGTTGTCCGCGGGCGCCCCGGTGATCGTTATCTCGTTCCCCCGGACGAGGATGTCACTGGTCAGGGAACGTTCGATCAGCTTGAGCAGCCCGTCACCAGCGCCGAGCAGATTCACCATCATCTGCGCGTCGGGCACCGTGATCTTGGTGGTGACCCGAGGGTGCCGCGGGGGTGGGCTTGTCGTCATGGGTCGGCCTCGTGGGCCAGGGCCTCCTCAAGCTTGTCGGACTCACCCATGGTATCGGCAGCTCAGTCCGATGGCCCGCCCAAATTGGCGCGTCAGGTTCAGGTGATCATGAAATTGGCCCCGGTTGGGAGGCCGGGATCCGGTCGAATGTCTCCTGGGTACGGGTGAACCGGTACGTCGCCCAGTGCATCCGGGTGACTGTTCCGGTCGGGTCGCGGGTCAGTCGCAGCAGTTCGCCCGCCTCCCGGCCGGAAGCGGTCCGGTACAGGTCCCGGTCGACCGGCTCGAAGATCGCGGGCGGCTTGCCCGGTGGGTCGTCCGCGCCCCGGGCCTGCAGCGCCTGGTCGCGCCAGGAGAAGACGTACTCGAATCCCTCGCCCCACCACCGGCCGAGTACCGATTGCAGGTCGGCGGGGGCCGCCCCGCCCGGCCGCCACGGCGCGATATCGGCCGGGTCGTGCTCGGCCGCGGCCGCCAGCAGCGTGTGCGGCAGGTCCAGCAGGGCGCTGGCCGTCCCGGACGAGCCGAGCACGGCGACCCCGCAGGCCCGCGGTGCGCTGGCGCCGCGGCGGCCGTAGGCGCCGGCGAGGAAGCCCGGCATGGCGCCGTCGTGCCCGACGTGCACCACCCGGTCGCCCTGCGGGATCAGGATGAGGCCCAGCCCGAAGCCGGCCGACCAGAGCGCCTCATCGGTGACCGTGCGCGGCCAGCGCATCTCGTCCAGGGTCGCCGGCCGCAGCACCGCGCCGGACGGGTCCACGCTCGCCGGATCGGCGAGGAACGCCGCCCAGCGCGCCATGTCCGCGGCCGTGCTCCACAGCTGCGCGGCCGGCGCCACCCCGCCGAAGTCCGCTGGTGGCTCGGGCCGGGCGTGATCGGAGTACGCGTCGACGAGGTACCCGGTCGCCGGATCCTCCCCCGGCTCCACCCCGGTGTCGGCCAGCCCCAGCGGCGCCAGGACCCGGTCCCGCAGCGCCCCGGCCCAGCTCGACCGGCGCACCCGGCCGACCAGGTGACCGAGCAGCGCGAAACCGAGGTTCGAGTAGTGGTACCGGCGGGCCTGCGGCAGGACCCGTTCCGCCCGGCTCAGGTCGGCGAGCAACCCGTGGACGTCCGGCGCGTCGAGCGTGTCCCAGACGTCACCGTACGGCTCCCGCTGCAGCCCGGCCGTGTGCGACAGCAGCCGCCGGAGCGGCAGTTCGCCGTGCGCGGGTACGTCCAGGTGCGCACCGACCGGGTCGTCCAGGTCGAGCAGCCCGTCGTCGCGGCACTGCAGCACGAGGACGGCGGTAAAGGTCTTCGTCACCGAACCGATGCGGAACCTGCGACCCGCTTCGCCGACCTGGATTGTCCATAGTGGACGATCGGCGCGGTGCAGCGCAGCGGAGAGGGAAGGGATCCGGGCCTCGGCCTGCATCGTGCGGACCAGGCGCTCGTAGCGCTGTTCCGGGGTCATCGCGACAGCATCGGACCCAGCGGGCCACCGCCGACGACGTGCGCGTGCACGTGGAGGACCTCCTGGCCGCCGTACCCGCCGGTGTTGAAGATCGTCCGGTATCCGCCGGTGACCAGGCCCTCCGCCTTGGCCACGGCGGCGGCCGCGGCCAGTACCTCCCCGGCGAGTGCGGGGTCGGCCTCCGCGAGGGCCGCCACGTCCGGGTGGTGCGCCTTGGGGATGACCAGCACGTGTACGGGCGCCTTCGGCGTGATGTCGCGGAAGGCCAGCGTGCGTGGGGTGTCATGGACGACGGATGCCGGGATCTCCCCCGCGACGATCCGGCAGAACAGGCAGTCGTTGGTCACGTCATTGGTCACGTCATGGCATGCTACCGACCGTGCGGGTGTTGGTGACCGGGGCTTCGCGAGGGATCGGGCGGGCGGTGGCGGTGGCGTTCGCCGAGGCGGGCGCGCGGGTGGCGATCCACCACCGGGACTCGCCGGAGCTGGCCGCCGAGCTTCGCGACGGGCTGCCCGGCGGTCCGCACGTCGTGGTCGCGGCCGACCTCGCCGACCCGGAGGCGGTCCGGTCCATGGTGGACTCCGCGGCCGCGTCGTTGGACGGGTTGGACGTCCTGGTGAACAACGCCGGGATCTACACGCCGCACCCGATCTTCGAGACGTCCTACGAGGACTGGCAGCTCCAGTGGCAGCGCACGCTGGCGGTGAACCTGCTCGGTGCGGCGAACGCGACCTGGTGCGCGGTCCGGCACATGGGACCCGGCGGGCGGATCGTGAACGTCTCGTCGCGGGGTGCCTTCCGCGGTGAGCCGGACCAGCCGGCGTACGCGGCGAGCAAGGCCGGGCTCAACGCGCTCGGGCAGTCGCTCGCCGTGGCGCTGGCACCGCACGGGATCTCGGTCGCCACCGTGGCGCCGGGATTCGTCGAGACCGACATGACCAACGAACATCTCAAGGCACCGCGCGGGGACGCGATCCGGGCGCAGAGCCCGTTCAACCGGGTCGCCCGGCCCGAGGAGATCGCCGCCGCGGTCGTCTGGCTGGCTTCGCCGGCCGCCGAATGGGCCTCGGGCGCGATCCTCGACCTCAACGGCGCCTCGTACCTTCGCTGACCCCGATCGCCGGCCGGCTTCGGCCCGAACTACCGGAGGTTCGCCGTGTGGCCGAGGGAGTAGCGGCCCGGCTGGGGCCAGTAGAGCAGCCCGTGCGGCCCGGCCCCGACCTCTATCTTCGCGAGCAGCGTGCCGTCGACGGTGCTCAGCACGTACACCTTGTCGTGGTAGCGGCCGGAGAGCCACAGCTGCGTCCCGTCCGCGGAGAGCGCGCCCATGTCCGGGCTGCCGCCGGGGATCCACCACTTCGTGATCGCCGTGCCGGTCACCGGGTCGAGGACGGAGACCGAACCCTCGCCCCGGTTGGTGACGAACATCCGCTTGCCGTCCCGGGCGAAGTAGATGCCGTGCGCCCCGTGCCCGGTCGGGATGAAGCCGATCTGCCGGGTGGCGTCGCCGGAGAACACGTAGACTCCGCCGGCCATCATGTCCGCGGTGTAGAACCGGGTGCCGTCCGGGGCGAGCCGGGTGTCCTGCGGCATGCCGTCCGGGACGCGGTCGAGCTCGAACGTCCGTACCTGCTTGCGGTTCTCGACGTCCAGCACCACCATCCGGTTGGCGAACTCGCAGGCGATCAGCGCGGTGCGCCCGTCCGCGGTGTAGTCCAGGTGGTTGATGCCCTTGCAGGTCGGGAACGACAGGCTGTGCCGCCGCTTCCAGGTGCCATGGTCGTAGAAGTCCAGCCGCTGGTACGCCTCGGCGACCACCACGGCGTACCGCCCGTCCGGGGTGAAGTAGAGGTTGTAGACGTCCTGGACCTCGATGAGCGTGCCCGGCTTGCCGGTGACCGGATCGATCGGCGTGACCGAGCCGACCGGCACCCGGTCCGCCGCCACCCAGAGCGTGCGCAGGTCGTACGAGGGAACGACGTGCTGCGGCTCCGGCCCACCCGGGAACGTCGCGACGACCTTGAACGTCACCGGGTCGACGACGGAGACGGTGTCGTCGCCGGTGTTCGGCACGTATACCAGCGCACGGTGCCCCCTGACGTGCTCGGACAGCATCCCCGCGCCGGTGGCCGCGTAGACGTTGCCGGTGTCGACCGGCTCCGGCATGCCGGGCAACCCGTTGACGCTGATCCTGGCCGTCCCGCTGGGATCGGCGCTGGGTCGCGGCGACGGGCTGCCGGTCGCGTCCGGTGCGGCCGGCGCCCGGCAGGCGGCGCCCGCGACAAGGGCGGCGAAGGCGACCGCGGCGGAGCCTAGGGGCAAAAGACGCATATGCCGCAGAGTACGCGAGTTTGATCCCCACGGCGGGTAACCTCAGACTGGCGGCATGGACGTTTCCCCGCTCACCGGCCTGGACCTCGACACGAAGGTGTCGATCCTGGCTGGTCAGGACATGTGGACCCTACCCGCGGTGCCGGAGATCGGGCTGCGTTCGATCGTGATGTCGGACGGGCCCATCGGGGTCCGGGGCACCGCCTGGTCCGCGGAGGATCCGTCCATCGCACTGCCGAGCCCGACCGCGCTGGCGGCCACCTGGGACGTCGGCCTGGCCCGCACCGCGGGCCGGTTGCTCGGCCAGGAGGCGCGCCGCAAGGGCGTCGACGTGCTGCTCGCACCGACCGTCAACCTGCACCGGTCCCCGCGCGGCGGCCGCCACTTCGAGTGCTACTCCGAGGACCCGGTGCTCACCGGGGAGATCGGGGCGTCCTATGTGGCCGGTGTCCAGGAGCACAGCGTCGCGGTGACCGTCAAGCACTACGTCGCCAACGACTCGGAGACCGACCGGTTCACTGTGGACGTACGGGTCGACGACCGTACGCTCCGCGAGCTGTACCTGGCACCGTTCGAGCGCATCGTCCGAGGGCCGGCGGGCGCGTGGGGCGTGATGTCGGCGTACAACACCGTCAACGGCACCACGATGACCGAGCACGGGCCGCTGCAGAACGGGATTCTCAAGCGGGAATGGGGCTTCGACGGCGTCGTCGTCTCCGACTGGACGGCCGCCCGGTCCACCGTGGCCACCGCGCTCGGCGGCCTGGACCTCGCGATGCCCGCGATGGGCAGCCCGTGGGGCGAGGCCCTGGTCGCCGCGGTCCGGTCCGGCGCCGTACCGGAGGAGGTCGTCGACGAGATGGTACGGCGGGTGCTGCGGCTCGCCGGCCGGGTCGGCGCGCTGGACGGGGTACCCCCGGCGGTGCCCGCCGCCGAGCGACCCGCGCCGCTGGACGGCTCGGCCGTGGCCCGCGAGATCGCGAGCCGCTCGTTCGTGCTGGCCCGCAACGAAGGTGAGCTGCTGCCGCTGGCACCACCGGAGCTGGGACGGATCGCGCTGATCGGCGGGGCCGCCAAGGAGGCGCGCATCCTCGGCGGCGGCAGCGCGTTCGTGTACCCGCCGCACGTGGTGTCCCCCCTGGACGGTCTACGCTCGGCACTTCCTTCCACTGTGGACCTGCGGTACGAGCTGGGCGCCGACGCCGGCACCAGACTGTTGCCGCTGGCCGGCGAGATCACCGTGGTACTCCGCGGTGCCGCCGGCACGGTCCTGCACAGCGCGCCGCTGCGCACCGCGCAGGTCCGGTGGGTCGGCACGCTCCCGGTCGGCCTCGACGAGCTCCGCAGCGTGGAGCTGCGCGGCCGGTTCACGCCGGAGAGCGACGGCACGCACCGGTTCGGCATCGCGGGCATCGGCGAGTTCACGCTCACCATCGACGGTGTCGAGCGGTACGCCGGGCCGGTCGAGCCGGACAACGTCGATCCCGCCGCGTTCCTGACGCCGCCACAGCACCGGGTCGACGTACCGTTGCCGGCCGGCAAGCCGGTCGAGGTCGCGCTGACCCAGCACCTTGATCTCAGCGGCGCGCCGTTCGCGGTCGTGTCGTTCGCGCTGGGCCACGGCGGGCCGCGGCTCGGCCCGGACGAGCACCTCGACCGGGCCGCCCGGGTCGCGGCCAAATCGGACGTGGCGGTCGTCGTGGTCGCCACGACCGAGGAGGTCGAGTCCGAAGGCTTCGACCGGACCACACTGGCCCTGCCCGGCCGGCAGGACGAGCTGGTGTCCCGGGTCGCGGCGGCCAACCCCCGGACCGTGGTGGTGGTCAACGCGGGCTCGCCGGTGCTGATGCCGTGGCTGGACGAGGTGGCCGCCGTGTTGCTGACCTGGTTCCCCGGGCAGGAGGCCGGTGCGGCGCTGGCGGACGTGCTGCTCGGCGTGGTCGAGCCCGGCGGCCGGATGCCGACCACGTGGCCGCGCCGGGCCGAGGACTCGCCGGTGCTCGCGGTCCAGCCGGTCGACGGTGAGCTGCGGTACGACGAAGGCGTGTTCATCGGGTACCGCGGCTGGGACCGCTCGCGCCGGGCGCCGCTGTTCGGTTTCGGGCACGGCCTCGGCTACACCACCTGGTCGTACCAGGAGATGTCCATCGTGGACAGCATCGTCCGGGTGCGGCTGCGCAACGCGGGTTCGCGGGCCGGTCGCGAGGTGGTACAGGTCTACCTGTCGCCCGAGGACGCCTCGGACCCGGCGCGCCCACGGCGCTGGCTCGCCGGGTTCGCGCTCGCCGAGGGCGGGCCCGGGGAGACGGTCACCGTGGACGTGGCGCTGCCGGAGCGCACCTTCCAGGTGTGGACGGACGGAAGCTGGCGGACGGTGCCGGGGGCGTACACGGTAACGGCCGCGCACAGCCTGGCCGACGCCGGGCTCACCATGACGATCTCCGTCTAGCCGTTCCAGCCGGCTATTCGAGCAGCCGACCGTCCAACGCCGCCGCGAGCTGCTCCGCGAAGCCGCCCGGGAGCTTCCCGTTGTGCTCCATGGCGTACCGCACGCCGGTCCGGAAGGTCTTGCTGAACAGGGCGTAGTGCGGCGTCACCGGCCGCGGGCGGGCGGTCTCCACGGCCTGGAGCAGGACCTCGGCGTACGGGTATGTCTGGCGGACCTTCTCGTCCTTGTAGATCACCGCGTGGGTGGCCGCGAAGCCGCCGCGCTCGAACAGGATCTGCCCACTGAGTGGGCTGGTGAGGAACTCGACGAGCGATCGGGCAGCGGCCGGCTGGTCGGTCCCCGCCGCGATGGCGAGACTCTGGCCGCCGAGCACGCTCCACTTGCCGAACCTGGTGACCGAGAAGGCGGGTCGGGCCCGGGACTCAGCCGCCTGCTCGGTCAGGTTGCGGTACGCGACCGGCCAGTTGCGCATGAACGCGACCGTGCCCTCCCGGAACGCCCGGGTGCAGTCCCCCTCCCGGGACCGCACCGCGTCCGGGTGCAGGAGCGGCCGTTCGCCCTCGGCCCGCGCGTTCGCCAGGTGCGCGAGTCCGGTCTCGACCTGCTGCCGGTACCGGTCGATCACCACTTTCCCGTCCTCGACCACTTCGCCGTCGGCATCCCAGATCGCCTCGAGCGCGTTGACCGTCAGGCCCTCGTAGTCGTCGAGCTGGCCGACGTACCCCGCGGCGAGCCGCGGCTCCGTCCGCGCGTCGAACGCCTCATCGATCTTCCGGGACAGGTCCCGCCAGCGCATCGGTGGAAGGCCGGTGCCAACCAGGTCCGTACGGTAGAACAGCAGGCCGGCGTCGGTGTTGAACGGCAGCGCCCAGAGCCTCCCGTCGTAACGACCGGCGTCCAGCGGCGTCCTGATGAAGCCGCTCGTGTCTACTGTGGACTCGTCCAGCGGCTGGATCCACCGGTTGGCGGCGAACTCGGCGATCCAGATCACGTCCAGGTTGTAGATGTCGACCGTGCCGCCGGCCGACTCCGCGCGACCCTTCATCTCGCTGTAGTGATCGTCCGCGCTGCCTGGCAGGGCCTCGATCCGCGCGGTGATCCCGTGAGCCTGCCCGATGGTGGCGTTCCACAGGTTGACGAGCTTCTCGTGCTGGCCGCCGACGCCGTCGTCCCGCCCGCTCAGGATGACCAGGTCACCCCGTTCCAGCGCCGGGTCGCCGCCGCGGATCAGCGGCGCCGCCCAGACGACGGCGGTCGCCAGGAACAGGCCCGCGAGCAGACCCGCGGCCACGTCGAAGATCCGCGAGCGGGTGTCGAGCAACGAGTCAGCCATCACCATCGCCTCCGAAGAGCGCCGCGAACAGACCGTCCAGCCGGGCGTCGAGGTTGTCGAAGTCGGTGTGGTAGCAGGTTCCGCGGGTCGCGCGGACGACCACGGCGAGGTCGCCGGCGCCGCACCGGGCATCACCGACCGCGATCGCGAAGACCGGCACGTTCGTACCGCCGACGAGCTGAGCGAACTGTCCCGGACTGAGGTCACCCGCCGTGTCGTCGCCGTCGGTGAGGACGACCACGGCCCTGGTCCGCGGGCCGCCGCCGGCGCGCACCGCCGCGACCCCATCGGCGACCGCACGGAACAGCGGCGTCGTCTGCCCGGTCGGGCCCACCCGGGTGAGCGCCGACTCGACCGCGCGGCGATGTCCCGCGGTACCGCGGCCGACGGGTACCAGGCGTTCGACCGGGGGCGAGCGGCCGGGGAAGACCCACAGGCCGAACTCGTCCCGGTCGCCCAGGTGGCCCAGGGCGGTCCGCACGGCGCTCACCGCGACACCGAACGTGGCCCGCATCGAGCCGGAGGAGTCCAGCGCGAGCAGGACGCGGCCGGGCTCCCCGGCCCGCGCGTAGATCGCCCGCGCCTGGCCGAGGAGGGCCCACACGGGCGGCTCGAGCAGGCCGGTCCCTCCGGGCAGCACACCGAGGCGGGTACACACCGGACACTCGCCGCGCGGGAAGTTCCGCGGACGCAGGCCCACCGCGTTCAGTTCCCGCTTCCCCCGGTCCGAGGCGAGCCACGCGCGCAGGTCGGCGACCGCGCCGAGCTGGCCACGGGAGGTGTCCGTCCACGTCAGGTGCACCAGCGGGTGGTCGAGGGCGAAGGTGTCGCGCGGGTAGAACCCGACGGGTACCCGGTCGACCGGCAACGGATCCTCCCGGCTCGTGCAGGCGCCGCCCAGCGGCAGGCCGGCGGCGTACCGTACCAGGGCCTGCTCGGACACGGTCACCGCCGGGGGTGAGGTGCCGAGCTGGCGGTGACGGCAGAGCAGGTCGGTGGTCGTCTCGCCGGGCAGGTACCCGCCGCCGGCGGAGGCCTGGGCGAGCCAGCGTTCCACCCGGCGCGCGGCGTCGTCGCCGACCAGCTGCCATGGCTGGCTATCGCGGACGTGGTACAGCGAGACGGTGGCGATCTCGCCGGTCAGCGACACCGCCGGATCGGGGCGGGCCACCTGCCAGCCGAGCGCCTGGGCCCGGGCGAGGACGTCCGCCCACGCGCGGCCGTTGCGGTGGTCCATCGCCTCCGCCGCCATGGCCGGGGGTACGGCGAGCACGACCGGCGACGCCGCCACCGGCGTACTGTCCACACTCACCAGACCGAGGTCGGCGTTCTCCTCCGGAAGCCCGTACAGGCTCGACTCGGGCAGCACGAGGTCGGGACGTGGCCGGATGGCCGCCACGTGCGCGGCGGACCAGCCGCTCTCGCGCACCTCCTGCGCGGTCGTGGCCGTGGTCGGGTAGACGTAGAGATCGACCGTACGACATCCGTGGTTGTCCAGCGCGGTGTGCCGCTCGTACGCGTCCTCGAGCTGCCGAGCCGCCTCGAGCCCGTCCGGGGTGGCGAGCATGCGCAGGCCGACCGCGTTGCCACAGCCCTGCCACCAGACCCGCAACCCCACCCCCACGTCGACGGCCCGCGGACCTGCCACGGCCACCAGCACGGCGGAGGTCAGGACCAGGATCACCAGCAGTGCGGTCCGCGGGTGCCCGGTCAGTGCCCGCCGCACGGCCTGGACGGAGGCCGGCAGGTACCGGCCGAGCGCCCGCAGCACGGCGTCGATCAGACTCAGCACGAGGTCGACGACTGCCGTCCCCGCGCCCGAGACCAGCGCCGCGCCCGCGAGAAGGCCGAGCCAACCCAGCGGCGTCGTCGGCGGGTCGGTCGACCCCTGGATCAGGACGAGCCCGGCCAGCCCGGCCAGGAACGCGAGCGCGCGCCGCAGCGAGGGACGTCTATCGTCCCGCTGTCCATCGCCCACCGCGGTCCGATCCTCTCCTATGGCATCGATCACACGGTATCTGTACGAGTCACCACCGGGCGAGGCGAACGGACAAGACGGACAGAGCGGCCACGCCGGCGGTGGACGTCCGCAGGACGGTCCGGCCCAGCCTGACCGGGACGGCCCCGGCACCGGCGAACGCCGCCAGCTCGTCGTCGGTGATGCCGCCCTCGGGCCCGACGGCCAGCACGATGTCGCCGGTACCGGCGGACAGCTCCACAGTGGACAATCTCGCGGCGGCGGCGGAGCCGTGCAAGACGAGCGCCGTCCCGGCTTCGGCGAGTCGGGCCGTAACCTCTGCTGTGGACGTCATCGGCGCCACGGCCGGCTGCCACGCCCGCCGGGACTGCTTCGCCGCCTCCCGGGCGGTGGCGACCCACCGCTCGTGCGGCCGCGGGCCCTGCCAGCGGGCCACCGAACGGGCCGCCGCCCAGGGCACGATCTCGTCGACCCCGACCTCGGTCATCGCCTGCACGGCCAGCTCGCCCCGGTCCCCCTTGGCGATGCCCTGCACGACGACGAGCCGGGGTACGGGCGGCTCCTGGTACCCGACGGAAGAGACGCGGACGGTGAGGGTACCCCGGCCGGCGGAGAGCACCTCGGCGGGCGCGGTGCCGCCCCGCCCGTCGGTGAGCACGAGCGACTCGCCGGCGCGCAACCGCTGGACGACCGACGCGTGGTGGCCTTCCGGTCCGTCGAGCAGGTACTCCGAGCCGGCGGCCGGCAACGACGCGACGAGAAACCAGGGAACCGTCACGCGTGGCCGTTGAACGCGTCCCGCATCCGGGAGAAGAAGCCGCCCTGCTTGGTCAGCTCGGCGACCTCCTCGCCCCGCGCCTTGGCGAACTCGCGGAGGACCCGCTCCTGCTCGGCGTCGAGCCGGGTGGGCGTACGGACGTCGAGGTGCACGAAGAGGTCACCCCGGCCGGCGCCGCGCAGGTGCGGTACGCCCTTGCCGCGGATGCGCAGCGTGGCGCCCGGCTGCGTGCCGGCCCGCACGTCCAGCGCCTCCTCGCCGTCCAGCGTCTTGATCGTCAGCCGGGTACCGAGCGCGGCCGCGGTCATCGGGACGGTGACGCGGCAGTGCAGGTCGTCGGCCTTGCGCGAGTAGACGTCGTGCGGCCGCTCGTGGATCTCCACGTAGAGGTCGCCGGGCGGGCCGCCGCCGGGGCCGACCTCGCCCTGCTGGGCGAGCCGGATGCGCATGCCGTCCTCGACGCCGGGCGGGATCTTCACGGTCAACGTCCGGCGGGTCCGCACCCGGCCGTCGCCACCGCAGGTGGGGCACGGGTGCGGGATCACGGTGCCCTGGCCGCCGCAGGCCGCGCACGGGCGTGACGAGACGACCTGGCCGAGGAACGTGCGCTGGACCGACTGGACCTCGCCCCGGCCGCCGCAGACCTCGCAGGTCGCCAGGTGCGTGCCGGCCGCGGTACCGGCGCCGGTGCAGGTCGAGCAGAGCACCGCGGTGTCCACCGTGATCGGTGCCTCGACCCCGAACGCGGTCTCGTGCAGGTCGAGATCGAGCCGCAGGATCGCGTCCGCACCGGGCCGGGTCCGCGGCCGAGGGCCGCGGGCGGAGGCGGTACCGAAGAAGGCGTCCATGATGTCCTGGAAGCCCACGAACGGTCCGGCGCCGGCGCCCGGTCCCCCGCCGGTCGGCGCGAGCGGGTCTCCACCGAGGTCCACGATCTCCCGCTTACGGGGATCGGAGAGCACCTCGTACGCCGCGTTGATGTCCTTGAACTTCTCCTGCGCCGCCGGATCCGGGTTCACGTCGGGGTGGTACTGGCGGGCCAGCTTCCGGTACGCCCGCTTGATGTCGTCCGCGGAGGCGTCCCGGCGTACCCCGAGAATCCCGTAGTAGTCCTTGGCCACTGGGCTCTGTGTCCTCATTGTCCTCTTCGGTGCGGCTTAGTTGTTCGCCAGCAGGTCGCCGACGTAGCGTGCCACGGCTCGGACGCTGGCGATGGTGCCGGGGTAGTCCATTCTGGTAGGTCCGAGCACGCCCAGGCCGCCCACGATGGTGGTGCCCGGACCGTATCCGGTGCTCACCACCGAGGCGCTGCGCAGGTCCTCGATCTCGTTCTCGTCGCCGATGCGGATCCGCAGCGTCGCCCCGTCCACCTCGCTGAACAGCTTGAGGAGGATGACCTCCTCCTCCAGCGCCTCGAGGATGGGCCGGATCGACCCGTGGAAGTCGAGCAGCCCGCCGCGGGCGAGGTTGGCCGTTCCGGCGAGCGCGATGCGCTCCTCACCCCGGTCGACGAGCGTCTCCAGCAGCACGGTCGCTAGTGACGTCATGGCCGGGCCGACCTCGGCCGGCGCCTCGTCGAGCAGGGCTTGGACGGCGGTGGGCGCCTCCCGGAGCCGCCGGCCGGCGAGCTTCTCGTTGATCGCCTGCCGGAGATCGACCACAGTGTCCGGGTTGACCGGATCGGGCAGCTCCACGAACCGCTGCTCGACCCGGCCGGTGTCGGTGATCACGACGAGCAGGATCCGGGTGGTCGAGATGGGTACGAGTTCCAGGTGGCGTACGGCCGAGCGGGACAGGCTCGGGTACTGCACGACCGCCACCTGCCGGGTGAGCTGGGCGAGCAGCCGGACGGTCCGGTGTACCACGTCGTCGAGATCCACCGCGCCGAGCAGGAACCGCTCGATCGCCCGCCGCTCAGCGGGGGAGAGTGGCTTGATCCGGGATAGTTTGTCCACGAAAAGCCGGTATCCCCGGTCGGTCGGCACCCTTCCGGCACTCGTGTGCGGCTGCCGGATGTAGCCCTCCTCCTCCAGCGCCGCCATGTCGTTGCGCACGGTCGCCGGCGACACGCCGAGGTGGTGGCGCTCCACCAGCGCCTTGCTGCCGACCGGCTCCTGGGTGGCGACATAGTCCTCGACGATGGCACGGAGGACCTCGAGCTTGCGATCGTCGAGGGCCATCGTCCACCTCCTGACTGCGCACCCGGGACCGTCACCCGGCCGATCCCGGCCGGCTGGCACTCCACTGTAATGAGTGCCAGTCTACGTGCGGACGCCGCGAGAGTCGGCTGCCAGACTGTCGAGAAAAAATCACAAGTCTTCCTGGCGCGCGTTGATCCGTACCCCTACCGTTGCCCCATGACCGATGCACCTCGCCCTCCGGGGGACGGTACGCCCGATCGGCCCGGGCCGGACCCGACGTCGCCGCCCCCGTCGTACTCGGTGCCTGACCCCGATGCGGCGCCCGGGTACGGGCCTCCGCCCGCGGCACCGCCGCCGCCCGGCGGGTACGGGCCGCCGCCCGGCTATGCGGGCCCAGGGCCAGCCGGCCCCGCGCCGGCCGGTTACCCGACCCAGGACGACAAGACCTGGTCTCTGCTCGCGCACTTCCTCGGCCCGGTCGGCGTCGTCGTCGGCGGCGGCGTGCTCGGCTGGGTCGGCCCGCTGATCGCGTTCATCGTGCGGGGCAACCAGTCGCCGGTCGTCCGGGCGCACTCCGTGGCCGCGCTCAACTTCCAGATCACCTGGGCGATCGCGGGCGCGCTCAGCTGGATCCTCGCTCTGATCACGTGCGGGCTGCTGTTCTTCGTCCCGTTGCTGGTGTGGATCGTCCCGGTGGTGTTCGGCATCATCGGCGGCGTCAAGGCGAACGACGGCTACCTGTACAAGTACCCGATGTCGATCACGATCGTGAAGTAACCCACCTCCCCGACGGGCATCCCGGGCGCCCGTTCTCATGCGAGCAGGTCCCGGATCACCGCGTCGGCGAGGAGCCGCCCGCGCCGGGTCAGCACGGCCGCCCCGTCCGCGACCGTGAGCAGCCCGGCCTGGCGGGCGCGGTCCGCGGCCCGGTCCGCGGCGGTACCGATCCGCAGCCGGGACAGCGGCAGCCCCTCGGCCAGGCGCAGCCGCAGCATGACCTCCTCGGTGTACCGCTCGATGTCGGTGAGCACCTCGCGCCCGTGCGCCGGGCTCGCACCGGCGGCCAGCCGCGCGGCGTACCCGGACGGGTGCTTGACGTTCCACCACCGCACCCCGTCGACGTGGCTGTGCGCGCCCGGGCCGAGGCCCCACCAGTCGCCGCCGGTCCAGTAGAGCAGGTTGTGCCGGCACCGGTCGGCCGGCGTACGGGCCCAGTTCGAGACCTCGTACCAGTGCAGGCCGGCCGCTGCCAGGGTGGCGTCCGCGGCCAGGTAGCGGTCTGCGGCCACGTCGTCGTCCGGGTACGGCAGCTCGCCGCGCCGCATCCGGGCGGCCAGCCGGGTGCCGTCCTCCACGATCAGCGCGTACGCGCTCACGTGGTCCACCCCCGCGGCCACGGCGGCATCCAGCGAGGTAGCGAAGTCCTCGCCGCTCTCCCCCGGCGTACCGTAGATCAGGTCCAGGTTGACGTGGTCGAAGCCGGCGTCCCTGGCCTGCGCCGCCGCGAGCACCGCGCGACCCGGCGTGTGGGTACGGTCCAGCACGGCCAGCACGTGCGGCACGGCCGACTGCATGCCCAGCGAGATCCGGGTGAACCCGGCCTGCCGCAGCCGCCGCAGCGACGGCGGGTCGACCGTCTCCGGGTTCGCCTCGGTCGTCACCTCGGCATCCGTGGCCAGCCCCCAGGTCGTGTCGATGGCCTCCAGGATCCGGCTCAGCTCCTCCGGTGGCAGCAGCGTGGGCGTACCGCCGCCGACGAAGACCGTCGCCACCCGGGCCGGCGGCGCCTCGGCCAGCACCCGGGCGGCCAGCGCCAGCTCGGCGAGCACCGCGTCCAGGTACCCCTCCCGCGACGCCTCCTGGGCGGTGTACGTGTTGAAGTCGCAGTAGCCGCACCGGGTCGCGCAGAACGGGATGTGCACGTAGACGCCGAAGGGGGTACCCGGCCGGTGCGCGGACGGCAGCGCACCGTCGGCCGGTACGGGCTGACCCTCGGGCAGTCTCACCCCTTTAGTCTGCCCGCATGAGTCTGATCCGGACCGAGACCCGGCGCGGGGTGGCGACCCTCACCCTCGACAGCCCGCACAACCGCAACGCGCTCTCCTCCGCGCTGATGACCGAGCTGCTGGACCGGCTCGCCGACGCGACCGCCGACGACACGGTACGGGTCGTCGTGCTCTCCCATACCGGCCCGGTCTTCTGCTCCGGCGCGGACCTGCGCGAGACCGCCGCCGCGGTCGCGGCCGGTGAGCTGCCGGTGGCCGGCCTCGGCGACGTGCTGGTCGCGGTCGTCGGGTGCCCGAAGCCGGTCGTCGCGCGGGTCGGCGGGCCGGCCCGGGCCGGGGGCATCGGGCTGATCGCCGCCGCGGACGTCGCGATCTGCGATGTGGCCGCGACGTTCGCGTTCTCCGAGGTGCGGCTCGGGGTGATCCCGGCGGTGATCTCGGCGACCGTGCTGCCGGTGCTCGCGCCGCGGGCCGCCGCCGAGCTGTTCCTCACCGGCGCGACGTTCGACGGACGCCGGGCCGCGCAGGTCGGTCTGGTCACCGCCGCGGTACCGGCGGAGGAGCTGGACGGCACGCTCGCCACCTACTGCGACGCGCTCGTCCGGGGCGCCCCGGAGGCGCTCGCCGGTGCCAAGGAGCTGCTGCGCGAGCGCCGCGCCGTCGCGCTGCGTGACGAGCTCGGCGAGCTCACCGCGCGGTCGCTGCGCTACTTCCAATCGGCCGAGGGCCGGGAGGGCGTCGCCGCATACTGGGAGAAACGGGACCCTGCCTGGGTACCCGAGGCCTGACTGACCGTTCCCAATACTCCTCCGATCGTGCCAACGGCCGGTTCGCTGTCCGGGATGACCACCACCGGCCCAGTACGCTTGGGCACCGGACAAGGGGGAGGTGACGGTGCGTATTCGGGTGGTCGTGGGTGTGCTCGCCGTGCTGGCGCTCGTCGGAGGCATCGGCCTCTACGTGGCGCTGCGCACGGCCGGCGACAACATCCCGCGTCCCCGCATCGGCCGGGACTGCACGGTCCAGGCGGACGGCGAGGTGGGCCTCGACGCCGACCAGATGGCCAACGCCGCCACGATCGCCGCGGTCGGCATCCGCCGCGGCCTGCCCGAGCGGGCCCTGGTGGTCGCGCTGGCCACCGCGTTCCAGGAGTCCAAGCTGCGCAACCTCGCCGGTGGCGACCGCGACTCGGTCGGGCTGTTCCAGCAGCGGCCGAGCCAGGGCTGGGGTACCCAGGAACAGATCCTCGACCCGCGGTACGCCGCCGGCAGGTTCTACAACGCGCTCGCCCGGGTCCGCGGGTGGCAGGGCATGCGCGTCACCGACGCCGCCCAGCGCGTCCAGCGCAGCGCCTTCCCCGAGGCGTACGAGAAGTGGGCCGACGAGGCGACCGTGCTGACGACGGCGCTCATCGGCCACGCGACCGGCGCCGTCGCCTGCTCGTTCGCCGGTTCCCCGCCGGTGCGCGGGGACGCCGCCGCCACCTCGCTGACCCACCTGCTGAAGCTTGACTGGGGCGACGGCGGGACCGCCGCGGCCGGCGGTGTCTCGCTCGAGGTGCGCGACCAGCGCCACGGCTGGCAGTACGCGCACTGGCTGGTCTCGCACGCGGCGCAGCACGGCGTCTCCCGGGTGCGCTTCGAAGGTCTGGAGTGGACCGCCAAGGGCGGAACCTGGGCGAAGCTCTCCCCCGACGCCCGGATCACGACCGAACGGGTCGTCGCCGAGGTCTTCACCGCATAACGGCCGGGTCCTCTGTGGACCCGGCCGTAATCGCTATGCGCGTCAGGTGATGCTTCGTCGGCCGGCGAGGCCGACCACCAGTGCCACGCCGAGGGCGGCCAGAGCCACCTGGATGAAGATCTCGATCCAGTCGACGCCGGCCGTGTCGGCCACGCCCGTCGCGCGCGCGATCGCCGTGCCCAGCAGGGCAGCGCCGATACCGATGAGGATCGTCAACCAGATGGGAATGCCCTGGCGGCCTGGTACCACCAGGCGACCCAGCGCCCCGATCACCAAACCAATGATGATCGCCGTAATGATGCCGGTGACAGTCACGGTCCCTCCTCAAGGCCAATGTCACCGGCATAGTTGCCCTTCGCCTCACCATCCCAAACGCGCGGCGGCGTCCCGGATGGCCGAGTCCATCGTCCGGAACGCGAGCGCCGGGGGGTCGCTCACCGGGAACCAGGCATATCCGCTGGACTCGACCGGATCTATCGCGATCCGCTGGCCCGGCTCGGCGCTCGCCAGCCAGTAGCACTCCAGCACCGGCACCGCCTCGCCCTGGAACTCGTACGTGCCGAGGTACATGCCGACGAAGTCGCGCAGCGTCACGCGTACCCCCAACTCCTCGCGGGCCTCGCGCACGGCGGCGTCCGCGGGATGCTCCCAGCCGTCGCAGAACCCGCCCGGCAGCTCCCACTGCCCGGCGCCGGGTTCGAGAACCCGTTTGAGCGCAAGGAACTTGCCGCCGTCCACAACGATGACGCTCGCCGTGGGCCGGGGGTTGACGAATATCTGGTACGCGCAGCGCGCGCACCCGGTCGGCGGTGGCGCATCCAGCTCGGCCCCGCACCGGGGGCAGAACCTCACTTCTTGGCGCCCTTGGCGTCCAGGCTGTCCGATGTGGACAGTGCGGCGATGAACGCCTCCTGCGGCACCTCGACCCGGCCGACCATCTTCATCCGGCGTTTGCCCTCCTTCTGCTTCTCCAGCAGCTTTCGCTTGCGCGTGATGTCACCGCCGTAGCACTTGGCGAGCACGTCCTTGCGCATCGCCCGGATCGTCTCGCGGGCGATGATGCGGCTGCCGATGGCCGCCTGGATCGGTACCTCGAACTGCTGCCGCGGGATCAGCGTGCGCAGCTTGGCCGCGATGCTGACCCCGTAGTTGTACGCCTTGTCCTTGTGGACGATCGCACTGAACGCGTCCACGGTCTCGCCGTGCAGCAGGATGTCCACCTTGACCAGCTCAGCCTCCTGCTCGCCGCTGGGCTCGTAGTCCAGGCTCGCGTACCCCTTCGTGCGGCTCTTGAGCTGGTCGAAGAAGTCGTAGATGATCTCCGCCAGCGGCAGCGTGTAACGCAGCTCGACCCGGTCCGTGGACAGGTAGTCCATGCCGAGCATCGTGCCGCGCCGGCCCTGGCACAGCTCCATGACCGCGCCGACGTAGTCGTTGGGGGTCAGCACGGTCGCCTTGACGACCGGCTCGTACACTGTGGACACTTTGCCGGTCGGGTACTCCGACGGGTTCGTCACCACGTGCTCGACACCGTCCTCCATGATGACCCGGTAGACGACGTTCGGCGCGGTCGAGATGAGGTCCAGCCCGGACTCGCGTTCCAGCCGCTCCCGGATGATCTCCAGGTGCAGCAGGCCGAGGAACCCGCACCGGAACCCGAAGCCGAGCGCGGCGCTCGTCTCCGGCTCGTAGTGCAGGGCGGCGTCGTTGAGCTTCAGCTTGTCCAGCGCGTCGCGCAGGTCCGGGTAGTCGGAGCCGTCGATCGGGTACAGGCCGGAGTAGACCATCGGCTTCGGGTCCTTGTACCCGCCGAGCGCCTGCTTGGCCTGCTTGCCGTTGATGGTGACCGTGTCGCCGACCCGGGACTGGCGGACGTCCTTCACGCCGGTCATCAGGTAGCCCACCTCGCCGACGCCCAGCGCCCGTGACTTCGTGGGCTCCGGGGAGATGACGCCGATCTCCAGCAGCTCGTGAACGGCGCCGGTGGACATCATCTTGATCCGGTCCCGGGCTTCGATGCGGCCGTCGATGACGCGGACGTAGGTGACGACGCCGCGGTAGACGTCGTACACGGAGTCGAAGATCATCGCTCGGGCCGGGGCGCCCCTGTCGCCGACCGGCGGCGGGAACTGGCGGACGATCTCGTCGAGCAGGTGCGGTACGCCCTCGCCGGTCTTCCCGGAGACCCGCAGCACGTCCTCCGGCTGGCAGCCGATCAGGTTGGCCAGCTCCTCGCCGTACTTGTCCGGCTGGGCGGCGGGCAGGTCGATCTTGTTGAGCACCGGGATGACGTGCAGGTCGTTCTCCAGCGCGAGGTAGAGGTTGGCCAGGGTCTGCGCCTCGATGCCCTGGGCGGCGTCGACCAGCAGCACGGCCCCCTCGCAGGCGGCCAGGCTGCGGCTGACCTCGTAGGTGAAGTCCACGTGCCCGGGGGTGTCGATCATGTTGAGGACGTGGTACTCGCCCTGCCGGTCCCCGTTCCTGACCTGCCAGGGGAGGCGGACCGCCTGGCTCTTGATCGTGATGCCACGTTCCCGCTCGATGTCCATCCGGTCGAGGTACTGCGCGCGCATCTGCCGTTCGTCGACCACGCCGGTGAGTTGCAGCATCCGGTCGGCGAGCGTCGACTTGCCGTGGTCGATGTGCGCGATGATGCAGAAGTTCCGGATGAGGTCCGGGTCGGTGGCGCCAGGCTCCAGGCTCGGTGGCACGGTGGTCCGTTTCGTCGGGCGGTCGGTGTGTTCGTTCGTTGGCTCTTCTCGGGTGGCCGTGCTCCATGGTCCCATGTCGCCGGCCCGTACCGTGACGGCGTGGAGTCCGCGCCGTCCTACCGCAGCACCGCGTCCCGGCCGCGGTGGTCCGCGCTGCCCGCTCATGTGCGGTCGTCGATCGAGGCCGCTCTGGGCGGTCCGGTGGTACGGGCCGACGTCGCGGCCGGTGGCTTCACCCGCGGTTTCGCGGCCGTGCTGACGGTCGCGGACGGCTCGCGGGCGTTCGTCAAGGCGACCTCCATCGACTACCTGGTGGACGCGTACCGCCGGGAGTCCTCGGTGGTCGCCGCCCTGCCGACCGGGGTGCCGGCGGCCCGGCTGCGCTGGACGGCGTCGTCCCACGGCTGGTACGTGCTCTGCCTGGACGCCATCTCCGGTTCGATGCCGTCGCTGCCGTGGTCTGCCGCGGATCTCGCCGCCGCGCTCGACGCCTGGGCGCTCACCGCCCACCTGCTCCGATCCGGCCTGGCCACCCTGGACCTACCGTCCTTCAGCGACATCGCCCGGGAGACGTTCACGGTGTGGCGGGACATCCACGGACACCAGGCACCCCTGCCCGAGATGCCCCGGTTCGCCCTCGCTCACCTGGTGGAGCTGGCGCAGCTCGAACGCCGTCTGGTCGCTCTGGCGTTCAGCTCGGAGATCATGCACGGCGACCTGCGGCTGGACAACGTGCTCGTCGAGCCCGGTCCCGCCGGTACCGGCGGCCGGGCCTGGCTGTGCGACTGGAACCACGTCTGCCGCGGTCCGGCCTGGTTCGACACGCTGTCCCTGCTGGTCACCGCGTACGCGAGCGGGCACGACGCGAATGCCCTGTTCGCGGGTCATCCGACCGCGTCGGCCGCGCCCGGGGACGCGCCCGACGCCGGGCTGGCCGCGCTGGCCGGCCTCTGGCTGAGCCGGGCCGGGCGGGCCTCGGACGCATCGGCGAGCATCCGGCAGCACCAGCGGTGGAGCGGTGAGATGGCGCTGCACTGGCTCGGCACGAGGCGGGGCTGGATCGGGTGAGGGTACCCGGCGGCTGGTCCGTTTTGGCCCTTCCGCCGCCCACCTGGTAGGCTCGACCGTCGCGCGTGGTGACGCGTTATCGTTGCCTGCGCCGAGGGCTAACCAAGGCACCAACCAACCCGAATGAATCAGGACGAGGCTTCCGCGTGGCGAACATCAAGTCCCAGATCAAGCGCAACCGGCAGAACGAGAAGCGCCGGCTGCGCAACAAGTCGGTCAAGTCGTCGCTGAAGACCGCGATCCGCAAGTTCCACGCGGCAACGCAGGCCGGCGACCAGGAGACGGCGACCGCGCTCATGCGCGACGCGGCCCGCAAGCTCGACAAGGCCGCCAGCAAGGGCGTCATCCACAAGAACCAGGCAGCGAACCGCAAGTCGGCGATCGCCAAGCGCCTGGACTCGCTGACGTCCGCCTGAGCGCCTTCTCGCTCCCCGCTCCACCCGCTGCCCGGATCGCCTGGATCCGGGCAGTTGTGTTTACCGGGTGCGACCGCGGGCGGTTGCCGGCCGGCACCACTCGTCGCGACCGGATCTCGCGCATCACGTGCCGCCGCCCTGCCGGGCGGCGGCGACCGCGAAGACGGCCCGCTCGAGCGCGTACGCCCGGTCGTCTGAGCCGCCCTTGACCTCGGCGTTGCACAACGCCGCCGCCTGCATCGCGGCGACCAGGCCGTCGGCCGTCCAGCCCCGGCCCTGCCGTTGCGCCCGCTCGATCTTCCACGCCGGCATGCCCAGCGAGCTCGCCAGCTGGTACGACGAGCCGCGCCCCGCGGACACCACGCGCGCGACGGTGCGGACGCCGTCGGCCAGCGCGTCCGCGATCGGTACCGGGTCGACGCCGACTGCGAGTGCCCAGCGGAGAGCCTCTAGCGCACCGGGTACATCGCCCACCATCGCGGCGTCCGCGACGGTGAAGCCGCTGACCTCGGCCCGGCCGCGGTAGTACCGGGACACGGTCTCGGCGGTGATCCGCCCCCCGGTGTCGGCGACCAGTTGGGCGCAGGCGGCCGCGAGCTCGCGCAGGTCGTTGCCGACGGCGGCGAGCAGGGCCTCGGCGGCATCCTCCGCACCGCGCCCACCGAGCCGGCGGAACTCGGCCCGGACGAAGTCGACCCGCTCCCGATGGCGGGTCACCCGCGCGGCCGGTACCACGGTCGCCCCGGCGTCGCGCAGCCCATCGGCCAGCGCCCTGCCCTTGCCGCCACCCGCATGGGTGACGACGAGTGTGGCGTCCGGATCCGGGTTGCCGGCGTAGCCGAGGATCGCGGCGACGAGGTCCTTCTTCGCGTCCTGCCCGTCGCGGATGACCGCCACCCGCCGGCCGCCGAAGAGTGACGGGCTGAGCATCTCGGCCAGCTCACCGGGCAGCAGGGATGCCGCCTGGTACTCGTTGACGTCCGCGTTCGGGTCGCTGGCCCGGGCGGCCGCGGCCGCGTCGGCGACCGCCCGGGCGACGAGCAGCTCCTCGTCGCCCAGCACCAGGCACAGGGCGGCAGGCGGGTCCGTGGTCACCTCGCCATACTCCCACGGACGTACTCCCACGGACGTGCTCCCTCGGACGTGGCTAGACCGGCCGCGCGTCGCCCGTACGGCTCGCGCCGTCACGGCGGGCGGGCCGGGCGGGTGACCACGGCCAGGCGGCCGTCGACCACCACGGCGGCGGCATCGCCCTCCAGGTCGGTGCGCAGTACGCGGGCACCGGCGGCGGCGAGCCGGGCGAGCACGGCGGCGTTCGGGTGGCCGTACGGATTGCCGGTGCCGACCGATACGAGCGCCACCCGCGGCCGGGTCGCGTCCAGGAAGTCGACGTCCTGATAGGACGACCCGTGGTGCGGCACCTTCAGGACATCGCACCGGACGCCCTCGGGACCGTGCGCCGCGAGCACGGCCGCCTGCTCCTCCCCCTCGGCGTCGCCCGCGAGCAGGACCGACACACCGCCGGCGTGGACCCGTACCACGAGCGAGTTGTTGTTCGGGTCGCTGCGGGTGCCGGACAGCGGCCGCGGTGGTCCGAGCACGTCGAGCCGGAGCGGGCCGTCCCGATATGCCCAGCCGGCCGAGATGGGCCGCACCGGCGTGCCCCGGCCCTGTGCGGCATCGTCCACTGTCGACCGTCCCGAAGCCGGCTCCGGCCAGGACGGCGTCGCGACCGCGCCGACCCGCCGCCCGCGGAACACGCCCGCGATCCCGCCGACGTGGTCGACGTGGAAGTGCGTGACGACGAGCAGCGAGACCTCGGCGACGCCCAGGTCGCTCAGGCACCGGTCGGTCGCGGCCGGGTCAGGTCCGGCATCGACCACCACGACGCGCCGCGGGCCGGCCGGCAGGACGACCGTGTCGCCCTGGCCGACCGCGCACGCCACCACGACCCATCCCGCCGGGGGCCAGCCAGCGGCCAGCAGGCGCACCGGCAGCGCGCCGAGCACCACCGCGACGGTGACGACCGCGAGCAGCCGGCGCACCAGGACGTACCGCGCGAAGAACAGCAACCCGGCCAGGACGACGGCGAGAGCCAGCCCACCGACGGCGCCGGACGGCCACGGCAGCACGCCGGACGGCACATCCGCACCGTGCCGCGCGACCAGCACCAGCCACTGCGCGGGCCACTGTGCCAGCCAGGCCACCGCACCGGCGGCGGCCGGCCACACCGGTGACAGCACGGCCGCCATCACGCCGAGGATCGTGGCCGGCGCGACCGCCGGCACCGCCAGCAGGTTGGCCGGGACCGCGACGAGGCTCACGCCACCGGACAGCGCCGCGACAACGGGCGCGCACGCCACCTGCGCCGCCGCCGGCACGGCCAGCGCCTCGGCCGGGCCGGCCGGCACACCCCGGCCCCGCAACCCGTCGCGCCAGCTCGGGGCGAGGAACAGCAGCCCTCCGGTCGCGACGACCGACAGCGCGAACCCCGGGTCACCGCAAAGCTCCGGATCCGCGACGACGAGCACGATGACCGCCGCGCACAAGGCCGGTACCGCGGCCCGCCGCCGGGCCGTAGCCAGCGCCAGCAACGCGATCGCGCCCATCACCCCGGCCCGCAGCACGCTCGGCGACGGTCGGGCCAGAACCACGAAACCGACGAGCGCGAGCAACCCGAGCCCGGCGGCCAGCCGTGGACCGGCCCGGCACCAGCGGGCCAGCAGAAGCACCGCGCCGGCGACGATCGCCACGTTGGTGCCCGAAACGGCAACCAGGTGGGTCAGCCCGGTGGCCCGGAAGTCGTCGGCCAGCTCGGGATCGAGCGCGCTGGTGTCCCCGAGGACGAGACCGGGCAGCAGCCCGCCCGGTGCGTCGGGCAACGGCGCGCAGGCCCGTTGCAGGCCCGCGCGCAGCGCGCCCGCCGCCCGCTGGTGCCACGGTGCCGGGTCCATCGAGTCCGGCGGACCGGACGCGGTGAGGACCGCCGCGCGCAAGTCACCGCCGCGGGCCGGCGCCAGGCGCCCGGTCATCGTCCCGGATTGTCCAGGTAGGACGGTCAGCCAGGCCGGGTCGCTCGCGAGCACCAGCACCCGGACGTCCAGCCGCAGCGACGCTCCACCCGCCGCCGGGGTGACCCGGCGTAGTTCGGCCGCGATCGCGTACGTCGCCGGCCGGCCGGCATCTCCCCGCAGCCGGCGGGGGTCCTCCTGGACCATCAGGTCGGCGTGCACGGTCTCCCGCTCCGCAACGAGCGCGGCGAGGACGGGCGCATCCCGCACGGCGACCCGGGCCGCGGTCGCCGCCGTACCGCACACGACCCCGACCAGCACGCCCAGCACGGCGCCGGTGACCGCGGTCCGGTCGGGTCGGACCCCGAACAGCAGGACGGTGCTGGCTGCCGCGGCGACCGCGAGCACCAGCCCGGTCACCACCCCGGCGTGCAGCACCAGCAGTGCCGACAGCCACGTTGCCAGGGCCATCCCGGCGAGCCGGAGGTCCCACCCGGCCGGCACGCGCCACCCGGCCGGCACGGTCGGACCCGAACTCATACCGTCACCAGCTCTTTGAGCTCGCCGTAGCGCGCGTCACCGATGCCGTCGACCTGACGCAGTTCGCTCACCGACCGGAACGAGCCGTGACTGCGCCGGTAGTCCAGGATCCGCTGGGCGAGTACGGCGCCGACGCCGGGCAGCGCGTCGAGCTGGGCCAGCGTGGCCGTGTTCAGGTTGACCTTCCCGCCGGAGGCGGCGCCGGCACCATCACCCGCGGGCCCGGCCACGCCGATCGCGATCAGCTCGCCGTCCGTCACCTTCCGGGCCAGGTTCACCATCGACAGGTCCGTGCCGGGCAGGACGCCGCCGGCCGCCTCGATGGCGTCCGCGACCCGGGCACCCGGAGGCAGCCGGACGAGACCCGGCCGGCGCACCCGACCGGTGACCGCCACGACGAGCTGACCGGAGCTGGCCGCCGGATCGTTCAGCTCGACGGGCGCGGGCGCCACCGGCTCGGTGTCGGGACGCGCCCGCCACGCGAACAGCGCCGCACCCAGGAGCACGAGCACGGCGACGACCGCGAGCGCGCGCACGCCACGCCGCCCCGGATCGAACGCCGCCGCCACCGAGACCGGCGGGGCCGGCGGCGCCAAGGTGGCCGGGGCCGGCTCGGACGCCCCACCGAACACCCGCCGCAGCCGCTCCCGTACCTGAGCTTCGTCGCCCACCCCTCGCGCCACGACGGCGACGGTAGGAGCCGCGGCGGGACTGCGGAAGCCCGCCAGGGCCCGCCTGTGGACAGCGAGGGTGCCCTGTGGACAAGCTTCCGATCAGGCCACAGGTGTGCTAGCGGACGCGCGCCGGTGCACCACCACACCGACCAACCCGGGCCCCACGTGCGCGGTCACCGCCGCGCCGGCCTCGACGACGTACCGGTCGACAATCCGCTCGCCCAGCCGCGCGTCCAGCTCCGCCAGCACCGACTCGGCTCGCGGCAGGACGCCGACGTGATGCACCGCTATGTCCACATCGGACTCTCCCGAGGCCTCGACCGCGAGGTCGATGAGCCGACCGAGCGCCCGGCTCGACGTACGTACCTTGTCCCGCGCCACGATCGCGCCGTCGACCATGTGCAGGATCGGCTTCACCGACAGGGCGGTACCCACCAGAGCCGACGCCGCACCGATCCGCCCACCGCGCCGCAGGAACTCCAGCGTGTCCACATAGAACAGTGTAGTTGTCCGCTCGGCCGTGGCCACCGCGGCGGATCGCACGCCGGCGAGATCCGCCCCGGACGAGGCGGCGGACTGCGCGGCCAGCACCGGGAACCCGAGTCCCATCCCGGTCGCTCCGGAGTCCACCACCGCCACACGGTCCACATAGGACGAAGCACCGAGCACCGCCGCGTCGTAGGTTCCGGAGAGCTGGCGGGAGAGGTGGATGGAGACGACGCCGTCGAAGCCGGAGCCGAGCAGATGCCGGTACACCTCGGAGAAGGCCGCGGGGGACGGCCTGGACGTGCTGACCTCGGCTCGGCGAGCCCGCAGCGCCGTCGCGACGTAGCCCGATGTGACGTCGACGCCCTCGCGCCCCTCGACCCCGTTGATCACGACCACCAGCGGTACGACGGTGACCTGCGGGAACCCGGCAGGCAGGTACGCGGTGGAGTCGGTCACCACCGCGACGGTCATGCCGGAACGGTAGCGGATCAGGCAGGACGCGTCTCGATGGCCTCGAGCACCGGCCCGACCTGGCAGATCGTGGCGACGTCGGTCCGCACCCGCCCGCGGACGGTCAACCGCCGGCCGGGTTGCGCGGTCTCGCGGTCGACCCCCATCAGCTGGTACGCCTGCGGCCCGACGCGCAGCACCAGGCAGCCGCCCTCGATATCCAGGTACTCGACCTCGCCGGTCACGGTGATCTCACCCGCGCTCGGCTTGACGGGGTTGCCCGGCACGGAGATCCGGGGGAACCCGCTCGGCGACGGTTCGGCGGTTGGGTTCACGGCACCCCCAGAAGACTCGGCCGGCGCCGGAGCCGCACCGCTGTCCGGGCCGCTGGACGCGCACCCCGACAGCGCGGTGGCCACCACGACGATGCCGGCGATCACGAATTGAGGCGCTCTCATACCGATGCGACGTTACCGCGCGGCACCGGGTTCCGCGCGGTGGGTCACGGATTGACGGTCGAGACGTTGTGCGTCCGCAACTGCCAGCCACGGACGGTGTCCAGGCGCAGCTCCGACCAGCGGCAGTTGTCCAGGCCGCCGAGCGTGGCGGCGACCTCGGGCGGCCAGCCCAGCAGCCCGGCGACCCCGGCCCGGCCCGAGCCGCCGTGGGTCGCCACGACCACCGTCCCACCGGCATGCCGATCGGCGATCTCCCGCAGCGCCTCCGCCGCGCGCTTGGACAGCTCGTCGATGTCCTCGATGCCGCACCCGGGCGACGGGTGCCCGGCCCGCCAGCGCGCGTGCTCGACCGGCCAGCGTTCCCTGATCTCCGCGATCGTCCGGCCCTGCCACTGTCCGTAGCACCGCTCCCGCAACCGCGGGTCGACCTCGACCGGCAGGCCGGTGCGGGCGGCGAGCGCCGCCGCGGTGTCCGCCGCCCGGCGCAGGTCGCTCGAGACAAGAGCATCCGGGTGTACCGCCACCAGCCGCTCCGCCACGAGTACGGCCTGCTCCCGGCCCGCCTCGGAGAGGGCGACATCGGTCTGCCCCTGCACGCGGTCGGTCCGGTTCCACTCGGTCTGGCCGTGCCGCCAGATGATCAGCCGGGTCGGGCCCGTCACGCGGATCGCCGGGACGCGTCGGCCTCGATCAGGTCGCGGTCGACGAACGGGATCGTCGGGCAGTCCTTCCACAGCCGGTCCAGCGCGTAGAACTCGCGCTCCTCGCTGTGCTGGACGTGGACGACCAGGTCCACGTAGTCCAGCAGCACCCAGCGGCCCGCCCGCTCGCCCTCCCGCCGGACCGGCTTCGCCTTCTCCGGCAGCTGTGCCAGCCGCTCCTCGATCGCGTCGACGATGGCCAGTACCTGCCGCTCGTTGGGCGCGGCCGCCAGCAGGAACGCATCGGTGATCACTAGCTGGTCGGTGACGTCCAGGATGACGATGTCCTGTGCCTTCTTGTCGGCCGCGGCCTGGGCGGCCGCCATGGCCAGCTCTCGGGCGCGCTCGGATGCGGGCACCGCGCTCCTCTCGTCGCTTCCGGGTGACAGTCCAGATCCCAATAGCAAGTCCAGCCTCTCACATCCGGCTGTCCCGGCTACCGGTATAGGCGGCGCTTTGCGATGTATTGCACCACTCCGTCTGGTACGAGGTACCACACCGGCTTTCCCTCCGCGACCCGGGCCCGGCAGTCCGACGACGAGATCGCCATGGCCGGTACCTCGATCAGGCTCACCGCGTCCTCGGGCAGGTGGTCGCCGGAGAGCTCGAACCCGGGCCGGGTGACGCCGACGAGGTGCGCCATCGCGAAGATCTGATCGGTGTCCTTCCAGGACAGGATCCGGGCCAGCGCGTCCGCGCCGGTGATGAAGTACAGCTCGGCCTGGCCGTACACCGCGTGCAGGTCGCGCAGGGTGTCGACCGCGTACGTCGGTCCGGGCCGGTCGACGTCCACCCGGCTGACCTGGAACCGCGGGTTCGAGGCGGTCGCGATCACCGTCATGAGGTACCGGTCCTCGGCCGGACTGACCGGGATGTCGGCCTTCTGCCACGGCTGCCCGGTCGGCACGAAGACCACCTCGTCGAGCGCGAACCGGTCCGCGACCTCGCTGGCCGCGACCAGGTGCCCGTGGTGGATCGGGTCGAACGTGCCCCCCATGATCCCGATACGCGCGCTGTCCACGCCCGAATCCTATGATCAGGCCCGCGCGGCGACCGAGACCCTCGCCGCCAGGGCCCGGGCCGCGAGGACCCGGCGGAGGTCGTCGTCGGCGTCGACCACCGGCCGACGCAGCGCCGGGCTCAGGTCGTCGCGGGCCAGCAGTTCCCGGGCCGCCGCACGGGTGCTCTCGGCCACCGCGAACCGGGGGTACACCGCCGCGGCCAGGCCCTGCACCATCCACGCCGTCCGCCGCGCCGCGACCTCCGGCATCTCGGCGAAGTACCGCGACACGTACGGCTCACCGAGAGCGACCTGCTCCGGCTGCCAGAAGCCGTGGCAGGTCGCGGCGAGGACCCGGTTCGACACCGACAGGTCCGTCGTGATCAACTGCCATGCCCGCTCCTTCGCCTCCGCCGACGGAAGCGAAGCGCGGCAGCGCGCCGCCCACTCCGCGCCGCCGGCCGTCCGGTCCCGGGCCAGCTCCGCGTCGATGTCCCCGGCGTCCGCGGTACCGAGCACGACCAACCGGTGCAACACCTGCCAGCGCAGGTCGGCGTCGAGCGCGAGACCGTCCGGCACGCCGTCCCCGGCCAGCCAGCCGCGCATCAGCTCGGTCTCCACAGTGGAGTTGACGAGCGCGCGTACCGCCGCGAGCTGGTGCGAGCCGCCCGCCGCCGCACCGGCGAGGATGCGCGAGCCCGTCGCGGCGATGACCCGCAACGCCTCGGACCGGGCGCTCTCCGGCACCAGCCGGTCCGCCACCTCCTGCGCCGTGTGCAGCACCTGCGCGAGGATCACCACCGAGCGCTCGGCGGGCAGCGCGGCCGCCATCAGCGTCAGGTAGTCGGCCGCCGGACGCTCGGCATCCCAGACAGCGTCCCACACCGCGCCCCACAGCAACGCCCGCGCGGTCGGATCCTCCAGTGTGGGCAACTGCGACGGCAGGCAGGCCCAGCCGCTGTCGTCGAGCCGGACCTTCGCGTAGGTCAGGTCGCCGTCATTGAGCAGGAACAGGTCCGCGGTGGGCTGCCCGGAGAGCGACGGTACCGGGGTCACGCCGCCGGACAGGTCCACGTCGACGGTGGTCCGGCGCCGGCCGCGATCGTACAGGCCGATGCCGATCCGATGTGGACGCTCCACAGTGGGTGATGACTGTTCGATCGCGACCGACTCGTAGTGCCCGTCCGCGATGGCCAGGCGCGGTCGCAAGGTGTCCACCTGGGCGATCCGGAGCCACGGCTCGGCCCAGGCGGCGAGATCCCGCCCGCTCGCCTCGGTCAGCGCATCGAGCAGGTCGCCGAGGGTCGCGTTGCCGTACGAGTGGGCCGCGATGTGCGCCCGCAGCCCGGCGAGGAACGCCTCGTCGCCGACCCACGTGGCGAGCTGGCGCAGCACGGCGGCGCCCTTGGCGTACGAGATGCCGTCGAAGTTCGTCAGCGCCTGGGCCGCGTCCGCCACGTCGGCGGCCGCCACCGGGTGCGTGGACGGCCGCTGGTCCGCCGCGTACCCCCGGGCCTTGCTCCGGATCGCGAACGTCGCCCAGGCGTTCGGGTAGTCGCCCGCGGCGGATACCCGGTAACCCAGGTACTCGGCGAACGACTCGTTGAGCCACAGGTCGTCCCACCAGCGCATGGTGACCAGGTCGCCGAACCACATGTGGGCCATCTCGTGCGCCATCGTCACGGCCCGGCGCTCCCGCTCGAAGTCCGTCACGGCCGACCGGAACACCATGTCATCGCGCAGGGTCACGCACCCGGGGTTCTCCATCGCGCCCGCGTTGAACTCGGGCACGAACGCCTGGTCGTACTTGACGAACGGGTACCGGATACCGAACAGCTCGTGCAGCCGGTCGAAGGAGTTCTCGGTGATGGCGAACAGCTCGTCCGCGTCACGGTCCAGATAGGACGCGAGCGACGCGCGGCAGAACAGCCCCAGCGGGATGCCGTCGTGTTCCCGGTATACCGGGTGGTACGCCCCGGCGGCCAGCGTCACGAGGTACGTCGCCAACGGCGGGGTCGGCGCGAAGACCCAACGGTCCGGCGAAGGCCGCGACGCGACCGGCGCGTTGGCGATGACCGTCCACTGCGGATCCGCGGTCACCGAGAGCGCGAACGTCGCCTTCAGGTCGGGCTGGTCGAAGCAGGCGAACACCCGCTGCGCCTCGTCGAGAAACGTCATCGCGTAGAGGTACGTCCGGCCGTCGGCCGGGTCGACGAACCGGTGCAGGCCCTCGCCCGTGTTCGAGTACGCCATGTCGGCCTCGACGACGAGCTCGTTGTTCTTCCCGAGGCCGGTCAGCACCAGCCGGTTCCCGTCCAGCACGGCCGGATCCAGGTCCGCCCCGTTCAGCCGTACCGAGATCAATCGATCTGGCTTGACCTCGGCGAAGGTCTCGTCACCACGGGCGTGGAACCGGATCGCTGTCCGGCACCGGAACGTGGTGGCGGCGGTCAGGTCCAGGTCGACGTCGTAGGACGCCACGTCCACGATGGCGGCGCGCCGCTCGGCCTCGGCGCGGGTCAGGCTCGGCATGTGCTCCATCCTGCCGGTGGAGTATGCTGCACGCATGCGGATCATGCCGAGCACCCTCGGTTGGTGGGCGCCCTGACGGGCGGTCCACCCCTTCCGCGTTCGTTCACGAACCCACCGCGGCCGCCCCGATCCGGGCGGCCGTTGCGCATGCCCGGAGCGTGGCGACCCTCGTCCACCCCGGAGGAACACCATGCCCACGACATTGACCGGCTTCAAACCCACCGGCCACCTCCACCTCGGCAACTACATCGGCGCGGTTCGCCCGACGGTGGACGCCCAGGACCGTACCCACGCCGTGGTCCTCGTCGTCGACCTGCACGCGCTCACCGTTCCCCACGACCCGGCCCGGGTACGGGCACTCACCACTGAGGTGGCGGCCGTGCTGCTCGCCGCCGGCGTGGACCCGTGCCGGGCGCTCCTCTACGTCCAGTCCCACGTGCCCGAACACACCGAGCTGCACTACCTGCTGGAGTGCACGACCGGGTACGGCGAGGCCCGCCGGATGATCCAGTTCAAGGAGAAGGCCGGGCAGCAGACCCGGCTGAGCCTGCTCACCTACCCCGTGCTGATGGCCGGGGACATCCTGCTGCACCGCACCCGGGACGTACCGGTGGGCGACGACCAGTCGCAGCACGTCGAGCTGGCCCGCGACGTGGCGATCCGGTTCAACGCCCGGTACGGCGAGACGTTCGTCGTGCCGAGGGCGGTCAAGCCCCAGGTGGCGGCCCGCATCATGGACCTGTCCGATCCGACCGCGAAGATGGGCAAGTCGAACGAGACGGACGGCGGCACGCTGTTCCTCCTCGACCCGCCGGATGTGCTGCGCCGCAAGGTGATGCGGGCGGTCACCGACACCGAGGGCGAGGTGCGCTACGACCTGGCCACCAAGCCCGGGGTGAGCAACCTGCTGGAGATCCTCGCCGCCTGCACCGGTTCGTCGGTGCACACACCGTTCGACGGGTACCGCGAACTCAAGTCGGCGGTGGCTGAGGCGGTCATCGAGACGGTACGCCCGGTCCAGCGACGGTACGCCGAGCTGGATCCGACCTATGTGGACGATGTGCTGCGGGACGGCGCCGCGCGAGCCCGCGAGCGGACCGCCAGCACGGTCAGCCGGGCCAAACAGGCGATCGGGCTGCTGGCCTAGAAGCTGGCAGCCGGGAGGTCACGGCCATATACTCCGTGTGGAGTAAACGATGGGGATTAAACCGCACCGGACATTGACGCCCCTCGCGCTCGTCGTGCTGCAGTTGCTGCACGAGCGCGCGATGCACCCGTACGAGATCCATCAGGTCATCCGGGACCGGCACATCGACCACACGGTCAAGGTGCGCGCGGGTTCGCTCTACCACACCATGGAAACCCTGCACCGGTACGAGCTGATCGAGCCGGTCGGGACCGGCCGGGCGGGCCGGCGGCCCGAGCGGACCATCTACGCGATCACCGATCTCGGGCGGGAGGAGTTCCACGGCGGCGTGCGTGACCTGGTGCGGACCCCGGAGGCGGAGTTCCCGGCCTTCGCGGCAGCCGTCGAGATGCTGCATATGCTCGATCGGAACGAGGCGGTCGAGCTGCTGACGACCCGGGCCATCGCACTGGAGGGGCAGGCGGCCAGCTACGAGCAGATCACGGCCGGACTGATCAAGCGGGGACTTCCCCGGCTGCTGGTCATCGAGGTGGAGTACGCGCACGCGCGGATCACCGCCGAGCTGGCGTGGGTACGACAACTGATCGAGGACGTGGTCTCCGGCGCGCTGCCGTGGGCCGCCAGGGGGGACAGATGAGCGGACCGGCCGTCGAACGCAGACACCGCCCCTGGCTGGTGCTGTTCACCCTCTGCCTCGGCTTCTTCATGATCCTGCTGGACACGACGATCGTGAACATCGCGATCCCGGACATCACCACCCGGCTCAACGCGTCGCTCGACGAGATCCTCTGGGTACTCAACTCGTACATCCTGGTGTACGCGGTGCTGCTGATCACGGCCGGCCGGCTGGGCGACCTCTACGGGCCGAAACGGCTGTTCATGGTCGGCCTGGTGATCTTCACGCTGGCGTCCGCCGCGTGCGGCCTCGCGCAGAACGCCGACCAGCTGATCCTCGCCCGGATCGTGCAGGGCGTCGGTGCCGCGCTGCTGACCCCGCAGACGCTCTCGGTCCTGACGATCATCTTCCCGCCGGCGAACCGCGGCGCGGCGTTCGGTGTCTGGGGCGCCGTGGCGGGGGTCGCGACGATCACCGGACCGACCCTGGGCGGCTGGCTGGTCACGGCGTTCGACTGGCGGTGGATCTTCTTCGTGAACGTGCCGGTCGGCATCGTCGCGCTGGTGATGGCGGCGGTCATCATGCCGGACATCAAGCTCAACCGGCGGCACCGGCTGGACTGGCCCGGCACCCTGCTCGCGATCGTGGGGCTGTTCCTGGTGACGTACGGGCTGATCGAGGGCGAGCCGCACCGCTGGCGCGGGGTGTGGGGTCCGGTCACGATCCCGATGGTCATCGGCGCCGGTGTGCTGGTGCTGGCGATCTTCATGGTCCAGCAGTACGCGCAGCGCGACCGCGAACCGCTGGTACCCTTCTCGATCTTCAGGGACCGCAACTTCTCGCTGATGAACGGCGTCGCCGCGGCTCTCGGCTTCGGCATGCTCGGCCTGTTCCTGCCGATCGTCATCTACCTGCAGTCGGTACTCGGCCTCTCCGCGCTGCAGGCCGGCCTGACGATCGCGCCGATGTCGTTGATCTCGATGTTCGTCGCGCCGGTGGCGGGGCGGCTCTCCGACCGGCTCGGCGGCAAGTACATCCTGATGGCCGGGCTGACCCTCTTCGCCTCGGGCATGGGCATCCTGATCGCGTCGTCCCATCTGGACTCGACCCGGCTGCACCTGCTGCCCGGCCTGCTCGTGGCCGGCCTCGGCCTCGGCATGACGTTCGCGCCGATGCAGACGGTGGCGATGCACAGCATCCAACCGCCGGTGGCGGGCGCGGCGTCCGGGCTGATCAACACGACCCGGCTGCTCGGCTCGGTCGTCGGCTCCGCCGCGGTCGGCGCGCTGCTGCAGGCGCAGCTCGCGGCGCGGTTGGGCGAGTCGGCCCGGGCCCACGCGGCCACGCTGCCGCCGGAGTTCCGCGAGCGTGCGGTCGCCGCGTTCACCGACGCGAGCACCGGCGGGCTCGAGGTCGGCGCCGGGCAGACCGGGGTCGAGGTGACACCTGGCCTGCCCGAGCAGGTGGTCGCCGCGATCCGGTCGTTCGCCGAGACGGTCTTCGAGGAGGCGTTCACCGGCGCGATGCGGGCAACGCTGGTACTGCCGATCTCGGTCCTGGCTCTGGCGGCGCTGTCCTGCGTCTTCATCCGGCGCCGGCGGGCCCCGGCGGGTGCCGGGACGCCTCCGGTCCCGGTCGGCGCCGCCCGTGCCGCACAAAGTGCGGGCACTTTGTCGGATAGCGACCCCGGATAGGAACTGACTCCCGGCAGTTTGTGCGGATCCTGTCGCCGGTCAGGGCGCGACGCGGGCGGCGCGCAGGCAGGCCAGCGTCTCGCCGTGCGGCCAGCCGTTGACCGCGTACCGGACCGGGTCCAGGTCGGGCACCGCCCGCGGCGGGGCATGCTCGACCACCTCGGCCCACGGCACGTGGAACTGCCGATCCTCGGCGGAGGCGAACGTCACGAAGTCCGCGTGCGGGAGCAGCGCGGCACCGGCCCGGGGCCAGGTGGTCACCGTGAACGTCGAGCCGTCCCGGCGGGCGGAGAGGCTCAGCTCGGCCAGTTCGGCGCCGGCGTGCCGGCCCGAATAGAGGGTCCGCTGCTGGGCGTACTCCTGCACCGCCAGTACCCGCTCGGCGCGGCGTACCGGCTGGTGCAGCGGGTGTCCGGGTGGCGCGTCGTAGGGCACCGTGCGCCCGTTCGTATCGCTCACGTACGGCACCGGCGAGACCGCCCGGGTGGCGGCCAGGTAGTCCGCCTCGACCATGTCGAAGAGCTTCTCGATGACGCCCGGCTCGTCCGCGACCACGAGCAGCGTCTCGCGGTCCGGCACGAACGCCACCGGCCGGCCGCCGACCCGTTCGGTCAGGCTGGCCAGCCAGCCGTCGACGAGCAGGCAGGACGACCAGTACGCGTCGCCGTCCTCGACGAAGCGCAGCATGACCGGACCGTCCGGCGGGGTACCGGCCGGGCGCGGGGCCCGCCGGGCCAGGTTGTCGCGCGCGGCCGCGAACACCTCGTCCGCGGTCACGCCCCAGTCGGCGAGCCGGTCGTGCCGGACGTACAGCATCGAGGACGGTTGGTCGATCACGACCATCTCGGCCAGGTACGGCATGGCCGGCCGGCGCAGCGGCCGCTGCTCGGACGTCAGACCGCCGCCCATGCTGGCCGCGCGCAGGACCGGACGGAGCTGGGGCCGGACCTGACGCCACGGCGCGTCACCAGCGAGGATCCGCCGGTCGCGCACCCGGCGACCGAACAGCCAGTCCCAAAACCCCACGCGGCTCACCCTCCCCGCAAGGAGGCTACCGCGTCAGGTCCCGGACGACGCATCCCCGAGGTGGCTGTCTTCATCCGGGATCGGCTCACGCCGGGCCTTCCGGGCAGCCTTGCGCTCGGCCGCGCCGACCCGCTCGTTCCGCTCCAGCCGGTAGTCCGTCCCGCGCGATCCGGGTGTGTACTCGGCCTCCGCGTACCAGGTCGGCTGCCAGTCGAACTCACGGGTGCCGATCCGCACCGGAGCGCCGGGCTCGGCACCGGCCTTGGCCAGCGCCTCCTCCACACCCAGCCGGGCCAGCCGGTCGGCCAGATAGCCGATCGCCTCGTCGTTGTCGAAGTTCGTCTGCCGGACCCAGCGCTCCGGTCGCGGCCCGCGTACCACCCAGACCCCGTCAGCGTCCTGCTCGACGGTGAAGCCGGCGTCGTCCACGGCGGGCGGGCGCAGCACGATCCGGGTCGGCTCGGCCGCGGGCGCGGCGGCCCGGTGCGCGGCGACCCGCTCGGCGAGCGCGAACGACAGCTCCCGCAGGCCCTCCCGGGTGGCCGCGCTGACCTCGAAGACCGGCAGGCCGCGGGCCTCGATCTCGGGGCGTACCAGCTCGGCCAGGGTCCGGCCGTCCGGCACGTCGACCTTGTTCAGCGCGACCAGCCGTGGCCGGTCCGCCAGACCGCCGTACGCGGCCAGCTCGGCCTCGATCGCGTCGATGTCCGACATCGGGTCGCGGCCCGGATCGAGGGTCGCGGTGTCCACCACGTGCAGGAGGACCGCGCACCGCTCGATGTGCCGCAGGAACTCCAGTCCCAGGCCCTTGCCCTCGGCGGCCCCCGGAATCAGGCCCGGCACATCGGCCATCGTGAACGTATGGTCGTCCACCCGGACCACCCCGAGGTTCGGCACGAGCGTGGTGAACGGGTAGTCGGCGATCTTCGGGCGGGCAGCGGAGAGCACCGAGATCAGCGAGGACTTGCCCGCCGAGGGGAACCCGACCAGGCCCACGTCGGCGACGCTCTTCAGCTCCAGGACGACATCGACCTGCTCGCCGGGCTCGCCCAGCTCGGCGAAGCCGGGCGCCTTGCGCCGCGGGCCGGCCAGGGCCGCGTTGCCCCGACCGCCGCGCCCGCCCCGGGCCAGCACGAACGTGGTACCGGCGCCGACCAGATCGGCCAGCACCTCCCCGGTCCCGGTGAGCACGACGGTACCGTCGGGCACGCGCAGGACGAGGTCCGCGCCGGTGGCGCCGTGCTTGTTCGACCCGGCGCCACCCTTGCCGTTCTCCGCCTTGACGTGCGGCCGGAAGTGGAAGTCGAGCAGCGTGTGTACGCCCGGATCGACGGTCAGCACGACGTCCCCGCCGTGCCCGCCGTTGCCCCCGTCGGGCCCGCCGAGCGGCTTGAACTTCTCCCGGTGGATCGAGGCGCAGCCGTGCCCGCCGTCGCCGGCCCGGACGTGCAAGACCACCCGATCGACGAACACGGTGTCCTCCTCACGTGATCAGGGCGCCCCGACGCTGTCCGGAACAGCAGGGGACGCCCTGATCAGAACGTTTGTAATTACTCCGCTGGGACGATCGAGACCGTCTTACGGCCGCGCCTGGTGCCGAACTGCACGTGGCCGTACGCCAGCGCGAACAGCGTGTCGTCGCCGCCCCGTCCGACCAGGTCGCCGGGGTGGAACTTCGTGCCACGCTGCCGGACGATGATCTCGCCAGCGTTGACCAGCTGGCCGCCGAAGCGCTTGACGCCGAGGCGCTTGGCCTGGGAGTCGCGGCCGTTCCGGGAGCTGGACGCGCCCTTCTTGTGAGCCATCGCTGACGCCTACTTTCCGGTCGAGATGCCGGTCACCTTGACCTGGGTCAGCGGCTGGCGGTGACCCTGGCGCTTGTGGTACCCGGTCTTGTTCTTGAACTTGTGGATCCGGATCTTCGGACCCTTGGTGTGCGCGACGACCTCGCCGGTCACCGCGACCTTGGCAAGCTGCGTCGCGTCCGTGACCAGGTCCTCACCGTCGACGAGGAGCACCGCGGCGAGCGACACCGCGTCGCCGGGCGCGCCGGCGAGCTTCTCGACCTCGATCACGTCGCCCTCGGCGACCCGGTACTGCTTGCCGCCGGTCTTGACGATCGCGTACATCGGACGCGGACTCCTGTCATCTGAAGCGGGACTCTGGTGCATGCAGCGCGCACGCGCGAAGGGCGCACTCGAAGTGCGCCGGACCCAAGAGTACGCCATCGGCCTGCCCACTCCCAAACCGGGCCCGGGCGTCCCGCCGGTCAAAGGCTGGTGCGCGGACCGTGCACGATCCGCGCACCAAACGGATCTCGGACTCAGCCGCAGATCGCGGTGACGCCGGCGCTGGCAGCCCGGAGCTTCTGCTCGTCGATGCTCTTGACGTCCTTCGACATGGCCTCGAACTGGGTGGCCGCGGTCTCCAGCGCCGTCTTCAACTGCGTATCGGTCGCTTTGGCCGCTTCTGCCCGGATATCCGAGGCGAGCTTCGTCGCCGCCGACTCGGCCGCCGTGCGGGCGGCATCCGCCTTGGCCTTGTCACCGGCGGCCTCGGCCGCGACGAGCTTGGTGACCTCGGTCAGCACGGTGGCGAGCCCTTCGGAGGCGACCTTCTCGGAGGACGCGCAGATCTCCTTGGTGTTCGCCGAGGCGTCGGCGGTCGCGCTGGCACCGGTCGTCGGCGTCGTGCCACCGCCCGGGCTGTCGTTGTCAGAACCGCCGCAACCGGCGGCAAAGAGCGCCGCGGCCAGGGCGGCCACGGACAACAAGCGTCTCATGAGGGATCCCTTCGCTGGGACGGGCCGGTGATTGACCCGCGAAGCCTACGTACCCCTGAGACGCCAGCGCTATTCGGATGGCGACGGTGCCGGTGTGGCGGATGGTCCGCCGCGGGGCGGGGTCAACCGCCGGGCCAGCCCTTCCAGCCGCCGGTAACCCGGCCGGCCCACGCTCGGGCGGTTCCGCTGCGGTTACGGCCGGGTCCGGCGGCGGGCCCCACCCCGGCGGGTACGCCGCCGGGTGGAGACCATCGGGCTGTCGTCCTCGTCGGTGTCGTCGATCCCGTCCGCTTCGTACGCCTCGTCCAGTGTCGCCTCGATCGGCTCCGGATCGGGCAGGTCGTCCTCCTCGACGGCGGCGACCTCCTCGACGGCTGCGGCCTTACGACCCCGCCGGCGCTCGGGTGCGGCGGCCTTCGCCTTCTCACCCGCCTTGGCCTTCTCGGGTACCGGCTCGGTGTGGATGATCAGCCCGCGTCCCTTGCAGATCTCGCATGTCTCGCTGAACGCCTCCAGCAGCCCCTGACCGATCCGCTTGCGGGTCATCTGGACCAGTCCCAGCGAGGTGATCTCGGTGACCTGGTGCTTGGTGCGGTCCCGCCCGAGGCACTCGGTCAGCCGGCGCAGGACCAGCTCGCGGTTGGACTCCAGCACCATGTCGATGAAGTCGATGACGATGATCCCGCCGAGGTCGCGCAGCCGCAGCTGGCGCACGATCTCCTCGGCCGCCTCCAGGTTGTTGCGGGTGACCGTCTCCTCGAGGTTGCCGCCGGCGCCGGTGTACTTGCCGGTGTTCACGTCGATGACCGTCATCGCCTCGGTCCGGTCGATCACCAGGTGGCCGCCGGACGGCAGGTACACCTTGCGGTCCAGGCCCTTGAGGATCTGCTCGTCGACCCGCTTCTCGGCGAACACGTCCTTGGTCCCGGTATGCCGGTGCAGGCGGCCGACCAGGTCCGGCGAGACGTGCGACAGGTAGGCGTCGACCATCTCGTACGCCTCGGCGCCCTGGATCACCAGGTCCCGGAAGTCCTCGTTGAACAGGTCCCGGACCACCCGGATGACCAGGTCGGGCTCCTCGTAGAGGAGTACCGGCGGGCTGCCCGAGGACGCCTTGGCCTGGATGTCCTCCCACTGCGCCTGCAGCCGCTTGACGTCGCGGGCCAGCTCGTCCTCGGAGGCACCCTCCGCGGCGGTCCGCACGATGACGCCGGCCCCGTCCGGCACCAGCGTCTTCAGCACGTCGCGCAGCCGTTTGCGCTCGGTGTCGGGCAGCTTTCGGCTGATCCCGGAGGCGTTGCCGTGCGGCACGTAGACCAGGTGCCGCCCGGAGAGCGCGATGTGGCTGGTCAGCCGGGCACCCTTGTGGCCGACCGGGTCCTTGGTCACCTGGACGAGTACCGAGTCACCGGACTTGAGCGCCTGCTCGATCGAGCGGGCCTTGCCTTCCAGGCCGCTGGCGTCCCAGTTCACCTCGCCGGCGTAGAGCACCGCGTTGCGGCCCCGGCCGATGTCCACGAACGCCGCCTCCATGCTGGGCAGCACGTTCTGTACCTTGCCGAGGTACACGTTGCCGGCCATCGTCCCGGCGCTGGCCCGGGTCACGTAGTGCTCGACGAGCACGCCGTCCTCGAGGACCGCGATCTGGGTACGGTCGCCCTTCTCCCGGACCACCATGACCCGGTCGACCGCCTCGCGGCGGGCCAGGAACTCCGACTCGGTGAGGATCGGCGGGCGGGTACGCCGCTGCTCGCGGCCGTCCCGGCGGCGCTGCCGCTTGGCCTCCAGGCGGGTCGACCCGGAGACGCCCTGCACCTCGTCGGTCGCCCGCGGCTCACGGATCTTGATAACCGTGGGTACCCCGTCGTCGGCGCCCTCGGAGTCGGCGGAGGCACCCTTGCGGCGGCGGCGCCTGCGCCGGCGGGTCAGCGGCTCGCCGTCGTCCTCCTCGTCGTCGGCCTCCGGCCCGGTGCCGGCCTCGGCGGCCTCGGCCTCGTCGTCCTCGTGGGTACCCTTGCCCCGGCCACGGCCCCGGCGGCCGCGACGGCGCCGGCGGCGGCCCGCCTCGTCGATCTCCTCATCCTCGTCCCGCTCGTCGGGTCCGGCCGGCGCGGCGGCCGGCGCGGGCTCGTCGGCGGTCGCCTCGCCGGCGGCCGCGGCGGGCTCGGCAGCCTCCGACCGGCGGCCCCGACGGCGCCGGGTACGCCCGGTCTCGGGCTCCTCGGCCGCGGCCGGCGTCGCCATCGCCGCTGGCAGCACCGGCGGCCCAGCCGCCTCCGGTGCGACGAAGACCAGGCTGAAGCCGCCCGGCCGGCTGGTCTCCGCGGCCTTGCCCTCCTCCGCGGACAACCCGGCCGGTTCGGCCACCGCGGCCGGCGCGGACCGCTTGCGCGAGCGCTTGCCGACGGCCGGCTCGACCGCCGGGTCCGCACCCGCCACGTCCGGCCCCGCGGTGGCGGTTTTGCGGCGTCGTGTCCGCTTCTGCGGAGACTCGCCGGTTTCAACCGGCTGCTCCTCTTCTATCGCCTTCTTCCGGCGTCGCGTGGCTTTCTTCGCCGCTGCCGGCTCTTCCTCGCCGGCCTCCGCTTGTGTCGGGTTTTCGACGATTCCGCTCTCCGGAGCGGACGTCCGCCGCCGGCTGGTGCGCGCGCGGCGGGTGGTGGTGCTGCTCTCGGCGGCTGCCGCGGCCTCTGTGCCGCTGGTATCGCCGCCCTGGGGCTCGTTGTCGAGCATCCGGACGTTCTCCAGTTTCTGGCTTCCCCGGGCGCGGATGCTCGGCCGAATGCCTACACACCCGCTGCCGCGCAGGGTCACCGTATGGGCTTTTCCCGGTGTTCGCCCGCACGGGCGGGACGGGCACCGAAGTCTGACTCGGGCTCAGGCCGCGGCTGGGGCTGCGGCTAGGGCTCGCCGACGACCGCCCCGTCGCGGTCCGCGTCGAGCGGGTCCACGATCTCGCCGCCCGCGGTCAACGTCCCCTGTGCCAGCCGGGTCGCTCGGGGCGGCACCGGCGGCACCAGGTCGGCCACCACGCGCAGGCCGGAAAGGATGTCGTCGGGTCGTACGGACGGAGTGACCTGCCGTACGACAAGGTCGAGTATCGCACACGGCACCTCGCCCGCCTCGTCAGGTACCGCGGAAGCGACGAGCGCCACTACCGGACCGCGGGCGTCGAAGGTCCGCATCCCCTGTTTGGTCAGCCGCTCGACGGCAACCTCGGCCGCGGCGAGGAACGCGGTGACGGCCCGCTGCGCGTCGGCCGGCTCGACGCCGGGCAGCTCGATCCGCCAGCGCGATGCGTCGATCCGGTCGGCCAGGCTCCCGGCCGCGCGGACCTCCACCGCGTCCAGGACGTCGAGCCCGGGCGAGAGCGCGGCGTGGAGCGCCTCGCGCACCACCGCCGGGTCGACGACCGCCTGCAGGGCGATCTCCAGGTACTCGGCCTCGCTGGCGACCCCGGTCGGCGCCGCGCTCGCGTACGAGATCTTCGGGTGCGGCGTGAAGCCCTGCGAGAACGCGATCGGCACCCGGGCCCGGCGCAGGGCGCGTTCGAAGGCCCGGGCGAAGTCGCGGTGCGACGTGAAGCGCAGCGGCCCGCGCTTGGCGTAGCGGAGCCGGATGCGCTGGACGACCGGTGCCTGGCCACCCTCCGGCTGGGGCTTGCGGCTCATCCGGGCGCCTCAGACCGGGGTGAGCGGGAGCAGCTTGCGGCCGGTCGGGCCGATCTGGATCTCGGTGTCCATGGCGGGACAGACGCCGCAGTCGAAGCAGGGCGTCCACCGGCAGTCGTCCTGCTCGTACCCGGACAGCGCGTCCTGCCAGTCCTGCCAGAGCCAGTCCTTGTCCAGCCCCGAGTCGAGGTGGTCCCAGGGCAGCACCTCGGTCGCGTCCCGCTCGCGGACGGTGTACCAGTCGAGATCCACTCCGACGTCCGCGCACGCCTGGGTCCAGCGGGCGAACGAGAAGTGCTCCGACCAGCCGTCGAACCGGCCGCCCAGCGCCCAGACCCGGTGGATGACCGCGCCGATCCGCCGGTCACCGCGGGACAGCAGACCCTCGATCAGCGACGGCTCGCCGTCGTGGTACCGGTACCCGATCGCCCGGCCGAGCGACCGGTCCGCGTTGATCGCCCCCCTCAGCGCCCGCAGCCGCCGGTCGATCACCTCCGGCGGCGCCATCGACGCCCACTGGAACGGCGTGTGCGGTTTGGGCACGAAGCCGCCGATGGAGACCGTACACCGGATGTCCTTCGATCCGGTCGCGGCCCGGCCGGCCCGGATCACCTCGTGCGCGAGCCGGGCGATCTGCAGCACGTCGTCGTCGGTCTCGGTGGGCAGGCCGCACATGAAGTACAGCTTCACCTGCCGCCACCCGTTCGTGTACGCGGTCACGACGGTACGGATGAGGTCCTCTTCGGACACCATCTTGTTGATCACCTTGCGGATCCGCTCCGACCCGCCCTCGGGCGCGAACGTGAGCCCGGTCCGCCGGCCGTTGCGCGACAGCTCCTCGGCCAGCGTGATGTTGAACGCGTCCACCCGGGTCGACGGCAGCGACAGGGACACGTTCGTGCCTTCGTACTGGTCGGCGAGGCCCGAACAGATGTCGCCGATCTCGGAATGGTCGGCGGACGACAGCGAGAGCAGGCCGACCTCGGAGAAGCCGGACTCCTCGAGTCCGTTCGCGACCATCTCGCCGATCGTGGTGATCGACCGCTCGCGCACCGGCCGGGTGATCATCCCTGCCTGGCAGAACCGGCAGCCGCGGGTACACCCGCGGAAGATCTCCACCGCGTACCGTTCGTGCACCGTCTCGGCGAGCGGGACCAGGGGCTTCTTCGGGTACGGCCACTGGTCGAGATCCATCGTGGTCCGCTTGTGCACCCGGAACGGCACGCCGGCCCGGTTCGGCACGACGCGCTGGATCCGGCCGTCCGGCAGGTAGTCCACGTCGTAGAACCGCGGCACGTAGACCGACTCGGTCCTGGCCAGCCGCAGCAGCAGCTCGTCCCGCCCGCCCGGTCGGCCCTCGGCCTTCCACGCCCGGACGATCGCGGTGACCTGCAGGACCGCCTCCTCGCCGTCGCCGAGCACCGCGGCGTCGACGAAGTCCGCGATCGGCTCCGGGTTGAACGCGGCGTGCCCGCCGGCCAGCACGATCGGGTGCGCGTCGGTCCGGTCCTCGGCCCGCAGCGGGATGCCGGCCAGGTCCAGCGCGGTCAGCAGGTTCGTGTACCCCAGTTCGGTGGCGAACGAGACCCCGAACAGGTCGAAATCGCCCACCGGCCGGTGCGCGTCGACGGTGAACTGCGGCACCCCGTGCTCGCGCATCAGGCGCTCGAGGTCCGGCCAGACCGCGTACGTCCGCTCGGCCAGCACGTCGGGCTGTTCGTTGAGCACCTCGTAGAGGATCTGGATGCCCTGGTTGGGCAGGCCGACCTCGTACGCGTCGGGGTACATGAGTGCCCAGCGCACGGCCGCGCTCTCCCAATCCTTGACGACCGCGCCAAGCTCCCCACCCACGTACTGGATGGGCTTGCTGACGAGCGGGAGCAGCGGCTCGAGGTCGGCGAAGACACTCATAGTCGTTCAGGGTACGCGCCGGCCGTCGGGGCACGCGCCGGCCGTCGGGGCACGCGCCGGCCGTCGGGGCAC